>JACCDG010129944.1_pt1 | contig 583758 bp, 647 predicted proteins | sample 7442471 | NCBI WGS metagenome assembly JACCDG01 (sample SAMN15323444, study PRJNA562643) | freshwater metagenome | isolation source: river surface water | place: USA:Blue River Watershed | collected 2017-08-17
AATGGGCTTGGATAAGAAAATTGATGTTTTACAAGACAAGCATGAACCAAACCATAATACTAATGCTGGTGATTCATATTTAGTTGACCATAAAGAAAATTTGATAAGTAAGTATCAAAAAGACAAAGCAAACAGAAAAACAAGAAAAAGCTCTTAAATTATTGTCTAAAAAATAAAATAACCCGCTTAAGCGGGTTTATTCTTATTCAGTTGGCGGGGGTTTTCCTCCTCCATTACCGCCACCAAATGGCTTACTTGATATTTCAGGCAACCCTAATTTAGCAAATTCACTTTGAACTGAACTTTTAACTGCTGATGGGGTTGCTGGACCCATATCTAAAGCATTTTTAAGACCATTATTTAAGGCACCACCTATTTTCGCATTAGCTTCTTCTGAAGTTATTCCTTCACTTCTTGCTAAGGTTTTTGATTTATTTTGGAAATCAGACATTAATGAATTAAATTTAGAACCAGATAGAGAACCACCAGTCATTCTACTTATTGCATTAGCGGCTTGCCCATCTTGAGTTCCAAACATTTTATCTAATGCTTGAGACTTTGCGGCGCTAAGCTTATCTGATGTTGTCATTGTAGAACCTTCTGGGCTAGCAGAAATATTTTGGAAGGCTTGATCAAATGCCTCACCTCCAACACTTCCTTCTCCACCGACAGATTTTTTCTCAGCATCATATTGGCTCATAAATTTTTGTTGGTCATACATAGATGTTCCGTTAAGCTCTTGTATTTTTGAAGCATTTCCACCAAAAGCACTTTGCACTGATTTTTCATGAGCTTTGGCATCAGCAGTTTTTTGACCAATATCACCTCTAAGTTTACCTACAACTTGTTCAGTTGCTCCAGATGTTAATCCTCTTGCTTGGTTAGCCATTAATGCAGCACCAGCCATAGCACCACCTTGCTCTCCACCAACTGTATTGGCAAAATCTCCAAGTTGAGGTGAATTTGTTCCTCCAAACCATTTTAACATTTCTTCTGGTATTACATGTATCATGCTGAATGACTTCTTTATTAATACAAACATAGTCCATCCAAACAATAGTGGCGAAACTATTGTGTAACCAACAAACTTAATTAAGAAATTAGCATCAGATTGACCAATCACGAATGCCCCTAAGAATATTTCTGATAATATTTGTCCCAACACATTAATTATAACAAACGATGCTATTAAGCCAAAAATCATCAATACAGGTCTTAGCATCAAACTTAATACTAACCTGTATCCTTGCCCCCCTGTGCCTACCATATCATCTCCATGAGGACTTAAGTGCATAACTGCCCACATAGGAGCTGCTAAAATAGCCTCAACACACATCACAATCCAACCAAGGGTTGCACCAAACCATAAGAAAAATGGCATCATTGGTAATACGTAGGAAAGAATTATTCCTCCAGCCAACACAAAAGTCAATAATCCAGAGAATAATGATAGTAATGCTGGAACTGCTTTTGCTGCTGAAAATGTGCCTCCAGTTGCTATTTGTGTCGCAATTTCAGTAGTCCAACCACCAGACATGCCTGAGAGAACAACTAAACCAGCACTTCCTGCTGCCCAAATACCTAATAAAGTGTTTCCCAATCTTTTAAGAGCCATTAACGGATGCTCAGCTTCGTTGTAGCCAGTATCTGTAAATACACTAGGATCAAATAATTTTTTAAATACAGTCTCAGCACCTTCTGAATTTTCAACACCAGTTTCAGCGTTAACACCAAATCCACCAGTTAAAGAACCACCAGTTTTTAAACTTACTGATTTCATCAATGTATCGTATTTTTGAACTTCGTCTTGGAATAGTTTATTAGCAAAAACACTGTCAGAAGGAGTATTGGTTGTAGGAGTATTGGTTGTAGCCCTATGAACAACATCAGAATACCAAGCCATTTTTGTGTAAAATGCTCCAGCCATAAACCAGCCATCTTTTGCCATATTGGATGCTAAAGTTTTAAAATCGCTTAGTTTTCCTACTTGACCTGCAGCAGCAGTATTAATTTTTTCTTGATATTTTGATATAACAGTTTCAATTTGTGCTACTGTAGCTGGAGTTTTAGATGTTACCATTGTAGAAGTTAAACTGTCCATTTCTGATATTAAACTATCTGTAGCAGATTTATGTGCATTTGAAATAGCTGTTCTAGCCGCATTCATTTCTGCTTGATTAGTAAATACACTACTTACACTTATGTCTTTACTTTCTGGGTATAATATTTTACCACAAGAATTTTCTTTTAATCCATTTCCTTCTGGTGAAGCACCATACATTATGCCACCAGTAAATGGAGTAGCTTTACCAACTTGTTCAGATATTGATAGCTTACCTCCATCTGTTGACCTTAAATCTTTATTCATTTGAGTAATCATGTTTTTACAATACATAATTTTAAATACATCGTAACCCATAACTCTGGCTGTTGAGCTTATTGTTCCACTTGATGATAAAAACTTCATATCTGTAGTGTTCGCAAATTTACCCCAAACAACATCAGCTAATCCTATTCCTTGAACAATTAACCAAGCAACTATTGCTTGCATAATACAGTATCCACCACCAATCACAGGTAATACTAAGGCTGTTCCCGCAGCGGTTCTTATAGGAACCCAAGCAGAAGAGAATTTTTTACCAAGCATTTCACCATCATGTGCTGTTCCTATAGTCCCTATTAATATAGTGTATGAAACTAACACTCCACCTATTGTTAAAACAGCACTATTAAATGCTAATATTCCGTCAATAAATGGGTCAGCCCCCCCAGCAAACACCCCTAACCCCCCGAAAATTGCTCCCATTACAACCATTGATTTATCTCCAGCCTCTGGGGTGAATATGTTTGCTTGAGCCATTGCCACATCAGGGGCAATAAGGAATGTTAGCATTATTGTTAATAGTAAAATTGCTCTTAAATACATGGTAATCCCTTTTAAAATTATTTGTTTTCTCTATACATGATAGTAGATTAAAATTACAAATCAATACAAATAGATTTATAATATTAAAAATCAAAGTCAAATAAAATAAGGTATTGCTTATTAGAGCTTATTTGTTTAAGGTTTTAACTTCTTAACTCCCGTCAATAGACCCTCTTTAATCTCATGTCCAAGACCAATTTTTATTTTTTCTAAAATATGCTTATTTTCTGATTCTTCAGCAAATTCTAGAATGGACTTTCCTTCATTTGTTACTATTTCTAGGTTTGCCCCTTTGTCTACAAGAAACTCAACCAATGCTTCATTGCCACTAGATATAGCATGCATTATTGGAGTTTCATTATTGGCATTAGCTTTATTGATATCTGCTCCAAACTGAATATATCTAGATGCTAAAAACGGTAAATTATTTGCACAAGCAACTAACAAAGGGGTGTTTCCATCTTCATCTTGATAATTGATATTATCTACATTAATAGTGGAGTCTTTTTCTTTTAACTTTTCTAAATCAACACCGTTATTTTTTAAGTAACTAAAGATACCTTTCTCTAATAAATCTTGCTGTAAATGGTTTTCTACAGGTGTGAATGCTAGTTGATAAAATATATCACTAATGGTTTCATTGTTACTTTCTTTATATTCCTTAATTAAAAATGGCATTAATTCACTTTTATTATTAAGGATGGAATAGATTAAAGGATTATTACCATCGTTATCTTTCTTGAATAGATCAGCACCTTCTTCTTTAAGCCATTTACCATACTCTCCAGAAGCCGCCATAAAAATAGAACTTCTGCCATTTTCATCTACTAAATTTACATCAGCACCATCCTTAATCAAAGAATCAAATATTTTCTTTCTTTCTTCTTTTAATTTCCCAGCAAGTCCTTCCATTTGTTTTAAGTCTTCTTCAATTTCTTGCATTGCTTCATCACTAATTAAATTACTTTTAACTCCATTTTTATCGTTTTGTTCTTTTGCTGCCTTAATTAATTTTAATTGTTCCATTTTTTCTAAATAAGCACTAAAAGAATTATTTACAGAACCACTAACTGTTAACATTAAAGCAGTCATTGGAGTTCCCATTGTGCTAATTTTTATTAGTTTGTTTACATCTATTTGTTTGGTAGCCAATAAGGTATCTACAATATCATAAGCACTAGAAGCTATAGCAATCGCAATTGGTTCATATTTTTGTAATGACTCTTCTTCAAAGGTAACTTTAGCACCTCTTTTAATCATCTCAGTAACAAGCTCTTTTTGTTTATTTCCACTATTAATAATGTGTGATATTACTGGAATTTTCTTTTCCTCTTCATCTTTTGATGATTTCTTTTGATAGAAAAAAGAATTTACATCAGCATTTAATTCCATCATAAGTTCTCTCATATTTGGATTCATAAATCCATATGCTGCCGCAGTGTTTCCTATTTCATCTTTAATTTCTAACTTTGCACCATTATTAATAAGTTTTTTAACCAGTTCAGTTTCTTGAGAATTCATCCAAATATGAAGGGCGGACATTTTCCCTTCCAAACCAATTTCATGCCACACATCAGCCTTTACACCTTTGTCCAATAAATGTTCAGTAAGTTCCTTATTTTTATTTACTGAAGCTGCCCATAATGCTGTCATGCCACTTGGAGCAACATAATCTAAATCAATCCCTATGTCTGACAGAAACAAACATAGGGCTTTATGTTCTGCCTTCTCTCTCTTTTTCATGAAAGAATCAGTTTTAAATATTGTTGTGATTAAAGCATTTTTACCGAAAGCATCTAAAGCATTAACATCAGCACCATTATTTTTCAATATTTCACAAATAGCCATACTGCTCTGAGAAGCAGCCATTAAAAATGCTGAAGTTTTAGTGTCTTGAATTTGATAATTTACATCAGCCTTATATTCTAGCAATACTTGAACTTCATCAATTTTTTTGTCAGCACAAGCTTGAATCAATGGTGACATACCATCGTTTGTATAAATGTTTGGATTAGCTCCCGCTTCCAATAACTTTCTTGTATAATTTATAAATCCATCTTCACGTATAAAATCCATGAGAGTTGTAGCTCCCATATTATTTCTTGTGTTTAAATCAATTTTTTTACCGGCTTTTTCAATATTAAGTAACTCATCAAACATTTCTTCTTGTTTTCTAGAAGCAGCCACATATAATAGATTGTTACCTTTAGTGGTTTTCAGATGTATATCAGCACCAGACTGAAGGGCTTCACTAGCCATATCAAAATCACCACGAATAACAGCAGATATTAATTTATCATTAGCTTCTTTATTTTCCATTTGAGTTTTTTCCTTGTAACTCTTAATATTATACTAGCATTTAAAAAGAAATCAAAAAATATTATGTTTAATAATAAAGATTAATTAAGTAAAATTAATATAAACCTTCTACCATAATTTGTACAGTTTTTGTATTTAAAAATTCATTAATACCTAATGTGTAAACAAAATTAGCTTTTTCCAATTCTAATTTTTCAGCGTTAAAAAACCAAATTCCTTCAAAATAATTTCCATCTTTTTCTAACTTTAATTTTAAATGAGAATCTTTTAGTATTCTCTGTTCTATGATATTGAATTCTCCTACAAATAAAGGAGGAGGAAATCCTTGCCCCCAAATCTCATCTCTTATATCTTCAGCATTTTCTAAATTAATTTGAGAACCATGTAAGTTTAAATCTATTTCTTTTATATTTAATAAATCTTTACCATCTGAAAACATTTCAACCGCTTCTTCAAATAAAACACAAAAATCATTTAATAGTTCTCTTTTTATGGTCAATCCAGCAGCCATAGCATGCCCACCAAATTTTTCTATTATTTTTGGATTCTTCTTGTAAACATAATCTAAAGCATCTCTTAAATGAATTTCAGGAATTGAACGTCCAGAACCCTTAATTAAACCCTCTTCTGAAGCAGGGGCAAATACAATAGTTGGTCTATAAAATTGTTCTTTAATTCTTGAAGCAACAATTCCTATTACACCCTCATGAAAAGTCTCATCAAAAGCAACCTTAGAATATTTTGTTTCTGTGAGAGATGGTAAAACCATAGCCTGTTCTTTCATATCTAATTCTAATTCTTTTCTATTTTGATTAATTTCATTTAATTTTTGAGCCAATTTTGAAGCAGTATCCATATTGTCAGTCAATAAGCAGTTAATACCGATAGTCATATCTTCTAATCTTCCAGCAGCATTAATCCTTGGACCCAAGCCAAAACCTATATCAGTTGTGCTTAATTGATCATATTTTCTTTTAGCAACTTCAATAATTGATAAAACCCCAGCACGAGTTTGTTTTTTCCTAATCATATCAAGACCAAGTTTAACAATTATCCTATTATTTAAATCCAATTTAACCACATCAGCTATAGTTCCTATTGCTACTAAATCAAGCAAAGAGAAAACATTTGGAACATTTTTTGTGGTATAAACTTCTAAATCTATCATGTGTTGCCTTAAAGCTGCTAATACATAAAACATAACACCACAACCACAAATTGATTTGCTTTTAAACTCACAACCTGGTTGATTGGGGTTAACTATACATTCAGCATTTGGCAATGTATCTCCAGGAAGATGGTGATCAGTAACTAAAACACGAACCCCTTTTTCGTTTGCATGGTCTACTCCAGCATGTGAAGATATTCCATTATCAACTGTAATAATTAAATCAGGATTTTTTCTATTAATTGCCTCATCAACTACAGAAGGTGTTAAACCATATCCGTGAACAAATCTGTCAGGCACAACATAATCTACATTAGCACCAAACATTTTTAGTCCTCTAACAGCAACAGTGCAAGCTGTAGCCCCATCTACGTCATAGTCAGCAACTACACATATTTTTTCTTTTCTTAAGATAGATTTTGCTAAAATTTTTGCTGCTTCTTTAGCCCCCTTCATATTCGAAAATGGTTCTAATCTTTGAACTAAATTAATATCTTGAAAGTTTTCAATCCCCCTTAAAGCATAAAGATTTGCCATTACTTCACTAATGCCATTACTTTTTAAATCATTGATATCCTTTTCTTGTTTTTTAGATATCTTTTTTAATTTATATATTATTTTTCCATTATTTATATCTTGCATATTTTTCTCACTTAAATTCAAATACATTTTTAGCACTGAAAGGTAGATAGTGTCTATTGGGAACCAAAAAGGCATGCTCTCTTTCAATAGTTAGGTTTTCTTCAAAAAAACCATCAGTTAATATTAATATTGGGGCATTATCTGGAAAATCTTTAGCATTTTGCAAATAATTAACAGCTTGTTGTAAAACTGTGCCTCCTCTTCCTTTTACTTTTATTTTATGAGCCAACATTTCTACAGGGACAAAGCCTTCATCATATGCCTGGGCATCACAGAAAATTAACCTTACCTCTTTCACTTCTTGGGCGGCACTATAAGAAGCAATTGCCCCTAAGCATTTACCTAAAAGTTGTCTATCCATAGAGGCAGAAGTATCTAAAATAACTCCATAAGTTCTTGTTTTTCTATCATATTCTGGCTTTACATAAGAAGGTCTTGGAATTTTAGGGGTTGAACTTTGTCTCCTTGAAGGTCTAGCATAAGTTCTTTTATTATCTTCTAAAGGAAACCATTCAGCTATCCAGTCTGCTAATTCAACCTGCCAAGGAATGGCGGGCTGATTAATTGCTTTAATTTCTTCTATCAAATCTGCTGGTAAATCTCCTCTACCGCAAGATTGATGGGTGAACATACCTCTTAACAGAGCTTCTTTACAAGCTTGAGCAAATTCAGAAAAATATGATGGATCATGATCTAAAATATCACAGTCTTTTTTATTAGAACCCTCACCCGCTTTCATGTTCTTAAGCGTCATCATTTTTTTCTTTAGACGGACATCTGATGCTATCATTAAATAAATTTCATCTGCTGATAATCCAGCTAATTGTTTATCAAAAAATAAGCCCTCTGGAGAAACTCCAACATTCATTTCTACCAACCAATGATTTATAACAAAATCACAAGCTAAATTCCATATTAATGGATCTCTACCAGCTCTTCTTCCTGCATGGTCTAAAGCAATATGTAAAATTTCATGCGCAATTACAAATCTAGCCCCCATTTCATTTAGGTTGGCTAAGGGATTAACATAAATAATTTTATCTACAGCAGAAACTGCCGCTATTTGAATATTTAGATTTTTACATATTTGAATATCTTCTATTATTTCAAAAGAAGCAGCTAAGGAAGAAAGCAAAGGAAAGTGCATTTCAAACCAATGTTTCGCTTTATAGCTAATTTTAGCTTTCTTTTTTAAGTCTTCTTCTGTGAAATTTTTAGATGACCTTAATGCTATAGTTCTTTGAGCTTGATTTATTAAATTATCAACAAATATCTCTTCAAAACTTTTACTTCCTCTCCAAAAAGAATATGTTGTATTTTTTTCTTCTGAAATAAAAATTCCAGCACTATTGAAATTATTATGAAAGGATATTTCTTGAACCAAACTAAATACTTTACTATCATTATTTAACTTATCTATAATTGAATTTTCATTCTTAAATGAAATTAAATTTTCAATAGCATAAAATCCACTCCAACTTTCAGGAACACCATTAATGCCAATAATATTTTTTATATAATGTATAGAAAAAAGTAATAACCCAATTTGATTTGTTTTGTTTTTATTTATTTTTTTATGCAAGCCCAATCCTAAATATCCTGCTATAGTGCTAAAAACAAAATACCAATCTTCTTCTGAAAATTTATTGTTCTTTTTTAAAAAAATGTCAGCATGTGAATCTCCACAAATTTTAACAGTCACAAAAGCACCTTGTGGAACATCTATATTACTCCACAAGGGAGAATTTTCTTCTAAAGCATACATTCTTGTGTTGGAAAGCACAGAACCTAACAAATGGTGTGAACTAGCTAAGTTCCAACCTATTTGATAATTTTTCGGTTTAGATTGTGCTTGTGACTTTTTGCTCATACTTAAGATTTTTCCTTCACCATCATTAATTTTGGCAATTCTTTTGTGATATCAGTAAGAAACCAACGAGGTAATGTTTCTCCAGCTTCTGTTGGAGTTATAATATTTTGGGCATATTCCCCATCAATAAAAGAAAGATTTTTCAAAGAATCTTTTACTTGAATAACCATTTTTTTCTTTTGACTAGTAAGTTCATCTTCGTTTTTAGGTAGTTCTTTGATTAAATAATCTTTTGCTGAATTCACTAAAAATAAAAGAATGTCTCTATCTTTAGGATCTTTTGGCCAAGGTTCAGCACCCGTTATTAATTTAGGGACTGCATATCTATAATTAATTTGTTTTATAAATGCCTTAAATTGAGTAGCATGATGATTTGTGAGTGAACCATAAAGAAGCACATCCAACATTTTGGGATTTGGATTTTCTCCTAATGCTTTAAGGGCATCACTTACATAATGCCAAGAGCGTGGAGTTGAAAATGGAGTTTCGTCTGTTGGAGCAATATCAGTAGATAAATGAGATGGTCTATTTTGAATGTATTCAATAACCCAAGGATGAACACTTTCATTTTTTGCCCAATCTAACCAAATTTTATGATCAACCTTTAAATGCACATGAATCATTCTATTAATTAATGCAGAAGGCATTTGACGGACTAAAGCAGAATCCGCACTTCTATTACCTGCTCCAATTACAATAGAACCTTTAGGTAGATTATATTCACCTATTTTTTTATCTAAGATTAAGCTATAAAATGCTTTTTGTATTTCTGGGGATGCTATGTTTAATTCATCAATAAAAAGACAAAATTCTTTTTCTCTAACAATCATAGAAGGTGGAATAAATCTACTTACTTTTCCATCAATTTGAGGAATCCCAATTAAATCTTCTGGTGCCAATTGTGACCCCAACAAAGGAACACACTCCAAACCAACTTCTTTAGAAAATTGGTTAATAATTGAACTTTTACCAATACCTGGAGGACCCCAGACAAAAACTGGTAAGATTGTTCCCACATCTAAAAGGAAGCTTTTAAGCTCATTTATATTTAAATATTCAAATGCTTTCATTTTTTACCTTTTTATATATTTTTGGGATTATAGCATAAAAAAAAGCAAAATGTTGATTTTCATTTATTTTTTTTTACCTTATATATATGAACCATGACAAAACATTAAAACCATACTTGGTTGAAGCATTTTATAAATGGTCTTTAGGACAAAATCTCACTCCGTTAATAGAGGTTTCTGAAGACTACTATAATTCATTGCCCGAACATGTTAAAAGACAACAAATGGTTATACTTAATATTCATCCAGATGCAACACATGATTTAGAGTTTTTAAAACAAAACTTAGAATTTGATGCTGTTTTTTCCGGTGAAAATTTTAGGGTCAAAATTACTTACGAAAGTATTCAAAAAATATTTGTCAAAGAAGATGGATATGGATTAGAATTTGTTGTGGAAAAAGAAAAAATTAAACATCCATACCGAACTGAAAGAACTAATAAGATTAAGCAACATAAACATTTAAAGTTAGTTAAATAATATTAAAGTTAGTTTTTTTAACATTTGGGAAAACATAATCTAAATCTGATTTGGTTAAACTAAATAAATTAAAGAATAGTTCAGCTAATATGTCTCTAGATTCATGTATTACAGGTAAGTCTCTTTTTTCATGTAAATAATCTTCTTTTAAGGTTATCCAATCACCCAATATTTTTGATTTATTTATAATACCACCTGTTAGCATTAGTAAGCTACCATGACCATGATCTGTTCCCGACCCATTTTCTTTTAATACTCTTCCAAATTCTGTAGTAATAATAATTATTGTTTTTTTCCATTCGTTTTGTGGAATATTGTCTTTTAGATTTTTTAATTCATTATCTAAATTTATTAATAAATTAGTCATACGCCCTTTTTGGTTTGCATGAGTATCCCAATCATCAAAATCAATAAAACTTAAATTGTACCCACCTAATTTCATTGCTATAAAAGCATTTATTAACTTATTTGTTGAACTGTTTATTTTTATATGCTTCTTAAGTTCATTTGATATTTTTATATTTTTTTGAACTTCCGCATAAACTTTTATAATTTCCTCATCTTTTACTGTAGGATAACCAGTGTAATTAAAAGAACCACTCATTATGCTTTTAGGCATCGTTGGAATTATTAAATTTTTATTTTTCATAATTGGAGTAATGTTTTCAGTGAAACTCACTCCTTTCATTGAAGTTTTCTCAATTAATCTAGACAGAAAGCCGTTTTCATTATTTATTGAATTATTAATTCCATACTCTAATACATCTTGTGCTAAAAAGTGACTTCTAGAGTTATGGGTTTGTCCAGAAGCGGGAATTAATTGCAAATTATTGTTCTTATATAAATCATATAAAAACATCATTTTTTTATTTATTCCAAAATCAGAATTTATATGGTAACAATCTTCTTTTTTTATGCTTATATTTGGTCTTTTTTCATAATAGTTGCTATCTGAATATGGTACTAACATATCTAATCCATCAGCACCACCTCTTAATAAAATAGTTATTAGATTAATGTCGTTATTTGATTTTGCAAAAACAGTACTATTTAAATTACCGCCAAGTAATAATAATGTTGAAAATTTTAAAAAATCTCTTTTGTTCATAACTTACCTTTTAATCCAATCATCAGAAACTAAAAAAGCTATAGCTTGATTTTCATTTTCAATTTTTTTGTTTGCTATCTTACTTAACAAAGGATAATTAATTTTATAACCCAAAGTTTTATTATAATGTAATGTATTCATGATAGCGAAATGAATAATTTCTTGCAATCTAGCGGACGATAACCAATTTTTTCCGTATACACTGAATCCCTCTGGGGTTATTTTAAAGTATGGGTCTGCCTCTATAAAAGTTAAGAAATTTATTAAATTTTTTCTTGCTTCTTTTTTTTCTAAAGGATTATTTATAAACACTGTTTTAAATGTAGACAGAGTAAATGTGTAAGGGTCTTTTATTTTATTTGGTAGTTTTAATGACTGAATAAATTCTTCCGAATAAAACAACACTCTTAGCATTTCTTTTATGTCTGTATCATTTTTTAAATATGCCTCACTCATTTTTTTTACAAGTTCTTTAGATGGATTATCATGCATTAAAAAAACTGCTATTTTTTCTGATAAAAAGTCAGCTGACTCTTGTTTCTTAGTTACCAAATTAATAATCTCATCCATTTCTTTATCTTGATTTCCTATTATTTTTTTTCCTAAAAAAGTTTTATTTGAATTATCGTGAAAACTTCCATTATATAAATAAAATTTATTTAAAACATATTTATTTGATCCCAATTCTCTCTTTATGAAATCAGAAAAATCTGAATATTTCTGTATATTATTTAAATTGATTTTACTGTCATAATCAGATAAAAAAACTATACCATGCCCCGTTAATACTTTTGCTAACTCTTGAACATCTTTTTGTGTATATCCATTATTTACACCTAAAGTATGTAATTCTAAAAATTCTCTAGCATAATTTTCATTTATTTCATTTAGTCTATTTTTTTCACCTTGATTGTTTTGTACAACATAAGATCTATTTAATTCATTATTTAGGTAATATAACATTCCTGGGTGGGTGCTACTTATTTTTATTAAATTTTTAAAATTAGTTAATGCATTGTCTCTAATTTTGTTTTCATAGTCATCTAGGAAAATTGCTGATACATTGTTTGATCTTGGGCCTATATATAAATGATTAAACCAAAACCAAACCATCATTTCATTTATTCTATTTTTTGATTTTGTGGCATATTGTATCCTTTTGTCTAGCTCACTATTAATTAATCCATTTTCTCCATATACAAAGTCAGATGTTGAACCTCCTCCTTTGGCTACCACTAGATTAAAGTCATTATCTCTATATTGCCTAAAAAAATCATCAATATCTTTATCAATCTTTGGTTTAAATGTGTTTTTATCTTCTATCTCTTTAATTCTTGATTGTTTTTGATTTAACTGCTCTTCAACCCACTCAAAATAATTTTTCCCTACTATTTCTTTTATATCTTGATCAGAAATTCCATACCCAACTTTATTTAAAAAATTTATTTTTTGTCTTTCCGTAATATCTTTTTTAAGACTATTTTCTTTAGCAAGCACAGAATTTTGTAATGTAAATAATATTGTTAACGTTAAAATGATATTTTTCATGTTAGTATTTTTTTAATTAGAATATTAAAAATATCATATAATGTAAAGATTTTAAAAATTAGATAAGTTACTGGAATTGAAATAAATATTTGGGGTGGCTGATGGGATTTGAACCCACGACAACAGGAATCACAATCCTGGACTCTACCAACTGAGCTACAACCACCATTAAAAATGGCGACTCAGACGGGATTCGAACCCGTGATCTCCTGCGTGACAGGCAGGCGCATTAGGCCAACTATGCTACTGAGCCATAAAATTGGTAGTGATAAAAGGTACCGAGCCTTTCTCCTTGCCTTATGAGGGCAGTGCGCATCCATCTACGCCATATCACTAAAACTTTTTAGGGGTGACTTACGGGATTTGAACCCGTACTACCAAGGTCACAACATGGGGTGCTAACCATTACACTAAAGTCACACCTAAAAAGTCTTAAATGGTGCCTCCGACAAGAATTGAACTTGTAATAGTCGGTTATCAGCCGACCGTTATACCATTTAACTACAGAGGCTACATTTTGGTGGTTGTAGTAGGACTTGAACCTACGACCATCGCCTTATCAAGACGGTGCTCTACCAACTGAGCTATACAACCTTGGCGATTCGTAGGGGATTCGAACCCCTGATCTCTTGCGTGACAGGCAAGCGCATTAGGCCAACTATGCTAACGAACCGTTAAAACCAATAAAAAAACCCTACCGATTTTGGTAGGGTTTTTTTATAAGTCTTTTTATTTTAAGAAATAGACTTCCCTACCAATTTTTTGGTATCAATCATATGACGATCAATGATAGAGAAGTTAAACATTTTTTTTCCTTAAAAAACAATACTGTTATTAAACCATGAAAAATAAGTTGTGTCAACTATTTTTTATAGAATATTTAAAAGATTTTTTGTAATCAAAGCTTAATATAAACAAAACGAGACTAAACACAATTAAGTTATAGAAAAACATCAATGTGTATGTCCAAAAGTCCCATTTCTTAACTATTTTATCAAGAGTGTCAATTTTCATTATTATTCTGTAATCTCCCAAATCATTCTTTTGGACGACACCATAATACGAGTTGTTGATGTAATTAGAACTTATTACTCCACCTTTTGACTCTTTATTTTCATTTAAATTCTTAACAATAAATCCAATATTTGTATTTGCAATCTCATTTTCTGTTTTAGGTGTTGGATTTTTAATGTTATCTTCTACACATATGAATCCAAATTCTTTGCATAGTTTATAAAAGCCATTAGTATTTGTTTTTAATATTAAATTAATAGTTTCTTTTGAAGATTCTCTTGATTGTATTTTTATATCATCAATAATCATTTTGTTCACATAATTGAAAATTACATTACTAAATAAGATCAATGAAATACTTGCCAACACATACAATCTTTGCTTTTGAAGTTTAAAGTAAATTGTTACAGCCGCCAATACTACTATTGTTAATAGCATAATAAAATATTTGGGCAAATTATAATCATACCCTTCACCAAACAAACCATTCAAAAAACTAGGGTAAAAATTATTTTTAATAAAAAAATTATGAACTATTTCAGCAAAAATAAAATAATCATATTGTGTTGTAAAAAAAACAATTATAGATGCTATTAAAACAAATTTAATATTTAATTTTTCCTTAAATATTAAATATATTGACATCACCCATAATATATTTGTTATAGATGTAACCTTAAAAATTGTATCATATACTGATTCAGTGTATTCTTTTCCTAGAGAGATATCCACATATATTTTAACAAAAAAGTCAATCAATACAAAAACAAATTGAGCAATTACAAGATATCCAAAAAATGTAATATTTTTAATGCTAAAGTCTAAGTCATTTTGTTTTTTAAATACCATAACAGTCTCCACCCACTAAGATTACATTCATATTGCCTTAAAGTCAATTAAGTATATTGCCTAATTTTAAAAAATCATTTATAATTCAGTAAAAATAAGGTATATCATATGGCTAAAATTAAGACACAATATGTTTGTAATTCTTGTGGGGGTCACTCTGCTAGATTAATGGGAAAATGTCCTCACTGCGGAGAATGGAATACATTAGAAGAAGAGGTTTTAGAATCTAATAAAGCAACAGAAGGAAAAAATAGGTATCAAGGTTTTGCAAAAGGCTCCAATAAGGTTCAAGATTTAGAAGAAGTAACTGCAAGTGATTATATTCGCAAAACTACGCACATACCAGAGTTTGATAGAGTTTTGGGGGGTGGCTTGGTTGATGGGGGTGTGATTTTACTTGGAGGAGATCCCGGTATTGGTAAATCTACATTACTTCTTCAGGTTATGACGTCTTTAGCAAAAGATTCAAAAACTCTATATGTTACAGGAGAGGAATCTTCAGAACAAATTGCTTTACGTGGCAGAAGACTCAACTTACCCTTAAATGGATGTAGAATTTATGCTGAAACAGAACTTGAGAAAATACAGTCTGCTATAGAAAATGAAAAACCTAAATATGTGATTATTGACTCAATTCAAACTTTATTTTCTTCACAATTATCTTCTGCTCCAGGTTCTGTTTCTCAAGTTAAAGAATGTGCTGCACATTTAAACAGATATGCAAAAGAAACTGGCACGACAATGATTATTATTTGCCATGTCACTAAAGAAGGTGAATTAGCCGGACCTAGAGCATTAGAACATATTGTTGATACTGTTTTATATTTTGAAGGAGATAAAAACAATCAATACAGAATGGTTCGTGCTTTCAAAAACAGATTTGGACCAATAAATGAAGTTGGTATTTTTGCTATGACATCAACAGGTCTAGAAGAAGTAGAAGACCCAGCTGGTATTTTTAGTGGAAACTCTCAAAAATTACCTGGAGCTTCTATATATGTAACACAAGAAGGTAATCGCTCTATGCTAGTAGAGCTTCAAGCCCTACTAGATGAAACTCCTTTACCTAATCCAATTAGAAGAAGTATTGGACTTGATACTAATAGGTTACAAATGTTATGTGCTGTTATTCATAAATTTGTTGATATGCCTATCTATACATATAATGTATTTGTATCATTAATTGGTGGCATGAAATTTTCAGACACTGGTATTGATTTACCAGCATTTTTAGCAATGATTTCTTCCTTTAAGAATAAACCTGTTATAGAAAAAACAGTATGTTTTGGTGAAATAGGTTTAACTGGAGAATTAAGACAAGTGAATAATGCAGAAGATAGGATTAAAGAAGCAGCACGAATGGGTATGGAAACAGTTATAATGCCTACTTTTGCCACTAAAAAACCCATAGACTTTAAGGCAAAGTATGGAATAAATGTTGTTCAATGTAAAAATCTTGAGCAAGCGATTCAAGCTGCATTTTAATTTGACTTAATTTACACAATATTATATAATTTTTATCATTTTTGAAAAGGAAAAAACTCTATGAAAACTTTAGCTGTCATTAAAAACGAACTATTTAAAGACTATTTGAAAATCATCTCTACTGATAATTTAGAAGAGGCACTAGACAACCCAGCGGTTCCTGTTCCATTCACTTGTGTTTTATCTGTAGAAAATCAAAATTCTGATACATTATCAGAAGAATTAAATCGCTTCTTTGCTAACAAAAAATTACCAAAGAAAGATTTTCTATCTGTTACAGAGCAAGATATTGAGCATATGAGCTTTATTTTTAATTTAATTAAAATTAGTGGCGGTCAAAATCCAGAACCAATTGTTCAAAAAACACAAGTAAAAGCAAAAGATACTGTTAATGTAGAAGTTAAAGGTTCTGTGAAAGTAGCAGAACCAGTTATTGCTGAAGTAGCACCAGAGAAATTAGAAGAAACCTCAACTGTTGTTGAGAGTGAAGTGGAAAAAAATGTCACAGACGAAGATTTGCCAATCTTTGATGCTGAATTGGAAGAACAACCAACAGTTTCTGGGGATTTGATAGATTCTTTAGGTGTACCCGTAAATGCTACCATTCATTTAGTTAAAGATGAAAAAGTTACAGCAAAAATTATAGATGAGAAAACAATTGAATTTGAAGGTGAAGTTATTGCTATCGTTGATGGAACAAAGAAAGCCTTCAAAAAAGCAGGAGTAACAGGTATGGCATTAGGTTTAGCTAATTGGAATTATAATGGTCAAAGTTTGAAATCTTTAAAGGATAACAAATAATATGTTGACAATTCAAAAAAGATTATGCTATAATTAACACATTGAAATAAAAAGGATTTAAAAATGTTAGTATCAGTTCAACAATTTGGTTTTCAGCAGTTTGGTCAGTTTATGACACAAGCTCGTGGTGCCATTTTGTCAAAAGAAATCTAACAGGTTTAAACAAAATAACAAGGCACCGTAAGGTGCCTTTTTTTATTCCCTAAATTTATTTTGCAGCGGTATAGTGTAATGGTAGCACAACAGACTTTGACTCTGTTGGTCTAGGTTCAAATCCTGGTACCGCCGCAAAGTAAATTTGGACTAGTAGCTCAGTTGGTAGAGCAGCAGACTGAAAATCTGTGTGTCAGTGGTTCAATTCCACTCTAGTCCACCAATGCTGCTTTAGCTGATGTGGTCATAGCAACGGACTGAAAATCCGAGGAAGTTGGTTCGATTCCAACAGGTAGCACCAAAATTTATTGGGGTATTATGTAATGGTAGCATATCAGACTTTGACTCTGAGAGTGTAGGTTCAATCCCTACTACCCCTGCCACACATTAGGGGATTCGCCAAGTTGGTCTAAGGCATCGGATTTTGATTCCGACATTCCTAGGTTCGAATCCTAGATCCCCTGCCAATATTTATTTTTTTTAAGAAGTTATTTATATTTTCGGTTTCTTCTAGATAGTGTATTTCTATATTATTGGTTTTAGCAAACTCTATTTCTGCCTGTACTCCAGTTGAATTTTCCCAACCTTTAAATTTTAAAACCAACAACATGTCGCAACTTGATAGTAATCTATAAGATAAGCTTTTCCAAAAATCCCAATCTGTAGGCAAATCTGTATTTTTATCAAAAAGTAAGTGTTTAAGAATGGGAGAAACTGTTAGTATTCCATTCATATTTAATTCTGAATCTATTTTACAGAATTTAACGACTCTTTCGTTAACTACTTCTGGACTTTTATCTGTATAAGGTAACGCAATATAAACTAATTTATTATTCATATTAATTTGAACTTTCTGATATTTCAAAATCTAACACTATGGATATAGAATCAGACAAGCCAATGGTTTTACTATATGTTGCATCAACAGTTATATTTCTTCCAACTTTATTTACAATAATATCATTTTCAGAAAAATCTAAATCTGCTAAAGAGAGTTTTTCCATAATTTCTTTTTTCAGTTTAGTATTGGATATATCTGGATTGTCAGCATTATTCACCAATGTATCTTTAATGGCTTTAGTAACTAAGGATTTATTCATATATGCATTTCCTATTTGGAAACCATATATCCCTCCAATACCCAATATAGCTATTGTTACAATTAATCCTATTAGACCAAATCCATTTTTTTTCATTTTGAACCCCTTATTCAATATTTGTATTGGCTAAGACTTCTGCTAAAGATGTTACACCTTCTTTTGCTTTTAGTAAACCAGACTCTCTTAAACCTAGTACACCATTTTTTCTAGCCACATTTGCTATTTCTATTTCAGAGCCTTCTCTTAGTATTATTTTTCTAATTTCTTCAGTTATAGGTAGCACTTGATAAATGCCAACTCTACCCTTATATCCAGTTTCATTACATTCATCGCAACCTATAGGCTTATAAATATGCCAAGAACTTTGATAACCTTCTAATTGTTCTAAGGGCATTCCTGATTCTACTAACACTTCTTGTGGCACAGTATCATCAATAGTTTTACAATGAGGACACAACTTTCTTGCTAATCTTTGGGCAGTTATAAGTATAACAGAAGAAGCTATGTTAAAAGGCTTTACCCCCATGTTCATTAAACGTGAAATAGTTTTTGGAGCATCGTTTGTATGTAATGTTGATAATACCATGTGTCCAGTTTGAGCAGCCTTAATAGCAATATCTGCTGTTTCTAAATCTCTAATCTCGCCAACCAATATAACATCAGGGTCTTGTCTTAAAAAAGATCTTAAAGAAGCTGCAAAAGTTAAACCAGCTTTTTCATTAACACTTACTTGATTCACACCTTGTAAGTTAATTTCAGCGGGATCTTCTGCTGTGCAAATATTAACATCTTCTTTGTTTAATAAATTTAAACAAGAATATAACGAAACTGTTTTACCTGAACCAGTTGGTCCCGTAACTAAAACCATCCCATATGGTCTAGAAACAGCATCTATCAATACTTTCTTCTGTTCTTCACTATATCCTAATTTATCTAAGTCCAACATTGAAGGAGAAGAGTCTAATATACGAATTACTATTTTTTCACCCCATAATGTAGGTAAAGTTGAAACACGAAAGTCTATTGATCTATCTAAAGATATCTTTAATTTAAATTTACCATCTTGTGGAACTCTTTTTTCTGATATATCTAAGTTAGATATAATTTTAATTCTAGCTGCTATCTTTTCTTTAAGCATTATAGGAGCCTTTTTGCTTTCAAATAAAGAACCGTCAACTCTATACCTTACACGATAATTTTTCTCATATGGCTCAAAGTGAATATCTGATGCTTTCATCTTAATTGCCTCTAAGATTATTGCATTAATAAACTTAACGACAGGAGCATCTTCTACATCATTATCTTGGTTTTGTTCCTCTGGAAGATCAGACTGTATATCTAAATCAACATCTTCCATATCCAAATCTTTTGCAAAATTAGCACTCTTGCCTTGAAGATATTTTTCAATATTTTTATTCAGTTTATCTTCTTCTACAATTACTAAATTAATATTTGGTATCCCCATCTGAAATTTTAAATCTGCTAAGATTGAATTTGATGTAGGAACAGAAGTAGCCAAGTAAATTAGATTATTACTTTTCTTAAGAGGCAATATTTTGTATTTTTCAACAATTTTAAAATCTAAATCATTTGGGATATAAGAATGATCAAAAAAATCTAAATCTAAATAAGGCAATTGCAATTTAGAAGCAATTAAAATTGCTATATTAGATTGTTCTAGTTTTTTATATTTCAAAAAAGCAGACAAAAAAGATTTACTTTCCAATTCTGCTTTTTTTGAAATTTTAGAAACTTCATCTTCATTTTCAATCAATTTAGATTGAATTAAAAGTTTTACTAGTGCTGAATTTTCCATAATTTATTTAAAGTTTTTATTAAAAATAACCCTTAAAAACAAATTAGTCAATAAGCACAAAGTTAACTGCATTAATTATCAAATAAAGATTGGTCAACTTTACCCTCAAAGAATGTTTTTAATTTTTCTGATTTAACATTAGCTCTTAATTTTTGCAATGCTTTTGCTTCAATTTGTCGTATACGCTCTCTTGTAACTTCAAATTGATTACCAATTTCTTCTAATGTATGATCAGTTCCTACACCAATACCAAATCTCATTCTTAAAACCTTTGCTTCTCTTGGTGTTAAAGTTTCAAGTGCTTCCTCTAATGTTGCCCTTAGCTGATCTCTTTCCATAGTTTGTTCTGGAGTTAATGTATTAGTGTCTTCTATAAAATCAGCGAATGTACTTTCACCATCATCTGAAACTTGATTCTCAATAGAGTATGGTTCTTTAGCAACTCTAATTAACCAAGCAACTCTTTCTACAGGTAAATCTAGTTTTTTAGACAAAAATACAACATCTGGTTCTTTTCCATTCTTTTGTAATTCTTCGTTTGTAATTTTCTTGATTTTATTTAGGAATTCAATCAAGTGAACAGGTAATCTAATTGTTCTAGACTGATCAGCTAAACATCTAGTAATAGCTTGTCTTATCCACCAAGTTGCATATGTAGAGAACTTATAACCTCTTCTATAGTCAAATTTATCTACGGCTCTCATTAATCCTATATTTCCTTCTTGGACCAAATCTAGCAATTGCATTCCACGATTTAAATATTTTTTTGCGATAGATACAACCAACCTTAAGTTGCCAGAAATCATTTCTTCTTTACCCTTATTCATTTTTCTTTCACCCATAGAAACTTGTCTATGTAACATCATGAATTGAGAAAAATTTATTCCGCTTAAAGAATCTTGTATTTCTTTAAGTTTTTTCTGATTAGCAATAATATTATATTTATAATTTTCCAATGTTTTAGAAAATTCATATTTACCCTCAATTTCACCAATAACCCAATCTAGATTAGTTTCATTACCTGGAAAAATTTGAATAAATCTAGATTTGGACATACCTGATTTAATTACACACAATTCTTCAATTTTACCTGTGTTTTTAGTTATTTCTCTTTTAATATTTTCAAAATCTTTACATAAAGCACTTATTGTAGTTGGTGTGAATCTTATTTTTGTTAATATAGAAGCTATTTCTATCATTTTAGGGTGATAGTCTTGATGATTGATCCCCTTTTTCTTTAAAATTATCTGTAGGTCTTTATATAAAGAATCTACATTATCTAGACTAGAAATGACCTCTGCTCTTATTTTTTCCATATTTTCTTGGTGTTTAATAAGGGCATTAATTCTTCCGTCTTCTTCTATCTCTATGTTTTCACTAGCTTTATCTAATTCTGATAATAATGGATCAGTGTCCTCTTCAGCTTCGTCATCAATAAGTCCAGAAGCATCTAAAGCACCTTCAGAAACTGAAGAGCTATTGTCTAGCGTTTCTTCTTCTCTATTATTTTCTTCTGAAGTGCTTTCATCTGATTCATCAGACTTAGACTTTCTTCCTCTTTTTTTCTTTTCAACTTTTTCTTCTTTAATTTTACTTTTTTTAGCGGGAGCTGCTTGTTTAATCTCAACAGGCTTTTCTTCTACGACTACTGCTTCTGGTTGTATATCAGCAAAACCATCAACCAAGTCTTCAATTTTTATTTCTTCATTTTTAACCTGTTGAGCCATTGCTAATATTTTTTCTATTGATCTAGGGCAAGCTCCTAAAGCTCTCATCATCATTTGATGACCTTCTTCAATTTTTTGGGCAGTTTTTTGTTCTTCTGTTCTTGAAAGCAAGGGAACATTTCCCATTTCTTTTAAATATTGTTTTGTTGGATCAATAACTAAATCTGAAACATCAATTGGCAATTCGGCTGTTTCTGTTTCTTCTGCTCTATCTTGAGTCTCTTCTTCTTTCATCAGGTCTATAGGCTCTTCTTCATACACTTTTATATTCAACCCTTGACAAGCACTAATAATTATATGAAAATTATCATCATCAGATTTGATTTGAAATTCTTCTGAAATATTTTCCCATAATACATAACCACCATTATCTTGGGATAGAAGAAGTAAAGTAGTTAATTTTGATTTTGATTCTACATCGTTTATATTAAATACTTGAGTTGAAGATTTCTTTTTTGCCATATAATAAGCCCCTTATTGTTAAATTTAAAATATAACGAAGTATTATACATACATGAAATATAATAGTCAACAAAAATTTTATACATGAAAAATAATTTAATCCTATTTCATTCTTTATTAAACGAAGATTACAATACTTTTGTAAAAAAACTATTTGATTATCAATCGTTAATAAACAATACAAATGAAAAAGGGGAGACTTTACTTCATTATTGTTGTTATTATGGATTAATTGAAAAATTTTATGCTATTAACAATTTAGGTGGTATAATAAAACAAACTAATGGTGGAAATTCTCTTCTTCATTATGCTTGTCAATCTGGAAGAGATGATTTTTTAGTATTAGAATTAATTAAAATGGGAGTTTCCCCAACTTTAATTAATAAAGAAGGGCAGACTTGTTTACATTCTGTGGCGAATGAAAAAATAGCACATTATTTAAATATGTGGGCAAAAAGGAATAATGTAAATATTACAATGTTATTAGATGAAAGTTTGAATAATGTTGCTCATGGATGTAAAATAAATGGTAATATTAATGGTGCTTTATATTGGATAGCTGAATATCCAATATTACAAAATGAAATCAATGTATTTGGTAAAAAATGGAATGAATGTAAAAGAAAAAAAATTAATCGCTGTGTTTATTGAAAGGAATTAAATGGATAACTATAAGATTTTTGCTGAGCTAAAAAATAAAAATATAAAACGAGAAAAAATTATTGAATTATTTTCTCAACTTTCACGTCAAAATGAACAAATTACAGATTTGAAAAGACACAATAAAGATTTGTTGTTTTTTGCCTGTTTTAATGATAATGAAACTTTATTTGAATATTTAACAGATAATTATAAAGACAGCTTTAAATCAACATATAAAGAATGCATCTTGTTCACTTATATAAATCGTAGTCCTAAAATTTTAGAAATAGCTTTAAATTCATTACCCCAATTAACCAAAGAAGAAAAAAATCAATATATTCAAAGATTTTCTTTAAATTGTTATAGAAGAGAAAATATCCAAATAGTTACTGAATGGATTAATAAGAATTTAGATTTAGAAGAAAAACAAATTTTTATTAATAAACTCTATGAAAACAACAATAAACCATTTCTAGAATATGTATCAACTGACCCCACACTAAAAGATATGGTATTAAATTTCCCTCTAGAAAAAGAACACCAACTACAAGTACAACAATATTTAAAACGATATTCAAATCAAACTATAAGACCTTCAAATATTATCACAAAGTTAGAGACAATAGAACAAGAACAGCCAAACAACCCGAAAGAAAACAATTTACTTGATTTAACATCAACTGAAACCTCTGATAATAATTTAATTATTAGGCGTAAAAAAAGATTATTAAATAAAGAAGTTTGACATTGTTTTCTATTTTTAATAATTTTATTACAAATAGGAACTTATATGGATTTAGACGATATATTTTTACAATCATACTTAAAAGACTATGCTCAAAGAGAAAAGCAAAAAATTATTCATAGCCAAGAAGATAGAGTTGTAGCTTCAGAGAAAAAGAAAAAACTTGAAGTTATAGAAAAATTCTTACAAAAATTTGTTGACTTAGAAGTAGTAGTTCATCATAGGGATCAATACACAAAAAATACATCAACTTTTGATTCTATAGAACCACAAAAATTTAAATTTTATTTAGTTGATAGCAGTAAAACTTGGAGTCCAGGTATTTCTATTTTCTTTGACCATCCTTGTGAAGTAGAAATAGCAATACCTAACAAGCCATTAGAGGAAGGTGTTGTTGTTATTAAAGTTGCATCTCACCATCCGGATTCCTACATCTTGGAACAAAAATTTACTAGTTTTGAGGCTGCTTGCAAAGCATTAGCAAGATTCTTAAGTAAAAACACAGTAAAGATTGTAAAAGACCCAAGAAAATATGTTAGAGAAAATTTACAGAAAATTAATGCTCAAGACAGTAATGAAAATTTGAAAAAAGAAAAATCAGTAGAAAATTTACAGAAAATAAGTTCTTTTTTTTCTAGCTCAGAAAAAGACAATAACGAGCAGTAACTCTATTCTTTCAAAAATGTTGATTCGATAAAATCTTATGTTATAATTATAAATATATAGACACATTAAGGGTATAAAATGAGCAAGTTAAACAATCAACAAAGACAAGTTAAAGGATTAAACATTTTAGTTTGTGGAAGTCAAAGATTTGATGACCCAGCATTCGTATTTCAAATGCTTTCATTAATGTATCATCAATTTAATGGAGCAGTAAGAACAATATATACAACTAAATTTGCAGGGTCTTGTGAATTTGCTAGAATTTGGGCTGAAACCACCAATCAATCATTATCAGAAGATAAAAAGATTAAAGTTGTTGATTATTTATTCGATTCTGTTTTGGAGCCAAAGAACAACTCTCTTTATGAAGAAATGGAAATACCCACTGGAGCAACCCAAAGAAGTGATTTTTTTCAAGAAGTAAAAGAAAAAATTGTATCTATGGGAGTTAATGTTGTTTTAGCTTTCCCAAATAAAGAAGGTGAATTAGGAGTTTCTACAAAAAATATTTGCCTAGCATCTAAAATGTGTGAACCAAACTCTAGTATTAAAATTTTAGAGTGTGATAAAGCATTGAAAGCATTAAGTAAAAAAGCAGAAGAAAAACTACAACAAGAACAAGTAAAGCCTGTTGAAAATAAACTTGGATTTACAAATAAACTTTAAAGGTGATTTAGATGAGCAAAAACGAAAAAAACAATCAACCCAAAAAAGCAAACCTTATGATTTGTGGAAGTCAACATTTTGAAGACCCCGCTTTTGTTTTTGGCATCTTAAATTCATTTTTTAAACAAACTAATGGAAACATTAGCACAATCTATACAACTAAATTTGCTGGTTCTTGTCAGTATGCTAGGGCTTGGGTTGAAACTACTAATCAATTTTTGCCAGAAGATAAAAAAATAAAGGTTGTTGATTATTTGTTTGATTCTCTTTTAGAAAAAAAGAATAATTCTTTATATGATGATATAGAACTTCCTCTTGCCGCTGTAGAAAGAAGTGACTTTTTCCAAGAAGTAAAAAACAAATTAATTGAAATGAATGTTAATATGGTTCTTCCTTTTCCTAATCAAGAATGTGAATTGGGAGCTACTACAAAAAATATTGTATTAGCATCTAAAATTGCTGGAATTCCTAGCTTACCATTAGATGAATCTTATAGAAAGTTATATAACGTTGAAAACACTAATGAAAGTGTTGTTGAAAAGGTTTCTGATAAACAAGAGAACAAATTAGGTTTTACTAACAAAATAGCACCAAAAATGTAATTTTAAATTTTACCTTTTTTCTTTATATTAATCTTTGGCACATCACCACTGTTTATAACCTCTCTCCATTCTTCCTCTAAAGAAGTTTCTATTTTAGGCATTACCTTAATAATTCTATCGTATAAGTCTTTATACTGATGATGATTTTTAATATTATTTTCTATATAAATTTTTTCAACCATAGACATTTCTTTAGCTGTTAATTGTTTATTTATTAATAAATGCTCCACCAATGCCTCAGTTCTCTTTTCTATATTTGGAGTATAATTTATCCAACCGTTATGAAAATCACTTATTTCTGTACTGAATATTAATGTTTCCCAAGAATTATGTTGTAAATGCTTTAGTTTATGTAAGTTTGGAGTTGGATTATCATTTTCTAATTTAAAACCATAATTAGAAGGGGAAATCATTTTTTCTTGCCCCAAATTAAGTGTTACTAACACATTGTTGTTATCTTCTATAATTAAAAAACACTTAACATCTGGAAATAACAAGTCAGCATTTTGTATTTCTTTTTCTGCTAACGATAAAGAATTTAAAAAATTATCATGTATTCCTTCATTTTTTTTAAAAAGCATTGCATTGTCAAAATGTAGCGATACCTTTTCAGCAAAATATTTTTTAAATTTTACATTTTCATAATCAAAAACAAACGACTTCCATTTGTTTAACTCTTTAAATGTTTCTGCCACATTAAATGTTGTATTTGTAAAAACTTTCCACATATTAATCTTTCGTTAAATCTAATTTATAACATATTTAAAAATAATCAAGATAAAAAAAAGAGCCTATTGGCTCCTTTTCTTATTTGTTTAAAAATTAAGGTTTTCTATCTTTTAAAACCATTCTAATTTGTTCAGCAGTTAACACTCTATCTGCTGTATATCCATTATCAAAAACAACTATAGGAGTTGAATTATAACCTGCTTTTTTCCCGATTTCCCTAGTCTCAGCGACTGGATTTTTACAATCACCTTTATTATTAGGCAAGTTTCCAGTTAACATCCAATCTAACCAAGCTTTTGATTTGTTTGGAGAACACCAAATTTTAGCAGCTTTTAATGGTGCTTGCTCATGCCCAGGAATATTCAATGGATTCATAAAATAATAAATAGTTATATTATCATTTTTCATATTAGTATGAATTTCTTTATCTAATTGCTTACAGAATGGGCAATCAGGGTCTGAAAAAATTGCTATTTTTCTTTCACCATTACCGTATTGAATCTTAATAGCCTTATCCCAAGGTAAGGCACTAAATAAAGATTTAACTTTAATAAAGTCTCTTTCTTTTGAATAATTAACTTTATTTTTAGCATCTAATATTTGTCCGTTAATAATAAAAAAATCATTATTTTCGTTAGTGTATCCAGGAATATTACTATCTTTAATTTCTAATTCATAAAGTCCAATATTTTTAACATACTCAACCTTTTGAACACTAAGATTAGGGAAATCCTTATCTAATCTTTGCTTCATTTTTTGAGCATCCTGAGCAAATACAGATACGCTCAAAAAAGAAAGTGACAATATCAATGTTTTAAACATATTTTTTTTCATTTATTTTTCTCCATTACTTTTCTCATAATACGCAACAATTAAATATAAGTCAAACAGCCATAGGTGCTTTTATTGTCGCATGATGTTTATAATTTATCAACTCAAAATCTTCCATTGTAAATTTATTAATATCTTTAATATCTTTATTTATTTTTAAAGTTGGCAATGGGAAGGGTTCTCTATTTAATTGTTCTTTAACAGCATCTATATGATTTAAATAAATATGAGCATCACCAAATGTATGAACAAACTCACCCACATCCAAATCACACACTTGAGCAATCATATGAGTTAATAAAGAATATGATGCAATATTAAATGGAACCCCCAAAAAGAAATCAGCACTTCTTTGATACATTTGGCAACTTAATTTATTATTTCTCACATAGAATTGAGCAAAAGTATGGCAAGGTGGTAAAGCCATTTCATTTAGCTCAGCAACATTCCAAGCTGTCAAAATATGTCTTCTGCTGTATGGATTTGTCTTTAGATCATTAATTAAATTTGCTATTTGATCAATTGAATCATCTATATAATCACTAGATGAAATCCATTTTTTCTTTCCCGTTTTCCAAGAGCGCCACTGAACACCATAAACTCTACCTAAATCTCCATTAAACTTTGCTTTGGGCTTCCAATAATCTGCTTCCGCATTAGCAGTCCAAATAGTTGATTTTAATGCTCCATCTTCGGTTTTAGCAATTCTATCTCCATGTAATATTTCTGCCAATCTTCTTTCATCACCACTTCCTTCTAAAAACCAAAGTAATTCACTTAAAACAGATTTCCAAGCTAATTTTTTTGTTGTGACAGCAGGAAATCCATCTTGTAAGTTAAATCTCATTTGATATCCGAAATAACTTAAAGTACCTTCTCCTGTTCTATCTTCACTTTTGACTCCATTTTCTAAAATAAACCTTAAAGCATCGTTATATTGTTTCATTTTTTCTCCACTAAAACAGGTATTAAATTTACCAAAATACAGAATATTGTCAAGGAAATTTATCTCTCTGCTATTGCTTAAAAAATAAAATCATTTATTTATTGAAATACTTAATGAAAGATATTTAATGACACCTGGAACATATTATCTTGGAGATTTATTTTTTGTTTTAAAAGAAGAATTTTTTTTAATTACAAACCCAATAAAAAATGAATTTATTTTAAATGAGAATAGAAAGATAGCTTATTATACAACTATTAATATGAGCGAATCTTATCAAGATCAATTTGGACAAGAATATTTTATTGAAAATGGCAACATCGGATGCATAAGAATTGAAGATATTGATTCAATTGAAGTAGATTTTTCTAAAGGAAAAATCATTTCTTTTTACGATAACTTTAACACAAGAGAAACACAGAATAGAATCTTATTTGGACACATCTGTGTTTTTCCTTCTTAACTTCTAATTTTTTTATAATTTTGATAGTTTTCTATTCTATGATTACTTAAAATATAATCAAATACTTTTTCTCTTATATCATCATCAGAGTTTATCTCTATAAATGGTATATTGTGATTCATTAGGAAAATAGGCATTTTTTTAGCAATTAATAAAGATTCATCTTCAGAGTGTATTCTACTGTTAAATGAATATTTATGACTTCTATTAATCAGAAAATTAACATTGTCATATGAATGATATATTTCAAACACTAGATCTTTAAAATATGAAGGATAATTTTGTGGAGCATAAAATACTGAATGTAGTAATGGAGCATCAGTAATAGCAAATTCTGCTTCCTTTGAATCTAATAGTATTCTTAATTGTCTTTCTTGTTGAGCAAATATGTAATTTTGATAAGCTAATAAATTTTCATTTCCAGCATGAATATACTCTTTTACAAACTCCAAAGATACTTCAGCATCAATTTGAGATTGCTTTAACATAGAAGTAAGAAGCATAGCTATTGTGCTTTTACCAACACCTGGAGCACCAAAAAAATTAATAACTTTCATTTAAACTCCCGAAGATGATGATGTAGCACTTAAATTCATTAATGAACCACCTTTTGAAAGTATCATATTTTGGTTTTGAATTTCTGTAGCCAATAATTCTAGACCACCACTTCTTAATCTCGTAGCAATTGCTGATGATGAGCTAGGAGAGAACAAAACAGTAGGCTTGATTTTCTTTTTACCATTTTGTAAAGTTTCCATTTTTTGATGAATCATTAATCTAAATACTGAAGAGAACATGGCCTTAACTTCATTTTCGTTCGCATTTTTGTGAGACATCGCTAAGTTCATAAAGCGACGCAAAGCAATCATTAAATCAGCACCGTGCATAGTTGTTACAACCAAATGTCCGTTAGCAGCAATTTTAAGAACTTCAGAAGCCATAGCAGCATCTCTTGTTTCCCCTAAAAACAAAATAGAGTTTGAAACAGCGGGATAGCATCTTAATGAACTTTTTATAGCATCAGAAATCCCATCTGAATCTATATTTGTTTGGAAACAAACACCTTTAATGTTTGGATTAGCTGGATTATCATAAAAACCTTGGAGTGGAAGTTCAACTGGATCTTCAATTGTTAAGCAGAAAGAACCATATGTTTTTAATCTATAAGCTATTGAAGCAGCAGCAGTTGTAGATTTTCCTTGTCCTGTTTCACCTGCTATAATAACCAAACCACCATTATTTAATCTATCATTAAGTAGCAATTCAATAATATTATTTGGCATCCCTATTTCTTCAATTTTAGGAATATAACTTGGCAATCTTCTAAAGATGAACACCTTACCTTCAACTGAGTCAATAGAATGTCCACGCAAAATTATTCTCTTACCTTCATGATATAACTCCAAAGCAAATTCTAGAGATTCTGATTTTTTTGCTTCTTTTAATAATACTCCAACTATGTCAGCATATTCTTTCATATTCATAATTTGTAAAGGACCTGGATACATTAATCCATATAGTGGAGCTTCACTAGGAATATAAAAGTCTGTTATTTTATGAAAATTTTCTGGCAATGTTAAATGACTAATATTTATTCTCATATTAAATCCTTAAAATTAAAAAGAAGAAAATGTTAAAGTTAATGTATCTCCAGCGCAAGCATTAGCTGTTGTAGCACCATCAACAGGCACATTTGTAGCATTTGAACTCTTTACTAATGTTGCCCCAACTCTTATTTCATCAAAATATGGTCCTGTTGTAGAAACTAATTTTGAACAAACATCTCCAGGTATCTGAGGCATAACAATAGAAAAAGCACTGTTTGCTTGAGCCCCAGTTAATGTTGCAGGTATTATATTTACAATACCACCAAAGACATTTCTTAATTCAGTCCCGCTTGGACCACCACCAACAACCATATCTGATGGTGCAATCCTCGCATCTCTTACCACTGCTGCTGTTATTGTTGAAAAATCTTTCTTTCCACCATATAGGTTTTTAATACCAGCTCTTAATGTTTGTATATCTTGTAATGTTTTGTTTGCTTTTGCTCCAGATTGAACCTTGTTATAAACTGCATATATACCTATAGAAGCTAAAGCAATAAAACCAACAACTAAAAGAATTTCAACCAATGTGAAACCTTTATTTTTTTTATTTTTGATATTTTTCATACTTTCCCCAACTTTTATATATAAATAAAACATATTATTTAGATGTCAAATAAAAATGCCCCCAATAGGGAGCATTTTTTTCTAATTAACTAATCAAATTAGAATGATTGGAATGACAACACTCTGTTATCACCAGTGCAAGCAGTAGCAATAGCAGCACCATCAATAACTTGGTTAGCAGTTGCAGCACTCTTGATAGTAGCACCACCAGCAACGATACCAACTTGTTCAAAAGATGGACCAACTGATGATAAGAGCTTAGCACATACGTCACCAGGAAGCTGGTTAACAGTAATTGCGAAACCGTTGTTAGCAGCGCCACCAGCTAAAGTAACTGGAGTTACAACTAATGTTCCACCGAAAGCGTTTTGGAATGTACCAGCAGTTCCAGTAAGGATTGTGCTTGGAGCAATTCTAGCGTTTTCAATAACAGTGTTGGTTAATGTACCATAGTTTGTATTTCCACCGTATAGGTTTTTAATACCAGCTCTTAGTGTTTGTATATCTGTAGACATACCGTTTGCTTTGGATTGTGATTGAACTTTATTGTAAACTGCATAGATACCAATGGAAGCTAATGCGATAAAGCCAACAACTAAAAGAATTTCAACCAATGTGAAACCTTTATTCTTTTTTCTTAAATTTAATTTCATTTTGTTTCTCCCTATTTAAATTTAACACATGTTTTATCATGTATAGATAATAAATAATGTTTGTTTTTAAAATGTCAATACTTAAAACAAAAAATTGTAAAAAAATATTTCGAAATAAAAAAACGGGAGTATTACTCCCGTTTAAAATATAATGAATTTTTACTTCTTGGCAGAAGCGGCTTCGGCTACAGCACCGTTTAATTCAATAGATGTGTAATAAATGAATCCCACAGTTACTCCAACTAGAACTAACATTAAGTTTCTCGCCATTGCCATTTTAGATTCAATATTTAGCACACTGTTTTCTAGGTTTTTTTCACCTATAGAATAAACTGCTTTTTCAAAACTACCCAATTCACTATAATCTATAACATCATTGGCAGTTTCTTCATCTAGTAACCCTACATTTAAATGAATACCGAAATTTTTACCACCTTTTCTTAAGTTTTTTTGCATTTCATTGATATATTTTCTTAACCAAACATCAGATGATTTTTTAATTTTTTCTAAAGCATCGTTTAATGGAGTTCCAGATTGCATCATTGATGCTAAACCAATTAGAAAAGAACAACCTTGATAAACTTTATAAACAGACCACGGTGGTAATTTATCTAGAAATTTTCTTGCTGGTCCAACAAACTTCCCTATTGTTGAAGATATAACAAATCCAGAAACAATTAAAATGCCTAATGCTATATACCAATATCCAATTAATATCTGGGAAAATGTATAGAAGTGCCTTCCCGCTTCTGGCCATCTTTCAACTGGCAAAAACTCTAAATAAGTTGGAGCCATTTGTTTATTAAACATAGCTATGAATCCCATAATAACCATTAACATAATTATTGGATACATAGCACCACCAATAATAACACTTTTAATTTTAGCAGAAGATTTTCCAAACTTAATTGCTTCAGCCAGGCCTTTTTCAATACCAGAACCATCTTCTCCCGCTTGAATTAAGTTTAACTCAGCATCAGGAACCCACCCTTTAATGGCAGTACTGAAATTAGCACCAGATCTCATATCGTCTAACCAAATACCAATAATTTTCCCTCTAGGGTCTTTCTTCAAATCATATCTTTGTTTAAATTTAGCCAATGATTCAAAAACTGGAAACTCTTCTTCTGTAAAAGACTTTAACTTTTCATAAAGTTGCACTCTAGTATCAAGTCCAAGCTTACTTTTTAAAAACATTAATTTTAAGGGACTAATTTCTTTCTTTGCCATTATTTATTTTCCTTCCAAAGCATTTCATCAATTGGTTTAAAAGCACTTTCCACTTCTTTTGGACAACATAATCCATTTAAACACTTTTGGAATGCATGTTCCATACAAGTTTTACCTAACATATTGGTAGAAGCTGGATCTTTATCACTCAATCCTCTCCAATATGACATTAATCCTATTGTATTGGCATCTATAATTAACTGTTGCATTTGCATGTCAACTTGAACAACCTCAGCACAAACAGTTCTACCTTTAATGCCACTGTATTTGCATTCTGGACATCCACGTTCATTTCTCATTAAAATTTCATAATTTTCTGGATTACAAACAGTTTTAATTCTTTCATACAACTCTTTTTCCTCAGGAGTTGCTTTAGCACTTTTAGCATGTTCATTAAAATCTATGGCACAACCTTTACATAAAGTACCCATTAATTTTTGGTACAATAACCCAGTTAAGAAATCTGGTGAGCCTAACACATTTCTTTGCAATCCAAAGTCCATGAAGCGATCAATAATACCCAACGCTGAAGTTGCGTGAACAGTTGTTAAAACTTGGTGTCCTGATTGAACAGCTTTTTTAGTTAAGTCACCACTTATTTTATCACGAACCTCACCAATCATAATAATATCTGGGTCGCCACGCATGCAAGCCTTAATTGGCTTTTCAAATGGAGACATTTTTGTAGGGTCAAAGTCTTTACCGATAACCACAGGAATTTGTGTAATTCTTGCGATGTTATATTCTGGAGGATCTTCAATACTAAAAATTTTAAGTTTATAACTATTATAAGCATTAATATACATTAGTAAGTTTTTCATTGTTGTAGACTTACCAGAACCAGTAACTCCAGCAATAATAAGTGACCCAACAGGTCTAGCGGAAATATTAAGTAACATTTTTACTTGCTGATCTGTATACCCCAGGTGTTGCAATGGTGTAAATTCTTCTGATCTACCAATAGGCAATACACGCAAAATAACATCGTAACCATCTGGATAAGCAGGAACTGATTGATAACGAAGCTTTAATTCTTGTTCTTCAATGTTATAGTTAACAGCAGCTTGTTGGCAATCTCTAGGGTCAAATGAAACTGCTTTTGTAGAAGCCAATACATTATAAATAACGCTACATAAATTGTTTGCCTCTAATGAAGAAAGCCTATTTTCTGAATCATATTCAGTCATTTCACCATTTTTTCTCATTCTAATGACACCGCCCGAAGGTCTAACTTCAATATGAACGTCTGAAATTCTTTCTTTTAAAGCATAAGCAATAACTTCCTCAAACATAATAATAGCCTGGCTGTCACTACTATTACTTTTCTGTTGTTCAATCATTGCTTTCTTTTCATATAAAGCATTTAATAAGGCATATTCAATAACACCCTTTTTGACAACCTTATATCCCTTATTTTCAGCATTTTTAAGCAATTGCATGAATGCAACACTGTTGTATGAAGTCTTGATTGATAATATCCAAACCATTTTTCTATTATCAGAAGAAACATCCCAAGCTAATAATTCTTTTCTATTTTTTTCTGACACTTCAAGTTCTTCTTTTTCAGAAGAAATCAGCTTACCAGTGGGGAGTTGGGTTTCATCATTGATAGCCACCACGGAACTCATTGAACTTACATTTTCACTCATTTATTTATCCCCTTTAATCTTATTAAAATATATTTAATAATATAACTTGTTAATGTCAAGAATATTTGAACACTAAAAAAATAACCACATTATTTCAAGTTAATTTGAATTTTTTATTTTAATATGCCCTTTTCTTTTAATATATTTCAAATCAAACCACAAGATGACATAAATTTATCAATAAAAAAAGCCTTGAGTAATTCAAGGCTTTAATCTTATTCTTAACTTTTGTTAAGTTGATTTAAAATTTCTTTATTTAAGTGTTTTATTTGATTGATTTACACCAGTATTGAAACTTTTCATAATTGCCTCAGTAGCAGCTAATGCTTCTTGATCTTTTGGACTTAACTGACTAAATCCTTTATTATCTTTAACTGATAAATTTGGATTTGCTTGAACACTAGAAGGCATTTCTGGTGGTTTAGCATTAGTTGAATCTTGATTTCCACCCTTATTTTTTTCGCCACCACTATCAGAACCCATTACTTCACCAGTGGTAACAAATATTCTTGAAGAACCTTTTGCTAACTTATTTTTAACATCTTTTACTTCAATGAAATTAGGATTAATTTCTGTCACCACTCTTCCATCTGGCATTACATCACCTTTTTGAACAACATATCCACCTTGGCCACCAGCAGCTATTTTGGCAGATAGATTACCGTCAAAACCATAAATCATTAAAACTTTTACTTCAACTAATGGCGGTAAGTCTTCTTCAGCCACTTGCTCTTCAACTACTTCTTTTGATTCCTTAGTGTCTTTAGTATCTTTAGATTTTTTAGATTTTGATTTTTTTTCATCTTTCTTTTCAGTAGGAATTGGAACTTGTGGAATACCAGGTATGCCATTTACATTCGCAGATTGTCCTGGAACAATAGCACCAGGTGCTCCTTGCATATTAGGCATACCAGCACCAGCCATTCCAGGTAATCCCATAGGGGCTTGTCCAGGGATCATTAATCCTCCCATTTGACCACCTTGCATTCCACCAAATGTAATTGAGCTATCAGCACCCATGCCTCCCATAGCATTTGTTGGCTGAGCATTTTTCTTGTTCTTTTCTTCAATTTCTAATTGAACTTTAATTTCATCTTCATCAATTTTTGCTAACTCTCTTTCAATTTTTCTTAACTCTAATTGAGACTTTCTTTTTGAGATTTCTCTTAATAAAGGAGTCATTTCTCTTTCAAAAGAATTTCCTTCTTTGATTTTTTCAGGAGCAGAAATTACAGCCTTGCCATCTGTTTGTGCTTGAGCAAAACCACTTGAAATTGCTATAGATAACATTATTGCTGATAGTTTAAATTTTGTTTTCATTGTTTTCTCCATTTTTTATTTCCTTAACATATTATTTTTATAAATCAAGTTTATTATTGCCTAATTGGGGCAGGGGCTTGAGCTGGTATTACTGGTGGCATTCCTCCTTGTGGTGGTGCCCCATTAGGTATGAAAACACCATTATTAGCAGGAAGAGCATTAAAATTTTCTTTTGCTATATTTGAACTAGCTGAAACATCTCCATCTTGATTTTTTATGTAATAATTAAAAGTAGCTGTCCACTTTAAATCTTCAAATTTATCTCCAACCAATTTTACTTCTCTTATGCTAGTACCAGAAAAATCAACATTATCTGCCAATTCTCTTAAAAGTTCTAACCCTGTGCCTTTAACAATAATTTTACCCATTGATACTCCTAAAGACTCAACTGTTTTAGGACTAATTTGAATGTTGGTATCGCCTTCATTAGGTTTTATTGGTTTTCCTGGAACTTCATATACAAGTTCAGAAGAAGATTCAATTTGATGTTCAATTCCTACAATTTTCATTAATTGTAATTGAGATTGTAAATCAAAACCAAATTTCTTTGCTGTTGGTAAAGCATTAATAATTGATGAATCTGTTTTTACTATGTCTTTAGAATCAATACTTACTTTATTAAAAACAATAGCATGATTACCAAACAACTTTCCATCAGGGTAATCAGATAAGAACATTCTAGCTGTATTAAAGCCTGTTCTTTCAAATAAAGAATCACAGTTAATTCTTGGAAATGTGTTTACCATATTTTTAGATAACAGTTCAAATGGTCCCTCATTAGAGGCAACAGGCATGTTATTATTTCCATTTTGCTTTATTGAAACTTTAGGTGAAATTAAATCATAATAACAATTTATTCCTTTTAAATCCCATCCATGAGTTCCTATTTCAATACCACCAGATGTGTTATAGAAAGCATTAAGTATTCTTGATGGATTTCCAGATAATCCAAAAACAACCTCATCTAAAGCTTCTGCTTTTGCTTTTACTGAATCTCTTTCATATTTTTCTAAAGCCTTAGCATAATTATCTTCTCTTATTCTTTGCTCTTCTGCTCTTTGACGCTCAAAGTATTCTGCTTTTTCTTTTAGTGTTCTACCTTCAATTAATAAAGAAACACCCCAAACTGCTGCTATAATACCAACTAAAGCTACACCAGCAATAATTACAGAGTTTGGTATACCTACTAGTTTTTCAAATTTATTTGGAACTTCTGTAAATTCTGTAATTTGATTAAGACTTTTAGAAGTTATTGATTTAAAACCTTCAAAAATAGAAATCAATTCACCCGAAGTAGTAAAAACCTCATAGGTATCATTAATTAAAAGTTCTGTCATTCTATCTTTAACTTCTGTTATAGATAAAATTGCATCAAACTGAGGAGCAGGGATACCACTTTTAATTACTGCCATCCAATATCTATCTTCGCCAACTTCTTCTAACACAATCCAATCAGGATAGTTACTAGCAGCATCTCTCATGTCCTGATTTGCGATTGCTAATGTTAAAGCTGCAGAAGGTGCTTTCCTATCAATTTTACTTGTAAGACCCAAAGCAAAAGTATCTTCATATTCAACTAAAACACCAAATCTATTATCTGTTTTTTCAGCAATTTCTTTTGCTTCTGCTTTAGGATTGGCATCTCCTGGGAGAATTTCCCATTCTATGCCTATTGTCCACTTTTTACCTTGTATCTCTATTACTTGCATGTTTAACCCTTTTTTTGAATTTTATTTTACTTCTATTTATCTATTATTTGAGTTATTATTAGCTACATAAGGTGTTACAGTTATTACAAGATACTGATAAGCTGTGTCATATTTCTGACCACCACCCATTAATAAGTTGCTTGGGTGTCCAACTCCAGTCTTAAGTGTGGAAGCTGTTTTTTGCTTAAATCCACTTAAAACTAAAGTTTCTCCAGAACGTAAAACTGCTCTTTGCAACATACTCTTTAAAGTTGATGTTGGCAATTGAATCATATTTGGATCGCTAGCAGAAGGGAAAGACTTTAACTCTTCTAGCTGGCTTAAGTTCATTGCGTACTCTAAAAGAACATCGCCCGTAGGTTCAATTTTAGGTGTTACATTTAAGTTAATACCTTCTGAAATCTCATCTGGGTCTAAAGATACTGATTGTGCTCCACTTGTAGCATCAATTGTAGTTGTTCTTTTCTTTAAATATCCAACTTTTCTATTGGTAGCAATTGGTGTTGGTTGTCCATTTAATGTTGTTACAGAAAATTGGTTAACAATACTAGCTTCACCCAATGTTGATAAAGCTCTTACAACAAATTGAGGATTTCCCCACATTTGTTTTGCTACACCAATATTAAAGTTTCCAGCAACCCCAGTTACAGGACCTGTTCCAATTTTATTATAAGTAACACCAGTAAATTTGCTTGAGTTAGCCCAAGAAACATTACTTAAATCAAGTCCTACATCGTCACCATCTGATCTATTAACTGCATATATATCAACATTTAAATAAATTTGTTTTGTTAATTTAGCATTTAAATCGCTTATTGCTTTATCAACTCTTTTGTGAACCAAAGGAATATCTTTAATTGTTACTGAACCAGCAGACTCTAAAACTGCCATTGTACCACCTGGAGACAATTGAGCTAACAAATATGTCTTAACTTCATCCCAAGTTGTTAAACTAGAAGTTCTAGAAACTTTTGAATTTGATTGACCACCTGTAGCGTTTCCACCACCACTTGTACCACCTGTAGATTGTGTAGTATCACCTTTCAAATCAACATTTGAAGACATGTTTGTGGTTCCAGCTAATGCAGCTATATTATATGTCTTTGTTTCATATCTATAAATTTCAATGGCATTACCAGTCCATTTCCAAGATAAATTGATTTTAGCACACAATAAGTCTAACCCTTGCTCTAAAGATCCATTATATACAAAGTCAAAAACCATTAATGGGTTTGCTTTTTTCTGTTGGCCCCCAGCCGCACCACCAGAAGATAATATTGTTCCTACTCCACCAGATGAATCATACACATCTGGGGTTAGAATAAATTTAATACCAACACTTCTCTGCATTTCAGATAACACCTCTGAAACCATAATAGTTCCTGGCATTGTCATAGATATTTTTTTCTTGAAAAACTCTGGAAGTGCTTTTTCTTTTTCTGTTCTTGGTAATGGAACAGGGTCAACCCAATTTTTAGTTGATTTGCTAAAGTTTATCACACCAGATTCAGCATTTGAGGCAGCAGCAGCAGAAGATTTTACATAGGAACCATCAAAATCTTTTTCTACTGTTTCTTGGTTCTTTTCTATTTCCTTTGTTGTTTTTATAGCAGCTGTACATCCAGATAAAACACTTATTGCTGTTCCTAGTGCTGTTAATGACATCAATGATTTATTAATTTTTTTCATAATTCTATTCCTTTATTCTTTAACGATTATTTTTTCTTACTGAACTGTGGAAATCCTGATTGTTCAAACAGCCAATTTTCAACAACTAAAGTTTTATTTTGGTAGAACTGGAAGGATAATGGAACTTGTACTCTTGAACCTGGACCATAATCAACTGACAATTGTTTAATTGGACCATTTTCAGCATCAAACTCACCCATTACAGTATGTCCTTGTCCTACACTATAATCTTCACCAGTCCAAACTAATCTGTAACCAGCGACTGCCGCCCATTTTTCAACATTATCTTTTAGTGAAAGAGTTGGTTCCAATGTCCAGCTTGGAATTACAGGAGGGGCTGGTTGTGTAGCAACTTCTACCTTTATTGGTTCAACCTTATCTCCCTCAACTTTATTGTCAGAAATTTCTTTTACAGCATCTTGGTTTTGCTCAGAAGATCCTACAGCAACATCTTTAATAGTTTTAGGTGGCTCTGCCCCCTCTAGAACAAACAATGCTTTCTTCTCTGGTTCTTTAGCTTTTTCAGGAGCCACATTAGATAAAGTAATTATTTTTTTGTTCCAATCAACTACAGTGTTAATGTTATAATTTTCAGATATATCAGTAAGAGTTTCTATCCAAGATTTACCACCATGCCAAGAAATATTTTTCTTAATATCTAACTTATTATCTTCAGTATCACTTTTTTTAACAATCCAACCATTAGGAGTGATTTGTTTCATTACTGTTATAAGAGGTAGCTCATTTGCAAAACCTTTTAGTGGGCTTTGATTATATGTTTTATTTTTTGGCTCCCCTACTTGAGTCAAAGTTCCTCCAGCAAAAGAGTAAAAGGATGTAAAAGTTAACATTAATCCTATTGCTAATTTACTAAGTTTTTGTTTGTTTTTGTTGTTCATTTTAAATCCCCTAATGTTTTTTTATTTAAAATATGATAAATCTTTAAATGTTTTTTTTATAACTGTCAAGAAAATTAATATTTTATATTTTCTTTCTTCTCCAATAATGCACCCCAGGCCTTCTTTTGTCACTAAATAAAGTTGAAAATTTTCTTAAAGCATTTGGTAACGTATAACCTTTATATTCTAATATGTAAAAAAATACTATAGCTACAATACTTAATCCAAACAAGAACATGCTAGGATGTAATAAAAATAAAACTAAAAATATCATTAGTCTTCCATCAAAAGGCCCAACCTTGACTTGTCTCCCACTATTTATCCAAGAAGTATTTTGCATCCAAATTGGTGATGACATATTTTTTCTCCCTTATTCTTCTTTGGCATCTTTTTTATGCCCTTTAGTAATTTTCTCTATTTCTCTAAACCATTTTTCAGAAATTAATCCATTATTAAATTTTTCTTCAGCATCTTGTAAAAATGTTCTTCCATGCTTCAATAGCATTTTTCTAGCTTCATATGTTAAGTTGTCAACTCCAGCTTCTAATAGATGATCTACAATTTCTTCAGTAAAAACCATGTATTCTCTAATAGGCACTCTTTTACCATCTGTTGATGGTATAAGCATTTGAGCAACCACCAATTTTAATGAAGTTAATATATCAATGGAACGAGAATTTTTTTCTTCAGCATCAAAAACGTTAACCATTCTACGAACAGCATCGGCAACACCATTACTATGTAATGTTCCATAAACTAAGTGTCCCGTCATGGAAGCAGTAACTCCTTCTCCAATAGTTTCTTTATCTCTCATTTCACCCATCAGTATAATAGAAGGTTTTCTTCTTAAAGCATTTCTTACACCTAAAGCAAAATCTCCCAAATGTCTTCCTATTTCTGTTTGAGCTATGCTAGTTGTTGGTTTAGGAACTTCATCGTAAACATATTCAATAGGTGCTTCATAAGTTAAAATCTTAAGATTAGCTTCTGGATCTCTCATTCTCCAATCTAAAACTGAAGCTAATAGTGTTGATTTTCCAGAACCAGTAGCGCCAGCAATAATTATTAAACCTTGTTTTGGAGAAATATTGTTAATAATGTCTTCTGGTAAGTTTAGAGTTTCTAAAAGTGGTGCTCTACTAGTAATAGTTCTTATAGTAATTTGATATCCATTTTGTCCATCTGTAAATATAGAAGTCATATTAACTCTATATCTCATAACCTTATCTCTTGAAACTCTAATATTCCAAGGTAAATCAACATCTTCTCCACCATTTAATTTTGAAACAGCACCATCACTTTTGTAAATTGCTCCAATTATTTCTGTTAATTCTGATTTTGTTAAACGCCTATCCGTAACACGTAGCATTTTTCCATGAACTTCGCAAAATATTTGCTCTTCATTTTGTATAGTTATATCTGAAGCTCCATTTTCAGTACACCATACAATAAAAGGTTCAATATCATTTGCTGAAAATCTAGGCGGTTCTTTAGGATATTTTAGCTTAACAATATTATCTGACATTTATTATTTTAACTTTCCATTTGTTTGATTAGTAACTGGGTATTCAACTTTCCAATCTTTTTGATTTGGGTTTAAAGAAGAGTGGTCTGTAATTCTGAAAACTTGGTCATTAATTGCCATTTCTTTACCACCACCAGTTATACCAAGATTTTGTTTTGCTACTATTGTTGGAGTAATAATTCCTTCTTCTAAAAGAATCTTATATTTGATCATTCCTAAATAGTCTCTTTCTAATTTAGCATATGAAGATTCAAAAATTCTATTTGCTTGGTCTATACCCAATTTCCAACCTTCTTTAATAGCCTCATCCCAAATTCTTTTTTCTGTATCATTTTGGGGTAAGTATGCCTTATCTGGTGATTCAAATGTTGGATATGAAAATTTTAAATAGCTTCTCCAAGTTGGATATACTGATACAAATTTCGCAGGAACTTCAATTTTATAAATTTTATCGGATATTCTTATTTCATCGTCTGAATTTTGAGCATAATTTCCTAAACCTTCTGTTAGCACAGGAGCTAAAACACCATTATCTATGGTGGTTCTTCTAAAATCAAACATCTTATCTAATTCAAGAGATTTTATTTCAATTTCTTTTTTTATTTGATTCATTCTATGTGCTAATCCACTAGAAGCCCCCAAAGAACTAGCAACTTCTCTTAAAGCAGTTGCTCTCATTTCAGAAACATTATCAGTATTTTTTGCTTGAGATGATGAAATCTTATTACTTAACAAGTCTTCCATATTTTGAACAGCAATATTTTTATTATTCATATTTGGTCTAGGGTATTTTAACCCTTGATATGATTCTGCTGTTATTTCTTGCTCTGTTTGAATTATTTGTGCCATTACAACACTATTAATGCTAAACATAAACAGAGAAGCAATTATTGTTTTTTTTCCAAATTTATTCATGACATCTCCAAATTATTTTATTTATTAATTATTGTTATTGTTTTTGTTTTTTCAGCAACAATAATACTTACTTTTTCAGATTTTTTTCTCAATTCTTGTAAGGCATCAGCAATTGTTATGTTTGATGCTTTAAGTGTAATGTTAAAGTCTTTTATATTTTTGTTGTCTATAAATTCATAACCTAAAGCTTGGGCAAACATTTTAGTTAATTCTTTAAATGAATTATTTTCCCAGTCTAATGCTTTTAGTTTTCTGTTCATTAGATTGTCTGAAACATCCTTGACTTCTTCTACTTTATCTATTTTTGAAACTTCTTTTGTTTCATTCTTAGTTACTTCTACTTGCTGTTTAGCCACAACTTCTTTGTATGCCTTAGGTATTGTTTTGTCTGAATTTAATCTAGCATCTAAATCATTATTATGCTTAACCATTTCAAAAGTTCCAACATGTTCTTGGGCTTTTACTTTATGTAATAAATCTAACTGCTCATCTATATTTTTAGAAGTTTTTGCCACTCTTTCTGAAAATGGCACCCCAATAACGAGAGGCTCTTTATCTATTTTCTCTTTACTTCCAGCTTCTATTTGAGTTGGCATTTGAGAACAACCTACTAAGGATAATAAAGATATAGCATAGGCTAAGGTTGTTATTTTTTTCATAGTTATTCCTTTTGTGAACCCGATAATTTACATATGTTGTTTAAGAAAAATTAAATGCTTTGTCAATAAACTCATAAAACTTATTCATTTTTAAAAATAACTATTGATTAAACAAATATTTTAATTTATATCCTATAATGGAAGTATAAAAATGGAAAATTTAATAAAAGAAGCATTAGAAGGTTTTCAATTAATTGATAGAACTGAAAAAACTAAAGAAGATTACCTTTTAAGATCTCAACAATTATTGAAAAGGGCTAAGAAGGAATTAGGTTTAACAACTAATGAAGAATTAGATGTTAGGCAATTTGTTGTTTGGTTAGTTGAGCAAAAACCAAAAATAGCTCGCACAACTTGGAGACAATATAAAAGTGCAGTTGTTTTTTATTTAGAAAGACATTCAGATTATCAAGCATCTAGTGAAGCATTGGAATATTTAAAAGAAATAACTTCACAAGGTGCTCTTACATCTACTAATAAAACAAGTAGTTTAAAATTGAAAAAGATTTCCTTTGAAGATTGGGAAAAACTAGATAACTTTTTAAAAGAAAAAAATAAAAAATGGCACGAACAATTACGTGTTTGGTTGCGTGCTTCTATTATTACAGGGTTAAGACCAGTTGAGTGGAGAAATACTTTATTGACTAATCATGAAGGTGAACCTGCTTTAAAGATTAAAAATGCGAAACATACAAACGGAAGAAGTCATGGAGAAGAAAGAACTTTACTATTAAAAAAACTATCCGCTGAGGATTTGGAATCAATAAAAAAACATTTAAATAATGTTAGAACATTTATTGGCATGGATGAATATGAATATTTTTATAATGGTTGTGCTATTGCTCTTTATAAAGCATGTAGAAAATGTTGGCCAAAAAGAAAAAAACACATTACTCTCTATTCTACAAGACATCAATTTTCTGCAAATGCCAAATCTAGTGGTTTTAGTACATTTGAAGTTGCTGCTATGATGGGGCATGCTGTTGATGTTACTGCCACTATCCATTACGGAAGAAAAACGGCAGGTAATGAAGAATTGGGAATCCTGCCTATAACAGATGAGGTTTCTAAAATTCGCAAGAGTAAAATTGGAGATTTCAAGTCTATTGCTAAAGGAGCTATAGATGTTCAAACTGGAGGCAAAAATAAATAATGCTTGAAATTATTGTTATCACATTACTTATGGCAACCGTTTTAAATCTTGGCTTAAAGAAAATGTATTTGCCAACAATTATAGGCTACATAATGACTGGTATTATTATTTCTTATGGGCTTAATTTTCAATACGAATTAAAAACTGAAGATATTGAACATATAGCAGAGTTTGGTGTGGTTTTTTTAATGTTCACTATAGGATTAGAGTTTTCTCTTTCTCATTTAAAACAAATGAAAAAAGAAGTTTTTATATATGGTAATTTACAAGTATTTTTAACTACTGCTATTGTAGCTTTTGTTTGTCATAATTTTTTACACTACAATATTAAATCTTCTATTATTGTAGGGACAATTATTTCATTAGCATCAACTGCCATAGTTTTAAAACTATTTAATGAAAATGGAGAAACTAATACTATCTATGGAAAAAATACTGTTGGTATTTTAATATTCCAAGATTTAGCAGTTATTCCTATTTTGTTAATGATTAATATTTTTGCTCCCGAAGAAAACACTAGTCTTGGTTCATTGTTAAGCCAAACAGCACTTAGCGCAATATTTCTATTAGGTATTATGTGGCTAATTAGTAAATACTTATTAACTCCACTTTTTGACGAAGCATTTAGCAGTCAATCACAAGAAATTTTTCTTGGTTTTATATTTTTAATATTACTTGGTGCGTCATATATAGCTTACTATTTAGGTTTTTCTTATTCACTTGGGGCTTTTATAGCGGGACTTTTAATAGCTGAAACTAGATACAAGCATCAAGTTGAGGCTGACCTTATACCTTTTAGAGAATTATTATTAGGATTATTCTTTATTACAGTAGGAATGAAGTTAGATTTTGTATCTATATGGAATAACTTTAGTACTATTATGGTTGTTTTGCCAGTTATTATGTTGGTTAAATTTTTAATTATTTCAGTAATACTTTGGCATCAAAAATATAAGCATATTATTAAAACTGGCTTAGCACTATTAGGATTAGGTGAGTTTTCTTTGGTTATTATTGATTTAGCAAAAAATAAGAATTTATTAGATGCTAATACTGCTCAAATTTTAAATGCTACAGTCATCTTATCTTTAGTTATAACCCCTTTTATTGTAAATAATCTAAAAAACATTTTAGATTTTATTATCTATTCTATACTGAAAAAAGAAAAGCAAATATCTAAGGAAAAAATGCTTCAACTAGAAGATCACGTTATTCTTATTGGATACGGTAGACTTGGGAGTTATTTGGCTAAAGAGCTAAGATTAATCAATATGAATTACTTAGTTATAGAAGGTAATCAAACTAAATATGAATTGGGACTCAAAAGTAATGAAAGTATTATTTTAGGAAATGCCACACAAACTAACATATTAGAATTAGTAAACATGAAAAAGGCAAGAAGTGTTTTTATTTCTATTGGAAATTCTAGAAAATTACTAAATATTTGTTCTGCGATAAGAACCTTGAATGATTCTGTTAAGATTATTGTTAAAGTTAATAATCATGAAGAAAGACTACTTTTAGAAAGTGAGTTTTTACACGATATTGGAATTATCGTAGAAACTGAAGAAACATCAAAGTTAATGATAGAAGAAGCTAAAGAAATGTTAGCAACCAATAATTAAAATAAATTTAATTTTGGCTTGCTTTGAGCGGAAAAGTTTTCAACTATTTGATCTTTTAAACCAGTAATTCTATCGTTTTGTTTGAAATGAGCTACAGAGAAGAACAATGTTTTCTTTTCGCCAACTAAAATTACTCTTTTCTTTCCTCTTGTGACTGCTGTATATAAAAGATTAGCATCCCACATAAAAGTATGGCTTTTAGACATTGGAACAATTACATATGGATAATCAGAACCTTGGCTTTTATGAATAGTTATTGCATAAGATAAATTTAAATCTGATATTTCAGAGCCACTTAAAGACAACATCTTATCTTCAAAAGATACATTAACAATCCCATTTTCTTCATCAACAGAATGTATTAATCCAACATCTCCATTGAAGATATCTAAATCTCTATTGTTTTTGTATTGCATAACCCTATCACCTTTTGTGAACCTCACTTTGTTTGTTTTATCACTAGCAAAATGCGGATTTAATATTTCTCTTAAAGATGTATTTAAACTATGAGTACCAACCTCAGTTTCTTTTTTAGGTGTTAAAATTTGAATTTCTTCATGTTTAACTCCTTTGCTGATTAAGTTTTTTATTATATTGGAAATTTCGTCATGAATATCTGAGTTTCCTTCTTTTTCTACAAACACAAAGTCTGAATCTGAACTTATATCATGTAGCTCAGGCACTTTTTTATTAATTATTGAGTGTGAAGCCACAATAATATTACTGTTTAATGCTTGTCTATGAGGAACAGATAATCTACCTACAGGAATATATTCAGAATCTATAATATCTTTTAATACATTTCCTGCACCAACAGAAGGCAATTGATCTACATCACCCACAAAAATAATTCTAGCTTCTGAAGGTATAGCCTTTAAGAAAGCACTAGCAAGCCAAATATCTATCATTGAAGATTCATCAACGATAAATACATCACCTTTTAATTTGTTTTTTTCATTATGCACAAACTGACCTTCTTTAAAACCAAGTAGTCTATGCATAGTAGAACCTTTTCTTCCCGTAGATTCTTCAATTCTTTTAGCTGCTCTTCCAGTTGGGGCACTCAACACTGCCTTTAATTGTGCATTATTTTCACCCTCTACTAATACAGTATCTTGCCCACCATCCTCAAAATATTCCAACAAACTTTTAATGGTGTGTGTTTTACCCGTTCCTGGTCCACCAGTTAATACACCGATTTTATTTCTTAATAAAATTTCAGCTGCATTTAACTGAGAGTCATCTAATCCATTTGGATTCTTTGTTAAAAAGTTATAAATCTTCTCTTTTGTTTGAGATTCATTTTCAGCTAAAGGAAAATCAAAAATTCTTTTTAACTCTTTTGCAATTTTTGCTTCTGTATTGTGGATCTTTTTATGAGCGACACCATCTTCTTCTATAAGATTAAAAGTGTCTTTGTATTTATCTGGAAAAACTTTTATTTTAATAGTTTTTGGAATTAATAATTCTTTCTTTATTAGTTCTTCAATTTTATTTTTAATAAGAACTTCTTCAATCATTAAAGTTTCATTTACTTTTATAAGTAAATCTTTTTTCCCAAAAGCTGTATGACCTTTTTCTGAAATCTCTTCTAATGTATATAAAATACATTTTTCTATTCGCTTTTCATCTAATGGAGAAATTCCTATTGATTGAGCAATTCTATCTGCTGTTTTAAATCCAATATTTTGAACTTCAGTTAAAGCATATGGATCATTTTTAATGATGTGTATAGATTTTTCTTTGAAGTGATTAAAAATTTTAACTCCAGCAACATCACCTACACCATACATTCTCATAGTGGCAACAATTTCATAAACACCTCTCCACTCAGCCCAAGAAGATTTAATTGTTTCTAATTTTTTTAAACTAACACCTTCTATATCTAAAAGTCTTTCTATTTCCTTATCTAAGATGGAAATAGTTTCTGACCCAAATGTATTTACAATTCTTTTTGCTGTTTTTGGACCTATTCCATAGATTTTTCCAGACCCCAAAAATATTTCTATGGCTTTAGGCTTTGTTGGAATGCACTCTTGAATAGCATTTGCCGTAAATTGAACCGAATCTTCATATTTACCTTTTTCAAAAATTCCCCAAACTTCAACCTCTTGTCCTTCAACAACAGATTGAACCATAATTAAAGAATTTCCAACAACTGTAAATTTTCTACTAGCAAATGTTTTACCTTCTATTTTCGCATTTACATTAGGTTCCCCTTCTGATAAATTTGCTAAAAAGACAAAGAAACCAGAATCTTCATCTGTATAGATAAACCTAGACACTACACATTTTATTTTTTGTAGGTCTTGCTTGTCTTCTTTTTTCGGATTGTAGATAGTTTTTTGTGCGACATTTTTGAATGTGAAAGCCATAATAATTATTCCAAATAATTGATATTATACCACTAAAAGCAAATAAAATCAATTATTTAAATCAATTTATTCAAATTGATTCTTGGCATTTTTTTCGTAGCAAATTTTGCTTTTTTTATCTATAAAAAACTCTTTTTTATACTCATAGGTGTATTCTTTTTGACTTCTATCAAAAACCAATACTCCCAAATATAGATCCGTGTCTTCTATGTCAAAAAAATCAGGTAAGTTTTGGCATATATTCTTTTTACAGTCAAAATGTTTTTGGTTATAAAATGTGTTTTGCTTTTTAAACTGGACTAAAATTTCATATGGTGAATTATTATTACTATTAGCTTTTACACTAATTTTATTTTTATACTCTTCAACATTAAACGAAATTTTATTAAAGTTTTTATCTTTTAAATATTTTTCTGTATTAATATTATAATAAACAATATTAGTGTATTCGCCCGATTCGTTTTTATGTTTAAATCTAAAGCTCAAATTTAGCTGTTTTTTATCTAAGTTATTTTTAATTAGAGGATATTGTTCAAGATAGAGGAATATCTTACGTTGATTGTCTGTGTCAAACAAGGTTTCCAAATGCATGTTTTTTTGAAATATATCTGGATAATAAATTATAGATTTAAACGGATCTATAAAAAAAGAACCCACTTTTTCTTCATTCAAAAATATATCAACATATTTTTCGCTTATTTTTTCTTTATCGTAAATTAAATGAACAGCATTTAAATTGTGTTCTGTTTCTTTCTTTTTACAATTATTGTCATAAGTTGTCTGTACAAAAATATCTTTTTTATAAACAATATCATAATCTTGCTTAAGAGAAAACCAAGAAACAGTTGCTATAAAAGCCAAAAATATTGAGGGGATTAATATAAATTCTTTTTTCATAATTTAGTTCAAAAGAAATAATGTACCAATAATTTTAAAAATAATCAATATTGATTTTATTATTTAAAATTAGATACTAAATATTATGGAAAAAAATAAAATTTTAAATATAGATATCTATCTGAACAATCAACATAAATTTATCAATGTAGGAAAAATTATTTTTGATGAGCAATTCTATAAATCTGGATTCTCATACAATAAAGAATATATTGAAAACAACTTACCATCTATAAACCCATCTACTTTAAACTATAAAAATGGTAATTACTTTGAAGTTGATAATAATATTAATTCAAAAATGTTAGATAAAACTTTTTGGGAATTAATCCCTAGTGATGAAGATTGGGGACATTTAGTTTTATGTAAGAAATATCCCGAATACGAATATTTTAATAATGCTGAGAAATTGTATTTTTTAGAATCAAGAATAGTTGGTGGCTTAAATGCTTATATAAATGAGAAAAATAAAGAAGAAAATATAGTTGGTCTAGACTGGCTTGATCAAATAAGGGATGAGAGTATTGATTTTTACATGAGAAGAATTGAAAAAATTACTCATTTAAAAGCTATCAATCCATTAAGTAGCTACGGCGGGGTTCGTCCAAAATGTATGTTTGAAGATGATAATGGGGAGTATTGGATAGCAAAATTTAACTTACCAAGTGACCCATTTGATTTTTCCTTAGCAGAACAAATAGCATTAGATATGGCAAGGGATTTAGGACTCTCTTGTGCTGAAAGTAAAGTTATTAAATTGCCATCTGGTGAAAATGTTTTTTTATCTAAAAGATTTGATGCTGAAGAAACAAAAAAATTTCATAGTTTATCTTTGTACTCCCTTATCCCAGAAGAAAAAGTTAAAAATAAAAATGCTTCTGTTATTTACAATTTAATAAACAATTACTCAGATTTTTCTAGTCAAGACACATTAAATTTTGTAACAAAAACAATTTTAGATGTTGGTATTAACAATACTGATAATCACTTAAAGAATTTTAGATTAATACTTAATCAAGAAGATAAATGGCAACTTTCTCCTTTTTATGATATTAATTTTTCCTCTTTAACCAATCCTCATATTTACTCACCACTTGACTTAGATTCTTCACAATTATTTTTAGCTAATCCTAGTATCATACAATTGTTTGCCAATAAATATAATCTTTCTTATGAAGCCGTAGAAGAGAAAATTATCAATACTTTTAATATTCTTGAAAATTGGGAAAGTTATTGTGATAAATACCAAATGAATGAAGAAGATAAAGAACTAATAGGAAATGCTATTATGTATGGATTATATAAAAAGAAATTTAGCAAAAATTATAATTTAAAAAATAGGGTTAATTTAAAAAATATTCCTAAATTAACCCCAAACAATCAATAACCAGCCCTCTTTAATAATTCATCAACAATTTGTGTATAAATATTGGAATCATCGTCTGTGTATACTCCAGAGTTTTTCATATTTTCTTTACGTTGTTCTACTAACTTTTTAGCGCCTTCTGGCATATAAGTAGCAAGTAGTTTTCTCGCCTTTGAAGGACCAATTTTTTCATACAATCTTGACCTAATAGCAGCATCCTCGGCAGTTGTTGATAATGCCCACATTTCTATCGCTCCAATATGAGCGCTTAATAACTGAGTGTATTTACCTGTGTTTGTGATAAATTTAGCCATAAAAACACCTGGTTTTCCACCTCTTGGTCCGTGAACCTTACCTTTTGACAAATAAAATCTTTCTGCTGGATCATCCATACCGAATGTATCAACCAAATTATTGATGTCTTTCTCATTACCACCATCCATAATGAAAACACCAGTCGCAAATGATTTCATTGTTTCATCAAAGTCTTCTAATGATTGAGATGCTAATGTTACATCAAGGTTCCATTTTCTTCCTTCACGCATATCAACAATAATTTGCTCTCTAACCATAGCAGAACTTGAAGTTCTGTGAAATTCGTCAAAACATAATCTCTTAAAGTCTTCTTTAGTATCTTCAATTCTTTTCTTATGATATGCTTTATATTCTTGAACTGGTATAGCTTCAGGAATCACCATATGTGAAGGATAGGGCATTTCATTGACTGTCTCAATTCCAATTTTGAAGTCTTTACCTAAAATATATCTTGCTAACATATACATAACAGCAGTTTGTCTTTGAGCTTGAACACCACCAGATTTAGCAACTTCGTCCAAGTCTAAAGAAACAACTCTAGCCTCTCCAATATCAAACACTGTAGGTCTTCCTAAGATTTTATATTGATTTAAAGCATCTGTTATAGATCTGTTAAAGTATTGAATTAAAGTTTCACCAGTGCTTACTACTACTTTACCATAAATGTCTCTAATTTTATCATCTTGAGCAGAACCTGCGGCATCTGCCAACAATGGAACAGCATGTCTTTGAGCCAACATTGATTCGTGAACTAATCCATTTTTAAATAAAATATCTACAACTTCCCACCAACTGGTTCTGTAGTCAACAACAGCACCAATCTTTTCCAATGCCTCATCAACATGTCTGTCTACTCCCCTATCGTATCTCTTAGGCATACCTTTTTCAGAAGTTTTACTATACATATCTTGAACCACAGCTTGAACTAGTCCAGACATACCTTCTTCAGGTCTTTCTTTATTTGGGTCAGTAACCAAAAGAAGTAAAAAGTTATTCAAAAAAGCAACTTCTTCAGCAGTTGGATATCTACAGCCTAATTGAGTATCAAAAGGATTGACACAAAATTCTTCTGTCATTCTCATTCTGTAATATTGAACTAAATGTCTTTTATCAGAAGGCAGAGACTCTTTAAGAAGAGAAATTAACCCACTTGATGATGGACCAATATCAACAATTCCAATTCTAGGCAATCTTGGGATACCTGGTGCTAAGCATAAAGCAAGGTTTGTTATATTCATTAATACAGATTTACCTGAACCAGGTTTAGCAAAAATTAATTGAATCCAAGTAGTTTGTTGAGAAGAACCAGGTTGATAAGGCATTAATTTTGAATCTGGTGAAACCAATAATACGGCACCACTTCTCCAAGCGGAAGAAGGTCTAGATAATGGCAACATAAATGATATAGCACCCAAAGGGGCTGCTGAGGTTGTTGCTACACTACCAGAAGTAACACCTAAAGCACTAGAAATAACTCCAGCCAAAGGATCTCCAGTGACTTCTGAAACAAGGCAAGAACCCCAACTTTGAACTGCCCTAGATAAATTAGAAAGGTTACTTTCCACTGCTGATTCAGTTCCTTTTCTACCCCAAGTACAAAATGATATTCTAATTTTTATAACTGTTTGATTATAATTGTCACTTAATTCTCTTAGAACTTTAACACCGCTATTTAATAATCTATTATTACCGGATACAAATCCTAAAATAGAAGCGAAAGTAGCCCTTGATGATACGGCTGATAAGCCATCTCCTTCTAATAAAAATGAAATTCTCCAAGGGAATTTACCACCCAAGCTACCAAATAGAGCAGCAAAAGGCTGAATTTCTTTTGGCAATAAGTCAACATATGCCGGAGCATAAATTTTATTTCCAATTTGAACCAAATTATCACTTTTAATTACAGCATCTCTAGGACATACTTGCCAACTTAGTTTTGGCCAAACCACATCCCATTCTTCAGCCTTAGGCATTTCTCTACGAATATTTGGAGCAATTTTATCTCCAGGTAAGAAAGGTTCCCAATCCTTATTAGTAAATTCATCATCTATTGATTGTCTAATATGTCTAGCAGCAGTTCTCACACTTAATTTCTCACATGCTATGCCCATTCCATATAACATTTGCTCAATATTGTCTACGAAAGATAGATGAGAGTTTTCTATCATTCCATTAGCAGCAAAAGGATCTCCAGCATTTCCTTGAGGCGCCCTTTGTTGCAATCTAAGCTTCTTTTTTTCTTTTGCTTCATTAACTATATCTTGTTTCACTAATGTAGTTGGTTTAGTCCATAAAACTAAAAATGTTTCTTCAAAATTAGCTCTCTTAGATAAGTGTTTAACTCTTTCGTCAAGAATTTCTTCAATGTCTAAATTTAATCTTTTTGCAGTTTCGTAAGATGGGTTTAAGGCTTGTCTAACAACTTCTTCACTTTTTTCTGGATCAATACTGAACCAAACTTGTATTGCATGACCCGCTTTTGACATAAAAGGGTCAACACCACTAGCAAAAGGTTCAGATATTTTATTATAAAAGGCTTCAGTGTTAATTAATGATTTATAACCATCTATTCTAATAATTGAAAGTAATGAGCCATCTTTGGCTACTAAAGAATATTCATTTTGGGCTGTTTCCAATTCTGAGTAATCAGCAAGGTTTTGTTTTAATGCCCCACTTAACCACATGAAAAAAGAATCTAATCCATTTACTAATCCATTTAACATAAAAAAGCACCTTTTCGTTTTTATAATAAATAAAAATAAAACACCCCTTTGTCAAATATTTAGTATTGATTAAATTATTTTTTTATATTAGAAGTATACTATGGAAAATAATAACAATATAATGGAAGTTGAAGATTTGGCTAAAATTGATTTTTTTATCCGCACTTCAAATATTAAAAATTCTATTTTAGAGGTTGACTCTCTTATTTTAGGAGATGGAAATACAACTTCCTTGTCTAAATTTAAAGATGCCGCCTATAAACTTAATGAAATTGAAAATCCTAAAAGCACCAACAATGAAAAACAAACTTGGCAAAATTTGTTTAATAAACAAGTAAAATTTTCAGTTGCTAGAGCAAAAGAATTAAGAAATAAAAACTAATCAAGTTTTAATTAAGCTCATTGGAACTAGCAATCCAGCATGTGGAGCCAATTCTATTAGTTTTTCTATTTTATCTTCTTCTACACTTATGGTTACACCACCATATCCATAAGATGCTATTTCAAATCCAGCAGATGCTAACATCATAGCAGAAGTCATTGTCATAAATCTATCAGCGGCTTTTAACCAACAGGCACGAGGTGAAACTAATGTTTTGCTCCTAGTTTGTGGATTAATAGATCTATTTGCTAACCCTATCCAAAAATTTTCAGCCAATATACCTAAACTATAGGAGAAATCAGAAAGTTCTCCTAAATATGGTAATTTTATATTTTCATTTAATTTTTGAAAACCATCTGCCACAAAAATAGCTTCTATAGTTAAATCTGCAAATCTACTTAAATATAATAATTCAGGTTGGCAAACCCAATTTCTTTCTTTAGTTTTCCCACCTTCTCCCATTGCTTCACCCAAGTTAAGTAATTTACTTAAGTCAACATTTAAGTCATCAGAAATATTAAATTTATTAATAGTTATTTTTGCTAAGAAAGGTCTATCTAATCCCATTAAATAATTTATTTTATTTTCTTCACCTATTGGTAAATCTTCTGAAGATATAAATCTCCAGTCACCATTCCAAAATGGAATTGATGTGTCAATTATTGATTTGGCATGAAAATACCTAGGTCTTTTTAAAGTTATAAAACTAGATTTATCATTTGATATAGATTTTTCACATATTACCAAATCTTGATAAGCTCTTGATAAAGCCTCATCTACATGTATAGAAATGTTTCTATCGTCACCCAATATCGCTAATTTTATTTCTGAATATAATTCTTTTTGATTAAAACTTTTTAAATCATAAAACTCTATTGCTAATCTCATTATTTTATTGAATAGCATCGACAATGTTTCACATATATTTGCTATCGGAGTTTTAGGTGGATATAAGCCCAATTCTTTCATTATTTGACCAACGTCTGTTCTTAAATAGCTAGAGTGTTTTAATTTTGGTTGTTTTACGGCTCCTGTTTTCCACAAGGTTTGTTGCGATAAATTAGTTAACCATTTTACAGAATTAGAAAGTTCACCTGTTCCTTTAATTCTAAAAGCTGGGCCACCCTCTACAGATGCCCATCCACTTCCAGGCATAGGAACAGTTTTCCCATCTTCTAAATTTTGTAAGTCAAACATTACACAACCAAATTTTATATTAGCAGTGTCATCAAATAATTTGTTAAGATTTTTGTTTTCCATTTACTTAATAATTAATTTTTCCCAAGTTTCTAAAGGCAAATCTTTAAATGTATTATTTTTCCAATATTTAGTTTGAATTGGAAATCTAGATCTTAGATTTAACAATTTAAATGGTTTTAAAAACATTTCTCTACGGGAGTATTGATCTTCTTTTAAGTTAATCAGAGCATTAGCAAAAACTGCTGGGTCTGAAGCTCCATTCTGAATATGTTGCTCTACAATTAAAGCTCTTTCTGATAAAAAGTTTTCTAGCATTCTAGCCACTCGTATGAAATTATTCATTTCATCATTTTCACCCTTACTTTCATTTTCTTCTATAGCAATAAATATAGCTCTAGAAAGATAATTTAACTCTTGTTGTGAAAATTCTGGTAGCCAAATTATTTTACCACCATTAGTTGTGGATGCTGTGTCTAAATGAAAATTTTGGTGACATAATGGACAAACTGTAACTAAATTGTCTGGTGAATTATTAGTATGGTCATCATCTAAATGATGTATTTCTTGATGTCTATTTGAAATAAAACCACAATAATAACATTTGTAACTATCTCTTTTCCAAACATCACTCCATATTTGATTATTCTTTCCAGGATTACCCTTTGAATCCTTAAATTCTTTATCAAATTCTGTACCATGAGTTGATGACATTTTCCAACTTTTTCTATTAGCACTTAAAACAAGTTCTCTTTGAAATTCCATATGAAATCCTAAATTATTATCCTATAAGATATAAACTTAATACAAAAAAAGTCAAACCCATTGTTTGACTTTTTTATTTAAAATAAAAAATTTAATAAGCACTACCACCACTAGATCCGCCAGTGGGACGAATATCACGTTTTTCACTGCCAAACCCTAATGTTTTCTTACCAGTTTCTATTGTTGAAGGCAATGCTAAAAATAAAGCTGCCGCTATCACTAAAACAATTGGAACTACTAATTTAACTTGTCCTTTAGACTCATTATGTTCTTTTAATTTAAGAATACCCTTAATTCCCAAAACAATACCAAAAATATATGACATAGAAACCATTAATTCTTCAAGTCCAGGTAAATTTCCTGAGACTGAATTTGCTATTGAAGCTACTGTTTTATCTGTAGCAGCCAATGCTACCATTGGCAACAATGAGATTAATAATAATATTTTCTTTTTCATATACTTCCCTTATAAAAAAAGCCTACCATTAAGATAGGCTTTATAGATTGATTAGAATTAATTATCAATACTCTTAATGTTTCCACCTTCTAGAGTAGTTCCTTTAGAACCAGCTCCGAAAACACCTTGTTTTGCTGTTTGTAAGAATGTTGGTAATGCTAACAATAGTCCAGCAACAATACCTAATGTAATAGGTTGTGATAGTGGAACTTGTCCTTTACTCTCATTGTGTTCTTTTAGCTTTAAAATTGCTTTAATACCAAAACCCACCCCAGCAACATATGCAACTGCTGATAGAACTTCAGCTACACCTGGCATTTGACTTTTAACAACACCAGTTACGTTATTCAAACCTTGAGCCATTGCTGGTTCTACGGCCAATAAACTTAATCCAGCTGCTCCCACAGCTAAGGATAAATATTTTAGATTTTTTTTCATTTTTGTCTCCCTTATAATCTTGGATAATTAAATACTAATAATAAAATTAAAAAAGTCAATACTTTATTTTTTTAGAAAGCAAGTGGCAATCCAATGCTATTTGCTAATATTTCGGCTGTTAATTTAACATTAATTGCAGCAACACCACCAAATATATGAGTTAAACCTCTACCTAAAGTACCATCTTTTCCTTGACCAGCTTGATTTAATAACAACCAACCTCTTACAAATGCGATATATCCAATTAATCTAATAAACCAAAGAAGTCCTTCTATCCCTTTTTTAGTCATTTGACCAACTGTTGCATTTGTAGAAACAAACATATCACCTGGACCACTACCACCCATCGCCATAGTTTCTTGAACAACCACTAAAGCACTTGGTAGAGCAAATAAACAAACACCAACCACAAACATAGTGAGTGGAACTTTAGGTGACATTTGTGGGTTGCTACCTAATTGAGCAAATTTAAATATAGAAGATAAAACAAAAAATATACCCATTGCATAAGTTGACAATTGAACCAAATTAGCCAAAGCAATTGATGAATTTTGGAAGTTAGAAAATACACCATCTAAAGTTAACTTTTGTGCGAATGCATCAGTTGGCATTAAAGTAATTATTACTAAAGCTATTAATATATTGAATTTATTTTTATTGAGCATATATTTTTTTTCTTATTAAAGTAATGATATTTAAAATAAATTAAAAATCAAGTATAAAAAAAAGTCCCTAAGGACTTTTTTATTTTGATTTTACTTTTACTTTGAAATGGTTCTTTTATCTGTAACTATTTCAAAAGCATCGTCATTTATTTTTTTGATTTTTTCACCTGTTGGTAAAGTATCTCCAGCTTCATATGTTGCCAAAGAACCATCAGAATTCTTTACCCAAGCTCTTCCACCATAAATTGAATGAACTTCAATTTTAGGCATATTTACTTTAACAACTTCCTTACCTTTTTTTACAGCAACTGGTGTCGCTGGCTCGGACTTATCAATTAATAAAGAATCATCTTTTACTTCTTCTTTTAAAGCAGCTGGTTTAACTTCTTTCTTAGTAGGTGTAGGTTTTACTTTTTTTGCAACCTCTTTTTTCTTACTATACTTCTGTTTTACAACTGGCTTTTCCTCTTCTTCCTTAGAAACAGACTCTTCAGCTTGTTTTTCTTCAGCTTGCTTAGCACTTTTCATTTTTATTGCTTCTAGTTTTGATTTCCCAGCAGGAACTACTGCACCATTTTCTAACTTAACTAGTCTTTCTTCAACTTTTTTGTTGATATCTTTTTGCTCAGTTACAGCAGATTCAATAGCACCCACTCTGGTTGATACATCAGTTAACTCAGTTTTAAATTCACTAGTTTGACGTTCAAACATTGATTTTAGTTCTTCTGCCAACATTATAGAAGCACTAGACTCTGAAGCTACACCAGTGGTTGGCTTTACTCCTCCTATTGCTTTTAAATTATCAATCTTAACTGCGGGCAAAGAAGGCACAGATGGAGTAGCTGTTGGAGCTTCAACTTTAACTTCGGGAGATTTTGGAATTACAGGAGCCACTTGTGGAGCTTCAACCTTAACTTCAGGAACTACTGCAACTGTTGGAGCGGCAACATCTACTGGAGGTGTTGGAGGCACAATAGGGGCAGTAGCATCTAATGCTGGAGGAGTTGGCATTGCTGGGGCACCTGGCAAAGTAGGAGCTTGAGGCATACCTGGAACCGTTGGAGCATTAGGATCAACAGGAGGCATTGTTGGTGTAGCATTTGGAACTTGAGGGGCAGTAGCATCTACTGGAGGAGTTACTGGCTGATTTGGAGCAGCAGCTGCTACTTGTGCCTGTGGCTGTCCTTGTGCAGGTTGACCGCCATCCAACATTCCACCTTTAATAACAACAATATATGCTATTGCACCTACAGCAGCAATACCAGCAGCGATAAATAACATTAAATTACTTTTACCACCACCTGTTGCAGCCACTGGTTTTTTGTTAGAAACTTCTTCTTCTATGCCAGTAACTTGGCTATCAAAGTTTGCGAAGGTTTGATCTAACATATCTTCTGTATTTTGTGTATTTTTTGTAGACATTTTTTTCCCTCTTTTTTAAATTAAATTTAATAACCTTTAACAATATATAAATGATTGTCAAGATTTTTTACTTCACTTATTACCATGAAAATCTTCCATCAGTAAAATTCCAATAGCAGAACCAGGATTTACTGTAATCGTTGGCTTAATATTTTGAACTTGCCCTCTTGTTTGGTTAGCTAATTCTTTACCAACACTTCCTAATGCTTGTTGTGTCACTTGCTTGTCTGTCAAAGAACCAGTCTTTGTTAAAACAGAACCATCAGCATTTTGTGTAGTAGTTGTGTTTTGTGAAGCCAATGCATCAGCATAACCTCCCAAGAAAGCCGCCCCTAATAGAACACCATATTTTAAAAAGTAATGTCTATCTACATCTGAAGCAAGACCCGTCCTACTAGAATTTGGATCAATTGCTATAGCACTTATAGATAAACTTTTTTCTTTATTTGGAATTGAAGCAGTTTTAAATTCTACAACCACCTTTTCCCCTGAAGTTACCATTTTACCAATAAGTCTAGTTCCCTTAAGCTTTCCAGATACAATTTTTGCCAATACAGGGCTTGGTTCATCTGAATTAATTGCTGTCTCTAAAACAGCATTATAAATTGTTCCAGCCTTATCTAACAAAGGTTGTTCTATTGACTGTTGATTTATAGTTGCTTGAGCCGCTTGAGCTTGCATTTGATTTTCTTGTGCCATTCTAGAAGTATCTAAACCGCCAAATGTTGTTTCAGCATTGGAACCTCTAACTTGATTTGCTCCAGATAATAAAGCAATTAAAACTCTATCTTCTTCTGAACCAAATTTTTTCTTTTGTGGCTTCTCTATATATTTATAAACAACTTGTGGTTGTTGAATTTGTGGCGGAACTTGAACCATAGGAGCAGTAGGTTGAACCATAGGTTGTTCTTGTTTTACTGCCACCTCTTTTTTCTCTTCAACTGGTTTTTCTTCTACTTGTTTCTCAGTTTCTTCTTTTTGAGTTTCAGCCTTTATTTGTTTATCCAAATCATCAATAGGTGAATTTGTGTTAAATGCTCCTTTATTAACAGGCGTAGCTACGAATGTTTTTTCTTGTTCTAAAGCCTTTTCTGCTTCCAATTTATTGCTTTGCTCAACTTTTTCGTTGTAAAGAGCAGAATTTGAAGCCCCAGTAGCTGTTTTAACAGATGGAGCTTCAACTACAGCCGCACCACCAGTAATCTCTTCTTTTACATTGTTTTTTGTTGCCATGTAAGCACCAGCAAAAGCTATTAACACTCCAAGTCCAATCCCGAACATAATAATGTTTCTTTGTTTCGGATTGTTTTTTAATGTCTCTATTTTACTCATCTTTTTCTCCATTATTTTTATTTATTAATATCCAGAAACTGTAAACTCACCAAATCTTCCATCAGCAACTTTAAATAATACTACTGGAACTGGAACCATTTTGTAAGCATACGTTCCATCAGGACTTGAAGTTACATTATCAAATGCTGGTGACATAATTTTATATCTAGTTCTTACATACATAGAACCATCTTTAGTTAACCAAGCTTGGGCGGCACCAGTTGAAACTTTTAATTCTTTAGCACTTGCTGGAGCTACCCCTTGTAAAACAGAAAGTAGGGCAGTATCAACGGATGATGGTAAACCTATTGTTGAGAATGTTGAATTTGGTCCTTTAGCCTGAACTCTAACTTCAGTTGTTACATCAACTTCTTTTTGTGCTGATATAAATTCAACATTCAATGGAGTTGGTAAACCTTTTAAAATTAAAACTAAGTTTCCAGACACAAAGGCACCTTTAGGTGTTATTGATAATACATAGCCATTAGGAGCAGGATTATCTAATCTTTTAACAGTAAAATCTTCAGTTGATAAACCATCATAATTTAAAATAGGCCAAGGCTGTCCAGACATATCTGTAATTATAACAGTTGATGTTCTATTTTTAAATAATCTTATTACGGGAGAAACTGAACCAGGAGACAAATGAGCAACAACCATTCCGTTGTTAGATTTTGGAGTAGCAACTGGTCCCTCATTTAACACTTTCCCTTTTTTATACAACTCTCTATTTAATTCTCTTATTCTTTCATTAGGGGTATTGATGAAGGTCAACACTGAATCCACTTCATTTTGTTCCCCAGAAGAGCTTCTTGTAACAGTTTCTTGTATTGGTGGTAAACCCGCTGGTGGCATGCTTGGAATAGCTTGTTGATTAACTTGAACGTTACCATTCATGTTGTTAATACCTTCGTTATAGTTTATACCAACACTTCCTTTTCCATTATCAGAACCAAAAGGATTGGTTGCTTGGGCAAATACCATACTTGAAATACCTAAAAAACAAGAAGACAATCCAATTTTTATTGCTAACTTTTTAAAAAGTTCTTTTTTATTGTCTTTTTTCATTTTTGCTCCTATTATAATTTTCTAAATAAAACTTATTGAATATAAAAGATAAAGTCAAATAAATATAAAAATTTATTGTCCTACTGTCTTTGTAACTACTCTCTTAATTCCTAATCCCTCAGGACTCTTAATTACACTAACCCTACTTAATCTTACATAAAAATCAACCCTACTTTTTTGTGAGTTTGAACCAACATAAGTAACAACTAAAGGTATTTTAGCTTCCCAAGTACAAGCATTATCTTCTGGATCTAAATATGGTTCTTTAGTAAATTCTGCAATACCTAATATTTCATTGGTAACAATCCACTTATTCTCTAAAACAGCATTCAAACTTCCTGAATTTTTAAAAGATGTAAGATACTCATTCCATCCTTCAGGAGTAAAAAATTGTGTAAAGTCTTGAAATTGGTCGGCATAATTTATGTAATCATATCTAAATAATTTATTTGTTGCTGTTGTTATAAATCTTTTTACTTCCGCTTCAGATTTTGATTTACAATCTCTAATAGGTAATAAATTTATATATGTTCCATCTTCATTAATCGGCACATATTGTGCTGGAACTTTTTGATTCGTAAAGAACATAAAAACCATTACACTTGAAATCATTGTAATTAAGGAAGTCACAAAAACCAATGAAGCATTTCTATACATCATATAGAAAAACTTATTTCTTAGAGCTACGACAATTGAAGACTTTGAAGTATGTCCTTGTCCTTTCTTTGCTTGCTCTCTATTACTAGCGCTTAAATTAACTTTTTCTTTTTCCATATTTCCTCTTACATTTGTGTCATTATATATTCATGAATAGCTAAACTTTTTGGATTTACATAAGATGGGACTTTTCTAATTAAAATTTCCAACATATATTTTTGTTTGATAGGCTCTTTCCCTCCAAAATAACTTACCAATACTGGGGTCTTAAATCTCCAATATTCTTCGTCTCTATAAACTCCACTATTAATTAATATTGGCTCTTTCAGAGGCAAAATTGAAATTTCTAATTTTTTAGACAAAACACTGTCTCTTATTTTTGCTATTTCTAATGCCTTTAAATATCCCGCATATCCTTCTTCAGTGAAATATATAGACGCTTTGCTAACTTGTTTGTCAAAATTTAGGAAACCAAAAGAGTATGTTTCACCAATAGCTTCTTTAATCCAAGCAGTTACATTCTTCACTGTATTATGAGCTGATGGTAAAGTTACTCTTACTTTTTTAATAGTTGATTCGTCTAATTTTTCATTTTTGCGAACCACACTAAATAAATCAGCTGGAGGAGTTTCTGGTTTTCTAAACAAAGAAGTTAAATTTAATAACGCACTTATTAGTAATGCTGCTATAGACACCCCAAAGAATAACCAATATTTTGCAGAAACTGGCTCTTTTTGCATTCTTTCTGTTAATGCATCATCTGGTGATTTATCTAAAAAATCTAACAGTGATTTCATTTTTTAATTCCTTAATGTTTCTAGAAATATTACTTTACCAGAAGGAGTGGAAGCATAAAATTCTGGCTCAGGTTTCATAAATGCGATACCTATAGACAATACCATAAATACTATGGATAATAAATTAAAAAATACTGTTGCCAAAAGTAACCTTCTAGTCCACACTTTTGCAATATCTACTCTTTTAAAAGCCATTAAATTGTAATTTTCACTTTCTGGAACAATATTAAACTGTCTAGGTAAATTATCTATTTTTTCTTTTTCTTTTTGCGACAACATTTTTTACCCTTTACTTTAAATATTCCAAATAAGAGGTTAAAGATTTTTCTGTTTGTTCATGCATTAACATTAATGATTTTAGATAATCATCTTTTTCAGCTAATTTTTCTAAATACTCATATAATGCTTGATTAGATGCTTCTAATATAATAATTAAATTATCCGCAACATCATCAGTTCTTCTACTTGAAAAATGGTTTCTTTTTTGAATTAATGGTTTTCTGTTTTGTAACTCTATAGTTTTGATTTTTTCAGCTTTTGTTGCCAATTCTAAAGCAATTTTTTTCTCTGCCTTGCTTATTTCAAAAAAGTTAAACGAAAGTAAATCAACCCCTAATTGAGCAGCTTTAGCTAAATTTATACCTTTTACAATTTTATTTAGATGTAGTTTTCCATCTTGTTTTAAAGTAGCTAGTTCTAATAGTTTTATAATATTAATAGCTGAACTTAATAAAGAATTTTCCAATTCTGAACTTTCTGATATTTCATTAATAGACATTGGTTTTTTCTTGTCTATTAAAATATCTAAAACTAAAGCAATATTTTCTTCTAACATTGTATATTTCCTTTTTATTCTATTTCTATACAATTTTAGATAATATTGTCAATATGTGAAAAATTATATAGTTTTGTCTTTAATTAGTTTATTTATAGTATCTATAAGCTCTTGTTCATTATATGGTTTACCTAAGAAAGCATTTGCCCCAAGTTCAAAAGCCATGTTTTGGTGTTTTTCTGCTGTTCTAGAAGTAATCATTGTAATTGGAACATTATTGAACTTTTCAATTGTTCTTATATGTTTAACTAATTCAAAACCATCCATTTTTGGCATTTCTATATCTGATAAAATAATATCAGGAGTAAACTCTTGTAACTGTTCTATAGCATTTTCACCATCTGTTGCTAACACAACTTGAAAATTATTTCTTTCTAAAATTTTAGATGATGCCTTCCTAACAGTTAAAGAATCATCAACAACTAATACTTTTAATTTTTCTGTTGCCTGTTCAGCTTCAATATTATTAGTCAATATATTTTTCTTGTAATGCTCTAATATTTGAATTGGGTTTATGACTAAAGCTTGTCTTCCATCACCCAATATAGTCCCTCCTAATATTCCGAAAAATTTACCATAAATAAACCCCATTGGTTTTACTATTACTTCAGAATCTCCAATAACTTTATCAAACCCTAATGCCATTTTTTTATCGGCATATTTAATAATAACATAAACATTATGACTATTTATTTTAGGAGATTTTTTAAGACTTTCTAATCCAAGTAAATGTCCCGCATAATAAAAATCACACTTATTGTTATTGTGGTTAATTTTTTTATTTTTATATGCCTCTATTGCATCTTGTTGTTTAAGAGAACCTATACTCTCTATCAAAAGATTAGGTATTGCTATTAGTTTACCACAAACAGAAGAAAGTATTGTTTGGCTTGTTGCTACATCTACGGGTAATTTTAATTTAAATGTTGTCCCTGAGCCTTCTTCAGTTTGTATTTCAATTGTTCCCCCAACCGATAAAATTTCACTCTTAACAACATCCATACCGACACCCCTACCCGCAACTTGAGATACATTGTCTGCTGTTGAAAATCCAGATTGGAATATTAAGTTTATAAGCTCTTCTTTTGAATATTCCACATTTGGATCAATTAAGTTTTTTTTAATTCCAATTTCTTTTACTTTTTTAAGGTTTATTCCAGCACCATCATCTGATATTTTAATGATAGTTAAGTTACCTTCTAATTTTATTTCTAATCTTATCTTACCTGTGGAATCTTTTCCTAGTGTTAATCTATTTTCTGGCAATTCTATGCCATGTGCTATTGAATTTCTTAAAATATGCTCTATTGGGCTAATTACTTTATCTAAAAGTAATTTATCAATTTCTAATTTTTCACCTATTATTTCTAATGATACTTTTTTATTTAATTCTTTTGAAGTATTTCTTACAATTTTATAAAATCTTTCTGAAAACTTATCAACACTAACTAACCTAATTTGCATTAAATCATTCATTAAGTTATTACTTGATATAGCCTGCTCATTAATAGAGTTGTTTTGTATCTTGACATTCTCTTCTAACGTTCCTATTGAACCTTCAATATCTGAAAGAACCTCATTGATTAATCTTGTTAATTCTTGTAAACGTGTAAATCTATCAAACTCTAATGGATCAAAATCACTTTCAATTTTTTCCTTAATATCCATTGTGGATTGTATTTGAGTCTCAGCTTGTAATTCAACCTCTTTAACCATTTTAAATAGTTTTAAAGATGCTTCTTTCAAATCAAAAAGAGATTTTTTATTGTTAATAATACTGTCTTCCAAAGAGTTTCTTAGTAATCTTATAGAACTAGCATTATTGATGGTATTTTCAATTATTTTATATGGTATTTTAATAAATTGCTTTACCTCTTTTTTTACCTCAGCTATTTCTTTCTTGATTTCTAATTCGCTAATATCGCTATTTGTATTTATTGTTTTATCTTTTTCTTCAGAATTTTCTTCTTGCCCATTTATTTGAGTAGAATCAAGCCAGTCTATCTCTATTTGATTTAATTTTTTAGTTGGGTTTTGAATTAAAAATTTTATTTTTTCCAATTCTTCTTGGAAAAAACTTTTAAAAACTTTAATATCAATATTATTTTCAATTACATATTCTAATATTGTTTCTATTTTGTGACTTATGTTTCCCGCTTTATTTAGTCCAGACATTCTCACACAACCTTTTAGAGTGTGTACATATCTCTTAAACTCATATATTTCTTCTTCTTCCAATACCTGATCATTATCTATTTTTTCTAAAATAATCTGACTATTATCTAGCATTTCTTCAGACTCTAGTTTAGATATTTCAAAAATTTCTTGGTCAAACTCGTCTTCTGTATTAGATACTTTTTCTTCTATCAAGTTAACAATGTTAATATTGTCAGCCACAATATTAGATATGGAATTATTTTTAGATTTTTCTTTAATTACTAAAGATAAATCTTCTTGAATGGCACTTTTAAAAATATCTTCGGTCATAAAAACTTTAATTACATTTTCTTAATCAAATCAACCAATACTTTAATATCGTTTCTATTTACCTCTAATGCTTTTATAAACATTTTTTCTTTTTGTTCTTGATTGGTCTTAAAAGTTTCTAAACTATCTTCTAAATTGGATATTTTTTCCGTTAGACCTTTATTTTCTTCTTGTGAACTTTCTAATTTTTCTAAAACTGTTTTTAATAATGAATTTTTTTCTTCTAATAAAGACTTCATTTCTTCTTGAAGTTCTAATTTAATTTGAGCAAGCTTTTCCATATCTATTTCCTCTTCTTCTGTAGTATGTTCTTTTGAATCACCATTAATTTCAAAATCTAAAATCTCTTTCTCTAAATCAATCAACATTTCTTTCAAACTCTCATAAAACGCTATATGCTCAGATGCTTCTGTTGATTTAAAAATTTCTAGATTATCAATTACATGTCTTAATTTACTTAATGATGCTTGAGATAACCCAATATTTAAATTGTTAGCGGTATTAGCAACAGATTCTAGTAAATTTGCAAGTTTTGTTATCTTTGTTAAACCAACTGAATTACACAATAAAGCCAATTCTTTTGATATATCATTAAAACCTTGACCCAATAAAATAGGTTCATCAAAAGATGAATTAATAATTTCTTTTAATGTATTAATCATTATATCTGATTCTGTATTGAAACCATTATAATTATCTAAAGTTATTTCAATATTATCTATGATAATAATATCAGAACTGTTTTCCTGTGTGAAAGTTTCTAAAGTCTCTGATGAATTAGTAGATTCTATTATTTGGTCATCTATATCTTCTTTCTCAGATAATTTTTCTTCTTGTGTTGCTGTATCTTCATCTTCAAAATTAGATATCAACTGTTCTTCTTTTGTATCAATTGGATGATTTTCAACAACTGTATTTTCAACACCATCTTCGTTTTCATCTTTTGAATTACCTAAATTAATTTCAATTATTTCTTCTAATTCAAAAGAATTTTGAATTTCAGGATTAATCTTTAATAACTTCTTCTTAATATGAATTATATCTAAATTTACTAAATTATTTATTTGTAAATCTCCAACCCATTCTTGAAACTTTTCCTTTATTTCAATTACCAAATCTAACACATCTTGATTGAAAGTTAAATCTTCACTTAAGCATCTATTTAGTGTTTGTTCAACCATCCAAGCAACTTCTCCCACATACTTTAATCCCACCATTCTTCCACTGCCTTTTAGTGTATGGTAAAATCTTCTCGTGTTAGTAAGAGCATCTTTGTCACTAATATTCTCATTTAATTTTTCAAATTCTTGCTCTAAATTTTGAAGCACTTCTTCTGCCTCCATTAAGAAAACTTCAGCTAATTCTGGATCATTCGTTGAATCACTAACCCAAGATATTTCATAACCTTCTTCTTGTGTATCACTTTCTGCATCATTTGTTTCTTCATTCACTTTTTCAAATAATTCAGCTTTTGAATCTATCAAATTATCATTTATATCCTTCAAATTATTTTCTAATTCATTATTAATTCTTTGTGTTTCCACATCATTATTATTTATTATAAATTCTTCAACATTCTGTTCTGTAGGATCTTTTTTCTTTTTATTTTTTAGAGCAAATCTTGTTGTTTCTAATTCTTTTAATAGGGGCCAATCACCATCGGATAAACTACTAATTATATTTTCTTCGTTTTTTTTCATATCCATGTGTTCTTTCTCACTAAAATTCATTGCATTTACTTCTTTTGAACCAGCGTGCATATTTTCCAAATTAAAACTACCTTCTGTATTTTGCTCACCAAATACAGCATCATCAATTGTTTGATTATCTTCTATTAAGTGAAGCTTATGAAATTTAAAAATAATATTTTCATAAATTTCATCTGCCTCCACTGTGTTTCCCTCAGCAAAAGACTTAACCAATAAAGATATTCCCCCCAAAAATTCAACACTATCTTTTAATTCAACCATACTTACATCAAAAGAATTTTTCTCAATAATCTCTTTCCAGGGTTTTAAAATAAAATCTATAATATTAATGGTTTCTTTTTTATCTATAGACAAAAATATTCCCTTTATTTCATTTAACACATTTGGCAAATATTTTAACTCATCTATATTTTCACCATTATTTTTTAAAAAATAATCTAATGATTCTTCTATATTTTTTAGCTTTTTATTATAATCTTCAAATACTTCTCTTAAATCATTAAGTCCATTATCCATACCAATTTGAGGAACTGGCAAATCAATAGAATTATTTTCAAAAGATTTAAATCTAGAAATTTGTATATTTACCTGTTCTTCAAAATTTAATAAATTACGAGGGTCAACAGTTTCATTTGTATAATTGTTTACTCCATGCTCTAAAAGAATAATTCCCAAAGAAAGTTCTTTTTTAAACTTAATTTCTATTTCTTCATTAGCTAGATTTGTATCTACGATAAACAACACTATCTGTTCGGATAGTCTTTTAACTATTTCGTAACTATTTAAATATGAAGATAGCTCTTTTAAAGATTTTGAAATTTCATTTAAATCATCTTTTTTTAACTCAGAACTATTTACTGAATTCTCGGCTATAGATTTAATTTTAAAAAAAACATTGTTTATTTCATCTAATAGTAGATTGTCGTCTTCATTGAAATTTATAACAGCACTTGCTTCATTTATCTGAGAAAGATAGTGATTTATATCAAAGAACTCTTCAACCCTTTTGAAAATTGGCATATTCTTTAATTCTTTATTTTCATTAATAATCTTCATTTCAAACAATAAATCTTGCACATAATTATCATTTAAAATAAATGAAGCAGTTTTATCTCCATTTTGTGAATTTTCTATAAAAATGCTTAAATTTTCTACAACAGCTAAAATATTATTTAATATATTTAAAATATATTTTTGATTTTCAATTGCATACGTGGCAATTTTTTCATTAAATTTTGGAGACAAACAACAAACATATAACTTTGACAATCCAAAGAATATATAACTATTTTTATTGATTTTTATTTTTTGTAAAAAATCTAAATCTTCATAAATATGATGACACAAATCATTAATTGTACTTATTTTTTCTGGATTCGAAATATTGTCATTTTTTATTTCATTAACCAAATTCGGAATGCTAACTTTTAAAGTTTCGCTTATATCATTTAATTTATTCTTAATATATTTCTTTATGTTGTCATTTATGAATACACCAAATTTTAAATCTTTTTGTATTTCTTGATTAAAAGTAGGTTTAATATCTAATTTGGGGTAAAATAAATCTTTAATAGAAACTTTTTTATCTATCAACTCTGCTAATAATTTATAATCATTAAATAATTTTGTTGGCTGATCAAACCCAGAATCTATGATTTTATTAAGATAAAGGTTAGCTTTTTCTAATACCTGCTTAATGTTTTGTAAGATATTTAAACTAGTTTGCATATTTGCCTTACCAGATTTTACATAAACTACACCACTCTCACAAATATTAAAAATTCTTGCAATTCCCTTTAATCCAACAATATCTAAAGTTTTTGACACTTTATCAAGTAATTCAATAGCCGTATAGTCCTCGGGCTGTTTTTTATTGACAGAAATAATAGTTATATTTTCTTGAATGTTTTCAATACTTTTCTGAATATAATCTTCTAAATATGTTTTTATAACCTTTAGAGAACCTAAATTAAAATTTGTTTCCATATGTTTCCACTAATATCTTATATAAGAATTAGTTTGTAAAATCTCCTTTGTCAATACTTTTATTTGTCCACAATAAAAGATTGAACAGAGGCAGTTAGTTCAGAAGATATATTATCAACTTCAGATATTGCTTTACTAGTATTTCTCGCAGATGACTTTGTTTCTTCAGTAATATTTAAAATACTCTTCATGTTTTGAGATATTTGTTTAGCAATCTGAGCATTATTCTTAACATCTTCTGCCACCAATTTAATAGTGTTTTCTAATAAATTTGACAAATTAGCTATATCATTTAATGATTTTTCAACACTAGAAGATAACTCAACACCATTATTTACATCTTGAGCGGTGGTTTCTACTGCTGAAGCAACAGATTGTATATCAGTTTGAACTGCTGAAATAAGTGCCGCCACCTTTCTTGTAGCATCTCCAGCTTTATCTGCTAATTCATGAATAGCATTTGCTACAATTTTAAATCCATTACCAGCTTCACCAGCTTTAGAAGCTTGTACTGTTGCATTTAAAGCCAAAATATTTGTTTCTTCAGTAATGTCTGTTAGTAAATTAATGACTTCATAAATTTGTTTTGATGAGTCTGACACTTTTTTCATTAAAGAAGAAGTTTCTTCAATATTTCTATCAATTAGCAACATTGAATTCATTGAGTTTTTAACATTTTGCATACCAAAATTTGAAGCTTCAGTTGATTTTTCAGCCATTTCTAAGATATTTTTAGTTTTTTCAGAAATTGTTTCTATAGCAGTTGTCATCGCAGTAATAGAATTATTCACTTCAGAAATGGAGTTACCTTGATGTTCTGTTGAAAAAAGTAATCCTTCTGCCACTTGATTAATTTGTTTTGTTTTTTCTTTAATTAGTAAGGATGAATTTTGAATTTTTTTCACCACTATTGCCAAAGAATCAATTGTTGAATTAATTGATTCTGCTATGTTTGCTGTTACCCCATCATTAATAGTAGTTTTCTGAGTTAAATCACCATTTTGTAAATAACTCATTTCATTTAACAACTTTAAAATAGCCGCTTTATTTTTATTAGTTTCTTCAATTAAATTTTCTTCTTTTATCTTTGTTTCTTTTCTGTAGAAAAAAATGATTAAAATTAAAGAAGTGGCGATAATTAATAAACTAAAATAGTATATTAAATAATATGTTTTAATTGTTGGGTTTATATATTCAGAATCAAATATTTTATCTATTTCATTTATTATTGTATTTATTTCAGCAAATAATATATTACTATTTTCTTTAATATTTTTAAACTTATCTAATATCTCTGTTTCTTTATTTGCTAAATCAAACATTGGCATTAAAGCATTCCATTTTGTAGCCATTTGATTATAGCTTGAAATTGCCTCTGGGAATATTGGCTTAATATCTTTAACCTTATTTCCTTCAGCTATCTCTATTAAAATATTTTTAATTTCTTCTCTCTTTTGATTTAACAATCCAAAATTATTTTCATTTTCTATGTTTTCCATAAAAAATTTCATTTCACCTAATTTTATAATTAATGCTTTAAAATTTTCTAACTCTTGATTGTTTGCTTTTGAGTTTTGATATAACTCGCTAATTTTGTTAACATCTGTGATTATTTCGTTAATATTATTCACAGATGATTCTTTATTCTTAACAATTAGAATTTTATTTTTTTCTAATTCTGAAACTATATTTATAGAGTTTTCAACTTTTAATAATCTTTCATTCATTTTCTCAAATTGAGAGGTTAAAGTGTTATTGTTAATTTTGGGAATATTATTTTTAACTTTTTCTGACAATCTTTCTATTTCTTTCCAAGAATTAAAAATTTTGGTAGATTGATGGTCATTTAAACCTAATTCAATATCTTTTAAATGATAATTAATTCTTAATACATAAGTTTCAGTCTCTCTATCAATTTGTTTAGCCTCTTCTTCAAGTTGACTCATTACTGAAGTTCCCAACACCCCAATTACTAAAACTATTCCTAATGTAATTGCTTTGTATTTAAATGGAATCAATGGTTCATTTTTTGTTTTGAAGTTATCTTTTTTTAATAAGCCATCTATCTCATCATCTATAATGTCTTTAGAATATTCTTCGTCATCTAATAAATTTTCATCTTTTTTATATATTTCCAAAAGCTCGTTTTCTTCTAATTCTTGTATTTGTGGCTTTTTATTTTCAACCTCTATATTAGTATTTAAGTTTAAACTATTTACCTCATCTGTTTCTTTATCTGCTTTTGAATCAGCATTATCATTTCTTTTGAAATCGTTTTCAGAAAAGCTACCATTATCTTCAAATTCTTTACTATCTTTGACGGTAGATAATGTCAACTCAGAAGATTCTGATAGGGTTTTTTTCTTTTTAAATAGCTTTTTAAATACCATAACTTTTTCCTTAAAACGGATTAGACTCTTTTAGAAAATTAATACAATTTTTTATGTCTAATACAAAAAATATTTCTTTATTATTTTCATCTATAAAAATATTGTTTACAAAATTAATTTCATCTATTTTTTTTATAACTAATTTTGAATTGTCAGACAAATATATTTTTTCAGCTAATAATTTTGTGTCAATAATTTCATTTATAAGTTTTGAACTATCATATATATTTGTCAAATCTTTTAAATTAATTAATTTTAAAGACTCTAACAATATGCCGTAATTTTCTTCTAAAGTTTTAAGGTAAACGATATTTAATGTATCTTTTATTTTTAAATCTTCATAATCAAAATCACCCCTTAATAACAAAGGTATTACTTTATTCAAATTAAATATTGTATATATGTTTCCTTGTTCTTGATTAAACCCTAACAACCAAGATTTGCTTCTTATTGAATTTTCAAAAATTGTTTTTGAAGAAAGAGATTTTAAATCCTGCAAAGATAATACAATATTTATGTTATCAATTTTCGATGTTAATCCTAAAAACTCAGAGCTATTAAATAGATAAATTTCTTCATTTTTTTTTTGACTTGATATTTCTTGAAATTTTGAGTTTAAATTCTCTTGGAATTTTATTAAATCAATTTTTTTGTTTTCTACAACATTACCATTATCTTCAGATATCATTTAAACCCCCAAAAATAAAGATACTGTCTTTCGTAACTCTTCTCTATTTAATGGTTTTACTAAATATGCTTTTGCACCTTGCTTTTCTCCCCATATTTTATCAGTAGGTTGATTTTTTGAAGTACACATTATGACAGGTATATTTTTAAGACTTTCATTCATCTGTAATTGTTTTGTTGCTTGAAATCCATTTATTCCTGGCATAATTACGTCCATTAATATTAAGTCTGGCAATTCTTTTTCTGCTAATTTGATTCCAACAGTAGCATTTTCGGCTTCAAATAAAGTGCAATTTAAACCTTCTAAAAAGTTAGTAATAATTTTTCTTTCAAAACTAGAATCATCTATTATTAATATTTTTTTATTTGAAAGCATTTTTTTCCTCTTATTTTTTTGAATATTTTTCTGCTATTGCTATAATTTCTTCTTTTGTAAAAGGTTTTGTTAGGTAATCTGTCGCACCCATCATTAATCCTCTAGCCTTATCAAACTCTGTACTTTTGGAAGATAATATAACAATTGGTGTTTCTTTAAATTTTGGGTTTCTTCTTATTATTTGACAAGCTTGTAACCCATCAATTTTAGGCATTATGACATCTAAAAATATTATTTGAGGATTTTCATCTTCTACCTTAGTTAAGAATTCTAATCCATCTTCAACAGAAACCACAGAAAAACCAGATCTGCCTAAAAACATTTCAGCACTTTTTCTTATGGTATTGCTATCATCTACCACCATTATTTTCATATTCTTGCCTTTATTATCTTTAAAACATTTAAAATAATAAAAATTAAAAGTCAAATAAAAAATGACACAAGTAATTTCTTGACTAATAAATCAAAGAATTATATAATTTTGACTTATTGGAAAATATTATGGCAAAAACAGATGGTTTTTATTTTATTCCTAAGAAATGGTTAGGAGATGCTAACATAATAGCAATGGACTGGGATTGCAAATCTATGCATTTGCATTTAATGTGTATTGCTTGGCAGCAAGAACCAAGAGGTTATTTACTAGACGATGAAGCTTTGCTTAAAAAATTGTTAGGAAATCCTAGTGAAGAAGATTGGAATAATAGAATTAAACCACAAGTGTTTTCTTGTTGGAAAACTGATATTTTAGATCTTAAAGGTGTTAAGAGAAAATATTGGTACCAACCTGGTTTGTTAAAAAATCAAGATTCTGATGAAGCCCCAAAGGTTAAAAGAACTAGGAAGAAGAAAACTGAACAACTAGTAGAGTTTGATAATCCAGATTTTGTTGGTTTTAATTTAGAAGAAATTTTAAAAGCTAAGCCAACTGCCACTATTTTACATGAATCATCCACTCAAGAAGAAAGACAAAGTATTTGGACAATTGGAGTTCAAATTTTATCAAAACAAGATGGAAATCAAGGTAAAGCTAGAGGATTTTTGGCAAAACTCATTAAAGAATATGGAGACAAAGCAGTTGCTGAAGCAGTTGCCCAATTAAGTTTGAAAGAAGTTTCACCTGTTGAGATTCATTCTTATTTAGTTGGTATACTTAGAAAGCAACAAGATGTTGAGAAAAAGAGAACTGGACGCGGAAGCGTTTCTTTATAAAGGGATTATGTATGTATCGTTGGTCAGATTTTAATATTAATGTAGGTGAAGACAATTTAGATCTAACAGAGGGTATTCTAGAAGCTGGATGCCCAAAGTGTTCACACACAACACAAAGTGGAAGGAATACTCTTTATATTAACATGGGAGATCAAAGTTGGTTTTGTAAACATTGTGGATTTGCAGGAAATCTTCTTCAGGGAAGTCAAATGGCTCCCAAAAATGGAACCCAATTAGTTCCTTGGAGATTAAATCCTTACATCCATGAATATGTTCCAACTTCTAATTTATCTAAAAGTGCAATTGAAAATTTTAAGAAAAAGAAAATTTCTGAATCTACTTTGGCACATTTTAAAATTGGGCAAACTAAAACATATTTCCCTCAGCTTGAAAACAATATGAATTGTATTGTTTATCCATATTATCAAGACCATCAAGTTGTTAATTTAGTGTATTTTTATGGTAAACATAGAAATTCTGAAATTGGAGGTGTTGAAACTTGCTTTAATTATGACAAAATTGACTTAGAGCATACTTATTTAGTTTTTGATGAATTAGAGGTTTTTACATTTTATGAATCTGGTATAGAAAATGTAATTTCTTTGTTTGGAGGACTCACATATGATAAGGATAACTTTGAAAAAAGTTCTAGCCGTGCTTTAGAGTTTTTGCAAAATATAGAAGATAAAATTAATAAAATTAAGAAAATTACCTTGGCTCTTCCAAATAATGATGTTGCTAATCATTTAAAAGAGGAATTACTCAGAAGATTAGGAAAAGAAAGATGTTGGGTTGTTCAACCTCCAGAAAACAATTATTCTTGGAATGATGTCTTTTCAGAGTATGGAAAGCATAAGATGACTTTCTTGCTGGACACTGCCAAACCTATCCCCGTTAGAGGTATTTTTGAAATTGATGATATTGAAGATAAATTTGATGATTTATATTACAAAGGCTTAAAAAGAGGAGCATTATCAGGATGGCCCACTTTAGATGAATACTATACTGTTGTTCCTGGGCAATGGACCGTTGTAACTGGTATTCCAGGACATGGTAAATCAAACTTTTTGGATGCTCTTTTCGTTAATTTAGCAAAATGGGAAGATTGGAAATTCGCTATTTTTTCACCAGAAAACCAACCTTTAGAGCGACACTTTGCTAACATTATGGAAAAATATTTTGAACAACCTTTTGATGTGGGCAAAATGGGAAGAATTAGTGAAGACCAAAAAGAAGATGGTAAGGCATGGCTTAAAAAACATTTTTCTGTTATTTTGCCCCACGAAGATGATAGCTGGTCTATTGATGGTGTTTTATCTTTAGCAAAAGTTTTAGTTTTCCGTAAAGGTATAAAAGGCTTAGTTATTGATCCTTGGAACGAGTTAGATCATTCTCGCCCATCTAATCAAACGGAAACTGAATATATTTCATCTACTTTAACAAAAATTAGACAATTTGCTAGAAACTATAATGTCCATGTGTGGTTGGTTGCTCACCCAGCTAAACTTTACAAAGACAAAGATGGAAAATACCCAGTTCCTACACCTTACGATATTTCTGGCAGCGCTCACTACAGAAACAAAGCTGACAATGCAATTACTGTTTGGCGAAATGTTGGACATGAAGACCAAAGTTGCTCTGACATTCATGTTCAAAAAATTCGTTTTAAGGAAGTTGGAAAAGTTGGATTAGTAAGCTTGCGTTATGACTTTATATCTGGTGCTTTCATAGACGATATTGATCAAGATAAACGTAGGAAAGCCCTAGAAGATGGTGAAGTTATTCCAACTGAAAAGCTAAGAAAACGATATTAAAAAAAGCCCTTTATGGGCTTTTGAAATCTTTCTTCTAGTAGTAAGTTATTAAATCAATTTGGCGTCTACCAGAATTGATTCTATAATTTTTTCTTCTATCCTCATCTCTAGCAAGGATTTCTTTAGAAAGATTAGCTTCTTTCTGTATTTTAGAAGCTTTTAAACTTGGTTTTTTAATAATAACATGATTCCTAGGATTGGCATCAACAGACATGATATTTCTCCTTTTGCGACTATTTCGCATTTACGAATTCACTATTAAACTCGCAAACTAATACTACCCTATAATAGTTCTTTTAGTCAACAAGTTTTTACCAACTAATACATAAAAATTCGATTGACTACTCAATTGAAAAGATATATAATTTTAAGATAGAAAATTAAGGAATTACATAATGGCATATAATGCAAAACAACAAGCATTTGAAGGTTCTGAACAAATGGGAGCATTTAGTGGTTATATTCGTAGACCAACTCCAAGCTCTTCTGGTATGACAGCTCAAATTTTTGGTGAAAATGGTGATGATGCTGATACCATTTTAGCTCTTTCTTTAAGCAAGTATCAAGATGCTGAGGTTTTAGTTAATATTTATTTAGTTAAAGATGCTCTTGGACGCATTATGAAAACTGATGATAAATATCCCTTAGTTTCTTCTTTTGTTGGATTTGTTAGAAGATCTACTCCTAAAAAAGATGGTATGGTTGCTCAATTTTTTGCCCCAAATGGCCCACATTCAGATAGTGTATCCGAATTAAGCAAAAGTGAATATCAGGACTGCTTGGTTTTCGTTGATGTAAGAGGTAAAAAAGCCATTGATAATTTAGATAAAGTTGAAAATGAAAACTTTACTGAAATTGACAAGAATTATTCTATGAAAATTACTAGAACTGAAAAAGAAGAGTTTCAGCGTAAAGAAAAAGCATATCGTAAAATGAATGAAATTTTAGAAATTAGCGATTTCTTAAGTAGAATTGATGTTATTTCTAGCATAGGTAATGTAGAAGAATATAAAGAATGGCTTACAAAGACACAAACTTGTGCCCATATTCAAGAAAAGCCTTGCTTAAATCATAGTTCTTACCTGCAAGTTAATGGACTCATTAAACCATTTAACTATTTGCCTATTTGTGAAGAACACAAAGATGAACTATTGAATAATGAGCATGTGGATAAAAATATTTTATTTTATGAAATGAAACATAGGCTCTTACTGAAAAAATGGGTTTGGGATAGATTTAAAGAGCAGTTCTCTTACGATGGAAAAAGTGAACCAGAACCCAATAAGATTATTGAGTGGGCAGCTAGTAAAAAACTTCAAAAATATCTACCCAACAAATATGTTCCTATTATTTAAGGTTATTAATTATGTATAATTTATATAATAAAGTTTGTGATGGCTTATTAGAAATATCAGACAACTCAATAGACTCAGTTTTAACTGATCCTCCTTACGGTATTAATTTAGAGGATTGGGATCAAATGCCAAATAAGCAAATATGGAAAGATTGTTATAGGGTATTGAAACCAGGTGGTTTTTTATTTTGTTTTAGTTCTATTAAATATCAACATCTTTTTACCGCCAATTTATTAGAGGTTGGATTTGAATTTAAGGATATTATTTTGTGGGTTTATTTAAACGGAAGAGTAGCCCCCATTGATTTAGATAAAAAAATTGATTCTAAATTAGGACTAGAGAGAGAAATTATTGGTGAATATAAATATGTTCAAGGTTCTCCGAATAGTAACAAAAAAGATAGCTATACTAAAAAAACCAAGAAAACAGCACCATCTGAAATTTCTAAACAATGGGCTGGTTTTGGAACGGGCTTAAAAACAGCATATGAACCAATTATTATGGTTCAAAAACCTTTAGAGAATGACCTAGCTTCCAATGTATTGAAATATGGAGTTGGAGCTTTAAATTTAGAAGAAACAAGAATACCTTATGAAGAAGGTGAGGGCAAAGTTGGACATAATCCTCACCCAAAGGGAAGAGTAATGTCTAATATTATACAAACTGAAGATTTTGGAGATTATCAAAAATTTTTCTTTGTGGGCAAAGTAAGGGATGGTAAGAAAACTGGTAACACACACCCAACAGCAAAGCCAGTTGAACTAATGAATTCTTTAGTGACTTTATCAACCCAAAAAGGGCAAACCATTTTAGACCCCTTTATGGGATCTGGAACTACTGGTGTAAGTAGCTTGTTGCTAGATAGAAAATTTGTTGGATATGAACAAATCAATGAATATTTTAAAATTGCGGAAAATCGCATAAAAAATAAAAAATGATTCCAACCATAAATGAAACTAAAGATTTAAGACTAATAAATTATACAAAGTATGCTGCTGTAATATTTGATTGCTTTGGAACAATTTTAAATATTAAGCACAAGAAAAACCCATATTATTATTATTTGAAAAGACAAGGAATTAGAGATGTTAATGTCTATAATTCTGTAATGAAAAACAATTTAAAGCTAGAAGATTTAAGTTCTTTTTTTGGATTAGTAGAAAATGAAGAACTATTAAAAGAATCCAAACAACTTTTGGATTTTGAACTGAGCAATATTATAATGTTTGATGATGCTAAAGATGTTTTAAATTCATTAGATAAACCTAACAAAATTTTAATTTGTTCTAATTTGGCACAACCATACCATAAACCCATTGGCAATATTAATTGCTTAAAAGTATTAAGCTATGAGGTTGGATTTATTAAACCTGAAATTGAAATTTATTCTATGTGTTTAGAAAAATTAAATGTTAATCCTAGTGAAACTTTATTTGTTGGTGACAATTTTATTTCAGATTATCTTGCACCTAAAAAAATAGGAATGAACTCTTGTTGGTTAAATAGAAAAAAATAAGGAGGGCGAACCCTCCTTTATTTTACTTCTTACCGAACCTATTTGTTCTAGCTGGTGCTGGAGATTCGTCTGTTGGTGTAGCAAATGGATCAAAGTCATCATCTATATCAACTTGAGGTTGTGGGGCTTGTCTCGCTGGAGCGGCTGGAGCAGGGGCAGCTGTTGGTGCTGATGCCCTAGGAGCTTGAGGAGCCTGAGCAGAAGGTTGAGCATTATCTGCTGTATTTTCTTTTCTTGCTTCAACAATCAACTTCAAATTTTGGTGAGGTTCTGCTTTGCTACCACTAGAAGTTCTAATGAAAGCATGAACATGTCCCTTGGTTCCATTGGCATGAAGGTTATTTACCCAGTAGCTATTAATTTCAACTGGCTTTCCATTCACTTTTTCCAATTTATTAGGAGAAATCTGAATAATACCATTAACAGCATAGTTGCGTCCTTGAACTTGTTCAGATTGAGCCATATCTACAAAGCTCTTACGATGAGACAATTGATAAAGAGGATTGCGATCAGCATATTGATCACGATTTGGCTCACCAAAAGTCAATTGTAATTGCTTATTATTGCTAGCAGGGAAAGATTTGTAATGACAAACTTCTACTTGCATTTCATCAATGTGATCTTTAAATTGATCATGATTAGAAATATATTCAATATATTGGTCCACAAATGAAAGCATTTCTTCGCCACTAATAGGATGTGCTTGAGCTTTAATTTCTTTACCATTTTCATCTTCGGGACCTGGCATCCAATCAAATGGGATACTTGTATCTACTACTTCATAGATATCAGAGCCATCAACTTCGTATTTACGGTCTGTTTTCATTAAAGCACGGAACTGAACACCAATAGTTGGTAATGTTACATTAAAATTACCGATCTTTTGTTGACCAGCTTCAGCCATCTCATCCATTTTTTGCTTAAGTGCTTGGATGCCTTCGTCATCATTTACATCAATACCTTTATTTTCCCAATGTTGCACACGAGCAATTCTTTGTAAACGATTTTCATCGCTTCTTGAAGTTAAAGTGAAAACACCTTGGAATGTCTTGTCAGGCTCTGGATTTGGAACACCAATAACACGTTGGACTTCTGTAACAGCCATTCCTTGACCATTATCTTTCTTTTGAACACGGCTTCTTTGTAGGATAACCTTAGAGCCAACAGGATAGTTTTTTTCCATTTGTTTATCAATAGAGTGACCCATCCAAGTTGTATTTCTATCAATACCCATAGCGGAAGCAGCTTTTTCTCCACGCTGATATTCTTCAGGGTTAACAAAAACTTCATATTTTTTACCTTTATCATCTTCTACTGCCATAGTCCTAGCAGTAGTATTATAACCTAACACGGTTACAAGACGATCATATTGATTTTGCTGATTTGAGCCTGTATTTGATTGGGCTTGAGTTTGAGGGCGCTTAATACCACCTGTAAATGCTGTCATAGATTTTCTCCTAAAAATTTAAATTTGGGTTTTACTTTAAAACAATCTGTTTTATTGTTTAATAATTATATCATGTATTTTATAAAAATCAAAGTTTTTTTGTATAAAAAAAGAGGATTTCTCCCATTCTTTATTTTTTACCTAAAACCCACTTTGCTAACTTTTCAGCTTCTTCTTTTGAAACTTGTGGGTTTGCAGGCATTGGAATCTGCCCCCAATTACCAACCCCACCTTTCATAATCTTTTGTGTTAGCATTTCAACGGCTTTGCTATCTTTTTCATATTTTGCCTTAACATCTTTATAAGCAGGACCTACAAGTTTTTTATCAACAGCATGGCAAGCTAAACAATTTTTAGATTTTGCTAACTCTTCCGAAGCAAAAGCGATATTTGTAGATGCTAATACTATTGATGCTAAAATTAATTTTTTCATATATTCTCCTTGTTAATTTTTAAAATGATACCATAAAATATTAGCAATATCAACTATTTATGCTGTCCCCATTAATTTTAATTTAATTGTACTAAATGGTGATTATAAAGTTAATTGATATTTTTTGTAATTTGGAATATAATCTCAAAAATTTTATAATATAATATGTACCAAGAATATCAACCATTAAGTAAAAAAACCGACGCAAGCACATATGTGCCACCTGAGCTTTTTGAAGCCCAGAAACAAGCTTTTGCAAGAATAGATAAAAAAATATCTCAAAATTGGGATGATTGGGTTGCCAAAAAATTAGATATATCTGTAGATAAAATGTGGGAAGTTTTCTCAAGTGAACAAATAGACTCAATTGGGATTTGTATTTACAATTTTGAAAATAAACAAAATTTTATCATTGGCGATGAAACAGGTATTGGTAAAGGTAGAATATTAAGCGGTATTTCACGTTGGGCTTGGAAATCTGGAATGAAGGTTCTTTTCTTTACTGAAAGAGAACACTTAATGAGTGAATTTTGGAAAGACTTAAATGACACAGACAATATTTCTTTATTAAAAAATCCAATTGCTTTTCATTCTAAGTCTAAAATTTTTAATCCAGACGGAACTATTGCCTTAAAAGGAACCCCTAAACTTGTTAAATCAATAGAACAAGATGGTTTCCCAGAAGATACTAATTTGGTAATGACCAACTATTCTCAAATCAGCTTAAAGCAACATAAGAAAAATAAAAAAGACATATTATTAGATTATTGTGATAATGCTATTATGATTTTGGATGAATCTCACAATGCCACAGGAGATTCTAATACTAAAAAAATGCTGATGAGCTTAACTGAAAAAGTTAAACATGTTGTTTTTTCTTCAGCAACTTATATGAAAGATGAAAGTCAATTAGACTTATATCAAAGTTCTATAAATTTTGATGAAGGCACTTTAGAACTTTTAAAGAAAATTTTACAAAATGATCAAAAAGGCACTTTAAGAAAAATATTCACTTATGAACTCACTAAAAATCTTCAATTTTGGAGAAGAGAGCACCAACCTTTAAATGTTGGTTGGCAAACAGTATTTTGTGAGGATGAAGAGTTTAATAGTAAAATAATTGAGGAATATTCTGAAATCATTAATGGATTATTCTTGATAGTTAGTAATTTATCAAAAGATGATACATTAGAAAATCAACAAGCAAAAAATTCTTGGTTTGCTCTTGGGGCAACAATCAACCGTTTAAGTAGAAATCTTTTGTTGGTGTTAAAACTAGAAGCATTGGTTGAAGCAGTTCAAAACAGTATCCAGGAAAATCACAAAGCAGTTATAGTAATAGACTCCACTTTATCTAGTCTTGTAAAAAAAATAACAGCAAAAGATGAAGAGGCATTAAATGAAGAATCTTTGGAGGAGTCTGAAAGTTCTGACGACCAAGACGAAAGTCATTATGCTTTAAATTTTCAACAAGCAATTTTGTATGTTATAGAAGAGGTTTTGGGTGAGATTGTAAATAAAGTTGGAATTGACCATGATATTTTCATGCAATATGAGGGCTTAAAAGAAAAGACAAAAATATTTTCTAGTCTTAGTATTTCTCCTATAGATACAATTATTTATAAATTAGCTGAGAAAAATATAAGATGTGCTGAAATTTCTGGTAGAACTTTCTGTCTAAACAAACAAGGACATATTGAAAAATTAATCAAGGAACCAAAAACTAAGATTGTTAAAGATTTTAATAGTGGTGACTTTGATGCAATAATTATTACTAGGGCTGGCGCTTCAGGTATTAGCTTACATGCCAGTGCTGCTTTTATAGATCAAAAAGTCAGAGACTTATATGAGTTAGAAATTACAAATAGACCAACATATAGACTTCAATTTATTGGACGTGTAAATAGAAAAAATCAAGTTGCTCAACCAAGATTTTTTACCGTAGTTACTAAACTACCTTTTGAACAACGAATTTTAAATGTTGAACAACGAAAACTCAAAACATTACAGTCTCACATAAGTGGTGATGACGAAAAACTTGGGCAAGAAAATATCTATAACTTCTATAATGATTATACTGAACAAAGTTCTAAATTATTTTTATTAAATCATCAACATTTAGCTTACCAAATGGGAATTAATTTAAAATCTCCTAAGGGTGATTATTATTATATAGATAGTATTTTAAAGAGATGTATTGTTTTAAATAATGCTCAACAAAATGCTCTGTATGATTATTTAATTGCTTCTGTTGAGTCTTACTATAAAATTTCTTTAAGAAAAAACATTCCTGATGTTATTGAGATGGAAAGCACTAAAACATTTTGGCATAATTTGGATAAAATTGAACAAGAAGAATTCCGAAAAACTTATGCCAACTTTCCTCAATTAAGCATAAATCAATTTAGATTTCCTTGGGTTGGACTTATGAAAACCAAAGCAACATATCATACAAATGTTGTCTTTAGTAGGAATCTTCAGAAAGAATTAGAAAAAAATATAATCAAGAATGATTCTCTAATTCCATTTTTTCAAAAAATTGGTTCAACTATTATTTCAAGGCAAAAATATAATCAAGAATTTACATATGGGACTGCATTACCAATTTTAACACATATACAAATTGGCAAATGTGTAACTATAAAAGGAATACACGGAAAAATATATGGATATATTCATGATGTACTTATACCTAAAGTTCCCGAGGCACATAAATATGAGAGTATGATATTAATACATATTAAAACTATTAATCCTCATCTACACCATAAAATTAACTATGCTAACGAAGATTACTATTTAAGCTTAGAAGAGCTTATAGAGTCAGACTCTATTGAGTTTGTTGAATCTCCTATTAAGTGGGAACAATTTGATAGACCAGAAAGAACATTTGTCAGGTCTAATTATTGCTTTATTGGACATCCAGTTTATATGCAATTTTTACAGCAAGCATATGGCATTGGAGAAGTGGAATATTTTAATTTCTATAACAAAAATCAAATGTGTGTAATATTGCCTAGCAATATTACAGAAGAACGTTTATTATCGTTAAGAAAACCTATTTATAAAGCAAACCGTATAATGGATGGATTAATTGCTAAAAAATTCACTCATCTTACAACTTCTTGGCAAAATGAAGAAGATGTTAAGCCTATGTTTAAACTAGAGCCTACATCTGGCGGATATAATATTATGGTAGCAATTGAAATAGCAAAAAACTATGAAATAATAGATTTCCCTTTAAAAAAGAAACTGCAAGATTATAGGGGTAAAATGGACGGATATTATTTGTATTATATCCCCTATAAAGATATTAGGGGATTATTATACATGTTGGAATTACGAAATATTATTTGGTTTATTTGTAAATAATTAAATTTTAAAACTTCCAATAGATTTATTAATTCTATCTGTATTTTCTTTGACATTGTTGGCAATCTCTCTAGTTTCTTTTGCGGAATTTTTTGAGCCATCAGCAATATTTTTTAATTCATCTACTTTCTCTGTTATTTGATTAGTAGTTTCAACCTGTCCCAAAACAGAATCATTAATATTTGTGACTGCTAAAATAACTTCTTTATTTTCTTCAGTTATTTTGTTCACTATTTTCATTGCATCATTTGCTTTTTTAATACCATTATCAACTTGAATTAAGCTTTCATTTATATTATCAACACTGCTTTTCATTCCTAAGTTTATTTTTTCTATCAATCCAGAAATTGCTTCAGTTGAGCTAGAGGTTTTTTCTGATAGTTTTCTAACTTCGTCAGCAACTACAGCAAACCCTCTACCGCTTTCACCAGCACGAGCAGCTTCAATCGCAGCATTCAAAGCAAGCAAGTTAGTTTGAGATGCTATATCTTTTATTGAACCTAAAATTGTATTTATTTCATTAATTTCATTTTCTAAACTCATGATAACTATAGATGTTATATTAACAGTTTTTGAGATTTGTTGAACCCCATCTGAAACCTCTATCATTGATTGATTTCCCAATTCAGAAGAATTTCCAGCATTCATTGATTTTAATTTTGCTATATTTGTTTGTTCTTTAATTTGATTTATTGAATTCACCATCTCTTCTATAGCCTCAGCCAATGAAGATGCTATTTTATATTGCTCTTCTGATGTTGATTCAAAATTAGTTGATTTACTGTTAATTTCTTCTGTTACTTTTGTTAAAGATTTTGCATTATCGTTCATATCTCCAATCATTTTATGAAGAGAGACTCTCATTGACTCTAACTTTATTGTTAAATCTTTCATTTCTACTGAAGGAGAGTCTTTTATTTCAACTTTTAAATTTCCTCTTTCTAAAGCATCAATATTAAAATTTAATTGACTTAAGCTTTTCTTAATTCTAAAGAATGATGGTACAGTTATGAAAGCAATAACTAAAAGACCCATAATGGTTGCCATTAAATTAAATTTATTCATTAAATCTGAAATTTTCAAATATTCTTCATTGTTTTTGTCAGCATAAGAAGTTGCTGTTTTTACAGTTTCTTCAACACTTTTTCTATGTTCAGAAAAAACACTTAATAATTTTTCATACAATTTATAATCTTTTTTATCTAATGATGGGATAAATTCTTTCTCTACAAAATTAAAATAATTGATTGCAGTTATAGTTTGTTTTTTTAGAGAATCTTTTACTCCTAGAGGTATTTCTTGTTTTTCCCAGTATTGTTGTCTTACCAAATATTCATTTTTTAATTTTGAATAATTTTCTTTATTAAAATTACCTGTTAACATAGCATTTGATAACAATAATTGTGTTTCAATAATATACATTGGTGGTGGTAAAATATCAGCCACTATATCTTTACCATAAATTACATTTTGAAAATTTAAATTAGTTAATTGAGTGGTAGTTATGGCAGCACCTCCCAACATTAATAATATTGCTGCTGTTATTATTTGTGCTTTATTAATAGTTAATTTCATAACCGTATCTTTCTTTTAATTTGATTTATTTATAAAAAATCTATATTATAAGTCAATTATTTTATACAAATTATGAAACTAACAATTATTGTAGCAATGGATGAAAAAAATGGTATTGGTTATCAAAATACATTATTATGGCACTTACCTAAAGATTTGAAATGGTTTAAAGAGCAGACAAATAATAAAATTATTGTAATGGGTAAAAATTGTTATCTTGATATTATTTCTTACACAAAAGGTAAACCCCTTCCTAATAGAATAAATGTAATATTAAGCAACAGCCTAAAGCCTTCAGACGTTCAGCCAGGATTTTTAATTTTTAAAGATAAAGAATCTCTTCTTGAATATTTTAATTATGAAAAAGAAATATTTATTGTGGGTGGAGGACAAATATATAACCAATTTATTGATGCGGCAGATGAATTAATTATCACCCATGTTCATAAAATATTTTTAGCAGATGTGTTCTTTCCACAAATAGACTATTCAAATTTTATAAAAATATTTGAACAACAAGAAACAGAAAATAATATAAATTTTACATTCACTAAATACAGAAAAAAACTTGATTTTTAATCGTTTACTAATTATAAATATACAAACAAGATAGGATTATATGACTAGAGTAATTATTGCCGAAAAACCAGATATGGGTAGAAAAATAGCTGGAGCATTAGCTAAACCACACAAAAATGGAAATGGATTTATAGAAACTGGAGAAGGAATAGTAACTTGGTGTATTGGTCATATAATGAAAGCATTTGAGCCAAACGAATATAACCCTTCTTGGGAAAAATGGAATTTTGATCAATTACCAATGTTGTTAGATGATTGGAAAATAAAAGTTGACTCTGATAAAGCCAAGCAATTTAAAGTTATTAAAGAATTATTAGCAAATTGTTCAGAAGTTGTTAATGCTGGCGACCCTGGAAGAGAAGGGCAGTTGATTGTTGATGAAGTATTACAATATTTGAAATTTAAAAAACCATCAAAAAGAGTTTTACTTTACTCTTTAGATCAGAAAAGCATTAAACAAGCATTTGCTAATTTAGAAGATAATCAAAAATTTTTTCCCCTTTATGAAGCGGGAGTTTGCAGAGGATATGCTGATTGGTCTATGGGAATGAATGCAACTAGAGCTTACACATTATTAGCCCAAAAGAATGGCTATAAAGGTGTCTTGTCTGTTGGAAGAGTTCAAAGCCCAACATTGGCAATTGTTGTAAAAAGAGATGAAGAAATAGAGAACTTTGTTCCTCACGACTATGCTACAATTATAGCAACTTTTGTTCATAACAGTCAGCCTTTCAATGCTTATTGGAAGCCAAATGATAGCACCCCAAAAGAATGGCTAGACGAAGAAGGCAGATTAGTTAATTTATCTCAAGCTAGTCAAATAGCACAAAAGATTATTAATAAGCCAGGTATTATTAAAAATTATGAAGAAAAAGATGGGAAAGAAAATGCTCCACTGCCCTTCAACCTTTCAAAAATGCAAATTTATGCTAATGCCAAATGGGGAATGAGTGCCAAAGAAGTTTTAGATGTTTGTCAGGCTTTGTACGAAAAACACGAATTACAAACTTACCCAAGAACAGATTGTCAATATTTACCAGAAAATCAATTTGGTGATGCATCTATTATTTTGTCACACATCAAAAATAGCCACCCACATTTAACCCAAGCGGTTTCTGGTGCTAATCCACAGCTTAAAAGTGTAGCTTGGGATGATAGCAAGCTTGGAGAACACTTTGGTTTAATACCAACCAAAAAAGAAGCTGATTTAAGCCAATTAAGCACTAATGAGAAAAGAATCTATCAAGCTGTTTGTGAAAGATATGTAGCACAATTTTATCCTGCTTGTGAGTATAAGACTGCTGCAATTATAGTTGAGTGTGAACACGAAACTTTTAAAGCTAATGGAAAGATTATTCTCAAACCAGGTTGGAGAGCAATTTTTAACAATGAAGAAGAGACAGAAGAAAAATCCAATGATGATGAACAAGAGCAAGTATTCCCAAATATAGCTCCCAATCAACAAGTTGTTTGCTCTAATAGTAAAAAACAAGATAAAAAAACAACACCTCCTTCTAGATTTACTGAAGGTAGTCTAATTAAGGCTATGACTAGTGTTCATACCCTTGTTACAGACCCCGAACAAAAGAAAAAACTAAAAGAGAAAAAAGGTATCGGACAAGAAGCGACTAGAACACAAATTATTGAAAATTTATTTAAGAGAACCTTATTGGTAAAACAAGGTAAGCAAATAATTTCATCTTCAGCAGCTAGAAGCCTTATTCACGCACTTCCCAAAAAGGTAATTGACCCCGCCTTGACTGCTGTTTGGGAGGATGCCCTCGATAGAATTGCTGAAGGTAAATTATCAGCACAAACCTTTAGAGAAAAACAAAATCAATGGGTTATGCAACTTATTGAAGAAGCTAAGAAAACTACTATTGGAGCAATACAGCAAAGTAGTACACCGCAAACAAAATCTAGTGCTGGTGGAAAAATTAATGTAGGTGGCAAAACAACTCCAGCAAGTAGTGGTAAGAAAACAAAAACTTGTCCAAAATGTAATAAGGGGCAAATGGTAGAAAGAACTGCCAAGGCTAGTGGTAAAAAATTTATTGCTTGCAATAACTATCCAGCCTGCAATCATGTTGAATGGCCAAAAACCAAATAATCACTTCATTAGAGTTTTAATTGATATCCAATTCAATGGAAACTCTAATACAACATGAATAAAACTTAAAAATAATAAGATTTTAAATCCTAATATGTAATCAAAAAAATAAATTGATACAGATAATATCCATAAAATTAATATTGTAAAAAATTTTATTTTATTATTTTCCAACCAACCAATTACTTTTGTTTTTGAAAACCAATTTAAATAGTGATATGTGTATGCAAAAGCAACAAATTTAGATACAGCCAACAACTCTATTGAATTAGATATATTATCTATATTTGAGGGTTGATTGAAAAATAATAACGACAATTTTTCTATAGCACTTCCTATGGCAAATTTATAACTTTGTAAATCAGTTTCTAAGTATACTACTACATCTTTAAACAATACAAAATAAGACAAAGGTAAAAGAATATAAAAAATTAATGATAAGTAGCCCAATTTTGATTTGTTTTTTATACTTCCTACCAAAATAAAGACTCCAGTAAAGATATATACATGTATAATTGTAAATAAAAATACAGTTATAAAGTTAAATAAAAAATTATTAAAAAAACTCCAACCAACTAACCCCATTATTAATAATAAAAATAATTTTTCATATTTTTTCCCTAAGATAAAATAAAGTGGTAAGAAAAACAATACCCACAATAAGGTATAAGTTATTAAACTTAAATTTTTAAAATTAACTGCCATCATCAAAAAGGCTAAAATTCCTACAAGAATAAGAATAGTTGATTCTTTTTTAGTTTTTAAAAAGAAATTTTTATTATTCAACCAATTAATTTCAGTTAAGTAGTGTAGTGGACCTAAAATAGCATAGGCAATTAAAAATGTTTCTATAGGAATAAACATTGCTAATCCAAAAGAAACAATCATTAAAAAGATATTTATTAAATCTATATTTAAAAACTTCATTATTTAAGCTATATTTAAGAACATAAATAATATAAAACTTATAAAAAATCAAATAAGCATCTTATATTCTTGCATTTCAGATAAAATATAATAAAATTATATATTATAGAGTAAAAATTATGGCATTTAATCCAATCAAAAGAATTGTTGAAACACCAACACCTAGTGAACAACCTAGCAATAATGTTACACCCGAAGTAGATTATGCTGAATTAGTTTATCAAGAATCTACTTCAGAAAATGATGTAGAAACAGCTAAATTCGAAGGTCAATCTATTGAAGATTTAGAAAAATCAGGGTTACAAACCATTAGTTTACTAAAAGTAGCTTCTCAAAATGTTACGGATAAAGTTAAATTTAACATTCCATTACTAGAGTCTCTTCCTTTACCTTTTCTTTTAGAGTCTTTAGGGGCAAAAAAAATAAGTGAAACTGCCTATCAAATAAAAAAACAAGAAATTTCCATAAAAGAAAATAAATGGTACAACAAAACATTACATAAAGGTAATGTTAACCCTATTTCTTTATTGAAGCATCTAATTTCAATAGAAGAAGGATTAGACGAATCTGAAAATCAAAAAATATTGTTTATTGCTGCCTGCAAAAAATTAACTGCTATTCAAGAAAAAGCACATAGCAACGATAAGATTATGGATCAGGCATATTCTCTTGACCCAACTCAAGAAAAACCAAAATATACTCCTTCTGATGCTGTTAAAGAAGCTCAAGAAAAATCAATTAATAAGAATCAAAAAATTGATTGGAAAGCTTTAACTGAACAATTAAATAATATTCCTTTAAACTTAGTTATGGAACATATTGGAGCAAATCCTAATGAGGATGGACAAAGAGGTAAATGGAAAATATGGAAAACTGGTCATAATGTTCAAATTAATGGACAACAGTGGCATAGTTGGAATGCTCAAAAAGGTGGTTTTGGGGGGATTTCTCTCTTAGCTTTTCAGTTAGGTATTGAAAATAATATTGATGACAGAAATGAAGACAATAAAAAATATCTCAGAAAGCTAGCGATTAAAGAATTAATCCAAGTTTTTGGGGCAGAATATAATCTAAATAATTTAGGCGGAGAAAATATTGATAACACATATTTTAAGGAGCCATTCAGTATGCCACATGTTATTGATTTCAAGATCAATCAAGTTAGGCAATATTTACATGAAAAAAGACAATTACCTATGTGGATTATAGATAAGCAAATTAAAGCAGGCTCTTTATTTGCTGGATATCCTTCTGATTGGAAAGAAGAACCACACTTGCATAATCCTGAAAAATTAAAAAATGATAAAGTTTGGGCTACATTTTTAGCTGTAAATGGTAATGCTGCTGAAATGAGAGCAATAGAAAGAACAGATCAATTTGCAAAAATATTAGCTAAAGGATCTGATAAGGAAATGGGAGGCTTTTTAATTAAAGCTGAAAAAGATATCAATGAAAAAACTGTAGTAGCTTGTGAAGCATCTATTGATACAATGAGCTACCATGCTTTTTACCCTGGTCGTATCGTAACTAGCTGTATGGGAGTTAATTTTAATTTAGCTGTAAAATCTGCTATGGAAGCATTAGATCATGAATTTAAATTTCAATTAGCTTTTGATAATGATTTAGCAGGTAATGAAGCCGCTGTTCGTTTTAAAGAGCAATTAATACATGAAATAGGAGAAGAAGATTATAATAAATATTATCAAAATGGGCAAATTGGATATTTTGATTTAGGTATTAGATGTTTAAAGAAAACTATAGAAAAAGGCGGGGTCTTCTATTTTGATGTTAAGTATGATGATATGGGAAGACAAGCAGCAATTTTATTCCAAGAGCAACTATATAAAACAATGTCAAAAGATGTTGTTAAAGAACTCATACAAAAAGGAAAAATCAAATATGCTAATATTGCTCCTGTTTATGGAATGATGGCTGAAGAAGATGCTCCTAAGAAAGAAGCAGAAAAAGCACTAAATCTATTACTTTCTAATAAAAAACTATATCTTGTATTAAAACAAGGTGATGATGATGAAAAAGATGATATAAGAGCAAAAAGAGTTGCTTTTGAAAAAGAATTTAACAATTTAGCTAAGCAACACATTGAACGTTTAGAAAAAGAAGGTCAAATTATTTATAAAAAACAAGCAATTGCTAAAGATTGGAATGAGTTCTATATTGTTATGAAAAAAGATCCAAGATTTTTAGAAAAAATGCAAAATCTAGAAAATAAATATTCTCATTATAGTGAAAATTTAGATAATGGAAAAAAAAGCACTAAACGACCATAAACAATAAAACCCGCATTTGCGGGTTTTATTTTATCTAATTCAGATATTATTTGCAGCTGGATGGCAAATACTTAGCATCAACACCATCTGTAGCACCAGTAGCACAAGCCCATACTAAAACACCAGATGCATCAGGTGTTCCTGTTAATTGAAGTGTCTTACTTTGAATGTTAGCATTAGCACCTGTTCCAAATGTTGCTGTAACAACTACATCAGTAGCAGCATTACCTGCAATTACAACCCCAGAAACATATTTACCAACAGCACCAGCATAACCAGCAGCAGTGTTATCAGCAGGGAACTCACCTTTGTCAGCGAAGTATTCAGCGATTGGAGTCTTAGTTCCATCAAGTAAGCTTGTCGCTTCACTAACTTGTGCTCTCACTGTATAATCTTGGTATGCGGGTAAAGCGATTGCAGCCAAAATACCAACGATGGCTACTGTGATCATTAATTCAATTAAAGTAAAACCCTTTTTAGAGTAATTTTTAACAACAGATTTCATATATTTTCTCCTTTTATTATGATATTTGTTATGGCTATATATTGTAAGCTTCATTAAGTTATATAAAAAAAACCCATACAGTCAAGCAATAAAAATATTATCAAAGATAAAAGGTAATAAAATTAAATGAATAGCTCCTTATAATGAGGTTTCCAATTAAAGAATTTTTCCATTTTCATTAAATTTTCATTGTAATTGGCATTTTCTCTTACTTGTTTGCTATATATTAAAGACTCTTCTATATGATTTTCAATAGGTAAATCTGTTACAATTTGTGCTAACTTTTTCACTAATAGAACCCTATCTTTAGCTTCTAAGATTTTTTCTTTTAATTTTTCATCTTCAATATGATGTACTATTGATATTAAATGATCTACACTTACATATTGATTTACAATATTAGCAGCAGTAACTTTTCCAACCTTATAAATTCCAGGTAAATTATCAGCAGTATCACCCATTAATGCTAACCAATCAGGAATTTGATGAGGATGAACTCCAAACTCATCTTTAACCATTTTTTTATTTAATAGTGTATACCCTTTTTGTTCTTTAGTTTTCCATTTTCTTAATAGAAAAATATCGTCTTCTACTAATTGAGCTATATCTTTATCTGGAGAAACTATAACCACCTGAGATTCATATTTATTTTTAAGAATTTTTGCCATACTTCCGATAATGTCATCAGCTTCATATCCAGCAAAATGAATACTTGGTAAACCTATTTTATCTTTAAAAAGAATTTTAGCATTTTCCCTTTGTCTTGATAAGTCTGGATCAGTTGGAGGACGATTTTTTTTGTATGCTGGATATTGTGATTCTCTATATAGAGAGCCATCTGGTGGATCAAAAATCATGAATATTTCATCAATTCTCTCTAATTGATATGTTAACCCAACCAAAGCATCCATCAATCCGTGAATGATTTTTTGGTCAGTTCCTTTTACATCTAATTTAGGTTCATATCCGTGAAAAGAGCTATGCACAAAAGCATTAGCATCTACAATCACCGCAACCTTTTTATCTAAATTTATACTCATATTAATCCTTATGGAATTGTCAGTTTACCATAAAAGTCAAAATAATTCAATATAATAAAAAAACCCACATTTGTGGGTTTTTATTTTTAGCTCATTGCTCTACGACCACCTGGACGTTTGCCGATAGCAGCAGAACTTTGCATCTTATCGTAATCTGTAATTACTTTGATAAGAATTTCACGTTTACCTGGACCACAATCTGGTAAATCGTTAATTGCTACTGCGATTCTAGTGCGAATATCATTTTTCAATTCACGACCATCTTTTGTTGGCTGACTAAAATCTGTAATATAAGCAGAAAGCTTATTCTTTAAGTGTTCCAATGAAAAGCTGAATTCAGAATCATTTAATTGAAGAACCGCTGTTCCGAAACGTTTAATTCCATCTTCTAGAGCTTTATCTGGATTATCACTTTCAGAGATAAAGTTTACAGCATAGTCACCAGCTGCAGTGGCAAACTGATAGCCGAAAGAGATATCTTCAGGGCTTGCACCGTTAGAATACTTCTTAGAAAGCTTCTCCATGTCAGGCTTGTTCTCCAAAACAAACTCACGTGCTAAAGGATCAGCACCACGAATCATAGAGTTGAAATAACCAGCTAATTTCTGACCAATTTCAGGACCAACCATTGAGTAAGCTAAACTATGAATTTCTTCTAAAGATTCATTTTCTCCCTTACCACGACCACCGTTTCTTTCAACAACGGATCTGATTGATTGGATAAGGTTATCCCAAGAACGTGGGCAAGCAAATCCAGATTTTTCACTTGGATCTGGCAAGACTGAGAATTCTTTTTCATTACGATATAAGAAGTTAATAATACCCATATCACCTAATGAATCATTATAGTATTCGTAAGCACGATTTGCGAAATCTTTAACTGTATCTGTAACGAACATAGGAATAACACGAGTTCTTAAAGCTGAAGATAATTCAGTAGTGTATGTTCCGTCTAGTGAACCCAAGTTACCAGTGAAACCAACACAAGCATTGTTAATCTTCATACCTTGGAAAGAACCGAACTGAGCAACTGGCAATAGAACGTTTTGAATAACTTGAGCAGCGTTGGCAGCATCGTCAAACAACAATACACCACCAGCACAGTGTTCAAAAACCGTAAAACGGTAGTTAACAGCCTTCTTCAAAACTGAAATTTTCTTACCATTAGCATCTTCAATTTCTTCAGCCTTTGGAATACCGCCGAATGTAATAGCTGAGTTTTCACCAGCACATTCTTGAACGACCATTACAAAGTCATTTCTTTGTGGAACATAATCATCGCTAACGTGATCAATGAAACGCAATCCCATATCAGCACAAACTTCTTTAGCTGCAACGATATATGAAGCTGTTTTACCTTGTCCTGGAGGGCCCATCAAGAATAAAGAAAGATTCTTGTTTTTAGCATGAACTTTGGCATCAAACTTTTTACCAAAACGCTCAAGCCAAACATCTTCAATTTTCTTATTAATACTCAAATTGAAAGCTGTCTTTTCTGGGTCATCAAGAACTTCTGGATTCTTTCTGTAAAGTGACAATAGAATGTCATGCTTCAACATTTCAATAACCTTTTTGGTAGACTTATTTGGTAGGTTAACACTCTTTGCTAATTCATCAATACTTTGGCGCATAATTTTTTCCTTCTAAAAATTTAACTTATACATATATTATAACATCTATTTTATTCAAAGCAAACAAATAACATGTTTTTTTTAAATAAAAATTACATTCTATTTTTCCTAGTGTTAGTATTGTAATCACCATCTTTTTTATCTAGGTTTGCAGTTGTTCCTTCTTCAATACAATACACCTCAGCAAATGTTCCAACATCTCTGTTCCATTGCTCATTCCACATGCCAGGAGTTGTAACGAAAACGATTCTTACACCCTTGTTTATATGGTCTTCAAAATCTGCTCTTTTAGGAGGATTGTCACAACAGTCAGTAAAGTATACAACAGACTTTACCTTTTTCTTTTTCATAATTGGTGAACTTAAAGCTTCATTTAAACAACGAGCAAAGTCAGTTCCACCATTACCAAAAATAGGAACACCTTCATTCATTAGTTTATTAACATTATGTTCATTGATAATCATTGGTTCGCCACGCAATACTGTATCTGCTGACATAAGAATTACTTCTCTAGCAGTGTCACCAGTGCTTGAAACACCTTTCTTTAAGCTTAGAGCTTCTGATAAGAATTCTTTTCTCATGTTTCCACCAGAAGTTGAACCAGAAGTATCAACCAAGCATAACACAGCTTCATCTGGGGATTGTGGCACTAATGCTCCCATATAAAAAGGATCTACTCCCATACTTTTCTTATCAAGATACCAAGGGATTGCTGCTTCATCATCAGTTTCCTTTAGTTTTAATCCATCACCCAAGAAATGCTTTCTAATACCTAATTTCCAAACAATCTTCCCTTTTTCAAGACCAGCAACCAATTCAGAAGCTTCTTCAGCAATATGCTGACCAGGATATTGACCATTAGCTTTTGATGCTTGAGAGATAGCAGTTTGAATAGCATCAACATCATTGAGTTTTGCTTGATCTTTTTTCTTACCAATTGCTTCTACATCACCTGCTTTTGGAAGATTAAGTGCTTTACCCACTGTATCTTGTAAACCTTCTTCTTCAATAATATCTAAAAGTTCTTCAGGTGTTATGTGATGGATTGGGCTATATTCATCATCATTTTCTTCACCTTCACCACCTTGTGAATCTTCATTTTTATTACCACCTTTTTGGTTTTTATCTCCACCTTGTTTAGGTTTACCACCATTTTGTTGGGAATTATTTGAATCATTTTCTTCGCCATTATCTTCACCATCAGAAGGATCAGAGCTAGAACCACCACCGCCTTGACCTTTTCCACCTTGACCTTGCTGTTTTTGTTGTTGTTTCTTCTTTTGCCTTTCTTGTAATAGCAACATTTCAGCAACAACTTCTTCAGCCATCTTATAATATTTATCAGCTTCTTCTGGTTTCATTCCATGACCAATTTCTGCCAAAAGTTTTACAGGTTCTAATTTAAAACCTTTTACTAATTTTCCATTAATAACCATATCTTCAGCAATGTTAGCAATTACTGGAGGGAAATTCTTTAAGCGATCAACGTGATAGTAAAGTTTATGCATCAATTCATGTAATAATAAAAATATAACACCACTTTGTCTTCCATCACTGTCTTGTTCTTGTGTAACCAATTTACGCATAAAGTCAGCATCAACAAAAACATGAATACCATCTGTAAAAGCAGTATTTGCAACTTTCTTAAATCTTGGGTGGTCATAAACGAAAATTGGTGTATGCATTGAAATTAAAGATAAAACACCAAATCTTGGAGCACTACTGTTTCCTTTATCAATCATTGTGTTACCACGTAAGAAAACTAAATAATCATGCATTAATTCTGCCATATCATCATTAGGACCAGGATATGCTTCACCTGTTTTTGGGTCAATCAATGGCTCACCCGTTTTTGGATCAACAGGTCCATCTGAACACAACTTATCATGTACAATAATTCCGTTTTTACCACCGATTTTGACTGGAGTTTTTCTAATTTCGCTCATAAACATCCTTAAATAAAATTTAATCTTTTTATATTTTACCACATCTAATCTAAATTTCTAGTATTTATACTAAAAAAAATATATTGCCAACACTTTTCTTATCTGCTAATATGAAATAGCAATCAAAAGGAGGTCAATCATGGACTTGAAAATCATTGGAGAACATATAGAGGTTTCAGAACCAATTAGAGATTATATTAATCAAAAATTTAAACATCTTCCAATTCCAGATAAAATGCATCATGCTGAGTTTAGATTAGGCAAAGATGGAAATCATCAACAACATGTTAAATTTAGTGCTAATTTTAATCACAAAAATTTAACAATTGATGTTAAAGCAGACAATGTTTATCATGCAGTAGACCAATTAATGAAAAAATTGCATATTAATTTAACTAAAGACAAGGAAAAAGATAAAGAACATAGCAAGCATTTACATAAAATTACTTAAGATAAACTTTAAAAGCCCTTTCGGGCTTTTTTATTTTCTCTTTATTGAAGACAAACCTTTTAATTTTGGCTTTTCTTCTTCAATTTTCTGAATTTTTTTATCATCAGCTTTTTCTTCTACTATATTAGTAGCTTCTTTCTCTTTTATTTTATTAAACTGACCAATAATTTTAGGAAGATTTTCTTTTAATGAAACATCTGTTATTAAATCAATAGGAGTTAAATTTTCCTTATTTTTTTGATTTAAAGGAGCATTTTTTTCTATTAATTTTAATAATAAATCATAATTATTTGTTTTTGCGGCATAATGAACCACATTTTCGTAATTTTTATCAACCAATGAAAGATCAGAGGTGCCTAAATCTACAAGATAATTTGCCATATCTATTTTATTTTCAGATATAGCCACCATTAAAGGTGTCTTTCCATCTTTAGTTTTAACATTTATATTACAATATTCTATAACAGCTTTCGTTACTCTTTCTGGAGCATTCTTAATGCATTCATGTATTAAATGCCAATCTAAGTAAGGAACTTTTACATCTAGATTTGCTTCTCTATTGTACAATTCTTCTACTATATACCAATTTTTATGTTGTGCAGCATAAAGAATTATAGCCACTCCATTTATCTCATGGTCTATATATGGAGCATCCTCTAAATCAAATAACTCTTTTATTCTTTGACAGTTGCCAGCTATAACTGCTTCGTTTAATTCATTATTTACATTTATTTTATTAAAACTTTTTTCAAACATATTTATTCCCACTAAATATATTTATTATAAAGCATAGTTTTATAAAATCAAAATAATTATTCTCTATTTCCCAATTCAACACCTCTGAGAAATGCTACATCTCCAAAATTTTCTTTTGGCATATATTTTTTCTTGATTGACTTTTTTAATAATTCAATAAAATCTAAGCCATAATTTTCATATTTACCAAAAATCAATACTGACTCTATAGCCTTTATAAATTTTTTCTCTCCAATACGATTTTTAATTTCTTCCAAAGATATTTCTTCATCTATTATGAAAGCCAACCTAGTATTGTAATATCTGTCTTCATTGTTCTCATCTTTTAATATTTCTTGAAAATCTTTTTCTATAAACCCACCAGGGTAAGCTATTCCATAGTTTTCATCATCATAATCTAAATTAATAGGATTGTTTAAAAAAAACAAATCTTTTTGTTTTAAAGCATTTTTGAAAATAGTAAGATCACCTTTTTCTTCTTGAAAAAAATCTAACCAATAATTTAAGTCTCTATCATCCATTTTTAATTAAATCCTTTGGAGTTAATCCTTCTCTATTTTTATCGCTTAAGGATATCCCCTTGCTTATTAAATAGTCAATAATTTCTGTGTTTCTATTAGTCATTCCAAAAGCAATATGTAAAGCATTATTTTGGTGTTTGTCCAATTCAAAAATATTTATCTCATATTGCTCGTAATGCTCAAATATTTTTCTAACAAAATAAATATCGTTAGTTGCTACTGCTTTATGAGTGTAATAGAAAAACTTATTCTTTTTATTTGGAAACCCTTTTTTAAGAATTGAATTAAATAAATTCTTATGTTTTTTAATCATCACTTCTAACAATACATCTGTTTTTGGTTTGTCATGTAAAATAGACAAATCTATATTATCATTTATTGCATTAGTGATTTTAGATAAATCTTTTAATATTTCTAAAATGTTTTCTTTTGTTAAATTGCCCATACTCAATTAATATGTTACTGTTTTATTATCAATTTTTAGTAAACCATTTTCGTGAGCATAATTCAATAGCCAATCAACATATCTTTTGCCACCAAAACAATCATCATTTTCTCTATTTTTTTTCCAAAACTCCATTACACATTTATTAGCATGTTCACAATCTAAACATTCAGAGTTTTGATCTCTTAATAGTTGCTTCCTTAGGTAAGCCCTTCTTTCTTTACTTTGTAGAACATTAGCAAAATCTTCTTTTAAAATATTTCCAAAATATCTCATATACTCTTGATAACCATTTTTATAATCTGGCAAAACGAAATCTCCATTAGGCAATAAAAACAATGTTTGACCAGCTATATTTGCCAAAGAAGGTTGCTTAGCTTGATGTAATATGAAACTTAGTTGTCCAATTTCTGGAACAAACTCACCTTTACTTTTCTGTTCAAAATAATATTGAGAAGCCTCAATCATAAAATCACTCCAAGCATTCATAGTTGGAGCATATTTATTATAAGCCTTACCATCATTTTGTTCATTCCACATAAATGGCAAGAAAGAAATTTCTTTTACTTTTAATTCAGCTAAATATTCCATAACTTTAGTAGCACCATCTTTTAAAAGTTCATGATTTACTACAGATATAGTTCCAACTTCTAATCCAAAATCTTTGGCTTGCTTTATTTTCTCTTCCCATTTTTTTACATAATTTTTACCACGCATTAGTCCATCAAAAGATGTTTGAAAGTGTCCATCTCCATACTTTTGAAAAAATGGAAACCAAATACTTGTATCTATGGTCAGCAAAGAAGTTAATACTGTATGTTTTGTAAAATACCCCTTTTCTTTTGTAAAAATATTATTAAGTATATTAGTGGCACTTAGAAAATAATCCATCCCCATCTCTGTGGGTTCACCACCATACCAATAAAAAACCATAACTTTATTTTTAATGTTTTTCTTAGAGTAGTATTCATCAACCTTTTGCGCAGTAATTTTTAAATTTTCAATAGACATTATTTCGCTATTTCTTCTTTGTTCTTTTGTTAAATAGCAATGTGGGCAATTTAAGCTACATCTTAAAGAAGGCATTAATGTAAAAATAAAGAATCCACTTTCTATACTAAAGGGTTGTATATCTTGATGTGTAAACTCTACATTTATTCTACTAATATAGTCATTCGCATTTTTGTTTGCCAATGAAAATTGCTGTAAATTAAAATTTTCCATAATTATTTATCTTTTGAAAAAATTATACAAGTAATACACCCAATGTCAAACCACATATTGATTTTATTTATTTATTTATCTATACTCATTCAAATTATATTAAACAAAAGAATTATGGTGCTTTATGAGTCAAGAAGAAGTATTATCACAAGAAGAAGTTGACAACCTACTAAAGGGAATTACAGGAGAACCTCAAGAACAAAAAATTGAAGCAACTACTGAAGATTCTGGAATTAGTAAATACAACTTAGCAGAACAAGAACGTATTGTTCGTGCTAGAATGCCAACTTTGGAAATTATTAATGAAAGATTCATAAGAAATCTTAGAATGGGTCTTTTTAATTTTACTAGAAAAACCCCCGATGTTGCTGTTTTAGACACTAAAGTTCAAAAATTTAGCACATTTTTATCTGAGTTAGTTGTTCCAACTAATTTAAATATTGTCACATTCAAACCACTAAGAGGTTCAGGACTAATTACTTGTGAGCCAAAATTAATTTTTTCTATGATAGATACATTATTTGGTGGAAGTGGAAAATTTCACACTAGAATTGAAGGAAGAGATTTTTCAAACACTGAAATGAGAGTTATTAGAAAACTATTGGAGGTTATTTCTGAAGAATTTAAGAAAGCTTGGGCTGGAGTTTATCCGTTAGAGTTTGAATACCAAAGATCAGAAATGCAACCACAATTCGTTAATATTACAGCACCAAATGAAGTTGTTATTTCAACTTGTTTGAAAATTGATTTTGCTGATACATCTGGTTTGATTTACATAACAATACCTTATGCGACTTTAGAACCAATTAAGGATACTTTATATTCTTCTGTCCAAGGAGAAAACTCTCATTCTGATAACAGATGGGAAAATAGTATTAAGGGTCAAATTAAAGATGCACAAGTTGAATTAAAAGTTAACTTAGGGAAAATGCAAGCAACTCTTAAACAACTAAACCAAATGAAAAAAGGGGATTTTTTCCCTTTAATTATTGAACCAACAGTTACAGCAACAATTGATGGTCTTCCTGTATTTTCTGGTTATTATGGAAAAAACAATGGTAGATATGCAATTAAAATTGATAAAAGATTAGAACAGAATAAAGGAGATAAGAAGAAATGAGTGAAGAACAAAATAATATTTCTGAAAATACAGAATCCACACAATCTAAACAGCAATCAGCTTTTCAAGATTTCAATGTCCCACAACAACAATCAGAAGAAGATTCTGATTTCAATTTAGTTATGGATCTACCAATCAATTTAACAGTTGAATTAGGTAAAACTCATATTCCAATTAAAAACTTAATGCAATTAAACCCTGGTTCTGTTGTTGAATTAGATTCTCTAGCAGGCGAGCCTTTAGATATAATGGTTAATGGATTTTTAATAGCTCAAGGGGAAGTCGTTGTGGTTAATGATAAATTTGGAATAAGACTTACGGATATTATTAGTCCTAATGATAGAATCCGCAAAGCAAATAACAAATAATTAAATTAATCTTATAAAACAAAAAGCCCATATGGGCTTTTTTTATTTTTCCAACACTATTTCGTTGGACTCTTTTTTATCTTCTGAATCTAAATCTTGATTGTCAACTATAAATGGTGTTATGAATACCATTAACTCACCTTTAGTTTCATTCTTAATATTTCTTTGGAAAAGATTTCCTAACATTGGAATATCTGCCAATAAAGGTATTTTTTGGATGTCTTCTTGATTTTGAATTTCATAAACACCACCCAACACAACAGTTTGTCCATTGTTAACTGTTACTGCGGTTTCAATTCTCTTAGTATCTATTGAGGGTATTGTTCCACCTCCAGCCACAGGAACCAATTGTCCAATACTGTCTTTAGAAATTTTAAGATCCAAAACAACTTTTCCATTTGGTGCTATTTGAGGAGTTACATCTAGCTTTAAAGATGCCTTTTTGAATTCAACAGTTGTTCCTCCAGTTGTTCCAGATGAAGCTGTATATGGTATTTCAGAACCTTGTTCTATTGTTGCTTTTTTATTATCGGCCGTTAATAACCTTGGATTGGATATAATTTTACCTCTATTATTATCTTCAATAGCAGACAATTCTATATTAATTAGATTTTGTGTTGCACTATTTAATAATGTTATTCCTATAGCACCAGGATTAGCTCCATTAACGGTTCCAGCAGCTAAGCTAGATAAAATACCACTAGCCCCAGCTTTACCTATAGCATTAAATTGTCCATTACCATTAGTTTTTGAATAATTTACACCAAATTTTGCACCAATATCTTGCCCAAATTTTTTATCAGCAATAACAATCTTTGCTTCAACCAACACTTGTTTATTAGCTATATCAAGTTTTTTGATGATTTTTTTAATTTCTTTTAATCTTTCTTCAGTATCTTGTATGAATAATATATTGTTTCTAGCATCCACACCTACACTTCCTCTTTTTGAAAGTATGTTAATGGCAGCAGCACCAGCTTGATTGGCTTTGTTGTTAGCCTCCAATACTGCTTTTAATTCTTCTGCTTTATAATAATTTATTTGAAAAAACTCTAATTTTAAAGGCTCTAACTCTAAGTTTTGATTTAATAAAGATATCTTAGTAGCATTATTTCTTTCAACTTCTTCTCTAGTTGCTATCCAAATAACATTTCCATCTCTTACTTTTTGTAACCCTCTAGACTCTAGAACAATATCTAAAGCCTGATCCCAAGGAACATCTCTTAGGCGTATGCTCATTGTTCCATCTACCTTATCGCTACTTATTAAATTTAAGCCTGTAAAATCTGCTATAACTTGAAGAATAGCTCTTACCTCCATATCTTGGAAACTCATAGATAGTTTTTTGCCAGAATATTTTAAATTCTCATTAGAATTTTCGTTTTCTTTAATTTCTAGAACAAGTTTTTTCCCTAAATTAAAAGTCTTGTAATCCCAATTGCTTTCAATATTCAAATTAAGATTTAAATCTCCATTTATTTTTGAAACTTTTATATTTTTAATTATTGAGTTTACTTGTATAGAATTTATCTTACCAAGTAATTTTTCGTCCATATCAGTATTTTTAAAAGTAATTAGTAAATTATTTTTTTCTTTTTTAATAATAGGTTCACTAAAATCTTTATTTAATTCAAAAAAGACTTTATTTTCTACATTACTTTCTTTTTTTATATTTATTTTTTCTAATTCTAAGAAAGATGATGATTGTTGCTTTGATTTATCAATTTTTACCCAAGAATTACTAATATTATTTAAATTGTTTTTTAATTTAAATACTTCTCCAGTTGTGATATTTTTGAAGTCAGTACTAGCTTCAACTAATATTGTTAAATACTTTTTATTTATTTTTGAATCAAATCCTACATTTTGATTTGTTTTTATTATAATTTTTAATTTACCATCAATTTCTCTAAAATATACTTTTTCTATCAATGGATCATTTTTAGGAATATTAGGTAAGGAAAAGTCTTTTTTAAGGTTATCAGCAGAAATAATAATTTCATTATTTTCTGGATTCGCCACCATTTTGAAAAATTCTAATTCTTCAACTGATAAATCTATATTAACAGCACTCCTTAATTTTTGATCCAATTTCTGAACGGCTAAAGTATTAGCATTTTCAGAATTATTATTTTCTTTTGCCATTTCATTTGTAGTAGTAGCACAACCAGCCATTAAAAATAAGATTGAAGAAGAAATTATTCCTAATTTTAGATGTTTGTTTTTCATATTTTATCCTTATTTTTTATCCATACCTTCAAACAAAAATATTTTTGTTTCTCTCTTTTCCCACTTATCATAGTCTTTAAATCTTTCTTCTAAAATTATTTCACCTTCATTTAAAGCCATAACTTTTCCATAATTTAAACCCATATAATTGCCCTTTTTAACATAATATAGATTTTTATTGCTATCTTTTATCATCGCATAAATATTATTATCTTTTTGCACTGTTCCAACCATTCTTAATGTAGATAAATCAAACTGTTCAAGCTCTTCTTTTGGCCTATTAAAATCTGGAGCATATTTATTTTTAAAAATATCTAAAGTTGATACTTTACCCGCTCTTGAAAAAGGATCTGTATTTGCACTAAACTGTGTTGGCTCATATACCTTAACTGGAGGCAACTTTTCAATTTTTCCTTTTAACTCTTTTTCTTGCTTAGCCATCCATTCTTTCAAATCAGAATGTTCTCCAAAAGAACATCCCACCATTACAAAAGGTAATAATAACAGGAAGATTTTTTTATTAATTTTCATTCCTTTTCTCCCTTTTTATCATTGGTAGCTTGTTTGGAATTTTTAGCTTTTCCTTTTTTTGCCTTTTTCTTTTCTTCTGCTAATTTTCTAGCTTGTGCTTCTAATTCTTCTTGATCTAAATATCTAAATGTTTTTATTTGTGCTATCAAAGCAACTTGATTATTTCTATCTAAAATAATCTCCATATTATTAAATATAACAACTCTTGATAACTGAGATACATCTGCGGTAAACTTACCAATAGATTCAAAAGTTCCAACTAATTTAATATCAATTGGCAACTCTGCATAAAACTCTTTAATTTTTTCTTGATTGGGTTTAAATAATTCTACACTTAATCCTCTTATAATAGCAGCCTGGTTTATATCTATTAATAATTTTTCCATTTGAGATTTATCAGGAAGTTGCTTCAATAAATTATCTGAATCTTTTGTAACAACTTCTAATTGCTCTTCATATAAGTCTAAGTTAACTGCTTGTCTCTTCTTATCTACAAACTCTTTTTTCAACGTTTCTTCTTTTTTCTGATAAGTTGTCAATTCTGAACTTAATTGGTTTATATCTACAATTAACCCAAAAACAAATACAATAATTAATGTGAATACACCTAAAATAATTTGTATAGATATTGGCCAATTATAGTATTCTTTAGGATTTAAATTTTTAAAATCCTCTCTTACAATATTAAACTTTTCTAAAACAATTTTCATTGGCTCACCTTTTTATTGTTTTTATTGTTAGAGCTTATAATTTCATCATCTGTTCTTTCCATTTTTAAAACTAAAGAAAATTCACTTATTTTTACTTCTTTTGCCCTATTCCTATTTTTCAAAGTAGAAGTATCAACATTTTTGGCTTTAATTTCCTTTAGAATAGGATCTTTAAAAATTTGTGATTCTTCTAATCCAACCATATAGTGAGAAACTTTATTGTTTGAATAAGTTTGCCCAACAATTGTTACATTTTCGTCTTCTTTTTTTACACTATTTAAAAAGGTATCTTCTGGTATTTTATTAGCAACAGTGTTAACTATATTAATGGCATCAGAACGATTTGCTTGTAATTGTTCTACAACCTTTCTTTTGGCTAATGTTAGCTTAATTTCTTCTTTTAATTTTGCGATAGACTTTATTGTTTCATCTAACTTTTTATTTTCTGAAACAATAAAATTATTTCTATTTTTTTGCTCTTCTATCCTAAAAGACATTACACCATGAACTATACCAACTAAGATTAATCCACCAAGAGCAAAACCACCAACCAAAAATGCAAACTTTTTAACAGCACTTGCTTTTTGCTTTTCCCTATAAGGCATTAAATTAATTGTAATAAATCCATTTTTCATTTTAATAATCTCTTAAATATTGTCTTACCGCCAATGAAGTAGCTAAAAATAAGTTTTGTTCATCTTTATTAAACTTTTGAATATTCACGATAGATTTTTGAGCATTCTCTAAAGGTTTTGCTATATAAGGTTCATTTAACACCATTAGATTTTCTTCTTCTAGTAATCCCTCTATTACCATCTTTTCAAAATTAGGATGTCCAGCAACTCCCCCACTTAAAATAATATCATCTATCTTAATTAATGAATGGGCTGAGTTAAAATAAGACAATAAAGTGAAGAACTCTAATTTATAATTCAATAAGAAATTTTTCTCTATTTCCAAAAACATCTCATCTTCACTTCTTTCTTGTTTTAGTTTTTCTGCTTCCTCAAAATTGATTCCTAGATTATTCATCAAGTCTATTGTTAGTGTATGACCCCCTAATTGAGAATCTTTACTCGCTATTAATTGTCCATCAACATAAGCATACATTCTTAGCATAGAAGCAGAGCAGTCAGCAAATATATAAGTTCCTTCGTAGAACATCTCACCTTTCATTAGCTTCAATAAGTTTTCTATTGCAAAACCTTCTACATCTAAAATTTCTAAGTTTAATCCAGCACCTTCAACTAATGCTTGTAAAAATTCTACTTTTTCTTTTTTTGTTGCTACCACTAAAACTTCAGCAAAATCTTCAGATTCTTGTTCTCCTGTATATGTATAGTCAATAGAAAGATCATTTAAATTAATTTCTTCAGGAATTATTTTTGAAAATTCACTTTCAACCATCAATTGTAATTCTTCTAAATTTGATATTTTAGGAATATATATTGTTTTTGATATTACATTATTTGAACTTATACAAGTAGCAACATTTTTGCTTTCACAACCTGCCTTTCGCCAACATTTATTGATTAATTCTGATATCTTTGCTAACTCTTCTTCTTTAAACTCACCATTCTCAGCAATTAATTCTCTTGGGACAGGAACCATTGCATAAGCTGTCAATTCTAAATTATCTAAATTTTCACCACTTACTTCCAAAATTTTAATATAGCTATTACCTATATCTAATCCGATAATACTTTTCTTTTTGTTTAAAAAATTTGATAAAACATCAAACATTTATGTTCCCTTTATTCTTTTTATATCTTATAGTTATTCAAATTTACTTAAATTATAATCAACTACATGTCAAGAATGACAAAGATAGTTGAAAATTATTGTTAAATTTTTCAAATTCATATATAATACAAATCTGTTTAATAAAAAAGGTGCTAATTATGAACAAGAAACCATTCGGACTTAATATCGCTGTAAAAACAGCACTTCAAGCTATCAAAGATGGTGTTGCTCCTCCAAGCGTAGCTTTGAGTAATCTCTTTTACTTGCAAAAATCTGAAGTTTTTCCGCAAGCTTTAGATGTTTACTTTTTTAGCACCCCTAGAATTTTAACTTCTGAAGCTGAGAAGAAAGTCTTAGTCAAAATGTTAGACAATTTAAAGCAACCATCTGTTAATAAAGAGGTTATGCTGGAAGAAGTATTTGCAGAAGGTTGGGTTTTTAAGAAATCCCCCACTAAGAAAATGGCTAATACTCAAAAGAAAAAACCTTTCAGCAAACCAAAGACTACAACAAAAGTTACTCCTACTGTGGTTGTTAAAAAAACTAAATTAGGATAACATTATTGACAAAATCTTATTTTTGATACATAATATCACAAACTAAGCCTTTCGCACTCGCAAAAGGCTTTTTTGTTACTATAAAGGAATTAAATATGGAAAACTCTCGTGAACTTATTTTGATAGCAGAAGCTGTCGCTAAAGAAAAAGGCTTATCTAAACAAGAAGTCTTAGATATTTTATCTGAAAGTGTGGAGGTTGCACTTAGGAAAAAATTTCCCGAAGGTGCTTTAGTCCAAGTTAGTATTGATGAAAAAACTGGAGATATGACCGCTTGGAGGCTTTTTGAATTAGTTGATACAATTGAAAATGTTGAGGGTCAGATGCTTAAGAGTGAAGTTGAAAATGAAGAAGTTATTGATGGTTATGTTTGGGAAAAGTTTGACTTTGCTCTTACTCGTCAACAATTCAACATCGTAAAACAAGTAGCTTTGCAAAAAATTAAAAATCATTCTCGTGATAATTACATTCATCACCTCTTAAACAAGCCTATCAATCTACATTCAGGCACTATTAAGGGAATAAAGAAAGACTTTTTTATTGTGGACACTAATGGTGTTGATATTGTTATCTATAAGAGAAGCATTCCTATGAGAGAAACATATAAAAATGGTGACAAAATTCGTTTTACTCTAAAAGAGCAAAATGGTCATTATGTTGGAGATCGTGCTTCTGAAGACTTTCTTTTGGAATTGTTTAAAGAAGAAATTTCTTATGTTGAAAATGGCGAAGTTTCAATTATGGCAATCGCAAGAAATCCTGGATTTAGATCTAAAGTTATTGTTGCTCCCACCAAAGATAATGGTAAACTAGATGCTGTTAGAACTTGTATTGGTTCACGTGGCATTCACATTAAAAATATTCAACAAGAAATAAATGGTGAATTTATTGATATTATTGGATATAGCGAAGATCCAGCACAGTTATTAATTAGTGCTATTTCCCCAGTGAATGTTACTAAAATTGTAATGGATGAAGATGCCAAAAAAATGGAAATTGCCGTTGAAGAATCTGGTTTAGCTTTGGCGATTGGGCGTGGCGGAAAAAACATTGAAATGATTAGTAAGTTGATTGGCTGGGAAATTAAGGTTTATTCTGAAAATGAATGGGAAACTAGACAAGTTCAAGAACAAGAGGCTCTAAAACAATACTTTGCTTTTGGTTTAAATTGTGATGCTGAATTGGCAGAATATATTGTTGAATCTGGTTATTTATCACTAGATGAAATTGCTTATATTCCAGAACAAGAACTTGATTTTCAAGAATTAGACTCAGAAACTATTGCTGCTCTTAAAGAAAATGCTTTGGAAACTGTTAAAGATCAAGAGAAAAACAAACAAGCAGAGGGTATTAAAGTTTTATATTCTTTAGGTTTTGATTCTGATGAGGTTGAAACTTTATTAAATGAAAATGTTTTAACGGTAGATTCTGTTGCTGATCTTTCAACATATGATTTACAAGACTATCTTCCTAATATTGACATTGAAAGAGCAAAAAATATAATTATGAAGAGCAGACAAGAACAAACTGCATAAAAACTGAAAGGATAATATTTTGCGAATCACCAAGTTAACTGATTATGGTATTTTGTTGCTTTGTGAACTAAAGCAAGATATTGTCCTTTCTTCTAAACAGCTAAACTTAAAAACGAAAGTTCCTTTAGCAACCATTAATAAAGTCATGCGACTTTTAATTTCCAGTAAATTGTGTAATTCAAAAGAAGGGAAAAATGGGGGCTTTTATTTATTGAAACCATTAAATCAAATTTCAATTTTAGATGTTATATCAAGCATTGAAGGATTATATGATGGCTTAACTGCCTGTGTAGATTCTAGCAATAATCCTTGTGTATTAGCTGGAAGCTGTAAAATTACAAACCGAATGAAAAGCATTGACAATCAAATATATGATTTACTTAAAAATAAATTTATTAGTGAATTAATATCTTAACACTTGACTTATTTTTTCTAATTATTAAAATCATACTAAATTGGTATGAGTTAAAACATGAAAAATAAATTAATAGAAGAAAAAATAAACTCTCAAGAATATGAATTGGGGTTTTCTATGGAGATAGAAAACGAAACTATTCCTATTGGAATCAACGAAGATATTGTAAGATTAATATCATCTAAAAAAGATGAACCTGACTGGCTCTTAAAATGGAGACTAGCAGCATACAACCAATGGATTAAAATGACAGAACCCAAGTGGGCAAATGTATCCTACCCTAAAATAGATTATCAAAATATATATTACTATAGCACTCCTAAAAAAATAAAAGCCAACAATGGGGAAATTGATCCTGAGTTAAAAGCATACTTTGAAAAATTAGGAGTTCCACTAAATGAACAACAAGTTTTGGCAGGCAATATTGCTGTAGATGCCGTTTTAGATTCCCAATCAGTTGGAACCACCTTTAAAGAGAAATTAGAAAAACTTGGTATAATTTTCTGTTCTTTTAGTGAGGCAGTTCATAATCATCCAGATTTGGTTCAAAAATATTTAGGAACTGTTGTCAATTATAAGGATAATTATTTTGCGGCTTTAAACAGTGCGGTTTTTAGTGATGGAAGTTTTTGTTATATACCTAAAAACGTTAAATGCCCTATGGACTTAAGTACATATTTTAGAATTAACCAAGCAAATATTGGACAGTTTGAAAGAACACTAATTATTGCCGAAGAAGGGGCTTCAGTTTCTTATTTGGAAGGTTGTTCAGCAGTTAAGCGAGATGAAAACCAGTTACATGCAGCAGTAGTTGAAATTATTGTATTAGATAATGCTTCTGTTAAATATGCCACTGTTCAAAATTGGTACCCTGGAGATAAAAATGGAAATGGTGGGGTTTATAATTTTGTTACTAAAAGAGCAGATTGTAGAGGAGTAAATTCTCATGTTTCTTGGACTCAAGTAGAAACAGGTAGTGCCATCACTTGGAAATATCCTTCAGTTATTTTAAGAGGTGAAAATAGTGTTGGAGAGTTTTATTCAGTTGCCCTAACCAACAACTTTCAACAAGCTGACACTGGAACCAAAATGATTCATTTAGGTAAAAATACAAAATCTACCATTATCTCTAAGTCTATATCTGCTAGTAATTCTATAGGCACATATCGTGGACTAGTTAGAGTGGGGAAAAATGCTTCAAATGCGAGAAACTTTACACAATGTGACTCTTTAATTTTTGGAGATGCTATTGTTAACACACACCCTTATATTGAAACATTTAACAACACTAGCACACTTGAGCATGAAGCAACTACGAGTAAAATATCAGATGAGCATCTTTTTTATTTACAACAAAGAGGTGTTTCAGAAGAGCAAGCAAAAAATCTACTAGTAAATGGATTTTGTAAATCTATTTTTCAGAAACTGCCTGCTGAATTTGCTGTAGAAGCACAAAAATTATTGGAAATCAACCTAGAAGGAAGTCTTGGATAATGAAAAATACTATGGAAATAAATAACTTAAATGTTCAAAAAGGTTCAAAACAAATTATTAAAGAATTAAACCTTAATTTAGAACCCGGCATAAATATATTAATGGGCCCAAATGGCTGCGGAAAAACCACACTTAGTTACACGATTGCTGGACATCCCGATTGTAATGTTTTATCTGGAAAAGTTCACTATAAAGAACAAAACATTCTAGAGCAAGATATTCAGGAAAGAAGTTTAAATGGTATCTATTTGGCACCACAGTATCCAAGTGTTATTGAAGGATTATCTCATGCTTCTTTAATGAAAGAGGCTATTAATATTCGTCAATTAAGAAACAATACAGAAGAGTTAGACGAATTTGATTTCTTAACTTTATTAAAGAATAAAGCTACTCAATTTAATTTTAACCCAAAAGATTATGTAAGAAATTCTCTAAACTATGGATATTCAGGTGGAGAGAAGAAAAGAAATGAAATGCTCCAAATTTCATTATTAAATCCTAGCTTTATTATACTGGACGAGATTGACTCCGGTCTTGATATTGAAGCGATGAAATATATAGCAAACTTCATAAATGAATATGCTTTGAATAGCAATGTTACATTTTTAATTATTACTCATTATCCAAATTTTGCTAAACTTTTAAATGTTAGTAAAGTTTATGTAATGAAAGATGGGAATATATCTAAAACTGGAAATATTGATTTAGTATCAAAAGTAGAAACAGAAGGATTTGGAGAATAAAATGGGAGACATTTTTAACCCAAACCATTATTTAGATTTAAATTTACTAAAAGAAGATATACAAGATTCTTTTTTAATTGATTTAAATGAGTTATATCTGCTCAGAAAAAAAGACTTTTCCAATTTCCAATTTTTAATAATGGAAGATGATAATATTGTATTTTCAGAAATTAGTAATTTTAATTCTATTATATTTAACCAAAATGTTTATTTAATTAGGGCTAATAGTAAAAATAAAAACTTATCTTTAAGCTTAAATGGAAATAGTAGCTTAATTATAGAGGATGTAGCAATCAAAAATTCCCCTACTGAATTAACTATAAATACAGAAGGAAATAATAATTTTTATTATTTTACTAACTATCAATTGAAAAATGTTTTTTATAACACAATAAATATAAATGTTAGTGGTGGTTTAAAATCTTTATTTATAACTAAACCTCAATTAAAAAAACATAAAAATAAAATCACATATCATTTAAAAGAAGGTTCTGAACTAGTACATAATAGTTTTACAGAAAACACCAAAGGACAACTTCAAGATGACAGTATTGAAGTTATTCACACTAAAAAATCTATAAGTAAAATTAATTATATAAGCTTAAATCATGGTAAAGTTTCGGCTCAAGTTAATTCTGTGATTCCTGCCAATGCAGATAATTGTGAAACATATCAATTACTTTCTCATCTTGTTTTGGAGCCAAATGCAATTACTAACTCTAAACCTAATCTAGTTATTAAAAACAAAAATGTTTTGGCCTCTCATGGAAATAATATAGGAGGATTTAATCCAGAACATTTATTTTATTTAAAACAACGAGGCATTGATGATGATACTTCTAAAAAAATATTAGCTAAGAGCAAATATTTTAACATTATTCAAGAAGATCCATTGTTGGATAACTTAATTTCTTACTATGAGAGGGGGTAATATGAAAAATATTAAAAAATACTTCCCTATTTTTGAAAATCAAAAAAATTTGGTTTTTTTAGATAATGCCGCAACAACTCAAAAGCCTAGTGTTTTAGTTGATGCCTTAAGTGAATATTATTATAATTACAACAGTAACGTTGGTAGAGGAATTTATAAATTAGCAGAATTGTCTGAGAACCATTACCAAGATAGTAAAAATAAAATAAAGAAATTTTTTAATGCTTCAAGCTATGAATTGATTGTAACTTCAGGTAGCACAGACTCTTTAAATATTGCGGCACATATATCAACAAATGTTAATAAGAAGAAGTATATAGTAATACCATTTTTTGAACATCATGCTAATATTTTAATATGGCAATCATTAGCAAAAAAATTAAATCTAGAGATTTATTGGATTGAGCATTTAGAAGACTTTACTTCCCCAAAAATACATTTAGATAAAATTAAAAATGAAATAGCAGTTATAGCATTAACTCATGTTTCTAATGTTACAGGTGAACTTATCCCAATTCAACCTTGGATTGATTTTGCCAAAGAAATTAATGCTGTATCTGTTATAGATGGTTCTCAATCAGTAACAAGCTTATTAATTAATTTAGACAATATTGGTTGTGATTTTTTTGCCTTTTCAGCACACAAATTATATGGACCTATGGGACTTGGATTTTTATTTATGAATCCCAAATTTTTAAAATCTGAACCAATAAAATTAGGAGGAGGAATTATTGAAGATGTTACTCTTAAAAATTATGAATTGGTGGATGGAATTGGCAGATTTGAAGCAGGAACTCCAAATGTTGCCAACACATATGCTTTTAGTAAAGTTTTAGATTGGCTAACAACTAACGAATGGGAAAACTTATTAGTTAAATCAAAAGAATTAACCAATAAATTATATACAGAATTAGAGTATATTAATATTCAACCTATTCTGCTATCTGATAATTTTTTTAAAACTCACATTTGCTCCTTTAATATTTCAGGTGTTCATCCACATGATGTTGGTACATTTTTGTCAAATAAAAATATAGCAGTTAGAGTTGGTAAACACTGTGCCTATCCATTACATCAGCATTTAAATTTAAATTCCAGTGTCAGAGCTTCTATTGGAATCTACAATAATGAAGAAGATATTAATTATATTATTAAAGTTCTTAAAGATGTTCAAAATTATTTTAAATAAGGAAAATAAACATGGATAATAGCGAATTAGACGATCTTTACCAAACTATGGTTTTGGAACACTCAAAAAAACCTAGAAATTTTGGAACTCTAGAAAACTCCTTATATGCAAAAGGTAAAAATCCATCTTGTGGGGATGAAATAGATTTATATATGCATATTGAAGGAAATTGTATAAAAGACATTAAATTTAAAGGACAAGGATGTGCTTTATGTATTGCTTCAACCTCTATATTTACAGATTTAGTAAAGGGGAAAGATTCAGATAAAGCTACAGCAACTATTAATGAATTTGTTGACTTTATTACCAAAGAAAAAGAAACAAATATTGAAAAACTTAAAATATTTGAAGGAATTAAAAAGTTTCCATTACGTGTAAAATGTGTTTTGCTTGGATGGAGAACTGCTGAAAGCCTATTAAAGAAATAATAATATATGGACATTATAATTAATAATACAAATCCTCAAATTTATATTGAAGATGTTAAAGATGTTTTAAAATCTATTTTTGATCCAGAAATAGACTTTAGTATATATGATATTGGACTTATCTATGAGATTCATGTTGATTTAAATACAATGAAAATCATTATGACTCTTACTTCCGTCAATTGTCCTGAAGCACAATATATTCCAGATAAAGTTAAAGAAGATTTAGAAGCTAAATTTCCTCATTTATCTGTTGAAGTAGAAATAACCTTTGAGCCAGCTTGGACAGTTGACAACATGAGTGATGAAGTAAAACTACGATTAGGCTTATTATAAGTTCTTGCTTTTTTATATTTTTTATTTTAGTTTAAATTAATAAAAAAACCTGGAGTAAATTAATGTTTTCTAGCATTAAAAAAATTTTTTCTAAACCAACACAAACACAATCAGAAAAAACAGAAATTGTTGGTTCTAGTATGCGTGGTCAGACCATTGGTGGAGTAACTAAAACCAAACCCATGCAAATAACTCCAAGCAAATCCTCTACAGTTGTGGAGAAAAAAAACAATATTATTAACAGAGAAGAATCACCAGAAGAATTGCTAAACAACCCAAAAATTGAAGAAATAGCAACTATATTTTCTGAAGGCGATAAATTTTTAACCTTAGAAACAATAAAAAATTATTTTAAAGAAAAACAAGGTAATGTTGATAAAAGAATATGGTATATGTTAATGGACTTACATCATATCTTTGAAAACAAGGAAGAGTTTGATAAAACAGCCATAGCTTTTGCTCAATACTTTGGTTCATCTCCACCCACTTGGTTTGAATTAGAAAACAAATATCAATCTGATTTAGGTATAGATAAAAATATGGTTATTTTTCCTAAGATATTTAACAGTGACTATACAGAAGAATTTAAGAACTTTTTTAGAGCTGCAAGAAAAAATCATTTTTGTAGAATAAACATAAGTCAATGTAAATTTGAACAAAATGATGTTCAGGTTTTAAAAAGCTTTATTGAATTACTTCAAAATTTAAGAAAAGCAAATATACCAACAGTTTTAATGGGAGATAATGGCATAATTCGTTTCATACACGATTTTATTAAAGATCCAGATCTAATTATTGATTTACATTCTTCATATTTATCTAACCCAGAAACAGTTTGGTTGGCAAACTTAGAGTTTTTACAATGGAAAAACAATTTTAAAGAATTTGAGATTTTCTCAATAAAATATGCTGATAAATTTGAAATTTCTCCTCCTGATTGGGAAAAAATTGAAAATATCACCATAGAAAATGATAAATCAATTGATTCAGAAGAAGCTTTTATTGTTGAAGAAGCAGAATTAAATACAAATAATATTCAAAATATTCTAAAATATATAGATGAAAATATTTCCATGAAAAATAATCTTGTTTTAGATTTTTCAAAAGTAGAAAGAATAGATTTTGGAACCGCTGGAATTTTAAGTTACCACACACAAGAACTTATCAACAGCTCAAAAGGAAGCAAATCACTTTCCATTAAAAATCCCAATGAAATGATTTTAGTTTTATTACAGATATTAGGCATCAATGAAATTATCAATATAGAACCTAGAAAACGAATTTGATTATAATTTGACTTATACTTAAAAAGTCGTTATCTTAAATAGATATTTTGTAAAAAATAATAAGAATAATATACCACAAGGAGGAAAGTAATGAATATATTAAAAAAATATTCTAGCTTTTTCTTGGTTTTTTTAGGAATGTTTGTGTTTAGCAGTCAAGCAACAGCACAATCCAGTAAATTTGAAGTTCCTATTTTAAAACCAAATAAAGTCCTAACTTTTTACGACTTTAATTATGGCGATGTAAAAAACTACATCTATAAAAAAGAAAAAGCGAGAAAAATTGACATTTTAGTTAAACATCTCTCAAAAGAATATAAACTAAATAACCCTTATACAAAAGAAATATTGTATACACTTTATAACGAAACAGAAAAAGCTAAAATTGACCCTTTACTTTTCTTATCAGTTATTGAAGTTGAATCTTCTTTTAATCAGTTTGCTCAGTCTCATGTAGGTGCTATAGGCTTGTCTCAAGTGATGCCCGAATATCATCAGAGCAAAATCCAAACAATTGCAAAAGAAAATTTAGATCTATGGTCAGTTAGAGGCAATATTAAAGTTGGAGTTAAAGTTCTTCAAGAATATATTTCTATGTCAGATGGAAATGTTGAAGAAGCATTACAAAGATATAATGGAAGTTTAAATGATATGTCTAGAAAGTATTCTAAAAAAGTTTTGACAAGCTTTAAAAAATACAAGTCTTTATTTTCATAATCATAATCTAACTGCAATAAAAAAGCCCCAATTTGGGGCTTTTTGTTTTGTATCAAATTACTTCTTTGATTTTGTTTGAGATACAGCTTGAGAAGCTTTGTTTCCAACTTCAATAACTGTCTTCATACCTTCAGCTACAACTTTATTTCCTACTTCAACAGCATTTTTCACATTTTCATTAACTGTTTTTGTGTTGTGTTCCATAATTTCTTGAGAAATTTTTACCATTTTGTTGGGCATTTCTTGAATAGAGGCTTTATCTTTCATTCCGTTCATCACCTCTTTTTGAATTGCTACAAAAAAGTTAAATTGTTCTTGACTATACTTCAAGAAGTTCTCATTCATATTTTGAACAAACCCCATTGAATTTTCAAAAGATTTACCAACAATATTATCAGTAATAAATTGGTTGTTTTTTTCTACTTGATCAATCATAGATTTATAAGCATTAGTGAAATTATTTTCAAATTGCTTCATTTGGTCTTCCATAAATTTTTGTTCAAAATTATTTTTAAGCATAACTTCAAACACTTCTTGCATTTTCTTATGGTTTTCTTGTGTAACCTTTGTCATTTCTTCAACTTTTTCTTTATGTGACATAATAGCATCTACTTGTTCAGTAAAAGCTTTCATTGTCTTTTGAGTAAACTCTTCACCCATTTTAACAGCCTTTTGTGCTTGATCGCCAAAAAGATATTGACCTGAGGTAAAGTTTTTTACTGCTTGGTTATCAAAAAAGTTTTTCATAAAATTTTCATTCATCAACATGTTCATAATTTGTCCTTTCAAAATAAGATTAATCTTTTGTTGCAATGCAACATTGTGCCCCAGTTTGTATATAAAGTCAACATAAAAAACAAATATATTTTAGACTTTTATTTCTAAATTTCAAAAATATTTGACTTTTAGCAAAAATCTAATACATTTCTAGACAATTTGATCAACAACAAGAGGGATTATATGACAAAAAACAATAAAAAAACAGTACAAAAGGCAACTGAACCGAAGAAAAAATCAGTTATACCTTCAAAAAATAGTAAAGGAAACACAGATAAAGAAGTTAAGAATAAATCTATTAAATTAAAAGTTACAGAAAACACTACTACTTCTAAGCCAAAAGCTAAATCCTTAAAAACTAGTGAGGCAACTAAGTCTAAAAAAACTTTAACACAAAATACACCAGTGAAAGAAAATAAAAATAAAAATAAAGATACAGTAAAGAATCTTAAAACATCAACAAGCCCAAAAGATAAGCAATTAAATGCTGAAAAAATCAAAGTGACTCAACCTACAACTAAAAACGACAATAATAACAAAACTTCTAAAGAAAAAAATGCTATTATTAAACCAAAGAAAGAAAAGAAATCTGATAATAAGACAGAAAGCAAATCTTCTAGCTTAGAACAAAAGCTCCCAGAAATAATACCTACAAATGACTATGACTTAAACAAAGTTGATCTAGACTTTGAAAATGAAGTTTATGATGAGGCAGATATAGCTTCAGCTTTAGAAATGGGATTTATAGCACAAGCTCTAGAGGCACACAAAGCAAAAGTAGCAAAAGAAACACATCCAGATTTTGATGGAGAAAGCTGTATTGACTGTGGTGAGCAAATACCAGAACTAAGACTTTCTATGGGTAGAATTAGATGTGTTTATTGCCAAGAAGCACTAGAGAGAAAAAACAAATTACACGGAAGATAATTACTCAAACCCTTCTTTAAGGGTTTCTTCTGTAATTTCCAATATATCTTTAGTAAATTCTTCATCAACTTGCATAGCCATTGCTAAAGCTTTAATGCTTTGTTTGATATACTCACCATCATCTGTTTTATCTTGTTCCTCCAATAACTGTTGCTCCATTTTTTGGACAAACTTACTAGTTTGATCAGCAGTTATTTCATCTTTAATTAAAGTGGGAGACACTTCTACTTCAATTTGCTTACCAATTAAATTAAATATTTCTTTCTTAAAATTTAATGGAATTTGCTCCAAAGTTTTGTCTAACAATGGAGTCCACTTCCATACAGCAGGAATATGCTCAGCACAATCTGTACTTAAACGAGTTATGTTCCCTGGATTATGTGCCATCATCTCACCATACAATTTAGATTTCTTGGTTTTATGAATATGTCCATTAACAAGCATAGAAACACCTTTAATTTCCTTAATAGGTATCACCCCAGGATAGCTTTCACCAAAATCTAAGTTTTCATGAGTTAACCAAATAACAAAAGGATTATCTATTTTAGCTGGCAATTTAACTTCCTCAGGAATCTTTGAGCCATAAGGAGTTGAGCCAATAATAATGTCTTTATCTTCAATAGTCATATGAATATGAAAACCATTTTTTTCTAAAGTGTTTATTACTCCCGCTTCTCTAAGTAAACTCATAGCAACGTCGTCACTTAAATTAATTTGACTTTTTTCATGATTACCTTCCACACTAGCACAAGGATCTTTAAGCCTTCTTAGAATTCTTATTAACTTAGTAAGCATTTCAATATCATTTTCATCATCAACATGGAAAAGATCACCTAAGATAATTAAGTATAGATTTTCTTTTAGAGCAATATCTACAGCTTGAGATATTTTATCTAACACAACTGCTGTAAAATCTTCATCCAATCTTTTACCTGGTTTTTTACTCCATAAATGAGGATCTCCAACAAATAAAATTCCACTATATCCTTTTATTTTATTCATGCTTATCTCCAATTAAATGTTCTTTAGTTATCTGTTGATGACAAGTTGGGCAAATATGATTATTTTCTTTCATAAAATCTTCTATTTCCTTATTAATCTTAACTTCCCAACTTGTTAAGTTGTCTTTCTTAGTATTTAAATCATCAAGTAGTAGAGCTTGATTTTCTAAATTTTCAATTAATTCACTAAGTGAAGTAAAATCTCTTTCATCTTTTAGTTTTGGAGAGTCAATACTTTCAATTTCAAGCACATCTAAATTGCTTGCTGCTTTTAGTAAAGAAATTCTCTTAATTAATGTGCTTATTTCTTTAGTATCTAATATTTCCACTTCTGAAACATAAGTTTGAACATGCTCAAGCTCATTAATATACTTTTCCTTATAAATATTTTTTATAGTATTTAATAAGTCTTCTGTATCTTTAGGTCTTTCTTGATGTAAAATTTTAGTATAGTTAATTTCATCAATTATTCCTATTGTTTCTAAATTAGTTAAACTTAGAACATCAAGTTGTAATTTTTGAATAACATTTTCTTGATTAATAGCATGTATAGTGTTGTCTTTTAGCTTTTTTGCCTCTAATGTCAAAGCTTCAATATTGCCAAGATTTTCTAATTGTTTATTTAAAATATTAAACTTCAATTCTCCGTCTTTAACAATTTGTTTGTTTTGACGAGTTTTATTTTTAATATTTTCCATCATTTTTTGTAAAATAATGGACTCTTTCCCTAAAGATAATATTTTAGCTTTATCTTGGGGTTTAGTATCGCTTGACAAAAGGAACACTGGTTGTTTTTGATTACCAATATGAACATCAATATCTTCAGTGGTAGAAATGTTTAATTCTTTAGCTATAAAATTAGGTGTTGTACTTGAATTAAACTCGCTAGCTATTAGATCATTATTCGCAAATAATGAATATTTAACCTTTTGAGGATTATCTTGATTGGTGGTTTTAAATCTTTGCCACAAAACTTGCCTATTTTTATTTAACTCAATTAAGACTTGTGCCTCATCGCAGAAATGCTTAATATAGCTATCATGTGAATCATTGTATGCCACAGATTTTAAAGCAGTTGCCAAAACACTTTTACCAATATCATTTTCGCCAATCAAACAAGTTAGATATGGGTGTAGCTCAAACTCAGTGTCTTGATGTGACATGAACTGTCTCAATCTTACTTTTTTGATAATATCTGGGTCTTCTACATCTACTGGCGTATCATGAACAATATTAGCTTCCAAATTTTTACCGTCAGATTCTAATCTTATTACTCTTCCATAATCTTTAAAGTAATTCCAATCATGGTGTGAAATAATAATCGTTTGTATTTTTAATTTTTCAGATATTTCACCAATAATCTTAGCAAAAAATGGCACATGATCAGGTTTCAACCAACAATCAGGCTCATCCAATACAATAAATTTTCTATGAGGCAGTCTAGATAAAGCAATAAGTCTTAATCCTGTAGAAACAATATTAGCGATTGAACCGCCATTTCCTTCGTAGATATTTTCCCTTTGTCCATCATTAAGTGCTTCAATTCTTAGAGCAGGTAAATTATGGTATGTATATAATTCAAAGATAATGTCTTTATCTTTCTTAAGGACATCTTTGACAAAATAAGTTAACAATTCACTGAAAGCTCCAATGTTCTTTTGATGTATCGCAACTTGTAAATGTTGTAAAAACTTAAGATAGTCAGGTTGCTTGGCTAACCATTTTTTAGCCTTCTCCACACTTGACACAACTGTTTCTAATTCTTGAATTAATGTTTCTTTTTTACCCAATAGCATATTGGTTAAATTGACACATTCTTCTACCTTTTTTATATCTAGTTTAGACATGCTTATCCTTTAAGAATTTTGTGCTTCTTGCTGTAATTCTTTGATTTTTGTATTTTTATCTTGCACTTCTTTTTCTAGCTTAGCGATCTCTTCTTCATAAGCAGTGATCTTTTTCATATTTTCTTCCTCCCAAGATGTTAGAAGTGTCTTTAGTTCTTCTAAATCATCTGTTCCATACTTTTCTTTTGCAACTAATGCTAATTTTTCATAATTTTCTCTTGCTGTTTCAATTTTTGTATTAATTTGAACAGCATTTTGAATAATTGTCTGACTCTTCTTTTGTAATTCCTGAAACTTTTCTTGAGCACTTTTCATTGCTTTACTCCTATATAAATGATTTCAATTATACCATAGGATTATTAATAAAAGCAATAAAAAAATAGGCATAAAGCCTATTTTTCTATTTACACCAATTTTTTAGAATTGGAAGTCGCAATATACATGCGTCAAAACTCCCATAGGTGGAGAACCACCGTTTAATGTTTGATACCAAACTTGCCAGTTAGAACCAACAGTTGCTGCTCTTAACCAATTAGCGGTTACAGAACTTAAGCTAGCTGTTACAGATATTGGGTTAGGTGGGCTTCCACCGAATGTTGAACCCCAAGCTACATAAGCAATTCTAGTAGTTCCAGAAACCCCAGCATCTAATAATGCTATTGTAGCATTAGTACTTCCGTTAACATATCCTAATGTTAAATGGTTTTGTGGAATAATTTCAATTTTTGGAACCCCAACAGGGCCACAATCAGGTCTTGGTATGTTTACAAAGCTATTTGCAGGAACGTTTGAATATCTAATACCACGAGAAGAGTATCTAGGTAATAAGTCACTCAACCACACATTAGGTATAACTCTATTAGAACGTCCTTGAATTGGGCCCCCAGTGTTTGAAGCCCCCAAATAAATATCTTGAGTACTCATATCATTCATTGCCACGACTCTAGTTTCAGATCTAATTTCACTTTGAGCACGCATTACGTTATTTGAAATAACCGCTGATTGTCCAACAAGATATCTTTGAGCAGTTACATCACCACCGCCGTTACCCCAACCAGTATATGGAGCAACCAATCCACCACCTGAATATACATAACTATTACCTTGAACAAAATTACCTTGAACTAGGTTTGTAGCAAATAAATTTGTGGTATTTACACTTCCTGAGTTATTAATAGTTCCTGTATTTAATGTGTTAGCCAAAACACCAAACCCGCTTAACCAACCATTATAAGTTATATTGGTAGCATTATTAATATCCCAGTTTCCCATATTCAAGTTGCCACGCATTGTATTGGCACCATCAAGCTTTAGGTACATGTTATCATAGGTTATAGAAGAAATAAGTGAAGACCCAGATCTAAAGGCAACTTGTCCTGTTGAGTTAATTCCGCCAAATCTTGCATTGCTTTCTGACCAACCAGCATTATATCCAGTTACTGTAGTAGTTCCAGTTGCCACTAATCCACCGTTCGCCCCCATTGATCTTACAGCATACCCAGCCAAGTCTAATCTTACAGGATTCGCTGGACCGCAAGCTAAAGTTCGTTCTTTACATACTGGAGTGCTAGACAATACCATTCCAGTTAATCCTGAGCTTTCATTTCTAACTTGTAACACATAATTACTTCCAAAAGCATTTGTATTTGAAAATGTTGATGGCAAATATGGTCTTCCGCACAATACACCAGCTACGTTAGGGTAGCAGTTTCCAGCACCAACTGTTCCATTGCTATTAATATCTCTTAAAACTTGCATATTTAGCGTTATAGTACCATTAACAGGCACTATTGTTAATAAAGCAGCTGATTCTTTAGATAAATATGTAGTTAAAGCATCGCCCACATCTTTAAATTGCTCTCCAGCAATTTGTGCCCTTCTTTGATCTGATTTCGAACTCTCATATTTTAAATAGGATAGTAATGCTGTTGTACTCAACCCCATTACTAAAATTAATTCTATTAAAGTGAAACCCTTATTCTTCTTTTTTAAGATCATAAATTCTCTCTTTATAAAAGGTTTGTTATTTATAATCAAAACAGAAAAAATATAAATTTCAAGTTTTTTATTGTTAAAATAGTTATTGACCCCAAATAACTTGAAAAATAATGATTTAACTATTATAATTGTTAAAATTTGATAAAGGAGTATCTTTTGGAAAACAAACAAAATCTATTTAAAGTTGTGATGGTAATTTTTTTTGCTGTATTGGTTTTAAATTTTTTTAATAATAACAGCAATAAAACTAATAACACTTTTTCGGAAAAGAATTATACTTCCTTTTTACAAGAAGTTAAAGAAAATAAAATTGCTCAAGTCACAATTGTTGAAAAGAACAATGGACCAAGAGAGTTAATCATCAAACCCAAAGAGGGCAATACTTATTCTTTTAACGCACCACATGATGGAACACTAGTTTCAAAGCTTGTTGAATCTCAAACTGAAATTATTACAAAACAAGATCCTGGACAAGGTTGGCTTTTAACATTCTTTTTCGCTTGGGGCCCAACACTTCTTTTTATAGCAGTAATGATTTGGATTATGAAAAAAACTACAGGGGGTGGAAGTAAAGGATTATTTAGTTTTAGCAAAAGCAAAGCACAATTAATAGACCCTCAAAAAATCAATGTTACATTTAAAGATGTTGTTGGGTGTGATGAAGCAAAGCAAGAAATCCAAGAATTTATTGATTTTCTTAAAAATCCAGAGAAATTTTCAAAACTTGGAGGAAAAACCCCTAGAGGTGTTTTATTAACTGGACCCGCAGGAACAGGTAAGACACTTTTAGCAAAAGCACTTGCAAAAGAAAGTGGAGTTCCATTCTTTGCAATGTCTGGTTCTGATTTTATTGAAATGTTTGTTGGTGTTGGAGCCTCCAGAGTTCGTGATATGTTTGAAGAGGCTAAAAAAGTAGCTCCTTGTGTTTTATTTATAGACGAGATAGATGCTATAGGTGGAAAAAGAGGTAGTGCTAATTTTGGCGGGGGTGGACATGACGAAAAAGAACAAACTCTTAATCAAATATTAGTTGAATTGGATGGTATGGAAACAAACAAAGGAATAATATTAGTTGCTGCTACAAACCGCCCAGAAATCCTTGACCCTGCTTTACTAAGACCAGGAAGAATTGACCGTCAAATTGTTGTCGCCTTACCAGATATTAATGGTAGAGAAGGTATACTTAAAATTCACAGTAAAGAAGTTCCATTGGCTAGAAATGTAAACTTACAAAAAATTGCTAGAGGAACACCAGGTTTTTCTGGAGCAGAATTAGCTAATTTAATTAATGAGGCAGCAATCTTTGCCGCTCGTAGGGCATCAAAATTTGTAGAGCAGATGGATCTTGAAAAGGCTAAAGACAAAATCATGATGGGCGTTGAACGTCCCACCTTGGCTATGTCAGAAGAAGATAAGAGAGACACTGCCTATCATGAATCAGGACATGCAATTGTTGCTAAAATGCTTAAAGATGCAGATCCTGTATATAAGGTAACTATTATACCTAGAGGAAGAGCCTTAGGTTTAACCATGCAATTGCCCGAAAAGGACAGATTCTCTCATAAAAAACAATTTTTATTGGATAGAATTGCTATTCTAATGGGAGGAAGATTAGCAGAAGAAATATTTTGCAACACAATGACTAATGGTGCCAGTAATGACATTTCTGTAGCAACAGCAACAGCAAGAGCTATGGTAATGGAATGGGGCATGAGTTCTTTGGGGCCGATGGCTTATGGAGACAGACAATCCAACTTTTTAGGTAACAGTGGAATTAATACTTCTGGACTTTCCCCTGATACATTAAGAAAAGTTGACTTGGAAGTTAGGAACATGATTGAAGAACAATACATGAGAGCAAAAAATATTCTTCTAGAAAATAGAGATAAAGTTGAAGCCATGACTAATGCTTTGATGGAAATTGAAACTTTAGACGATTGGCAGATTGAAAATATTATGAACGGGCATCACTATAATCACAATCATGAATTGATTAATCCAACTGTAGAAGAAGAGATTATGATTACAGATGGAAGTAAAATCTTGACAGATTCAGATAAAAAACCTGTTAATTTTATTCCTGAAACTTTAACTTAATTTTATTAAAAGTAAAAAACCGCCAATAGGCGGTTTTTTTTATATTGATGGACGACTTGAATTTGTCGCTTTATTAAATACAGGAGTTACATTTTCTTTCTCTGCCAACTTACTTAAAAATGATTCATGTTCTAATTCTTCTTTTTTAGATATACAAGCTTTTTTAAGTTTTAACCCATTGAATCTTTTAACTTCAGGTCTTACCCAATTTGTTTGCTCTAAGTCAGCTTCAATATCTTCTGCTGAATGTCTATTATTAATTTCAATATAGCAGTCAGCTAACAATTGACAGTCTAATAATGCTCCGTGTCCCTGCTCTTCACGCTGAGATAAATCAATATTAAATCTTTTACACATTGCATCTAAAGAGTGACTTCTTTCTTCTTCAAAGAGTCTTTTTGATAGCTTCAAAGTACATACAGCATTTTTAACATAATCCCAAATTTTACCCTTATTGATTCTATCTAATTCACTATTTACAAATTTAATATCAAAGTCAGCATTATGAATTAAAAGTTCTGAATCTTTGATAAACTCTAAAAATTTATCAGCAACATCTTTAAATAAAGGCGCATTTTTCACTTTAGCATCATCAATTTGGTGAACCTTAACAACTTCTTCAGGTATATGTCTTTCTGGGTTTAATAGTGTGTAATATGTTCTTCCAGTTTTTTTACCATCAATTAATTCAACGGCACCAATTTCAACTATTCTATGTCCATCTTCGGGTTTTAAACCAGTAGTTTCTGTATCAAATACAATTTGTCTTTTCATGTTCATCCTTTTATTTATCTTATTATTTTACCTTATTAAAAAAAATTATCAACTATCACTCACACTTTAGTAATTTTTTCTAAATTGTTTTTAGATATTAATTTTTCTTCTAGAATCAACTTTTCTGAATATTTTTCTAATCCTATTAAAAGTTCTGAATCAAAAACAAAACCTAACATCCAATAATCTTTGTCATTAATGTTATTCATTAATTCATCTTGTGCTTTTGAATCCACGATTAAACCAAATATTTTTTTCACTTGTTCTTTTGTTATATTTTCAAAATTCATCATTATTTTCTTGTTGCCATTACTTCATCAATTCTGTAGCCATCCACATCTACTATTTCAAAAATTACGCCATTAATTTCTATTTTCTGAGCCTTCTTAGGTATGCATTTCATTTTATACATCAAAAATCCATTAATTGTTTGATAGTTTGATTCATTTTCTATTTCTTCCCAATCAAAAAGTTTCTTTACTTCTTCAATAGAAGCAGTTCCATCTATCAACCAAGAGTTTTCGTCTCTTTTTACAATTAAATTAACATCTTCTATAGTTGAGACAACATTGCCCATTAATGTTGCCAATACATCATTTAAAGTAATCAACCCCACCAACATTCCAAACTCATTGAATACACAAGCAATATCTTGTCTTGTTTCTCTGAACTTATCTAATACTTCCAATAATGAAATAGAATCTGGCAATGTTAAAATACTTTTTAACCCCTGCTCTTTTAGAATGTCTCTATTAAAAACCATTTGTTTTTTTGCTAAAATTGTTTTCAAAATATCTCTAGACTCTATATAACCAATTACATTATCTAAAGAAGAGTCACAAACCAAGAATCTTGAGTGAGGATGAGTTAATAATTTACCTTCAATTTCTTCTTGAGAGTAGTTTATATCTAGGTAAACGATATCATTTTTTAATGTCATTGCTGAGATAATTGTTCTATCTGTTAAAGAGAATACATTTTCTATTATTTTATGTTCGTTTTTTTCTAAAATACCATCTTGAGCACCTTCCTTAATTACAGCAGATACTTCATCAAAAGTTATTTTATCTTCTTTTTTTATAGAAACCCCCAATACTCTTAATACAAAATCTGCCAAATACGAAAATAACCACACAAAGGGCTTTAATATTTTAGATACACCCAACAAAGGTTTGATAGTTAAGCAAGCTATTTTCTCTGGATTTGAAAAAGCTATTTTTTTAGGTATAAGTTCTCCAAATATAATAAAAATAGTTGTAATTAAAAATACACTGATTACTAAAGAAACTGTATTTATAATTGTTATATTAGATGTGTAGTCTTCAATAACCTTACCCACTATTGGAGTAAAACTCTGTTCTCCAAATATACCCGATAATATGGCAACAACATTTAGACCTATTTGAATTACTGTAATAAAACTTGTCGGATTCTCTCTTAGCTCTAAAACCAATTTAGCTCTATTATCTCCCACAGCAATAAGTTGCTGCAATTTTATTTTTCTAGATGTTGCTATTGAAAATTCTGCAACAGAGAAAAAAGCATTTAAAAAAACTAAAAAAATTATTAATAAAATTATTTCTGTATTATTCATTTTTATATCCCAATACTAATTAAATACTAGATTAAATAAAAAAGTAAAATAGGGCAATATGCCCATTGTTCTTATTCAATTAATTCTTCCAACTCTCCATTTAATATATTCTTTACCTTATGCACCTTTTTACCATTTATCTCATTAACAATAAAGTTGTGATTAAAATAAAACGAAATATTGGCATCCTTAGGAATTATTGAATGTTGCCACTTATCTTTTTGGAAAATAAGTGTTTCTATTTCATCTTGCTTATTTAGCTCAACCTTTAGTTGCTCTAAAGCATTCTTTTTGTTATCCAATTGAGATCTTTCGTTAGAACTAATAACAACTACCCCAGTTGGCACATGAGTTAATCTGACTGCTGTAAGAGTTTTATTTTTATGTTGCCCGCCAGGTCCAGTTGATTTAAAGAAGTCCCATTTTAAATCTGAATCTAAAATTTTTATCTCAGATTTTTCTGTGACTTTAGTTACTGTAACCTTACAAAAAGATGTGTGTGTTTTATCATTTTTTCCAAATGGAGATATTCTAACCAACTTAAATATTCCCAAGAAATTTTTGAATATATTTTTTTCTGAGACAAATTCAATTTCTATTGAAAAATCTGTATTTTGAATTATTTTGTAAGGTATTTTTTTTCTAGTGAGATATTTCTCTACTATTTTCAAGATAAGAGAACTAAAATCTTTTGATTCTAAGCCTCCAGAAAGTGGATTAATTTTAATTAATCTTTTTTGCTGATTTTTTTGGTCAAAGTGAACCCCTGCCAATTAGTTTGACATTATTTTCCATTTGTATTTTTGAATGTTTCATTTTTTCCTCCTATAAAACTTTTTAATTATACTTATATAATGTTAATATGTCAAAAAAATATTGCTTAATTTAAATAAAAATAATATAATCAAACAACTATTTAAAGGAATCTAGTATGTTTAAATTTTTGGCTAAAGGCATTACTGTTGAAATGTTTGTTGGTATTTGTGATTTTGAGTATCAAAAAAAACAAAAGGTCATTGTTAATGTTGAAGCAAAAGGAAATCCCTCCTTCAATCCAACCGATATTACCCAATGTTTAGATTATTCAAAAGTATGCACATTTGTAAATACTTGGGCAGATAGACCACATGTTGATTTAGTTGAAACACTGCTTCAAGAAGTTTTACAATTTTGTTTTAATTCAGATCAGAGAATTTATGAAGTATCTGTTGAAATTTTAAAACCTGAGGTGATTCAAAACACAGATTATGTTGGAGTAGCAGCTACTTTAACAAGAGAACAATTTATTAATAAAACTTTCAATTAATTTAGGAGCATTATGAAGAAAACAGTTGTTATCACTGGAGCTAACCGCAGAATTGGACTATTCCTAACTGGTTATTTTGTTTCTCTAGATTATGATGTTATAGCAGTAGTTAAAACCCCCGATATTAGTAAAGAGCTACAGACATTAAAAGCACTAAATCCCACTAATATCGCCATAATACAAAAAAATTTTCTTACATCTAGTATTGATTGGGAGTTTTGGGATAATTTAAAAAATATTGAAGTTGCCGGCTTCATTCATTGTGCTTCTATATTTAAACATGATACAATTGAAACTACTAACATCAAAAATCTACGAGAACATCAAGTAATAAATTGCGACTCCTTTATTGAAGCTTGCACTAGCTTTTATCAATACCATAAAAACAATGATTTAAACACACCCACTAGTTTCATTTCTTTTGTTGACTCCAAGGTTGAAGATCTTAATGTTGATCACTATTCATATACTTTAAGCAAATTAAATTTAGCATCTAATATTAAGTTTTTAGCAATGACTGGAGCACCAAAAATTAGAGTTAATGGTATATCTCCTGGCTTAACCCTTCCTAGCGGCGAACAAACTCTTGAACAGTTTGAAGAATCTCAAAAAAGTTTACCCTATGGATATGGAGTTACTTTAGAAGATATAGCACAGTCCACAGCATTTCTTATGATGATGCCAGCAATTAATGGTCAAATTATTACTGTTGATGCGGGGCAACATTTACAGAAAAAGAGAGATATTATTGTTTCTTAATTTTCATCCATAAAAACAAAAAAGCCCCAAATTGGGGCTTTTATTATTTGTGCTATTTACACAATTTCTGTTTCTGTTTCTTCTCCATTACCTTTGATAATAAATACTGAAACAATTTCATCGCCCTTTGCTAAATCAATTAACTTAACACCTGTGGTAATACGACTTGAAACTCTGAAGTTAGATAAGCTAATTCTATTAACTATACCCTTTTTTGTAACAGTCACAACATCATCAGTTAAATCATTAACATAAGATGCCTTAATCAATTGTCCGCTCCTATCATTTTCTTTGAATGCTTTAACACCCTTAGAGTTTCTTGAAGTTTGACGATACTCATTAACATAGGACAACTTAATTAGACCAGCTTCTGTCACTGTAGCAACAATCCCATTTTCGTCATCTTTATCTACAGAGATAACACCAATTAATTTATCTGTAAGTTTTGTTCCTCTTAATCCAGAAGTTACTCTACCCTTTTTAATACTAAAGTTTTCAATGTCTGTTCTAGAAACTGAGTTGTCAGCTTTAAAGAACATCAAATCATTCTTTGGTGTAGTAATATGAGCTTCAAATATTTTATCATCTTCTGCAATTCTCATAATTTTAATACCAGCTTTAAATACAGAAGACTTGATATAATCTTGAATCTTTCCTCTCTTAACCATTCCTGAATCAGTAACTAAAGTTAAATCTCCAGTTTCTTCAAAGTTTACAGATAGAATTTTAGCAATTTTATCTTCTTCTTTTTTGTATGGCAATAGATTGTTAATATGAACACCATTCAAGTTTGTGCCAACTTCATAAGCAAAGATTGTAAATGCTTGTCCTCTTTCTGTTATGAACATTAAAGAATCGTGAGAGAATGTATCAACAGTGCTAACAATATAATCATTCTTTTGAAGATCAAACTTTCTATTGCCTTGAGTTCCACGATTTTGCTCTTTAAACTCATCAACTGGGCATCTTCTTATATAACCTTCTTTGGTATACATAATAACACAATCTTCTTCTTTAACTAAAGAACCAAGATTTGTTTCTAGCATTACAATATTGCTTTCAGTTAGTCTCTTAGAGTAAGGAAGATTAGTCCAATACTTGTCAAAATCTTCTTTAGTTGTCATGAATGCTTCAATTTGTTCGTCACTTTCTTTTTGAATGATTTCATATCTCTTTTGTTGATTAGCTAAAATTTCTCTAAATTCAATATTTTGCAATCTCTTTTCTTCAAGTTCAGCTTTCATAGAATCAATTTCTAAGCCAGTTAATCTCTTAAGGTTTAATTCCAAAATAGCATTTGCTTGAATTTCTTCAATTTCTAGCATAGTAATCAATTGATCTCTAGCTTCTTTAACTTCTTTTGAAGCACGAATCAGAGCAATAACTCTATCCAAGTTATCTGGATGAACTGCCTTCATTAAACCTTCTAGAATTTTTTCACGAGCCAAGTTTTTATCATATAGAGTTTGAGTTCTTCTAATGATAACTTGATTTCTATGTTCAATGAACTCCTCTAAAATATCTTTCATACCCAAAAGCTTAGGTTCACCATTTACAATAACAGTAGCATTATAATTAATGGAAGTTTCTAATTCTGTTAATTGGATGAGTCTATTAAAAATAATATCAGGCTCATAGCCATGTTTTAAATAAATACATAGACGATTACCAGTTTTATCGGACTCATCCACAACTTCGTAAATACCTTCAACTTCTGGCTTACCAAAGTTTGGGTGATCTTTATCTGAAATTGGCATTGCTAATTCTGTAATCTTTTTCTTGAGTTTTTCTTTGTTCACTTGATATGGTAGTTCATTAACTACAATAACCGTCCTTCCATCAATAATGTCTTCATTCCATTTAGCACGAAGCTTCATTTTTGCTCTACCGATAGTCCAAGCATCAAACATACTAGAAGTTCCATGCACTAATCCTTTTGTAGGAAAATCTGGGGCTGGAACCAAATTAACCAATTCTTGAATTGATGGTTCTGACCCCTCTTGCTTACAAGTAACCATATACTTAACAGCATTCATCACTTCAATTGGGTTGTGCGGAGGAATATTAGAAGCCATACCTACGGCAATACCTTGAACACCATTAATTAAAAGATTTGGAAATGCCAATGGAAGAACAGTAGGCTCTTGTTCACTACCATCATAGTTTGGTTGCATATCCACAGTATTCAAATTAATATCATTGAACATTGACTCTGAGAACTTATGGAACCTTGCTTCTGTATAACGCATAGCCGCTGCACTATCTCCATCAACAGAACCAAAGTTACCTTGACCATCAACCAAAAGCATTCTCATACTAAAAGGTTGTGCGGTTCTAACCATAGCCTCATATACAGAAGAGTCTCCATGAGGGTGATACTTACCGATTACATCACCAACAATACGAGCAGACTTTTTATAAGCACCTTTATAACTAGAACCCAAAACATGCATTGAATAAAGGATACGACGTTGAACAGGTTTTAATCCGTCACGAACATCTGGTAAAGCACGAGATGTAATCACAGACATCGCATAATCTAAATATTTTTGTTTTGCGATTTCTTCAATATTCCCAAAATGTAAAACACTGGTATCAATTTCTTCTTTTTTCATATTCTATTCCTTTATTAAATATCTAAGTCGGCAAGTTTGGCATTTGTCATGATAAAGTCTTTACGTTTATCAACTTCAACACCCATTAATTCTTCAAAAATACGATAAATTTCATCGTGTTTTTCAGGGTCAAACTTAACTTGCATTAAGTTTCTACTTTTTGGGTTCATAGTTGTAACATCTAACTGTTTTGGGTCCATTTCTCCAAGCCCCTTAAATCGTTGTATGCTAATATTGGATGGCACACCATTTGGAAAAGCTGTCTCTAATTTTTCTTTATCCGCATAATAAGTATATTCATCCTTTTTCTTAGCAACATAAAGTGGAGGCATAGCTAAATAAATATGACCATTCTTAACTAATTCAGGCATCTCATTTAAAAAGAAGTTTAAGAAAAGAGTTGCGATGTGAGCCCCATCAACGTCAGCATCTGTCATGATCACAATTTTATGATAACGAAGTTTTTCATAATTAAACTCTTCTCCAAAGCCACACTTTAAGGCACCAATAAGACTCTTAATTTCATCACTTTCAAGCATTTTACGGTTGTTGGTGATTTTTGAAATATTAAGAATTTTACCTTTTAGTGGCAATATAGCTTGAGTTCTACGATCTCTAGCTTGTTTAGCAGAACCTCCAGCAGAATCTCCCTCAACTAAGAACAATTCGCACTCTTCTGGCTTTCTACTTTGGCAATCAGCAAGTTTTACGGGACTTCCTAAACCACCCATACTTTGTTCTTTTCTAACTTTACTTTGCTCTTTTTCAAATTTTTCGCGCATTCTTTGAGCAGAGATTACTCTTTCAACCCATTGAGAAGCTATTTGAGGATTTTTATCTAAGAATTTCTCTAAGAACTCTTTTGCTGCAGCATAAGTTAATTTTTGCCCCAATCCAGTTGAAAGTTTTTTCTTGGTTTGATCACTGAACTTAGGTTCTTGAGTGGCAAATGAAATTACTAAATTAATACCTTCTATTACATCTTCAGTAGCAAACACTTGCTTTAAATCATTATGTTTTACAGCATAATCAATAAGAACCTTTTTAAGTGCCATTTCAAAACCTTTTACATGAGTTCCACCTAACTCAGTGTAAATATTGTTAGCAAAAGAAAGAATATTGCTTTGGTAATATTTATTTACATAGTTAAAGCAAATTTCTACTGAAGAAATTTCATCTTTAGCATTAAAGTAAATATTCTTTTCAAATAATGTAGGAGAGGTTTCTTCTTCATCTTCTGAAAGCTGTTTAGGCTTTAGCATTGCTGTTTGGTCATTAATTAAATCTTCAATACCATTTTCAGAATAATATTCAAATTTTTGACCACTTTCATCAATTAGTGTAAATAAAAGCTTCTTTGTTAAGTATGATGTTCTTTTGATTCTATCTTTAATATAATCAGCGCTTAAATTAACACCACCTTCTTCTATTGCCTCAGGAAACATTTCAGGATCTGGAGAGAAACGGACAGTAGTTCCATTTTGTTCGTCAGGTGTCATATCTCTAATAACTTTCAAAGGCTCAATGGGAACACCTTTTTCAAATCTTTGGAAGTGAACTTTTCCATTTTTTCTAATATTTAACTCTAAATATCTTGAAAGAGCATTAGTCACTGTTGCTCCAACACCATGAAGACCACCAGAAACCTTGTATCCAGATTCACTGCTTTCAAACTTACCGCCAGCATGTAAAACGGTATAAATAATAGTAGCAGCTGAGATACCTTCTTCGGGATGAATATCAACAGGTATACCTCTACCATTGTCAGCAATTTCAACACTATTGTCTTCTGGATGAAAAATAATATCAATCTTATTACAATAACCCGCTAATGCTTCATCAACAGCATTATCTAAAATCTCAAATATTAAATGATGTAATCCATTTCTGTTGGTTTCCCCAATATACATTCCCGGACGTTTACGAACTGGCTCCAATCCTTTTAGAACTTTGATTGATGATGCATTATAAGTCATTTTCTTCCTTTTCTATTATTGATAAATTATAACATATTTTTTATCATTTTTGTTAAAAATGTTAAAAAAATATAAAACAATACGGAACTATAAAATATTTATTGTTCCGCACTTGTATAACATACAATAAAAAAGGCTATTTGGCAAGTTTTTTAGCAAGTAAAATTATGATTTTATTGAAGATTATAATTCAACAATCCAATCAAAACTTAATGTGTCTGTCAAGCAAACTTTTTGGATGTTTTCATCTATTATAAAATGCTTATTTTTAGGGTATTTGAAGTATTCTTCTTTGCCGCTTTCTTTTAAGACATATATAATCACTGGGTGTATGTCTTCTTTTATCAAAAATTCATTTTTGTTTATTATTGTTGGATACAAATCTTTTATAAATAATGGATGATCTATACCACGCATCAATAAGTTATATTTGATAATATTTTTATCTGTATAAAGCTTAATCTGTTCCCAATGTGTTAAATGATTACTGTCAAATGTTTCATAAGTATAAGAATAAAACTTACCACCCATTACTTCACTTAAATTTACTGACCCAAAATAATCATCATCTGGAATATTATTTAGCAGTACTTTCTTTATTTCTATATTAGATGTGGGCTTTATATTGATTCTTCTTTTGGTATTGTATTCACCATTTTTTTTAAAAAATTGCATCTTTGGCTCTATTTTTCCAAAATATTGGTTTCCTATAGCTTTTTTAGATTTTTCATCCCAACCAAATATTGCCTCAAATAATGCTTTATCTTCTTTTTTGCCTAATGAAAAATAAAAAAGATTATAATCAAGGTCATAGCAAGCAACTTCTGCTTCCAATGTTAGTCCAAAATTTTCACTTTTATCTCTAAACTCTTTAAACTCATATTCACAATAATCTAGCAAAGAAAAACCATTGTGTAATCCAAAGTTTTTTATGTCAAAAATATTTTCTATTGCTTTTGAGTCTTGTTCTAAAAATACTTTTTTAAATTCTTCTACCCAATAATGCTTAGTAGATTTTTTAAAAATTATTTTATTTTCCATATCCATACTCAATGATTTTTGCTTTTACATCTAAATCGCTAGCTTTGATATTTTCTTTTTTAAAGAACTCTAGTCCAGTCGCCTTAAAATTATGTTTTTCCTTTAACTTTTTATATAAATCTAAGTTATTATTTTTGTATAATTCAACATATGTCCAAAATGGCATACTTCTTATTGTTAATAGAGGAATAAACTTTTTATCTAAATGCTCAACAATTAAATCGTTTGTTTTTTTCAATTTTTCTTCATTGATTTTAGCATCAGAACCTGCGAAAACTTTAGGAGCAAAAGCTAAATGAACAGGAGATATTTCATGCACATTTTTGTTTATTAGATCTCTTTTTGAAATCGCATTTTTTAATAACACATCTAATACAGAGTTCTCAGACAAGTAAATAGCATAAGCATATGCATTATAATCTATATCATCTTTTGTGATTAATGTTGCTTTGACTGTTTTTTCAGCAACATATTTTAATAAAGCTTCTCTAGATTCTTCATTTACTATGGCAACATCATTTTTTTCTATTTCTTCTTTTGAAACCCCATACTTTTTCAATCTCAACTCTGGATTTTTAACTTCTTCTTCAAATTCTTTTGCTAAAGGGTAATAATAAAATGGAGACACCATTAGCTCAGAAATTAGCTGTCTTTTGGAATCCTTTTTTATTTTTTTAATATAATCAGCATATCCTGGATTTCTATCATATTTTTCAAGTAACTTTAAAGTATCAACACTTTTGGTTAGGTAGTATAAAGAAAAATCATTCTGTGAGCTAGTATCAAAACATTTTGTTTTTAGTATTTTTTCCATTCCTTGAGTGTTATTTATTCTAATTAACATTGCTAAATCAACCTTTAATGGATCTTCCTTGCCACTTATACAGTTAGCATTTTGCTGACTTGGGTTTTGAGCAATTGCAAGTCCATTTAATCCAACTGTTGCTAAAATTGCTAATAATACGGCTGTCTTTTTCATTTTAAATGCTCCATTTTATAAAAAATAATATAATATAATCTTAAAAAGTCAATTTTTATTAAGATTCATCTGTGATAGCATTTCTTTAAAACTTTTTAAATAATTTTTTCTTAAAGAACTTCTATTAAAATAAAGAACATCGGCTGTTCCATATAGAGCATAGTTATCATTTTTATAACAAACCCTATCTTCTAATATAATTTTTTCCATGTCTAACCAACCTTGAGGAAGTGAACATATATAAGTTTTTTTAGATATTGCCAATGCACAATCGTTGGTTTCATAAATATTGCTTTTTTTGTAATGATTTTCAAACTCCCAAATCAAATTAAAAGCATTTTCAGAGTTTTCCATTATTTTCTTTATTTTTTTATTAATAAAGTTTTTTATTTTATTGTTATCTTCAACATACATTTCATTTTTTGCTACTTGATTTTTTTTGTTATCAAACCAAAAGAAAGCGGATTCTGTAAATTTGTCATACTCTACATAACTTATTCTAAATCTATCATCTAGCAATACAATTTTTGTATTGCTATTATTTAAATTTTCGACTAATTTAATAAAGATTTCATCCAGTTTTTTTACATCTTTTAAAAATGGTATAGTTTTTAACTCATTTATAAATTCTTCTTCTTTAACTAAATCGTATGCCCAATAATCTAATTCTTTTGGGATAAAAATACCAATTGTAATATTTTTATTTTTATTTTCTTGAATAATTTTATTTGCTATCAATAAACTAAAAATCATATTTGAGCCAACAATAAAATGATCTAGTATAAAACTTGGTTGTTTTTTGTTGGGGTAGTAATAACCAAAGATACATGCATGAAATATTCCCAATAAAATTGAGATAACATTAAACCCTCTAAATTTATTCTTAGCTACAAACTGTAAGTATGTAAAAGGCAATGAAATAACTTTTTTAGACTTTATATTTTTCATTAGAAAATCATAAAAAATAACTATCTAATGTCAACTTTTATGATGGCAAGATTTTTCTAAACCATTCACAATTAGACCAGTTAATTCTTTCTTGCAGTAATTTTGCATAGCATTTTGTTCAAAAAAAATCACTTTACTCGTGCCAAAAAGTTTATAAGAATTTTCCGCGTTGAAACAAACCCTATCTTCTCTAATATCGTTTTTTAAACTCAGCCATCCTTGTGGTAATGAAGTTATATAAACATATTCAGCTATTGCTAAAGCATATTTTTTTTCTGAATTAACTTCTTTATATTTTTGAAAATTATTTTTGAAATTCCAAATTACCTTATTAAAAAAAACACCCTTTTCTAAAAAATTAATAATTGTTTCATTTGTGAACAATTTAATTTTATTGTTTTCTTCTATAAATTTTTCATTTTTAACTACATTATTTTTTTCATTATCAAACCAAAAAAATGATTTATTGTTATTATTATCATATTCTACATAATTTATTCTAAATCTTTCATCTAATAAAAAAACTTTTATTTTAGTTTTTTTTATTGAATTTACCATTAATTCAATAAGCTCTTCTATTTTTTCACAATCTTTAAATTGTGTGTTACTTTGAATTTTTTTAAAAATTTCATTATCAACAATAATATCGTAAGCCCAATAATCAAGTTCTTTAGGGGAATATATCCCTATGTTAGTTGGGTTGTTTAAATTTTTTTCGGAAATTTTGTACAATAATACAAGATTTAACAACATATTTGAACCAACAATCAAATGATCCACTTGAAAAACTGGCTGATCTCTCATTGGTAAAAAACGATTGAATGTAAATGTTTGTTTTATTCTAAAAAAATAAGAGTCCCAACCTTTTTCTTTTTTAGCAATAAACTGTTTATATTTAAAAGGTAGTGAAACTATATTATCTGACTTTACTTGATTCATTTAAAAATGTTACTTATTTAAATCAATAGTGTCAATAAATTCGTTTAATTGACTTAAAACTAAAATATTATAATATATTGAATATTCAAAGCGACAATTGATATGGAAAACAACAAGTTTGATGATGTACTTGGTTACAACATAAATGATAAGGATATAAGCCTAGCTAGAGAAGTTACCAAAAAATGTAATGGCAAAAGATTTAGAATATTGCTAGAAATTGTTACTTCTTGTTTCGGAAACTGTTCTGGATGCTCTCTTTCTTATGCTCACAGAAAAGATCTTACACCATCTATGAGTATTGAGCAAATACAAAAAACTTTAAATTATTTTATTCCAATTATTAATAAAAAAGAACATATAAGAACTACAATTGTTAATTTAGGAACTGGTGATTATTTTTTAATGGAAAAAGACTTTCTTTTATCTTTATTTAAAACAATTAGAATTTTCTTTGACCGACTACATACAGCAAGAAATGTTTTAAGCATGTCTACATCATTGTTTTTACCTGAAGAGAAAATGATTGATAAAATAGAAGTAATGAAAAAATATTTGCATGAAACTCAATTTGCAATAGATGGAGTTGTAGACCCAGTAATGCTAGAAAAGCATTACGATAGATATGTGAAAAACTATAAATCAATTTCTAAACATTTTCCATTTTTTGATTTAGTTGTTAATATATCAGATGCTGTAACAGCAAATGATATTAAGAAACTTACGTACTTTTTAAAAGATATGGGTATTTTAAATTTTGATATTCAATATGCAATCAACAATACTAATACATATAGAGTAAAAACAAGTCAACTTAAATTTAACGAAATATTAGATACAATACATGAGGTTTTGGGAAGCGATGTTGATAACATCTTAAATCTTAGTATCGCAATTCCTACAACCAAAAGAACAGATGAAGTTGATTCTATTTTTGAAATAATTCAAGGACATGCCAAAGAAATTGCCAAAGAAAGACTACTAGTTAAGCCTAATGGAAATATTCATCCAATTGGATTTGGTTATGGAGATATATTATTGGATGAAAGATATGATTTTCCAGCTATCGGAAATATTAATAGTGATTTTGACGAAGCTAAAGCAGAAGAGATAATTTTTAATTTCTTAAAAGATATCTTTATCAAAAACAAAAAGTGCCACACTTGTGAACACAACATGCTATGCTATAGTACTGGATATTCTTTTTATAATAAATTTGACCAAAACAAACTTGACTGTGAAAATGTTGGACGTTATATATTTGAAAAATTACAAACTATTTAAATAAAATGAAAGACTCATTCAGTCCAACAAATATTGATAACAATCTATACCTAAAGGTATTTTTTTATTTTATATATCTTAGCTTTCTAGCTAATTATTTATATTCTAATAAAATATCTGACATATTATATTTCTTTTCTGAATTTGGAACATATTTTGCTTCTATTATAATTTTATCTTGCTTAAGTCTTTTGCTAATCAAAAAAGAAAAAAATTTATCAACTTCTAATTTATTAATTTTCTCTTTATTGTTATCTCACATCCTCACATTTTTTCATATAAATCAAAAGATTTTCTCACTTATCTCTAATGTATTACATCTCCATATATTTTTTATAGCTTTTTGTTTTTGTCTTATAATTTTATCTATAGGTATATATTTATTATCAAAATTTGACAAAAGACTTATTTTTTTTCCTATTAGTATTCTTTTTGTCTATAGCATTTATTTTGTAATCCAATGGCACTCATTTAATCAGCAAAAACAAATTTTTTTAGATTTTTATACTGTAGCAGTTAATAACAACATTCAAGACTTAAAAGAATGTGGCACTAAAGTTGCTTGTATTAGAACACTTCCAAATGGAGACTTAAGTTTGGTTATTGATAACTTTAAAACCACCAGTCAAGATAAGAAATCTCAAGCCAGGGTTAAAGAGTATCTTGTTTGGGCTAACGAAAAAATTAAAAATAAAGAAGAAAATACTTTTTCCTTATCTTATTTAGATAATTTTACTACATTTAAAGACGACATCTATCAGCCTTTAGCAATGATTAACAAAAAAAATCAATTGTTTTTAGTTGATTTTCACAATTCTAAAATCATAACAGATAGAGGATATGATTTCTATAAAAAAATAACAGGCACTTCTTCAGCTTTGTGGATTTTATTTATGCACCTTTTATTTTTGTTTCATTATTTATATAAAATGAGAAAGAGCAAGGCAAATAAATGAAACATCCATTAACCTTAAAGAATGCATTAGTTTTTACTGTTTTGCTATTAGGAGCTTTTGTTTGGGGTAGATATTTATACTCAATCTTTACTTCTCAAGAACTTTTTAGATTTGTTTTTACTAGACATCTATTTTATACACTTCAAATTTTACTAAGCACTTTTATATTTTTATTTATTCATGCTACAGTTACTCACAACTATTCTATTAAAAGTATTTTATTTTATTTCTTATTATCAAGCTCTTTAGTTTATTTCCGTTTTTTTCACGAACTACACTTCTTTTTACGAGAAAACGGTTTATATTTTGATATTTTCAAAACAGACCCAGAAAAGAAAAATGTTGTATCTTTCCAATATGCTAGAGTGTTAATACTTGGCATTACTTCTTGCTTAATTATTGGCTCTTTCATTTTTGTTCAGCGTAATATGAAAAAATTATTTTTGATTATTTTCGCAGCAGTATTTTTTATTTTCTCATATAATGTTCACCTTCAAGTTGGTAGAAAAGCCTATAAAGATTATGAGTTTTTTCTAACACAGCAATTTGAGATTGTTTTAAATAATCAAAATAATTATGAAGTATTTTGTAAAAATCTTGGCTTTGACTGTTATGTTCTTGACTTGGAAGAAGCAAAAAACTTTAATCTTTCAAAACCAAGTATTGTTAATAGGATATTGGAAAAAAATGATACTACGGAAGAATCTAACAAAATAGTTAGAGAACAAATAAAGGTTTTTTTAGAATCAAATGTTGAACAAAAAGTATTATCAGAATCATTCTTTATTACTGATAACCTAAGAGCAACAAATTATGGTTTTAAAAAATTACCCAATAATAAATTATTTATTCTTATTGACTTTAAGAGTTTAGCATATGCTTTAGACTTATACTTAATATACTATAGTCTTCTTACTTTTATTTTTATGTCTTTTTGGATTAGTGCTCTTATTTGGACATACAAAAAACATAAACACATAAAACTTTAAATTAAAATGGTGGTAGTAGGCAGGATCGAACTGCCGACCTTGGGGTTATGAATCCCACGCTCTTACCAACTGAGCTACACTACCATTTGGCAGACCCACAGGGACTCGAACCCCGACCAACAGTTTTCCTAAATACTCTCACCAAAAGCACTTAGGAGACTGGTATGCTGCCATTACACTACGGATCTATTTTAAAAAATTGGAGCATAGGAGAGGATTCGAACCTCCAACGTCCTTTCGGATACGGATTTGCAATCCGTTGCGTTCAACCATTTCGCTACCTATGCGTATCGTTTAATTAAAAACAAAATAAAAAAACACTGGATTTTACTCACAGTGCTTTTTTATTTTATTCCTAGATTATCTATTTTTTACAACTTAAAATCTTCGGACAAAGCACTGTCAGAGGGGTTACACCACATACACATCCAGCACATTTTTCCGTTAAAATTTTTCATTAGTATATTCCTAAACATTAGAATTAGATGTTGTAATTATATGCTAAGTATTTAAGGATGTCAACAAATATTTTTTCTAATCTTAAATCTATCTTTTGACATTTTAATAAAATCATAGCATATTAGCATTTTTTGAGGAAAAGTATGAATAAAAAAATTAATCTTGCTATTTTAACTGGTGGAACATCTGAAGAACATGAAATCTCTTTATTATCAGGATACAATATAGCTAATTCTATTAATTTAGAAAAATATAACCTTTATATAATTGGCATTCATAAAAATGGAGATTGGCACTGCTACCCTGATTTAAACTATTTAAACAACAAAAATAATCCTAAAAATATTTCATTAAAAAGTGGTGAGCAAGTTATTTTATTACCAAACAAGAAAAAACAACTTTATTCTTTGTCTCAAAATAAAATTTTAAATCAAATTGATGTTGTCTTTTCTATATTACATGGCAAAGATGGTGAAGATGGCAGTATGCAAGGATTGCTAAATTTAACAGGCATACCTTATGTTGGTTCAAAAGTTGTTGGTTCTTGTTTGGGAATGGATAAGCATTATACAAAGCAAATATTGCTACAAGAAAATATCCCTACTGCAAGATTTATGACATTAACATCTAGCAATTACAATTTAGACGATATTATTCAATATTTAGGAAATACTATTTTTGTTAAACCCGCCAATCAGGGAAGCTCAGTTGGGGTAAGTAAAGCAAAAAATAAACAAGAGTTAGAAAAAGCAATCAATTTTGCATTTGAATTTGATAGTAAAGTTTTAGTAGAGGAATATATAAAAGGGAGAGAATTAGAATGTGCAATATTAGGAAATAATGAACTAATTGCCTCACCTATTGGAGAAATAATTACAAATCATGACTTTTACTCTTATGATGCTAAATATGTAGATCCAAATGGTGCCACTACAAAAATTTTAACAACTAATGATTTAAATCCAAAAATTATTAATCAAATACAATATTTAGCTAAAAAAGCATTTATTGGACTTGGTTGTAAAGGATTAGCAAGAGTAGATTTTTTCTTAACTGAAGATAATAAATTATTTATTAATGAAATAAATACATTACCTGGATTTACAAATATTAGTATGTATCCTCAATTGTTTTTAACACAAGGATATTCCTATCAAGAATTAATAGAAAAATTAATAGAATTAGCATTAGAATAATTATTTAATAATCCAATTTTTAGGATTATAAGTAAATGTTCTAGAATTGTTATCTAGTGTTTTAAATACTATTTTTTCTATTTTTGAACCAACTAAATGTTGTGTAAAAATGTTAATCTGAGAAGAAGATTGTGGATTTATCCTGCATTTTGAATGTGCTATATTTCCACAATTATCTTCAACAGAGACAGCAAATGAACCAGACCAAATAGAATTATTTGATACTTTCAATTGAACATTTGCTCGTTTTTCTTTCTTTATGAAAGAACCAATTTCTTTAAAATTATCTACAATCATTTCAAATTGCGAAGTATGCATTATCAGTATTGAACCAAATAGTTCATTCCTTAACTCATATGACAAATATGAATAGTTTTTCTCCAAATCTAATAATTGCTCAATACTTTTTGGTGTTTTAATGTAAATAGACTGAATACTTGAAACATCTTTATATATCTTTTGAATTGTTGCCTGTAAATCAACATATCCCTTAGTTTCTACGAAATCTTTAACAATATTGTTAGGTTCAATATTGAATATTTCTGTTTCTTGAGGTTTATTTCCAGTAAGTCTTTCTGGCTTTTTAAACTCAAAGAATTCTTCAAAAATTGGCTCTTCCACTTCTTGATTATTTATTTTTTTATTCCAATATTCAGCCATTTGTTTATTTTTCTCTACCCCATATCCGTTTTCAAAACAGATAAGTAAGTTTTTTTGAGCATCTTTATTACCTTTTTTAGCACAATCCATCCAATCATCTATTGCTTCAAACCAATAGAGATAATCTTTGTTTCCAATTAAAGTAATTTTCCCAGATAAAAATAATGGTAAAAATTCATTTTGAAATTCATATTTTTTGTTTGATAAGTATTCCGTTATTTCTTCTTCTATTTCTTTAGAATACTCAATATTAGTTTCATGTAGTGGATTATGAACTCCTTTTACTACCGAAACTTCTTTTATCATTTCTAAAAATTTTATTTCACCAATTGTTTTTCCTAATTCTTTTCCATATTGAAACGCCACTTCAGCAAAAGATTTCTTTTGCACTTCTAATATATCTAGAGATTTTTTAAGTCTATTATTTTCTGCTTTTAATGATGAAATAATTTTATTTAACTCTTCTATAGAAGAATCTAATTCTTGATTTTGTTTTTGTATTTTAAAAACGGAATTATTCATAGCTTTTCCTTAAAAGAAAAAGAATTATAACTATAATTATTTTTTTTGCAAATCAGCTAATTTTAATAAATCTTTCAATATTTCTATTGAATATACCATGTAACACTTTACTAGCTTTTTCAAAATGTCTTTCCATTTCGTGTCCGGCTAATCCATATGCTACTATTCCCATATCTTGATAATATCTTTCAGATGGCCATTTTGATTTTTTTAAAGGAAAACTATTAATCAATAAGCATTCATCGGCCGCCACTATTAATCTTTCTCTAGCTAAGTTTCCACTAAATGAATTTAATATTTGAATTGCTATTGGAACTTCTCCAATATCTACCCTATTGAAGTTTCTCGCCATTAAATGAACAACATATGCCTCAATATCGTGTTCTAAAGCTAAATTGTTATTTCCTTCACTTTCAACTACTAAGTCATAACAATGTTTCACATACTCTATAAAGTGTTCCACAAAAGGCTCCTCTATTTCTATTAATTTATATTATATTTGCTAAAAATCAATTTTTTTGATATATAACGAAAAAAGTAATAAATAAAAATGAAAAAAATATCAACTGTTCTTCTACTTATCTTTTTAAGTATAAACCCTACAGTAGCTCAAACCTCATCAAATCAAGATGATGAATACCCAACGACTAATAATAGCATTTATGATCCTTTTGAAGGCTTAAATAGGCAGACATTTAAACTTAATAAGGGAGTAGATACTTACGGAGTTAAACCAATTACGCTTTTTTATAAAGAAAATATACCCAAAACAATTCAAAAAGGGGTTAGTAATTTTTTAAGTTATATAGAATCACCTCTAATTATTGTTAATTATGGCTTACAAGGGAATAGAGAAAAATTTGGAGACACTTTAGGAAGATTTATTTTAAATACTTTTGGTCTTGGACTGTTAGACTTTGCTAGTGAAGCAAACATACCAAAATACAAAACCAACATGGGAGAAACCTTAGGGATATGGGGTGTTCCAGAAGGTCCTTATATTGTGTTGCCACTACTTGGTGGTAATACTCTAAGAGACAATTCAGCGAATATAGCTTTTGAAATGAACTATGGGCTTACAAATTCATTCAGTGAACCACTTAAATATACAAGTATAGGACTTAAAGTTATAGATACTAGAAAAAACTTTTTAAATTATGATTCTTTTGTAGAAGAAGCATCTATTGATGAATATAGCTTTCTAAAACAAGTAATTGTCAATCAAAAAAGAAAATATATTGAAGATGCGAAAGAAGAAAAACAATCTTCACTACTTGAATAATTATATTATTTTTATAATTTATTTATTATTAGATAAAAATACAGGAACAAGTCATGGATAGCCAAAAAATTCAATTTCAATTATTGTTAAAAAAATTGCAATCAAAACAAAAAACATTTGATGAGATGAGCAATCTTTTTAACACACTTTCAGCAGAACTTTCAATATCTAAAGAAAACAATATTGCTTATGAAAAGAACCTAATCGAACTTCAGACAAAGGTTTCAAAATTTCAAGAACAATATGAAAAACTACTAGAGCAAGATTCAATTCAAGTCAATCCATCTGAAATAAGCCCAAAACAAACAGAAAAGGATACAAGAAATATTTTAATTTTGGCAGATTCAGCCGTGGTTAAAGCTAAACTAAAAAAAATGTTTGCCAATAAAAATGTTGAACTTTTTTTCGCCAAAGACATTCAAAGTGCAAATAAAATAAAATTAGATAAAGAAATTTCTTATGATTTTGTTATAACAGATATTGAACATGTCGTTGATAATATTATCACATTAATCGAATAATTATAAAGTTTTTTATTAATATACAGTAAAAAATTGATTTAATATATATTGATGGTAAAATATAACTAAATATTAAAGGATTTATTATGACACCATCTGAAAAATTTGAACAATTTGTAAGCGAAAATAAAATATCATTAGATTATAAATTTGTTCCATGTAGCTTATCTAGAAATGCTAATGAAAAGGATAAAACACTAAATTGGAAAGTAACGATCAAATCACCTAATGGTCAGTTTACTTGTGATTATCAAAAAGGAATTGGACATTTACCATATCCTCAAACAATGTTTTTTAAAATACCAGCAGATCAAGCTAGAGCTTTTAAAGAAGCTATTGAAATAGCAGCAGAAACTGGTGTAGCAAGAAAAGTGACTATGACAAATGGAGCATTGAAATTTGGTATTGGTAATGCTCAGTTTCCAAATCCAACCATAAGAGAAGTATTAGAGTCTTTATCTTTAGATTCTGATGTTAAAAATTACTTAAGTTTTGAAAGTTGGGCGAGAGAATTTGGATATGATACAGATTCAAAATCAGCAGAAAAAACTTATAAGGCTTGCCAAAAAGCAGCAGAAGGTTTAGCTAAAGTTTTAGGTGGTGCTGATAAAATTGATGTAGTGCGTGAAATGATTTATGATATAGATAATGAACCACAACCTAATAAAAAAATAAAACCATAAAAAAAGCCCCATCGGGGCTTTAAATTTTAATCAGTAGATTTCTCTAACGAACCAATTTCAATTTCAACCTCAGTTTCACGATTGAAGATATTAATTCCAACTTTTGCTTTATTCTTAGAATAATCTACATTTTTAATTACACCATAGAAATCAGCGAATGAACCATCTATAATTCTTACCTTTGAGCCGTTTTCAAAAGTAATTTTTGGCTTAGGAGCTTCTGATGAGATTTGCTCTTTCATTGAAGCAATTTCTCTATCTGAAACTGCCACTGGCTTACCTTTAGAACCAATAAATCCAACGACACCCCTAATACCTTTTAGCACATGCCAAGTAGCATCAGAGTAATCCATCTCAATAAAGATATAGTTTGTATACAATCTTTTCTTTTTCTCTACTTTTTGACCATTTTTTAACTCAAAAACAGTCTCAATTGGAGCAAAAATTTCTCGAATAGGAACACCTTGAGCTATTTTTTTCTCTATTTCTTCAGTGACTTTAGCCTCATAGTTGGGTCTAGTCTGTAATGTATACCAAGCCATATTTTTCTCCTAAGTTTAAATTGCAAAAAAAACCAACCCCTTAAAGGTCGGTATATTTTTCCAACATATTACACTAAATTGGCTAAATGTCAACTATTTTTATCTTAACAAGATTTGATTTTTATTTTTTTTGTTTTACCTTAGGAAAAAAGGGGAAATTATGAAAAAACATTCTGTAGCAATTATAAGTTTATTTTTTTCTAGCTTAGTTTTTGCTAACACTGGAAATGAATCCACTGAAAGTTCTAAAAAAACAGAAAATATTGATTGTAAACCAGCCAAACAAGTGGTTAAAAAAACATATTTTAAAAAGAAAAAACCAAAGACAATTAGTGAATCTCAGCAATCTAAAATATTAATTTCTCCAATTTTAGTTGAGGAAAAAAAGATACCTGATAATTATGTCTCCTCAAACCAAGTATTCCATATTCCTCAGAATATACAAATAGAAACGGACAAAGTTCAATCATTTTCTGACCCATTAAAATATAGAAATGTTAGTTATAATGTATTAAAAAATGGCATCTATTCTGAACTATATTTAATAGATAACCGTACAAATAAAAACTTAGATGAATATTACTTAGAGAAACAATCTTTAATAACAGTTACTAACTTAAATTTATTAACTTTAAATTTTAATCAAAACACACATACATATTCAATTGATAAACCTATTAAAATCAACGGTAATGCTGAAAATTGTAATAGATATTTTGTGTCATATAAATTAAAAGATGAAAACCAATTTTATCAATACTCTAATTACTTAAATTCTAATGACATCAATAATAAGCAATGTCTTAATACTATTAATAATATAGTTTCAAATAGTGAGCATTTTTCAAATAATGATTTTAATTTAATAAATGTGTTCTTAAACACAGCTGAATTGTCAAATCAAAAAATAAACTTTACTCTTTATATAGGTAAAGATGGTGAAACATTTTTCCCAAATAAGGTTTCAGCATTTGCCGTTAAGGAAGATTTCTCAGAATTTTATCTATTACCTATTGTGAACAAGAATAAAGTTACTGGCTTGGAGTTTGCAGAAAAAGTTACACCTGGAAAATACTTTATTGTGTTAAATTATGATTACAATAATGAGCAAAAAACTTTTAGAACTTTATTAACTGTTAAATGATTTTTGATTTATTATAATAATACCCTATAATATACATATGAAATGTGTACATTATGAATAAAGATAATAAATTAGATATATTAGTTAAAGACCTTTTTAGACTTGGTGATTATAGTAATTGGGCGTCTCCTAAACAAGTAGAAAATATTCAATGGTTTAAAATTCAAAATAAGAAATTTGATGATGGTGAAGCGGTTGCTAAAAGATTAGAAGAACTAATATCATTAGGTGCTAACATTCAAGATAAAGTTTATTTGATTTCAAATGTTAATAGAGTTGAACCTGTAATAGTTGCTTTGAAACATGGTGGAGATCCAAACTTGCCAGGTAAAAATGGAATATTGCCTTGCGATAGAGCAATAGATAGAGGAAGAACCAAAATAGCAGAAGCCATAATTAATTCAGATAAATTCAATTTTATATCTAATTTAGATGCTAATGTATTATTTTTAGCTATCAATAATGGAAGATATAAATTAGCTACTCAAATTGCCGAAAAAAAACCTGAATTGTTAGGCACTAAAAACTCTTCCAATAATTCAATTATTTACTGCCTTTCAGAATATCTATCTAAAGGAAATAAAGTTAATTCAAAAGTTTTTTCATTTTTAGACATCACATTAAAATATTATGAAGACAATAATATAGATGTTTTTGTTGCTGAATCTAAAAACAATAAGACAATGGCCAACAATAGTATTGAAATCGCTACTTTTATCACAGAAAAACAAGCTTTAAAATTAAATTCTCTATTGCCAAAAAAAGAAAATAATGATAGAAAAGACTATTCTAAAATAAAACTGTAATGATTATTGGTCAACATTTTACAAACAAAAATATCTTTTCACATTCAATTTTTCAATCTTGGTTGAAGAATGCTCTTAAAAATAGTCCAAATAAAACTATTTTAGAACCCTTTGCTGGGAAAAACTCTATTATTACAATGTTATCTGATTTGAAACTTATTAATAAATTTCAATCTTATGACATAAGTCCTCAAGACAATAATGTGATTCAAAATGACAGTATCAAAAATTTTCCCGAAAACTTTAAAATATGCATTACTAATCCGCCATTCTTGGCAAGACCTATAGCAACGAAAAAGAAAATTAATATAGATATATATCCATATTTTGATTTGTACGAAAAGTGTATAGATTTATGTTTGTTTAATTGTGATTATGTGGCAGCAATCATTCCTGAATCTTTTATTGTCACTAAATATTTTAAATCAAGACTATTTGCGGTTATATCTATAACTGAGAAATCTATTTTTAACTCTACAGAACATCCTGTTTGTTTGGCACTTTTTAATAAAGAAACAACAAGTGATTTTGCAGTTTATAGAAATGAAGATTTTTTAGGGTATTACACCATATTAAAACAACAAGTTGATGAATTTTTAAATTTAGAACCTTTAGAAAATATAAAATTTCACTGTAAAGATGGAGAAATAGGATTAATAAATATAGATGCCACACTTAAAAATAAAAAGATTAATTTTTGTTTTGGTGAAACCATTCCTAGCGATGAGGTAAGTTCTCAATCAAAATTAAGAACTAGAATTAAGATTCTGACCCCTAAAGGTAAAGAACCCTCTAAAGGTCAAATTAGTTCTTTCATAAAAACAGCTAACAATCTTCTTTTAGAATATAGGATGTTTTCAAATGATATATTTATGACTGCTTTCAAAGGATTAAATAATGATGGCAGATATAGAAGGAGGTTAGACTACACTACGGCTAAAAAAATTTGCGCTTTAGCTTATCATTCTACGTTTAAGTAAGCAGTTGATTTTCTTCTTCATCAGGCAAAAAGTCTAATTTTTCGGTCCACTCAATTGCCTCTAAATATTTTTCAGAAAGAACCTCATTTTTAATATTGAAAAAATATAAAGAAGCGAAAATATCTATCCACTCACCTTCTTCAATATATTTTACTAAATTTAACATCTTAGCAAACTTACCTTTGTTTTTTAAAATTGAGTCTTTTATTTCTTGTGATATATCAATTGAATTTAAAGACACATCTAAATCAACATCTAACATAGCATCTAGTAAAGAGAATAAACCAGTTATAAAATAACCATCAAGGTCTTTTTCTCCAATTTCTTCTGCCAATAACTCCATTAATCTTGCCCTAATCAAAGCAGTTTTAGCAACCTCATCTAATCCAGATTTAGCTTTGATAGAAGAAAAAAGAATTGTTACCCATTTTAGAAGTTTTTTGCTTCCTAGTATGGTCAATGCTCTTTTTAGATTATTTATTTTTTCACCCTCACCTACTCCTACAGCATTTAAATATCGCAAAAGTTTAAATGAAATTGTTGGATCTCTTTTAATTACATATTCTAACTCTGTGAAATCTGCATCGTTATTAACTAGATTAATTAATTTAATCATTACCTCTAAAGCTGGATTAGTTATTTTAGAAGATAAATTGATTGGTTTTGAAAAAAAGAAGCCTTGATAGTAATCAAAATAGAACTTTTTATATAAATCGAATTGATTTTGACTCTCAACCATTTCCATTACAATTATTTTATTGTTAGTCTTACATAACTTCACATATTTTGATAATTTTTCTAAAGACAAATTATTTTGTAAATCATAATTTATACTCTTAAATTTCACCATATTTACAACATCAAACCAGCTCTTATATTTTTCATCAAATACAATTTCTGAACCAGCAATAGTAAACCCTTTATCTTTTAATATTAACATTTTTTGATATATATTTTCAATAATATTTTTATTTTTAGGATCGCTAGGTTCTTGTACTTCTAAAATAACATTTTCTTTATTAAGCATTTCAAACGAACTAATTGATTCATCATGCTCTAAAACACAATTTAAAGATGCTTTCTTACCAGCTAACAGCCTATCTAAATTGAAATTTGAAAATAAATTGATAATTGTTGATGTGTCTGATTCAGCAGTGTGTCTAATATTACTTGTGCTATCTTTTGTACTTGAACGATAGAAAAACTCATAGCCAAATACCTCCATTTTATGGTTTAGGATAGGCTGTCTAGCGGTCACTATGCTTGTTTGGTTTTGTGCCATTTTAAATCAATTCTTGTTTTTTTTGATCTTAAATCATAATTTTAATAAAATCAACAAAATTGCTAAATCTTATTTTTTATAACTTTAATAGAATCTTTAATAGATAAGTTATTGTTTAAATATATTTTTTCAATACAAGACTTAATAAATGGATGATAGCCAATCATGCTCACATAAAATTCTGATAAATTTTTTTCATCTTTTTTTGAACCTACAGTTCTAAAATTAGCTTTCATTTGATGGAGTTTAATTAAATCATTATCAGAATTGTATGTTTCTGGTATATTTTTTGCCATACTTTGAAAATACTCAACAAAATTATCTCTTAATTTTCTAGTTGTATTAACATGAAAATAATTATTTCCAAAACTTCCACTTGCATTTGAACATCTATTTGTTTCTTCAACTAGTGAATTTTTAGTGGTATAGAAATAAAAACCCATACGAGGTCTTAATACATCATCTCCCCATTTTCCTTGATAGGAAAAAGTAAACCCCATATCTCTAATTCCAGTTGTTTTATAGGCAACACACATCATATGAGCCATTAGTAAAGCATTATAAGTATTTTCAGGAAATCCTTCTTGAGATACTTTTTTTATGAAATCTAGGCTTGCTACATATTCAACGATATCTTTTTTTATTTTATTTGACATTATTTCAAAATATTTTTATTATTATACCACAAATTAAAGAGCAATCAATATGCAAAATTTAGCAAAAAGACATTGGGGACAACAGCTTAACGTAAAAGAAGCTGCTGATATTATTATTGATTGGTGCGTTAGAGCTAGAGATAAAAATGTATTAAGAAAAAAGCCACCAACACTGTTTTATGCCTATATTGTTGAAGATACCCCACCTTTACAATACTTGAATAATATTAGTCCAATTTTTAAATATTCTCAAAAAGATATTCCTTATGTTGATCAAACTAGAGATATATTATTAAGGTGTCTATCTGTAGCCCTTAAAGCGCACTTCTTCTTATTTCAAAATGAAAAAGTGGCTCATGAACCATATTTTTATACTATTCCTTCGTTAACTGAACCAAATAAAACAATACATGGTTTAGTTTATAAAATTGATAAAGAAGATAAATCAATTATAGTTTGCGAAAAAGATTTAAGTCTTTTATTTGATAATAATAAAATTGTTTACGAATTCCATACTGTCGTTATAGAAGACAGCTTTAAGTGGTTTTCTTTGAAGAATTGGTATAGAATAAAACAAGAATCTAATATTGCGGAAAGCTTAGAAAAACCTTGGATTAATAAGAAAAATATGCAATTAGCACAAGATGCCAAATCTATTGAAGAACTTAAGGTTGTAGCTACTCCAATTGATGTTCCTTATGAGATAAAAGATTTTATTAAGCCTTTAGGTATAGAATGGTCAAAACATAATAAAACTTGGTATTTACCCAAAGGTTTTGATGTAGACTCCGTTGTTGAATATATTGAATACATACGCAAAAGTAATCCTCAATTATTTAACAAAGAGCAAAATAACCCTAAAAAATAATGACTCGCCTTATAATATTTTTATTGTTTATTTTTTGGCTTACCGTTGTTCTTATTATTAAAAAAATCAACTTAGAAAAAGAGAGTATAACTTTTCTTATATCGTATCCTATTACTGTTTATTTACTACTAAACTTAAAAGGATTTATTTTCTATTTAAAAGAAAAATTCTTTATATATTCTATTTATAAAAAACAATATAATCCTCATTATTTAGATTATTTTGATAAAGAACTTTTTTTACCAAGATTTTTTTTAATCAAAAAACTAAAACAATATTTATATAATAAAAAACAGCAAATATCCTCTTCATTTTTAAGTAATTACTTTTTTTCTATAGAGTTGAGCATACAAAGAGAAAAACATTTCTATACTCTATCACCAATTAACCAACATTCTGAGTATTATAAAATATTTGATTTACAGCTAAATATGAACTCAATAAAACAATTTGCCAAAAGTCAGATCAATGAAAAAGAATTTCAATCATTACAAGAAAGTAATGTATTTACATATTTAAAACTAGGAAATGAACCTTTAGATCCTGAAGAAGTTACTCGCATATTATATAAAATAAGCCTATTGAATCCAAAAATAAAAGCTGCAATACAGTCTAATTATTTTAATTATTTCTCAAATAACTATTTAAAAATAAAACTATTGTTAACAGTATCTTCGCCCTTTAAGGTAAATGATTTTTTTAATTTTATTTATTTAATAGATTATAGATCTTTAGATAAAAACTCATGTTTGGAATTGAAGATGGAACATAATTTAATTAGCGGTTCAAATTGCAACACTAATTATTTGGAACCTTTTATTTATCAATCAACAAATAATAGAACATATGCATATTTGCCTCTTAATTTTTTAAACTTATTAAAAGATAACTTAAATAATAATGATTTTATAAATGATTTATCAAAATTTATAGAGGAAAAAAAATCTTTATACTATCAACCTACTTTTGTTTTTGAACTAGATAAGTTCTTAGAATTCATTAAATCTTTGAAACTTTTTAATGAATTAAACCAAACATTAACTCACAACCATAGCTCCAAAAACAAAATTTCTAAAATATAGCATTGTAAATGTTTTTTAAAATTTTATATTTATAACATTTTTGCTGTTTATTTTTCCATTCTTCCACGTTAGTATTTTTTACTAAAATCATACTATTAGATATTTGCCTTAAATCTTCCCAAGCAATTTCCTCTAAATATTTTAGGCTCGACCAATCATTTTTATTTAATTCAGTTTTTGAAAACTGATTAATATAAAACTTATATACTTCATATTCAGCAATTCTTTTATTAAAAACAATCGCTACCAATACATATTCGCTGTCCTTATTGGCAGCATTAAATATGTTAGCTAACATGTATCTAGTTCTAGTTTTAAAATAATTCATAAGCTATTGGTTTTTTAACCAATAACTTATTTTTTATAAAATTCAAGTTTCACTTATGATATTTGAAACAAAATCCTCAACCACTCTTTTGCTAAAATAATTGTTAGATATTGAAGCATTCTCATGAGCCACTGATATAAAAGACAAAGCATTCTTAAAGCGAGATGAAGAATATCTTTCAAATAGCCAGATTATATCCAATAGCCTTAATTGTGTTGTTTCGTAGTTTTTATCATTTCTAGCATTAAGGTATATTTCTTTGTCTTCAAAAGAATTAAATGCTACATTAATAACAAACATTTGGTCATCATGATTTTTGTAAAACATTTTTTTACCAAAGTAAAAGTTTTTACCATAGGGTATAGGGCTTGAGGAATATTTAATATATCTTTTAATATACTTATCTTCCAAAAAGAAAAAGAAACCCTTATTTAATGGGATATCCCCCTCTTTTTCAATAGAATTTAAGTTTTCTAAATGAGACATAAAATGACCAGTTTTTTCTACTCCTAAGATAATCAATTGTTCATCTTCTTGCATTCTTATGATTCTATCAGCCATAGCAGTTGCCACCCAAGAAGCATAGTTATAAATAGCTAGTGGACCATCTAGAATAAAAGCACAATCTTTAAATAATTTATTTTCTGAAAATCCATTTTCTTTTGAAAAGAACAAAGAGGCATTATCTAATAAATTCATGAAAATTATTTTTTCAAAAAAACTCATGATTTGTGTGTATAAACCATCATTGGAACCAGAGTATGAAAATCCTTCATGAAAATGTAATAAGTCAGTTATAAAAATATCTCTAGGATTGTGCTTACATTTACACTTTATTGTGTGGTGTAAGTCTACTTCTTCTGTATCCATATTTTCTATTCTAAAATCATCAACAGAAAGCATTTCTCCTAAATTATGGGCACAATATTCACAAGGATGTATACAGCTAATATCTTCTGGTTTCATTAGTAACAAATCAACATATGTTTCTAACAGAGTTTTAGGCTTAAATTGCAAATCAGATTTTTCAATTAACACATCCATAAACTTATTATAATTATTTTTCATATAATCATAAATTGAAAACCTAAAGAAGTCTTTTGGATCTTCGTATAATTCAGACGAAACATTAAACCCAGGAATTGTTATATCAAAAGCTTGAGAGAGAAATATTTCATCATATTCTTTAGGGTGAGGAAAAGACTCTTGTTCATATTTTTTCATCAACTCTAATTGAATAAAAGTTTGACTCACTTTTAAAATGCCTACTTCTGCTCCAGGAAATCCAGAATTTAATTGAATCTCAGTCTTTGAACCGTCAAAAGCAAAAACATATTTAATTCTCTCTTGCATTTTAAAATCTTCAATTTCATCAGAAGATATTAAAATATTATTGTCTATTTTTTCAAAATTTGATTTTTCACGAGTAATAATTTTCATATTACTCATGAAATCTTGAATTTTTTTATTGTTAACTAATTCAGTTATTGTTTTGTGTTTAGCATATTCATTAGCATAGGGCATATTTAGCTCCTTACTTGAAATTTATCAACTTGAATTGGAACCACAAACCTATTTGAACGAGTTTTCATTCTTATGAAGCCCTTATCTTCAGCAGCTAAAATTGAAGCAGAAAAATCTTCAAAATCATAGTAATTTTCTAACGCTCTCACTTCTTCCTTATTGTTTAAGTGAGAAATAAACCAATTAGTAGTATTCTTTAGAATATTTCTTTGTATTGAAGAAACCTCTTGTGTAGAATATGCCATACCAATATTATATTTAGCACCTTCTTTCGCAACCCTAGCCCAAATATTTGTAGTATCTTCTTCAGAACCTTTTGGCATTAAATTATGTGCTTCTTCAACAAAAATAATTACATTTGAGGGAGATTCACCATTTGAGAACTTTTTAGAGTTCGCATAGAAAATCTTCAATAATATTCTATTAGCTGCAATTTTATTCATTTGACTATCGCCTAATGCTTGGTCAACAATGACTAATTTTCCAGCTTCTAAATCTTTGTAAATCATATCTACATAGTCACCTTTAATAGAGTTAACATTATGAAATACATTTGCCTTAGCTAATTGTCTTGATGAGTTTTGATATTCAAACATTTTCAATAAAACTTCTAAGTCATTATCTGCCCAATTTGTTCCGCTTCCGCCAGGTCTTCTGACATATGCTTTATTAAAGCTATGATATGTAGAATCAGTATCATTAATATATTCACTTAAGAATTTAAAAGCTTTTTGTAATTTTACATATGTTGACCCCATTTGAGTTAATTCTAATAAAAGCTCATGGCATTCATTATATTTTCTTTTCTTTTCTTCAAATTTCTGCTGTTCTTTTTCTTCCAATGCATCATAATCTATAATACCTTGAGCTAAAGCATCAAGTAGTTCTTTGTTAAAAAGATTGCTTGCCAACACTACTCCATTATTAGGTGGTGTGAAGTCTGACTTGCTTAACAATGTCTTATATACAAGAAGCTTTCTTTCATATCTTGTTGAAGCACTCTGATCAGCATTTTCAGGTCTTTCAAATCTTACATTAATAAAGTTTTTCATATACATTGATGAAGATGAAGACCCATCAGTTTCCAATTTGTTATCAATCAATTCTTTACCAATATCTATGAGTTTATCATCATAAAAATTAATTTTCATAATTGTTCTTTTAGGGTCATTTTTATGTTCACCTAAAGAATAAATTTGAATATCATCAGCACTACCAATTTTTTGATTTACTGGGATTTTCCATAAACTCTTAATTGCGGTTGCTTCCCCTGTAATATCGTCTTTATCTTGTAAGTTTTCGTTAGCATATTCTCCGTTTGGATCAAAAATAATTTGTCCAATAACTTGTGGATTATCTAAAGCAAATCTCATTTGATATATTGCTTTTACAATTGTTTTTACAGTATTTGATTTTCCTGTCCTAGTCATACCAAAAACTGCTGTTTTTTGAGCAACTAAATCTTTAGGATCAATTTTTACAGGCACTAAATCTACACCCTGATTAATTCTTTGTGTAGAAGCATATCTTACATTTCCAATTTTAATACTTGTTTCCATATTAATTCCAAAATTAACAATGGATTGAAGTGCTTCGTTGGTGGGTTTATATACTTTTAAACCTCTGCTTGGGTAATAGTTTGAAACATCAGAACCAAAACATAATTTTAATTTACCATCTGTCTTTTGTAGATAAAATGTTCCTATAACCCTGCATCTCATACCAGAAAACGACATTAATCTCTTAGAGGAAGCATCTAATTTTTCTTCCCAATGTCCGTTATCTTCATTTGATAATTCAGCAGTTTCTGCCCTTATTCTTCTCCTATCCATATCGCTAGGTAATTCAGCAGCGTCTAATACTCTCAAAAGAACAACAGAGCAATCCTCTTTATCATGTTCTTCTAGCCCCTCAATATCTGGAAGCTTGGGTGCTTTTGGGTTAATACGGGTAGCGACTATAAATGCTTGCGATGGAATCCCCCCAACTTTTTGTCTATGGTAATCACTAATTTGCACAATAGATTCGCTATAATGCATTTCTACCACTTCTCCCACATAGTTTTCATCTTGGATTAATGAATATAAATCTTGTAGATCAGAAGATTTCTCTTTTTTTTCTTTCAATTGGTGCTTTAATGTCTTTTTTTCGGGTATTCTACTTAAAATATCATCTAACATATTTGGATTCCTTTTTTATAACCTTTTGGATTTTACCACACACATGAGAGGGTAGTCAACTAAAAAAATAATCATAAAGTTTGATTTTTAAAAAAAAATACATATAGATAATCAAATATTTAGAAAGACAATATGATAACTAATAATTTTTTAAAGAGTAATTTATTAAACTCCATCAAAGTAAGAAATAACTCTACAATTAAAATTTCTAATCAAGATAATAATAAAAAAGAAATTAAATTAGCTAAAAAAGTTAAAATTAATATAAATTATACTACTCAAAATCAATATAAAATCTCTAATAATTAATAATCTTGAATATATTTTAATATTATTTCAATATTGTTGGCTTTTTCAAATTTAACTAATGGTAATAGCCATTTTAGGTGTCTTTCTAATAGAAAAGGCTTTTGAATAATATTGTCTAATTCGCATATAGATAAAAGATGATTGTTTTGAATTATTGTGTTTTCATCAAGATAACATAAATAAATTTTATTTTCTTCATTTTCTCGCTGAATCAATCCAAGAAAAATTAAATCTCTCAATTTAATTTCTATATTGTATTTTTCTTTAAAAGCACATATCGTATCAAAATCTTTACTGTTTTGTTTATTCGTCACAAAAGGCAGTCTATATGTTTCTGTATTTGAATTTATTGTTTCTAATAATATTTTTGAATTTGTAGAATCTATTAAAAGTATTTCACAATAATTATTTTTTTTCATGTTTTTATTTTAATATTAGCACTTAAAAATAATAATTCAATTTGCAAATGCACAAAAAATTATTATCTTATAATAAAAATATGGAGATTTTATGAAAGTAGGCTTTGTAACTGACTCAACTTGTGATTTACCACTTTCTTTATTACAACAAGATAATATATCTATTTTACCTAGTAAAGTTCTAGTTGATGGTAAATATTGTTATGATTATAGAGACGAAAAAACAATACAAGAAATTTATACACAGATAAATTTAAATAAAAAATTAGAGACTGAGGCATTATCAGTAGACGAAATATCAAATATTTTTTGTGACATACTATCTAAAAATGATTATGACTATTTAATTGTTCTAACAACAATGGCAAACAAAAGTAAATTTTTCTTAAATTGTACTGAAGCTGCTATTAAAGTTAAGAAACAATGCCAAGATGCTAGGAAAGAAAAAGGGTTCTCCCTAAATCCCATAATACATGTTATAGATAGCGACCAAAGTTCTGTCGGGTTGGGAATAATTTTATCTACTATTATAAAAAACTCTTCAGAGTTTTTAAATTTTGATGACTTTTTAGAAAATATTTACGAAATTAAAAAGAAAACAAACATGTTATTTATACCTAATGACATTCAGCGACTTTTTTTTAATGAGAGACAAGCCATTTCTGATGTTTTAAAACTTAAATCCTATCTCGCATCAAAATTAAATACTAAACCAGTTTTGTTGTTTAAAGATGGCAAACCTAATATTCTTTCAACACAAATTGGCGTGAAGCGAGCTATGAACAAAGCAATATCGCATTTAGTTTCTATAATTTATGAAAATCAATTAGCTGAACCTACAATACATTTAGCTTATAGTGGACCTCTAGAAGAATTAAAGAACAATAAAAATTATTTAAGACTTTTAGAAATTATTAAAGAAAAAAATATTAAAATTTACAAATCTAATATAGGTGGGACATTAGCTTCTCACATTGGCGTAAGATCTCTAACAATATCTTACATTATCAAATAAAATAAGCCCCATATGGGGCTTATTTTATTTTTACTACTTTTGGTTTTTACATATTTTGACTTAACACAACAATAAAAACTTAGCTACCATCATCAAATGGATACGCCTTAACATAATACCGGCGAAAATGCAGTTTTGAGATTTACCCAAAATAATAACTGCTTTGAACTTTTAATTTTATTAACTTTTAAAAAAAAGTCAATAGATAAACTTGTTTTTTTTGAAAAAAACAAAATATAACTAAAAATCGTTGCTTTTACTTATAATATTTTATATCATGATGCAACGCAACAAAATTACTCATAGAGGTTAAACATGCAATCATATATTATCAAAAGATTAAGCGAAAAAAATAGGGGTAAATGCTTAGAACACTTTTTAAGGTTAGACCCAGAATCAGTTTATACTAGATTTTGCGCCCCACTTAAGGAAGATGCCTTAACAAATTATGTCAAACGAATGAATTTTGAAAAAGACGGTATTTTTGGAGTTTTTGATATTGATTTAAATATTGTTGGTATTGGCGAATGTGTTATTGATCCACAAAAAGATTCTGCTGAAGTAGCTTTCAGTGTTGAAAAAGATTATCAAGGAAAAGGATTGGGAAATAAACTAATGGAAAGAGTAGTTAGATTTGCCAAGACTCAAAATAAACATCATTTAGAAATGGTTTGTTTAAGGACAAATGCTGCCACAGTTCATTTAGCACAAAAACATGGTCTGCATATTCAAAGCTCTTATGGCGAAAGCCATGCTGTAATAGATATGGACGAAGTAAATCCAGCATTAGAAAATCTTAATGAAGTGGTTGATGATTCTTTAGCAACTTATGTTCTTCAACAAAGAGAAACCATCCACAATTGGAAAGAAAGTCAAAAAATTATGGGACATGCCATTGGAGAAGCTTACTCTGGTTTAATCAAAATGATGACACCACGAGCATTTTAAAAAAAGCCCCAATTTGGGGCTTTTTCTTTTAGTAGAATTGTAATACCCCAACTATTTTCTTTTCTTGATCTGTAACAATTAAAGCATTGATATGCTTTGCTCTCATTAAATCTTCGGCTTCACCTATTTTTTTATCTTCAATTATGGAAACAGGATTAATTGTCATAATATCTTTAGCTTTTAATTTAAAAACCTTTTCGCTGTGATTTTCTACTGCCCTTCTTAAGTCACCATCAGTTATTATTCCAACTAAATTTTCCTCTTCTACAACAACCACTAACCCTAATTTTCCTTTAGTCATTTTATGAATTACATTTTCAATTTCTAAATTTTTATTTACTAATGGAACTTTTTTATGCATTAAATCTTTTACAGTGGTCAATAATTGTCGCCCCAAACTGCCACCAGGATGCCTAAATGCAAAATCTTCTGGTTTAAATTTCTTTAATGTCATTAATGTAACAGTTATAGCATCTCCCATTGCTAGCGTCGCCGTAGTAGAAGTTGTAGGTGCTAAATTATGTGGACAACTTTCTTTTTCTACTTCTACCAACAATACTGCATCAGAATGTTTTGCTAATGTGCTTTTTCTTTTTCCAGTAATTGATATTATTTTTAATCCTATTTTTTTTAATACTGGCACTATTTTTACCAACTCATCAGTTTCCCCACTGTAAGATATTAAAATTGCTGTATCATCTTTTTGAAACATACCTAAATCTCCGTGGTAGGCTTCCCCAGGATGAACGAAGAAAGATGAAGAACCAGTAGAAGAAAGTGATGCTGCTATTTTTCTACCTATATGCCCAGATTTTCCCATTCCAGAAACAATAACTTTACCTTTTGTTTCTAATAAAATAGATATTGCTTTGGTATATTCTTCTGAAATGTTTTCAGAAATCTTTAATAGAGCTTGGGCTTGCTCTTTGAACACCTTCTGTGCCAACTTTATACTGTTATTCATATAAAACCTTTAATTTATAACGAAAACAGCATAAATATAAAAAATTATTTTAGCAATAGCAAAACGTAACAAAATTTTATTTTAGTTATTTTTAAAAATTTGATTGTTGTGCTTAGCATCTGGAGCGGGATAACGGGCTTGAACCGTCGACCTTAACTTTGGCAAAGTTACGCTCTACCAACTGAGCTAATCCCGCAGAATTGGCACATAGTCTATTCAATGCCAAAAGAAAGTATTAGACGGGAAACAAAAGTTTTAACCCCTTTCTTTACCAAATTTCAGAGGCTTGGTCTAACCCCCGAAGCATAAGCTTCATAAAAACTGGTCGGAGTACAAGGATTCGAACCTTGGACCTCCTGCTCCCAAAGCAGGCGCACTACCAGGCTGTGCTACACTCCGTAAAGCTTTCCTCCTACGGTGGTAATTATATCGTATCAAGAACCGAGAATCCCCAATCCCATCACACACGACCTCCACCCACTTCCCGACTAGGAGAAATTTTCGCATTGCCAGCGCTAGTTTGGTAAGACTAGAACCACCCTTGAGTCATCAACTCACTTCTCATCGTGCGGGTCACACTATCTGGTGATTAGCCAGAACGTTCTTGGCTTCGGCAGTAGGACTCGAACCTACGATAAGGGCTTCAAATCGCGTATGCTGGGTGCCCCCGTGTTTCCCAAAGTTACCCTCACATCTCCTCAGTGCCTTATCGCTCGTTTCTAATTATTTGCCTGTTCCGCACTTCCCGGACTCACAGTGTTTGGTTTTAAAGCCTACGCGATTGTTACAAATAAAATTACTCAGAGAATTATCTCACCTACTTAATGTTACTCTACCTTCCTCTACACTATACCGAAATAAATTTGGTTGCGGGGGCAGGATTTGAACCTACGACCTTTGGGTTATGAGCCCAACGAGCTACCAGACTGCTCCACCCCGCTATAAACTTAAATCTAAACTAACTTGGTTGCGGAGGGTGGATTTGAACCACCGATCTCTAGGTTATGAGCCTAGTGAGTTAACCGGACTTCTCTACCCCGCTTCAATTCTTGATGTTTCGCCCCTCAACTCGCTTACATCGTTTCCACACTTATAGTATGCGGATTCCCTATTACATATTTGGTGCCGGAGAAAGGATTTGAACCCTCGACCTTCTCATTACAAGTGAGCTGCTCTACCAACTGAGCTACACCGGCAAAAATTCTTACCACACTACTTTTCCTATTATACACCGTGTGCTATGGTGAGTGTTTGGTGGAGGATAGGAGATTCGAACTCCTCTGATTTCTGCTTGCAAAACAGATGTCCACGCCTAGCAGACCCATCCCCCAAATACACAACAATCAAATTTTTAAAGAACAACTGTAACTTTTCAGATACATCAAAAAGAAAAAGCACCTTTTTTTAGGTGCCTTTTGTTTTTGATTCTGGTTTTATTTATTTACCATCTATCTCCACAAAAGACACAAGCAACTGCACCACCCGCTGGGGTTGTAGTAGTAGTCGTATTTGTAAATGTATGTTTTTGCATTTCTTTCCTTGAATTAATCAATATGTGTATTGTGCCATTAAAAAAAATTATTGTCAACACATTTTTATAATATTTTTTATAAAATTTTATTATTTTTAAAAAAATGATAATTTATCATTCTTGTTGAAAACCAAAGTACACCAAACCATATAAATACATCAGCAAAATTAAAGATAAAATATTTTTCTTCTGTTTCTATTTTTAAAAAATCAAACACTCTTCTAAAAAATAATCCCTCTATGGTATTGCTTAACATACCTGAGAATATTAATGCTACTGAATTATGTCTAAAAAATAAAAGAGGTTTTATTTTTTTATTGAATACGATAATAATCATAAATACAACTTGAAAGAAAAAACTATACCATAAGTCTTCTATGCTTGAATCATTTATATAATTAAATGTTGGATTTATGAAATCATTTGTAAAAAATGAACTCATAAATAAAAAGAATATTTTTGTTAACCACTCTAACAATACTAAAATAGTGATTAATAAACTAAAAGATAAAGAACTCATAATTTCTAATATTATACATTTGTTTTTAAAAAAGAATTATAATATACTCAATAATGTATTAATTCAAATATGAAAAGGCACAATATGATTGACAAAGAAAAAGAGCTAGTATTGAAAGTTATGCCAATGCCATCTGACACTAATATTCATGGAGATATTTTTGGTGGTTGGATTATGTCACAAGTTGATATTGCTGGAGCAATTCCCGCCGCTCAACTATGTAAAGGAAGAGTCTCTACTGTGGCTGTAAATAATTTCGTTTTTAAGAAACCTATTTATATTGGAGATTTAGTTTCTTTTTATGCTAAAGTTATTAAAATTGGAAACACATCCATTACTGTTGAAGTTGAAGTTTGGGCACAAAGACAAAGATATCAAGATACAATTAAAGTTACTGAGGCAACACTTACATATGTTGCTATAGATGAAGATAGACATCCTAGAGTTTTTTCTAAATAATAAAAAAGCCCCAAATTGGGGCTTTTATTATAACATTCCAGAATCTAATGTCTTTTTTGCTTCTAATGCTTTAGCATAAAACAATTCTAGCTGTTCCCAAATTTGTTTGGCATAATTTTCATCAGAAGAATTTAGCTTTAAGGCTATATCTACCAAGCAAACATTATCCTCAAGACCAAACCACTCTTTATGATATTTACCTTCTTTGTAGCCTTTAGCTTGCCTAAAGATATTTAATGTATTTTTTTGAACATATTGCTCATAAATATTTTCCATTGTTAAACCAACATCTTGGCAAACACTGAAAAACAATCCTAATGAAAATCTTTTAGCACAAGCCAAACCAGCCATTACATCTAATTTTTCTAAAATATTTAAATTTTTAAAATAATAAATACGCTTATCAAATGTTACATTATCTGCCATCGCATTAAGATCTGACATTACTACATTCAATGTCTGCTCTTCATTTCCTTCTTCTAACTGTAAATATCTAGACAAATAAAAATGCCAAATATCAATTAGCTCCATTTGCAATTGTGGTATATCTTTCTTTTGAGCCTTCCACCATTTCCAACCATGATGCTCTACAGCTTCAGCAGTTTCTAAAGCGGCCGCCCTCATATAATCCCAACCTTTTGTTACCCATTCAGGATGAACAGTTTTGTTCATCTTGTTTTGCATTTCTAACATAACTTTTATTTGTGACTTATTTAACATATTTTTTCCTTTTTTACATTACTTCTATTTCTATTTCACTTTTACTTTTTTGGACTTCATAAATCTTAGTATTTCCTAAAAATTTTAATATTTCTTTTTCAGAGAACTCTTTGGCTTTATATCTACTAAAATTTCCACCCTTGTAAATAACTAAAATTGGATATGTTGCTATTTCCATAATATCACATAATTGCTCATCAGCTTCTGTCGCATTTCTTAAAAATTCAAATGTTTTTAATCTCGGCAAATTCTTTTCAATTTTTAATATTGTTTCTTTAATTTCTTTGATTTGATTGTTTTCTTCCTTCTCGTGAAAAAAACATAAAACAGGCAAATCTTCGCTTAGCATAGAAATAAAATCTGTTCGGTTTACAATTTTCATAATACTTTCTCCTAAGTTTATATCATACACTTTTTTACGAAAATAATCAACCATAAACTTGACTTTTATTTCACATGTAAATATAAAAATACAACTTTATGGAGAACTTTAATGTTTAAGATGAAAAAGAATGATCCTGTGGCTGCTTCTTTAAAAAAATATGCTGATGAAAACAATATGTCCGTAAGAAACATTTTGTTATCGGACGACCACTTGCTTAAAGTATGCGACATATTCTATCCACAACTTCCAAAGTTAGTCCGCATGACAATGAATAAAGAAAAATTTGTGTCTTTTTATAAAACAAATAGAGAAGCTTTCGCTTCTCAAGTTGGGGACATGTAATTAAAAAATTAATGTGTTGGATTTATTATTATCTGAACAACATCTTCAATAACAATCTTAACTTTTAAACCATCTCTATGAAAACATAGAGATGATTCATCTTCTTCTATTTGGTTTTCTTTTGGTAGACTTTCATATGAAAGACAATAAATGAATGTATTTATATGATTATCATATATATCATCACCCCAACCAAATAACTCTCTTGTTTTTTCTGGAAATAATTTCCATTCATAAGAAGCCAATGTCTTATCTTTTCTTTTTATATCAGCAACCATTTTTTTATATATTGGACTATTATAAAAAGCTAAAATTGACTTCTCTCTCTTCTTTAAATCATCGCAAAATGCAATATATTTTGAATTTTTTTGTATTTTAAGATTATCCATATTATTCATCAAAATTAGAAAAATCTTGTGCCCAATTAATTAAAGGAACCCATTGAGCGATTTCTCTTTCAAAAATATTAGTTTTTGAATCAAAGATTGTCAATCCATGAGCTGCCAAATGAACATATATTTGAGCTTGTCTTATCATTGTTGGACTAAACAATCCAGTGGAGCCTATAAATTTTGACAACTGTTCAGCAGCTTTAGTATTAAAATCAACCATGTTTCCTATAATACACAAATCTGTTTCTTTAGATTGACTATTAATTATTTCAACTATTTCTTCTAAAAATGATTCTGTTGACAATATATCAAAGTAACCAGGCTTTAGTGGCACTATAACTTTATCTGACATAGATACTAATTTTTGTAAAGACCCAGCTCTAATACCAGCCGGACTATCAATAATCACTATATCAATATCTTTTTCTTCTGTACTGATAGCACCATTGTTGATTTGCCAAGCATAAATTTTTGGTAATCCTTCAGGTCTATGCTCTAGCCAATTGTATGAAGACTGTTGAACATCAAAATCACCTATCAAAACTTTTTTACCTTGGTTAGCAAAATAACCAGCCAAATTAGTTGAGATTGTGCTTTTACCAACACCACCTTTGTGATTTAAAATAGATATCACTCTTTTTTTCACTGTAGACACTCCTAAATATGCTGACTATATTATAAAAATAAATAAAAAAAAGCAAGAGCGAAAAAGAACAAAAAAAACCAACCATATTGGTTGGTTGAAGCTAGCTTTTGCTAGCATGTCTGAGCCGGGAAAAACTCAGTACATTTGTCTATATTATATAAATAATAAAAATATTTGTCAATAGCCTTGCAAATATTTAAAAAAATATTTAGAGTAATAAAAAAATAGGAGAGCTTATGCTTGTTGTAAATTTATTAGGAGAACCAGGAGTTGGAAAAAGTGTAACTGCCGCAGGTTTATTTTATGAACTTTCTATTAATGGTTTTAAAGCAGAAGTTATTCAAGAAGTTGCCAAAGGATATGCTTGGGAAACCCCAAAAGATAAAGATGGTAATAGTTTTGAACACCCCATTTTTAGTCAACAAATTTTTATATTAGGCGAACAAAATAGACTATTGGAACGAGTCAACGGAAAAAGAGATATAGCGATAATGGAGTGCCCTCTTATTTTGGGGGCTATTTATCAACCAGCTGATTACTTTAAAAGCTTTGAAGCTTTGGTTTTAGAACAATTTAATGCTTACAACAATTTTAATATTCTTTTAGAAAGAAGCCATGACTATGACGACATGGGTAGACTTCAAAATGAAGAGCAATCTTTAGAAGTAAGGAACAAACTTAAAGACTTTTTGGAAAAGCATAACATTCCTTACATTAAGATGAGAACTCACGAAAAAATAAATCAAGAGATTTTAATTAAAATTAGAGATAAATTTTTTCCTACTCAAAAATTAAAAACAATAGAAAAAAATATTAATAATTAATTCACAATCAAATCTTTTTCGTTGATTTCTGTTTTATTGATTTTCAAAGCATCACCAAATCTATTAATAAATGCTATTGGATTTTTAACTCTTTTATAGCAGAACTTTTTGAAACACAGATATTCTTCATCTATTCCAATTCTTTGATTATTTTCAGTCATAAAATCTTCAAATTCATAGAGCTTACCATTGTTAAAAATATATTTATAAATATTTTCACCACCCCATACAGCTATAGGCTCTACAAATTTAGAATTTTTTATAAAAGAATCTACCTTTTCAATTATTTTATTTCTTCTGGTAATTTCTTCTTTGATAATTTTTTCATGCTTTTTAATTTCAGTAACTTGATTTTTTTCAAGTTGTTTATCTGTAATTCTTTTTGATACCCAAAAGAAAACTATAAATAATACAATCCATATAAAAACATTATTTGTTAAATTTTCCATAAATTTATGTTTTTCCTTTACTAATACTATGCAAAGTATAATATAAAAAAATATTTTTATCAACTAAAATGAATAATTGACATATTTCCTTATTATTATATAATGCTAATTTAAAAACGGAGCCTAGAAAAGAATGAGTAAGCAAGCTATAAAAAATTTAATGCTATTTTTATTTGTAAATTTATTGATTGCTGTAGTTATAATTTTTAATGATTACTATACTGAAAAAATCAATTTAAGAAAAAAACAATTAGCAGCAACACAAAACCAGACAGTTGCTAGCCAAGTTCCAAATATGGCCATTGCTGAAACTAAGAATACTCCAATCAACAATATAGTGACTACCCCACAAAATGTAGTAACAAACAATGTTGAAAGCAAACCATCTTCATCTGAAGCAGCTCCTAACACATCTGATTCTGTTTGCATTACTATGGGACCATTTAATTTGGAGGAAAAGGGGACTATTGATTTTATTTTAAATAAATCAAAGGAATCACATTTAGCAGAAGTTGAAAAGAAGAATCCATATAAAATCTTTTGGGATTTAGGTAAAGACCAAGATATTGCTGAAAAGTTATTTAAAAATCAAAAAGATGGTGCTATGAGCGATGCGAGATTTGAACTAAATCAAAACTCTAATGGTAATTGGGTTGTTGATATTACAATTATTAAAGGCAGTAAAAGTGTAGTTGAAAAACTTACAAAAGATTTGGCTACTAAGGCGAACAAACTAAATGCGGGTGGAGATTGGAAATTTGAACAAATGAAAGAAAGCTATTTTTATACCTTTAAACAATATAACCAAGTATCTCCTAATACAATTAAAAACATTGATGTTCTTTTGAAGCCAAAGAAAGAACCTTGTTAATTTTTAATAACTTTTATTGGGTAATTTTCTGATTTAACTTTATCCAAGAATATTTGTTGTTCTATCTGATCTTCAAAAGGACCGACTCTCACTCTAAAAAGAGAGTCGTTTCCATTTTTAATCTCTGATATATTGGCATTGTATCCTTTAGATTTAATTTTATTTACCAACTTTTCAGCAGTATCTTTATTTTTAAATGCTCCAATTTGAAGAGATTCTTTTGGAGATTTTTCCACAGTAATTTTTTCTTTTGGCATTACTGAACTATCTTTTATTGGCTCTTTTTTCTCAATATCCTCTTCCTCACCTACTGATATTTCTTTACTAGCATCCATTACATTTTCAACAGATATAGATTTTCCTAGATTAGAAGCTTCTACTTTATCTAAATTTTTATCCTTAGGAACATTGTAAAGAGGTAAAACTTCTGACACTACACCTGAAAATACGGGGGCTGCCACTATACCACCATAGTAACTTATCTTCTTAGGCTCATCTACCATAACACCCACTATTATTTTAGGGTTAATTGCAGGAGCAAACCCCACAAAAGATGAAATGTACTTTTTTACATATTTACCATTTTCTACCTTATTGGCTGTTCCTGTTTTTCCTGCTGTCGTATAAAATTCTGTTTGTGCTAACTGAGCAGTTCCTTCTTTTTGAGTAACTGACATCAACATTTCTTTCATTATATTGGCAGTTTTTGATGATATAACTTTTCTACATTCTCTTTGTTTTTCATTTTCAATCTTAAGTAAAGAAACATTACAAACCTCACCTTCATTTGTAAAAAGTTGGTATGCCTGAGTCATTTGTAATAAGTTAACAGCAACGCCTTGTCCAAAAGCTATGTTAGCCTGCTCAATTGGTTTCCACTTATTCCAATGTCTTAAAAGTCCTCTTGTTTCACCAGGAAATCCTATATCAACTTTTTTCCCGAATCCTACATCATTTAATAATGTTCCCATTTCCTCAGGACTTAATTGCATACTTACTTTAACAGTTCCAATATTTGATGATTTTTGAATTATTTGAGCAACACTTAATGAGTCTTTAGGATGTGTATCTGTAATTTTTTTATTTCCAATCTTCACTTCTTTTGTGTCAAACACAGTATTAGCACTTACTATTTTTTTCTCCAAAGCTAAAGATACAGGGAATGGTTTCATTATAGAACCTGGCTCATAGACATCAACTAATGCTCTATTTCTTAATTTTTTGCCATCAAGATTTTTTCTTGTATTTGGATTGTAATCTGGCATATTTACTAAAGAAAGTATTTCTCCAGTGTGAGCATCAAGCACAACTACTGAACCTGCTGATGCATTATGTTTTTCTATTGTATCAGCTAAAAATTTTCTAGCTACTGTCTGAGCCCTTATATCTATAGTCAACTTAACATCTTCTCCATTCACTGGTTCAGTTGCTTGTCCAATCTCACCAATCACATCTCCTCTTCTGTCCTTGAGAACAACTCTTTCTCCATTTTTTCCTTTTAGAATATCTTCTTTTGCTAGTTCAATACCTTCTTGTCCTTTATTGTCTAAATTAATAAAACCAACCAAATGTGATGATATTTCTGAACTTGGATAAAATCTTTTTTGAGAGTTTTCAAAAAAAACTCCGTTTATTTTTAACTTTTGAATTTGCTCTGCAATATCTAAATCAACTTGTCTTTTTATATAAACAAAGTTTTTATTTGAAGCACCATTTAATTTTTTATCAAATTCATTTTTGGAGATATTTAATATTTTTATAAAGTCTTTTATTTTAGCTGAATCTTTTTCTAAATTTAACTCTGATGGATTGATTACTACATTTTTGGTCATATTTGTTATTGCCAAAATGTTACCATTTCTATCTAATATTTTCCCTCTAAATGAAGGTATCTCTAAATGGCGCATAAATCTTTCATTACCCCTTTCTTGTAGAAATTCACTATTTATAACTTGTATATAAATCGCCCTTCCTATTAAGAGTCCTAAAAGAATAAAAATAAACACCATCATAAAGACAGAACGGAAAACCGAAAGATCTGCTTTTATTGAATTTCTATTGCTCACAACACACCTTTTTAAATTAAATCGTTATTCTTAAGTTCTTCCTTTAAATATCCATAAATTACAGGAGAAAGAACCGCACCAATTACCCCAAAAATTGATTCAAAAATTAACATAGCAATTAATAATTCCCAAATGCTAGTTTTTATTTTTTCACCAACTATTTTAGCATTAATATAATATTCTAATTTGTGAACAATAATTAAAAATAATAATGAATATATAGCAACATCAAATGATACATTCAAACTAATTAATGTAATTAATGTGTTGCTTATTAAGTTTCCCACTACTGGCAACAAACCAAATAAAAATGTTAATACAACCAATGTTTTAGCATATGGCATATCTATATTCATTATTGGCAACAGAACTAACAAATAAATACCTGTTAAAACTGCATTTATAGCAGATATTTTTACTTGAGCAAAAACTACTTTATGGAATACATTCATAAATGTAGAAATTCTATTTAACAATTCCTGCTTAAACATTTTTGTTTCGTTTGTTATTTTAGAATCTAAGTTTATTATAGCAATTAATGCTCCTATAAACATTCCTATTAAAATATGAATTAATCCAACAGTTATATTTTTTGAAATTAATAACATATCTGGAGCTGATTTCTTAATAATATTTAAAACCCCCTCTTTTAATTCTATTAAATTTTCAGGTAAATATTGGTGAAATTTTTGAGGAATATAAAACTTTAAAAGCTCTAGTGTTGAAAAAGCCTTATCTCCCAAATTTGCAAAATTATCTTGCCCCACAGTTAACACATAATAAAAACCTGCAAAAATCAATGTTAATATTAGAAATATAATAAGACTAAGGGAAAAAATTGTAATTTGTTTAGCGGTTTTTGAATGTATTTTATTTTTTGTAAAATCATGAAGTATATTAACAATAATATACATAGAAACACCACCAACTAATGCAGTCATTAAATGATAATGAAATAATAATATCAATCCTAAAAACATTAGCACATATGTTGATAATTTAATATTCTTATCTAAACCCATAAGCATCCTATAAAATAACCACTGTAATATAAACATTTTTTGTTTTTTGTCTAGTATTTATTGTTTTTATTTCACAAACATTTTTTTTGCTATATAATATAAAGATAAATTGAAAGAAATTATTACTATGCAAATTTATCATTTATACAGTGACGGAAATTATTTTCCAAAAGCAAAGAAATCTGGGTTTGGTGGTTATATAGAATCCCCAAGTGGTGAAGTTCTTGTGGAATATAGCGAACAAATTAAAGAAAAAGAACATTCTCATAGCTTTGAAATCTTAGGAATTATCAGAGGGCTTGAAATAGCCAAAAGTAAAAATATTGAACACATAATTTCTCATTGTGATGATAAAACTACTGCTAAAAAATTGAAGGAATATTTCGAGCAGGGGATATATGGAATACCTAAAAATGTCAAAAAAGAACTTTTTGAACAAGTTGTTGAACTAGCTAACCATTTTAAGAGCTTAAAATTTGAATATATTCCAAGAACTCAGAATAAATATGCTGATGCTTTATCAAGAAGATATGCCGGTCTTATGGAAGAGAACTTTATTAGACAATATAATTTAGAGCTAGACCTTTCTGAATCAAAATTCAAGCACGCAAATAAAACTAAAAAAAGAATCTTTTTCTCCCATCCTGCAATTGTTAGAAATCACAATAAAGTTAATCCATTTTTAGTAGCTCAAGTTAGAAATAAAAAAATAAGAAAAATTTCAAGAGAAGAGCAAAAAGAAAATTACCATTATTTGTTTAATGAAGTTTTTAATGTTGAAAATGAAACTATAGTTAGAAGTTTTTTCTATAATCATAAAAATGAATTGATATTAAAAAAAGATTATCCTACAAACTCTTTAGAGTTTAACTTTGATAAATACTGTGATATTTTTTCAGAAAACTTATCTACATTAAAAAATGATTTAAAAGCAGAAAAAGTTTGGATTTCCTCTAATTATAGATTAGGAAATTATATTTTTGAACAAAAAGAAAAAATAAACGAAGATTTGTGGGAACCTCTTTTAAAAGTGCATAAGTCTATTAATGGATTTAAAAAAATATTTTTTAACCACCTACATTTTGAACACACATATAGTCAAGAAATTGCACCACAAGAGAAAAAGAAAAAGAAGTTAGACGAAGATATTTACACATTAGAGGATTTAATGGAAAAATTAAATCAAAGTGAATTTATTAAAGATACTAGTAAATATTTTGGTGAAATTATTAGACATCAATTAAGAAATTATAAAAATGTTTTAGAGAGAGAATTAAACTCAATTGAAATTCATGAGGTTATACAAGAAACAGTTGCCAATTTAAAAGCAAAAGGTGTCAATAATATTCCTCCTAAATATAAAAATTAAAATATCAATTTGACATTTTTCCCTATACTGCTATTTTTAACTTGTTTTCCCTATATAAAGCAACATATTTATATAAAAACAAGTTAAAACTATGGATTTCTATAAAATACTCAACGTTAAAAAAGATGCTAGCCAAGACGATATCAAGAAAGCATATCGTAAATTAGCCATGAAGCATCACCCTGATAGAAATCAAAATGATAAAAAATCAGAGGAGAAATTTAAAGAAATACAAAGAGCCTATGAAACTTTAGGAGAACCTCAAAAAAGAGCAGAATATGATGCTCATCAAAGTTATCAGAAAAATAACAACAGAAAAACAGGGCAATATGAATCAAATTCAAATGCCGAAGATTTGTTTAGAGAACATTTCTCAGACATATTTGATGACCATTTTTCAAACTTCTTTAGACAAAGAGAAATTATTCAACAAATTGAACTGCCAATAACTTTTTGGGAAGCCATTAAGGGAACAACTAAGAAATTCCAACTAAATGTTGACGAAAACGGCAGAATAAAAACATATGAAATTAAATTAAATATACCAGCTGGCTCTAATGTTGGAGATAGTTTCGTAATTAATGTTAGTGATGAAAAAATACAAGTTGTTTTAAATGTAGAACCTCATCCCAATTTTCAGCGAAACAATTTAGATTTGTTTTTAAAAGTTGATATTCCATTTGATTTAGCTTTGTTAGGTGGGACAGTTATCTTCCCTCATTGGGATGGAGATATAGAGGTTACATTGCCTCCAGGACTAAACAATGGCAATCAAGTTCTACTAGCAAATAAAGGTGTTCAAAAAGGATTTTTCAAAGGAGATCTTTATTTGGTTGTGAATATTACCATACCTAAAAAACTAACAGAAGAACAAAAGAAGATTATTCAACAATTCTCAGATACTGAAAAAACAAAGAAAAATTGGTTTGATAGTTTAAAAGAAAATTTATCAAAACTTTTTTAAATTTTAACTTTTTTGGCTTTAGTAGTGTTCTTGTTTGAAGTCCCAACAATTTCTGCCATCATCATCATTTTGTTAAATATCTCTACTTGATTTTCTTCTGTATGAAGTATATTTGCTTGATTATGAATTGTAGCATTTAAATCAATTGTACCTTTTTTAATTTTGTTGGCGAAGGGATGTTCATTTAAATAAAACTTAGCTTCTTCAAGAGTTATAGGTATAGTTTTTAATGTTTGTGAGAATTTAATTTCTCTCTTTTTTTTCTCATTTCCATTTTCATCAATAGGGATACCTTCATCTATCATGAAGTCATCATCTTTTTTATCATAAGCACTTCCTATAGCTTTAAAAATGCCCATTCTTCTGCTAGAAAAAACAAAAAAACATTCTCCTTTATCATTTATATAAATAGCAGGAAATTTTTGGAATACCTCCAAATGAGAAAAGTCACAATGTGTTATTTTAATATCTTTTGTTTTTCTTCCCCAAAATAACATTTCTTTATTAAAATTATTTTTTATTAATTGTATTTTTTCCCATTCAGAAGCTGGTATTTTTACATTTTTATCTTTTTTAGATCCACCTTTAACTTCTTCTAGAATAATTTTATTCATCCCATCTAACAAAATTTCATTATGCCACTGAATGTTTGCTTCATCATTTTGTTTCTCAGAAAAAATAAAGTTTAATGCCCAAGTGCCTAAAAGATTTCTTTGTGATCTATAGCCAGCATAAAATGATGGTTCAAAATAACCTTTGCTATAAAAATCAAAACATTGATCTTTTTCATTGAACTCAACCTTTAAATCAAATACATTATCTTCTTTTATTTCTAAAGATTTTAAATCTACAGAATTTGAAATAACCTTTTGAGAATTAATGAAATTTTCTTGAGCAACTTTAGAAGCCAAAAAGTGATTCTTTACTTTTAAATAAAATTGAGGATTAATAACAAAATATGTTTTCTTTTCAGTTTTTTTATTTCCCATTTCTTCTTTAAAAAAATCAGTTGTTAGCATTAAGCTATCCGTATTGTTTTCTGGTAAAAACTTTGGACTGATTAAATATGAAGATAATAAAGAAGAACTCTTAAGTAATTTGTAATTTTCAGAACCTAAAAAGTCTTTAGCTAATACAATAAATTTCTTACTTTTAGGCTCTAGTTTTAATATTAAATCTGGTGTTTCTAGCTTTAAATTATTTTGAACATCATTTTCATACTCAACACTAGATTCTTCAAAATTCTTTTGATTTTTTATCTCGTAGTTTTTTAAAACCTCAAACAATTCTTTAAGAATTTCTTTTTTATGCTCTAAAGGCCCAGTTCTTTCAGTCGTATAAAATCTATATTTTTTTTCTTGCCAATAATATGGTGGGAAGTTTAACTTTAAAGTTTCTTGAACTTTTTTAGACAAATCTTTATCTTCATAAGATAATTTTTCACCCACATAAACAGAAACATCGTAATCTTCAGAATGCACATCGCCCCCATAAGTAGTTTGAATATGTTTTAACTCAACCTTAATCCAATCCAATCTAGGAGCCTCTATTCCAAAAAAACTATCTCCCATAGTCTTTTTTTCAAATATTTTTTTTACTTTTGCCATAATTATAAAATAATTCTCTATTTAATATTATAACAAAAATATTGATAAACAAAAATTATTGTGATAGAATTCTCAAAATAAAAAGGAACTCATTTAAATGCCACATTATGTATTGGAAAATTGTATTGCTTGCAAATATACTGATTGTGTTAGTGTATGTCCCGTTGATTGCTTTCATGAAGGTCCCAATTTTTTAGTAATTGACCCAGAAGAATGTATTGATTGTGCGTTGTGTGTTTCAGAATGCCCCGCTGAAGCTATAAAATCAGAAGGTGATTTAAAGAAAAATGAATTGCATTTCATAGATATCAATTTTAATTTATCTAGAACTTGGCCAAAAATAACTGACAAAAAAGCCCCATTAGAAAATGCTGACGAAAATAATGGCAAGAAAAACAAGCTAGATTTATTAAGGAAAAAGTAATGATAACAAATATTAGAATATTACTTCAAATAGCATTAGTTGGTGCCGTATTATTTGGTTCAATATTTGGCTTTTGGTTTAAAGGGCAAGAATTGGAAATGATTAGAATGATTGGAGCAATTACCACTGTAACCTTAACCATTCTAATCAAACCAGATTTTTTTCCTTGGCATAATTAACTTCAAACTCTTCCACTAATTCAGGTTTTGCTATGCTTGGATTCCCCGCAGTCTTATATTTTATTTTATCCCAATTTATTTTCTTGAAAACTTCTAGTACATTTGCTGATTTAGCTTTAATAAAATAATGAGAATTAGGTGAGAATTCTTGAAAATCTAACTTAACTTTTCCAGCTGCAGCACCGACTCTCTGAATAGCAAATTCTGCTTTATCTTTACTCACAAAATCAAAGAAACTTGATTCTGTTTTATTTACAACCTTTTCTCTTTTTATATTTGATCTTTTCCATATTTGAAAAACTACAGGAACCTTTCTCTTTTCTGAACCAAAAGAAAAATAAACGTTTCCCAAGTCTAATTCCTCAACTAATATAAAGTTAAAATCTAGTTTATTTTTAACTGAATTTTTTGAAAAAGTGGCAGGTAAAATCATAGCAATCACATCAGCGTTTGATTTACTCATATGGTTAAAAAACTTAATCGCAAGTGAACTATTTTTTCCAAAAGGAGGATTCCCTAAAAAAAGCTTAGTTTTATTACTCTCTGAAAAGACATTTTTTAAATCTTCTTTTAAAAAGTCAGATTTTTTTACCATATTATGTTGAGGCATAATATCAAATGCTAGTTTAGGATATCCAAAACCTAATTCAAAAGCACCATCAATAAATGAACCCGCACCCGCACTAGGCTCTATCCATTCAAGATTGTTCTTGTCTAAATGCTTTTCTAAAATAAGTAAGCAACCACTAACAGTGTCTTTTTGTGTAAAAAATTGGTCTAATTCTCTAATTCCTATCATGTTATCTCCTCATTAATGTTATTTTAACATGTTCGTTTATAAATGTACAGAGAAATCTTGCTTTATTTATTTTTTATATAATGATATTAAAGTATAACTTATAGAGGGAAAATTATGAATAAATTACATCCATTTTGGCAATCTTATTTGAAAATGTTAGATTCTGTAGAACCACTTTTAAGTGACGAAAACAGAAAGTTATTAGATTCACTGAAAAACTGTAGAAGATCTTTAATTGTAGACATTCCAGTTAGAATGGACAATGGAGAAGTTAAGCATTTTACTGGATACAGGGTTCAACATTCTTTATCAAGAGGACCAGGTAAAGGTGGTATTAGATACCATCAAAGTGTTTGTCTAGAAGAAGTAATGGCACTTTCAGCACTCATGACAATTAAATGTGCTACTGTTAACTTACCCTTTGGGGGAGCAAAAGGTGGAGTTACAGTTGATCCTAATACTCTTAGTTTGAAAGAAAAAGAAAGATTAACTAGAAGGTACACATCTGAGATTATGAGCCTTATTGGACCAGAAAAAGATATTCCAGCTCCAGATGTGGGAACTAGTCAAAGAGAGATGGCTTGGATATTGGATACATTCTCAACAAGTCATGGACATACTATTCCTGGCGTAGTTACAGGAAAACCCATTGAACTTGGTGGTTCCTTAGGAAGAAAAGATGCTACAGGTTTAGGGGTTTATTTTGTTACAAGAGAAGCTCTAAAACGTAAATTAAATTTATCTTTACATAAGACTGTAGCAATTCAAGGATATGGTAATGTAGGTGCTTCTGCTACTAAATTTTTTATTCAAAATGGATTTAAAATTGTAGCAATACAAGATCACACTGGAACAGTTATTAATCAAAATGGTATAAGCATTAAAGATTTAGAACAACACTTAAACAATGGTGGAAATTTTTCAAATTATAAAGATACTGAAAGTAATCAAGAGCTATTCTGGGAAAGTAATGCAGAAATATTAGTTCCAGCAGCCTTAGAATTACAAATTACAAAAGAAAGAGCAGAAAAGTTGAAATGTCATCTTATCGTAGAAGGCGCCAATGGTCCAGTTTGTCCAGATGCTGAACAAATTTTAGCTGAAAAGGGAATAGTTGTTATTCCTGATGTTTTAGCAAATGCTGGTGGTGTTATTGTTTCTTATTTTGAGTGGGTTCAAAACTTTAATAGAGATATTTGGAATGAGGCAAATGTTCAACAAAGATTGGATGAGTTTATCAGTAAATCTTTCAAAGAAGTTTGGGAAATATCAAAAGATAAATCTTGTTCATTAAGAATGGGGGCTGTGTTCCTTGGGGTAACTAGAGTTCTAGAGGCACATAAAACAAGAGGATTATATCCTTAATCAGCCATAATTAATTAATTTTCATTTTCCTAGGTTTAAATTCTATATCTTTTAAACCTAGGTTTTTTTCTTTTGTCTTTTCTAATTGCACAATAACTTGATTTACTGGGTGTGCTTTTTCTAAAGAACTCTTTGTTTCTTCTATTGTCCACTCAATTACCTTGCTGTTATTTTTATTCTCTTTAATTAAGTATACTTTAAAGTCATTATTTTTTTCATTCAGATATAAAGAGATCATTTCTTTATAACTTTTCTTATCTTTAGGGCTAACAATCAATAATTCATAGCCAGCTTGTTCCATTTCCAATTCTAATTCTAAATCTTTATTCATTATTTTACCTCTTCTTTATTTTCTATCATATCATTTTTTTCATGAAAATCTAATTTTATTAAAACTTTATCAATACAATTTTTATCCATGTCTAAAACTTCAATTTCAATTTTATAATCTTGTTTTTCTATTTTAAAGACATCTCCTACATCTGGAACTCTACCAGCATAGAACATCACTAAACCACTTATTGTATTAACGCCACTCAATTTCAAATCTTCAATGCTTAATTTTGAGCTTAATTTATCTAAGGCTATTAAACCGTCAACAATATAAGAGCCATCTTCTCTCTTTTTAATTTCTTTATCTTCCTCTTCTTTGGCGACAGCAATATCTCCAATAATAGATGACATAATATCTTTTAATGAAACTATACCAATATTTTCTCCATACTCATTGATAATGATAGTAACATCTTTTTTCATAGACTTAAATTGTTCTAGCACTTGGCTAATCGTTACTGTTTGAGGCAAGTATAATGGTTCTTCAACATAATCTTTAAAGTTAAAGTTTTTTCCTACACAAATTAAAGAAAGAATATTTGAAACATCAATAAAACCTAATATGTTATTAATATCACCATCTACTACCAATACTTTTAAAAGTTTATTTTCAATTATTTTATTTCTGTTTTCTTCAAAACTATCGTTAATATCTATAAATTTCCACTCACCCCTATGAGTCATAATTGAAACGGCACTTCTTTCATCCATGTGAAGAACATTTGCTACTAGCTCTTGTTCATTTTCATGGAAAACACCAGCTTCTGTTCCTTGCCCCATTAACTCTTTAATTTCTTCGTTTGTTACAGTTGTATTTTCAAATCTATTGATTTTCATTATTTTCAATATCAACTCACTTGTTTCAGTAAACAACCAAACAAAAGGATATGTTGTTTTAGCCAATACACTCATTGGAATGGCAATAAAAGCAGCTATTTTATCTGATATTGCTAATGCGATACTTTTAGGAATTATCTCACCAAATATTACAGACATAAAAGTGATTGATACAATTACCATACCACTTGCCAACCCAAATGAAAACTTTTCAGTTAATCCTTGCTCTATGAAGAAGGCTGCCAGTGGTGCAATTAATGATTTTTCACCAACAATACCGCTAAGAATACTTATTGATGTAATTCCAACTTGTATAGTAGAAAGAAACATTCTTGGATTCTCTTGAAGCAACAATGCTTCCCTTGCTCCATTATAACCAAACTGCTTGTTTTCTATAATTTGTTGTAATCTACTTCTTTTAGCTGAAATTAAAGCAATTTCGCTCATGGCAAAAATTCCGTTTAAAAAAATTAAAAACAATATTAACAATATTTCCATATATTTACTTTAAAAATTAAATGATTTCTCTTATTGAGTTTAATAAGAGTTTGGATACTTCTTTATCTAAGTATTCTTGTGTAGAAAAATCTGTGATTTTTTTTGATTTTGTATCTGCATGATGTAGTCTCTTAACACCTTTAGGTATTTCCTTTAGATACATTCTTGAGAGCTTATGAGATAAGTCATCTTCTGTTCTACTGTGATAAGAAACCTCTATCACTTCAAACAAGAACTCAAGCATTAAAAATTGTGTTAGAAAAAACTTATCTGCTTTATTAATTGCTTTTTTTTGATTAGTAAAAAGATTTACACTTCCTAACGAATCTGTCTTTACTTTAACAGTTGAAAAATTTTTATTTTTCATCCACTTAATTCCTTCTATGACAGCATAATCTTCGTGTTGATCTATAAATGGAACATCAATTAATATTTTATAGAATTTATCAATTACTTTTCCATTCAAAATGGCATAACCACCAATTCCACCAATTTTATGTAGCACACCTTGTTTGTCAATGTATTCACTTAAGCTACCATCAACATGTAATATAGGAATATTTTTATAATCCATTTTTTTTCAACATTTTAAAAACAAAGGTATTATTAAAAATATTTGTAACTAATAACTTTAAAATCATAAAACAATAACATCCTTTAAACTTATTGATAATTTAACTCAATAAAGAAAAATAGTCAAATATTGTTTTATTATTTTATATGTATTATAATCTTCAAATTATAAGGAGAATATATGAAAATTAAACATATTTTACTAAGCTTTATTGTTTCTATTAGCTCTCTAGCACAAGCACAAGAGTTTAAAGGATTAAAAGAAGGGGTAGATTACGTAAAAGCACCAGTAAAGGAGGCTATTGTAGAAAGCAGTAAGCCCGTAGTCGCTGAAGTATTTTGGTATGGTTGTGGGCATTGTTTTTCCATGCTCCCCAAATCAAAAGCATTGTTTAAAAAATATGACAACAAAATTGTAGAAGTTCCATATCCAGCAGCCTTTGACAATTGGAAGAGCGGTGCTCAAATTTATTTTTCTTTAGAACAAATGGGTGTTGCTAAGGATATGCATGAAAAAGTTTTTAATGAAATTCATGTTAAACAAGTTAATATTCTAAAGAAATCAAAAGAAAGAGATAATTTCTTACAAGTCAATAAAATTGATGTAAATAAATTTAACTCTCTATATGATTCATTCTCAGTTAACGCAAAAATTGCAAAAGCTAAAAAAATCATTACTGATTTAAATATTCAATCTACACCTTCTTATGTTATTTTTTATAAGAAAAATACATATCAAGTTTCCCCCAGTTTAGTTGGAGGATATGACAGAACTATTCAAGTGATGGATGAACTCTTGACTCAAATGAGTAAATGATTCCCAATTTTAAAATTGGAATCTAATATTATTTTTTGCTATAATTATTAAATGAATAATTTAATAATTAAAATTAACAAAATACAAGAAGAAAAAAATAAAGAACGCTTATTTGATTCTTTTGTTTTTAGTGCCTATTTAGATGAGGAATTGGTTGGTTATGCTAAACTGACTTTTATTCCTCAAACTAAATCTAAAAATATTGAAAAACCCATAGACTATTTGATGTATAGAACTTATGGAAGTGATGATGAATTAATTAAAGCATATGAAGCAAAAGACTACAAATATATTTTGAATAAAATAGGTCTAAAAACTATCAATATGTTTTCTGATCATCTCCTACAAAAATCAGAAAATTCCATTAAAAATCTTTTTAATGAATTTTGTTTAAAAATTGAAGAAGATTATAAGTCTTCGCATAAATCTTTTTATGATTATTGGGTTGATAAACCAAGTATAGAATTAATTAGAGTTTTTACAGATAAAGATATTAAAGTTACTGATTACTCTGATGGAATAGGAAAAATGACTTCTAGGAAGCCATTAAACTATCAAAGAAAAGGGATTGGATTGAAGATTTACAACTCTATTTTAGATTGGTGCTGTCAAAATAATTTATCTTTGTGGGCTAGCAATACACAAACAGAAGATGCTAAAAAAATGTGGAAATTAATGGAAACATCTCCAAAGTTTTTTTTAACAATGACCGAAGTATTAAAATATTCTAGCAAAGGGGAGATTATGAGTAAAACTGAACGCCCCTCTATCAAAATTAAATAATTATTATTGTCTAAAAAATATTAAAGCCCAAAAAATGGGCTTTAATGGGAGAACAAAATATAATAATTTAATTTATGGTTATTTTCTTCATTTGAGTTTCTTGCACTTTTTTAGGTATCCTTAATTCTAAAACACCATTTTCATATTTAGCTTCTATTTTTTCTTCATCTATAGGAGCTTCAAAAGAAAATGTTCTAGATTGCTTATAATAAGAACGCTCCATTTTTAAAATTTTTGTACCTTCCTCTTCTTTAAGCTGATTTTTATTTTCTACAGAAATAGTTAAGGCTCCATCAGAAAAATCAACTTGGATATTTTCTTTTTGCGCACCAGGCATATCTGCATGAATAATAAACTCTTTTTCTTTTTCTGCGATATCAACCTTAATTATATTAAAATCATATCCTTTAGATAAAGAAACTATTCTTGCTGGGTCAATTAATAAATTTCTAAACATATTTTCCTCCTAAAATAAAATTGTTCTAATAATTTATTTGTTGTTGCTTTTATAAAAAACAAGTACTTTTTTAAAAAATTAAAGTTTGACAAAATATTGTTTTATATTTAATATTTTTCATTGTTGAATTTAGGAGAATATTACAATGGGAGACTTAACCTCTTTTATTATGTCTTTAGACACCAATCAAGCTATTCCTATTGGTCTAGCTTCATTACTTGGGGTAGGTCTAATCACATATTTTTTACTCAAACCAAAGAATAAAAATAAAATACTATCATCCGAAGATGGTGAAATAAAAATTATTTCTAATGATTTAAATGATGTTCCAATAGAAAAATCTGATAATGATTCTATTTTTAATGAGATTTTAGAAGACTCAAAAGCTTCTCGCCTAGACGAGACAACTTTAACTAAGTTTGATAGTCATTTTAATAATGAGCCATCTTTAGATAATAATACGGAATTTTCTGAATCAGAAAGCTTATTAAAACAATTAGCTTCTGAAAGTGATAAAATTGACCAAGAAAGAACAACCCAATCTAAATTAGACTCATCTAATTTTGAGCAGGCATTTGCTAACTTGAATCTACAGAGAGCAGTTCCTGATGGCAATCAAGAAAGAAATGTAAACACTAATGTTTCCAATAATTCTCAACAAGAATTAGTAGAGCAATTTGGATCTCTTGCAGCCACCATACAAGAAGAAAAGCAGCAACCAATTAATACAAAAGATTGTTTTGATGTTTGGGTGAACTATATGGGTATAAAACAAGGTAAGATGTTACTTCTTAATACATTTGTTCATCTTTCTAGCCCTTGGGGTAGCATATCTGCAATTAATGAGTTGAGTGACCATATAGAAAAAGAAATAGAAGCAGACCCAAATAGCGGTAAAAAGAGTTGGGCAATTATTTCTGTAACAGAAATAACACGATAATTATATTTTTATTTATACTTGATAACTTCTTAATTTTTTATTACTAAATTAGAAGTTATCATTTTTTTTATGAGTTATTTATCTTTATTTGAATGGACAGGAACTATTTTAGCACTTTTAGGTGCTTTTATCTTGGCATCTAAAAAAATTAAAATGGAAATACCATATAGCATGTGGATAGCAAGTAATATTTTATATATTTGGTTTTTCTACAACACTGGAAATCATGGCTTATTGGCAATGAATTTATTTGGTATTTTAATCAACTCATTTGGATTGTACCAATGGAAAAAAAGTCATAATAATATTAATCACAACTTAACAAATATAATATCAATCATTTCAATAATCTTTTTGATAGCATCTCTTGTTAGCTTATTTTTGTTCTCTATGAACGGAACAAATAATTATTTAGAATGGTTTGGCTCTCTTTTAGGAGTTGGTTCAGCCATATTCCTATCTTCTAGACATAGACTTTCTTTCTTATGTTGGGGTTTTTGGACATTAGCCAATGGAGTCTTAATATATATAGGGCTTCAAAATAATCAGTTTGGGTTTGTTGTTTTACAAATAGGATTTATGCTTAGCAATATTTATGGTGGCTATGTTTGGGCTACAGCCTTTATGAAAGAACACAAAATTGTTCAATTAGAAACACCTACACATAGTTAAACTTCTTTAAAATTTCCCAACTTTTCTTTTTAGATTCTTGATTGAATCCTATTAAATCATTAATATGAACTATCTTTTTAGCCTCATCCCCATAAGATGAGTTAAAATTTTCATATTTTATATATAAGTTATTTGGGATTAAATTTTTTCTACGTTCTTTTCCTAATATATCTTCATACTTTAATACATAATTATAGTATTCTGCTTCTTCTACAATTGCTAGCTCATATAAGTTTTTAGTTGAGTAATTATCATCAATGATTAAGCATACATCGTTGTTATTTTTACACCAATTTTTTATTAAATTAAACCTATTTAAATTGTTTTTATTTTTCATTACTTCTAAATCAGCATTTAATGATAGATTATTGTTTTCAATCCATAATTTAGTTCTATTTAAATTAGAAGTCCAAAACCAATCATCTGTAATTACCAATTTAGCATTTAATGCTTTAATTATTTTATTTAATTCGGCAACAGCATATTTATCAAAAACTGGAACAATTTTTGATTCTATATTTATGCTATCCTCTACAAACAGATTATTTTCTTTTGTTTTTAAAATTCTATCCGGAAGTAAAGTTGCTTTTAGATTTATAATAATTTTATTCATAATTTATAAGCCACTAAAAGCTATAAATATAAAATAATTAAAAAGCAATAGATTAAACAGAATCAGCTAGGTTAATTTTTAATTGTTGAAGTATTTTTGTATGCATTTGAGAAACTCTTGCAGGAGTTATTTCCATTACATAAGCTGCTTCCTTAGCATCTAAATCTTCTACATAAAGTAGTTGCATTAGTATTTGTTCTTTTTCGTTTAAATTAGAAATTTCTTTTGCAACCATTTTCATTAATTGCTTTTTCCTAATATTCTCTTCAATATCATCTTCATTAGATACACTGAGATATTCTTCCGTGTCTTCAAAAGAAATAACCGCATGAACATGATTTTTGTTTAATACATTAAAATAGTCTTCTATAGATATACCACAATCTTCTGCTATTTCTGTGGCGGTTGGTTTCTTATTTTGATTTTTAATTAGTGATTTTGTGGACTCTTCTATCTTTCTAAATAAAGACCTATCATCTTGAGATAAGTGATCATTTTTTCTTAGGTCATCTAAAATACTACCCTTAATTCTCGTTATAGCATATGTTTCAAATTTAGCATTATCTGTTGGCACATATTTTTTTAGAGCCTCCATTAAACCAATATAGCCAGACTGAATTAAATCATCTAGCTCTACGGTAAAATTTATTTTTTTATGGATTGAGAGTGACACCTTTTTTACCAACGGCATATACTCTTTTATCAATCCAGAATAATCTAATTGTTTTTTGTTATATACTAAATTCATACCTTAACTGAGTAACAAATTAATCATACCTTTATCTTGCACCATTTTTTCAGCAATTGCTTCATGTGATACTGTAAAAGTTTTATTCTTAATTTGCTCAGCTAAGCTGTTAAGTCTTGCTACTTTTTCCATATCCATATCGCTTGCTACAGATATAGTTTTAGCAACTTTTTCAGAAGAATCAATACCATTTGACTCATTTTTTTTAGATACAGCTTTATTATTCTGTAATTGCACAGCTGCTGTATTGTTTGTAACCTTGTTAATTATACTCATTTAAATATCCCCTATCAGGCAGTTTGAGCCACAGATATTTCTTTCCAGGCCTCTCTTAGATTAACGAAGGAATCCTTAATTTTATTAAATTCATCTATATCATTTTTTATATTAGCACCAGTAATGCCAAATATAGCTGACAAATAAAACTCTTCTAAGTTCTTAGCGACCTCACCCTGTGACAAATCAAGATATGATAATAAACCAACTTCTATGATTTGTAAAATTTTTGAAATAGATTCTGCTTTTTTATCAAAAGCCTTTTGGTCAATAGCTTCAACAGTTTTATTTAATTCTAGTATTATTTTATCATAAATTAATACTACCAAGTCAACTTTATTTGAAGATAACACATTAGCTTGATTTTGCATATCTATATAAATATTCTTTTTTTGTGCAAACATTTCTAATCTCCATTAATTATTTGATTTGTTTAACATGTTTGTATAACCAGTCATAGAACTTTCAACTGTAGCTAATCTATCTAGCATATTTTGTAAGTTTGTGAATTGCTTGGTATACATTGCTTTATAGTAAGGCAATTTTTCTGCCTGTAAGTCTTGCTCTCTCTCTAATTTGTCAACTTGACTTTCTAAAGATGATACTTTTTTAGTTAAAGCACCGTTGTAATCTAATGACTTAGTAAATTTAGATGTACTTGCTAAAGTTTTATCAAAAAAACCATTAATCATATTATCTAATGTTACTGACTGCATAGTTGTTGTGGTTGTTGTTTGTCCACTTTGTCCGTTTGTAGTTGTAGTAGTTACTGGAACAGACACAAAAATACCATTAGCTTCATCTGCTGATATTTTATCGATTTTAGTAGAATCAAATTGTGCTACACCATTTCTATCAAAAGATATTCCTATCTTTGAGGCAACCAATGGGTCCATGCTTGTTCTTATGCTAGAAAAAGCAGACTTAATTGAATAATCTGTAGATTTTTTTGCCACAACATTAGATGAATTATAATTATCAACAAAAGATTGTAATGCTGATTTTAAATCAGCCACAGGCAAATCTGATGTTTGATTTTTTTCAATATTTTTTATTGATGTTTGTAAAGTCGAAAACGAATTTTTGATTTTTGATAAATCAGAAATTTGTACATTGTAATTTGAAATTTTTTTAGAATAGGAAGCCACCTTAGCTTCGTGCGGTGTCATCATCGCACCCACTAAAGTAGCTATATCCAAACTTGAACCTATACTGCTAGCTGACATTATGCCACCTCATTTAATAAATCACCAACAGCAGCTGATTTTCCATGCTGTTCCAAGAACTTATCAATTTGTTGTATAACTTTTAACATTTCTTCAGAAGGGAATTGCTTAAGCACTTCTCTTGTGGAATTATCAATAAATTGAACAATATTTTGACCAGTCTTTTCATCTTTATGGAAATTAACACCTACATTTTTTCTTGTTGATAAATCATTAATTTCCTTTATCAAATCTTCATTTTTTGTAACTTTCTCAGATCTTTCTTTTTGTATAGATTGAACTTGAGTGTTTACAGTTTTAATTTGAGAATTAGAAACAGAAGCAGCATTGGATTTCAAGCTAACGCTATTGTAATTATTATTTTGAATGTTTTCTGAAATCTGCATTTATAACCTCCGTTTATTTTATTTTTCAATAATGGGAAGCATTTCTGCTCCCCTTTATTTACTTATATCAAATTATCTTAATAAAGACAAGATTTGCTGTGGTTGTTGGTTAGCTTGGGCTAACATCGCTACACCAGCTTGTTGTAACACTTGTGCTTTTGACAAAGCTGCGGTTTCAGCAGAATAGTCAGCATCCATAATACGGCTCTTAGCAGCAGCCTGATTTTCAGCAGCATTCTGTAAGTTCTTAACAGTGAAGTCTAAAGTATTTAGAGCAGCACCGTAAGCACCACGGTCAGTGTTAAGAGTATCTAAAGCTGTGTCTAAAGTTGTGATAGCAGTAGCAGCACCAGCAGTTGTATTTAAGTCACCAGTAACAGTGTATGCTGAAGCATCTGTTGTGGTAATATCAAATGTGTCACCGTTATTAGCACCAATTTGTAAACTAAAAGTAGCAGCATCACCAGCGATAATAGCTAAACCGTTAAATTTAGTTTGACCTGCCATATCTGCGATTCCAGTAGCTAAAGATTGATATTCAGCATCTAGAGCAGCCAAGTCAGTTCCGTTATCAGCATATGAACCGTTAGAAGCTTGAACAGCCAATTCACGCATTCTTAACATCATATCACCGATAGTTGACAAAGCACCATCAGCAACTTGAACCATAGAAACACCGTCATTAGCATTTCTAGCGGCCACATTTAAGCCACGAATTTGCCCTTCCATTCTTGTGCCAATTGCTAAACCAGCAGCATCGTCTTTAGCACTATTAACTCTTAAACCAGAAGATAATCTCTCCATAGCTTGACCCATAGCACCTTGAGTTTTAGAAACAGCTCTTTGTGTGTTCAAAGAAGCTATGTTTGTATTTAGAACTAATCCCATAATTTTTCTCCTTTATAATTATTTCTAAGTTTGGGGCAATTGCTCGCCTTAAATCTATTAACGAACCAATTAAAAAATAATTAAGCTAATCTATATAATATTTAAAAAAATTGACATTTATGGCATCGTTGATATTAAATAAATATAGTAATAAGGAAAATTTATGGAACTATTTCAATTAGGATCAATTAACTATATTAGTATACTGTCATATATAATAAACTTTGCCATAAGCATTACAGTTTTTGTCGTTTTCATAAAAGCCTATTTGCGTCTAAGCAAGTATAATGAAATTAGCATACTTAAAAAAGGAAACTCTGCTTTAAGTTGGGCTCTGTCTGGCATTGGTATTGGTTTCGCAATCAACATAGCAATTATAAGCTTTACATCTAAAGGCTTTATAGATCTTCTTGTTAAAATTGTTATCTCTTGCTTTATACAACTATTAATTTATTTAAAAATACCTAATTTATCTTCTTATATGCAAGAAGAAATAAGAGAGAACAATAACATTGCTATTGGTATAGCAAGCGGTGGTATATTCGTAGTAATAGGCATTATTAATGGTGCTAGCTTTCACATATAATATTTATGAGTGATAATTTTTCTAAAATAAAAATAGGAACAAAAGGTATATATAATAATATGCCTTTTACTGTTGTTTCTCAAATTAAAATTAGAGATGTATATGGCTTCTGGAATGAATGGTTTATTAAATTTGAAAATGGCACAAAAGGAATTTTGACCGACATTGTAAATGATTTCTCTATTTTTATTCCATATGAAAAAAACAGCCATAATTTTTTAAAGAAATATTTAAACATCTCTTTTCAAGAAATTACTAAATTCCCAAAATTTGAAAAAATTATTTTAGATAGATATTACGAAATTGGATTAATTAATTATTTATCAATAAAAATAACAAAAGGAATCATTGAGGAAAAATATGGTGAGATTGACTTTAGTTTAAATGAATATATATCAATAGCTCTATTTAAGAGAGATAACTTTTTAATGAAATGTATTGTTGATAAAGATGAGCAACCTCATTTTTACATTGGAGAACCCATTAATGAATTTAATCTTAACTTATTTAACATACAAACATTAGAAAGTATCCATAATAAAACAGGCGATTTTAAAGGTAAGTTAAGTGGCTTTTCTTGTCCCAAATGCTCTTCCCCAAACCCAAAAATTTTAGGTTATACTCACATAGCTTTTTGTAGGTCTTGTGGTTTTAAACTTGATATAAAAACACATGATATTGACCTTTTTAAAAATGGAAGTGTTAGTTCAGATAGAAGTATTGTTGATATAACCTTACAGTGTGGGAATACAGCCAATATTGATGGAAATAATTTTATCGTTGTCGGGGTTCTTTTGAAAGACATTAAATTACCAGAAAGAACTGAACAAATAGTAGAATATTTTTTATATCAAGAAGGTGGACATGGTTTATTTGAATGGATAGTAGAAAATAGAACTACAGGGAAATGGTATTTATCAACACAGAAATCACTTAACTCAAAAATTGATTCTTCTATAGTTTTAAAAAATAAATTATTTACACTAGAAAGTAATCAACCATATGTTGGAAATACCAAAGCAGCTTGGGGTTGTTTTCCTTTTGACATATTTTTAAGTAATGATGTTCAAATTTTTAACTATATACATAATAATGAAATAAACTTCTTAATTAGGAAACAATTAATAAATAATCACTTTGATTATGAACATCAAGAAATAATTTATCAAACCTTAGAGGAAATACCTTTGAAAACGATCATAAAGTATTTCCATATCTCTAAAGCTCACATTGTGCGACACAGAAATTAATTATGGTTTATTTTTATTTGTCTTTTTTACTTCAAAAGAAAATAAATCATCTTTAGTTAAACCTTCAGTAGGTATATGAATAAACTCTTTACTTCCATCTTTTTTAAATAAGACTGAAGATAACATGTTTCCATATACAGAACCAGTATCTAACCAAATTCTGTTATTAACTTCTAGGTTACTCATATTGTGAGCAACGTGCCCAAATACATGAATAAAATCAATGTTTTCATTTAGAGTAAACTCCAACTCTTTTCTCATTCCATCAACACCTCTTTCTGGGAAGTAATAGTTTCTTTGAGAACGCATAGCATTACTGCTCAATTTTCCTAAATACTTCTTTTTACAAGGAGCATGAGTAGCATATATTGTATGTTCTTCTATATTAACTTTTAAAAAAGGCAAACTTTTTTCATACAAATCTAATACTTTATTAGCAACATTTTGATTTTTAAATAAAAATGGCAAAGATGAAAATATATCTTCTTCATTTGGGATGGCATCTATTTTACCTAACAATCTTTTTGCCACATAAGATTCATGATTGGCAGTAATAAGGAAAGCTCCATCTTTTACTAAAGAGTCAATTAGGTTAACTGTTTTTTCTGTAGCACCACCTTTATCTAAATAATCTCCTAACATAACTATTCTTGTTTTGTTAGGAATTTTTTTAATTAATAATTCTAAAGGTTCAGGATGTTCATGGATATCTCCTATTACAGCTATTTCATCATTAGTTGACAATAGGCATTTTTTCCAATCACTATAATCTTTTACACTTAAAGACATATCCTTATTTAAAAAGGAAATATTAGAATGATATGGCAGTTTCCTACTAAAATTTTTAGCATCTTGGTTAGTAAATATTTTGAAGTTATATTCTTCTTTTTTTAAAAACTCTTTCCATTTTTCAGCAGCATTCATAGAATCTTCTATAAACAAAAACTCTTCCCCAATAGAACCTCTAACCATGTTTTCTTGGTTGATTCTCTTTGTTGAGATAGATTCTAGCTTTTTAATTTGATTTTGAATAATATCTTTTTGTTCTTGCGACACATCATCAGCAAAAACAATTCCAGTATGCATTTTTAAATCTATTGTCATTTTAAAATCCTTTGTCTTGTTTTATTATAACATAAAATAAATTAAGTAAAAGTTTTAGAAAAATCTTTATTTTCATTTTATAAGTGCTATAATATAACTATTCCAAACTCAACATTATTGGAGAAATTATGAAAAAACAAAAAGACATTGATATTAAACCTTATTTTGATTGTGAAGAACAAACCAGCATTGGCTTAACTCAAGAATCTTGGGTTGTAATTCAATCTGGTTCTGATGAGCATACACAAGTTTTTTATTTTAATCCAAAAGCAAATCCTGAAGAATTTGAAACATTTGAAGATTTTGTTGAGTGTTTTAAAGAAAATGACTTTTACTTAAAAGATTCTGATGGAATAGAACAATCTGAATCTAAAAATAAGAATTATGTTTCTCTTTCTTCTACATCTTCTAGTATGGAGGATGATTTTGATGAGGATAGTGGAAAATCTTGGCGAGTAGCAATTGGTAAATCTTTAATAGCTGATATTTATAATGGCGGCATCTCTAAAGATTCTTTACCAGAAAAAATTAAAACACTAGAAAAAAGTGTAGATGACTTAGCTAACGAAGCTGCTGATAACGAGGCAGATTCTGAAAGCTATAGGAAAGATCCATATGCTTATTATGGTGTAAGAAGAAGCGACTTTTACTGATGTATAACGAACTAAAATCATTATTGCCTAAACAACAAAGCAAAATAGAATATACCTCTTTCTTAGAGGTATTTCCTTCTTTGGAGTTGCTCAAAACAACACCACAAGATTCTTATTATCATGCAGAAGGAGATGTATGGACACATACTAAAATGGTGTGTGATTCTTTACTTGAAAACTCAGACTATTGGAGTGCTTCTGAAGATGAGCAATTCATTATGTTTTATTCTTGCTTGCTTCATGACATTTCTAAGCCTGCTTGCACTAAACATGAAGAAGGAATAATTACCAGCAAAGGACACTCTAAAAGAGGAGCAATAGATACAAGAATTGATTTATGGAAAAAGGAAATCCCTTTTTATTTAAGAGAATCAATTACTAATATTATTAATTGCCACCAAGTTCCTTTTTTTGCTTTTAACCAAATACAAAAGGGGAATCATCAAATTAGAACTCCAGAGTTTTTAGCACATCAACTATCTTGGCAGATGCCACTTCACTTACTTATTAATGTTGCTAAGGCAGATATGTTGGGTAGAACCTATATTGGGAAACAACAGTCTATGGATGATATAAAATTATTTGAAGAATTATGCTTAGAAGAAAATTGCCTATATCAACCTAAAAAGTTTTTCAATGATAATACTAGAATGAAATACTTCTCATCCAATGGTGCTATATCTCCAGATTATGAATTCTATACCGAACCAGGCTCTGAAGTCATTGTCATGAGTGCCTTACCAGCTTCAGGAAAAAATACTTGGATTGAAAAAAATGGAAATAATCTTCCAACTATTTCTTTTGACGACACTAAGGCTGAATATGGATTAAAAGAAAATGATAATGTTGGTAAAGCTGTTCATGATACAATAGATAAGGCTAAAGAACTTTTAAGAAAAAAAGAACCTTTCATTTGGAACTCTACAAACATTAATCCTCAAATGAGGAAAAAAACATTAGACTTGCTTTATTCATATGGGGCAACTATTAAAATTGTTTATTTAGAATCAACAGAAAAAGAAATTAAAAATAGAAACACTAAACGAGACACTACATTATCAAATAAAAAAATAGATGAGATGTTATTTAAATGGGATGTACCTACACCTATTGAGTCTCACTCAATTTCTTATGAAATAAATAATACAAATATAAAAAATATTAAATTTACCAAGTGATAATTTTGCAATTTAATTTTATTAATTTATAATTAATAGATATATAAAAGGAAAATTATGGATAATTCTAAAGGCGATGTAGTTTTTATAGACTCTTACAATCTAATTTATAGAGCATTTCATGGAAACCAAACGAATCTAACAAATCAAGAAGGTCTACCAACTAATGCTATTTACACAACTGTAAATATGCTACAAAAAATACCAAAGCAAATTAATAACTTAACATATTGTTGTGCTGTTTTTGATGGTGGAAAAAACTTTAGAGAAGAATTAGATGAAAATTATAAAGCAAACAGAAAGCCTATGCCAGAGGAACTAAAGATTCAAATGCCATACATAAAAGAAGCTTTTGATATATTAGGTTGGCCAATGATTCAAGCTGAGGGCGTTGAGGCTGATGATGTTATTGGAACACTAGCAAAAAGATCAGCAAAAGCTGGTTTCAACACTTACATATATTCAGGTGATAAAGACTTTAGGCAAATAGTAACTGATAATTTACATGTAATAGATACAATGCAAGATATTGCTTATGATACTGCCACCGTTTTTGAAAAAATGGGAGTTTATCCAGAAAACGTAGTAGCTTACTTAGCCCTCTTGGGAGACTCTAGTGATAATGTTATAGGTGTTGATAAAGTTGGCAAAGGAACTGCCGCAAAACTTTTAACAGAATTTGGAAGCATTCATGGAATCAAAGAAAATCAACATTTAATTAAAGGAAAAGTTGGAGAGAATATAAGAGCAGCTTTTTCAAGTGGTCAAATAGATAAAAATATTGAATTAATTACATTAAAAACTGACTTAGATATAGCTTACACATCAAAACAATTAACACTAAAAGAAGTTGATGGACAAAGATGGTATGATTTTTGTGTAAAAATGAACTTCAAAAGGTTTTTAGCTAATCAACCACAACCTTAAGCTAATACCACATATTTAATAAACAATATCAATCCAATAATAAATAATAATGTTAGAAATATTCCTACAAAAATTAATGTTATTGGATTAATTATTTTTATATCATCATTAAACTCTTCTCGTTTTCTGATTCCGAAAAAAGCCCATAATATAATTTTAATTGTTCTTAATAATTTCCTCATCTTACTCTTTTACATATTCATACATACTTCCAGCTATTTTCTTTAGCTCTTTAGGTTCATATAGAGATCTTAATTTTTTCAAATCTAACTCTTTATACATATGACAACCAGTTTTAAAAGCAGCAGTTAATATATCTTTATCATATTTTACTGAATCATCTGCATTTTCAATTGACCAACCAGACCTTGAAACACAAGCTAATACTAGCTCTTTATCTTTCTTTAGTGAATATGGAATTGCCCTCATAATTGAACGAGCGACTGTAGTATTGTCTTTTTTAGCATAACTTAACAACTCTAATAAGAGTGACTTATCTGATAACTGACCAATAGATAAATCAGAAATGAAAGAATCTCCACCTTGTGATAAACTATATTTTAATAATTCTTTATCAGCCAATACACTTTTATCAGCATATCCCAAAGCATTTCTAAAGCTACCAATTGCTTTCTTTACAATCTTCTTATCTTTCTTTATATCTTTTGAAACACTATCTAATATTGAACCATCATACTCTACAAATTTTTCAATGAAAGATTTATCAGACAACAATTTATCTCCAACAATATATTTTACTCTAGTCATCAAGAACACTCTTGAACCAGCACAAGCTTTAGCTAAGCCTAACATAAAATTAGCATCGTTAGACAATTCTTTATCTAAATGTTCTTTTTTAATATTTGAAGAGTAATTATCCATAATAAACTCTTTATCTTTTTTAATTGCTTCTGGTAAAAATTCAAAAACTTTTCCATCAGTTTTAATCATTAAATTTGATAAGAACTCTTTATCTTTTTGTAATTTCTCATCCATTACTTTAATAGATTGCCCCATATTTTTTGCGTAGTATGATTTTTGTGTTAAATCAGCTTCTACTAAAAGTTCCATAATTTTCTTATCTTTTGAAAATTCTTTTACTTTTTCTAAATAATTAGTGAAATTTTTATTTGACTGAGATGCATTCCAGCTATCTGAAGCGGCAAATTCTTTCTTGAAGTTTTTCAATGTTGCTTTAATTTCAGCAACAGCACCTGCACTTGCTCCTTTGGTGTTTGCAACAGCAATTTTATGAGCTTCTTTAATTGATGCTATTAATTCTTTACTTTGTCTATATTCTTTTAATTTAGCTGAAGCTTTTTGAAAGAACTCTTTATCTTCTTTTACTTTCTGCCCCGATGCCAAATAGCAAGTAACTGGGGCATACCATACATTACAGTCAAACATTGCCCCCCAAACTAATTCAGAATCATTTTTCATTTCATCAGAAATAAACTCAAAAGATTGATAATCTTTTTTGAGTAAAATCATTAAAAATTCTTTGTCATTTCTGTATTTAACAGGGAGATATTGTAACACTTTACTATGCATATAAATTGAGGAAGCTACATCTAACATAAACTTTCTATCTTCTTTAAGTCTATCTGAAATAAATTCAATATTTGTATCTCTTGCTTTAATGGCATCAAAAGCAATATTTTTATCATCCTTAATCTTATCAGTAGAGTGCTTGTATGCATCTTGGTGAGGCCAAGTATTTAAAACTTCGGCAATAACTTCTTTATCACCTCTAACTTTTTCGCTAAATAAACCAAGGGTGTTTTCATCAATTAAACTCTTTTTTGATAAAGCAATATAAAAATCTTTATCTCCAGCCAATTTAGTATTCTTACTCAAAAAGTTTTTTACATTTTTTGATGACTCTATTTGTTCTATAATTGAATCGTAATTCTTCATATTTAAACCCCTTAAGTTGATAAGCATACATTTTCTTAAAAAACACAAAAAAGTCAATTTTAATTGATATTTATGTCTTTTATGGTACAATTTATATAAGGAATATACATTATGAAACTAATAAAAGATTACTTTACACAAGTAGATTTACTTACTGCTGAAAACAATATAAAGAAAAAAATAATTGAATATATTGCTAAACATAATTTAATTATTGGAGTACACACTTATAGCAGCTCAAGCATAAGCATTACACAACCAACTAATCAGAATAATTATCTAAAACCAATAGCCAATTATAAAAACTTTATTATGAATGAATACTCTATCCATTCTAGTGAAAAAGGTGGTTCTCCTAGCCATAAAATCAATGTCGCATTAGGACCAACAAAAACTAACACAGACTTTTATCTTGATATTTTTAGAGGGCTATCTGGAAAAGATCAACAGATAATGGTTAAAACAATCTTTCATGACTTCTTAGGTTATAATAGTTTTTTCTCAAACTTAAATAAAAGCTTAACAACAGAGGAGTATTGGTTTCATTTGAGAAACATCATTCCTTTTGGTTCTACCAGTAAAAGTGTAAATGATGCTAGATCAATTTTAAGTTCTCTACAAAATAGAACAATTGATACAAAAGATAAGGTATATTCATTACTATATACTGTTCAACATTACAAACAAATTTGTAAACGCCCCGATGTTCAAACCGGCTTAATTAAAATTATTACTTCTAGAGTAGACGAAAAATTTATCCCTGATATTGAGTCTTTTTTGAAAATAAAAATTGATCAACATTATGAACCAATCAATTTTTTTGATAATCCAAATACTATTGTTTCACTAATTATTAATAAAGAAAATTTATTTAAAGGGGTTTCTTTTGAACAAGTTCCCCAAGCTAGAGTTGACAATTACAATAAATATTTTCAACAAATTAACGATTTTTTAACTGGCCCGCAAGCAAAAGAAAAGCTAAACATTGATTTTATTGACTTTATGGAATTATCTAGCAAAAAAAATCCTGCCAGGGTATACATACATTCAAACAAGCTAGGTTTTCAACATGACATTAAAGAAATTTATTTACATTTAATAAATACTTGTTCACATAAACTCCTAGATAGCTACAAGCAAGAGGCATTAGTTGAATCATTAGAGAAATCTTTAAATTTTTACTTATTAAATAAAAATATTCAGCAAAAAGATGGCGAAGAGACAGTTTCTAAACCCAAGACCAAAAAGATTTAACCAAAAACTAAGACCCTTATTTAGGGTCTTAGCAAAAGGAGACAAAAACTATGAAAATAGAACTAATATATTTGGCTGTAACATAAAAGTTTTATATTCATATTTAAATGATACATGAAAAAAAAGAAAAATCAACCTTAGAAAATTATATTTAACGAATTAATTAAAAAATAATTAAATAGGACGCTTTCCTCTTTTTACAATTATCTTTTGTTCAGGGTCAATATATTCAGTCGCAAAACCATCTGGCGTGGAATAATGAATTACACCTATCCCTGCTTTTTTAATAGCCGACATACAACCAGCACATGGTCTTGCCATTCTTTGCTCACCTTTCGGATTTAAATTATAAATATATAATTCAGCATTTTTTAAATCTACACCCTTTAATTGTTTTAATACATCCATTTCAGCATGTATTGGGTGATGAGAGTTTTCTCCCATATCTGTTCTTAATTCATTGAATTTTTTCTGTAAAGGATGCCCTTTGTCTGAATTATATCCTCTAGCTATAACTTTTCCTCTTATTGCTAAAACTGCCCCCATTCTAAACTTATTGAAATTAGAAATCTCTGACATAGATTTTGCTAAATTAATAAATTTTTGAAGTCTAGGATGAGCTTTTAACTCTTTTGTAGGGATGTGTTCATTTACTGCGAACTTAAAGTTTGCATGCTCTAACACAGTTTCTTTTTTATTTTTCATAATTTTAACCAACTAGTATATTATAATTAATTAAAATTGAAAAATCAAAATAACATTTATAGATACATACGGCTTTTGATAAAAAATTCTGCTTTTCTTTTTCTTCCTTCAATCACAGAATCCATAAAAATTTTAAATAAATTCATTATTTTTTTCATATTATTTTCTCCTTAGTATATTTAAGGGAAAACCCCAACAAAAGTCAAGATTATATTTTTATTTTTTTCTTTTCTACTAACTGATTTATATTATTCTTTTCCATCTCTTTAGTTAGGCTAATATAACAATATTGAGTATTCCACTTTTTTGCTAGCAATGACCAAAATGAAACCTTAAAAGAATCAATTAATAATCCCAATGAACCAGTTTCTTCAACATTTAAAATATAATTATTTAAGAAATCTAAAGCACTTTTATAGTTTGGAGCAATATCAACCGTTTCCCAAGCTTTAATATTAAAACTTTCAATAAAATCAATCATTGTTTCATCTTGAAAAATTATCGCATTCATTAATGGATTTAACCCGTCTTTATTAAACTGGTGAAAAAAATAACTCTTCTCACAAGCATTTAACTCATTTATTCTTATTCTTAATAAATTTTCTATATTTTCTTCTAGCAGTAAATTAGATGGAAAATTCCATAATATATTTTCACCATCTTTATTTGTTATTCTTATATCTATATTTTTATTTCTTAATATAAACTCAACCCAATTATTGAAAGATAACATTTCAAACAACATTAAATTTTTCTTATCATTTACAACAACCTCTTGAGTTAAACTTAAATCATAATTTAATAAATTAAACAAAGCCTCTTCATTCTTGGATTTAATTAAAATTGAAGTTAGTGCTTTTTTAGCTATTGGAGACATTTCTTTAAATTCTTTATAGCATTTAATTTTTATTTGAGCTGGAAGATTATCAAATATTTCCAAATAAGACAGCAATACATTTAATGTAACGAAGTTTGTATTTTGTTTTTTAAATACATTTCCTCTATAAATGATGTTTTTTATTTCAATAAAAATGTCGTAATTAGGGTTACTTCTTTTTTCTAATGGAACATATTTAGAAGTTATTTGATGAGTTTTATTGTATGATAAAAATATAAAATCATTAATAAGAGACATCAATAAATAACAATCTAAATTTGCTTTTTCAGTATCATCTAACAACTGATTGTTTATTAAATAATTAAACAGTTGATTATTCTCAATAATTTTTTCATTTTTTATTTTATCTTCAATGAAATTTTTATTAATATTAAACTTTATTCTTGGTAAATTTATTTTTGCACCAAGAAAAAGTAGTTCATCTAGAAGATAAAAATCTATATTTTCTTCTGACAACAAAAGACTATCAAATTGTTTTTGTATATGATCTTTATTGAGCATTTTATTTTTTGATTTAGTTAAATATAAATTTTTATTGCAAAAGTTATCCACTTCTTATACTTAAAAAAATAATTAATGTCAAACAAAATACACCCTAGAGTCAAATATTATGGCACTTGACAAATAAAAAAATATTTATATAAAGCTTGATATACAAAAAATTATTTAAACTGCAAAAAGTGCTAAAAAAATAATATTTTATTTAAAAAAGCCCTTTACAATTTAAAAAATAATTTGTAGTATTTCTAGCGAATTAACTAAATAAGGAAAACACATGAACTCACAAGAAACCCAAGGTAAAACTCAAAGCTTTAGTTTTGACGTAAATTTAAATGATCATAAAGGCACTATTATTAAAGTTATTGGTGTTGGCGGCGCAGGTAACAATGCTGTTGATCACATGATTAGAACTAATGTTCAAGGCGTTGAATTTATTAATGCCAATACAGATGCTCAATCTCTCACAAGAAGTTTAGCACCGACTAAAATTACACTTGGTAAAACTGGATTAGGGGCCGGCTCAAAACCTGAAGCTGGTAGATTGGCAGCAGAAGATTCTAAGGAACAAATAATTGAAGCAATCAAAGGTTGCCACTTATTGTTTGTAACTTGTGGAATGGGTGGCGGAACAGGAACTGGTGCTGCTCCTGTTATTGCTAGAATTGCTAAAGAAATGGGAATTTTAGTGGTTGGTGTAGTTACAAAACCTTTCTGGTTTGAAAACCGTATGAAATCAGCAGAGGCTGGTGTTGATGAATTAAACAAAAATGTAGACTCTCTTATTGTTGTTCTAAACGACAAGCTTATTGAAGTATATGGAGATGATGCTACTGTTGACGAATGTTTTGGTTATGCTGATAGTATATTGAACAATGCTGTTAGCGGTATTTCAGAAATAATCAATGTTCCTGGTTTGGTTAACGTTGACTTTGAAGATGTTCGCACAGCAATGGGTGAGATGGGAAGAGCAATGATGGGAAGTGCAGAAGCTTCTGGATTAGATAGAGCTAAAGTTGCCGCAGAAAAAGCAGCTTCTTCTCCATTGTTAGAAGGTATTAAACTTTCTACTGCTAAGTGCTTAATAGTAAATATTACTGCTGGAAGAAATCTTAAAATGTCTGAAGTTAGAGATGCTATTCAAGCATTACAAAGCTTTGCTTCACCAGAGGCATTTATCAAGTATGGAACTGTTTTTGATGACACAATGCAAGACAGCATTAGAATTACAGTAATAGCTACTGGTTTGAATAAAGTTAATAACGGATCAAGAGATGATTCAATGAATTTACATTCTGGTGCTTTTGGTAGAGGACACTTTAGCCATAATGACTCTGGTTTCCCACAACAACAAAGAGTTCCAGCACAAGAAATTGCTACTGGCACACACGGATTAAACATCCCTATGGTAAATACAGCGCCACAACAAAGAGTTGAGCCAACAGTTAACACTTTCAATAGTCAACCTGCGAAGCCAACAGCACCAACTGAAACAAAGAGAAGTGCTCCCTTGTATGACATTCCAGCATTCTTACGTAGACAATAATATTATCTACCCCAAAAAAAGACCTAATGAGCAAGCCCCTCTGAAATCGTGTTGATAAAACACGTCGCTTGGTAGGGGTTGTAGAACCAGGCTGATAAAACCACAAATCCAAGGCTAGCATTTGCTAGCTTTGGTTCAACTCAAATGGATTGATCTGAATAGATAGGGATTTATCTACCTCAAGATTGATAAAATTCATGATATTTTTATACCAATGATTTCTATTTCGTCCTAAAGCAGAAGAAATATCTTTCCATTCAAACTTATTTAAATTCAACCTCTTGCTCTGCTTTGATTGATTTAAGTAAGGGATAGACACTTCTTCGTTATATTTCTTAATATATTTGATATGATTTTCTTGTTTAAATTCTTGACCAAAGATACTTTGTCTTGCTAGCCAAAGGCTAGCAACAATATCTACTGGTAATTTATTGATTAAACCATATTTGGTAAATCCTCCAATACTACTGAAAGTAGGATTTACCAAATGTAGCTTTAAATTCAATCTTTCTGTTTTTCTCTTAATAAGTTCTTGGAATAAAGATTTAGCAAATTGTGTTAGCATACGGTTATATTTTTGGTTAGATTTATAACCAGAGTTCATAGTGCTGAAATTAGAACTAAAGTCTAGATTTTCAATCGCTATATTATAAACCCCATAACTTTGAGCAATAGCTAATACCTCAGTTATGGCATTACTGATTAACCATTGTCTTTGTTGGGTAGATTTGTTCTCTAAGTCCCAACTGATAAAACCAAATGGTTTATTGGTTAACGAATTATTCTTTAAATCCTTAGAAGATAGTTTATTTCCATCGTGCTTAACAATACAATAAGCTATACCTTTTTGATTTAAATCTAATCCCATAGTTAAAGGAATAGATTTTATCTCAACAGAGGATTGAATAACTTCTTCAAATGATAATTGTAGGTAATAGCCTATATCTTTACCATTGGGGCTTAATTTCTTGATAATCTTAGCAGAAATAGGCTTATTCTGTTCTAATGCTTTGGTAACTTTAAGTTGATTCTTAGGACAAAATTCTACCTGTTCTATTTCTATGAACCTAGATTTCATACGGTAAATACCAAATTTTATATTCTTATTATCATTTAAATCTTCAAATGAAATATTGATATTAACAGCAGTATCTTTCAATCTTGAATTAGCAACCTCATCAGTTAATCTGAGTCTTAATTTCTTATCTGTAGGATAATATTGAATTTCAGCATTACCTTGTGGTTTATCTTTTGACCCAACAGAATACCAAATATTATTTCTAGATAAATCCCAATCTTTTTTCCAATCAGATAAATTAGAATAAACTTTTTGACTAGAATTTAATCTAAATTTATCCGTATGATTACCTGGTCTTTGGTTGAGTAAATCAGAAGAACCAAAACAAAGTTTAAAGGTATTGGTTTCTATTCTCTGCTGTATAAGATTGATGCTTTTGGTCAGTCTATCAACTTTAATTTTTTTATTATATAGAACTAATTGTTTTTTCTTGATTGAATTATTTAGTTTAGATATTTTAGAATAATCTAACTTCTTGCTTGCTTTAAGTTTAATAATTTCTTTTTCGTATTTAGAAATTAATTTAGATTCTTTAATAATAAACTTATTGATATGTTCCAGTTTAGATTTTTTCTGCTTTAACTGAGATTTGGTTAATTCTTTAATTTTAATATGCTCAGTTTTAACTTTATTAAAAATAGATTTAACCTGGTAACTTGTGAGCAAATTTAAACCCATTATTTTATGGTAAATATCAGTTTCTGAAAGTTTTTGATTGTTCCATAATTTCCAAACTTGTCTATAAGTTTTAGACCATAAAACAACACAAAAATCAATTTCTGATTCTTGTGATTTATTCAATAATAATCGTGTTTCTATGGTATTAATCATACACAAAATATATGAAATTATTCAATTTTTGTCAAATTATCAACACGATTTCAGAGGGGCTTGCCTAATGAGGTCTTTTTTTATTGCTTTAATTGATTTGCCATTTAAAAATAGTATAATATAAAAAAAGGTTAAAAAGATGAACTCCAAAAAAAATGCAAATGATATTGTCCACTTCCATAGATGGACTTCCGATACTCCTATATTAGCTGAGGCTTTTAGCACTGTTGTTTTTGAAGATGGTGGACAACAGCATTGTAAAATTGGACAAATTGAAATTCAAAAAGGTGATGTTGTTTATTTGAATTACGGAGCAAGCAGACAAGTTTATACAAGATCCGGCAAAGGCTACGAATCTGAATATCCTTATGGAAGAATCACTCTACATGGTTGTCCTGTTGGGGTTGAATTAACATTAGAAGAATCACAAAATGTTAAGCAAGATTCATCTACTAATGCAGAATTTGAAGCTAAAGTTGCCTCTCAAAAACAGAGAATAGAACCATTCATTAATAATCTAGCATCTCAATATGTACAATCTGAAAATATTCGCAGAGCAGAAAGAGTTGAATCGCAAGCTAAAGCAAAAGTTCAAAGAGAAAAAATGATTGCCGATGCTCTTGAGAAAATGGATCAGTTCTTCAATAGAAATAGAGAGCAAGAAACTAAAGAAATTGGCAATAATGCTCCATCAACTACAAACAAAAACAAACCTCGCTAACATGAAGATGAATTAAATTTGACTCTTGTCAATTCAAATAATTGACAGATTATAGGGTTTGTATTAAATTAAAAAAATACATATCATATATTAGAGAGGACTTATTTTATGTTTAGCGACTTTACTTGGTGGCATGTTGTTTATTTGCTTGTCACAACTCACATTACAATCGTAACAGTTACAGTTTATTTACACAGAGGATTAGCTCATAGAGCTTTAACATTTTCAAAACCATTAGAACACTTCTTTAGATTTTGGTGTTGGCTTACAACTGGACAAAACCCAAAAGAATGGGCGGCAGTCCATAGAAAACATCATGCATTTTGTGAAAAACCAGAAGACCCACACAGCCCTAAAGTTTATGGCATATGGAATGTTTTATTTAAAGGAGTTATTCTTTATAAAAAAGAAGCCAACAATCCAGAAACAATTAAACGCTACGGTCACATGACCCCAGACGATAAGTTGTCACATCTATATTCTAAGTATAGCAAGACAGGAATGACCGCTTTGGGAATTTTACAAGTTTTATTATTTGGGTGGCATGGTCTTTGGATGATTCTTTTTCAACTTGCCTGGATTCCATTTTGGGCAGCAGGTGTTGTAAATGGAATTGGACACTTTTGGGGCTATAGAAATTTCAACACAATTGATGCTAGCACAAACATTTCCCCTTGGGGAATTATAATTGGTGGAGAAGAGCTTCATAATAATCACCATGCTTATGCAACAAGTGCTAAACTTTCCTTTAAATGGTATGAATTTGACATTGGTTGGGGTTGGATTAAATTTTTTGAGTTTTTTAATCTTTTATCTATTCAGAAGGTATTATCCTTACCACATATTGAAAAACAACAAGAGAATTTATGCTTAGAAACCATCTTATCTAACAAATCTTATGTATTGAGAATGTTCTATAAGAAAACGAAAGCACAAGTTGTTGATACTATCAGAGCAGTTAAAGAGTCTAATCCTCTTCTTAAATCTCATTCTAATAAAGAATTAAATTTTGTATTTTATCATGATAAAGCCAGTTCAATACCCTTAACAGATGGGCAACAAGTTTTACTTTCCGAAATGTTAAAAAATAAAGTCTTATCTTATATCTATCAAGCAAAAGAAGATTTGTTAAACTTTTGGAACAATAAAACAGCAAACACTCAACAAATGAAAGACCAAATTGTATTATGGATAGAATCTGTAAAGAAAACATCTAAAGAAAATAATACATTTAAATGTTTAGATGTCTTTGCTTCAAACTTGATTAAACTCAAAGCAGCATAAAGAAAAGCCCCGAAAGGGGCTTTTTTATAAAGTAATTTTATTGTTTAACATTTTTTTAATATTTGAGGAATGGATTTTTTTATTCATACTAAACTCTTCATGATTTTTTTCAACATCTTTTAAATCATACCAATAGTTTACCATCAACCCTAAAGATTGTTTGAACCCATTTTCAGAAGTATCGCCTTGCCAATTTAATCTATAAATATAAGCACCATTATTTAAGTGGAACTTAAGAACAGAGTCATTACCCCATTCCTCTTTTTCATTCAAAAGATACACAGCACATAATCTTTCAATGATTGGTTTTAATACTTCATTAACATATTTTTCTTCGTGATTTTTAAATCCACTTGTAGCATCAGCAACTATAGCTTTTAAATCTTCTACAATTTTTTTAGTTTTTTCTTCTATTACATCAGCTTTCTTTTTATCTGAAACTATAGAGTTTCTCACCAAATCTTCCAACTTATTTTTCTTAACCATTTCCTTAAGCCAAGGAATAAATCTTGGTATAGGAGATAAAGTTACAAAGTTTTTTAATTTTGGAAAGTCGTTTTGTAATTCCTTTACAACTCTTTTTATTAGGAAATTACCAAAAGATATACCTCTCAATCCATTTTGTGTATTGGATATAGAATAGAAAATAGCGGTATTAGCCATATCCACATCTTCAAATTCTCTTTCTTCTTTTAGTATTTCTTGAACTGAATCTGCCACTTTTTTCATTAGGGCAATTTCTACGAATATTAGAGGAATTCCTTTAAGCCTTGGATGGAAAAAGGCGTAAAACCTTCTGTCTTCTGATAATCTATTTTCCAAATCTGTCCAAGACTTAATTTTATGAACTGCCTCATACAATATTACTTTCTGAAGAATAGAAGCAGAAGAATCCCAAGTTATTCTCTCTAAGTTTAAGAAGCCAATATCAAACCATGAATTTAACAAATACTCAAAATCTTTTTCTAGAGGTATTAGCTCAGAGCTTCCTGTGTCAATAAATTTTAATAAATCTTCTCTCATTTCAACAAGTAGAGAAATACCATTTTCTAAGAAATTAAAGTTTTTTAATATTTTTTTTCTAGGACTTACTAATGCTTTCTTTAAATCGTAAATATTAATTTCTTTAAAGTTTTTACTTTCATCCAAATCTTCTGTTATTTTTACTATTTCTTCTTTTATTTGTTTCTCATTATGCTTAAAAGACAGAAGCAACAATAACACTTCTTTTCTACCCTCTTTGTCTAACTCAAAATAAGATTGTCCTATGTCTGCTGCCCTTTCTCTAGCAGCAACTTCTCCTCCAGCTTCTTGAATGCATTCATCCATCAAGTTCTTAATTCGTTTCTTTTCTGATGGAGATAAAATGTGTGAACTATTCTTTTTTCTTTTAGTAATAGACGATAGAAAATCTATAATAGATGTTATTTTATTTTTTTTAGTAGTATTTGTTGTCTTTGTATTTTCCATATTTTTTAATTTATATCAATAAATTAAAAAATCAATAATTATCGTTAATTACTTTGCAGTTATTTATTTCGTTATTTGAATATTGGCGAGGCAAGATATTTCTATATTTATTTAAAAATCTTAGATCTAAACTATAATCTTTATTTCTTTTAGAAACTTCCTTTTCATTCCATTCTATAATTTTCTTAGCATATCTTCTTGAAATTTGATTTACTTTACACATATGCTCTAAAGTATCTTCAAAATAACCCATTTTCCTTGCTAACCCTATATGCTTAACACGATGGCAATCTGAACATAAAGTTGTAAGTCCCATTAGTGTTTGAACTAATTTTCTATCGTTAAATCTCCATATTTCATGACACTCTAATCTTTCTCTTGAACCACAAATATCACATTTATAATTTGATTCTTTATATATGGTTTTTGCTAAACCTCTCCAATCTGCTTCAGAAAGAACAGCACGCACATTTTTATAATGCATTTTATATGGAATCAATTCTGGTGTTAATTTTAATTTCTTTGTCCAAAAGATATTGAATAAAATAAAGAAAACAAATAAACCTACTACATAATAATAACCATACTTAATTATAAAATCCAATGTTTCAAAAATCATATCAACCTTCTTTTTTCGTGAACAATTTCTTCCTTAAAAAAATCATTTACTATATTTGTTATATTGTCAATTATTTCAGTCCTTATTTCTTCATTAGCAATTACATAATTGCTACTATATTGGTAATCATTTTGATTTACTAAACCTACTGAAACTACTTCATTTAATTGGTTAGGTATTAGACAGGGAATTGTTTTTGGGTTAAATTTTTTAACCTCTATACCAACATATCTTGCCATACTATGAAGTGCAAGACACAAAAGGATTCTGTCATCTATACCTAATATTAACTTAGACTTCTTCTCCTGTTCTGAAATGTTTTTATACTCTGCATTACTAATTAATGGATTCAATAAGCTTTCTACCATTCTTGCTAATATTTCTAAAGGCTTGTCATAATATGAAAACTTTATGTTTGAATTGGATTGTTTGTTGACAAAATTTTTTACTATATCATTTCCTAAAGCCAAGAAAAATCTTTCTGCATAAACCCCATTATCTTTATATACTATCAAATTATGATTCTTCATAATTTGATTTATATTTGTAGTTATTTTTTTATAGAAATAAGGCAATAAATTATTTTTAATTTCTAATTCAGATAATTTATTTGTTTTTTCTAAAACACTAGCAACAATATCTTTAATAGAAATACCTGAATTAATTTTTTTATCACCCTCTATTGATATAATAAATTCATCTTCATTTAAGGTAAAAGAAGAATCTTTGCTATTAGATATCTCTAGTAATATAAAATTTACTACTTCAGTTATTTTTGAACGCCATAAAATAAGTTGTTTTTCAGTTTCAGAAAATTCTTCCCAAACATTTCTCTTGTAATCAATCATATGATCAACAACATCCATAATTAAAGAAGTTTTCAACTTTTCTATTGATGTTTTTATGTTTAAATAAAAATTTTCCGCTGACACACCACCTATTGTTGCCGCCATCATTTCTGCCATAATTTTTAATGGCTTATGTCTGATTGTTTCTCCGTTAGCGATACAATCTAATGCTATATGGCTAAAAGTGCTTAAATGATTATCAGTTTCTTTTTCTTTATAAAATGCATGTGCTGCCAATCTATCTAAGAAATGTGTGTATTCGTGTATCCAAATAATATCCAAATCTTTTGCTTCAGTATTTATAAAAATACTAAAGCTAGCATTTGTTTTTGATTGAAAACCATCCCAATCGTCATTATCAAATAAACTGTTTGACAATATTAAATTTAAATTTTGGTAGCAACCCATATTTTTAGTAGGTAATCCTACCTTTTTCATACTTTTAGCTATTTGACCATGTATTCTTTGGATATCTCCATATGTTACTTGCCAACTAGAACTATTTCCAAGTAAATGAATAGATGCTAGATTAAATTCTTCTAACATATTTTTTATTGATTGCTCAGTTAACTCTTTATATTTTTTAGCATCAAAATCATCTGATGGAATTATCTTTGATTTAAAACTAAGCAATTCTTTAAAGTTAAATAGCTTATTTATAGATGAGTTGTTTGTGTGGATTTTTTCTTGTTCTTTTAAATTAAATAAAAATCTTTTGTGTAAGCAATCTTGTACATTTGTGAATATTGACACTACAACATCAATCCATTTTTCTTCAATATATTTGTTTGCTATGTTATATTTTATTAATTTAAATTCTGATTCAAAATTTTCTACAAATGATTGAAAATTATCTTCATTTAATTTATTTACTTCTTTGATTTTAGAATTAAAGTAGGATTCTATTTCTTTTTTAAATTCAATTAGGCAAACATTAAATTTTTCAGAGCCAATATTCTTATTTATATATGAGCTTAGATTAAAGGCTGAAAGAACTTCCTCCCTTAATTTGCTCCAAGAATTTTGTAAGATTATTTCTTTGTTCATTTGCTACATTTGAAAACGAGAAACAACCTTACACAAAAAAAATAAATTGCGCAAGTTCCTATTTTATTTTGGCTTATTTTGATTTCTTTTTTCTAACTGCTCTATTTTTTCTTTGGTTAATTCAGTAGTATCTAAAGCAACTTTTCTTATTGCAGCTATGGCTGACAAAGCAACCCTAGTAGCTTCTTGAGAGGTTTTACTATTTTCATTATAAACCATAGCCGCTTTATTTCCTGTTTTTTTCATTTCTTCTGAAATTTCATCTGTATAGTTTTTGGTTTGTTCTATAACTTTTTTAGTGGTTTCTCCTAGCATTTTACCAACAGCTTCAGTTCCACCAGACTTATAAGCATTTTTAGTTGTATCCGCAACCTCTATGGCTTTTTCTGTCATTTCTTTAGTCGCCTCCAAAGCTAACTCACCAACTTTTTTCATTTTATCTAATAAACCCATACTAAACTCCATAGTTATATGTTATATATTAGTAAAAACAAAAATTAATTCAATGTTTTAGCTTTAAATCCATCTTCAAATGTTAATATTTTTTCTGGAAAACTTAATGCAGCAAGTTTTCCGTAAGAACCATGTTTTTTGTTATGTTTTCTTTCTAAAAACCTAGCACCCACAGAATAATCTACACAAAATACATTTTTATGCTTTCCGTGCCAAGCAATTTCTGTTATGTCTTTAAATACATTTTCATCATTAGCCTCTAATTCAGATTGATGCTTTCTCCAAAAATGACCAATAATAACAGGCTTTTTTGATTCATAGAAATCCCACCAATTTTGTCTCTGAACAAATCTCCATTTACCGCTAGCAAAAAACATTTTGTTTGCTCTAACTTCTACACCAGAGGTTAAGACTCTTAAAGGATTATTCATTTGATGTTTTAATTGATATTCACAAGTGTAATCTAAAAAAGGCAATTCAGCAGTTGGATCTTCTAATTCGTCCACCCATTCATCTTGTTCTAAATGATAATTACTTAATAATCCAGAAGTTTCTATTTCTTTATTTATATTTTTTTCTATCTCAATATAGCTAGTTCCCACCTTACCTAAAGGTATATTTTTGGACAGATTTATTTTATCATCTATCCACGCAGCATGAACAACTCTTAATTCTTTATTTTCTAAGGCAATAGGTTGTTTTGACAGAAAGTTAAAAATTTCTGTTTTTTCGTTTTCTGAAGTCACCTTAAAAGGTAAATAATCTTTATCTTTTTTAAGTTGTTTATCAAAATACCAACCTGAACCACTTTTAGCCTTATGCTGTAAGACATTTATCTCGTGATTACCTAAAACCATTTGTGCGTTTCCGTTATCAATCAAGTTTTTAACAAAGAACACCACTCCTGGGCTATCAGGTCCCCTATCAACTAAGTCACCAACAAAAACCAATTTCCTATTTTTAGGATGATTTCCATTTTCATCATATCCTAAAACTTTCATTAGTTTTCTTAGTGCTTCCAATTCTCCATGAACATCTCCAACGATATCTAGCTTACAATTAAAAAGAGGCTGAATTAAACTCATATGTATTTCCTTTATGTTGAATTATACATCAAAACATTCATAACTGCAATTTGAAAGTTTCTAGGTTTATGTTAAAATATATGAAAGGTAAAAATATATGAATGAAAGATTTTATTGGAACGGTAATTTAATCAAAGAACTCAACGATAATGAGATTTTTGTTTTTGGATCAAACCCAGAAGGTACACATGGTGCGGGTGGGGCAAAAGCTGCTCTTTCATTTGGCGCTAAATATGGTATTGGCAGAGGATTGTCTGGAAAGACATATGCTCTTATTACTAAAAATCTCCATTCTGGATTTAAAGAAAAATCTACTGGGATTATTTACAGTAAAGAAGGTTATTGCTCTGTAAGTAAAGAACAAATTAAATACAATATTGATGAACTTTATGAATGTGCCAAAAACCACCCAAATAATAACTTTTTAGTAACATTTCAATATGATACATTTCCCAATGGAACTCCAAAAAAGAGTTTAAATGGATATACTTCACAAGAAATGTTTGAAATGTTTTATAGGGAAGACATACCTAATAATATAGTATTTCATGAAAGCTACGAAAAACACTTCAAACTAAAAAAACAAGTATTTGAGTCACCACAATCTAAGGAAGAATATACTTTCTTTTTTAATTTGACATCTCCTTTTAGCAACTTTCATCCATCTAAGTTTACATATAAAGAATATACCTTTATTTCTAATGAACAGTTTATGATGTTTAGCAAAGCAAAAACATTTGGAGATGAATTAACAGCATCTAAAATAATAGCCTTAAACGAACAAGGATTAGCAAAAAAATTCTTAACAAATGAATTAAATAAAAATGATATTCTTAATAACACTCAAACTTGTTCTGAATGGAATAAACTAATGATGTCCATTAAGAAGTTGGGCAGAGAAGTGAAAAATTACGATGAGAATATTTGGAATACTAAAAGAGTAAAAATAGTTCTATTTGGGGCTAGAGAGAAATTTAATCAAAATGAAGATTTAAAAAACCTTTTATTAGCAACTGGTGGCACTACTATGGTTGAGGCATCTAAATATGATAAAATTTGGGGAATTGGATTATCTGAAGAAGATGCTAAAAAAACTTCACCAAATAATTGGCAAGGATTGAATCTTCTAGGAAAAATTTTAACTCAATTAAAACTTGAGTTTCAAAATAATCTTACTAAACGACCAAAGCCATAATATGAGCAAAAATGATCTTAATGTTTTAAATCCTTGGGTCTACATGTAGATAATAAGCAAAAGGTTGCTTTATCTTGTTATTGCTCTCTCCCTTCTTTCACTTACTAGCTTTTAATAGAAAAGTTGCTTGTAACTATTTTTGACAAAGTTATTAAAGCCTAATACAATTCAATTAATTTTATATATTGAGGAATAACTATGGGGAAACATATCATTGAAGGAAAAAACGGAAAAAACATAGAATTAAATTTTACTTTTGATAATGGGTTGCCTACTAAGCCAATTATTGCACCGGATTACGATATAGGATATTCAAAAGAAGAAAATTTTTATGCTTTATCTATGTATTTTTCTGATGATGATGTGGATAATTTAGGAGATTGCAATATAGAAAGTATTTACACATCAAAAGAACCAAATGAATTGTGGCTACTTATTAATGATCACTATGTTGTTTTTGGAGATTTAGATGATAAAATAATAAAAGAAGCTGAAAATAAAAAATTAGTTTACTATTTTTTTAAATCAGATGAAACTTTTATTATTGGAATAAAAATTGATTGATACGGAAATAATCTTTTTAAATAGTGGAAATATATTTAATGTTAAGAAAATTGTAGGAAAAAACACATTTGTTCCATTAAAGCCATTAGATAAGACAAATAAGAAAAAAAAATCTTTTGTTCAAGAAATAAAAGATAATTTTTCCATTAAGAAATTAGAAGAAAATATTACCAATATTTTTATTTTTCATCAAAAGCATAATAACCTACCAACATTATTCCCAGAAAAAATATATTTTAATTTCCTTAGAGATACTTATTATGAACAGTATCAACATTATAAAAATCAAGATAAAGAAACAAAAGTAGAAACAGAAAATCAAATAAGAATTAAAGAAAATTTAAAGTCGGAAGATAAAGTTGATAATCCTTATGAAAAATATGCTGAAGTTAAAATTAATGATAAAAAATTTAATACTCCAAGAATAGACATATCTACAGAACATGTAAGAAATATTGTAAAGTTGAATTCTGAATTTAATGGAGCATTTCTTAACTCATTAAAGAATAATTTTTCTAGAGAAACTAATCAATTTTTATTATTAAAAGCAGACAAAACACATAAAATAGTTACTGAGTTAGTAATATTACATGAAGTTGCCCACTGGATTTCTGCTCAAAAATTAAGTGGAACTATTCTATCTAGAAGTTTTAAAAAAAATAAAGATGAAACAAATAAACCAAATTTTGAAATAAATCACTTAAATAATATTTCAAGAAACATATTAGAAGGTTTTTCAGATTGTTTTGCAATATATTTAACACAGCAACACTATAAAGAACATAATATTGTTGATACTTATCAAAAATGTAGAGAAGAAACTTCCAAGATTAGTCAAAAATCAGTAAGTGCTTATGATTTATCTAATATTTTTAATGAGATTAAAAAGTTATCACAATCTTCTAGTAATGATATGGATAAATTAACAGATAAGTTTTTAGAAATATCTATTAATAATGCATTAAATATAACAGAGAAAAAAATAAATAATGATGGAAATTTCAAAAAGATATTAGAAGATAATTTAAATTATTATGCAAAAGAAGAAAGTGTGAAATTAAATTCTTCTGATTTATTAACAAATTTAAGAAATCAATTAACACAAAAAATACCAACAAGTAATATTATAATTAATCAAACTCAAGCAATGTTTAATATGACGAATATGAGAAATAAATACATTAATTCTGAAAATGAAATTAAAAACAAATTAAAAATCTAGGAGAAAATATGGGATTTAGTTTAAAAACAACAGATAGAAAATATAAGAATACTAATCCTAAAGATTTAGATCTTAATGTTGAGCAAAATAAAGAGGAAGTTGTTCAAGAAGAAAAAGATTTTAATCCTTGGGATTATCTAAGGGTTGTAAATGTTCGTGGTGAACCAGAATATCAATCCAATGATGATGAAAAAGTCATTGTAGCCCATCGTGGAAATCCAATTCTTGGCAACAAACATCCTATGAAAATTCAAACTATGAAAGAAAGAGATAGAGTAATTTCTGAATATAAGAAAGATTTAGAAGCAGATTTAGAAGTTCAAGGTCCAATGTGTAAAGCACTAAAAGAAATAGCTAAAGATATTGTAGATAATAAGCAAAAGATAGCATTTTCTTGTTATTGTTCTCCACTTAGATGTCATGCTGAACATTTACTACCAATTGTTGTTGATATGGCACAAGAATTATTATCCAACAATTTATCAACCACAAAGAAAATAAAACCTTAATACATTTATTTCGGCACTTTCATATTTGACAAAATAAAAAAATCAATTCTATAATGATTTCATTTAGGAACAATACAAATGAAATTAAAATTTTCTTTAGGGATTTTAACACTCTCCTCTATTTTTTTAATGTCTGGTTGTGCGAATTTAAATGAATTAAACAAAGATTCAAAAGGTACTATTCACACAGACAAAATTCCACCTTTGAGTAGAAATCAAATAGAACCAAGTGAAAAAGGGCTTGTATTTGACAAAATTAAACATACAAATGCTGCACTTAATGATGAGAAAAGAAATAGTGATGCTGCTCACAAAGTAATTGGAGAACTTCCTAATTTAAATGATGCTAGCACATATGTTATTCGTGATGAGGCTGTTGAATCTAAAATAGTAAAACAAAAAACAATCAATCCAGACCCCAATGTTCAATTGGTTGGACTGCCAACAGGCCTTCCAGGACAAAATTATCAACCAGCAAAAGTTGATTTGAAAGAAATGAAACCAGTCATTGACTCTAAGTTTCAAAATGTTATTTTAACAACCCCAGAAGAAGATAGTAAAACAGTCATTTCAAAAACACATACTGTTAATAAAACATATGTTGTTAAAAAGGGTGACACACTTTATTCAATTGGAAGAAAAAACAATATTTCTGTAGCAGAAATTGCTAAATTAAATAAAATTAAACCAAATACTGAAGTTAAAGTTGGACAGAAATTAGTATTAACATCAACTGTTAAAGTTTTATCAAAGAATACCAATAAAAAACAAACTGTTAGTGGTGTAAAAGCAAATCAAAAATCTAGCAAAAAGGTTACTAAAAATAATCCAAAAGATAAAAAATCTTCTCAAAAAAACAAAAAGAGTAATTAATGAAAAGAGAAGAACAACAGAATCTAGACAAATACTACACTAAAAGTGAAGTTGCTAGTTTCTGCTATTCTTCTCTTTTAGAAACTTGTAAATCTTTGGGGTTAGATAATATTTTTATGGTTGAACCTTCAGCTGGTTCAGGTGCTTTTCTTCAACACATAAAAACAGATTTTCTCGCTTTTGATATAGCACCACAAAATAAAGATATTATTGAGTCAGATTACTTACAGCTTAATCTAAAGCAGTATCAATCTTTGATATCAACTTCAAACTTAATTTTTATTGGCAACCCCCCATTTGGAAAAAGAGGTTCTACAGCATTACAATTTTTAAATAAATGTTTAAATGAGGGCATAGCTGTAGGGTTTATTGTTCCTGTTCAATTTAGAAAGTGGTCTATTCAAAATAAAGTAAATCCAAATGCTTCTCTAGTAAAAGACATTGACTTATCTGAAGATTCTTTTCTTTTTATGAATAAAACATACAAACTAAGATGTTGTTTTCAAATTTGGACTAATAAAAGCGATCTTTTACCAAATTTACGCATTAAGGAAAAACCTGCCATCTCTCATCCAGATTTTGAAATGTTTCAATATAACTGTACTCAAGCAGCAGAAAAGTATTTTGATTACGATTGGGATTTTGCAGCTCCAAGGCAAGGATATTTAGATTATAACAAAAAAATCTACAACAAAGATTTATGCAATAGAAAGCAACAATGGATATTTTTTAAGGCTAAAAATAAAAAAATATTAAAAAAATTACTTGCTTTAGACTTTGAAAAACTTTCTAAAAATAATACGGGAACGCCTGGATTTGGTAAACATGATGTAATTTCAGAGTATATTAAACTCTAAATAGTTGCTAAAAAACAACAGAAAATCAAAAAATATTAAAAACCTGTTGTAAAAAATTGACAGTCACTTTTGTTTTGTTTACATTAGTGGAAGTAGTTCATTACGAACTATTAAACTTTAATTAAAGGAGATTTATATGAAAAAAAGTTTACTAGCTATGGCATTAGTTTCTGCTTTCGCAGCACCTGCTTTCGCACAAAATGTTGAAGTGTACGGCGTGGTTGATGTTGGTGTTCAATACACTGATAACGGAACCACAACTGTTACAGACATGAAGAGCAGCGGTCAAAGCGACTCACGCATTGGCTTCAAAGGTGGTGAAAACCTAGGCGGTGGCTTGAAGGCTGAATTCCTATTGGAAGCTGGTTTAGACGTAACTAATGGTCAGAATGCTCAGAATGGCACATTATTTGGTCGTCAAAGCTGGGTTGGTTTAACTTCTGACACAATGGGTTCTGTTCGCTTAGGTCGTCAGTTAAGCACTGTTTATACTACAGCTTACTCAGTTGATCCTACTCGTGCTGGATTAAATGGTGGGTTTAGCCAATTAATGGAAGGTGGTTCCAACCAAGTAGATAGAGCAGTTACTTATACTTCTCCTTCAATGGGTGGCTTTAAAGCTGAAGCTCAATATGGTTTTGGTGGCAAAGACAAAGAATCTGATGCTAGAGTTCTTAGCTTAGGTGGCTCTTATACTGCTGGTCCTTTAATGTTGACTGGTGTTCGTGCCGTTCAAAATGCTGACTCTTCAGATGTAACCAGTGTTAAAGAAACTCAAACTTTAATTGGTGGTACATATGACCTTCAACAAGTTAAGCTTCATGCTGCTTGGGGCGAGTCTAAGCCAGAAGTTGGCAATAAATCTAAGAGCTACATGTTAGGTGTTTCTGCTCCTATGGGCGCTAAAGGCAATGTAATGGCTTCTTGGACTAATGCCAAGGTTGACAATGTTGCTGACTCTAAGAGCGATGTTTACTCAGTTGCTTACACTTATGGTCTAAGCAAGAGAACAAACGTTTATGCTTCATATGCTTTCACAGCTAACGAGGCTGCCGCTACTTTAGGTGGTGCTGACGTTGCTGGTAAGGACGTTAACAAGTTTGGTGTTGGTGTTCGCCACTCCTTCTGATCAACTCTGTTGATAAAAAAGCTCCTTCGGGAGCTTTTTTTATTGACTAAAACCATATTTTTTATTAACTTCACAAGCATGATAAATAAATTTCGTCAAATTATTAACATTGAAACCAATACTATATTAAAAACCTATCTAATTTGGTTTTTAATTGGTATTTTTGGCATTCACAGAATGGTTCATTTAAATGATAACACAGGTAAATATATGTTATATTTAAGCTTAGGAGCTTTTGTAATATATTTAGTATTTGGAATGTTATTGGCTGCACCTATTTTATTAGCTTTGTTTGTTTGGTGGGCGATAGATTCTTTTTTAATGGTTTCTTGGTTTCAACCCATTATTAAAAAATAAAGCCCTTTCGGGCTTTATTATCTTTTCCATTTAGGATTTTTATTAATGATTATTCTTTTAGCCAAGGAATTTTCTATATAATCATTAGCGATTCTCGCATTCATTGTGATAGTTTCTTCATCACAATAAACTTCTGGATATCTATAATGTAACCAACGATAACACATACATAGCTTTACATAATTTTCTACTTCATATAATGCAAAACTATCTACTTTATTAGGATATCCGATTGGGTCTGGCAAATCTGGAGCTAAGTTTTGTTGGTCATGAATATGATTATTAATCCATCTATTAAACATTTTTGTATGCGGTTCACTATTTAAATCAATAGGAACACAGCAGTATGTAAAACCTTCTTCAATTGAGAGCTTTTTAGATTTTATTAAGCCTGCTATCTCAATCATTGCTTCTAGATTTGCTGTCTTATATAAATCATGATTTTTAATTAATTTTTCTTTAAAGAAAATTAAAGCAGAATATAAATCTTCCCTGCCCAATACATCACAAATTGTTTTAATTTGTTCTAGATTAGGGGCTATAGATATTCTTGTATCATCAGCTTTTTCATATCCTAAATAAATTGCTTTATGTAGCAAGTTTTTACTTTCTAAAGAATTGTCAAATAGAATTCCTACATCTCCAGAATCAGCAAAACCATATCTTCCTGATCTGCCAGCGATTTGTTTAATTTCGCTAATAGTTAATTTTCTCATGTCATTACCATCAAACTTTTCTAATGTAGAAAAGAATATTCTTTTAATTGGTAAGTTTAAACCCATACCTATTGCATCTGTAGCAACCAATATTGGATTTTCTCCAGATTTAAATTTAGCCGCTTCTGCCCTTCTAACCTCTGGCGATAAATTACCATAAATAACCGAACACTTCTTATCTTCAGCTTCTATGGCACTCTTCATTTCTAAAGCAGATTTTCTACTAAATACAACTACACAGTCACCACTTTTTAACTCTTTTAATTTAAACATTGGATCACGATAGTGTAATGGAGTTTTCCTCTCTAAAGTTTTGATTTCATATTCTTCATTTAATGCTTCTATTACGGGAATGACAAAAGGCAATGCCTCTTCAGAACCAACTAAAATAACATGTTTGGCACTTACTCCAATTAAAGCTTGCGACCACGCCCAACCTCTTGAAGAGTCAGATATCATTTGAATTTCGTCAATAATCGCAGCATCAACTACTTTATTGAACTGACACATTTCTACTGTGCTACTTGTATGAGTTGCCCCCTCTATCATTTGTTTTTCTTCACCAGTAATTAAGTTGGCAACAATACCTCTTTCCGCTAAAGCTTCTTGACCTTCAGCCGCCATTAATCTTAATGGTGCCAAATATAACCCAGTTTGACCCTTAGCTAATTCATTCAAAGCATGGTAGGTTTTACCAGAATTAGTTGGTCCAATAATAATAGTAATTTTTCTTTTTAGTGATCTAGCAAGTGGAAAAGAATCTTCATATGATTCAAAATTTAACTCATTTTCAATTTGCTCAATATGATTAATCTCTTTAATTTCTTGAGTCCATAAATCATATATTTCATTAGACCTTTCCAAAAATCCTCTAGGTTGCTTACCTGGTTTTTTCCAAATACCTAAAATTCTATTCTCTAATTTTGGAAGAAATTTAATTGCTCTCTTGTCTAAATCTTTTATAGACATATACTTATCAAAAACACTTTGTACTTCTTCAGTAGGATTAAATTTTTGTATTTTTTCTCTACTCCACTTTAAAAAATCATCTTTTAATCTTGAGAAATCATTAGGACTTTCTGTTACTATTTTTCTGAAATCTTTCCATACAGCAACTTCTGCTCTAACACTAATTTTATGTTCTTTATTATTTAGACCTACAATTTGTAAATTATAATCTTTTCTTAAATATAAATTCTCATAACTTTTATTTGCCTCAATAAAAATACCGTCTTTTCTCATTATTTTAGCCAAATTTGTATACATCATTTGTAATTGAATTTTTAATTTTGGCTTTATTTCTTCTGCTATTTTTTCTTTTGACACCTCTTTTTGATTTGTTTTGTTTTCTACTTGAATAATAGGGGTTGTTTTTTTTGCCATACTTTTGCGATACTTTCTATGTTTTTTGTTTAATTGTATTTTTTCTTGCCTAAAAATTCTGCTTTCTTTGATGTATTCATGTTCCAAATCTCCTTTTTGTATTGGTTGTATATCTAAGTTTTTTAATTCCATGATTTCCCCTATGAATAATATTAATTGTTAACTGCAAAACAAAAAGCCAACAGTGTATCATCCAACTGTTGGCTTTTATTTCATTTTTTTGTGACATCTCAAACTTATGAATGTCTGGTTCTATGTTGTAAAAACTTGTATTAATATTCATTAAAAAATTTTTTTATTTCTCTTATTCTGCTATCTTTTTTTAAAAAAATCAAGTGTTATTTTTTAAAAACTTTACCGAAACACATTCATGTAAGTTTATTTCGTTCATTATTAACCCAATACCTCTTTCTCTACAAAATGTGAAATATTCACAAGAGAGACATTCTTTATTTTTTCTTAGATTTAATAAGTTAATCTTTTTATTTTCCTCACTTATATTAACAGATACATCCCCATAAACACCCATTACTAAATTTTTTCTAATATTTTCTTGATTATCATAATAAATATTATCCTCCCAAGATAAGTAATTTTGATCTTGGGAATTTTCTACATATAAATCTTTCTCTATTTCAAACAATGTATTAATCCAATTTTTCTGAATCCAAGAAATAAAACTTTTTAATTTTTTATAGTTTTGAACCTCTTTATCTATTAAAGTTTTTGTAAAATAAATGCATATAGGTCTTTTTAGTTTTTTTAGATTGTTTAATAAAATTTCTTTTTCATATTTTAAAATATCATCATTTATTATCCAAAAAAATTCATTTTTTTGATTTTTATTTACTAACATTAAAAAATCATCACTTAGATATTCATTGTTTACCCAACAGTAATGAACAGTAATATGTTGTTTTTCTAAAAAGATAATATTTTCTATTCTACTTGAATAAACAGATATTGTTTTATTTACATATTTTTTAAGCTCTTCAATTAATATTGAAACATCTTGGTTATTTCTTTCTAAAATTAATAAATTTATATGAATCTCATTATAATCTTTAATTAGAGATAATTCCCTTGAAGAAATAGGGTTTTTCAAATTTAAAAATAAAAAGTTTTTCATAAGCATTTATATTTATATAGATAATTGACAAAAATTAATAGAATCCTATACTAAAAATAAATTAAATACAATAGGAGGAGTTTATGAATAAAATTCATCAAGTGGTTGTTATTGGCGGCGGACCCGCAGGATGTGCTGCCGCGCTAGGAGCACTTAATAGTGGTTGTTCTGATGTTGTCATTATTGAAAAAGAACCATATGGAAGACATAGAATTGGCGAAATACTATTAACTCAAACAATTCTTGAATTAAAAGATTTAAATATTCATGAAGAAATGGCTGAATATGCAAAACACTATAAATGGGGTAGGAAATTTGCGGCGGCTTATGTTCATGGACAAGATAGAACTCCTTGGAAAGTTCAAAATAATCATCCATTATCAAGTCCACTTGATCAACCTCATGTTCCGAGATGTTTTGTGGACGAAAAAACAAACCTTTGGTATACACTGATGGTTAAAAGACATGAATATGATGAAGCTTTAAGAGCAATTTGTGAGAAAAAAGGTATCAAAGTTATCCACGGAGCAGTGAAAGACTTTCATATTGTTCGTGAAGAAGAGTCTGACAAATCTACTATTTCGTCATTAACAGTTGAAAAGATAAATGGTGAAACCATAAAAATTCAACCACAATTTATTATTGATGCTACTGGACAACAAGCATTTTTGGCTAGAAAAATTAAAGCTAGAAAAACGATTGATGATTGGGGACTCCAAGCTCGCTATACCTATTTTAATAAAGTAGATTTTGATAATGCTATGAAGCACGGGCTTTTTAAAGAAGGTGCTAATATTCTTTCTTTTGAAGATGGTTGGTGCTGGGTTGCTAATTTAGGAACAGATGTTACTAGCATTGGTATTGTAAGTAGACATTGGGATAAAGATGAGAAACATTTTTGGAAAAAATTATCCAATCTTCCAGAGTTTAAAACATTTGGCTTAGATAAGGCTGTTGTTGTTGACCACAAAGGTCAACCAACATCTCAAGACAACCTTTATGTTCATCCAAATTATAGATTCAGAAGTGAAATTATGAGAGGTAGAAATTGGGTTTGTGCTGGCGATGCTGCAATGTTTTTAGATCCACTATTATCACAAGGTGTTACTTTAGCAACTTCATTTGGTAAGCGCTCTGGTTCTTTAGCAAAACTCATTACAGAAGACCGCCATGATGCCGTTGATTTGTTAAGAGAATATGAAAAATCATATATTGGTGAAATTGAAGTATTAAATAAAGTTGTCTCTCAATGGTATACTCCAGAATTTAAATTTGATCAAAATTGGTTGAACACCGCTCAAAAAATAACAACTATTTTTGGCAGAGAAATAGGTAAAGATGTAGAATCTTTCAGATGGATTTCTAACTTAGAAAATATACATCATATTTTAGAAGATAAAAACGACAAGAACTTCTTAAAAGAACTTAATGATGTTAATACTATTAAGATGATTCATGATTTTGAAAAAGACAAAACAAATTACCTAGATTTATAAATACTTTTTTCACATTACAACTAGCCTTTTTAGGCTAGTTTCTTGTTTTTATACATATGAACCCCATATCCTTCATATAAGGAGATAAATTATGAACATTCAAAAAATGACAACAAAGCTACAAGAGGCAATACAAGAAGCACAAAAAATTGCTATTATTAAAAACCATCAAGACTTCGATAATATTCATTTAGCTCATTCTTTATTAAAGCAAAAAGATACAAAGTTACCTATTATTTTAAAGAAGATTAATATTGATATTCAAGCATTAAATAATAAACTTGATGAGGCAATCAATAATTATCCTACAGTATCAAACCCTTCAGATATTCAAATATCAAGAGAACTTTATAAAACTATTCTTTTAATGGAAGAAATAGCAAACAAAAGAGGAGATGAGTTTATTAGAGGTGAGTTGTTTATTCTAGCAGCTCTTAAATATGAGAATAAATTAAAAGCTATTTTAGTATCTATGGGGTTAAAAGATAATAAGTTGGAAGATATCACTAATAAAATTCTTAATGAACCCACATTAAGTCAAAATCAAGAAGGAAATGAAGATTCATTGACTAAATATACAATTGACTTCACACAAAGAGCAATGGACAACAAGCTAGATCCAGTAATAGGTAGAGATGAGGAAATTAGACGTTCTATGCAAATTTTAGCAAGAAGAACAAAAAACAATCCTGTTTTAATAGGTAATCCTGGGGTTGGTAAAACTGCTATTATTGAAGGTTTGGCTCAAAGAATAGCTGCAGGGGAAGTCCCTGAAAACTTAAAGAACAAACGACTCTTATCTCTAGACTTAGCAAGTATGGTTGCTGGTGCTAAATTTAGAGGTGAATTTGAAGAAAGACTCAAATCTGTTCTTAATGAAATTGAAAAAGAAGCAGGGAAAGTTATTCTTTTTATTGATGAGTTACACACTTTAGTTGGTGCAGGTAAAGCTGATGGTGCTATGGATGCAAGCAACATGCTAAAACCCGCTTTAGCTAGAGGAGAACTACACTGTATTGGAGCAACCACTTTAGATGAATATAAAAAATATATTGAAAAAGATCCTGCCTTAGAACGTAGATTCCAAAAAGTTTTGGTTAATGAACCCAGTGTAAATGACACAATTGCAATTCTTAGAGGATTAAAAGAAAAATATGAAATTCATCATGGGGTTACAATCACTGACGATGCTTTAATTTCAGCGGCAAAATTATCAAATAGATATATAACTGATAGATTTTTACCAGATAAAGCAATTGATTTAATTGATGAAGCAGCAGCATTAATTAAAATGGAAATTGACTCTAAACCAGAAGCAATAGATAAAATTGAAAGAAAACTTATCCAACTTAGGGTAGAATTGTCAGTCGTGGAAAAAGATGAGACATCCTCTTCAAAAAAAGAATCTATTGAAGCAGAGATACAACAATTAGAAACTGAAAAAGCTAGATTAATGGTAATATGGGAATCTCAAAAAGCAGATAGTTTTTCTGTACAAGAGTTAAAAAATAATATTGAAAAAACAAAAGAGAAGATTAAAATCCTTAAAAAGAATGCCAATTGGGAAGAAGTTGGAAAATTAGAGTATGATGTTTTACCAAAACTTTTAAAAATGTTAGATGATAAAGAAAAAAATGTCATTAAAGAACCAACCAAAACTATTGAAAAACTTTTTAGACAATCAGTTACTGAAGATGAAATAGCCTATATTGTATCAAAAGCTACTGGAATTGATGTTGATAAAATGATGAAAAATCAAAAACAAAAACTATTAGAAATGGAATCTTTCCTTAAAAAATCTATAGTTGGTCAAGAATCAGCAATTGTAAGTGTTTCTAAATCTATAAGAAGGGCAAAAGCTGGACTTGCAGACGAGAATAAACCATATGGCTCTTTCTTGTTTTTAGGCCCTACTGGAGTTGGGAAAACGGAACTTGTAAAATCTTTGGCAAAATTCTTATTTGACTCAGAAAAACAAATTATTCGTATAGATATGTCTGAATATATGGAAAAGCATTCTGTTTCTAGACTAATTGGTGCTCCACCTGGATATGTTGGTTATGAAGAAGGTGGGTTACTAACTGAAGCAGTCAGAAGAAAACCTTATTCAATTATTTTACTTGATGAGATAGAAAAAGCACACCCTGATGTTTTTAATGTGTTACTTCAAGTTTTAGATGAAGGCAGACTAACAGATGGTCAAGGAAACTTGGTAGATTTTAAAAATACTGTAATTATCATGACATCCAATATTGGTGCCCAAAAAATACAAGAAGACATACAAAAAGGTAATGAACAATATTCAAACATTAAAGAATTAGTAATGACAGATCTTAAAAATTATTTAAGACCTGAATTTATTAATAGAATAGACGACATTGTTATATTCCACTCACTTAATGAAGAACATATTTTAAGGATTGTTGATTTACAATTAAGTAAATTATCTGAAAGATTAAAAAATAAAAACTACATTATTGATTTTGACATTTCAACGAAAAAACAACTTGTAAAAATTGGTCATGACCCAATATTTGGAGCAAGACCAATAAAAAGAGCAATTCAAAATGATATTGAATCTTTATTGTCAGATAAAATATTAGACGAATCTATCTTAGAAAATAAAGAATATAAGTTGTCATATCTTAATAATAATTATGAATTAGTTTAATTTGATTTTTCACAAAGATTTTCCTATTGTAGATAAAACTAAGCACAATATGAATACTTTTTTAAATCATAAACATCTTAAATATGCTCTTATTTTATTATCTTTAATAGGAGCATATCATACTGTTCAAGAACTTTATGGTTTTGCTATACACACTTACTATAAAACAGAAATTGAATTTTCTAATTTCTTAAATTTTTCTTTAAAAATATTTCAAAATATTATTTTTTTATTTTTATTAATTAATATTTTTGTAAAAATGTCACCTTTATATATTGGTATTATTATGCCCATATCATATTATGAACAACATTATAATTGGTTTTACAACTTACATTACTTTTTTTTAAACAGTAATTTTTATAACTTCTTTAGTGCTGAACCATATAATATTAGCCCAGAGTATCCAAGAATTTGGTTTTTTGTATTAATTCTTATTGTATTACTCTCAGTAACTTTATTTAAAAAATTACGCACTTTTGATAGAATATTCTTGCTTTTAGCTGGTGTTTCTTGCCTTTCTACAAGTATTTTGTTTCACACGATGATTATTTCTGAAATAAATTTTTATAAAAATACTGTTGAAGAACTTCACATAAAAGCTAATAAACTAGCAAATACACCAAATGATTTAATGATGTTTTGCAAGACTAATCAGTATTCTTGCTTATCTTATGAAATCAAAGAAACTGAAGACTTTCTTAATGATAAACGAATACCTAATTATATAACTCCATATATGCCAAAAATAAAAGAATTAGTTGCCTCAAATGAAGAATTTCATTTTTTTGCAACCGCAACTGACTTTAATGCTCCTAATAGAATAATAGGACAAAAGCCTTTTGTTATTATGAAAAACAGTAATTTTATCACTCTTTCAATTGATAATTACAGATATAAACTTTTACTAGCAAGAAACCAAACTATATTTGCAACATTAGGTTTTGCTTCTCATATCACTTGGTTTTTTGGAGCATTATTTTTGATTTGGTTTCATAAACGAAAAAATGCTAAAAATAGAATGTTTTTAAGATAATTAAATTTTCATTTTTTTTCTAGTAGAATTATTGGTTGGTGCTTCCTTAATTTTTAATTCTTCATTTAAATGTAAAGCAAAACTTTCAACTAATGTTTGATTAATAAAAGAATCTATTTCATCTTTGCTAGCAATATAACTATTGCCTCTCATTTTAATTAAATATTCATCCTTTAATGCCTTTACATCATTTAATACATTTGGGTTATTTTTAAAAGCATTTTTCACTATATGAGAAAACGTCTCTTTTTTATCAAACTTGATAGAGCATAAGGCAGAATAAAATAATATTTCGTTATTTAACTCTTGTTTAGTTAGAGTATCCATAAAATCATGTTTATCTGATTTTATGGCACCAAAGATAATTTTCTTTAAATTTAAAAGTGTTGTTACTGGATATTTATTAAGAAAATGAACCAAAAACTCATTAGACTGTTCACTTCCAATAAAAGTAGCATTATTCTTTAATCTTGATGCCAAATACATGTCGTCAAAATCATTTATAAAATTAAAATGAATTATTTTTATTTTTTTATTCATTGCTTCTATAAAAAAATCTGCTCTTTTTTCTTTTGACAAGCTTGTTTTATTACTTAAAAACTCTAGGAACTGTTCATTTTGATTTAAAAAAGCTGATTTATAAAGCTGCTCCCTATGATGAGCATTTATTGTTAATGTTCCAAATAACTGTTTAAATTCATCTAGATTATTTTTTACGATATACTTTTCTAATTTTTCAATCATATTTAACCTTTTTTTTATTATAACATTAAAATACCTTAGAATCAAAAAAAGACTTGATAATTTCTAATATTATAGGTTATAATGCCTCTAAATAAATAAGGCGGGAAAATGAAATCAGAATCTTTGGAAATTATTAATTTAATAGAGCAAATACAATCAAATATTTCTGTAAATAATGAGCAAGAAATCAGACAATTATCTGAAAAACTAAATTCTGTTATTTCTGAGAATTTTGAAAAATCAAATGTTGAAGTTTTTTCCGAAGTCTTAAATATATCAAAATCAAAGAAAGATAATTTTGCCGAAATACTTTTGGAAGAGTTGGATTTTGAAATTGAAAATGTTTTATACGAAGACTCACAAGGTAAAGATATTGATTCAACAATGTTTATTATGCCTTGTTTAATGACAAGTCAGTTAGATAAATTCAACGTTCCAAGCATTAATCAATTTGAAAAAACACTTAGGGAATCTTTAATTTCAAAAAGAATTATAAATCAAGAAAATCAATTAAATATTGGAACAATTAGGCTTGCTGAATCTGACATTGATATGATGTCAAAGCAAGATTGGTGGAATGTTCATAGAGACATTATTGATGAAAAATTCAGCAACGAAGAAACCAAACTAGAAAACGAACAAATTAGAAACTCTCTACTTGCATATGAGCCAACCACTAGTGTTTCTATATTTTATTTAGTTGCAACCATTGAATCTCAAGACAATAATTCAGAAATTTGTGATGCACTTTTTGATTTAGAAACTGACATTGATTTTTGGGGTGACTTAATGAAAAAACATGAACCACATGGTGTGAAAATTACTACACTTCCTCTTATGCCTATTGACGAAGGTATTGAAAATGCGAAATTCATTCTTGAAGGGGTTACTTTTGAATTGTTCTTTGAACATGGATTAGAAGATAGTTCTGCTATTGCTTATTGTCCAATCAAAGAAAATCCAAATAAATATGTTGTTTTTTTCTTTGACGAAGAAACTCATTATTTAAATTCTTTTTACTATGTTAATATCTATGAGGATTCTCAAAACTTTCTATGTCATTTAGTTGAACTTTGCTTAAATCATGAGGAAACTCCCCTATATTCTTTAAATGATAAAATAGGACAAAACCAACTTGACGAATGGAAAGAAAGTCATCAGATGGTTGATTTTGATAAATATGTTAACAATTCAAACAAAATTGATTTATTGGAAACAATTAAATTTTGTTCATTTGCAGATTTTTCAGATACAATATCACATAAAAATAATTTGTTACATTGAAAGGGTAAATTATGACTACTATTGTTAAAATTAATACAGAGGCAATTGTAAATGCCAAATTACAAAAACAAAACTTACCCTATTTTTTAAATAGCGAAAATGAGTTGTCTTTTAATGAAAATATGAAAGAACTATACTCTTTCTTACTTCAGGAGCATCCAACTACTTTAATGTATAAGGAGCAAAACATTACTGAAGAAGCTTGGAATAATAGCAAATTTTTTGGATCTTTATTTACATCTATTTTTAGTCACTGGAGTAAACTGCTTTTCCAAAAGAGTATATATTTTGTTGAAGTATTGGATGATTTTCCTAAAGAACTTGAGCTAGAGCTTGATGGAGAAACTTTTATTGTTTTCTACTTATCTACAAAAGATTTACTCTCTAAGAGAGATGATTGTATTTATGAAACTGAAGAAGATAGTATTTTTGACTTTTTTGATTGGATAGAAGGTGAAATTATAGCAGTAGGAAATATTGAAAATTTATTTAATAAATATAAATCTTTTACTGAAGTTTTTATAGAAAATACTATTGAAGAAACTGATGCTGATGGAGATGTTACAATTCAATTATCTGATGATTTTTATGAAGATATTGAAGAGCTTAAAAAATCTGTATTATTAGCATTAGAAGACAATTTAAATCTTGATTCAAACAACATGTTAACTTTTGATAAACTTTCTCAAGAAAAAAATATTAAACCCAAGACAATTGAACTTGATTGGAATGGTATTCCAATTGAAATGAAATACCCCTTTGATTTAACTAAATCTTTGGTTGATAAAGATTTTTCACTTGAAATTCTTGATAATCAAAATGGATGGCTAGCACAGCAGAGTCATGAAATTCAAGAAACGATTGTTGGACTTTGGGCTGATTTTATTTTCAATAAAGAAAAAGACACTCAAAGCATTAGAGATGCTTCCAGTGAAAATAAAAAACTAAAAGTTAATTGGGATGATTTTTCTGAATATTTAATGTATTGGTTACGATTTGACTATTCTCAAGACACTAAAAAAATTGAGAAGAAAATTCGTTCTACTTATGAAAAAATTACATCTCAAAATAAAATTAGTGATTTTATTTATATAGAAAATGCTCCTGATTTTATTAAGTGTATTCTATATATTGAAAAACAATCAGCAATTACCACCAACAAAGGTATTATTTTAGATGTTGAAAATATTCAAAAACAATATTTCTATGCCTTAAATAACGAGCATGTTCTAGGTGAAATTTGGAGTATTATCGTTCAAGATAGAATTAAAAAAACTAAAGTCACAAGAACTTTTGAATATCAATTTGAAACTTTAAAAGATAAATTCCCTAATTTCCATGAAGTTATTGATTATTATTCTGGAGCGATGTATATTTTTGAGCAGACAGGCACCCCCCCCGCACCTGTTTTACTTCTTGGATCTCCCGGTTTAGGAAAAACTCATTTTGCGAGTGAAATTGCAAAAATTATTGGGTCACTCATGACAGTTATTCCCATCTCATCATTAAGTGCTGGTTGGATTATTAGTGGTGCCGCATCACAATGGAAAGATGCTCAAATGGGCAAACTTGCTCAAGCACTAATTAATGGTAATAGTATGTCTCCAGTTCTGGTTTTAGATGAAATTGATAAAAAGAGTGAGGGCAATTATGATCCTTTAGGTTCCTTATATCCTCTTCTTGAATATCAAACCGCTAAAGAATTCGTTGATGAATATTTAGAGTTCCCAATTAATGCTTCAAGTGTTTTATGGGTTGCCACAGCAAACAATCTAAATTCTATTAGCGAACCAATCTTAGATAGATTTGTTGTTTTTGATATCGCTAAACTTAACCATGCTGATACAATAAAAGTAGCAAATAATATTTTTGCTGAATTAACAAATGGTTTAAATCATACAGATTTATCTGAAGATATTTTAGATATGTTAAAGGATAAAACTCCACGTCAAATTAAACAAATTTTGAAAAAGGCTTTAGCTTATGCCGCTGTAAAGCGTAGCCAAGAGATTAATTTGAAAAAAGAACATTTGGACTTAAAAGCAAAAATTAAAAAGATTGGTTTCTGATATTTGCAAAAAAAAGTTTTTTCATATATATAACTATTTTTAGTTAATATGAAAGAACATAAGATCCCGATTCAACTATCTAAATATGCCCACTTTATAGTGGGCAGTTCTCGTGATGTTTTAAATATATCAACAGAAGAACATCTTGATAATAGGAATTCTTCCTATATCAATAAAAATTTTGATATAAATATCCAGGAAGAACAGCTTTGTGCCTCCATTAATATTGGAGAAATAAATAATATTTTTCCTACCAACACTAACCTAACTTCCAATCTAAACTTAAATATCTTTTTATCATTCCCTCCACAATTATTATATGAACAAAATTTTCAAGCTATATCCACTAGATTTGAATTATCTAAGCAAGAATCCAATTTAAATAATAATCTACAAAGAATTTTTTTCTCAGATAGTTATGAGTTCTGCCCTTTAGGACTTCAAGATGAATGTGATTTTTATTATAGCTGTTTCTTATCCCAATTAAAGGAACATGAGAAAACCATAATTTTAAATTCTTCAAACTTCATAGCAAAAGAAAATAAAATAGGTGGTTATAATCCTTTAAATATTGATTTATATGAAAATGAAACCTTCGATTTTTCAAATCCGATTCTTCCTTTATTTTCTATAAATAATAAACTTATTAATTCTCAAAAAGATATTTCTTTGATTTGCTTTGCTAAGAAAGATTTTTTAACTAACGATATTAATAATAAAATTATATCTTTTATTTCTTATAATTAACTTTACATTTCCTATAAAAATATTTATTTTAATAATAGTTAAGGGTATGCCATGAAAGACATTATATTAAAAAAAGCTATTGAATACTACGATTTTAATTTTGCGACAATCAATTATGAAAAAATCCCATCTTTAAAAATTGTTAAAGATAGAAGTTATTTTTATTTTTCAAAAAAAGAAAACATAGCAATTGATAATTACAAAGAAAATATTCGCTATATTTTAGGGCTACACAGTATAAATTTTCAATATTGGGATGTTACACCTCAAAATGGCTATACAAGATACTCTAACAATGGAAATATTGGAGCTATAGCTGCCTATGAAGGTTATGATAAACTGTATCAAACGATTATTCTATCAAACAAAACAATAGAGGTAATCAATCATGAATTAATGCGTAATTTTTTTGGGACGATTCCAAATTTACATGGAAGAATTACTATTTTAAAAGAGTCTTTAAATAAAGTGTTGTTTGAATTGGCATATGAAGTAATTATGAGCGATGTCATTAAAAATAATTTAATAGATACAATGACAGCACAAAAAATAGCGGACATATTGCCTAAGAGTTATTCAGATCCATTCCTAAAAAAAATACAGCTTGCTTTATTTGAAACATATGAATTATTGAAGTTTAAATATCCAAAACTGCAAGTTGACCTAACAGTAGCTGCAGACTACCAAATACCTAAAGTTTTAGCCCATTTGGGAATTATTACATATAACGAAGATATTCTAAATAAAATTCTAAATAAAGTATTAATTAGCGAAGATTCTAAAGAAGAAATGGCAATTAGGGCATCAGCAATTATAGCATGTGAAGAAATATCTACTGCTCATAATTTACCAACTGGATATGTAGATAAATACTTATGGGAACAAAGGAATAATACAAATTTAAATTTTCATTTAACCAAAACAACGCGTTATTGATCTAATTTATTTATTACTTTTTCAATCTCTTTAGATGTGGCATTTACTCCATATAAATTTAATAATCTTATAGCGAAATCTATTATGTTTATATGAGGTTTCTTATCTATTTTTTCATGTAAATCTAAAAAACCTGACCACTGAGCTTTTTGATATGAATCATAATCAAAACCAAAAGTTTCATATAATACACCCCTATATGTTTTACCCTCAGTTAGTTCTGCATTTGCTAATCTACTTACAACTTCACAAAACACCAATAATTGCTGTTCTTTAGTTAAGCAATTATAAAATGCTTCTCTTTCACTTATAAATAATTCTTTATCTGTGTTTTGTTTTTCTAATGGGTCTAAAATATTTTTTTTCATCTATTTGATTTTATTTAAAAAATTTAATATATATTATAAACATAAATAATCAAAGTCAATAAATGAAAATTAGCTTAGCTTTAAAAAAAGGTGATGAAAAAACTAAGGTTTTATTTAAAGAATACTTAGAAAGTAAAAAATATTGGGTTTTTCCAGATAAACTTATTCAAGAAGTTTATAAAATTAGAGAACCAATTAATAATGAAATTAAAAATGATTATTTCGTTTATAGGCTTCTCAACTCTTCTCTTGATAAAATAGTAAATCACCAATCATACTTAAAATTTTTATCTTATTGCCTTGAAAGAAAAGAATATGATGTCTTGCTTTCACAATTAATTATAAAAACCCCAAAAACTAATGACCCTATTTTTAGTGATTACATTCATGAAGTTATAAATATACTTTCCAAAGAAGAAGATTTGTTATTTAAATTTACAAACAGGTCAGCTTTTTTGAACTCTTCTTGGATTTTTCTAGAACATATTTTACCTTACATAAAAAATAATTTATATGTTGAAAGCATTTTTAAAACACTTTTTAAAACCACTGCCTTTTCATCTACAGATAACCAGAAAGAAATCTTACCATTACTTTTAAATACAGACATTAATCATAAAAAATTAATGCCATTTTTTAATAAACTTCATATTGAAAATCATATGAAATCACCTATTTCATCAATAGAAAAACAACAAGCAATAATTTTAAAAATCCCAAAAAATAATTTAATTAGTGTTAATTTACATAATAATTTAGGAAGTAGTATATTAATTTCAGCAATTGTTGAACATCTAAATTATATAAAAATAAATTTTCAAAATCTAAAAATATCAAAAATATTTACTGATTATAATAAAGATACACAAGATTATAATATTTATGTGTTTTCCTCTAATGAAGAAATAGAACTTAACTCATATTTACTTGAACAAGTTATATTTTTAATATCCAAACAAGACAATATTGATAATCTAAAATCTTTACTAAAAGATTATCCTATGTTTATTAAAGAGCAAGTCAGTCAATATATGTATTTAAAATTAAATAAAGAAATATCCAATAAAGAATTTAATAAAAAAGAATCAAATAAAATTTAATTATTCTTTGAAATCTGATATATAGCCATTTTAATCGAGTCTTCTAACAGCACATTTGAGTTTTCAAATTTAATTCCTAAATGATACCAACTGTATTTTGTATTTTGCTCTAATAAATCTTGTGGCAAAATTTCTTTGTTAATTGCTTTTGCATAAGATATTTTCATAGGAACTTGGAAAATATTATTTACTTTAAAAGGCAATTCTATGAAAGAATGATGAAATATCATCCCATTAGATATTTCTTGTTGGGATGCTGATGCCAATACAGCAATACCTCCCTGACTTATATTTATAGCTTTTAATTTTGATAGCTCTTTTTTATTGTTATCTAACGTTACAAATATCTCAAAAGATGATGGGACAGTTATTCTTGGATGCACTCTTCTTTGAACCCTTATCATCTTAAAAGGAGCAGATATATTAATAATAACATTATCTTCTATAACCTCAAATTCTCTTACAAAGCATTCAGCATGAGTTTGTATACCATCTAAGTTAAAATCTATTTTTAGAATAGCATTTTGTTTTAAAAAAATTATTTTTTCATTACTTTTACTACGGCTTACAACCAGCTCTAATTCTTCATTTTCAGTTAAAGCTAACTGTGATTTAAACTCACAGGCTTCTTCCCTGTTATCATCTAATATAGAAACAAAACAAAATGTATTTTCTTCACTAGCAGTGATTAAATAATTTAATCTCTCTATTTCTGACTCAACATAAAAATTATATGTTTGACTATCTTGATTAATTAAACTCATAACTTTTCCTTGTATATGTCAGATTATGAAATAAAACTAAAAAATCAAATATCTTATGCCTTAAATTTTTTTGAAGATGAATTATTTTTATTGGGTAATGTTTCATCTAATTTTTTAGCTGAATATTTTTTTCTAATTAAATCTATATCTAAGGACACATCTTCTGTTATTAGATGAGCAACTTTAGCACAAGCATAATCTATTCTTTCAAATAAATCATCATCAATTCCATCATTATTACCCCAATATTCACCATTTATGAAAGGCATTATATATGTTGGAGCATAACCTTCATCATTATATTCATATTTAGGATCTAGGGTTATTTGTTCTATAGAAGGTGTTTTTAATATAATTTCAGCTAATGACTCTTCTATATAACTTTCAATAAATTTATCCATTTTATTTTTTAATTCTTGATATTTATCAATAATATCTTCTTTTTTATCTTCTGATAGCTCAGCATATTCAAACTCGTTTTTTGGTATCTCAAATGTAATTTTTTCCATATTATAGTTCCTATTTTTTATAATTATATCACTTTGTGTGCTAAAATCAAAAAAATATTGTATAATAAAACACTACTTAGGAAAGAATATGTTTAAAAATAACTCTAAAAGATATACTCCAAAAGAACCAAAAATATTTGATTCTGCTCGTCTTTATAACTACGGCATATGGCTTCTTTCTAGAAGAGATTACTCTAAATATGAACTATTTACCAAAATGAAAAAATATCAACCAGAAGAAAAAATTATAGAAGAGATACTTACTAAATTAGAAAAAAACTCATTTTTAAATGACAAAAGGGTTATTAATAGTGTTTATCAAACATATTCAAAAAAAGAGTCTTCATCTAAAATAAAAAATAGACTTATGCTTAAAGGTATAGATAAAGAAGATATTAGTAATTTTTTATCTGATAATGCAGACCCAAATAAAGAACTTGAATCAGCTACTGATTTGTTAATTAAAAAATTTAAATCTTACAATCCAGAGCTTACGAAAAAATACTACAGTATGCTTGCCAATAAAGGATTTAGTTGGGATATAGTTTCTAAGGCAGTATCCCAATTTAAAGATCCAGATTAATTTTACATGTTACTAGTAACAATTTTTTGAATTTTGCGATACTTATGTAAGAAAAGCAATCCAAATCCAAAAAATATCCATATGAAATGTGCAATTGCTGTTAATAAAGCAAACCAAATTTTAGCCAATAAACCTTGAGATATCATCTGTTGATTATCAAATGTACATAAGAATTTATTTTCTTTTGCCCTATAAATACAAGCACTAAATGTTGTATCAGTCCCCACAAAATTACCTACTGCTTTTAAATATGGATAATTTCTATTTTTTTCATTGCTAAAATAATTTTTAGCTTCTAATATAAAATTATCTTGATCTTCTTGTTTAATAGAATCTAAAAGTATTTTTTTGCTTTCTTGTTTAAATTGTGTATCTAAAACATAACAATTTTTGTTTCTACAAGCATATCCTATAGGAACCTCTATAATCTCGGTATAAAATGCTTTAATTTTTTCATCTTTAGATATTTTTAATGTTCCCATAGGAATGGCAATATGGAATAAAAATGTAGTTATAATTATAGATCCAGTAATTAATAACATAAAAGCTCTGTCCATTGTTCTAGTTTTCTTACGGATCACCAATACGATTAAGGCAATCAAACCAATAACAAACAGAACTATTCTTGTGTATTGAGGGTTAACTTGTGTAGCACCCTCTCTCATTATTGAATTATATAAACCTAAACTGAAAACTGTTTCATGTCCATACATATCTATCCATTCATATATAGGGAGAATGAATACAGCAACCACAGTTAATGTAAATTGCAATAAACTAATATTTCTTTTAAACAAAAGAATAACCAAAAGAACAAAACCTAAGGTTATCATTTTTGAATGTATTAAGAATGCACTATTAGATAAGTCTTTTAGAACATCCATTTGAAATAATGAGCCATTAAAGAAGTGATAAACCGTTTGATTTACAGGGTAAGCAACTTTAAATGAAATAAAATAAAACAACACCAATAATTGAGCAGCCACAAACCACTTGTTTTCCCATATTGGAGAATCTCTAAATTTTTGAATTTTTTCGGTTACATTATTTTTAATTAATATGATTTTTTCTTTCATTTTTAATTCCATAACTATATTCTAATCTTTCTTTTGCCCAATCTATTGCTTTTTTAATTCTTTCTACAACCATTCCTCTTGCCTGGTCAAAAGATACCCAAGCATATTCTTCATGCTCTGGTCTTCCTAGTTCTGGATTAATTCCCATAACAACATCTTCTGTTTTTGTTTCTGCCACGAAATAATAAACTACTTTATTATGCTTACCAAAAGGCTCAGTCTCATAATAAATTTTTCCCCAATTAAAATCTAACTGAGTAATTCCAGTTTCTTCTTTAACTTCACGAATGGCGGCTTGTAACTTATTTTCATCTTTTTCTATTCCACCTTTAGGAAAATCCCAAAAATCATAAGATTTCATCAATAAAACCTTATTATCTTCATCGTCTTTTCTTACAATAATTACTCCAGCTGATTGTTCTCTTCTCATATAAAATCCTTAAATTGCAAAAATTATAAATTAAAAAAAGCAAAAAAGCAAAATAGTTAATATTGAAGGATTTTAATTGTTTTTTTATAACTTGATAAAAAACAAATAATTTAATATATTTAGAAAAACCTTATTATCTAATGAATACAAAAATTTTTTTAGGCAACCCCAATAGTCTGACATTACACATAAGAATCAGCAAAAAATGTAATGCAGATTGCTCTTATTGCTCTTCTTTTGAAAAAGATGCCTCTGACTTAATGGATATTAAAGATTTAAAAAAGAGTTTATATTTTCTAAAAGAAAAAATTATAGAATTAGGAATTGGAGGTCAACGAGAGCATCTTACTGTTCAGTATATTGGAGGAGAATTATTAACCATCCCAACAAGTTATTTAAAAGAGTTTTCTGAAATAGTAAAATTAGAGCTTTCTCCATTATTTAAAGATTTTAGGCATGGTGGGCAATCAAATCTAATAGGTTCACCTAAAAAAATAAATTCATTATACGAGATTCTAGACGAGAACATTGGAACATCTTTTGATCTGCACACCACACAAAGGACAGTGAATAAAGACCAAAAAAAATACAAAACCATTTTTATGAAAAATGTTTCTCATGTTAAAAAATACTTTGGTAAGAATATCTCTGGAATTATTGTTCTAGATAAAAAAATGTATCCACATATACATCAAGAAATAGAAATCCACAATAACAGTAAAAGGCATTTAACTATAAGACCTGTTTTTAATGGTGGTAGCCCCATTGAATCTTTAACAATAGATGAAATAGAAACTGCTTTTTTGGAAGCATATAAAAATTGGATAATGAAACAAAAAATTATTATAGAACCTTTCTATTCATATCTAAACAAAAGAATATATACTCATAAAAACTTAGATATTTCTCACATCTCAGGTTGCCCTTCTCAACACAACTGTGCAACTTCTTCTATAAATTTAGAACCAAATGGTGATTTGTATATTTGCCAAGATATGGCTGACTCTAAAAATATGGTTATGGGTAATGCTATAAATGAAGTATTTGATTATGAAACTTGGAATAAAATAAAGGCAAGAACCAATAAACTCTCTACAGACTGTTTATCTTGTGACTATTTTAAAGAGTGCCAAGGTGGTTGTATGCTTGAAGCCATACAACAAAAAAATGATTTATATGGTAAAACAAACTATTGTCAGATATGGAAAAAATTATTTAAGCTAATAGATGAATCCATAAAAGAGCATGGCACTGAGCAAATAGAAAATTGGCTCAACAAAATCAGTAAATATTAATAATTTTTTGTTTCTTGTAACTTTTTATTCACATAATGCTTCATAATAGTCATTGCAGGTATGTTGTTATTTTCTTGTGCAACTTCTATAGAAGTTTGAAAATTTTGATTCACCGACAAAGGATCTAAACCATTTTCTAAAAGAGTTTGAATTATACTCAATGTGTTTTCAGTTAATTTTGAAGATGCAAAATGTAAAAGTGTATCTCCCTTTTCTGTGGTAAAAGATAGATCTACATTTTTATTATCTGATATAAAGTTTTTTAAAGCTTTTAAATCTTGATTTTCAATCATTCCTATTAATTGTTCATTACTCATAATTTTATCCTTTTGAGTTAATTTTATCATAATTGAGGTTTAATTGTCAAAACGGCTTTCAAAATACTTAAAATCAGCATTATTTTCATTCATTAATGCCTTATTTTGAATGGGGTTTTTATCAAACTTTGTATTTGCATGCTCTTTATTTTGAGTTATATATTCTTCAAAAAACAACAAGAAATCTTTTATATCCCAAGGGCAATCAAATGAATCTTCTTTTTTACCCTCAACCCAAGCGTAACTTCCAATTTGTAAACAAACTCCAATAAATTCACAACCTGAACAAGCCTTTTTTCTTAACATCTTAGATAATAATAAATTGGCTTTATTTTTAGATTCTTTTTCTAATTTTTCTTTATTGTTTAATTCTATAACAGAATTTGTTAGTCTTTCTTTTATTGGAACAATATTTGAAATTAAACCTGGTTGACAAAACGAAACACCTCCAAAATTATCAATATATATATTTTCTGATAATTCTTTTGCCACATGATTTATCAAATCTTCAGTTAATAAATCTTTGTTTTTATAAAATTTTATAGCTCTAGATAAAAATGGAACGAAATTTATTTCATACAAATGGTCGTTAGCATTTAATATTAACAACTCTTTTAACCAATTAAACATTTTTATGTGATTTTTATTTTGTAACCACATAAATTTTGTATTTTTATTCATAACCCAATTCATTTCTATATGCTTAAATCCATAATTAATTGTCCAATCATGAAACTCTTTAGGGGACATTGTTTCAAATAAATCTTCACCAACATTTATAGTTAGTTCTGTCATTCCGCATTTATTTTTAAAATACAATATATTATTTATATAAATATTAGAAAATTTCTCAGTTACTATCATTTTTTTAGGATCAAATACTACTTGAATAAAAAATGGCATACCTTTATCTAAAAATAAATTATAAAATAAATCCATTTTTTCTTTAATAACTTCCTCCTTGCCTATGGCAGAAGCAGTAATTAAAGTTGTTGTTTTGTGTTTTAATTGCTGAGGCACAATTTTAGAACAAACTTCAACAAAATCTTTCATTTCAGATTCTGATAATAAAAAGTGATCACCTTGCCCTAAAAATAAAGAAACAGATTCCACCTGTTCAGCATCCTGTTGATTTAGATATTGAAATAAATCATTTGCTTTTTTTTCAAACATAATCCAATCAATATTTGATTTTGACATCCTTTCTACTGAGGATAAAGCACATCCAGAACAGTTTCCTCCACAACGAACAACCGTCTCTAATAGTATTTGTATGTTTTTATTCATTTGATTAAAATTATTTTTTTGTTTATATTTTGTACAATACTATAAGAAATATGAAAAAAATATCAAGTTTAGAATTATTTGCTGGTTGTGGTGGTTTGGCTATTGGCTTAGAAAAATCAGGCTTTCACCATGTTTTATTAAATGAATTTGATAAAAATGCAGCCGCCACCCTAAAATTAAATCGTCCAGAATGGAATGTATTATTGAAAGATATTCATCAAGTAGATTTTAGTGAATATAAAAATAAAGTAGACCTTATTAGTGGTGGATTTCCCTGCCAAGCATTCTCTCATAGTGGAAAAAGATTAGGTTTTCAAGATACGAGGGGAACACTTTTTTATGAATTTGCCAGAGCCATTAAAGAAACAGAACCAATGTGTTTTTTGGCAGAAAATGTAAAGGGGTTACTTACTCATGATCAAGGCAATACTATTAAAACAATTATTAATGTGTTTGAAGAGTTGGGTTATTATGTTTTTGAACCAGTACTACTTAATGCTAATAATTATGATGTGGCACAAAATAGAGAAAGAATACTTATATTCGGTGTAAAAAAACAATTTAAATCGTTTTTCAAATTTGATGCACCACCACAATCAACTTCACCAAATTTGAAAGATATATTCTTTAAAGGTAAATATTATCAACAAGATGTTACATTAATAAATACAGTAGGAAATAAATACTCTAAAGTTAAAGAAGAAATATTTAAACAAATACCAGAAGGCGGAAATTGGAAAAACCTACCTCTTAATTTGCAACAAGAATATTTAGGCAAGATGTTTTTTTCAGAAGGTGGGAAAACAGGAATATTAAAAAGACTATCTTACTTAAAACCTAGTGTCACACTTTTAACATCTCCGAGTCAAAAACAAACTGAAAGATGCCATCCTATTGAAAATAGACCCTTAACGGTTAGAGAGTATGCTAGAATACAAAGCTTTCCTGACGATTGGCTATTCTCTGGAAGTATATCTTCTCAATATAAGCAAATTGGAAATGCAGTTCCTGTGATGCTTGCCTATCATGTTGGAAAAACCATATATTCCCAACTTGAAAACTTGTACAAAAAACATCAATTTGACAATATTTAATAAAATTAACATAATGTTTTTTATTTTTAAAATATATGTTAATTAAAAAACTATTATTCTTTTTTTTATTAAGTATCACAGCGAGTTCTTTTGCTGAGAATGTTATATATAAATGTGTTGACTCTAGTGGTTCTGTAACTTATACAAATAAAAAAGAAAAACAAAAATGCTCTAAAACAAATTTAGCCACCATTGACAAAGGAACAATAGTTAATAAGGCTCATCAACCAACCGATAAAGATGATGTCCCTACAGAATTGATTGTTCCAGGATTAACAACCCCAAAAACACCACCTTCAAAGCTACCTAATGATTTTAAAATAGACACAGAAGTTCAGATAATGAATAAAGAGCAAGTAAACGAAAATACGAAAGGAAAATAATATGGAACAAGAAAAAAAAGAGTTAGAAAAACAACTAAATAGTATTTTAGAAAAGAAAGAAAAGTTTTCTAATGAACTTCAAAATTTTCAAAAAGAATTTAGATTTTTAGCTGACAATATTAATCATCATATTTCAGTTATAAATGATTTAACTGTTTCTGAAAATAGAATTCTTAAGAAAATACATCAAGTTGAATCTTCCAATATTAATTCTGAAATTTCTAATTCCCTAAAAACAGGTTTTATCAATAAGATTAAATCTATCTTTAATTCTAATATTAAAGTTAAGCAAATAGAAAAACAATCTCCCACATTAGAAGAACAACCTCAACCAATCAAAGTAGAAGAAATTAAAGCAAAAACTACAAATACTTCTACAGAAATAGAAAAAACAAAAGAAAAAGATTTAGACCCTTCTTTGGAAAAGCTACTAACAGAAGAGATTATGAATGAAGAGTGGCCAATTTTAGATGAATTGGAGAAGACTCGCTTTGCTTTGAAAAATAATCTAAAAGGTGGGAAATCTTTAAAATCAAAATCAAATAGTAATGTCACTAAAAAAGAAAATATTGTTATTTCTTCTAATGTTGATACTAAAACCAAGACAACAAAAAAACCAGCTAAAAAAACAACAATTAAGAAACAAGTAACTACTGAAGAGGTAGAAAAGGCAATTTCTCAAGTCACAAAAGAAAGCGAAAAAGTAGAAAATGTTGATGTAAACTTAGCTAAAAATGACACATCTACACTTTTAGATCAAATAGAAGTTCAAAATACTGTTGATATAAAAGCAGTTCAAGATAATGATATATTAGAAAAGCCCACCTCTAAAAAAGAAGGCTTAATGCTTTGGGTTAAATATGAAAATCCAGAATATAGTGAAGAAAAATTATCTGAATTACATGTCAAATATAATAACTTCCTATCTTCTAAATTTGATGACCTTTCCAATGAATATATCTATTCTATCAAAGGACCAAGTTTTAAATTAGCTTTAAGAAAGATATTATCTTTAGAAAATGAAAATTAAATCTTCATCTTACCTTTTTTGGTAAGAGAAACTCCATTTTCTGGTTCAGGGTCTGTGATTTCCAAATCAACAGACTCTTCTTTTATAGGCAACTCATTTTCCAATTTACCAGATAATATAACTGATCTAGCAGCTAAATCTTGAGCCATATCTTCTGGGGTTTTTCCGTCTAAGTTTGCTATCTCTGTATCTGCACCAGCAGCAATTAATAATCTTCCTATTTCTATATCATCAGAAGACATTTCTTGTTTTGAAATATTATAATGTAATGCCGTATTTCCCAACCCATCTCTTTGGTTAACATTGATAGCATAATGAGATAATAATATTTCTACTCCTCTTAAATCTGATTGAATAGTTGCATGTATCAATGGTGTTTGGGGGGTTTCTTTTTCATTTTTGGGAATACTCCATTCCAAAAGACATCTGTTATCTACAAAAACTTTTAAAAAATCATGTTTTTTTTGACGGAGAGCAAACCAAAAAGCATCTTCAAAATTATTGGTTGGTTTAAAAGATATTCTAGCACCAGCATTTAGTAAGTAATATGCCAAACTTAAATCATCATTTTGAATTGTGGCAATTAATGGAGTTATATGTTCATCATTACAATTTATTGGAGCACCTCTTTTAAGGCAAGATTTAACATTTTCCTTTTCACTTTTAAGACAATAACGAATCAACTCTTTAGAAAGTTCTTCGTTTTTTCTAAAATCTTTAGAAGCTCTAGTCAGATAAACATTTAAATTATCCCAATTTTCCATATTTTTTTCCCTTATTTCAAATTTATATTATTTTTTAATTCTGTCAAACATTTTTGATTGACATCATTTCTTTTAATTAATATAATGAGCGGAAATAAGGAGATTATAAATGGCAAAAGAAGACCTAGACAATGAACAAACTTTGACTAAAGAAACAAAGAAAGCTATAGAAGATATTATCTATCAAAAGAAAAGTATAGCAAGAGATCAAGAAGCTTTAAAAGAGGCAATTGAAGCAGTGGCAGAAAAGCTTGGAATTAAAAAAGGGGTCTTGACACGTCGTGTTAATATGATTATAAAAGAAGAAGAAAAGGGCGGAGAATTGAAGAGCCAATCAACTGACCTTGAATTTGTAGAAAAATACTTTAACATTGAATAATGACTAAAACTTTGGGACAACAACAATTTTTATTAACTTTAATAACTAATCACATTTAATCATGTTTCAATTTGTTCGTCCCAAATTTCGCTTCGGCTTATTTCTTCTAGATAATAACAAGCATAATTTCCAAAAAAATAATTCAAATAACAATTCGCATTTGCCTGTTGTTTGTTATGCTGACACATATGAAATCAAAGAAGATGGATCTATTGTTTTTTATCAAACCATAAAAACACAAGATGATAAAAGATTTAAAGTCCCCGTTTTATCTTATCCGCATGGAAAATGGGATGCCTGTGTTTTATTGGATGATAATAACGATTTCCCTGTTTTTAAAGGGTTTTCTAACACTCCAAATCCGCAGTATTCCTCTCAAGAAGAATCATCATCTTTATCTCAAGAATCAGAATCTTTGCAAGAGATTAGTAATAACTTTCAAGAAACATTAACAGATAAGCAATTTTTCTCTCATAATGTTCAAAATCAACAACATGTACTCAATCAAACTCATGGACAAACAACTGGCAGCGGCATGCCTGGCATTACAAACCAACACAATCCACAAGAGTTCAAAAAACAAAGAGAAGAATGGTTAGAAACTGAAATTAAAGCTTACATTAAAATTAATGATGAATTTAATATGACAGATTTTTTATCTAATCTTCAAAAAAAATCACAAAATAAAATTTTTAAAATATCAGAAACAGATGTTATTTGGACATCATCAAAACTAATTAGAACTAAAACTGTAATGAGCAGACCTTTTTCTGATTCCAATATACAGAAAATACTTTCTTTAATCCTACCAGATATCATGAAAAGACAATGGGATGGTAAAATGGCTCCTATATTGCAGATTTTACAAGAGAGAGAAGAAACAAAAAATGCAAACGCCATTGATTTGGCTGTTTGGATGGTCCAAAATAATTATTGATTTTAAAAAGGAGAAAAGATGATTAATACTTATGTTCCCCCACCTGTGGAAACCCAAGCTGATATACAAAAGAAAATTGAGATAGAAGCTCAAAACCTTATGTATTTTGAGTATATGGATAAAGATCAAGCTTTTAAAGAAGCTAGAAAATATGTGGAAAACAAATATAAAGATGTTGTTTTAAAGCTAAAACAAGGCGGGGAATACAAATAAACTTGTTGCATAAAGCACATTTTTATTGTAAAATATGATTATTATTAACACTGGAGAAAATACTTGGAAAAAACTCATTTAATCAATGAACAAATTAGATCACCTAAAGTCTTGCTTTTGGATACAGAAGGTGGAAAAATTGGCGAAATGCTATATAGAGAGGCAATGAAAATTGCTCAAGAGCAAGAAATGGATCTAATGCAAGTTGGTCAAGCAAAAGATTTGGCTATTTGTAAAATTCTCAACTACAGTAAGTGGTTATATCACGAACAAAAGAAAAAACACAAACAAGAGGTTAAGAATAAATCTCAAGATATGAAAAGTATGCAATTTAGACCAAATATTGGTGAGAATGACTTTCAACTCAAAATCAAAAAAGTATCTGAATTTCTAGTTGATAATCATAAAGTGAAAATTGTTATCAAATTTAAAAATTACAGAGAATCAGTCATGCATGACCTCAATAAACAATTTATAGACAAATTAATTGCTTCAACTCAAGAAGTTGGTAGTTTAGATGGTAAAGTAAACAATGGTGGAAGAGAAATTTCTTTTATCTTAAAACCTTTTAAGAAGCAATCTGTAAAAGAAGCATAAATCAAAAACTTTTAATATTTGACAGTGTAAATAAAAAAGCCCCATTGGGGCTTTTTTATTGTGGATTTACTGAAATAGATAGTCTAATTTTATTATCATAAGGTTTATCCCTCATAAATGAATTAAACACCCTACCATTATAAGAATATTCTACATTATATCCTTTAATTACTTTTTCAGTTTTATTTTCCGTATTACACATTAATACTTCTCTTTCTACAATTCTTGGAGTACCAACTATTTGTTGTTGATTATTTTTCTTTGCCAAGTTATTTCCTACAATTGCTCCAGTTACAGCACCAGCAGCCGTTGCCAAATCTTTACCAGTGCCTTTCCCAACTTGATTTCCTAAGATTCCACCAGCTAAGCCACCAATAATAACACCAGCCACACTATCCCCTTCTTGCTGAACCACTCTTGGTTCTGGGTGAACTTCTTCTTTAACCATTTCTTTACGGCAAACCTCTATTGGACGAACAACCTCATCATAGACTGTTTCTGTTGATATTATATTTCCATAATCTGAATAGTTAGTGCTATCCATCACTGTCATTTCTTTTTTATATCTTGGTTGAGCAGCAAAAACGCTTGAACCAATCAAAACGCTAATTGCTGTTACTAATATCTTCTTTTTATTCATTTTTTCTCCTTTAAAATTATAAATAAACATTATCATATAGTATAACGAAAGTATAGTGACATTTGATGACATCAAAAATAATTGACTTAATATTTAACCTTCTTTAATCTATTAAGTAATATTATCTAAAAAAGGAATATTTATGAACACTAAAAAAACTATTGCTAAATTAATTTGCTTATCATCTTTAGCACTTATTTCTACAAATCTTATTGCTGAAGAAATTTTCACTACATCAGAAGACCAAAAAGATTTAGCTGTAACCATATATAATGACAATTTGGCATTAGTTAAAGATGTTAGGCATCTTCAAAAATTACAAGAGAATATCATTTGGAAAGATGTTTCTTCTCAACTTATAAGCGACTCTACACAATTAAGAAATATTGATAAAAATAATTTTTATTTGATTTCACAAAACTATGATTTTGATTTATTAACTCCAAATAAACTACTAGAAAAATACATTGGTAAAACAATCACCATTATTAAAACACATCCTCAAACAGGTTTAGAAACAAAAGAAGATGCTATTGTTTTAGCCACTAATTCAGGTGTAGTATTGAAATACAAAGATCGAATAGAAACTGGAATACAAGGAAGAATATCTTTTAAAGATTTACCATCTAACCTAAAATATAAGCCAACATTAACACTACAAGTAGAACCCTTAAATGATAAATCATCCAATCTTGAATTAAGCTACTTGACTAAAGGTATTTCTTGGAAAGCCGCCTATGTTGCCAACCTTTCAGAACAAGAAGACTCAATGAATTTAGTTTCTTGGATTACTCTAACTAATACAAGTGGAACTTCTTACAATAATGCTAATATTCAACTTATTGCAGGTGATGTGAACCAAGTAAATCCTAATGTAAGAGCAGTTCCAATGATGGCCATGATGGATGCCACTGGTCTAACAAAAAATAAAGCAATGGAAATGCCAAAAGAAGAAACCTTAAGCGAATATCACCTTTATTCTCTACCACATAGAATCAGTGTAAAAGACAATCAAACTAAACAAGTTTCACTATTTAATTTACCTAATATAAAAGTTAGTAAAAAACATACTTTAAATGGTGGAGATTATTATTATCACTCTATGGTTGGCGCTATAGGAGAAAAGTTAAAGTTTGACACAAATATTGATTTTATTAATGAACAAGAAAATGGGCTAGGCAAACCATTACCTAAAGGTATTTTTAGAGTTTACAAAAAAGATTCATCTGGTAATGCCCAATTTTTAGGAGAAGATAATATTGACCATACTGCTAAAAAAGATAAAGTATCAATTAATTTAGGTAAATCTTTTGATTTATTTGCTGACAAGAAACAATTAAGTTGGGAAAGAATCACAACTAAATCTAAACATCAATTTCAATTTGAAAGCGAGTATGAAATAAAAATTACAAACTCCAGAAAAGATGCGACCACAGTTACCATTTTAGAACCAATTCCTGGTGATTGGGAAATGCTTTCTTCTTCACACCCCCACATTAAAGAAAACAGTAATACTGCAAATTGGACTATTAAAATTCCTGCTGAAAAAACTGTCACTCTTAAATATAAAGTTAGAATTAAGCAATAATTTATTTACATCATTGTCTTTATTGTATAAAATTAAAATAAGGATGTATGTATGGAATTAAAAGAAAAACTATCTTACAGCACTCATAATGAAATTAAACAATATTTCTTTAATGCTTGTGCTAAAAATAACTTAGATGATGTTTCTTTTATTTTAAGTAATAATTATGCCATATCTATTGAATTAGATGAATTCATGGCTGTAAGAACTGCTTGCATGTTTGGCTCTTTAGATGTTTTAAAATACCTTTATAATTCAGATAAAACTCAAAATTCAATAAACATTCATATAAAAAATGATGCTCCATTTAGAATGGCAACAAGAATGGGTAAATATGACATATTGGAATATTTGATTTTTGAGCAAAATCTTAAAGAAACCAAAGAAATTAAAGATTATTTACTTAAGAATCCAAATAAAATTGTAAGCTCTATGTTTAAAGCTAGAACCTTAAATTCTCAACTTAGTTTTGATTTTGATACTAAACCCTATAAAGCAAAACTATGAACTATTTTTCAAAATATTTTTTAGACTATCACAATCTCAATCAAGAAATGATTAATAAAGAGTTTATTAATGCTTGTGCTAGAGGTAATATAGAACAAATAAAATATTTAACATCTTCCGATGAACTAGAAATAAAAGCAGATTATTTAAAACAATCTGTTATTAACTCTGCTTTTAGAGTTTCAATTCTTCTAGAAAAAGAAGATTCTATAAGATATTTAATAAACTTTTTACAAATAGAAAAATCTGAAGATATAGAAAAAATTTTAGAAAACAACCCAAATCCTTTGGCTCTTTCTTTGTTTTTAAATAGAGATATTAAACATTCAAATTCTCTAAAAAACAACAGAAATAAAATATAATTTTCCGCTTATTGCATATTTCAGCCTTTTATAAAGACCTAATATTGTAATCATGTTTTTTCTTCTTAGTAGTTAATTATTTACTAAGGAGAAAATAATGAAAAATATAATAAAAACAATACTCATATTTGGGGCTTTTTCAAACCAAGTTATGGCAGATGAAACTAGTTGGGAATTTAAATTAATACCCAGCTTTGAAAAAGCAAAAGCTACTCAAGATACACCAAAACATAATATTAATTCTTTAACTACCGCATTAGGCTACAACAAGAATAATGACCAAATTGAATTTTCATTAAGCACTTCACAAGCCAATTCACCTATTAACGAAACAAGTTCAAGTATTGGTTTAGGGTATGAAAAATATTTAGGTGAATATAATAATTTTTCTTCAACATTAAAATTTAGCATAGCTAGAGATTTTAGTTCGGGGCAACATGACGATTCTTATTCAATAAAACCAAAATTAGTTTACAAAGCAACTGGATTTGAGCCATTTATAAGTTTTAATTACAGTAAATCATTTAATGGTGGTGATTCTGCTAAAGAATATGCTTTAGGTGCTAAATTTGAAGTTTTAGGGCTTGCTGTTCAGCCAACCTTTTTTATGGTAAAAGAAGGAATAGACAAATCTAATGGATTTAGATTGGAAATAGTTAAATCTTTTTAAAAAAATCTGTTGACAAAGATTTATTTTTAATAGATAATACACATATTGGTTAATTTAATTAAGGAACAAAAATGTCACAATTTGCTTATTATTATGAACGAGAGGAACACAACACTAATGGTGTCGGGTTTGCTATTGCTCATTTTAAAATGGGTAATGTGATGTAAAGATTACTTACATTTAGCAAATAAGGCACCGAAAGGTGCCTTTTGTTTTTGCATCGTTGAAAACAAATTATGTTCTTTAAAAAAAATGGATAGGCAGGGGAGTTGGAGATCCTCCGCAGACTGTAAATCTGTTGCCTTAGGCTAAGTGGGTTCGAATCCCACCCTATCCACCAAATTGTGTCTCTATCGTCTAGTTGGCCTAGGACATCAGGTTTTCATCCTGATAACGGGGGTTCGAATCCCCCTAGAGACTCCAAACTTAAATGTTTTTACAAGAATATTTAAGTTTGATGCTCGGTTCGTCTATCGGTGAGGACACTGGCCTTTCACGTCAGTAAGATGGGTTCGATTCCCATACCGAGTACCAAAATATACCGCCTTAGTATAATGGATAATACACGAGGCTACGAACCTTGGGATGGGAGTTCGATTCTCTCAGGCGGTACCATATTTTTATTAGTGTTCTAAACATTAACGGAATGAAATGTTAGGGTAAGTTATGCAATATTATTCAGAAGGCGCACCTGTGAGCATAATGTAGGATAACAAAGTAAAACTACTTAATGGATGGCTTAGTGTAACGGGTAGCACGCACCTTTCATGGCATGCCGAAGACTGGTTCGATTCCAGACCCATTAAGAACACTAATAAAAGTATGGATGCTTAGTCCCGTAATGGTATCGGGGGCGGACTGTAAATCCGTTGGCTTAGCCCTTCTCTGTTCGAGTCGGAGAGCATCCACCAAATTTTTATCGCATAAGACTAGAAGCTGGTCGTTTGGCTTTCACCCAAAAGGAACGGGGGCAGTACCCGTATGCGATACCAAATACATTGTTGAATATTTAAAATTTAAGGTTTGTTTCTTTTAGTATTTTTAAAATAGGCAGGAGTATCAGAGTTGAAGAGTTCTTCTACGATATCATCTAGAATAATTTCTTCTTCCCATTTTCCTAAAGAATTCTGAACTTGCCAATTAGATTCTTGATTGTTTTCTAATTTTATTTTTCTAAAGATTGTTAAGTCACCATGAACTAAAAGTTCTATTAGCTTAAATTTTTCATCTTCATTTTTGTAATTTATAGTAAACATTTTTAGTCCTTTTGACTATTTTAACACAAGGATTAACACTAGTAAAGAAAGGATAAAGTATGAAAGTAGACGAAATGAAACGAATAATCGAAGATTTCTTAAGCAAAACAAAAGATGCTTGGAAAATTGGCTAAAAATAGTGGTATTTAGTCATTTAAAACTCCACTTCATGAATCACATATAAGGAGTAAAAATCATGAATATAAAAGAAATGGTTCAAAATAAGAAAGTTAAATTTGTAAGGTATCAAAATAAAGAACTTTGGTATGTTACTGAATGTGGGTTTGAATTTCCTGTTCCAATATCTGACACAGGTGAAGCTTCTTTTGTATCTGAAGATAAAGCCTTATTGTTCATGAGGTGGATTAGAAAACATATTGAAAACATCAATGCTGCTAAATTAGAACATAGCATATAAAAAAATAACCCCAATTTGGGGTTATTGCTTTTTTCTTGAAAATATCTCATATTAAGTTTATGAAAAAAATATCTTTATTTATTATTGGCTTTTTATTTTCTTATCAAGCATTAGCAGCTAGTTTTTCTCACACTTTATGGGATTCTCTGTCTGGAACTAGCACCGCAAACATATATTTTTTACATGAGTTTTTATCAAAAGAATACAAATCTTCACCAACAGAAGAAAATGGCACTTATTTTTTTAAAGGAAAAAAGAAGTTTTTTGGCATTAATAGTGAAGAAACCTTTATTTCTAACGGAAGTTCTGTTTATAACTTTGTTGGCATAACTCTAGAAGGAAATCCAGATATTGTTGTTAAACAATTAGAGAAGGCTTTGGCAGTTAAATTTATTAAAGAAAACCCACAAGACAAATATTCAAAATATTACAGAAGAAGTGGAACTGAACTTTTATGGCTTGGAGAAAAGAAAAGCAGATTAATATTTAAAATAAGTAATGAAAATTTTAAATATAATAAAAATCCTTTTTTAATTATTAATTAAGTTTAGATGGTCTTAGTATGTTTTTTGACTTTGACTCTTTCTTTGGTTTTTCAGCTAATACTTCTGGCTCTTTAGGCATTGTATATCCATATTTTTCTAAATCATGAAGCATATTCGTAGATTTAAATTTTTCCTCTATCCATTTTTTTCCTTCATAATCTAATAATTTATATATTTTGGGAGTATTGATTAGAGTAAATTTTTCTAAAGCAAAATCTTGAACTGTTTTATTGTTGGCATCTCTCACTTTAAAAGAAGCACCGTTTTTTACCAAAGTCTCTATAATTGCATAATTTTCTAAAGAAATAGCATAATGTAAAACAGTTTTTCCATCATCGTCTGTGGTATTAGGGTTTACTCCATTTTTAATTAAAAATTCAACAGTTTGTATTGTATTTTCTTTTGCCCCTCTTGCATAAACCACCAATTCATGTAATGGAGTTCTTCCAAATTTAGATTTTTGAGTAATTAAATTTTTAAAATCTTTATCAGCCATTAATTCTTTAGCTTTTTCTAAATATTCAATTGAAGAATTGTGTGTTGCTAGATGTAAAATATTTTGATTTGAATTATTAATAAGAGTTAAGTTTGCTTTATTTTTATGTAAAAACTCTAAGAAAACAACATCTCCGTGCATAGCTGAAATATGAGTCGCCGTATTTTTCTCATAAATTCTTAAATTAATATCAGCACCATTTTTAAGAGAATCGGATATTTTATCATATTGTTTCATTTGTAAAACAAGTGGAAAATTATTTGCCAATTGTCTCTTTTTTTCTTTGATTTCAACCAAATTTTCTTTTTGAACAAATAACACATCAGCATCAGTCGAACTATCATGATTATCTGACTTTAAATCGCTCAAGGCTTCTTTTCTTATGTCTCCCTGATTCTCTTGCGTAGCATCTTGAGCAAAAGACAAATGACTTAGCCCTAAAAACATAAATGCCACGAGAACCCTTGCTTTTTTCATTAAAATGATTGTCCCATGAAAGCTTGATATCTAGACTTTAATAAATTTTGGTTGATTAATGCTATAGTATTAAAGTGCTTATTTCTTGAATAAACTCTAGAAAACATTTCTTTTCTTAGTTTTCCTAAGAAATCAACAAATAAATCTTTTTGCTGTTGATTATCACATATTTTGTTTTCTACTTCTTTTTGTGACTGTAAATCAATACATTTATCAAACAATTTTTCAAAAGGTACTGAATCATCTAAAGCTATGGCACTCATTGCTAATACAACCGCTTCGCGTGCTGCGGACATAGTTTGCCCCTTAAATTCTGGAGCATTTAAAAACAAATCAATTTGTTTAGAATGTTGAATATTTTCTTTGACATAAATATTCACATAATCCAATACTGACTCCATTAAGTCTTCAGCATTTAAATTTATTTTATTAATTGAATTTACCAAATTTTCTAATTTTATAACGTCCATAAATTTACCTTTTATTCTATAAAATAAACTTTTATCTCAAGATTGTCAAGAAAGGAAAAAGAGGCTATTTGCCTCTTTTCTCTATATGTAACTTAAGTGATTATCTTAAGCCTGGAACAGCAAATTTATTTGGCGCCCCATTCATTACTCTTTGATTATTAACGTCATAACTTACAGTATATGATGGAGGAGGAGTAAAGTATGTTTCCATATTGGCATATCTTGTAATGTCATATCTTTCAACTGCTGCCTTATCTAAAACAATCGCAAAATAAGATCTTTGTTTTGCATATTCTAAGTGAGCATCATTTAAAGCTTTTCCTGCTTCTCTTAAAATATCTTGGTTTCTTTGTCTAGCAAAATTATCATCTGGATTCCAACCAGAAACATTTCCAACTGTTGTTTTTCCAGCAACTATATTTTTAAAATCTTTACTAACCTTTTCTAAATTAGCATAAGAATTTACTAATCCAGAAGAATGTCTATCTAAAGCATTTTTTGCCATTTCATTATCGTCTAAACTATTAACAGCATTTCTATTTCCACGTAATGCTGCTAATCCTGGACTTCCTTTTGTTGTTACCCAAAAAGATTCTCCATTTTGAGCCCTACTTTCATAGATAATTGGATCACTAACATAACTTGTTTTTGAAGCATATTTAGGGACACCAACATTTGGAGTTTCTTCATTATATGCTACCCTTCTAGCACACTCTTGCTTTATTCTTTCTTCTTCTGAAGAATTTGCCATAACACCACCAATTACGGCTCCAGCAGCGGTAGCTATATCCTTACCAGTTCCACCACCAACTTGATTTCCTAATATTCCACCAAGGACAGCCGCACCGCCTATTTTCCAACCATTTTTACCTGCTGTGTCACAATCTATTTCAGAATTTCCTACACTTTTACTTCCATTAGATACAACACCACTGAGAACACCAGCTCCCAAAATGATGTTTTTAAAATCACTTGCTTGTGCCATACCGCTTGAAACACATAAAGCTCCAGCAATCATAACACTTAACCCAACCTTTTTAACGGTTTTCTTAATTCCATAAGATAGGGAATTGGAAATGTTATCGTCTTGCAACATTTGCCCTAATACATCAGCACTCATTTTATCTATATTCATATTTTTACCTCTTTTTTATCGGTTCATATATATATTTTAATTGATAATTTAAACAAATCAATATTAAATTAAAAAAACTGCCTAATTTGGCAGTTTTCTTTTTAGTTTTGGGAAGATTGAGGAGTTTGATTTTGTTTTGACATATAATCCGCCACAAAATCTTTATATATAACTTTAGCTTTAGCTAATATTTCTTCAAGCATAGTAGATGCCACAATTTTGAATTCATGTTCGCCACCATAGAAATCATATAACTTTGACCTAATTAAAGCCTTGAAATCATCACTATCTTCTTTTGAAATTACACTAGAATAATTCTCAATAACATATTTATTTTCTGGTCTAAAATCTGTCAACTTTTCTTTTCCTAATATGTTTTCCAACATTAAGTATTCAAAAAAGTTGGAAACAGGATATATAAATTTATCAAAATTAGGTCTTGCTAACATTTCATCAACAACATTACCTATAATTTCTTTATACTGAGCCATTGAAACATCTTTTGTAGAAACCAAATTGCTTCCTGGTGGCAATAATGCGATAGAAAAGTCTACATTATTAGATAATTGAATTAAATATTTTACCTCTAGCTTACCAGATGTAATTAAATCAACAGGAACCTCTATAACCACAGGTAAATTTGTTAATCTATAAGAAATCAATATATCCATTAATGATTCATCTAACATTCCATCTTCATCTATTTTAAATACAAAACCAATTTCTTCTAAATTTTGTGGTGGAGTAGAAAAATCTGGATTTGTAGATTCTTCATTAATTGTTATAGAATAAGCTGATTTTAAATCTTTATTTTCATCTTTAAAAAGCTCTTGTAGTAACATATCTATTTCCTTTTTTATTTTTTCTATTGTATATATAATCTAAATAAAGTCAATAATTGATTATTTGATTTAATTGTCTTTTTCATATACACTTTTAAAAAATAATTTTATGAGCAAAATAACATTTTCATTAGAGAAAGGATTTAGGGTCTTTAAAAAAGAAACTAATTTTTTTCATTTTTTCATGGTTCAATTTGAGATTGATGAATCCAAGATTAAAAATGGAGATTATTCTTTTGAAATAACAAACAAACATATTGGTAATCAAGTTAAAAAAATACATATTGATACTATAAAAAATAGAATAATCACCTATGGCTCACATGAAGATCCTTTAGTTTTTGATAACAAAAAATATTATATTTGTTTTCAAATTGAAATAGACTTATTGAAAAAATTAAAAGGAGAATCTACTATATCTCTTTATTCTTCTAAACATTCCTTAATAGCAGAAACTAATGTGGTTGATTTAAATGAAAAATATTTAAAATATGATGAAACCCATTATAGTTATTTAGTGGATAACAAAATAACTACCAAAAAAGAATGTTTTCTTACTTTGCACTTAGGCAATAAAAATGGAGACTATTCAGAAGAACGCTTTTCTTTTAAAGCAAATGATTTTTTTGATTTTTCAGAATACATAAAAAATTATGAATATATAGGATTGCAATGTTCATATGAAGACGAAGATCCAGAAATAGAAGAAAAACATATTATTGTTGGACAAAAAGGTATTTTTTTAAGTGGATATTTAAAATTAGCAAATGGAACAATTGTAGAACCACCACTATTTTTCAAACAAGAATATCAGAAAGAATACTTACTGAAAGATTTTAAACTTATTTCATCAATTGACGAGCTTTTATTGTTTTATTCTCTAAACAATAAAAACCCCAGATATTTTGAATCAACTTTAAATTTTTTATTAGATGGATATTTAAATCAGAAAACCTATAACCAAGATGGTCTATATTCTGATAAACCTATATCAAAGAAAAATCATTTTGTTTTAGAAGTTTGTAAAAATTGTGATAAAAATTATAAATGTTTGCAAGTTATCCCCTCTGGATTAAGTCAAGAACTTTTTAAACACAATATTTATTTAGAAAACAACTTAGACTGTAAGATTTATACTAAAATTTTATAATCCAATCGTTATCCAATACATCAGTTACTATAACTTCGTTTAACTGTTCCTTATTGAACCTCATGTTTCGTGGATAGGGAAAAACTTTAGACGAACCATCTTTATAAAATATAGCAATACTTACCGGGTAATTTAGATCATTTGTTTCTATTGTTTCTTCTCTTAAAATAAAAGGCTTATCTTCAAATCTTATATTGTCAAAAAATATTACTCTTTTTTCTATTTTATTTTCATTTTCAAATTTTAAAAAAAATGTATACACCTTATTTGTTTCTATCTCGTTACTGTTAAAGTTAGCACTATAAAAACCATCTTCTTCAAAATTAGCACCCTTTGAAAAATACTCCAAATCCAATTCTTTACTTAGTATCTTTTCAATAGGAACTCTAGATTTTATTGCCAATCCCAATGATTTTATCTGTGAATTTTCTATTTTATATTTTGAGACAAATTGGGTATTAAAATTATTTGAAGAGATTTTATTTTCTTCATCTATTGTTATGCTCATTTTGAATGTTATTCTATTTTTCTTATTAATAACATAAAACCATACTAATTTAGCATTACTTCTTATCTTTTCAATATGTAAGATTTCTATTTTGAAGTTTGAATCTAATTCAAAAATTTCTGAATATTCATTAAAACTATGTTTTTCATATTGCCAATACTCCTTTAAACTCATGCCATCTTCTAATTTAAATTCTTCTGAAACCAATTCCATAGGAATAGTTTTTTTTTCTATTAAACATTTTAGCCAAGTTATTATTGTGTTTTCCATAGTTAATTTGATTTTTCTAGTAAAAAAGATTATAACATTATTATAGAAATTTCAAGTAAGGAAGATAATATGATTTTTGAAAGAACTGGTAGCACACTTGGAATCATGGACGATCTCCAATTTGCAATACACAGCTATGACGGTTGTTCAAAAGGTTGTTCGGGATGTATTGTTGACACCCACTTTAAAAACAATAGATTTAAAACTATTTTATCTGAAGAGCAAATGAAAATTATTCATTCCAGAGTGAAAGAATATTATGACTGGACTCAAGTACACTTAAATACTAAAGAAAAAGGCTATTTTGGTAAAAATGGTTTTAAAATTAATCATTTTAGTTATACTTTTAGATTTGGTAATCACAGTGAATTACCATTAGAAGAGCTACTTAAGATAAGTAACACAATGGATGCTTCTTTTAAAGTTTTTTCAACAGCACCAACTGATGATATCTCAAAATTTTATGAATTAACAAAACCAGAGAACAACCCTAATAATAGTAGATTTTTTTTAGAGATAATATACGATCCACTTAATGATGACCCAAATGCTATTCGTGATATGATTATTGAAATGCGTAGCTACGGAATATTAGGTTATCCAGAAGTTTTAATAACCAAAAGACTATTAGATAAGTTTCCCAGTCCTAAAGATTTTGTTGATAAATGTATTGTTCCTATTGGAGACATAGAAACTCAAGTTCAATTTGGTAGATATAGCCCATCTAAAACTAGAAACTTTAATCTTAAACAAGTTGTTAAGGTTGATGATGAGATTATTTGGTTATCTGGGGTGGCACACTGGATTTTAAAATACAAATTAAATATTCATCCAATACCTATTGCCGAATATGCTGTTACACTACTTGATGAATATAAAGAACACAGTATTGTTGATATAAATGGCAATATAGATGAAGAAGAAGCACAATCAATGCCAGATGAATTTGATATTCAAATTACAAAAGATAAGACAAGAGATATATTTTTAAGCAGTATGTATATTGACCATAATCTAGACTTATATGTATGGTCAGAATCTATGGGACAGCATGTTTTAGATAGCAATTTTGGATTTCCTAAACTTGGAAACATTAAAGAACATCCAATTCATGAAATCATTAGTGACCCAAATGGTCCTTTAGAAAAAATGTTACACCAAAATATTTTACATTTAATGAAGCACAAAAAATGTGCTGGATGTAAGTATAAAAGTTTCTGTGCTTCACATGCAATTCCATTTTTTAGAAAATTCCAAGAAGATGACGGAAAGCATTGTTACGGTTACATACCAGTAATCAGGGAATTCCAAAAAGATCCTGTGTTTTTACAAAATATGATTGACGGATTTAAAAGGTTGGAGTTTTAAATGAAAAAAAAGTATAGCAACGAAATACAAATTGAAATAGACGATGTTTATGGATGTCCAGGTCATTGTCCAGGATGTGTTTTGTCTAACCTTGAGAGAAGAAGTATAGAACCGGATATGGATTTTACTACTTTAGAGAAAAGCATTCAAAAATTGATTGATTACATACCAACCTTAGATAATTTAGATAAAATTAACTTAACCTATGGGATTGCTGATCACTTAATAATGGATAATGATTATTTAGAAAAAATATTTAGATTGGGGGCAAAATTAATTAAATCTGCTAATCTAAGCAATCCTTATAATGGGGTTTTTCTTACAAGTAGTATGATTGGCAAACATGAACATGTAATGAGTAAAATTAAGCATTTACACAAAATCAGTAAAGAAGTTGGAGTCCCCTTTTATATTATCGCTGTTTTAGATCCAAAGAACTTATATCATAAAAAATTTGCTGATATTTATAAAACAAATATCATAGAAACTAATAAATTATTAGGTAAAGTGGATTTATCTATCAACTTAAGCCAAGAAGCAATTGAAATGATTTCACCTAAAGATTTGTTTGAGTTTGCAAAAATAAATAATTTTGATGAAGTCACTATTAATTGGACTCCTACTTTTGATAATCTTCAATTTGTTTATAATAACCAAAAACAACTTAGTGATTGGTTAATTGAATTTGATAAACAAATTCAATCTCATCCTGAAATGGGGACAAGCTATAGACCTGTTATTTTAAGAACCATAAACAGCCTTAGATGTGAAGAACCAGAAAATACTTTTTCATTTCAAGAAAACTTACTTTCAAATATGCCAGAACTAGTTAATAAAAGCATACAAATTGATGAAAAAGGAAATATATTTCCAAAGTATGAAGCTATTGGAGATATCGCACACACCCCAAGATTAGGATTTGAACCAATTGGCAATGTCAATGACAATATTAATATTTCTAAAATGTTTGAACAAAAATACAATCAAATTAGAAAAATAATAACAAAACAATTTTCTCTAGAGCCTTGCACTAGCTGTAAATATAACTTGTATTGTTCTAATAGTGGATTCCATATTTATACATATGTTATTAAATCTTCCTCAAAAAATAATTTAAATTACAAATCTATTATGGAATCGCAAGTTAAATCTGAAGGTTGTCCACACATTGCTAAAACAATGTTTGATTATTATGAAGCAGAAGCATCTAAATCAGATGTAATCTTTTCAAATAAACCTTGATAGCCATTTGGACATAAATTCTTAGCACCAATTCCTATATTTGCAATAGCTGATAAATAAGCACCAGTTAAAAGACAAGTGTTTTTATGTTCACAAAACATACACACTTTGTTCTTATTAAATGTTTTAATAGCATTACGAATTTCTGGGTCTATTTTATATTTCTCTAAAAGTCTTGGATAATCAACCTCACCCATTGTTGAAAAATGCCCATCAATAATATCTCCATTTTTACTAATAAAATAATAAGATCCTTTACCGTAATTATGATAATTCACTATATCTTCTAATGAGGAAAAATTAGAAGTTTTAATTACCCCCTCTATAATATTTTTAATATTTAAATCAAAGCCTTTTGTCTTTTCATACAATTCCAATAACCAATTACTTAACTCTTTTAACGAATTATCACTTACACTGTTTGTAAATGGGAAAACACTGATATTAAATGGAGAACCATTATATTTACCATTTTGTTGGAAGTAACTCTTTAAATTATCTATATTTGGTAAAGATTCTGGATTTATATTCAATACTAATATATCTCCCGTTTCATCTGTCAGCCCCCAAGAATATCTTTGTTCGCTTAATTCACGATAGAATGTTTGATAGTTATTCCAAAAGTTTTGAGAAGCTATTTCTGAATTAATAACTATATTAAAATATATATTTCTATTTTTATTTATTAAATATTTTGCTCTCTCCACCATTAATGGTAGTTTTCCTATTAATGATGTAGAAACCTCATATTTAATATTAATATTAGCGTATTTAACCTCTATTTGATCGATTAGATTTAATAATAAATCTAACTCATTATAATCTAAATTTAATATGTTTCCACGACCAAATCCAATAATTATATTATCTTCATTTTCTAAATTAGATTTATTTAATACAAATTGTATTTTATCAAGTAATAAATTATTAAAAACTTGAGACGAATCTCTTTCTTGCCTAGTTAAAAAACATCCAGCACAATTGCCAGCACATTGTAAAAAATATTCTATATTTAAAATTAACTTTTTATTTTCCATACTAGTTTTAAAACAACAAAAACCTCAATAGAGGTTTTCATTATGTCACATAATAAATATTAATCAAGTGATCATTATCTCCAACCACGAGCACCGTGGCAGTTGCTATGACAAACTCCGTGGCAAGCACTATGGCACATATATACTTGACCTTGGGTGCTGTCTACATTAGTTGAACCAGTATAAGCAGATGGAGGAGCGGCTCCTGTTGAGTCACTACCATTATTAGCATCGTATCCTGCCCCCAATTCAATTAGAACCTCTTTTTTAATATTAGCATAGTTTTCAGTAACTACATTAATATTTTTTCCAATATTAACTATGGGAGACTTTTTAGTTAACACAGCTTCAACATATGATTTAATCTCTTCTTTAGCTTGTAATTCTTCTTTTGTAATACCTGAATTATTTACTTCTTGGGAGACATTAATATCTATAGATTTCAACTCATCAGAAGAATTTGAATTTATTTTTCTAGTTCCATCTTCACTCAAAATATATGGTGCTACAGCCAAAGCAGAAACTGATGCTGTCATTAAAGACAATAAAATTTTATTTTTATTTTTCATTTGTTGAATTTTCCTTAAAATTATCTCCAACCACGAGCACCGTGGCATGCACCATGACATACACCGTGACAAACTCCGTGGCATACACCGTGACAAACTCCGTGGCATACACCGTGGCAAGCACTATGACAGAAGTTTACAGAACCTTGTGTACTTGTTACGTTTGTTGCACCACCATATCCACTTGCTGCACTATTTGCTGTTGAGTCTTGGCTGTTGTTCCAATCCATACCAACACCTAACTCAGTAAATACTTCTTTTTTAATGTTACCATAATTTTCGGTTACAACATCTATATTTTTACCTATACTAACAAGGGGAGCTTTTTTATTTAGTACAGATTCAACATATGATTTTATCTCTTCTTTAGCTTTTAACTCTTCTTCTGTTAAATTAGCAACTTCCTTAGGAACATTTATATCTATAGATTTTATTTCACCAACAGAACCTGTTGAGTCAGCATCACTTTTCTTATCAGCATTTTCATTCAATATATAGGGTGCTACAGCCAAAGCTGAAACAGATGCTGTTATCAAAGATAATAATATTTTATTTTGGTTTTTCATTTTAATTCTCCCATTTATACTAATATAGTGCAAAAAAAATCAAAATCAATAGTTAACAGCTTTTACCAAAATATTTTACATATCTTGGCTTTAAACCACCGTCTACTTTTGATCTTACATATTGGATAAACTTTTTAAATCCCGGACACTCTTTATCTAAAGTGGGGTCAAAGAATTTAAATAAAACACCACAACCTGATTTACAAATTGGATATTCTTCACAAGTTCTACATATTTTTTGAGGCTTACTTGCTTCTAATACTTTTCGCATAAAGTGTTCAGTTGCGGTAACATCTGCAATGCTTGTTTTAAATATATTTCCAGACCATTCTGGAGAATTTGACCCACCAGCTTCTAAACAAGTAGCTGAGTTTCCATCCCAATTTATATCTATACTTCCAGAAATAATTGGACATACAATATCATCCAATGGTTCATTTGAACTTATAGCACTTAACATACTTTCAAAAGGATTAACCCATAAATTTCTATCTATCTCTCTTCTTTCTAAATACCATTCAGCAGATTCTATTAGAAAATCAGAAGTTTCATGAAATTCTGGCATTATAGCATTCAGGTTGACCAACCCATCTCCCTCAGGAATAAAAAATCCAAAATGTATTTGTTTAATTCCATTGTCATAGAAATAATTTAAAATATTTTTAGCACCAAAATCTACAACCGGTTTTGTAATTGCTGTAGTTATACCCAGATCTACACCGTTTGCTTGAAGTAACTTAACATTTTCTAACCACTTTTGTTCTAATTTAGGTTTATAAACTCCTTTTAAACTAACAAATCTTGATTGAACTTCGTATGATGTTGTTACTCTATCAAATAAATTTGCTATTTCTACAATATCCTCATGTAATAGATTGGAAATCATCATAACTTCAGCAGAAAAACCAGCTTTTTTAACTATATTTTTAAATAATGGGATATTTTTTTTGAAGAACTCCAAACCTAACATTGTTGGCTCTCCACCAACAAAATGTATTTCAGCATGTCTATAATTGATTTTTTTCATATGCTCTACAATACCATTAGCAATATGAAAAATTTGCTCATCAACCATTGTTTTACTTCCCGCTTTTACATCAGAATGTATATAGCAATGTGTGCATCTTAAGTTACAATCTCTAGTAACGTTAATTTGGTATAAAAATGTTTTTTCTTTTTTTTCCATTCTTAAATCCTTTGTGTAGAAATAACAGAATTTTTTATCGTTTTAAACAATTGTTTTGCTCCGGAACACTCTCCTGACTCATCCCATTTTTCCACAGCTAAACATCCAGAGGAACATATTTTTAAAAACTCACAACCTTCACAGCTTTTTTGCCTATCTTGCCTTGTATTTATTATATTGTTTTTTTGCTCTGTAGGTGTTCCACCAATCCAAATAACTTTTTTATTATTTAAGTTTTTGGCTAACAATTTATTTTTATTATCTTGCTCACTAGTTAAAGCGGTGCATCCATGTTTATATCCATTAGAATCTATTGTGTGGAACCTTGTATCGCAAGTCCCAGACCAACATCCATAGCCTTGATTTTTATAACTTAAAATATCCCAAACATTTGATTGCTGTTCTAAAGAAGGGTTATTATTTTTTACCAACCTTATCACAGATTCCAACAATCCATCAAAGGGGGAAATATTTAATTTTATTTCAGGATTAGCATTTTTAAATGTAACATAAGCCTTGAAAAATTTAGACATATTTTTTGAATATTCTTCATTGTTTAATCCTAATTTTTGCCAAGTTTCTCTTGCCTCTCCAGTGTTTGTTATTCTTTCAAAATTTAAATTTTTAATTTCTTTTTCTGAAATAAATTCAAAAAAATCAAAAGGATTTTTAAACTTTTCAAAAAACAGTTTTGTAACCGTAATGACCATATAAAGGTCTATTTCATTTTTTTGAGCTAGCTTTACATTTTCCCAAAATTTTTCTTCAAAAATTTTATTAGTTTCTTCATTTTTTACAGCACGTTTCACATGTCTTATTCCAAAATCCCAACTTATACCAACATGTGAATTAAAATATTTTCTATATAAAGCTAACCATTGATCAGTATTTTCTGAAAAATTAATTAAATTAGTTTGGATACCATGTTGATAATCAAACCTATTATCTTTTTCAACATTGCTAATAGCATCTTCTAAATATTTAACACCTAACATAGTAGGTTCTCCACCATGCCATTGAAGGTATAATTTACTTCCTTCTTTTATATTAGCTTCTCTTAATAATGTTTCTGTCAAACCATTATTTTCATAAAAAGAAGTATCAATTTTTTTAGGGTTGTTAGGTATATAGCAATGTTCACAATTTAAATTGCAACCCTCAAAAAGCCTGACATAGACCATATGATCATAGTCAAAATGTATCTGGTCTTCATTATTTAAAAAATTTTGTATAAACATAGTATTATTCTCAATTTATTAATATATTCAAAAACTAAGAAAAATCAACAGTAATTAATTGTTAGCTATTTTTAAACCCGCACTTGAATTGGTGGATGCTTCCCTATATGCTTCTGGCAATCCTCTTTTTGAGTTTAACTTAATAGCCAATTTTAAATCAGTAACTGAATCAGCATTCCTTAGGGTTTCCTCAAATGATATCTTACCGTTTTCATAATGGTCAAATAATGCTTGATCAAAAGTAATCATTCCAAGCTCTTTACCTTTTTTCATTGCTTCTTTAATTGTTGAAACCTCACCTTTAAAAATTAAATCCTGTATATATGGACTGTTAATTAAAACCTCAACAGCAGGAACTCTACCTCCACTTATTGCTGGAATCAACCTTTGTGAAACAATTGATTTTAAATTCAAAGATAAATCCATTAATAATTGATTTCTTTTTTCTGATGGAAAGAAATTTATTATTCTATCTAAGGCTTGGTTGGCATTATTGGCATGAAGTGTTGCCAAACATAAATGTCCCGTTTCAGCAAAATTAATAGCATACTCCATAGTTTCTTTATCTCTAATTTCGCCCACTAAAATAACATCAGGTGCTTGTCTCAAAGTATTTTTTAAAGCATGCTCCCAATCTTTTGTGTCAACTCCAACTTCTCTTTGAGTAACTATACTTTTACCATGTTCATGCACAAATTCTATTGGATCTTCTATTGTGATAATATGTCCTGCTTGATTATTATTTCTATGACCAATCATTGCAGCTAATGTTGTAGATTTACCTGAACCTGTAGCACCCACAACAATGACCAACCCTCGTTTTTCCATTATTATTTTTTTTAACACCTCAGGAACACCTAATTTATCAATATTAGGTATTTTTGTATTTATAATTCTTAATACCATTCCATATCTTCCTTGTTGAATAAATGCGTTAACACGAAAACGAGCAACACCTTCAACGGCTATAGCAAAGTTACATTCTAAATTTTCTTTAAATTCTTCCTTTTGCTTTTCGTTCATTATAGACAATACACACTCTTTAGAATCTTCTGCTGATAAAACTTCGCTATTTATGCCAACCATTTCTCCATTTAATTTCATAGAGATCGGAACTCCTGATGTAACAAAAAGGTCAGAAGCTTTTTTTTCTTGTAACAATTTTAAAGCAGATATAATTTTTTCTTTATACATATTAATAGCTTTCCATCAAATAAATACTTAATTACAAATACTACTATGTAATGTCAAATAAAAATATTTTGAATAGCATCTTGCCAAAAGATAAAATATGTATAAGAATTGTCCTCTGAACTAAGGAAAAGGATGTTAAATGTTTAGTGAAGAAAACGAAAGTGACCTATCTTGTAATTTTGATCATAAGCACCCAATTGCCTCTAGAGTTAGTGGAGAAGTTATAAATGGTAGAAACACTTTAAAACATATAGATAAAGCAATCTCCATTTTTGGTGGAAGTAAAGCAAAAGAAGACAGTTGGGAATATCAACAATCATATATGTTAGCGCATGAACTTGGCAAACGTCATATATCTGTAATTTCAGGTGGTGGACCTGGAGTAATGGAAGCAGCTAATAGAGGAACTAAAGATGCAAGAAACGAAAGAGCTAAAGCAATTGGATTAAATATTAATATTGCTGCTGAAGTTAATGATAGAAAACATCAAGATATCAGTATAGATTTCCAACATTTCGCATCTAGAAAAATTATTTTTACTGCCCACTCAGATGCTTTTATAGTTTCTCCTGGGGGCTTTGGAACATTAGATGAACTTTTTGAAGTAGTCACATTAATGCAAACAGATAAAACTCCTATTGTCCCTATTATATTACTTGGAAGAGAGTTTTGGGAAGGTATGGTTGCTTGGATTAAAGAACAAATGGTTGGCAAGAAACTTCTTAGCGAAAAACATTTTAATTATATTGAAATAGCCGACAGATGGGAAGATTGTATTAAAATATTGGAACAAAAAAATATTATTTGACATTATTCCATTTTTCAATAATGTTAATTCACATTGAATAAGGGGAAAATTATGGCTATTAGACCAAAAAATTTTAACAGAGGTAATATCTATTTGAGTGGAGGCATGCAATTTGCCAAAAACTTAGGTGCTGGTTGGAGAATTGATGTCTCCCAAAAACTAAAAGAAATGGAATATTTTCCTCTTGATATCACTGATTTAGATGTTGCCTATAATAACATTCACGGCAAACCAGTTCTTCCTAAACCAGGCGAAGAACCGGAATCATACAAAGCTAATATGAGAAAGCATTTTATTGAAACTGATTTAAAACTAATTAGAGAACATAGTGATGCTTTGATTGTATATTATGATGAGTCTGCCAGAAGAGGCGCAGGCACCGTTTCTGAAGCACAGTATGCTTACAATTTAAACATACCAATCTTCTTAGTTACAAACCATAAAACTATGGAAGAATTCTATGCTGATGTATCTGGTTGGTTGATTGCTTTAAGTACTGCCCACTTTATATCTTTTGATTCTCTTTATGAGTATTTAGATAAACTTCCAAAAGGAATTTTAAAGAAAGATATTTATGGCAATCATGGGGTAAATAATCAATATTTATGCCACCTATCTGGTGAAGTTTTCACTAAGAAAAAAAACAAGTTTGTTTCACAAATACATCCACTATACTCTCAGAAGTCAGTTCATGTTGTTCATGACATTTATGAGAATCATAAAGACAGATATGACTTCTTTATGGAATATTTAACAAATACAACTGGAGCACAATTTAAAAATGATTAATTTTTAAACTTGTGTTATAATTAAACAAAACTTAACAAAGGAATTTATTATGCCATACATTAAACAAAATTTTCGTGACGAACTATATCCATTGATTGATGCTTTAGCAACTAAAATCAATGAAATCCATGCAAAAAATCCAGCACAAACACGTGATGGTCTTTTGAACTTCTCAGTCACAGAAATGCTTAATGAGTGTTTCCCAGATGCCCGTTACACTGACTTTAATGAAATTATTGGATTTCTAGAATGCTGTAAACTTGAGTATTATCGTAAGAAAATTGGTCCATATGAAGATGAAAAAGAAACTGAAAACGGAGCAGTTCGTTCTTTTGACAAAGGTGCCAGAAAAGGATACTGATAGTTTTTTCTACTACAGGAAAAAGACCCTACGGGGTCTTTAATTTTATGGCTAAAAATAAAAAGACAGACATTATAGGAGTTTTTGACAGTGGAATTGGTGGTCTTAGTATTCTCCGTGAGTTAATCAAAACCCTTCCTAATGAAAACTTTTTTTATATTGCTGACATTGCTCATTCTCCATATGGTGAAAAACATCAGGATTATATTTTAAATAGAATAGAAAAAATCTCTTCATATTTAACTTCACATGAAAAATTCAATATTAAAACCCTAGTCTTAGCCTGTAACACTGCCACCGCCTATGCCATTGATTCACTAAGAATTCAGTATCCAAATATATCTATTGTTGGAGTTGAACCCGCTATAAAACCAGCAAGCAAATACACAAAAACTAAAAAAGTTGGAGTATTGGCAACTTATGGAACAATACACAGTAAAAAATTTAAAGAATTACTAAATCAACAAGACAAGCAAGTTGAATTTATATTACAACCCTGCAATGATTTATCCAAGTCTATTGATAATAGAGACTTAGTTTTAGCTGAAAAATTAGTAACAAAATATATCTCAAACTTAGGCTGTTTTGGCAATCAAAACAACCAAATTGACAGCATAGTTCTTGGTTGCACTCATTATCCATTAATTTCAAATATTATTCAAAATATTGTCGGTGAAAAAATTAAACTATTTGATAACGCACAACCAGTAGCACAACAAACCAAATTGGTTACACATTTAAATTTAGATTTAAAAACTGGTAAATTATATTTTGCTTCAACAGCAAAACCAGATATATTAACACAAGCTTGTCAAAATTTTCTAGGAATCCAACAGGAATCTATACTATTAGATATTTAATTGACTAAATTAAGGTTTTTTGTTATTTATAGGCAAAATAAAGGATAGTTTATGAATAATAAAGATGATGGTAGCTTAGCAGCTTCAATTTTAATAGCAGATGCCATAAGAACACAAGATCAGCAAAGATTACGAGAGCAAAATAGGCAAGAACTAAGTAGGCAACAAGCTGAGCATCAAGAAGAATTAGATAAAATAGCAAAAGAAAATAAAAAACGACTAGCTAAAGCTGAATCTGATGCAGAAATGAATGAAATGCTCATTCATCAATGGAAAATAAAGCATGATGATGTAATGAGTGCTTTTTTAAATAGAGCATACCAAAATATATATCATCAAAGTAACCTTTATGGAACAAGATTTTTACTTCTAGATTTAGCAGAAGAATTAAATATACCAAAGAATATACTTATAAAAATATCTTTATTGTCTACTGAAAATTATATGAAAGAACATAAGGAAATCCCTACAGATTTGAGCAATTATTTCAATAATTACAGTGAATTAATCAAAGAAAAGCATTATGATTTTTTACTAGATAAAGAAAATTGGAAATTAGCATATGAAAATCGCATTTATAAAACTATGCGAGATGCTCGTAGTGAAATTGCTAAATATTTATTATCCAATATTGAAATACCAAAAATAATCACAAAATTGTTGTCTAACCTAGATAGTCGCTTTGATAATCTAGAAGAAACCAAGAAAATGTTTGATGAGATTTTAGCAGAACAAAAAATTGAACAAGATAAAAGAGATCAAGAAGAAGATGCTAAACAAGCACAAATTAAAAAAGAACAAGAAGAAAAAGATGCTCTTACATTAAGAAAGCAAATTGAGGAGGATTTATTAAATAGTAATATTGTCATAAAACAAGGAAAGCCACTAGATAAATCAATTTCAGAAAAGAATTATAATTGGATTCACATATTAAAACACATATTAAGCTCTGAATCTAAATTAATAAATTTAAAAGTTGATAATGAAGGAACTTTTTTCAGTCCCAATAAAAAAGCAATTGTCCAATTCATTATCCCCTTTAAAGATGAAGAACCGTTATTCTTTTATCATTTTTACATCAAACACCTTATTGAAAACACGGAAGTTAATGGGTGGACTTTAAAAGAACATAAAAATCATACATTTAGCATAGGCAAAATGCCAGTAGGCACAAAAATTGAGAAATTAGACTTTATAATTAAAACCTCTAAGGAAAATAAAGAAGGTAAACTTATAACAAAATCACATACTGTAACTTATTATCTCAAAAAACCTTTTATTGTAGGATAATTAAGGTTTAATTTTCTTAGGCATTTGGTTTGGATTTTCTTTTTTGATATTAATCAATCCAATATCATTATCTTTATATATGAACATATAATCACCAGCAACAATTTCAGATGATTTTGTTGCCTTACCAATTTTTAACCAGTTGTCTATCTTGTTGGTTTCAATATATTTTCCAATTGAAGAAAAAGCATAGGATAATAAATTAGAAACTCTATAATCAGGTAAGTCTTTAATGCTAACTGATTTTCCATCTAAGAAACTATCCAACCCATCCATCCTAGCCATATCAAATGCAATTTGATTTAAAGATGTATTTTTTTCTCTAAAATTCTCTAATAACTGTCCATAATTAGGATAGTGTTCCTTAATTTTTGGCAATCCTTCATTTCTCCACCAATTTCTAGCGAACTCCACATTTACATTTGTTGGGTCTTCAATCCAAGGGATATTTCTTTCGTTTAGATAGTTGTAAATTTCTTCTTTAGGCACTTTGAGCATTGGACGACAAAAAATGCCATCCAACTCTTTCATTGCTGAAGCACCTCTACCTCCACCTCTAAGTAGTTGCATCATTGTTGTTTCATTTTGATCGTCTTGATGATGCCCCAAAAAAACATAATCATATTGTGATTTTTTGTAAAAAGACAACCTGCCTTCTCTTCCTAATTGTTCCCAACTTTTTTTGGCACTTTTTTGCATATCAATTGACACATCAATAAGCTTAATATTCATTTTTTCACATAAAATTTTTGCTAAATTTAAATTTTTATCTTCCCCTTCATTAATTGGGCTTCCACTGTGACTAAAGAATACTGCCTCTAATTTAAAATTAAAGTGTTTAGCTTTTTGACTTAAAATATGTAGAAGTGCCGTAGAGTCTGCTCCAGCAGAGTATCCAACAGCAATTTTTTTCCCTTCTAAATTAGGTAGCTTTTGTAAAAAAATATGTACTTCTTTATTGATGTTCATTTGATTTTCATTTTAGATGGTGGATTTAATTCTTTCGCAAAACATTGCTTTCTCAACTCTTCAATTTCTTCATCTTTAATTTCTAATGAGTTTGTCTCTTTATTGAAATTAAAGTTTTTATTAAATGCCAATAAAGCATTTGCCATTATAGCACTCTTATCTTCAAAATTGATGTTTGACATTACTCCACTCTTATTAAATAAAACAGAAATTTCTTCTTTGCTTGCTAGTGGATCTGAAGAAAGTTTTTTAGCTGCATCCATATTTTCTCTTGAAATATCAATTATAGTGCTAATTAAGCTCTTAGAGAAAAGATCCATTTGTTTGCTGTTTATATTGTAAACTTTACTTACTTCTACCCCCATTTCCATAGCTTCTGTGTATTCAGTTGTAGCATGAAGAACGGATAAATTTTTAATTTCTTGATACATAATATCAGAACCAAACTTTACATCAGCGGACTTAAATACAGAGTCAATAATTCTATCTGTTAATTCTTTACCTTTAACAGAAGTTAAATTGTTTACTCCATTTTTTTCTAAAATATGTTCTAACTTAACACTAAATCTAGCTATATCACTTAGAAAATCAGCATGTTTATTAGAATGGTTTAACACATTCTTTGTTAGAAAGGATACATTATTTTGTAATTCATTAACTTGTTTAAAAGTTTCTGATGGTAAAAGATCATTAATAATGTTATTTAAATAATTAAATACTTCAGCTTGTTTATTTTGCACTCTTAATGTGTGTTGCTCATCAATATTTTTTAGAATACCCCAAATTTCTTTGGTTTCTTTTAATTTGAAAATTCTCTTTCCACCTTCTAAATCTTTATTATAAGTTAATTCAGGTATGACTCCATAAATAAAATCATGATATGGATTATTGTATTTTTTGAGATCTCTATTATTGTAGAACTTTCTCATTAATCCATCTAACTTTTCTTTATGCTTAATATCTGCCATCATATCTAAAATATTATGAATCCCGTCATCAACTAGGACAATAGGCTCATGATAATTTAAGTTTAATTCATCCAAAACATCACTTTTCATTTTGTATTTTGAACTACTATTTACTGTGAATAATCTTTTAGTATCAAAGAAACTCATGTGTTCTTTAATGAATTTATATTTACTTTCTTGAGAAGACTCAATACTGGCAGTAACAATGTAAGCTTCTTGCCCCATTTCTACCATTTGTTTTAATACTCTAATCATCTTTTTGTTGGGAATTACATGCTCTTGATAAACATTAGGTAAGCTTAAATAGTCTAAAAATGGTTGGCGAATCATTGGTTGGTCAAAAAAATCCCAACTTTTAACATCGTCCATTGTATAATTTGTTTTTACCTCTTTGTTGATATACTTTAGAGCACCAGTATTTAAGTCAACAAAAACCTCATCAAAATCAAAAAGAACTACCATAATCTATACCTTATTTATTTATTACTTTATATATTTTATCTTATATGGAGGCAACAATCAACTTTTTAGACAAATTTATGTTATAATATTTCCAAGTTTAAAAGGATTTAAAATGCAAAGAATTCCATATGATGCCACTACTGAAGAAGAAGTTATTCAATACTTTAAAACCAGACAATTACAATTAGCACACCAAAATTACTTTTGGGATAATAAATTATACAAAAATCAATTTGGATACTTTATTGATTTAATTAGTAAAAATTGTGACAAATACCAAGCATTTTATGTCCTAAAACAAGATAGGAATAAAGGCTACAGTAAAAAGTTGATTAATTCTTTAAATAAAATTTTAACCATTAATGATTGTAGGGTTGTATCATTTTTGGAATCTCAAGAAAAAGACCATACTGTAGTTAATGGGAGTTTTGATACTTTAGAATATAAGATTGTAGAAAAGTTTTATGGAGATGGAACAGCAAAAAGAACTGGTGTTTGGTTTATGAATCATATTGATGAAGGTATGATTATACTTAATCATCTCACTAAAACAGATGCTTCTAAAGCAGGATTTTGCCTACACCCACTTACACAAGACGACTCTAATTTAGAAGCAAATTTTGACTATTTGGTAGATACTGTTCCTTCTTATAATTTAGGGCTTTCTTTAGAATATAGAAACATTGCCAATGCTTATTTAAGCAAGCGAGAACTCAAATCTATTTCTGAAATTTCTCTTAGCCCCTTAAAAGAAGTTAACGATATGTTAATTGCTGATAAGGTTCAAAATTACAAAGACTTTTTGCTTTATCATAAAGATACACACCCAAGAGCAAAAGAACTTGATCACTATTTTAATAATTGGTTAGATAAATTAGATTGCAGAGAGGTATTTACATGGTTTGTAGATTTTTCCAATCAATTTAATAAGCCAACAGAAGTAATTATTGTTTGACAAAATCTTAAATCAAATTACAATGTTGTTTTAAATTAAAAAACAACATGAACAAACTTAAGAAAACCCTAATATTTACGGCACTTGTTGGCACTTTACATTTTGGGGCAATTGCTAATGAAAATCCACCTATAGAATATACCACTGTTGTGTATAACGACATTAATTTTAATATTCCAACTAATCAAGAACCATCTGTAAAAACAACTAATTCAAGCTATAAGAGTTTTAAGGAAACTGTGATTAATGTTTTGTCTAAAAGTCTCTCTTATCTTGGCACACCTTATAAGTGGGGCGGATCAACTGAAAATGGATTTGATTGTAGTGGGTTTGTGCAATTTGTTTACGAACACAGTATTGGACTTACTCTTCCAAGAACAGCAAAAGAAATGAGCGAAGTTGGAACTACAATTAAACATTTTAAAGATTTAATGCCTGGTGATTTAGTTTTCTTTAATACTAGAAGATTTAACTTTTCTCATGTTGGAATCTATTTAGGTGACAATAAATTTATTCATGCTCCAAGGACTGGAATGAAGGTAAAAGTTGAAGATATGGAAGACTCCTATTGGACTAAGAGATTTAATGGAGCTAGACGCCTAATGTAACAAAAAAGCCCTTTCGGGCTTTTTTTATTTTACTTTCTGAATTAACTTTTGAGGAACTTCCCTAAAGAATCTACTTCTAATCATTTTATTTCTTTGACCATGAATTAGTCTTTCCTCACAGTTACTCATATATAAGGCTTCTTTAGCACGAGTGATAGCCACATACATTAAGCGTCTTTCTTCTTCTATCATATGTGGTTCAGCAAATGAGTTTGAATGTGGAAATAATCCCTCTTCCAATCCAGAAATAAATACTGCTTCAAACTCTAACCCTTTAGATGCATGAACAGTCATTAATTTAACTACATCAGCAGTGTCATCTCTCTTTTTACTGTTTACATCAGATTCTAAAGAAGAGAAAGCCAAAAATTCCTCTATGTCCGCATTTTTATTTTCTTGCATAAACACTTCAGCAGCAGAAATTAATTCATAAATATTATCTAGTCTTTCTGGACCTTCTTTTTTATCATTTTCATACATTGCTTCTAAACCAGAATCAGTAATACAAATTTCCACCATATCATGCAGAGATTTTCCCTTACAAGATTTATTTAAGTGATTAACTAAATCTACAAATGGTTGAAATTTCTTTTTACTCTTATCGTCCAACTCTTGGCAAGCCTCAAATAAAGATAAATCTTTTTCTTGAGCCAAAACCTCCAATTTTTGAACAGCAGAAGGACCAATAGCTCTAGCGGGAAGATTAACAACCCTTAAAAAGGCTAAATTATCCTTAGGGTTGTGTGCTAGTCGCAAATATGCCATTCCATGCTTAACTTCTTGTCTATCAAAGAACCTAAACCCACCATAAACAATATAAGGAATAGACATAGCATTAAGTGCTTTTTCTAATGAGCGAGATTGTCCGTTAGTTCTGTATAGAATTGCCATATTCCTATATGGAATATTAGCACGGCGGAGTCTTTTTATTTCTCCCGCAATAAAAGAAGACTCTTCTTCGTCATTTAAAGCATCATAAGTTAGAATATAATTACTGCTCTTTTTAGTAGCAACAAGATTTTTACCTTGACGATTTGTATTGTGTGAAATAACAGCATTAGCCGCTTCTAAAATGTTTGCTCCAGAACGGTAATTTTTTTCAATCTTAATTAACTTAGCATTAAAGTCTCTTTTTAGTAAATTAATATTCTCTGGTTTTGCACCACGGAAGCCATAAATGCTCTGATCATCATCGGCCACAGCAAAAATATTTTGGTGCTTAGATACTAACATCTTTAACCACTTGTATTGAAGTTCGTTTGTATCCTGAAACTCATCAACTAAAATATGCTCAAACTTTTCAGCATAATGTTCTAAAATATTTTCATTTTTCTTAAATAATTCATAGCAACCAAGTAGCAACTCTCCAAAATCTACTACATTGTCTTTTTTGCAAGCTTGTTCATATAGCTCATAAATTGTTCTCTCTTGTGAATTAACTTTCAATTGATTAGACCTCCAACCAACTTCTTTGTATCCATTTATTTTATGTAACAAATCAGAAACATTTAAATTTTTAGGATCATAATTGTTTGCCCTAAGCATTCGCTTAAAGAAAGATTCTTGTTCACTAGAATCCATAATAGTAAAGCTTTTTTGTAAACCAGCCTCTACAGCATGATATCTAAGAATTTTATTACAAATACCATGAAATGTACCAACCCAAACTTGCTTGGCATCTAAACCCATTTTAGAAAGTCTAGAGAGCATTTCTTTAGCAGCTTTATTTGTAAAAGTTACAGCTAAAATATTTTGTGGCTTAATGTTTAATTCTGTAATTAAATAAGCAATACGAGTGGTTAATGTACTCGTTTTACCTGCTCCAGCCGCAGCTAAAATTATAGCAGATTCATTTCCTAAAGTTGCTGCCGCTAATTGCTCTTGGTTGAGCTTATTTAAATGATCTTGAAGGATGTTTTTATCCATGTTACCCCTTAATAAAATAGAGGAAATTATACCATGAAAAATTATTTTTGTATATCGTTTTTTGCCATTTGTTTTTCTAAGGAAACATAAAATGTATAAGAGAAAATCATATCCAAAGAAAAAGCAAATAGAATCGCAATCGCTCTTATTGAATCATCTTCAAAATAATAACTTAAACCTGCCAAAATTGATGATATTGAAAAGGAAAATATAATAACAAATCCAACTTTCCACATTTCTTTAAAATGACTTTTAGATTTTTGTTTTAAAAATATTAGTTTAATTGGAATAAATAATATATATGATATGATAATTATTAGTATAAAAACCAAAGGGAATATCTTTAAAATACTTCCAATATCGTTTATTCCTAATTCTGATCTTAATGATGAATATAGCAACATAATTAATGTTGCCCAAAATGCTCCAAAAATTGGTGACAAGTTCAACATTTAATTTTGTATTTGTAAGTTAAGCATTGTAGAATTAGAGCTATCTTTATCTCCAATTACTTCTTTAGGAATAAATCCATAACTCATATATTTGATCATCATTAATTTATTATTTTCGCTTTGACCAATAAAGTTTCTTACATGTGTTATGAATGACTTATAACCAGAACATTCATCAGTTTGACCATCTATTTCACAAGCATTTCCCGTTATAGGGCAACCAGACTTACACCAAGAAGAATTCTCACATGTATAGCAGTCATTAATTCTATGACCCGCTTGTTGAATTCTTATCCATTTTTTTCTTAAGGGACTAGATTCAAAAGAACCTAAACCTAATTTAATATTCCCGTAACTATCCTCAAATGAATCTTTATCTGGGCAATTATTTAATTTACCATCTGGATTGATAACAATAAAATCACTTTGACAAGTTCCACCCCATCTGTCACCTGGTTGGTCAAACAATATGCCTCCAATAGCAGCACCAATTGGCTTAATGAAAGCAGCAACACCTTTCTTCTCTATAGACTCAACAACTAAATCAAAAAGGTCAATTAAGAATTGTGCATGATCCCTATTCGTTGAAAAGTTTGGTAATTTTTGACCAATAGAAGTATATCTATCAATATTCCACACCCAAAAATCTCTATCTTCAAACCACTTGTAAATAAACTTGGCATTTGAGCAATCTTCTTTACTTGGAACCATTCCAGGTATAACGAAAATTCCATCTTTCCTAGCAAGTTCAACCTTCTTCATCCATAATTTTTGATACTCTTCAGGAGAACCCTTGATTAATCTTGAAGCAAAATCCATACTTGAACCCACTTCACCTCTAGCTCTAGCTTTTATTATAGGAGCAAAATCACTCTTGTAAGGAATTAAACTCGTTTGGAATCCTTCAATCAATTGTTCTTTTGTGAAATATTCATCAATAATTTTACCAGCATTTTCAAAATAAGATGGGGACAATACCAATGGTTCACCACCATGCCAAATTATAAATATTTGTTGATGGTTATATTTTTTCATCATGTCCTTTAGAAATGACATTACTTTATGTAGCATTTCATCTGACATTTTATCTTTATTTGCTCTTACATCTAAAGGTAAATAGCAATGAGCACAATCTACATTACAAAAGTTGGTAGGCTTTAAATATGCTGTTATCATTTTTTTCCTTAGTACTTGACAAAATTGTATAAAAAAATGTAATAAATGTCTAGTTTAAAATTAATCAAATGGATTACTTGGATAAATTTTTTGATAAAGATTATTTAATGCACACCCCAGTCAGCTTTTTATTGCAAAATAAGAAGGCTGAAGAGTTGTGTAATTTTTATGACGACCACGGTTGGACAATTATGCATTATGCAGTTGGCTATGGGGAAATTTCAAAAATAACAGAGTTTTTACACTTTAATTTAGATTTTAATAAAAACTCCGAAAGAAATATTATTCCCGAAGATATTTTTATAATTAATGATAAAAAGAAAAATCCAGAAAAATATCTAATATTAAATAAAATACCCTTTATTCAAAAAGGTTTTACTCCTATTCATTTAGCCATATACCTATATAATCATTATAGTAATATAAATAAATTAAATGGTGGAAGCGACTTTTTCTATAATAACATAGTAGATAAATATCAAAAAATATTAAATTTATTATTAACCAAGGAAAGAGTTTCAAGTAATAACTTAGATGCCAATGGCAAATCTTATTTAGATTATGCTTTCTTAACTGAGAATATAGCAATAATAGAACTAATGCATATGTTAGACCCAACATTTGATACCTTTAAACAAGTAAAAACAACTACCGCCAAGAAAATACTAGAAGTGATGGAAATAAAGCATAAAGAAGGCTCTCACGACTACTTAATTAAACAATTAGATACTAAAATACTAGAAAACTCTCTACAGCAAAAACTTGCTAAAAATCACACATACCCACAAAAACTAAACAAAATATAATTAATTGTGCTATAATCACAGCAAGTGAGGAAATTATGCAATTAATTGATATCGGAGCAAATTTATCAAACAAACAGTTTAATAATGACTTAAATCAAGTTATTGATAATGCTTTTGCAAATCAAATCTCACAAATTTATAGCACAACTACAGATAAAAATACTTTTTTTTCAAATATTGCCATTTGTGAAAAATATCCAAATATTTTTACAACTTGGGGATTACACCCTCATAATGCAAATGTATTGGATGATTTTATTCTACAAACTAAAAAACATACTAATCACCCAAAAGTTAAAGCTATTGGAGAATTTGGTTTAGATTTTTTCAGAATGATTAGTGATCAAAAAAGTCAAGAAAATGCGATGAACTATTTTTTAAGCAAGTCAAATAATTTGAACCTTCCTCTTTTTATGCACGAAAGGGAAGCACACGATACTTTTGTTTCAATTTTAAAAAATAACCCAACAAACAATTATGGTGTTGTTCACTGTTTTACTGGGACAAAAAAACAACTCTTAAGTTATTTGGATTTAAACTTGTATATTGGAATTACAGGTTGGATTTGTGACGATAGAAGAAATCACACTCTTCTAGAAGCAATTAAATTTTTACCATTAGATAAAATAATGATAGAAACTGATAGTCCATATTTGAAGCCTAGGAACTTAAAACAAAGAAGTCCAAGGAATGAACCCAAGAACTTAATTTATATATTGAACTATATTTCTGAATTAAAAAATATCCCTGTTGAAGAACTCTCAGTTATTTTATATAATAATACATTGAGGTTCTTTAATAATGGAAAAAATTAATTTAAAAAATACATATTTAGTTGGTGGTGCTGTTCGTGATATCTTATTAGGACAAGACCCAAAAGATAAAGATTATGTGGTGGTTGGTTACACACCAGAGGATATGATTGGTCTAGGATTTACTCAAGTGGGGAAAGATTTTCCAGTCTTTCTTCACCCAGAGACAGGCTATGAATATGCTTTAGCAAGAAAAGAAACTAAAAACGGTGTTGGATATAACGGCTTTTCTGTTGACACTAATGGAGTTACTCTTGAAGATGACCTTTTTAGAAGAGACTTAACAATCAATGCTATGGCAATGGATTCAAATGGTAATTTAATTGATCCTTTTAATGGGCAAAAAGATTTGAAAAACAAAACTATTCGCCATGTTAGTGAGCATTTCAAAGAAGATCCAGTAAGAATTTTAAGAACTGCTCGCTTCAGTGCTAGATATGGCTTTTCAGTTCACCCATCAACAACTGAACTTATGAAATCAATAGTTGAAGAAGGCGAGTTTGATCACCTTACTTCTGAGAGAGTTTGGAAGGAATTTGAAAAGGTTTTAACAGAAAAAGAAGTCATTAATTTTTTTGAAGTTCTTCAAAGCTGTAATGCTTTAGGTAAAATCCCAGGTTTTGATGATAATGTTGATTTAGATTACTTAATGTATATTGAACAAAAAGGAACTTCAAATAAATATCAAAAACTACTTGCTTCATTTCATTTTGTTAATGATAAATCTTTAGATAGTTGGAAAATACCTTCTGAAGAAAAAACTCTTATTTTGAATTTTAAACAGTTTTCTATAAACAATAACTTTTACTCTAATTTGGAAGTGGAAGATAAATTAAAGTTTATAGCTAAAACTAAAGCTATCCATGACTTAGAAAAGAACAAAGAATTGTTTTTTAATATTGTTGATTATATTTCTTGGAAAAACAATCAGCAATCAAAAGCCGAAATAGAGTTTGAAATATTTAGTCAAGATGTTTATAACCTTAAAAGTATAGACTATAAAATGTTATTGGAAGAAGCTAAAACAAATGGTGAAAAACCTCAATCTTTTATTTATCAAGCTCAAGTAAATAAATTATCACTAAAGAAAGGTTTAAAATTAAAATGAAATATCTTTTTGTTGATTTTGATGGTGTATTACATCCATCACCTTCTAAGGGTGAATTATTTTCTCAATCCAAAATTTTTTGTGATTCTTTAGTAAACCATAAAGATAATTTTCTTATTGTCATATCAAGCTCTTGGAGAGAAACTTATGATTATGAAGATATTATTGAAGCATTTGAACCAACAATAAGAGACAGAGTTGTTGGAGTTACACCAATTTTAGAAAATAATTTACACCCACTTGGTAGATATCATGAAATCATTGCTTATTGTGAGCAGAACCAAATCTTAGATTCTGACTGGGTTGCTATTGACGATATGGCACACTTATTTCCAAAAAAATGCCCCAATTTAATATTAACCAATCCTCAAACTGGAATTACAGAAAAAGAACTTCAAATATTGGAAAATTTGTTAAGAAAACCAAAAAATCAAGCCAAACCATAAACATTATTAACTATTTTCAATAATTCTTTATCTTGCCTTTTAAAATATAGCTCCATTTTCTGTAAATAATCTTGTTCTATTCCCCAAATTATTTCAGCTAAAGCACCACCAACACTACAGTATGTATCTGTATCTCCACCAACACTAACAATATTTCTTATGCAATCTTCAAAATCATTTGAGTTTAATAAAGCAGAAGCTACAACCAATAAAGTAGTTTTTGCTGTCACATCATAATCTAAAGAAACCTGCAACTCTTCCAATGACTTTAAATCATATAAATCATACTTTTTAAGTGTATCTGTAATTATTTCTTTAAAATTTTTAACATCTTCATTATTTATTCTGTAAGCAATTTCTAAATAACACGAAACAGCATTTATAGCTTCTAAAGTATTATGAGTAACTTCAGTTATTTCTTTTCCTATTTCTAATGTTTTTTCTAATGATAATTTTTTATTTTTAGAATAAATTATTAAAGGCGATATTCTGGCTAATGAGTTATTACCATAGCTGTTATAAGGTTGGTCTTTGCCACTAATAATCCATTGATTAAATAGGGAACCAAAACCTCTATTTAAAAATAAAGCACACCAACTTCTCAAAGTTTTATAGATATAATCTTTTCTATTTTCTTGTGGAATATTTTCCCAATTTAACAATATGTCTGATACGGCTACAACTAAAATTGTGTCATCAGTGAATCTAGCATCATTTCTGAATAGCTCAAAAAACTTGCTTCTGTGGTTTTCAACCTCAAAAGTGCTTCCTACGATATCTCCGATAATAGAACCTAACATAAATAACCTTATAATAGGTTGATTATTTATTATAATATGGTTTTTTTGTCAAATTAAACAGCACCCGCCATTTTAAATATTGGCAAATACATAGCGACAACTAAACCACCAACCACAATACCTAAAAATGAAATAATTAAAGGTTCCATTAAGCTAGATAAAGAAGCAATAGCATTATCTACCTCTTCTTCAAAAGATTCTGCAACCTTATTTAGCATCATATCCACAGAACCAGACTCTTCGCCAATTTGTGTCATCTGAATCATCATATTGGGAAATACTTTTTGATCATTCATTGAAATGGTTAAACTTGTTCCAGTAGAAACATCTTTTTGAATATTTTTAGTGGCAGTTAAATATACATAGTTACCAGACGCTCCAGCAACTGAATCTAATGCTTCAACCAATGGAACCCCAGCAGTTGACATTGTTGCCAATGTTCTAGCCCATCTAGCCATAATAGCTTTTCTTACGATTTTTCCAAAAATTGGAGTTCTTAATAAAAGTTCATCTCTTTTATTTCGTGCTTTTTCACTTTTCTTTAATAAGTTAGCTAAGAAGATTAAAGCTCCAGCTACCGAACCAAACATAATATACCAATAGGCAACAAAAAAATCAGATATATTAATCACAACTTGTGTTGGCATTGGCAATTCGGCACCAAAAGACTCAAACACTGATTTAAATGATGGAACCACAAATATCATCAAAATAGCAGAAACGATTGTTGCTACTCCCATAATTGCTATCGGATAAGTTAGAGCAGATTTAATTTTCTTTTTAATGCTAAGCATTTTTTCTTGATACAATGCTATTTTATCTAGAATTTGGTCGAGAATACCAGCTTTTTCACCAGCAGCTATTAAGTTACAGAATAAATCATCAAATTGATCGGGGTGCTTAGCGAAAGCTTTTGCTAAACTTGTACCAGTTTCAACATCATTTTTAATATCATACAACAATTTAGAAACGCTTGGATTTTCGTGTCCATTTGCCACAATATCAAAGGACTGCATTAACGGAACACCAGCTTTCATCATTGTAGCAAGTTGTCTTGTAAAAGCAGAAACATCTTCAGGTTTGACTTTTTTTGCTAACCAAGTATTTGTTTTCTTTATTTTTTTAACAGCAATCCCCCTACCTCTTAAAATTAATTTAGCATTAATTTCAGATACTGCTTGAATATCTCCAAAAACTTCTTTACCTCTTTTATCTATACCAACCCAAGAAAATTGAATATTCTTGATGATATCTTTATCTGCTTTTCTTCTTTCTAATTTTTTTCTTTCTAAAGCAGTAAGAGCCTTGTTATCTTTTTTATTTTCTTGTTTCATTGTGTTCTCATTTTTTACAAACCATAATATATTTTATTTAAAAATCAATTTTGAATTTTTTTGCCATCTAACAAAACAAAAAAGTCTCGTATTATTTTTGTTATTGATATTCCATTCTCTTCCAAAAACACAAAATAAGATATTATGTTGTCATTTTCATTTTCACTAAATCTTTTATTTTTTAAAATAGTTAATATTTTTACTATATTATTCTTTAGTGGAGATTCTTGTCTTGAATTTTGTATTAAATAATCATCAAAATTAGTTAGATTTTCTCTTAATGTTTTATCTCCATAGTTATAATTATCTTCAATTATTAAAAATAAGTAATAAACGAAAACACTGATTTCATTCATGAAAGCAACTTCATTTTTATATTCAGTTTTTCTACTATTCTTTACTACCAAATCTTGAACTTGTTTTTTAAACAAATCAATGCTAGATACAGTTGATGTTATTTTATGATATTCAATATTGAATTGTTTTTGGATATCTAAGGAATAAACCACATTTACATCATCAATACTTTTTTTAGTGATTTCCTGAAATTCACTTTTTACATCTTTACCCTCAAAAATTTTTTTAAACCAATTTAACATAAAACCTCACATACTTACCATTGTTTCTGTAATCAGTGATGTGTCATTACTCATTTCTGAATTACTTCCACTTGAATTTAATATTGTTCTTTCAACTGTAGACTCAACCCTAATTAAATAAATTATTTTATCAGAAGCGGGAGATACTGTATAATCGTAACCTCCATAACCAGCTGAAGAATTATTGCTAGATGTTGGTGTCATTAAAATCTGATCTTTCATACATTCATTTGTTACACCATTAACAATTGCTCCAGGTGCGGCATTAGGTACATTACACATTCTATATATGTTTATTTGTGAAGAAAATCCACTATCATTTTTGAAACCATAAAGTAAAGGCTTCGATTTTGTTGTTACATTTACTGAAGACGGATATAAAGAAACATCTTCATATACATTAAAAACACCAACCGATAAATTACTTGTATTTAATGCCGATATTTGTCCACTAGAAAAATAGTTTAAGGCAACAGAATTGAGTATTTTAGCACCAACTATATCATCATTTAAATTATCCTTATTTAACTCCAACCATTCTATTGCTCTAGAAATTTCAGTAGTATCATGAGATAATATTTTATTTTTTTCCACATGTGACTTTAAAATAGAATCAGAAGTTAAGTTTATTCTTGATATAATAGCCATTCCGATGCTTAATCCCAACAGCACAAAAATTACAATTGGCACAGAGAAACCACTTTTATTTTTTAACTTATTTTTGGCAACCATCTTATATTCCTCAATTCAACTTCCTCTTCAAAAGCTCTATATCTATAGCAAGACCAATCTCCTCCAACTAAAGCATTTAAGTCTACTGTATCACTACCTAATTTAACTAAATTATTTTTTGTAATTATACATTCTCCATTTTTCTCTCTTTCTTTTATTGGAGACTTTACAACAGCAACAACACTTAATGTTTTAATTTTATAAAAATCTTCTTCGGTATTATTATATGTATCCACACTACCGTCTCCATTGCTATCTACACCGTATTTTACGACAAAAGCAATTACATTATTTAACAAAACTTTTTCTTTATTTTTTAATATATCTTTATAGATTAGTTTACCATTTCTAAGGGAATAAGAATTTACTGAAAAATTTGTTCCCATCATATAAATATATGCTCCAATATTATAATTTTCACCGTTTAGCAATCCCCCAACCTTATTATATCTGTAGTGCCTAAAACCATTACTATCTAAATATGTATTTTTTCTTTCTAATATATTTGTTGCTGTTGGTTTAAAACTAGCATCAAATAGTGTACATTTTTTTCCATTTTCAAATATAATTGCTTGCTCATTAGCATATCCATAAGCCGACCCAGTTTTGTTATATATATTTTCGTAATTCATTTTTTGATTTGTTTCTAAATTTATTATAGTTCCGTTTTGAGAAAAGTTACTAGTTGCTTTTAATCTATCTAAAGAAAAATATGAACCTCCACCAATAAAAGTAACCTCATCTAAATTATTTCCAACAGAATTTATTTTAATGGGATAAAGTTTGAAATTTATATTGTTTCCAAATACAGAATTAAACCCAATAACATCACATCCTAACTCTTCTCTTAAAGGTATAGACCACCCAGCAGATTGAGCATCAATTCTAATAGGAAATAAAGATAAGATGCTTCCATCTATCATATTGCTAGATTGTACTATTAATCTTTTATTTTCTTCAGCTTTTTGATAAACCAATAATACTAAAATAATTAAAAAAGAAGATATTAGTAGTCCAATCATCGCTTCTATTAAAAAACTACCTTTATTTTTAAATAATTTCATATTACTCCAATCGTAATACTGTAACTAGAAAATTTATCAGAAGCAGTATTTTTCCAATATATAACTATAGAGACAACATCTTTTCCATCAACATTTATAATTGATATTGATGGAGATTTTTCTTTAGCATAAGGTAAAGCACTATTTAATTCATTTTCCCAATCTATATATTTATCGGCAGTTTTATTGATGTATAAATTAACATTACTAGAATCTAATAATATTATGTTTGATAATTTATTAGCATAACTTATAGCAATTAATCTATTTTGACTGTTTGAGTATCCCGTAACAGATTTTTTTTGATAGTCTATTATACTAATAATTCCAATTGAAAATATTAGTAATGCTATTAAAGCTTCAAATATTAAAAAACCCTTATTCTTACTCTTATTCACTAAAATATCCCTTACATCTCTATGTTTTTACAGTTATTGGGCAGATTGTTATCTATTTTAAAATCTATACAAGTAACAACAGAGCCACCTTCACCAATTTTAATCTTTATATCATTTATGGCTTCATCAGAATCAATTAATCCAATAGTTATTTCATTTATTGGACCCACTCCATAATCAGACAATGCTTCAGAAGGATCGACAATAGTAGATTTATTAGGTGAATTTTGAAAATCGGAAATAATTAATCCCATATGATCAAATATAATTGTATTAGCTCCTATTGGATTAACAGTAATTTTCATTTTATTATTAATTTTCATCATTCCAGCACTGACTATTAAACCTTTCCCCGAATTTTTTGAAACGACCCAAGAACCGTCCTCATTTAAATAAAAATAGGCTGTCCAATTATTTCTAATTGCATTACCCTTTGCTTGTTTTAATCCTAAAGCAATACTTTCAGCAACATTTTTCATTTTTGTGCTTAAAATCCATTTTGAAAAATCTGGCAATGTTAAAACCATAGCAACAGATAATATGGCAATCACAACCATAAATTCAATTATTGTAAAACCTTTCTTCTTAGTTAACACATTGCCCATTATTTTTACCAATCCAACAACTTTCTATATTAATCCATCCTTCTGGAACCGCTAAAGTTAATTTATTTTCGTTTTCATCTAATTGATATATAAAATCACCACTTTTACTTGTTGCCTTTAATAAATACCCCTGTTCTGTTACTTCACAATCAATATTGAAATACTTTAAATTAGTAGGTATTGGAGCTATTGAATTATTCGTACATGCACCAATATATGTTCTATTATCTTGATAAAATTGCTCTAACTTAATAGATAAAGACATTAAAGTGGAAGTTCCTTCTACAATTTTTGACCTAAGTACATAATCTCTATATTTTGGTATTGAAACTGAAAGCAGAACTCCCACTACTAATACGGCAATCATTAATTCAATAAGTGTAAAACCCTTATTTTTAAATATCATAACAATCACCTCTTTCATTTATAACCAAACAACCATATGTTTGAATCCAACTTGTTGGAACTACAGAATTAAACATTACTTGATAGTCTCCGCTTCCTAATGGAAAATAAGTATATCTAAATTTTGGATTTTCATTTGCAGAATTAACTTTACTAGAAACAATAATATGATAAGTATAAAAACTAGTATTATCACCCTTTATTATTGTTACATTAAAATTTAAATTAGATGTGTTTCCTATAGAAGCTGCAGCATTTGTATCATTTAAGGCATAACCTCCACCATAAGACATTAAACCATCTTGCCAATTATCTCCTAAACAATCTGTTAATTTTATTGGGGTTATCACTTCTAACATACACTCTTCAACTTCTTTAGATGTTTTTAAAAGTAATGATATTCCCTCCATTGCCTTTGCTCTATCTAGGTAATTTTTATAACCCGGTATAGCAAGAGACATAAGAACACCAAATACCCCTAATGTAACCATTAACTCAACTAGTGTAAAACCTTTATTTTTCTTAACTGAGATCATCTAATACCCCACTTAATTTTTCTTACACCGCTATTTGCTTTTGATTTTTTAGTTTTAATATCTATTGTGCTAATACCTCCACCAGCATCTGTTAGGAAGTTCTTTAAGTTTCCATAATTACCTAATTGAACGATAATTTGTCCAACAATCAAACCAACTGATGACTTATTACCAATAGCTTGTGTTGTTTCGTCAATATAACTTCCAGTTCCATAATCAATTTGATATATCCAAGAACTTCCACCAATCGTACATTCAGAAGCACCAGGTATATTGGTTGTAATGTTTAAAACCCCAGCAGCTAATTTAGGATCTATATTAACTCTTTCTCCAGTTTCTGATGTAAAATCAATGAACCAACCACCATTAGTTGTCCAATCTACTGAATTATTAGATACTTTTGACTCTCCACTTGCTGTTGTTAATGCCTGCTGAACAAAACTTGAATTATTTCTTAATACTCCATAGTTAGTTCCGCTATCTTTAATGGCATAAACACTTTGTATTTGATTGTTAGTAAAATCAGATGTTGTTAAAAATTTTCCAGTCGCCGCAAAAACTATTATGTCAGTATTCACCTTACCTAATTCTAATGTAGTCGTTATTGGCTGAGCAACGCCACTTGGGTCTGTGGCATTTCCAAGCAACACTCCAGATGTTAAAGAAGAATCTGTTAAATCCCACTTCCAAATATTTCCGTTTAAATCGCCCGCATATAAAAACTTAGCCTTATTATTTGCTCCATAATTATCAAAAAAAGCATTCATTTTTGATAAACCAACTTGGTTTGTAGCAGAAGCTGCTGTGGAAACTGTTAAAGTTCTTAATAATGAACCATTGGCAGCATCTAATTCATAAATTTTACCAGCACCAGTAGAATTATCATAACCTGTTGATATGTAAACAACCCACTTATCATCAAAATATCTTTTTGTTATTATAGGATTACCATAAGAATAACCTAATTCAGGTATGCTATTTGAACATATAGAGCTATCTGTGCAAACTTCCCATAAAGATTTTGGACTATCTGGATTTGTTATATCTAATGCAAAATATCCTTTTGAACCAGAACCCATACCTGACACCAATATAGTTTTCCAAACTCCATTAATAAAAACATCCATTGTTTGAATATTTCCATCTACAAAGAATTCATGGTTTATGAAATAGTTTCTATCGGCAAGCTTGTACATTTTAGACAGTGTTTGTCTTGGTGCCACCGCCCATTTTTCTGAGCCATTAGTTACATCAAATGCGTGAAGAAAACCATCATTTGCACCAACATAAATTTGAGATCTTCTTGCACTATTGCTAGTTACAAAATCTTGATATCCATCATCAGCCCACTTGTATGCTGGCTTATCTACATAGGTTAAATTACTATTAACGATATCCCCAAGCAAAAATTCTCTTGTTCTAAACAAAGGATTTGTTACATTAGTTTCTTCATACGTGTTTTGTCCTTTAATGTAATTTACAAGATTCGTTCCTGTATCTATTAAAGATTTTTGTGTAGCACCTAAAGAAATACACTGAGATAATTGCCCTAAACTACACTTATTTTTAAATAAAGAACCTTCTGAATAACTTAGAATTGAACCAAAATCTATTAAATTAGAAGTTCCCGCACTATTACTTATATAGTATAATTTTCTAGAGCTATTTGTATTTAATTGACTTTGTGCTGTCCATAGTGGAGTTAAATTAACATTACCAGTAGTTGGGTCAATTGTATTAGCTTTAATTTCACCATCCCACTTTACTGTTCTATAGGTTGTAGAATAAACATAATTATTTGTTTGAGTAATATTTGGTGAAGGTGTTGCTGCTGATGATGATGAACCAACTTGTGCCATTACTGAAGATAAAGCACTCTTCAGTCCATCTACTAAAAGAGAACTATTACTAGCAGAATAATGCACACCACGTCCATTGACAGCAGCATGCCAAACATCTTCTGAAACCATTCCCAAAGGCCAATTCTTACTTCCAGATTTAATTGCTTCAAAATCTGGATTTTTTCCACTAATATAATCTTGTGAAAAATTTAATTTACCATTAAGACCAAAGGATACAGTGTATGTAACCATATGTTGGGCGGAATTAGGGTCTGTACTTGAAACTGGAACATTATTTGTAGCTAAAGAACCAGTAGTTCTTAAATCAGTTTTATAATAATACATTGCTACATCAGACAATGTATACCCAGAAGAAGAACCACCACCATCGTAGGCTCCTACAGCACGTGTGGAAAAACCAGCATTTATATTATCTTCATTAACAATTTGGGTTCCATCTAATTTAATACCAACATTACTATTTGATATACCGTCAGTTGATAGAATCGCAAAGTTTTGTTGGCAAGAATATTGAACTGGATCTGGATTTGTTGAAGTGATCATTCCACTATTAATCCCAGTTGATATACCAGCAAAATATCTTCCCACTCTAGATAGTGCTTCCCTATTGGGAGTCATTCCAGTTGTACTTTGAGCATATAATTTATTATAGAAACTTGTTTTATGTACTAAATTAAAATCATCTACTTTTAAAAACTTACTGGATGAAACAGGGCTTCCAGGATTAATAGTAATGAAGCCAACTCTTGTTTTATCATCTATTGCTTCAAAAGCCAAACCCAATGAAGATTTCATTACATTTAATCTATCTCTATAATAAGAATACCAATTCGCAAAATTATTTAATTCAGCTGTTGTTAATGAGTTTCTTTTGAATTTTCCATATCTTGGATATATGTGTCCACTTGATGAATCATAATTTTTTTGACATCTTGCGATACCACTACTAGTTCCAGTTACTAAAGAAACTGTAGTAGCATCAGCACTTGTTCTACACCAACGCACTTTGGCATCGTTAGCATAAGTTGTTGTTTTTGTATTAGAACAATTTATAAAATTAGAATCACAAAATTCTTTTGCTACAATCGAAAAATTTCTTAATTTTCCTTTTGATAATGGCACAGCATACGATACTTTATACTTATAGGTGCCCAATGGAAACCCTTGACTGTAATAATCAAATGTTCCATCAGCAGAAATATTATCTACCCCATTTCTTTTACATATACTTGTGTTGTAAATCTCCGTAGAGGATGGATATTGTTTTGTACAGTAAAAAACTTCTTTAGCATATGTTTCTAAATTAGAACCAGATGTTGAAGAGAACCCATTATAACGAGCACTATAAAAAGACTGTTGAACCATTGCTGGTCCTGTTGTATTTAAAGCTGGCGGAACTTTATATTCTATATTTTCATTGTAATACAAAGGATTGAAAATACTAGCAAAATTAGGCTCTTGTGTTAATGTAGGAGAAAAAGTACCACAATCAACCTTGAAATGATATTTTGTAGAAGTCATTGTTCCACTAGAAATATATGAAGAACAATAATTAGATCCAATTTCATCACCTATATAGTCTGCCCCCATTGAACCAGAATCATCCAAAATGAACATTACATTAGGTTTTACTGATGATGCCGTTCCTGTTTCCAATGGTGAATTGCTTGGGTTTATTAATGGCGCAGCTTGAGCAAAACTAAATACATTTGCGAATAAAGCTACTAAAAAAATATGTGATTTTTTCATTTAAAACACCTCAAGACTATTGTTTTTTATAACAATACCTAATAGCAATGTCAAACGAGCAGCCAACAATAGGAACAAAGATTAATTATTCATTTAAAAAATCGTCTATTTTTATTTCTTGTTTATTTTTTGTAGATTTTTTATTGATATATGTAAAAAGTTGATTGCTTATTTCATTTTCAAATTCCAATAAGTCCCATTCTTTTTTTTGAACTAACATATAATTTTCTAATTCTTTAGACGATGCCTCTTCTAATAAATTTTCCACTTCTATACAATTCCAATTATTGTTAGACAATATTAGTAATTCTTTTTCAGATATATTTTGTTTTTTTAAAAACAAAGCAATTTTATAGATATTTCCATCTAAGGTGAAATTTTTATTTCCAAGAATTTCTTCTATATTTTCAAATTTCCAAGTTGCTACAATAAAAAGTTTACTTACATCTATCATTTGCTATTTTATTTTTCTTTTATATTTTATTATTAACTACTATTAAATATGAATAAATACATAGATGTCAAATTGCCCAATCTTCAACTATTAAGTGGAATACTTGATGCACCACTAACATTTGTCGACCTTGAAACAACAGGAATGGTTCATGAAAGACATTTTGCCATTATTGAAATTGGCTTAGTTCATATTACACCAAATAAAATTGAAGAGAAGAGTTCATTAGTTTATCCAGGTGTTAAAATACCACCACATATTAGTGAGATTACGCACATATACGATGACATGGTTAAAGGAAAGCCAGCCTTTGATTATTTTGCAAAATATATGTCTAATGTTGCAGATAGTCATATATTTTGTGGTTTTAACTCTAAAACATTTGATTCTAAAGCACTTGAAAAAATGCTATCCAAATATAACTTTCATCAAACATTTAAAAATCAAATTGATTTTAGACATGTATTTTTAAGATGTAGAAAAAATTTTCAAGGCATCCACAGTCAAGCAGGAAGTTTAGTTCAGGCTTGTGCATATCATAACATTTTTGTTGATGGACAAGCACATAGAGCTTCTTATGATATTGCTATAACAGCTATGCTTGCTGAAAACCTATTAGAAAAATATGGATTTGGAATTGTTCATAAAGAGGTAGAAAAATTTCAAGACACTTATATTAAAAAACAGTATTATCAACATATTGTTATAAATAGAGTATCGCCAATTTTTTAATTATAAATAATAAACTTATTGTCTTCTAAAAACTCAGCAATATCTTTAGCTACCATTGAATAACCCTTTTGATTTAAATGTATCAAATCTGACTTGTATTCACCACTAGAAAGATATTTTGAATAGATGTTATCAATTAATAATACATTCTCTTTTTTTGCTAAATCTTTATAGAAATCAGCATCACTTAGATATCCCACTGCTCCCAATAATGATGGTTTAGGTGTGGGCAATAATACTACTTGAATATTTTTTGATTTTATCTTTTGAATTAAAGCCGAGAGATTATTAATAATATTTTGTTCTGCAACTTTTCTCAACATATCATTACCCCCCAATCCCAATAAAATTAATTTTGGATTATGTTCTTCTAAAATTTGATCTATTCTATCTAATCCATCTTTAGTAGTATTACCATTAACACCCGCATTAACAACCTTCATTCTAATAATTCTTGACAATTGATTGGGGTAAGAAGATTCAATACTAGCACCATACCCAAAAGTTAAACTGTCACCAAAAGCAACAATCGTATCTTTTCTACCTAATGGTTCAACATCTACTTTGGAACAAGCAGATAAAAACAAAACACTAATTATTAAAAATATTTTTTTCATTTTTTATTTGTAGAGTGAATTTATTTTATAAAGAAAAAAAACATTTATCAAATAATTACTTGTTTTTTTAAATTATTTAAGATAAGACTATACAAATTAATTATTTTGTAAAAACTTCGTAAATAAAATATAAGAGAATGGAGAAAACATGTTTGGAGCATTTAATATAGGTATTACAGGTGTAAAAGCTGCTCAAATTGGAATGGATGTAACATCCCATAACGTTGCCAACGTTCATACTGATGGATATAAAAGACAAGTTGTTGAATTTCAAGAATCTTCAAGACCAACCAATACTGTTAGTGAATTCGGGGGGCAAGGTGTTTATGTTGGAGATATTACCAACGCAACCAACCCATTCTTAGATAAAATCATCAATGATTATGCTACCAAGGTTAGTAAAAATGGCGAAGCTTTAGATGCTTTGAATGGATTAAATGATATTCTCAAAAGAAACGATATTGTTAGCTCATCTATGGACATTCTTAATGCCTTTCAAGATGTATCCAATGACCCTACAAGTATTCCTATAAGAGAAAACTTAATGCAAAAACTTACAGCATTTAAGGATACCACAAAAGGCTTAGATTCTACATTAGCAGATTACAGAACCTATCTACAAGATAAAGCAGAAGCAACAATAGATGAAACAAATAATATATTGCAAAGCATTGCCGATGTAGGAAGTTTATCATTAAATGTTGGAGATGCAACTGCACTAGATTCAAAAAGAAATTCTTTACTAACTCAACTAGCTAATAAAGTTGAATATACTGTTGCTGCCAATGGAGACTTGATTGGGGAAAATGGAAGACCTTTATTAACTGGAGGGAAGCCAAATTTTTTAACATATGCGGACATTCCAAATATGAAAGAAGGTTTAATTGGCGGTTTAAATTTAGCATCTAGCTTAGTAACAGACATAAGAGGCCAATTACCTGCTTCAGTTAACTTCTTTGCCAATGAAATAAACACCAAACACAAACAAGGCTTTGACTTAAATGGAGATGCAGGTTTAGATGTTTTCAAATCATTTACAAACATTTCTGATTTAGATTTGAATATTACTAGCCCAATACAAATTGCCGCTTCAGTTAGCCCCGACACTAAAATAATTAACGGAACCAATACTCAAAACATTTCTGACTTGAGATTCTCCATGTTTGATAATCAGAGTGTTTTTGAGAAACTAAACGAATTACAAAGAAAAGTTGCTGGTTTACAAAATGAATATGAAAACACAGCAGATGCTGCAAACACTTTGTATGACCAACTTAGAAACTCAGACTTAAGTAATGTAAACTTAGATGAAGAAGCTTCTAATTTAATGAAATATCAAAAAATGTACGAAGCAAACTCTAAAGTTCTTCAAACTGCCAACCAAATGTTGGGCACAATTCTTGATATAATCGCATAAGGGATAAAATATGTATTACGCTAGACTTTCAACTGCTCAAATGATTCAAAATGGATTAGAGGGAATCTATAAAAACCAAGGTATGTCTAATGCTGCTATGGTTCAATTAGCAACTGGTAAAAGAACAGATTTAGACCCTGTTGAAGAAGCACAGCTTCTTAATTATAAGGTTAGCATTGAAAATCAAGCACAACACAATAGAAACATTGATAACATTACACCTAAATTTGAAGCTCAAGAATCAAGTATGAGAACTATTGAGGCTCAACTTACAAATTTACAAGACATTTTAATTAAAGCTAATAATAGCATTACTGCTGGGGACAAAGGATACTATTATGAGGAATATAAGGCTATTAAACAAAGCATTATGCAACAGCTAAATGGTAAAGATATTTTTGGACAGTATCTTTATTCTGGATATGAAAGCAGTGTTAAACCTTTTGATGACGAATTAAATTATTTAGGTGATACAGGTAGATCTGAAATCAGAATAGCAGACAATACAACCATCCAAGTGAACACTGTAGGTAATGAACTCGCAACAGATAACTTAAAAAATGTTATTAGTAAGCTAGATGACTACTTTACGAACCCCGCACAATTAAACATGGACAAATCAGTTATGGACGATGTTCAAAACAGTTTAGTTGATGTTAGTGTTAATGTTACCAAAATTGGTAATAAGCTAAATAGAATTGAAATGTCTAAAAATGCTAACGAAGATGTTATTTATACGAATAAAGTTAGAGTATCAGCAATTGAAGATGTAGATATGGTTAAAGCAGCAGCAGATTTTGCTAAAGCACAAGCTGCATATCAAGCAGCACTTAAAACTCAAGCTACCATACAACAATTAAGTTTATTTAATTACGTATAATTATTGCTTAAACTATAAAAAATCTGTATACTTATCAAAGGGAGAATAATAATATGAAACCTTTGGTAATCACACATAAAAACTGTATTGATGGGTGTTGTGCTAAAAACATTTTTTTCACAAACCTCCTAAATGAAGCAGAATACTTAGAGTTAGAACATCACAACCTAGATTCTGAAAAAGATCCTAATGCAGAGAAATATCTGTCTACTATTTTAAACAAGAAGAATACTACTGTTTATATGGCTGATTTTTGCTTAGAAACTTATTTGATTGATTCCTTATTAAAAAACAACAATAAAGTTGTTGTTTTAGACCATCATGAAACAGCCATTAAATATGTTGAACCCTTTGAAAAAAGAATGTTGGCTGGTGAAAAACTTAATATTCATATAAATTTTTCAAAAGACAATACTAAATCTGGTAGCCTATTAACTTGGGAGTACTTACACCCAAACATTGAACCACCTATGTCTATTAAACATGTTTCTGCGGGTGATGTTTGGAAATTTAATTACGGAGAAGATACTAAATATTTTTATACTGGTATCATGGAAAAATTTGGAGAACCTCAAAACATAAGTTCTGAACAATGGCTTAAATTAATTAGTATTCCAAATTATCATGAAAAGTATGTTTCTATAGGTAAGCCAATAAGAGAACAATACATGGCAGAAGTTATGTCTTTTGTGCCCAAGGCAGAAAAAATTTCTATTTTAGGAAAACCTGGTTTAATGGTTGAAGCACCTAAAAAATATACATCAGATTTAGGAAATGCATTAGCAAAAGAGCAGAATGGAGAAGGCTTTGGCTTGGTTTATTACCAAGATCCAGATAATAGTGTAATTAGATGTAGCTTGAGAGCTATTGCCCCATTAACTGTTAATGATATTGCACAACAATTTAATGGTGGAGGACATACTCAAGCTAGTGCCTTTAGATGTTCTGATAAATCTGAGTTTTTAAAAATTGTTAATCCTTCAAAGAAGCTAAGATTTTTTTAATTATTTATTTTATCTGTAATTAAATATAAAAGTGGACTGTAATCCCTTACAACTAAAGGGTTATCGTCCATTTTCTTTTGAATATAGTCCAAAATATTTAAACCATCTTTATTTTTAGTATTTAAAGATTCAAGATTAATATTTTCCAATATCAAGTCCAAACACCATAAATCTTTAGATTTTAAATAGTTATCAATAAAGTCATATAAACAATGTTGGTTGTTTTTGTCTAATGTATTTAAACCTTTACCACCGTCTATTTTCATTAACTTTTCTATTAAATCAGCATCACCCTTAAAAGAAGACAAGTGATAAACATTTTTACCTTTAGCATTTATAGCATCAATTTTAATTGTTGTGTTTTCTAAGATGAATTCAGTAATGTCTTTTTTATTATTAGATATAGAACACATTAAAGCATTATCCCCTAATCTATCAAAATTATCTGCAAATTGAAAATTAACATCAATATTAGTATGTTTTATTAAATACTTAACAATATTAATATTGCCACTTTGAATTGCCACCAATAAACAATTATCACCAATTTTATTTGTAGCAGTTAAGTATTCTGGATGCTCATTTAGTATATCTTTTACTTGTTCAACATTATCACTAAGCATACCCGCCCAATGAAAAAGCTCTATTTCATAATATTTTTTCATATTTTTTATTAACAATTCAAGATATAATAATATTTCTTAAATAAAAAGTAAAGTTAAGATATTGCTTGCAAAAAATAGAATAATATATTAAAAAATAAAATAATGGAGAAAATTATATGACTATATTAGGAAGCTATTTAAGCACACTTAAAAGAACATTCAATTGGAAAGAAAAAGCAACTCGAAAAGATTTTTGGATTTTTCATTTTGTTTCTTTTATCATACAAATTACATTTGTTTATTTATTTACTGCTTATATTCCAAAAATCCTAGCTAATCAGCCAACCAAAAATGATATTTTAATGATAGATATAGTTTTTCTAACCTTTATCTTATATCTTTTTGTTACTTTTTTAACAACAATTAGTTTGGCAGCTAGGAGATTAAATGATCTTAATAAATCTAAGTTTTTTACTCTTATAATGTTTGTTCCTTTTATAGGGCTACTTTTTTATTTTGGTTACTTAGGCTTTGCAAAAAGTGTAACAATTGAAGAAACTAAAGAACTAAATCAAGACAACAATAAAAAAGAAATAGACATTATTGAAGTTAAATGAAGTATAAAAATTTAAGCACTGACTTGAAAATATTAAATTGGTTTTCAAACAATCCAAACCAACTTAATGTTATATCTGAAGATAACTACCATATTCTTGAATGGATTTGCTTCGGATATCGTGGGAAAGATACAATTAAAAACCTTTTAATTACAAAACTGATATCTTCTGGGGCAGATATTAATATTGTAAACCAAAATTGTTTTTCTTATATTTTTACTAATTTCTTACTAATTAAAAAGCAGCCTTTAAATACCAATATTGTATTGAATCAGCTTTTATACTCAAAAAATTTAAATAACTTTTATACTAATATAGAACTTTTAAAATTTTATACGAACAATTATAAAAACGATGACTTCTCAGATATAAAATATCATTTAATTTTTAAAGCAAATACTAATCAAGTTTTTCAACAATTAATCCAAAATTTTTTAGTAACAAATTTAAGTAACAAACAAATTCTAGATTTTTATCAAAATATTCTTTTATTTAGTAAAAATCACAATAACTTTTTATTCAGCAAAACCTTTATAAATGGAAAAAGTTTCTTAACTATATTAAAAGAAAAAGCCCCAACATTAAATTCTTGTGGGGACTTGTTAGGACAAATTGAAACGATTGAAAATTATAAGATTTTAAATGTTCAACTACTCAAAAATAACGATTTTAAAAAAACAATCGTTAAAATTTAATTTTTCTTTTTCTTTTTGATTAAGAAATCAATATCTTCAAAAATATCTTCACTAAAGAAATAACACTTATTCTTATATAACCATTCAGTGCTTATTGTTAATTCATCTTTCATTAGTTCTTCTAAAACTAAAGGAATTTCTGAATCCATAAATGCTTTAGTAAATTTTGAATTTATCCATTCAGACTTTTCATTGTTAGCATTTACCTCTTGGAAGTTCCAAGGTTTATTGGTTACAATAACCTCTTTTGAATATAGTAGTTTATCCTCTATATATCTGAACACCATAAAGTTTTTACATTGCTTTACATGTTCTCTTAATACTTCAGATTTAAGCATTCTTTTATTACATGTTTTAATGAGAATCTGAGTAGCTTCAAGCCAACTTTCATCTTTTAAATCTTCAGCAATTAATTCTTTAACAGCATCATTTTCTATAAGCCCTTGTAAAGCAATAATTTTTGATAATTTTGCCTCTTCTTCTTGATTCATTGATAACATTTCTACTTGTTGAATGTGGTATTCTATTTCTTTAATTTTTGATTTTTGTTGTAACATATTTTCTCTTAATTATTTGGTTTATTATAATAGCAACTTAGGTGTTTAGTCAATTGAAAAAACAAAATAATTTTTTATTTTAACCCCCCAGAATTGAATCTTTATTCACTGCCATCCCTCTTGCTTGCTGAGCAGATATTTTACCAGCCTTAACAAGATTTAACAGACATTGATCCATAGTCTGCATACCTAAAGATTGACCAGTTTGAATAGAAGAATACATTTGAGGTATTTTATTTTCTCTAATTAAATTTCTTATTGCAGGAGTTCCAACCATGATTTCATGGGCTGCCACTCTCCCTTGTCCATCTTTCGTTCTTAATAATGATTGCGAAATGATTGCTTCAATAGACTCAGACAACATGGTTCTCACCATATCTTTTTCTGCCTCTGGGAATACATCTATAATACGGTTAATTGTTTTTGCTGCGCTAGAGGAGTGTAATGTTCCTAAAACCAAATGACCAGTTTCAGCTGCAGTAAGTGCCAATCTAATAGTTTCTAAATCTCTCATTTCACCCACTAGAATAATATCTGGGTCTTCTCTTAAAGCTGATCTTAAAGCATTGGAGAAGGATTTAGTCATTTGTCCAACTTCTCTTTGGTTAACCAAAGATTTTTTACATTCATGCACAAACTCTATTGGATCTTCAACTGTAAGAATGTGTCCATATTCATTTTGATTATAATGGTCTATCATCGCAGCAAGAGTTGTAGATTTACCTGATCCAGTTGGACCAGTAACTAAAATTAACCCCTTAGGCTTTGACATTAATTGAGCAAATAAAGGAGGAGTTTTTAACTCTTCTAATGTTAATACCTTTGAAGGAATTGTTCTTAATACAGCAGCTGTTCCACGATTTTGATTGTAAGCATTAACTCTAAATCTAGCCAAACCAGAAACTTCAAAAGAAAAATCACACTCCATTTCTTGATCGAACATTTTTCTTTGTTGTTCATTCATTATGTCATATATCATATTAGTGACTTCTTCTTTACTTAAAGCAGGTATATCTATCTTTCTTACTTCTCCGTGAACTCTTATCATTGGAGGCATACCTGATGATAAATGTAAATCAGATGCTTTATTTTGAACTCCAAAATTTAATAACTCTATTAAATCTGCCATATTTTCTCCTTAAATTTCTTTATATTTTTTTATTATGTTTATTAATTCTTTATAGAAAGCTCTTTCAGATTTTATTTTATATTCTTCACTATAAACATATTCTTCAATAGTAAAACCATTATTGTTTCTAATATTTAAAGAAGCTCCCTGTTCCAACAAGAAATTAATATTTAATAACTTTCTTGCCTTAACTGCCCTCATTAAAGCCGTATCTCCATTAATTAAATCTCTATGATTTATTACTTTATGTGATGTATAACCGTGAATAAACTTTAAATCATCCAATGAATAACCCTCAGATATTTTAATTAATGGTGTTTCTCCAAATTTATTAATTAAAGAAAAATTAGCACCATTTTCTCTGAACATATCTAAATTAGAACTTGGATAGCACATCATTTGAGTTGTAATATGAATTACACAATCACCATTAACATTTTGATAATTAATAATCTCTTTTGGAGTTATCATGGCTAATTCCATAGCCAATAAATCTAAATATATTTGTCTTATAGAATGATTTGTTGATTTTATTTGTTGTTCTACAACAGCCATAATAGCAGATTTATCATCAAATATTTCGGCGGATATTCCTGGAAATTCTTGCAAAAGCTGTCTAGCAGGCTCTAAATAATAGTCTCGTTGTTCATTCAGCAAGATAGAGTTTTGTTCTTTTATTAAAGATTGAAACTTTTTTAAATTATTTATCATTTTTTATCTCTCACACTCTAAACATAAAACAAAATAGTTTAAAATCAAATAAATGCCCATTTAAAAATTATAAAATTTTGTTAAAATATAATAAAGAAACCCTATTTATGCTTAAATATAACGGAAAATTATTTTTTGATACTCCTCTAACTGATGATGAAGTTAGTTTTTTAAATTCTTGGCAACAAAAACTTGTGGATATTTATGAAAAATACAGTAAAGCACCCACAAAAAGGGAGAAGGAAGAAATTAGTGCTGAATTAGACACATTTAGTGGTATAAATCTAAGTAATGAACAAAAATGGACAATATTTTTTGCTATGTCTCCCATGATTAAATTCACCAATAAATACATTTCTGTTAAGGGCACTCACAAGAAAGGAAATATTAGAGAGGCAATTTTAGCCTACCAACATTTTTTCTTGGGTGAAAATCCAGTAATTGCTGAATGTATGAATTTTAAATTTGGGGCAGCTAAAAATTTAATAGGTATTATTGAATGCGAAAAGAAACAATATGAAGAAAAAACCAATTGGTGTTATTTATTTGAAAATGACAAAATATATTCAATAGATGCAGTTAGCAAAAAGATGTTTAAAGCAACCCCACAACTATATGAAAAGGTTTTAAAAGAAGATACTTTTAAGGTTAAATTAGATAAATATTTTCCACCAATAATTGCTTATGCGACACTTAAAAAACAATTGTCAACAAGCAATAGTGTAGTATCTTCTAAGCGTAAAAATAAAATTTAATTACACTCACCCACCCTAGCAGTTAAGGTTTCTCTCTTAAATTTAAACGGTTCGTCTTGAGTTCCCATTGTATAAGTTAAAATAATACTTCCCTTATCTTCAAAAGAGGTTATCTCTCCTTCTATTGAAACACCAATAGCCTCTTCTTTGGACATTCCTGTACAACTAGTATTAAAACTTGCCTTATTTTTACTTTCTCTAGTTCCTATGGTGCTACAATCTAAAGAAGATAAATTTAGTTTATCTTTAATAGGTTTCATTTTTAAACTATCTATCATTTCTTTAGTTACACATAATTCTTTTGAAAACTCCTTAAGTTTTGTGGAGCCATCTAAAGAACTGTCAGTATTTTTTAATACCCATTTCCCTGGTTTTGAATTATCAAACATCAACACTTGATCGTCACCCTCTTTAGGATACAGTAAATTATCTTTATACACATATCCGAAAACGGAACCCATCACAACTAAGAATAGCAATGAACCATAGGCAATTATTTTTTTATTCATTTATTTCTCCAATTTAAAAAAAGTATACATGCAAACAGCCAAAAAATCAATAATGATTGACAAACCTCTTAAGTTTAAATACATAGTATTATTATGAAATTTATAGAGTTTGCCGTTACTTCAGATATTAAATCCTTTTCACCTTCAATTTTAATGGTGGAATGCTCTGACATTTCTTCTATTCAAAAAACAGAAAATGAAAATATCTGTAAAATCATCACCAAACAAGGGTCAGAATATTATGCTTTTGGCTTATATAAAACCTTAACAAATAGATTTTTTTACACACTTAGCAAAAAACACAGTTTTTATGAAGATGACATCATTCGTCCATCATTGAGAGTTTTTCACAGGAACTCAAACCTAGAACCAGATGTTGCTTTTTTAGATCCCATTCAATTAAAAGCATTTATTTATGGTATAAATGAAAACTTCCCTAGCGATAAGTTACCCGAATACACTAGAGAGGTTTTTTCTAAATTAAAATAAGATTATTCTAAACAAGAAATAAATCTATCAATTCCACCAATATTAATGGCGTGTATATTTTTTTTCTTTAAATATGATTCAGCAGCACCACTTCTGCTGCCCGATCTACAGTAAAGCAAATAACTCTTTCCCTCTTCTAATACATCCAAGTTTGAAAGAGGGACATTTTTAGCACCATTTACATGTCCAGCATTAAATTCAAAAGGCTCTCTTACATCTATGAGTAACCAACCTTCTTTTGTTTTTTGCTGAATATACTCGCAATTATAGATTAGGTTGCTCATAGTTAAATTACGGAATCTAACCAACCAACTAAGGCAGATTTAGAAGATGCCCCCATTTTGCTTGCTTCAATCGCACCGTTTTTAAACAGATACATTGTAGGAATACTTCTGATACCATACTTAACAGCAAGTTCTTGATTTTCATCCACATCCACTTTAACAATTTTAACAGCTTGATTTTCAGTAGCCACTTCTTCAAGAATTGGAGCAATCATTTTACAAGGACCACACCATTTAGCCCAAAAATCAACCAATACTGGCTTATCACTATCTAAAACTTCTTCCTTGAAGGTTGCTGTTGTCACATTAATCACATTACTCATTGTTTCTCCATTTCTTTAAAATTAATTCAAAAATTATACACATAAAAATCTATTAAATCAACTGCTTAACAGTAACTTTAGTCTTTCACTACTATTTTTATTTTTGATAGTTTTTGATTAAATCTAGTTACTTTATCTTTTTCTTTTATAAATAAATTTTCTTTTTTATCTAAATCCGTCAAAATTTCACCATACTCTCCGTATATTTTTTTACCTTGAGTATTGTTTTCAGCAAAACCAAAAGGATGCTTCAATCCAGTTCTTTGAAACTCATCCCAATCTATTTCTAAATCATTAAAATGATTGTCTAAATTAGCTTTAACAAAGTTTTTAGCAACTTCAGGTTCTATTCTCATTCTTCTCAAAATACCATCTGCTTCACCTCTGATGACAGACTCTTTTATCCTTGAAAAAACTATTTTCCAAGAACGGCAGTAATGGAATTTACCATACATTCCATGACCATATAGGGCAGCATCTCTTGAGCATCCACCTTCACAGTCATCAAAATGTTCACAAGTCATACAAGTAGTTGGAAGCTTGTTTTGTCTTCTTCTTATATTTATAGCAGCAGGAGAACTCAATAATTCTTCAACAGAATCAGTGTGTAAATTTCCAAAGCAATATTCTGTTGATAAATCAGAGAAGTCAGAGCAGTTGTATACTTCACCATTAGGTTCAATATTCATAAATCTACCTCCACAATGCCTAGTCCAAGGGCAATGTCCAACACCATCTTGCCCAACAGCTTTCTTAAACATTTGATCTAATGGAGTGATTGTGAAATTAGGATTATCCTTAATCCATCTATTATAGACTTCTACCAACATATTTCCATAAGTGATTGGAGAAATTAATTCCCCAGTGTCTCCTTGTCTTCCAGTAGGCACACAGTAATTAAATCTTACTGGAAATGAGCGCTCGCCACGAGACAAAGACCAACTATAAACATCATGCATCATATGAGCATTAGATTCTTGGTATGTTCCTATAACCATAGGCATAAATCCATCATCTAAAACCTTATCTAATGATTTTTTGAAAATTCTGGAATAGTTTTTCCAATTTCCTTTTAATGTTCTATTTCTTTCGTCAGGGTCAAAACTTGTAGATAATGAACCGCCACAAATATGTTCAAAAACATATTTCCACTTTTCATTGTAACCCAACATATTGGATTGCATAGAGAAGTACATACTTTTACCGTATTCTTTCATCCTTTTTTTAGCATGTTCGTCACATTGAATATAGAAATCAGCCCCCATTAGCATTGGTTCTCCACCATGCCAAATCCAAGCCGCTCCGTCTTCCATATGAGGGAATACTTTGTCAAAAAACTTTTTAAAAGTTTCAACACTCCATTCTGGTTCCCAATTCTCGCCCATCTCTTCTAATGGTGGAGATGAACAATATGTACAGTGTGCATTACACACTCTTGTTGGTTTCGCAATAACTACTAAAATCTTTCGGTCAGATTTAGGGAAATTTTGAACACCTTGAGGCTTAAAAAGCATATCTCTTGTAAATCCAGTATCATTACTCATAATTTTTCTTGTCTCCTAAAATGGAAAATAATTCGGATTAGCCACCTTAAATTGTTTTTCTATGTTTTCTTTCAATATAGGTAATGCTTCATCCATTAATTTGTCTGCCAACACAAAATCTACTTTTTCGCTATATAACATCTTCTTTAAAGTTATTTCTTCAGCACCTTTAAATATAGCAATTGCATTTTTATAAATCAATCTTTTATTAACCTGTTGTCCAATTTTTTTAAATAACAACATCCCAAAACCAGATGCTATAGACTCATTATCTATTACAAATTGTTTGATATACTTAACCACTTCTAAATTTTCTTTAATTGTTGAATATATTGCAGACTTTCCTTCTTTAGTATGCCAATCTATTCCATCAAAAAGCCACTTGTTATTAATTAACAATATTGGGTGTTCTTTCAAAATATAATCACCAATTTGGTATTTCCCTATTTTTGAACCACTTTGTTTCTCTTTGTCAAATAAATTCTTTAATAATCCTAAAGATATGAAGTGTGGCTCATTATGAATTTTATATGCAATTCTCATTGTTTCTAACACTTTTTCATCTTGTGTTATTAAGCTATTCACTCTTATGAAATTATCTATATCGTCTTGATGATTTTCTATTAATTCATTCTTTTGTTTTTTGGAACCTAAAATTTCCCAAGCTGCCAAAACTCTTCTAACTAAAGTTTCTGAATCATCTAATAAAATTTTTTCATAATCTTGATAATGTTTTTCACCATACATATTAGATATAGAAATTAGGTCACAAGCACTTCTATCTTTAACACTAGCAGCTAATTCTTTAGAAATTTTTATAAGATAGTCTTTTCCACCAAGTTCTTCTATATTACTTTTTTTAATTTCAGTCTTTATAAAATCATGCATTAATGATATATTAGCAATTCCAACATCTTCTATAGCCATTATAGATAATCTATAAGTCAAATAACTTTTATCTAATTCATACAATTCATCAGCATAACTTTCCACCAAGTCGATGAATCCTTTTCTTACTGATTTTTGTAAGCAAGACACCAACAACCATTTATTTTGTGGATTATTTTTCATACCTATAATTTATAAGTAAACCCAAACAAAGTCAAATGTCATTGATTTTAATTAAAAAGAAACTAAAATATATATTATACAACTATTTATTTATTATGATTAAAACTAACCTATACAACGACTTTTCTGATTTTTCCTGGGAACAGAAAAGAGACTTTGATTTTTTAATGAACTCAATTTTAGAATTCCACACTAACGGTGGGGACTTATCTTTACCAGTTAAAATAGGATCATCAATAGATTCTTTCTCCTTAGTTAGTTTGGATAGCTTTATTAAAGAAAACATTGACGAACATGTTAAATTTAATGAACAGCTTATTAAAAAAGGTGTACTTCCAGGATTTTGTGATTTTACTTATGATAAAAAAACAAACACTATAATTGAAAATAAGCAACACCCTATATCATGGATGAGAAGTAATTTTAATGATTATTCTGAAATAATTCTTGCTAGTATTCAAAGATTATTAAATCAATTACCAAATGACTATAATCAAGTTAAAACATTAACAGGTGTAGACTTTTACCAAAAAGAAACTATTTTAGCTTCAACTGAAAGTGTTAGAAGTTTCAATCCTATATTTTTCATAGCTGAACAGCTAAAAGAATCTTCTGTTTATGAATTGATTTTTAAAAAATATCCAACAATAAAACAAGAATGGATGAAGGCAGACCCAAGAAAAGATGATAAACCTATATTCTTATCTAGCATAGACTCTACACATAGTGACATTAGAAATCCAGAATTGGGAATATTCTTTTTTAAAAATGAAATTGGACAAGATTATTTCTCTGCCCCACAAAACTCTAACAAAGCACACGACTTAATTAAATATGCCTCATATTCTGGAGATAAAGATTTTCTTAATCTTATATTACCTAAAGTTAATTTATCTGAAATAGAAAAAGGCTTATATGATTATGAGTTATCCATTTCTAAAGCAAAAGACAAAGAAACAATAAAAATATTATTAGAAAATGGAGCATCCTTTAAACATGAGGTGCTTCGTAATTCTAATAAATATGAAGTTAACTTACTTTATAGTAGAGAAGCCAGTAATGCTATTGTGGTTGATGGAATATTAGAGAACAAACCAGAGGAAATTGTTGAATTTAAAAAGAACTATGATTTTTTATATCACAATTTAGAATACAAAGATTTTTCTTTAACAAAACTAGTTGTAAGTAAATACGATTTTCCTTTAGAAAATTATGATATGCTTTATGTTGCTAAAAAACAAAACAAAAAAGAATCTACAGACACTGATTTATACGAATGGCTAGTTAAGAATGGTGCCGACATTCGCAGATGTGACAAGTTTTGTAAAGCTGTTGTTGATAGTAGAGAAGACGGATTGAAATTATTAAGAGCACTTAATAAAAAGGGGATAATAGTATCTAAATCTTCTGATATTGTTTTTAACATCTTAAGAAGCAATCCAACCAAAACATTCCTTAATTATTACGAAAAAATCACTAATACTGAAATTGAAAAATATAATATTAATGGTTATCCTGCTTGGTGGGGTGCTACAAATATATCAGATTTTAAGTGGGCAATTTCCAAGACAGATAATATTGAACAGAAAGCTCAACATCAAGAACCTTATTTTGTATTTGCCTTAAGAGAGGAATTGTTTGTTCATAAATTTAGTGCTAGAGGTTTAATTGAAGAACAGCTTAAAGTGGCAAAAAAGAGAAATCCAAATCTTGATTTAGATTTCTCATATAGAGATAAATACAATAATAATTTTTTACATTTTTTATTTGCTACAGAAAAGTATAAAAAAGATAGTATTGACTCAAATATTCTAGATGTTTTACAGAGCAACAGTAGTCAAAATGTCTTTGCTTCACTAATGGAAAAAAATCAACAAGGGAAATCTCCTTTAGATATCTTATTAACTCAAGAATATCGAAACTCTTGGGGGCTTAATCCTGTATTGGCTAAAATAGTTCGTGAAGCGGGTGATTTTATTGATTGGAATAAACAAATTTTAGATACGGGTAAAACTGCTAAGGATATATTTCTAGAAAATTTTGAAAATGACAGTAAAATTAAGGTTGAAATTCAAGCATTAGCATTAGAACAAAAACTTAATGCAAAAGAAGCACAAGTTAGTAAAAAATTTAAACTGTAATTTTAATTAGATTGAAAATTTTATTTTCTTTTTGCCACAAGTAAAAATCTTTATTTGAAAGATTTAAAAGCAATTTACCCGCCTCATTAAAGATATTATCTTCCATATTAGTGTTTAAGTAAAAGTATAATAAAAATTCTTTTTCAATTAAATTAAAAGCATCTAATTGACCAAAAATTATCTGCTCCTCAAAAATATTATGAATGTTTACAATATTCTCAAACACTCTGATTGAGAATATATTCTGATAAATTATTTCTTCTTTTAAAATGTTTTTATTATCATTAATTAACCAAATTCCAAAATTTTCTTTTTTAAAATTTTTAGTAGTATTGTCATAATTTTGTAAATTAAATTCCAACACTTTATTGTAAATCATACATCCATATTCTGATTCTTTATCTGATATAAATAAATTTATTGATTTTTTACTTTTCAAACAATCTGAAATTGTTTCTTTAGTATCGCTAAAAATTCCTTCCACATAACCTAGCTTAATATGTCTCAATAATTTTTTAATTTTCTGAATTTCTTGATTATGAATATTTATTGGCTCACCATTAATTTCAATAAATTCTTCATTATTAATTTTCACCCCTATATTATCTAAGTATTTTTTAATTAGTTTTTTATTAATATGTGATTCATCAATTTTTACAAAATAAGAAATTATGAACTTTAAATCTATAGAATTCAATAATAAATCAATATCGATCTCTTTATTACAATCTTTATTTAATTCATGAACCATACTTACCCATATTGTATCAAATAAAGATTTTTTGACTCCACTATCTAAAATGGAACCTATTACTTTTGTTTTAAATATTTCCTCAATAGGATTTATAAAATAAGAATCTTCTCTTTCTTTAGATATTTTTATAAAAGCAGTCTTATTATTTTTCATTTGCTCCACAATAGAATCTTTTATTTCTGCTTTTCCTATTATGAGTGTATTTTCTTTATTCAAAAATAAAATATCTTTAGACTTTGTTACTTTATTAAACTTAAAACCTAAGGTTATTTTTTTATCTAAATCTTTAACTTCTTGTATTTCAATATTTTGTTTATTTTGTTTTTTACTTGGGAGTCTGTCAATTAACCCATCTAAATAATTTGAATCTAATTTAAAACTAATATTTTTAGGTAATTCCCAGCTTTTTACTTCATCACCTTTTGTGTAATCTATATCTTTCACTTCCTTCTTGGATTTCAAATTTTCTTCAACAAATGAATTCCAAGAAGGAAAACCCTCTAAATAAGCAAAAAAATTAGAAGCATCCATAATGTTAGATATTGGTATTTGCCCATTATTTTTTTGAGCAACCAACATTATTTTTTCTATTGTTTGTTTTATTTGTGTTTTTTTGAAATTCATATCACCATTAAAATTAATTTTTAAAAATAAATCAAGATATAATGAAAATCATCTTCCATACCATAAATTATCTTATTTATTGACATTTGTTTATTAAATATTTACTTTAAAATAAAAACACAACGGAGTCATAATGAGCTTAAATAAAAAACTACATGCAACAGCCATCTTCTTAGCAATATTCGCATCGTCTGCCCAAGCTGAATGGAAATTCCCCTCTTTTAGTTTGCCATCTTTCAATAGCAAAACACCAGAGCAAATTCAAGTGGAAAACGAACAAGAACGAAAAGATATGATAGACACATGTAAAAAGGCTATTACTAATTTATACAATGAATCAATTGATTACCCTAGTGAATTTCGTTTTAATACCACTCAATTAACTGAAAATGTTGAAGCAAAAACCATGAGTGTTGCTATAAACTACACTGCCATTAAAAATAATGAACCAATCACATTAAACTTAGAATGTGATTTTGCTCAAGAAAACCAACAATTATCTAATGGCAATCAAAGAACTTGGCAGTTTATGAGAGAAACTCGCTCATATTGATTTTTTATTTTGATTGAAAATTGACAAAAAACGGCTTTTGTATTAATTTAATACCTTACATATAAGGAAATTAATATGAAAAAATTACTTGCAGTAACTCTATTGTCTTTAATGGTATCAAGTGCCTTCGCCGCCATCCCTAAAGATTTAGAAAAGATTGCTACTACAATCAAAAACAACAACAACGGCATGCCACCAATTGAAGATATCAGAAAAACCCCAGTAAAAGGTATTTATGAAGTTGTTGTTAATAAAAATGAAGTTTTTTACAGCGATTCTACTGGCAAATACTTTTTTATTGGCAATTTAGTCACATCAAAAAATGGCAAGCATATTAGTTTAACAGAAGAAAGAGTATCAAAGCTAGCAGCAATACCTTTTGATAAATTTAATCTTAATAATGCTTTAGTTAGGAAAGTTGGAGAGGGAAAGAGAAAACTAATAACCTTTGAAGACCCTAATTGTGGATTCTGTCGCAAACTACAACCAGAATTGGATAAACTGAAAGATGTTACAATCTACACTTTTGTTTTACCAGTTTTAGGAAAACCTTCTGTTGATGTAGCGGAAAAAATTTGGTGCTCAAAAGATCGCTTAGGTTCTTGGGCTGAATATATGAAAAATAAAACTTTACCCACTATTTCTGACGAAGAAATCGCAAAGTGTGACAAAAAAGGGTTAGTTGATAATGTTACATTTGCAACTCAAAATGGAATTATGGGCACTCCTTCATTATTTTTTAGTGACGGAACTTCTTTAAGAGGTTATGCTTCTGCTGAAGAAATATCTAAAAAATTGAAATAATCTTTAATTAGAACCCACAAAAAACCTCCTTTTATGTTATAATTTAACCTTTAGGAGGTTTTTTTATGCGTTTTTATGGCTTTGGAAACTATTATCTTTCTTCTCTTCAACAAGGTTTGCAAGCAGCTCATACTGTAGCTGAACTTTTCACTAAATATCAAACTGATAGTGTTCAAAAATCAGTATTATATAATTGGGCTGATGAACATAAAACAATGGTTTTACTTAATGGTGGAAACTCTTTGGATTTGATTAATCTTAAATCTCACTTTGAATATCTGCAAGAACTAGGAATGCATCTCCCTTTTTCTTACTTCAAGGAAGACGAACAATCATTAAATAATGCTGTTACTTATGTTGGTATTGTTGTGCCAGGTAAATACTATGAGATTGCTAGCGAAATAAGGAAATTAAGAGGAACTGAAAAAAATATCTTTTTAGAATCTCTTATTTTACCCGCATGGGAATTGGCACTTATTGATGTTTTGAATAGCTATAAATTAGCCAGTTGATTTTTAATGATAAAAGCTTTGGTTAATTCCAATTGGGTAGTAGTTTTTATCATACTGGGCTTTTATTTCTACTGCACAGATCCACTTATCTAAAGGGTTCTTAATTTCATACATTTCATTGTATATTAAGAATCTTTTTAGTTTTTTTTCACTCATCATTTCAAACTCTATACCCAATAATGCTGTCAAATTAACTGCTGCATCAAAATGATTCGTAATCTTGGACAATTTACCAAACAAAGACAATAGATTATCTTTTTGAGATAAAATTGGAAATGTTTTAATAATTGTCTCTTCTTCAGCCAACTCTTCATCAAATTCTTCACATTGCTGAGAAGTTGGTTTTTCTTGATTTATAAAATATGTAGATTTCTTTATTTCAGTATTTTTATGCTCCATCAATATGTTAAACTGAAAATTTTCATATTGATGATTAATATTGGCACCTAAGAATTTTTGCTCACCACCAACACTTTTTACATTTAAATCTCTTAATATAGCACTTATGAAACCCAACTTAGCATTCATGCTATTGGGTCTAGCATATGTTATTATTAATTTTTCTATTGTTTTATGTATTTCACTAAACACATATTCGTTATTTAATAAAACACCATTACTAATTACCACTTCTTTATTAAAACTTTTAGTTTCCATAATATTTTTCCGTGTAATGTAAAATAATATACATATTTTTTTACATTAAGGCAATCCTATATTTACTAAAATTGAAAAATAATTTATGATTCTATTTATGAATTATTTAAATATCTATGGAAACTATGAAGAACAAAGGCATGCTATTCAATTAGCAGAAGAAGACCTTTTTTTTCGCAAAGTATCCCTTATCTTCCATCTTGTTGATGAATTGAACAAGCATGGCACCTCTTTATTTTTAGATATACAGCCAAAATTTAAAAGAGTTACTTTTTTTGTAAAAAACAAACATATTACAAAAAGACATAATAATTCAGTTTATGGTCTGTTGTTGGATTTGGACTCTTTTGAATTACCAGAAAATTTTATTGAAGATTACAATCAGGCACTTAATTGTTTGTTTGCTTTTGAAGAGCAATTTCAATATAAAAATGTTTTCAATAAGAATACACTGATTGAAGTTCAAGTAAACAACTTAGATTGGATAAAGTATTTGTTTTTATTTTTAGAAAAAGAACAACTGGAGTCAAAATATTTAAATGAAATATTTGACAAAATACTTTCAAAAAATAATGATACAAATACAATTGTAAAAGTTTAATATTATTTATGCATAATTATCTTAAAAAAGGGTTAATCGCTTGTATTGTTCTTTCATCTTTTAGCAACTCCTGGGCTATTACAGATCAAATTAACAAATCAGTTTCTTATCAAGTTAAAGAATATTCCGTAGCTAACTACAATTTGTCTTTTGACCCTAAAGATCCAAAACTAAATAAAGAACAAGTTAAGATCCTAGAAGAATACTTAGGTGAACATGTCAGTATTAAAAAAGATATTGGTCCCTCTCATAAAAAACATCCTTTGGTTTTTTTAATAAAATATATTTATGGAATGGAATACAACAATCTTTATGATTCTCAGTTTGTTAAATTTGTAAAAGAAAAGCAAAAAGAAAATGGATTAATTGAAACTGGGGTGTTAGACCCAGCGACTTGGTTTTCAGTATTTCCCCAACCAACAGCATGGAAAAAAGATACAATTGAAACAGCACTCAATAATTGGAGAGCTATTTTACCAAAACATGCTAATCACAAAAATGACAAAATGATTGTCATTAATATTCCAAGTCAACATTTATTTTTATATCAAAGAACTGATAGCGACTATAAACTATTACTAAAAAGTAAAATTATTATAGGAAAACCAAAAAACCAAACTCCACTTAAAGATTTTGAGATCATATCTTTAAAATTTAATCCAACTTGGACTCCTACAGACAATATTTTAGGTAGAAACCTATTTAACGAAAAGGGAGAATTAAATATTGAATGGGTAGAAAGTCATGGGTTAATTTTGTTTGATGAACAAGGCAATGAAAGACCTCTAGAAGAAATAGAGTTAATAAGAAACCCAAGATTTATTCAACCCTCTGGCGATGATAATGCTTTGGGTAATTTAAAATTTGAAACCACATCTAAAGATTCTATTTATTTGCATGATACAAATGAAAGATTTTTCTTTAAACATAACACTAGACTATATTCATCCGGTTGCATCCGAGTCCAAGATTATTTTGAATTAGCTAAAAATTTATCCACAATTCCAGAAAAGAAAATGATAGAAGTAATAGAAAAAGGAGAAACAAAATATTCTTCTGTTAAAAAAACTCCAGTTTATTTTGATTATTCTCAAGTTTATTTTAAAGACAGCGGAGAACCTACATATTTCCCCGATGTCTATATGAGAAATAATGATTAATTTTCTTCTAATGGTAAGTTAACATCCCAATATTTGGGTAGAAATTGCGGATTCATATTTTCCACAAAATGTTTTCTCCACATTTTTACAAAATCAAAAATTTTTTCTTCACCAACAATTTTTTCCATTAAAAGATCCCACTGAAATGTTTTAGGTGGAACTTCTTTTAAATCAAGATTAGCAAACATTTTAAATTTTTGTAATCTTTCATTAGGAATTATAGATGGGTCTATTTCTTTATTATTAATTCTTTCTAACATTTTTCTTGAAGACAAAATATCTTTGTTCCACTTTTCTTCTTCTGTTAAACGATTAGATATATTTATTCCTGCATCTTTAAGTAATTTATTTTTGAAATCCATAGCAATAGTTTCATAATGCTCATGACAATCAATACAAATTGCTAAAACATCATGGTTGCTTTTCTCTTTATACTTAACAGGCATTTTAGAGCGAAACACATAAGGAACCACATGATGTTTATTTAAGTTATGTTCAACTCCACAAACAACACACCTATTTTCCAATTTTTGAGTATAAAAAGGTATATGCCCCTTTCCGCTACCATTTGGACTAAACTTTAATTGGAATTTTTTATCGCCAACCCAATTTGCTAAACCTCTATTAATATACCAATTTGCTCTTTTCTCATTTACAAATGACATAAAATAGCCTTCAGGATGAAGCATTTCAAAAGATTCATACATTTTTTTGCTAGAAGGGTTGATTGGCATAAATTTTCCTATATAATGCTAAAATTAGATTATAACTCAAAATTCATCAAAAAAGGAGCAGTACAATGAATTATTACGAAAATTATGCAAAACAAATGAAAAATATTCTTGAAGAATATGAAAAATTAATTGCTAAAAATAAAAATTTAACAGAAGATTATGTTAAACAAAGAAAAACCCTATTCAAGGATTTGGAAGATAAATTTGCTGCTGACTTTAATAAGCTTCAGTGCTTAAATGTTACTGATCTTTATCTGAACACCCAAAATATCAACCTACCTAAAATGTATTGGGATATTTATGTTCTGTGGCTAGAAAAAACTAGAACTGTCTATCAGCTAGATAATGAGTATATGAAGAACTTAATGGGGACTACAGCTAATTTATTTAGAATGAACCCATTCTTTAATTCTTTTAATATTTACGATCTCTTTAAACATTTTAATATTATTCCCACACAAGAAAAATAATGTTGTTTAAAGCAATAACCTGGCCAGCCCTATCTTTTTTTTCTTGGATAAGTGACTGGCTTTTTTTTGTATTGTTAATCTACCTAGAAATAGAGTCATCTTTGGCTTTCTTTCTAGTTCTATTTTTTATTTTTTCTAAAATTGTACTTATTGACTTAAGTAAATGGCAAAAAGTATTTTTAATATTAGGCTTCCCTCTTTCTAGTTTTCTTTTGCAAATCAATCAAGCAAGTTCTTCAGTTGGATGGTTAATGCCTCTATTTATTTTATTGCTTGTTTATCCACCACATTCTTGGAGAGATGCCCCTATTTTCCCTACACCTTCAAATGCTCTAAATGGATTAAATTTTATTTTAGATTTGAAAAATAATTCAAAAATATTAGATTTCGGATCAGGAACAGGAAATGGAATAAGAGCGATTTTAAAAGAATGGCCAAACTCTTATGTTTTTGGTGTTGAGAACAGCATATTATTTTATTTGTTTACTAAATTCAAATATCCTAAAGCAACTATTATTTTTAAAAATATGTGGGATGTTCACCTATCAAACTTTAATGTTCTGTATGTATTTCAAAGACCAGAAACAATGAATCAGATATGGGACAAAGCCAAAAAGGAAATGCCACCAAAATCTTTTGTCATTAGTCTAAGCTTTCCAATTGAAGGTGTAAAACCAATCTATACACAAGAATTGGAAAAACACACTTTATTCGTATATCAAACATAAATGGTGGCCTCGTGTCGGCACACAATTTAATGTGCCAGGTTTAATGGTGCTGCCAAGCCGCCGTACACCCCTTTTAGCAGTATCTAAATCAACTCAGTTGCGATCTTGGCTGATGTTCGACTTACTAAATCTTGGTGCTCTCTGACGGATTCGAACCGCCGACCCACTGATTACTAAACAGTAGCTCTACCAACTGAGCTAAGAGAGCAGAAAAAGTGCTAGCCGCTCCTAGCTTACCAATATTTAATCCTTACGATTTGACCTTGGTAAAGGTACTGTGCGGACCTCATCATTTATTTAAAGAGTGGGGAGGCTTATACACACTCTCTTACAACTGGCTCCAGAGGTTGGGATCGAACCAACGACCAACAGATTAACAGTCTGCTGCACTACCGCTGTGCTACTCTGGAACATCTAAATTTTTGGCTCCCCGACCTGGGTTCGAACCAGGGACCAACGGATTAACAGTCCGGCACTCTACCAACTGAGCTATCGGGGAATAAACACCATAAAAGCACACTAAGTCAACAAAAAACGTAACACAAGGAGAACCAACCTAATGTGCTTTTATGGTGGGGCGGGAGAGATTCGAACTCTCGACCAACGGATTAAAAGTCCGCTGCTCTACCACTGAGCTACCACCCCAAAAATACCATATAAAAAAATACCTCAATACTCTTTTATATGGTAGGACGTACAAGATTCGAACTTGTGACCAATAGATTAAAAGTCTACTGCTCTACCAACTGAGCTAACGTCCCAAATAAAAAAGGCACCTTACGGTGCCTTTATTCATTATTTATTTAAAAATTAACGAACAAAAGCACCCCATAAAGGTTTTTTATTACCTTTATTTTTATTAGTGGTTGTTTTTGCATTCATTAACATTTTAAAATCCTTTTTTTATTCAATGTTTGTATTATCTCATTAAAAACTATTCTTGTCAACACATTTATTCATCTACACCATAAAAATTTTCAAGTTTTTTTATGCCACCATCAAATCCTTGTGTTACTGCTCTAAATTTCCAATTATTTTTATATTTGTAAACTTCACATAGAATCATATCAGTAATCTTTTCTTTTGTATACTCTAATTTGAAATTACTTATTATATCTTCATCTTTTTTTAGTGTAACTTCTAAGTCTATCAAATTATTAAATGATTGCTTTCGTTCAGAAGCCTTATAGATTGATACACAAAAAACTATTTTCATTATTTCATTAGGAACATTATTTAGTTTTAAATAAAAATTTTCGTGTGTTGTATTGTGTTTAATTCTTTGCCATTTCTGAATAACACACATTTTCTTGTCTACATCTAAATGATTATGAAAAACAAAATCTAAATCATTTCTCACTTTTTCATCTTCTTTTAATAAAAAAGCAAAAGCATCTATTTCAAACATCTTAAATTTATCTGGAATAATCTTCCAATTAATTTCCAAGTCTATTAAATTGGGAGCCTTTCCTATCTCAAAAATATTAGTTGTTTGACCTTTAATTAAATTAATATCACTCATAAAATGATTATTGCATTTTTTTCTTAAAGGTCAACTTCTTTTTCTTTATATTTTTTGATTCCGTCAACGATTGCTTTCACAATTTGTTCTTGAAATTTTTTATCTTTTAATTTTTTTTCTTCTTTTTTATTACTAATGAAAGCTGTCTCTATCAGCACAGATGGAACTTTTGGAGATTTCAAAACAACAAAACCAGCATCTTCAATATTGTTTTTGTGCATTTCAATATTATCATTTTCTTTAATCCCAACAAGAATTTTTTCCGCTAATTTTTTACTTTTTTTAATATTAGAAGTTAAAACCATATCCATTAATATTTTTTTTAGATAACTCTCTTTCTTTGGAATTTTAGCACCCCCAATCAAATCTGATAAATTTTCTTTATCAGCTAACCACTTATTTGAAGCAGAAGATGCCCCAGATTCTGATAATATATATACAGAACTTCCTTCAGCATATTTGTATTCTGCTGAATCAGCATGAATAGAAATCAATATATTTGCCTTTAATTTGTGTGCCTTTTCAACCCTGTCATAAAGAGAAATAAAATAATCACCATCTCTTATCAAAACACCTTTAAATCCATCTATTTTATCTATTTTTTCCTTTAATTTTTTAGCCATAGCCAAAGTAATATCTTTTTCGTAAGTTCCCATTTCTCCTATTGCCCCAGGATCTTCGCCACCATGCCCAGCATCTATTCCAACAATGAAATATGGTTTCTTTTTTTCTTTCACAATCTTCTTTTTTGTGCTGTTATTTTTTATATCTATAACTAACCTATGTTTATATTTGTGTATTGGCTCAATATTAAAAATAGTTATTTCTATATCTTTTCTTAGTTCATAAATTAGAGTTTTGTTTTTATTGCTATACTCAATTTTTTTAATGTAATCACTATTTGAAACGGCATTATTTAAATTAATAATATATTTTTCTATATTTAAATTTTCATTGAATTTTACATTTATTTTTTTACCCACTTTCTCATGAGTAAATTTAATTTCTTTTGTTGTTTCTATAGTTGTTCTAGTTGATTCAGTAGACGGCCAAATTCTAACATCTACCAAACTATTATTGCCTTTAGCATAAACTGTGGTATTTGCTAATGAAATAAAACTTACAAACAAAACAAATAAAAACTTAATATATATGTTAAACATAAAAAAATATCTCTAGCCCAAAGGGAAGAGATATTATAATTTTAGTTTTAAGTCAATTTTATTTTGCGATAATTTTCACCATCTCTAAAACTTTATTTGAATAACCCCACTCATTATCATACCAGGCTACCAACTTTACAAATGTTGAGTCTAGCATAATGCCAGCCTCAGCATCAAAAACAGATGTGCAAGTTTCACCTAAAAAATCAGTTGAAACAACCTTCTCTTCTGTGTATCCTAAGACACCTTTCATATCATTTTCTGATGCTTTTTTAATAACCTTACAGATATCTTCATATGACGTTTCTTTATTTAACTCAACAGTTAAGTCCACGACAGAAACATCAGATGTTGGTATTCTAAAAGACATTCCTGTTAATTTTTTATCTAAAGTTGGAATTACTTTACCAACTGCTTTAGCAGCGCCTGTTGAAGATGGAATGATATTTTCTAATATACCTCTACCGCCCCTCCAATCTTTATTTGATGGACCGTCAACAGTTTTTTGAGTTGCTGTTGTGGCATGAACTGTAGTCATTAATCCTCTCTTAATTCCAAAGTTATCATTAAGAACTTTCGCTAAAGGAGCTAAGCAATTGGTTGTGCAAGAAGCATTTGAAATAACGACCTCACCTTTATAACTGTCATGATTAACTCCAAATACAAACATAGGAGTATCATCTTTTGAAGGGGCGGACATAATTACTTTTTTGGCACCAGCTTGAATATGCTTTTCAGCAGTTTCTTTTGTTAAGAATAGCCCCGTTGATTCAATAACAATATCAGCACCAACTTCATTCCACTTTAGATTAAGAGGATCTTTTTCCATTGTTAATCTAATCTTTTTACCATTTACTACTAATTGACCATTTTCAACTTTAATATCACCTTTAAATCTTCCATGAACAGAGTCATACTTTAACATATATGCTAAATAATCAGGCTCTAACAAATCATTAATACCAACAATTTCTATTTCTTTAAAATTTTCAACGGCAGCTCTTAATACCATTCTACCAATTCTACCAAATCCATTAATACCTACTTTAATTGTCATATTTTCTCCTTAAGTATGCAAAATAGTTTAACACTAAACTCTAAAAATACAAGATATAAATAAAAAATAGCCCTTTCGGGCTATTATTATTTTCTGCTAGTTCTTGTTGAGTAAGACATTGAACTTAACACCTTTGACATTTTAACATCAGAATAACTTTCACCTACTTTCATTAAGTTATTAACCTGATTCATTTCTTCTGCCACAAGAGAATTTCCAGCATATGCTTGAGCAGACATGATTGAACCACTCAAAATATCATAAGCAGCATTTCTATTACCTCTCATAAACTCCTCTTTAGCCATTTTTTGTTTTTTAGCCATATCTAGTATAGTTAACTGAACTTCTATTTCTTCATTACACTTTTGCTCATCAAAGTCTTTTGTAGATAAAGTTTCATATGAAAGTTCAATAACATCTTCTACTGTTTCTCCATCTTTATTAACATAGGATAAAACAGCATCTCCAATAATGTAATTAGAACCAACTTTAACTTTATTATCAAACTCAAAGCTCATCAAAATAGTTATTTTTTTACCACCAATTAAATTTCCTATCACAAAAGAATTCTTCTTTTTATCTAACTCATTTAAACATTTTACTTTTACATCTTCCTTTAGGTTAAATGTAATATTAGCAGCATTCCCCTCAATATTATTTAAGCAAGAAAATTCAGTTAAAAGTAATGAAGATATATCATTTTCATTTTCAATATAATAAGCATTACCACCACTTACTGTAGCAATTTTCTCTAATAAGTCTTCATTGTAATGATCTCCAACACCAAAAGTTGAAGTAGAAATACCTCTTTGGGATAATCCATCAACATTTTTTGCTATTTCAGATACTGAAGTTATACCTTGATTTGTTTCACCATCAGTTAAAACAATAACTCTATTGATCATTTTGCTATTCATATTCTTAGCAACTTCAACACCAGCCTTTAACCAACCTTCATGTAAATTGGTTCCACCATTAGCACTTATAGAAGAAATTTTTCTTTTAATAGACTCTTTAGTATTTTCTGAGATTTCAACTGCCTCTTGAACTACTCTAGCATCATTACTAAAAGTTACGATTGAAATAAAATCGCCATCTTCTAATAAATCTATTGCTTCTAAAGCAGCTTTTTTAACTTGGGTTAATTTTGTTTTTAATGAAAAACCATTTAAATTTTCCAAATAATTTAAAGCACCACCAACCCTATAACCACCTAAAGCATTGAATTGTTGATTTCCAATACCCTCATTCATTGAACTGGAAACATCAATTGCCAAGCTAATATTTAACGGCATTCTTTTTGCTTTTTTTGTTTTTGGTTTATCTATTTCAACTTTAAATAAGACATGCTTTACTTGATGCCCCTTTTGGATTCCATTAATATCGTTAGTTTGTAGAAATTTAATCATGTTTTTTCTCCTTTAGACTTTTTATTTCTTTTTGTAGTTTTTCAAATAATTCCAACTGAGTAGAATTATTCATTTTGGAATCCACCTTTAGGTAAACTCCAAACTCTTTATCAACACAATATTCATTAAATTGTGTATATGGCTTAGAACTCTGCACTAAATTGCTCAATAACAATGAATCTTTTTTTAATACATCACGGCTATTTGTTGAGTAAGATGTGAAATTCTCTGACAATGATGTGGAAGCCATTATTGGACTTCCTTTAAAATGGTTAGGACTTATTGATTGCCCACTTAATGAATTTAAGAAATCCATTGCTTCATTTTGTTGTTCATATAAATTATTTTCTATATTTTCTTTAACGGATGATGACATAATATATTGCTCAGATAATCCGTTGTGTTGTAATAATCTAATAGCAACCAAAGCATTTACATGAGACTCATCAAACCACTTTTCTTTTGTTCCATTTGGCTTGTGAAGTAAGCCTTTTGTCATATAATCTCTAATTCTTCTTGTGCTTAATATATTTGATTGTCTAGCATCTTTAATTGAACCTTGTTTATTATCTAACTCCTTATCTACAAGCTCATTAACCTTATCAGCTAATTCTTCAATGTTTAATTTCATATTAATCCTTACAGTAATTATTGTAATGATACAACATTTATTGTAATTGTCAATAATTATTAATAAATATGTAAAAATTAAATTTAAAATCTTGATTTTTTATATATCTTGCTGTTATATATTAATACTAATTGGGAGAACAAAATGAGTAGCACACAATATCTTAGAAATAACTATGGACATTACTTAGGCGAGTATAGAGCAAGTTCAAATACTACCCATAATCCTTATGGTCATCAAATTGGTTATGGTAATTTATTAACCACCTTTTTGACAGAAATATAATTATTTAAACCATTTTATTATTAAATTATTATGAAAAGAATATACTCTTTATTATTATCTCTTGGCGTCGTTTCTTTTGGAGCTTTAGGAATCACTGAAAATTCTTATGCTGAAATTCAAAACAAACCATCAAAAGCACACAAAATTCAATCTAAAAAAACAAACAAAGCATTGAGTGTAAAAAAACAAGCTATAAAAAAACAACCAATTATTTTGGCAAAGAAAAACAAACAAAATTTTAAAAATGCTTATAGAACAAATAACTTCCCTTCATTTCAGAATATAAAGTATGCTGTTTTCAATTATGAAAACGGCAAAGTATATGAGTCTAACTCTATGGATGTAGTTTGGCCAATTGCTAGTTTAACCAAACTTATGACAGCTCAAGTTTTCGTAGATAATCATCCAAACTTAGAAGACTGTACTGCTACAATCACAGAAGCGGATATAGATACAATTAAAGGGACTGGCACTAAATTAGGTTTTAATAAACCATATTCTTGTATTAATCTTCTTCAAGTTATGTTAGTTGCTTCTGATAACTATGCCGCCTCAGCACTTGCTAGAGCAATACCAGGATGGAGCAAAAATAGATTTATTTCTGAAATGAATAGAACTGCCCAAGAATTTGGATTACAAAATACCACTTTTGTTGACTCATCTGGCTTATCCCCAATGAATAAATCTAGTGTTTCTGATTATGCAAAATTAACTATGAATGTAGTTCGCAATCCTATAATTTCTAATTTATCTTCCAGTGAATTTGTTTATTCAAAAAACAAATGGAATCAGCAAATTTTATATAGAAACTCCAATAGACTTATTAGATTAAATGGTTATGATACAGAGCTTTCTAAAACAGGATATATTAGAGAAAGTGGATATAATTTAGTTCATTTAGCTGATTGCAAAAATAACATAGGTGTGATAGAATTTGGGGCAAGGTCATCTGAACAGCGAAGCAATTTCGTGAAAGACAAACTTTCTAAATATGGATGTGCCTCCTAATAGGAGATTTTTATGCCAGGAGTTATTTTTCTAGATTTTGATGGACCAATCTTTCCATCAAAAATTTTCATTTATCCAGAAAACAATGGAGTGGAATGTTCTGAAATTTGTAAAAAACTCAACTTGCACCCTTATGTTAACTATTGGAAAGCAGATCCAAATAGTATTGTTATGCTTAATAAACTTTATGAAGTTTATCCTTATGATTTGGTTATTTCTAGTTCTTGGGCTGAGCCTTGGCTTCACGAAAAAGAATCAATTGAAGCTGTCTTAGATATTAATGGCTTAAATTATAGTTTACATCAAGAATGGAAAACACCAAGAGAAAATATACACTATAGACACGAACAAATTAGTTCTTGGTTGAAAAAACATTCAGAATATCAAGATAGATATATTATTATTGATGACCACTCAAGTGGTGATGAATTGTCTAACTTAAACACATTGTCAGAGCACAACATTAAACAAGATAATGTTTTTTTGGTAGATATTGATGATGGTTTATCTTATAAACAATATAAAGCAATATTTTCTAAATTATTAACTTGGTAATTTATTTTCAAATATTTCTAATATTCTCATGCCTAATTTATCATTAGGCATTTTTACTATTTCACACAATCCGAACTCTTTTCCGTTAACAAAAAAGGTTAATGCTTCTTTACTTTCTTTATTAAGCTCTAATATGGTTCCATGATTTGTTTTTAAGAACTCTGATAGCATCATTTTTTTCTGTCCCAGTTCAACAGATAATCTTACATTCAATTCTAAAATTAAGTTTTTTTTCATATGTATGTTTTATTTTCAAAATATAATATAAAAAAAAATTATAAAATCAACACAATTATTGATAAAAACCCAAAAACATAATATAATCACAACTTAATAAATAAAGGAATATTATGAAAATTTACTTTGTAAGACATGCACAATCTACAGCAAATATTGATGCAAATGTTTTAAAGACAGCAACTAATATGTCTATTGGACTAAGTGATGTTGGTAAAGAACAAGCAAATGAAACAGGACTATTTTTATCTAATCATTTTTCACCCAATGATTCAATAAAAGTTTGGAACTCTCCTTACAATAGGACAAGACAAACAGCTAATGCCATTAAAGGTAGTTTAGGAAAAGCTAAATTAAAGTTTTCTGAGGAAGAATCCATTTATATAGCAGAAAGGCAGTTCGGGCTAGTAGATGATGTTGCCGACTACCATAAAAATTACCCCTATGAAGCCAAACATTGGCAGATGCATAAAGAACATAGCCACGACTATTTTGCAAGACCACCTCTTGGTGAATCTGGCTTTGATATGTGCTTACGATTAGATTTCTTTTTGAAACATGTTTTAGGTGCTGAACAATCTATTGAAAATCATATTGTGGTTAGTCACGGAGCCGCTATTAGAGGTTTATTAATGATGAATCAAAAATGGACTTATGAAAAATTCAATCAACCTAACCCTTATAACGCAAGCGTTACTTTAGTTAAAGACAATAAACTTGAGGGTTGTATTTTTGTTCCTTCAAAAGAAACAGTTTAAGTATTGGTTGTATTTTTCTTGGACAAAGCATTAACAGTGAAGAATAATTCTTGTTGAGCTTTTGTTGGCAATTTTTCAAAACTTACTGCTAATTCATACCAACCTAATTGCTCTCTTTGAGCAGCCAAGTTAAGAGGTATAGCATCTTTGTTAAATGGTGTTATTCTCTTAACTTTCATTCTAATGTTAGGGTAGGTTCCATTTTCTAAAACAATAGTAGCATTAGGAAAGTCTCTTGGCAATAAATTAATATCTTGATTTGTATTTAATAATACGGCAGCTCCAGTTACACTTATATTCAATAACTTTAAATTTTTTAAGTGTGGGAGTTCTGGGTTACTGTCTAAATCAATATTTATTTTTGAAAATGGTGGAACCCTAACCCTATAAGCTTGCCTTCTTTGATATCTTATCATTCTAAAAGGCATTCCAACCGTTAAACCTAAAATTTCTGAAGACAATAAATTTACATTGGAAATTTGTGATTCAAATATAACTTTAATATTATTTAAAACCATAACACCCCAAACACAAGGATTTTGTAATTTTCTATAGAACTTTTTATTGATTTCTATTTCTAAATTGTCTTTATTATCAACATATAAATATGAGGAAAACTTTACCCAATTGCTAAATTTTTTATCATTAAATTCATGGAGAAAAAACATAATCATTACCTTAGACTGCTGGGCTTCCTTTAAAAAACTAAATTTTTCTAAAGCATTTTCAACCAACAAATCCTCTTTTTCTTCAAAATCTCTTAAATTAATAGGATTTTCTTCAAAAGCTAAAATTTCTTTTTCGTCTTTTAACATGTTTTTCTCAAATATTTATTTCATAATAAAGAAAAATATAATATAATGTCAATAATAAACACAACAGAAAGTAGAAATATTGTAAAAAAACAAAAATATGCTATTTTGTAAGGCTAAATTAATATATTTATGAAAAACGATCAAACCACTCCAATGATAAAAGCTTTTTTGGAAGTTAAAAATCAATACCCTGATAAATTGGTATTTTACAGAATGGGGGATTTTTATGAGCTTTTTTATCAAGATGCTGTTGAAGCCTCTAAAATATTAGGAATTACCTTAACCAAAAGAGGTCAATCCAATGGTAGTCCTATTCCAATGGCAGGAGTCCCCTTTCATTCTGTTGAATCATATTTAAATAAAGCACTAAAAGCGGGAAAATCTGTAGTTTTATGCGAGCAGATAGGAGAGCCTGGAAAAGGACTAATGGAAAGGCAAGTCTCTAAAATATTAACACCAGGAACCGCCATTGAACAAGGTGTTTTGGATAATAAAGAAACACGATATTTAATGGTTGCTTTTAAAAGAAATGAATTAATTGATTTATCTTGGATTAATTTTTCAACAGGAGAAATATGGTGTAATACAATACCATTCTCATCTTTTTATGAAGAGGTCAATAATATATCTCCATCTGAAATATTAGTTTCAGAAAAACAACTTATTAATTTTCATTTGCCTAATTTTACTGTCAATGTTGTTCCTTCTTGGGAATTTGACCAAATTACTTGTGAACAAAATATTATTAGAATTTTTGGACAACACTACAAACATAAATTTGGCTTATTGAACAATCAAGTTGTTGTTCCAATATCCATTTTAATTAACTATCTGCAAGAAACACAAAAAACAGAAGTTCATCATATAAATCAGATAAAATGGTTTAAGAAAAATGAATTTTTACAATTAGATTCTAACACTAAAAAACATCTTGAATTATTACAAAGCAACAATCAAAATCTTTCCCTATGGGAATCTATAGATTATTGTACCACACCTATGGGTTCAAGAAGATTAAAAGAATGGATTAGCCATCCACCAAAGAATATAGACATTGTTGAAAATAGGCTAAATATTGTTGAATATCTATCTTCAGAAAATAAACCTTATATTTCTTGGCAATCTATTGCTTCTGATTGGTGCGACATAGAAAGAATTACAGCAAGAATTTCCTTAAAGACTGTAAAACCTAGAGAGTTGAGTAGCTTGCGTGATACTTTAAGAGGAATGCCAAAATTAATTACTTGGATACAATCTCTACCTATTAATTTAAGGGGGTTTATTGAACATAGCATTCCAAGTGATGCTATGTTAAAGCTATTAGAAAGATACCTTTTAGAAGAACCTAATGCATGGGTTAGAGATGGAACAGTTATAGCAAATGGCTTAGATAATGAACTAGATGAATGTAGAAAACTTCAAGATGGACACAGTTTGTTTTTGAAGGAATATGAAAAACAAGAGAAAATTTCAACTGGTATTTCAAATTTAAAGGTTGAATACAATCAAGCACAAGGTTTCTTTATTTCTATTACAAATGCTAATACTGAAAAAGCACCCTCACATTACAAGAGAAAACAAACATTAAAAAATTGTGAACGATACACTACTAAAGAATTAATTGCGTATGAAGAAAAAGCACTTTCAGCAAAAAGTAAAGCTTTAGCACGAGAGAAATTTTTATATTCTCAACTACTACAAAAATTACAACCATATATACCTTCATTACAAAAGCAATCTAAGATTTTAACTGAATGGGATATATTGGCGGGATTTGCACAACAAGCTAATGAAAATAATTACATAAGACCTAAATTTAACGACTCTAATTATATTGAGATGATTGATGGTCTTCACCCAATTATTTCAAAGAAAAACAATCAATTTATTCCAAACTCTATAAAATTAGAACAACACAATAATGTTGCGATCATTACTGGTCCAAATATGGGAGGCAAATCTACTTTTATGAGACAACTTGCCCTCTTAACAATTATGGCTCATCTTGGTTCATTTGTTCCAGCGAAAGAATTTAGTTTAAATAAAGATATTGATGCCATATTTACTCGCATTGGAGCGGGAGATGATATCGCAAATGGAAGATCCACCTTTATGGTTGAGATGACAGAAACCTCTTATATTATCAATAATGCTACTAAAAATAGTCTAATTTTAATTGATGAACTTGGAAGAGGAACAGCCACTTACGATGGACTATCATTAGCATGGAGTGTCGCACAACATTTGGGTGTTAAGAATGGTTCATTTCTTCTTTTTGCAACACATTATTTAGAACTAACAGAATTATCTGAATTATTTCAAAATATTAAAAATTACCATGTTAATGCGATTGAACACGAAGATAATATTATCTTTACCCATAAGCTTGAGCAAGGAAGTGCAAACAAAAGTTATGGTATACACGTTGCTGAATTAGCAGGAATAAACGAGCAAATCATTAATATTGCCAAACAAAAACTTTCCACACTAGAAGGACAAAATAATATTCAAAAAACAAATTGTCCTATTGGTGAAGAATTGAAACAATTAGATGTTTTAGGAATGACACCCATACAAGCTTTAAACTGGATAATGAGTAAAAAAAATGAATTATGACCTTCTGTATGATATAAACTGTAAATATGCCCTACAAGCACAAGATGTTACGAATCTCTTATCTTATTTACAAAAAAAATCTGGTTGGGTATATATTGCCAAAAGTAAAGATAACCCTTATTTCAAAATTGGAAGAACTTCTAAAGACCCACTTACTAGAGCAAAGACATTATCTTCAACTGGAGTCTTAAATGAGTATGAAATTATTTTCTCTTTAAAGTTTTTTAATCATATTTGGGCAGAAAAGATTATTCATAAAACACTTCAAAAATTTAGGGTCAATAAAGAGTTCTTCTCTTTGAATCAAGATATCTCTTTTGAAGTTGTTTATCAAACAAAAACCCTAGAAGAAGAACTTCTAGGGCGTTTTTTAAATCTACACATGATCACAGAGGATTTAGATTTACTTCCTTATGCTTTAAAGTAGTTCACTTTAATTCTCGCACTACCCTAAATCCTTGTTCCCAACTTTTCTCTCTTGGTTCATACCAATCTCTCCAAGCAGAACGAACCACTTCAACACTATATTCCCAAGAACCACCTCTAGCACCCCTATATTTACAATCTCCCTCTAAGTATGGCTCACCATTTTTTGGTGCCTTTGAGTATCCAGTAGTATCTATACAATCTTCCACCCACTCATCCACATTTCCATGAATATCATACAACCCGAATGGATTAGGTGGAAAGCTACCAACTGGCAATGGACCAGGCTCTTCTAAATCTATACAACCAATACAATTAGCTAAATTTTTATTTGCTATATCATTACTATTCCAATAAACTGTTCTTGTTCCAGCTCTACCAAAATATTCCCACTCAGATTCTGAAGGTAAACGATAAACACCTTTATCACTTTCTGGCTTTGTTTTATTTAGCCAATCTAAAAATAACTTAGTTTCGTTCCAAGAAACCATTACAACAGGGTAATATTCTGGAGCATAATCAACTTCTTGCCCAAAATCAGTTAACAATCCAAACCTATGATCTTTAATTTGTTTATTGTTATTTTCATTAGGTTTAATGCCATTTTTTTTCATATAATCTAAAAATTTTTTATATTCTCCGATTGTTACTTCATAGATTCCAACTTGAATATTTTTATTAATTTTGACTTTATGATTGGGCTTTTCTGAATCTAGTAAAAATGGATCTTTTTCATTTTCTGCTAAAATACACGCAATAAAATTACCGCATCCTCCCATTTCAAATGACCCTTTAGGTATTGATTTAAATTTCATTCCGATGTGATTCTCAAAATCATATTTTGCCTTATTTTTAGACATAACTTCTGATATTGGATTTACTTTTCTATTCTTAATATATTCAAACCTATCCATTTTTTTAATTTGCTGAGGGAGTTTAGTTTTATGTTTTTCTAAAATATTGATTACCCCATTTTCTACTATAACCATATTGGTATCAAAATCTGTAGATAACCCTTTAATTTTAGCATCACTTACCCAAGAAAACATTTTTCTTTCTTTGTTTATTCTTCTATCTTTAAATGTTTGGGCTGGTTTTGTTTTTTCACAATGAACAGCATCGTTAAAATATCTCACACACAAATAATCATCCGAAGCAGATACTTGCTTTACTTTTTTACATTTTTCTTGATTATTTTCACATAAATTTGGAGCATTTTTGCCCCATAAAAAAAGATTTCCATTTTTATCTGTCGCTGATACATAGCCAAAACCAGAGCTAATACTTACTATATTTTTAACTTGTTTTGGCACGTCATTTACTTTTTCTTCATTATCCCCAAAACACTTTACTTCACCAACAGTATTTACTACACATGTATTTCTAAATGAAACCGCAACTCCTATGGCATTAATTTTATTTTTAGAGATACATTGCCCTACATTATCCGGCTCTTCGCACCCCCAACATTCTACAGAACCATCCTGTAATACTACACAAGAATGAACTTCACTTACATCAATTGTTCTTAAACTCTCTAGTGGATTTTTAGAAATTAAAGATTTACCTGCCTTAACTTTTTCGGGAATTTGGCATTGGAATCCTTGTCTTGGTCTTCCACAACCCCAACATTCCACTTCATTATCTTTATTAATTCCACAAGCATGTCCAAATGAAGTAGCAATATTTACCATAGGTTTTTCAGAAGTTCTCATACCTCCTAACTCTAAATTCCAACCATCTGGAACTTTTGAAGTGTTACATTGTCCATAATCATTTAATGGAACTGCACACCCCTGACAATATAGTTTACCACTCTCTAAAACAACACAAGCAGAATATGGAGCAACATCAAAATCAATTATCTTTTCATCAAATTTTTTTACAGCAATTTGACCGTTTTTATTATTACCCCAACCTATAATTGCATCGGCACTAGCAACATTTGTAATTAGTAAAAAAAATGTAACTAACAAAAACTTAAAGTATTTGAACATTATTCTTTCCTTTATTTAAATAATTCTGTATAATAGTTTAAAACAACAACTCTGTCAAAATAATTATGCCTAAATGTTATATGATGATCGGTATCCCAGGTAGTGGCAAAAGCACTTATATTAAGAATTTTTTGCAAAATCAAAATAATCTTATTAGCATATCTACTGATGAATATATTGATAAAATTGCCAAAGAACAAAATAGCACATATAGCGATGTGTATGATTCAGCAATTAAAGATGCTAACAATTGGTTTAATTCAGAACTTTACAAAGTTATGAACTCCTCACTTGACTTTATTTGGGATCAAACCAATATAAATGTTAAATCACGTAAATTTAAAATTAAACAATTAGCAAAGTATAACTATGAAATTCATGGAATTGCTTTTGAAATTGAAAAAGAAATTATCTTAGACAGATTAAATAAAAGAGCCTTAGAAACAGGGAAGATTATTCCTGAATCAATTGTAAACTCTATGATTAAAAGTTATCAACAACCTAGCCTTGATGAGGGTTTTAATAGTATTATTATTGTTAACTCTTTAGGTTTAGAGATTTCCAACCTTAAGAAACAACCATCTTTAAAGATTTGACATTCTAAAACAAATTAATTATTTTATCCAAAAATAAGAGATAATATTATGAATTTCACAAAAGAAGAACTCATCGAACAAAGAACAAATTTTTTTAATGATATTGTTTTTTCACTTCAAAGAAAAATTGGAGAGTTAGATCAAGTTCTTGGTCAATCTTCATATCAAATAATACCCAAAAATGAAGATTTTTTAAATGACCCAATTAATGGTGAGTTAATGTGCGAAATAAAAGGTGAATATTTCAATAGAAAATTTGAAATTCTTTATAGTATTTGGCAAGTTGGAACTTTATTAAAAATTGGTTTTTTATTAAAAACTCCAGAAATATATGAAGCATTTGGACAAGATGAAAATTCAGAAATTTTACATGTTTGGCATGACAAAGGTAAGCTTGTTATAAAAGATATTCATGGTGGACTATTCTATGATTGGGAATTTGATGCCTCTTCAATTTACGAAAGCTATCAAATTCAAGAAAATTACAGCATGGGTATTAGACACATGCATTTAAGAATATTAAGAACAATTTATATGTTTTTAGGTAAACAATAACTAAATAACTCTTCTTCTTTCCGTTATTAAACCAGAATTTCCAAGAACCGCATTGGGACGTTCTTCATTAAGATTTAAGCTCTTATCTCTTATTCCTTTGATGTTTACCATAACCCTACCTGGTTCTAAAACAGTATTTGTATGAGAAAAAGTCTCGGTATCTAAAACTAATCCTCTATTTTGCTTTTGTAGAAAATTATTGATATATGTTTCTTCAAATTTTTCTCTTTTTTCATCTTTATTAGAAGACTTTTTAGAATTAAATTTTGGTGCTGGGTATTTGTTAATAGGATTTAACCTATCATTTAAAGCAGAAACTGTTTCTTTTATTTTTTCTTTATTTACATCTACAACTAAACTAGATGCAATTTGACCATTTTCATTTTGGAAAGCACCATCTAATACTTTCTCTTTAGTATTGCCATCTAACTTAGACTGAGCTACTAATTCTTTCTCTATTAAGTTTTCGTTAAGCAAGACAACATCATTTTCTTTTTCAAAATTGAGTTCTAATTTATCAGACATTCCTTCAATAATATTATCAATTTCTTGTTCATTTTCTTTTAATTCTTTCAAATCTTCTATTGATTCATTTTTTTCTAAAAAATATCCCAATCTTGCTAAATCTAATTTCATTTCTTTAGAAGATAGAAGTTGATTTTTATCTACCAATTGATTGTCAAATACTTTCTCTAAAAGCTCTAATGCTTTTTTTTGATAGTCTAAAATTTTTTCTTGCTCTTCAAATGTTCTTTCTAAAGAGTAATCTTTTATTTTGTCTAATATATCTAACTTTTTTTCCATATATTAATTTTAGCAATTTCTATTTAAATATCAAATGTTGTATTGACTTAAAATTGATGCTATAATTAATATAAAATATAGGATAAAAATGACATACTATCTTGAAGAATACGATTTAATAAAAATATGCTTATTTAATGGTATTGGGAATCACTATGCTTTTACAAGGCAACCATTAGATAGGCAAGTGGAAATGATTAAAGAAAGGTTATTTGATCAATTATTAGAAAATAATCCAAAAATGAAACCCTTTGTTGATTCTTTTTTGAAACAATATTCAGAACACTATATTTCAACTAACGGAAAACCATCACCCATTGAACAAATTAAAACATTTTGGAAAAATAAACTTACAATTGAAGATTTTTCAGAGGCAGTATTAAGTTCAAATTATATTTTCAGAGAAGATTCTGATAGATTAAAATTTTTAAAATCTCTTTTTGAAAAATCTCCAACCTTTTTAAATATTGTGCATGCCCATATTCAATCTTCAATTCACAATAAAAATATAATTAAAAATAATATTCAAATTTATACAAATATATCTGATAGCATTTATGATGCATATTTTCAAATGCTTAAAAGTAAATTATCAGCTAATATTAGGAAAACTCTAAAATTAGAAACTATTAAAGAAAATATTGACTCTTATCATCCCGACAAACCAAACTCTATAAAGAAAAAAATAAATGCTTATTTGAGTAATTTTACTCGTGACATTTCTCTTTATGAACACATAACAAAACAATTGGAAGACCCAATTAAGAAAAATGGTACTATTAAATTATTTTGGGATGACAAAATAAATCTTTTTACACCTGATGTAGTAAAAAAACATAATTCTGAAAAAACTGAGATATCTTGGGGAGAATCTTCATCTTCATATCTTTATTCTTTCAAATTAAATCCAGAATTTATTGTTGAAAAATCTCACCTCACTCAAAATCAATCATTGTATTTTAGAGGAACATTCCATAATGCTATTTCAGACTTTTTATCTAAAAATTTCAACGGAAGCCTAGTATCATTGAATGGTGGAACATATTATTCAGTTAATATAATATTTGATGATTTAAGCGATAAAAATAGAGCATCAGCATTTTGCGACTTAGTTAAAAACAATATTGACCATATTATTGCCACTTATTGTAAAAAAGAATCAAATAGCAATATAAATGAACAACTAAATGAGTATTTTAAAAAACTAAATCTGGCATTTGAACTAGACAAAAAACTAGAATCTAAAGAAAACGTAATCAAGCCAATAAAAAATAAAATATAAAATATAAATACAATTTTACTTTTATCTCTTTTTATTGTATACTAAAAAATATTGGAGATAAATATGGAGTTTAATTTAAAGGGTTCAAGCGATCCTTTTTTATCAATAAATTTAGAAATAGGAGATAGGATTTTTTGTGAATCCAACTCAATGATTTCTTTAGATGATGGGTTAGAACTTAACGCAAAAGTAAATGGTGGAATATTAGGCTCTGTTGCCAAAAAGCTATTTAATAATAAATCATTTTTTACTCAATTTATAGAGTCAAAGACTAAATCTGGCGAAGTTTTACTGTCACCACAACTTCCTTCTGATATAAAAGTTTTATCTTTAAGTAAGGACAATCCAATTTGCTTGAACGATGGTTCTTTTTTGGCCGCAACAGAGGGTATTGATTTAAATATAAAAACACAAAAAATTAAAATCGCTCTATTTGGTGGTAGAGGTGGACTGTTTGTTACTGAACTTAATGGAGATGGCACTGTAGCTATTAGCGGATTTGGCACAATAATAGAAAAAAATATTTCCCCTAACTCACCACTTATTGTTGATAATAATTTTGTTGTTGGTTGGACTAAAAATCTAACACAAGAAATAAACATTAAAACAACCAACAAAAATATATTCCAAAACTTATTTAATAGCCTAAAATCTGGAGAAATAATAACAAATAAATTTTCTGGTGAAGGAACTGTTTATTTGTGTTCAAAAAACAGAAATCAATATATTCATTGGTTACGATATGTGACTCACATTGCTAAATAAGGAGATTAATTATGCCAATTTATTCATTTGGATGCTCAGATTGTGGACATCAACAAGATCATCTTTTAAAAATGTCTGAGTCTGTTCATTCCTGCCCAAAATGTGGCTCATCAGAATATAAGAAGCTTCTTACAGCAGCAGCTTTTTCTATGGGTAATACACAAAAAACACCTTGTGGGGCTGACCCTAGAGAAATAAAAGATATCGGATGCGGTGGTTCTTGTGCCTGCCATCCTAAATAATCTTATTTGAATATAGATAAAATCTCTTTTATTAATTTCTTTGATAGATTATTTTGAGAAATATTAAAAACAAAATCAAAAATAAAAAACACTAATATTGAATAAAGAAACAAATTTAATATAGGTTTCTTAGGCTTTCTTAAATATTTTACAGAATATTCTGGGTGGCTTGTTTCCTGAATATCAACATTATCTTCCACTCTATCTTCTTTGAAATTTTGTTTTTTATATAAATTTGATTCTGTTGTTTTATTATAAGTTTTTGGATTGTTTATTATGCTTTCCTCAATGGTTTCTTGAATCAATTTTTTATCATATTCTTTTTTTGACTCTTCAATTGAAAGCACACCATAGGCTACATTAATTTCTTGCATTTTTTCTATGGCATTTTCCAAAGCACTTTTATCTGGATGATATTTTTTAGCTAAAGCCCTATATGCTGCCCTAATAACCTCTTGACTAGCATTACGATCAACCTCTAGGACTTTGTAATAATCGTTCATTATTGATCTGTAATCAATTTACCATTCTTATTGATAAAGTTATAATGAGTAACTCTGTAGTCTCTCAATAAACCACCATCTTTAGGAGTGTTTAATAATGACATTAAATACTCATGACTTAAATGTTGAATTTTTGCAGCATCTCTAGATCTACTAAAAACTTCATTTCTCCACTGATAAACTTCATCTAATTTTTCTTCTAAAGAATAAGAGTGATTATTGTCATTATAAAAATCATTAAATTTATTCTGCCCTAAATAAATTGAATTTGAACCTTCATATCCTACTTTCTCTTTAGTTTTCAGGTCTGTATTTTCAAAATACATCCAATCTCCTGGGACAATATTTTTTTTATCAATACCGTATTTTACCTTTAATAATTTACCATTATTATCTGTTTTGTTAGCATCATACTCAGGATCTATGCCCTCTAAATAATCTCCATCTCTAGCCATTCTCTTTTCTAATAAAGATATCATCTTATCATCTTTTTTGATTCTTTTGTAATAATCAAACAAACCTTGTGTCATTGTTATTTTAGCCGCAAAATTACAACCAAAACCATATTTCTTTTGATTAATAAAAATATCGTTTACAGCTACAGTAAAAGGTTTATTATTTTTTAATTTGAAATCTTGTTGCCAATACTTCTTATTTAAAAAAGCCTCATCTCCATCTGGCCAAACCCACTCTATTTTACTGATCCAAGCAATCGTGTTTTGTCTAATTTTTACATTATCGTAAAAACTCTCAAAAGAACAAAAATCTCCCTTATAGGCAAAATTTCTTCCTGGATTCATTTTGGCTAAAATTATTTCACTAATTGATGGAACATTTACAGTTTTATTTTTACCACCTTCAAATGGAATCCTTACATTTTCACTTTTTAGTTTAAAATCAATATGGATTTTCGTAGGGTCTTCAATCACTTTATTTAATGTATATTCCAAATTTCCACTAGAATAATTTACACTTTTCTTTACATGTTTTTGTATATTTAAATTTTTAAGAAGGTTATCAAACTTTTTTTCAATATTTATAATTTTTTTAGTATCACAAGAGAAAGTCACTCCATCATTAAAACCTGAAGCATAGACATTATTAACAAACAAAAAAGAAAATCCCATTAATATATATTTTTTTTTAACCTTCATTTTTCCCTCAAAAATAACTTATTAATGGGATATATATAAAAATGTTTTTTTTGTCAAACCTCTTTTTTAACTTTAATTCCATATTTTTCAATGATTTGTGGCAAGCTATTATCTTCCATAGGTGATAAATAATCTAATATCCAACAACTATTTTTTTCTTTTTTAAATCTTAATTTAGCAAAATTAAATTTCGATAATTCTTCCGATAAATTTTGCTCGTACAACATATGTTTTTTTCTATTTTCTACTTTTATAGATGCATTTTTTATTTGTCCAAAATTTTTACACCCCCTCTTTTCTTGATGTATAGAAACTAAAGCATCAATATAAAACACATCCTCTTTTAAATTTTTAAAATTAATTGTTACTTTTTCATCATCCAGACCAAAGCCATTATCACTTTGTTTTTCTAACATTACACTTTGACACCCAGAATGCGTATTATTAAAAAATATAAAATGCTCATTAGATATTATTTTATTCTCTTTATTCAATAGAAAAATCATTAAGTCTAGGTCAAAATCTTCTCCGTTTGTAGACCTTTGATCCCAATTCAAAACAATATTTGCCAACTGTTCTTCAATTTTTAATTCTATTTTTTCCATTTTTTAATAGAAACTCCATTTTTTCGTGTACATTATTTTATCTGAATCAATATAAAGCCCTGTTACTTTAGCACCAATAAAAGAACCTATAATTGTAACCACCAAATCTTTACCAGAAACATCAGCCCCTTTATGATCATCGTAAACTTCTTTAGCTAACCCAGCAGCAGCCCCAGCTAAAAATCCCATATTTTCGTCCTTAGTTACTGCCGTTACTACAGAAGCCACCCCAAAACCACCTACAAAATGTAATTCTTTATCTCTTCCTGTCCAATCATCAGCAAAAACAGCCGTGTTACATAACAAAAGAGCTAATAATAAATTTTTCATAACTTACCTTTTAAAATAATTAATTATTTTTTATCTTTAATTTAATAAAAGTCAATCTACTTCAATATTTGACATAATTACTCTTTTAGTATAAAAAATACCACATGAAAAGCCTATTACATAAAATATTATTAATTCATTCTATTATTCTAACCAATATAATTATTTTTATTGGCAGTTCTTCACATTTAAACCTAAAACAAGAAAACACCTCTTACACATTAAAAAATATTTCAGAAAAAATTATTTCAAATGAAGACTCCACTGATCCTATATATGAAAAAAATGTTTTTATTAATTTTATTCAATCAAACACAAAGTATTTATTAACCATTGTAAGCATTATTTCATTGTCTTTCTTTACATTTAGAATGTTAAAACCACATCTTAGTTACAACATTCAGCCTAAAATTTACTCATCCAATTTATAACTTAAAACCAAAATATCATTAACAATATATTTCTAGAATTTTCTAGAACCTTAACTTTTATTATTTTGGAGCATAAATGGACTTAACTAATTTCTTAAACAAAAAGAACATAAAAAAATACAGAGCATTAATAAAAAAAATACACGAGTACGAAGAAGAGCTTTACAACTCTATTCCTATGGATCAAGTCCCTCATAAATTGCAACTTATCAAAGAAGATCAAAATATGAAACCTAGGAATAAAATCCTTCATGCGATGGCTTTGGCTAGAAGGGCAAGCACTTTTATTCTTGGAATGTCTTACTATGATGTGCAATTAATGGGGGCATTAGCTTTATTTGATGGATGTATAGCAGAAATGAAAACAGGGGAAGGAAAAACATTAACTTGTAGTGCAGCCGTTGTAAGTAATTTTGTTTTAAATACAAAAACACATGTAGCAACAGCAAACGAATATTTAGCACAAAGAGATCAGCAAACACTAGAACCACTCTATACCTTCTTAGGAATAAGTAGTTCATATTGTGTTTCTTCTATGGAAAAAAGTGCTAAAAGAGAAGCTTATAAGGCAGATGTAGTTTATTCTACGGCACAAGAATTAGGTTTTGACTTTTTAAGAGACAATTTAGTTTATTCTAAAGAAGAACAAATGCAACCTTATGATTTAGGTCAAATGAAGGCTATTATTGATGAAGCAGACTTTATTTTAATTGATGAAGCTAGAACACCTTTAATTATTTCTGGAGAATCTCCTGTTCAGCAAATTGAGTTCTATAAAGAACTTAGAGAGTTTGCCCTCACATTACAAAAAATGGCTAAAGCCCCAGAAAACAATCCATTTCTTATTGAAGAAAAAATCCCAGGAGATTTTTGGGTGGATCTAAAATTAAAATCAGCATATTATAGCGAAAATGGATACCATAAATTAGAGGAATTTTTTGCTACAAGATTTCCAGACAAAGGAAGTGTTTATAATAACGAAAACTCTTGGATACTACAAGAAGTATTAAGTGCATTAAGAGCAGAATATTGTTATTTTAAAGATAAAGATTATGTTGTTCAAGATGACGAAATTATAATTGTTGACTCAAATACTGGAAGGTTATCAAAAGGCAGAACTTGGTCTAATGGACTACACCAAGCAATAGAAACTAAAGAAAATGTTAAAGTTAACCCTGAAACAGTAACAATTGGAAGCATCTCTATACAAAACTATTTTAGAAATTATCAACAAATTTCTGGAATGAGCGGAACCATTATGAAAAGCACCGAAGAGTTTGACGGTATTTATAATAGACCAACTATAGCAATACCAACAAATAAACAAATGATAAGAATTGATCATAATGACCAAATATTTTTAAATTTACAAGCTAAATATAAATCCATTATCTCTGATATAAAAACAAGACATGAAAAGGGGCAGCCAATCTTAATTGGAACTACCAGTGTTGCCGAATCAGAGACTATTAGCAAACTTTTAAAAGATGCAAAAATAAAACATCATGTTTTGAATGCAAAAAACCACTTTTGGGAAGCACAAATTATTGCTCAAGCTGGGCAGCCCTATTCAGTAACTGTTTCAACCAGTATGGCGGGAAGAGGAACAGATATTATTTTAGGAGGCAATACTGAAGCCTTATTAGGGATTTTACACAAACAACTAAATGAACTAAATGAACGTAAATCTTTTTTTGAACTTCTATTATCAGACATGGAAGATGGAGAAGATTTTAATGAAGAAATATCAACTAGTGAGATGATCAGCACAGATGTTCACCATATTGACCATAACGACATTCAAGAGTATCTAATAAATTTAAGAAACCCTGATTTTTTAAATAAAATTTTTCAAGAAAAACCAAAAAACATAAGACATCTACTTCATGTGTTAGAAAAAAGTATTTTAAAACAAATTTCTATTGTAGAGAGTTCACATGAAGATTGGAGAAAACAAGTTATTTCTTTGGGTGGTCTTTATGTTTTAGGAAGCTCCAGAAATGAGTCTAGAAGAATTGATGATCAACTAAGGGGACGAGCTGGCAGACAAGGAGATCCAGGTGAAAGTATTTTCTACTTAAGTATAGAAGATCCTTGGGTTAGTGTTTTTGGCAATAATCCAATATTTGCAAGAATATCTAAGGGTGTACATACAGATGAAGCAATCTCTGCCCCGATTGTTAATAAAGCTTTTGAAAAAGCTCAAGAAGCAATTGAATCTTTTCATTATACTAGCAGAAAAGACACCTTCCAATATGATACTGTAGCTGATGATGGTAGAAGACACTTTTTATCTTTAAGAAATTTATTATTAAATGATGAAAAATACATAATTGATATTTTACAGCACACACTAATAGAAACTTACGGGATCACTTCTCAGAATGATTTTCCAATATTTTTTGACCAACTTGATATTGATGATACTCTTTTAAGTGCTGACTTTTCAACTCACATAGATTTTACAAAAGCTCTTTTGAAAATGCCTTTTGATAAAATATATGATGCCACCAATAAATATAAATCATTATATAAAATAATCCCTAAAGAATCTGATAAGGAATCTCTTGATTATTTAAGAGATGAAATATCTCATCTTATTTTAAAATATAAAGATAATAACGATTTGTGGAACAATTTAAATCAGATTTGCTTAAGAATTTTAGATAAACGATGGTCAGAACACCTATCTTTTATTGATGGTGCTAAAGAACATGTGGGATTGAGAAGCTTGGCACAAAAAAATCCACTTTATGAATTTAAAACTGTTTGCTATGATTCTTTTAGTTCTTTAATTGATGATTTTAAATTTAATGTTGTAATTGAATTTAACACCTTAACAGAATATAAAGAAGAAAAAACAGAAGTAAATGTGGAGTAATTTTTGATTTTATGTAATCTATATAGTACAATATTATAGAGGAATATAATATGTCTATAGATTACATAAATAGCAAAGATTTAAAGGATAGCCTTAATGAATTTGGACAGGGGAACTTTTTTAGTCTTCTAAAGCTTGTTATTAAAAATAGTTATGATGCTTATGATATTGTCCATGATCAAGAGTTAATTCTCAATCTTCTATCCTTAAAACCACTACATCAAAATCAATCTGATATAGTTGATCTTTTGATTGACAATCGTGTTGATGTTTCCCACATATTTAAAACCAAAGACCCAATTACTATTTCAAAAACCAAGAAATATTGGGGCATTGATAGCGAACAAGACTTACCATATTTTTTATATTTAATACCCCATTTGAATGATGAATCTGTATCAAAGCTTTTAAAGCAGGCTAATTTTACCTTGACCGAAAATAAAAAAGAAATAGCGGAAAAATTAGTTATTCATTTTTTTAATAATGGATATAGCGAATCTATCTTAGCCTTAAAATCTGAATATTTTTTAGTTTCTGCCTTAGAAAGATATGATAATAAATACACTATTTTAGTTAGGAATGAAGAAAAGAAAGTTAATTTAGAGGAACTCCTTTTCTCTACATTTCTAGATAACCCAAATTTACTAATTCCATATGCTGAAACATTTTATAATAGTGTTGACCATTGTGCTGATAAGTGGATTTCACATAAGCTAGATGAAGAAAATAAGAACATAAAACAAATAAGTAAATTTATTGAATTAAACTTTGATAAATTATCTGATGAAGGTAAAGAAAGGATTATAGCATCCACTTTATATAAAACAGAAAATTTACAATTAACAAAAGAAGCACTATCTCATTTAAATATTAGTAAACTAAAAGAATATAAGCCAACCCATATTCCCATTTGGATCAACTCTGGATCTCATAAAGATAAAACTGTTTATAAAAAATTACTTAGGAGTGGTGTTCAACTTTTTGATTACTATCCTTGGGGAAATAAATTATTCTTATCTAGCATTTCAGAAGACATTCCTAGAAAAGATGTCATGGAAAACTTGGAAAAGCAAGGCATTGATAGAAAAGAATTAATACAATTATTTTTCACTCCAAATCACACACCAGGCATAACTTCTGATAATTTCTCTCTTCTTTTAGCTATGAGCGACTCATCTTTTAATGAACTTGTTAATATTTCACTAGAAGATTTATCACTTATTAATAGGGGTTTTAAAAAAGAAACCTATGATAAAAAAAACACCCTTCAAAAATTAGAACTGATAGATGAGTATATTAAAAAAACCTTCTTAGCACCTACTTATGATGGAGAGCAAATTTATTACAGAAACTCTATTATTAAAAAAGAAATCAATTTTAATCTATGGATTGACAGTGAATATAATCTAAACAGAAGCCAAAATTCATTGCCACATCTAATTAAAGAACACCTATCTTTATTAGAACAGATTGAACCGTCTCATTCTGATTATGATTTTAGAAAAGATTATTTTAAATGCATAAAAAACATGTTTAATTATTACAGTGTTCAAACTATAAAAGAAAAAACAGATTTTTATAATCTTTACATGCAGATGATTGACTATGTTTCTACGGACAAGAGTTTACCCTGGAATGAGATCATAGAAAATTTAAATGAGAATTCAACCAAAAAAGAATCTTTAGAAGAAGGTAGCAAGCTTATTTATAATTATTTACACAAAATTGCCCTCACAAATACTTTTAATAACACTAATAAAACAGAAAAGTCAAAATTAAAAATTTAAAACCTTGTCAAAAAAGCATTTTTATTGTATTCTAAATAAAAATAACATACTAACATGAAAGCAAAAAAATATTTAATTTTAACAATAGTAATTATTACTGGCACCTTGGTTTATGGCTCTTTAAATAAAATTCAGACATCCATAGAAAACTATGAATCTACTGTTGTAACTCAACAAATTAATAATTTCAATAAAGAATCTGATAAATTTCATATAGAGAAAAAAGATTTTTCAACTAATCTACTTTTCTCAAAGGGAACCTTAGTTGCGGCACCTAAAATTGAAAGTGATATTTATGAAACGAAATTTTTATTAACATACACCATACCACATAATTTTATTAAATTATTTCTTTTTGATGAACTTCCATTAAAAGTAAAAGTAGCATTAGGCGGGAACATAAAAGAAACTTTAAATACTGAAAATTTACAATTTGGCTTTACTGGTAATATTGCAACAAATGGTGATATTCAATTAGATTCTAAAACAAATAAATTTTCTCTAATATTCCCCAAACCAACTGAGAGTGAACCAGAAAGCACAACACCAGAATCTACAAAAAAACTCACAGGAATGAAAGTAGATGTTGCTTCTACTGATTTTTCTTTTAATTACAATAAGAGGGAAAACCTATTAAAATTTGATACAGTTAATACAGAAATTTTTGCTTACGATTTAGAAGATAAAGAAGACAATATTAAAATTAACAATTTTATTTTAAATTATGCCAGCAATCTCAACGACCCAAATGTTGGCTCCTTAAAGTTAAAAGTTTCCACTATAAAGGATGGCATTGGAAATATTAATATTGATAACTTTAATCTCAATACTGGAATTGAACCACAAGACGATGGTTATAAAATATTATTTGCTTCAAAAGTTGATACTTTTGAAATAATGGATCAAAAGAAGTCTAGAATTGACATTAAATACTCTATTAAAAACCTTAATAAATCTATGATGAAGTTTTATAAGGACTTTACTTCAAAATATGCGATTGGAGATGAGATATCTTCTGAAGATATTTTAGAAGCAAAAAATGCAATCATAGCTAACTTAAAAACTGGAATATCTGTTCAAATTGAAAACATGCAATACCAAACAGAAAATTCTGAAGTTCAAATACTAGGGGAAGCTAAAATTTTACCACCCAAAGAAGACCAAAAGAATATTAATCTAGTGCAAAGCACAAACTTTAACCTCAAGATAAAAACAAAAGGGGAAATATCAGAAATGATTAATACACTTTTATTAACAAATATAGACAACCAAATTAAAGATACAAATCCAGAGATTAAAAAACCAGAATTTATAGATGATAAGTTTAATTTGGATTTAAAGTATGAAAACAATGTCCTTACTATTAATAATTTCCAAGCACCAACAATCGTTAACTATTTCATTTTTAACTGGTTATCTACCATAAATAATGAACTTGGACTAGAAACTATTGATATTAATACACATACAAAAGAGCAAGAAATTTTAATCAATATGGAAGAAAGCTTAAAAAGAGGCTTAGAGATTCAAAGAAGATAAATTAAATTTTTGAAATTTCTTTTGTAAATTTTTTATCTACATTCAATTTATCTTTAAGCTCAAGCATTAAGTTTATTGTATCAATAATTTCACCCTTTTTTACTCTATCACCTTTTAGTATCAATTTAAAATCTGGGTACTTTTCTTTAATTCTTGGGTAATGATTTTTGATAGAACTTTCTATTTCTTTCTGGCTAAAACGATCAACATTAAAAGTTATTTCTTTTTTTATTAAATCTTCATATATTTCATCATTTATAATAACACTCTTAATAAATTCTTTCCAGTCATTTTTTTTCAAAACAAATACATTATCTTTTACGAATACACTCATCACCTTACATATTGAATAATCAAATGCCTTTAAGTAAGATTCAATTTCAACGGATGTCAGTAAAATATCTAAATCAAAATTTAAACTTTTATCTTTAATTTTTATTACTCCCTTTAAATGCTTATCATTATATTCCGAACTGTTAATAATATTTTTTAAATTAGCTGTATTTTTAAACTCAGTTCTATAAAAAACATCAGATTTAAAGTCTTTACTTACAATTAAAAAAATTATTTTCATTAAATATTCTTTAATCATTTCATCTAAACTGTGTATTTCTAAAATTGATACAGTATCCAGTTCTGGGAAGCCATACTCCTTAAGATTTTGAGATGTTTTTATGACTGACTGCCTAAATAAATCTTGATCTCTTGATGACTTATTATGTCCAAAATTAAAATATTTCTCTAAGAGATGTTTTTTGTATTTAAATGATAATATTAAATCAATATCTTTAACTTGAGGATTTTCCATTAATAAAATATCTCTTAAAGCACCGCCAGCTATTCCTAAATCAAAATTAAACACTTCATCTATTTTATTAAACAAAACTATTTTTTCTGAAATTTTCTCTAAGTCACTAAGAACTTTCTGTATTGCCAATATTTTATTTTTAGTAAAACTATTCAAATTGAAAATTTTTTGAAATATTTCCCACTTTTCTACAGAAAACTCTTTAGTTAGATTTAGCTCTTCTCTTTCTTGATGGTAAATTTTATGAACTTTTTTTTCAATGAAAAAATCTATATTTTCTTTATTGAAGACAGCATTTAAGCATTTGTATATATTGTTTTTTTGTTCGTTATTTAAATTGTTAAAATTATTTGAAAGCATATATTTTTATTTTTTATAAAAACTTAATTATTCCTTTTATTTTGTCAATGTTGTTGATTTTGTTTTTTTTTGTTTTATTTTATTATAAATAAAAAATATAATCATGCTCAAAGAATTAGTCTTATTAAGAAAAAAATACTCTAACTCACTTTTTCAAAAATGTGACAATTATTTTAATGGCAAACCCATAATTTCTGATATTGATTTAAAACTTAAAAAAAATATGGATTACGATTGGATGTTACAATCTCAATCTTCAAAAATTTCTTTACAACTTTCTGGCATAAACAAAAGAATTCGAGAGTTTTCAAAAATCCCAAAACATGACAAAAAAATGATGAACAAATTTTTAGAGCTTAAAAAAACTCTAAAAGAACAAGAGCAACAGATTTTATTATTACAAGAAAATCATTTTAAAGAAATATCTTCTGAATATATTAAAATCGTAACTTATTTAACTAAGTCTTTATTAAGTTATGCTGATATTGATACTTATTTTCAAAAGATGAATTTAGCATTAACAAAAAGTGAAAAAAAATTCATTTATTATTGTGAGCACTGGAAAGATGAGCAATTGAATTATTATGTTCAAATTAATGAAAATAGTTCAGTTATTTTGAAAAAATCAGAAGAAATTTTTAGTGAATTAGAAGCCTATTTTAAAGATCAACAAGATTTTCATAAAAATATTATTGTTGCTAAGGTTATTAATCTATCTCACTATATTGAAAATTTTAAATCTTCATACCCAAAAGTCATTCACTTTAAAGATGATTTCTTATTGCACTTAGATTTAAAAAATAAATTTTCCTCAATTACACAAAACTTAGATTTAAAACATTCTAACTCAACAAACTCTATCATTATTGATAAAACTGAGATTGAAAAAGAATTAAAAGATGTGATGTTCATATTCTATGAAATATATCATGAAAGTAAAAAGGTAATTAAGAAAATTGAATTAGAAAAAAGAAAATTTCATAGGATTGCTATTCCATCAAAAGAACTTAAAAAGAAAGTTTTAGTTCAATGGTTGGAAAATGATACAAACAGCACATTTTTTATGTTTTCTAGATATCTAGAAGACCATGAGCTTTCAGAACAAAATTAATTAACATCTTTTTCTTTTTGATTCTTGATTGCCGTAGAGCTTTTTAGATTCTTTTTTCTCTTGCTCATGGAAGTGCCTAATTCTTTTAGCTACTTCTTCCTGATCTAAGAAATGTTCAAGTTCATTATCTTGTTCTTTATCTTCTAAAAAACTCTGTAAATCTTTTTTACGTATTTTCATATAAACCTTTTCAGCCATATGTTTCATATGTATATTATAACCAATTCTAAAATCAATATTTAATCATATTGACTAATATTAGGATATACCCCACAATACAAACTATTGGAGATTTTTTATGGAAGAAAACATTAAACAAATTATCATATTAAGAAAAGATTTGAATATGAGAAAAGGCAAGATGGTTGCTCAAGGAGCCCATGCCAGCATGGGGGCAATATTATCTATTGCTCAAAAAAAACCAAACAATTTCACAATACCATTAATAGGGGAAAATGGAAATAAGACTGATTTAGGAAAGTGGTTAGAGGGTAAATTCAAAAAAATTTCTGTTAGTGTTGACAGCGAAAACGAATTATTAGAACTAGCAGAACAAGCAAAAAAACAAAATATTATTCATTGTTTGATACAAGACTCTGGACTAACTGAATTTGGAGGCATTCCAACTTATACCTCATTAGCTATAGGACCAGCAAAGGCAGAGATTATTGATAAAATAACCTCACACCTTAAACTTCTTTAATTTGAACGAACTAATTGCCTTACTAAAAGAAACAATACCATTTCTATATCAGCAATTCTTACTTGATTTAGTGCATCTTGTTCATTTTTAAAAGAGTTTATATTTTTAATAAAAAGAACATAACCATTTTCATTAAGAGCGAAACCAAGTCCTTGTGCTAAAACATCATCCAACACGGGGAAAACATTAGGATTTAGCATTCTTAAATGTTTGCTAGCGAAAGAAACCCCCAAACCTGGAATATCATCACCCATTTTAATGGAATTTTTTATTGCACTATAATCAAAATTATTGATAGTAGAACTTTGATTCAACCAATTGATTAATTTTTGTTCTAAAGAAGCCTTATTTAATCTTTTTAAATTTGCCCAAACTCTTTGACCTCTTCCCCAAACACAAACTTCTTCGGAAAATTTTAAAGCATTATTTTGAGGCGACTGCTTACAAATAGAACCAATTTTTTCCACAGCTTTAGTATTTTGGTCGCTTAACACTGTTTCTAAATTGGCATCAAATGCTTCTTTTGTAAATGTTAAAGTTGAAAATTCGTGAAAATTAAATTCATTCTTATCCAAATCTATTTTGGTAATAAATCTATCTTTTTCATCCAAAAATGGTAAATTTATTGTTTTATTATTATATAACACTGAAGTCCATTCAAGTTCTTCATTAGTTAGGTAATGCCACTCAGTCAATTCCCCAAGATTATTAACCTTATCAATAATAGACTCTCTACTTTTACTTAGAAGATTTTTTTCTACAATAAACTTGAGAAATGCTTGATATGTCCTAACATTCACTTTCATAGAATATCCTTTAAAAAAGGTATTCTACCATAAAATGCCAATTAAGACAATTTATATTTATTTCTTATCTCTGGGTTTCTTGAGTTAATTAAATGATCTTTAGTAATAGTATTACTATTAATTAAGTCAGTTAATAAATCTTCAACTAAATTATTACTTGATTCAAACACCTTATATTCAATACCCAAATTTTTGAGATACAAAGGTAAGTCTTCCTCTATTTTTTTAGATTGTCCTTCGTCATGCACTCTTTTTTCATTTTCAAACTCATGTTTTCTTAAAATTAAATAATTTATATTACTGTATTTGTTATTTAAATTTTTAACAAACTCATGAAATCCAGTCACATAATCTTCAGATGTATAAAAACCAATTAAAGGTAGAGGGCAATCTGTAACAGCAAAATCATTTTTCCCTACTAAACGAGCTATTCTTCTGTTTTGTTCACCCAAAACATATAACTGTCCACCAAACAATTCTGCACGACCATCTTCATATATCATCTCTTTAAAAAATTCAGGTGTATTTTCAACAGAAAGACCCATCATTTTCATCTGATATGTTAATCCCAACATAGCTGTGCTTTTCCCCGCACTAGGTGCTCCAAATAAATTAATAATTTTCATATTTTAAGTTAGTTAATTGATATTGCCCCACCTTGTCTAGCAACAAAAAGTGCCTGGCACCAATTTTGATAATGCTTCCAAAATTTCTTTTCTGCTGAATCCAATCTTGTAAAGTATGCTTCAGCAGTGTCGTAATTATCCCTAAAATCGTGGTATAATTTTCTACAAATAATAGTTCCAATTACACCGATTTGATCATCAAACTTAATTAATTCTTGAAAAAATATTGGACCAGGCTGATCAATGAGGTTTTGTTGACTAGAAAAACCTGTCATATAAGACAAATGATCTTTAAATTGGTTGAATTCAATTTCTGAAGGTGTTTCAAATTTCATTCTTTTACCTAGACATCTATACGGCTCTGTTGTTGAAATTCCATAAGAAAAAATAGGATATTTTTCACTTACTACAAATGGTTTTATAATTGTTTTATCTTCTGTCGTTATATTTACAATTTCTTTTTGATTTATTTTTTTTAATTTACTGAACACATTGAACTGCATAAATATTACTTCCTTTTTCAATTTTGATAATTCTAGCATAATTTTCGAAATAATTACAATAGGTGAATTAAAAAAACCAGCATCGCTGGTTTTTTATTTTGTTTTATTGAATAATAAAAGAAGTAAATAATACATTTTCTGCTAAATTACCTGGTTTCTTTTCACCTAAACTTTTTTGTTGCTCTTTATATACTGTATTTAAATCAACCTTTAGTGTATCTGCTAATTTTTGTTTCCCTTCTGCTAAAAGTAATTGCTTATCATCAAATTTATCTATAGTCATTAGGAGAGAGTTTTTAATCATTGGAGCATTAGTTTTAATAAAAGCTTTTTTCTCTTCTTTCTTTTCATCATCTTTTAATTCAAAACTTATTTCAAGTGAAATAAACTTATCTATTGGATTTCCATCCTCTGATGTTGCTCTTAAATTAGTTACGAACTTTTCTAAAGTGTAATATTCTTTTTTTACAGCTACAACTTCTTCCTCTTCTTCAGCAGCTTTTGCCGCATGTGCTTTTTGGTTTTTCATATAGAGTAATCCGCCAACACCAGCTCCACCTAAAACAATTAGCGAAACTAGCGATATAATAATAATTTTAATTATATTTTTCTTTTTCGGTTGTTCTTGAACTTTATCTTCTTCTTTTGCCATGATTTCCCTATTTTTTTTAAAACTTTTAATTAATTAACAAATAAAATTGAAAAATCAACAATTAAACTCTTTTTCTTGACTTAATAATTAAATTTAATATTCCTTACTTAAAGATTGATAATTTTATGCCTCTTACAATATTAAAAAAAACTGCGGACTTTGAAATAAAAGAATCCACCAAACAATTAATTGATTATATTAATGACATCAATCATTTCAACAGAAATCAATTAAACTTATTTTACCTTAATGAACCATCAAAATTAGAGTTCATTGTAAGTGAAATCATGATTTTTTATTACATTTTTGGATTTTCATTGTCTAAAGAACTTCAAGAAAATTTTTTGAACAATTTCATATTTTTAATTAGACAAAACAAGCTAAACAAACAAATATTTGATGTTTATAGTGAAATTATTGATATTGAAGACATCAATCCACATCTCACAAAAGATCAAATAGAGTCAAAAAAATCAGAAATACTTAAAATTAAGCACCAAATTTCCTTTTGATATATTGCATTTTTAAATAAAAAGTCATATAATCTCAATACATCTTTTATAGGAAAATTTAATGAAAAAAAATAAATTGGTTTCTGCCATAATTGCTTCTTGCTTTATTTTGTCTGGAGTAAGCTCATTTGCCCAAGAAGAAACCAACAGAAACGGATTATCTCCAAACACAGCAAAAGCTATTGTTGAAACCATAAGTATTCTTAACGGTATTTACGTTGATCCAGTTCCTCCAAAAGATTTTGAAGATAAAATTATAAGTGGAATTCTTTCTAAGTTTGATTCTCATTCTTCATATTTGGATAGTGAAGAGCTAAAGAGCTTTTCTGAAGAAATGAGTGGTCAATATGCTGGACTTGGCATGATTGCCAAACGTCCACTTCCCCCAAGCTATGGTGTTAAAATTGAAGAACTTCTTGTTGACGGACCAGCAGCTAAGGCTGGGTTAAAAGAGGGGGATGTCATTATTAAAGCAGGGGATAAGGATCTTAAGGGTAGTCTTACTGAAAATATTAAACATCTAAAAGGAAAAGCAGGAACTGTTGTTAAAGTTGCCTACATTAGAAACGGACAAACTTTAGAAACTAAAGTTACAAGAAACTTTATCCCTACAAAATCTGTATTTGGAGAATATTGCCAATGTAATGGGGCAAATTCTATTTTCTTAAAAATTGTTAATTTCAATGAACACACAGGATTAGAAACAATTGAAAATCTTAATAAGCATTTAGATAAAAATCCTAGTGCTATTATCTTAGATTTAAAAGACAATCCCGGTGGCATGCTACAAGCTTCACTTGAATTGTCTTCACTTTTCTTGAAGAGAGGAAGTAATGTCGTTTCTACTAAAGAACGAGGGGTTGACCAAGTTTATCTTAAAGTTGATCAAGAATCCGTTGGTGATATTTTTTGGGCTAAAAGACAAGAACTTATCAATAAATATCCAAACCTTTTAAATACTCCTATTTATGTAATGATTAATTCTGGCAGTGCCTCAGCATCTGAAATTGTTGCCGCAGCATTAAAAGATAATAATAGAGCAATTCTTGTTGGGGAAAAAACATTTGGCAAAGGTTCAGTTCAAAAAATGATCCCCCTTTCTAATGGTGGTGCCATTAAGATTACAATTGCTAGATATTACACTCCTTCTGGAAAAACAATTCAAGCTGATGGAGTAAAACCAAACATTGAAGTAGTAGATGATCGCCCTTGGAGAATGTCATTACTTGAAATTCAAAAGAAAAAATACTTAGAAAAAGTTCCCAGTTCTTTTGAAAGAGAAGCAGACTTGCCAGGTCATTTGAGTTCAAAATATAAAACTAACAATGAATTAATTAAAGAATTTGAGCAAAAGATTTCAGAAGAAAACATCTATGTTGAAAAATCTGAACCCTATGAAAAGAGATTTTCTTATTCACCAGTTTCAAAAGATGGGAAAATGGACTCTATTACACAAAAAACCATTAATGAGATTTTAGGAAAATCTAAAGAAGCTCTTAAAACTGGCAATAAAGGCAAAGCAAAGGAAGTTAACAGTTGATTGATATTTCTAAAGAATTGAAGTTTTTAAATAGGTCTGAAGGGGCTAAAGTCTTGGACGACCTAAAAAAAAACTACACAGAACTAGGAATAAAAATATATCTAATAAACTGCATTCATTCCATTCATCAATTAAAAGAAATAACAGATAAGAACAAATTAAACTTATCTGTTATTTTTACATTAGAATACGATAATGAGATAGGACACTTTTTTACTTTTAAAATAAGAAACAATTTAGGTAACTATATTTACGACAATTTTAAACTAGCTTCTCCAACGAATAAATCTAAAAAAGACTCATTGATTCGAAAAATACAATCCATTTTTAATAATATCAATAATTCTATTAAAATAGAGTACATTAATTCTGAACTTAAAAAAAACAAACCTTATCAATATAAAATAACTAAGCAAAACTTAGATGTCATACAAAAAATAATTCTTTCTAAAGAACTCATCACTATTTTAGAATACAGTCTCTTACAGAATCAAATATCACATCAAAATATAGAACAGAATAAAATCAGCAAGATTTGATTTTTAAAAAAAAATACATATAGTTACATTATTCGCAATTTAACAGACAACTTGCAGCGAATTCAAATAAATGCTAAAGCGTTATAAAAATAAAAAATTTCTAATGCTTGTTGTCTAATATTATAGGAAAATATTATGACACAATACAATTTTACAAGTGAATCAGTAGCCGAAGGGCATCCAGACAAATTAGCAGACCAAATTTCAGATTCAATCTTAGATGCGATCTTAGCTCAAGATCCAAAAGCAAGAGTAGCAGCTGAAACTTTATGTTCTGATAATTTAATCGTTTTAGCTGGAGAAATAACAGCGAATGCTGAAATAGATTATGCTAAGGTTGCTCAAAAAACAATTTTAGATATTGGCTATAACAATAAGGCATATGGATTAGATGGCAATCAGTGCGAATTTATTGTTAAATACAACAAACAAAGTAACGATATAAAAATTGGTGTAGATTCACCTCTTGATGACCCACTAAATATTGGAGCTGGAGATCAAGGTTTGATGTTTGGTTTTGCAACAAACGAAACTCCTGAATTCATGCCAACCGCTATAGTTTTGGCTCATAAATTAGTTAGAAGGCAAGCTATTTTAAGAAAAAATTCAACATTGCCATTTTTAAGACCTGATGCTAAATCTCAAGTAACTTTAAAATATGATTATGATAAGCCGATAGGAATAGATACAATTGTTTTATCAACACAACATGACCCAGATATTAGTTTGGAAAACTTAAGAGAAGCAGTAATTGAAGAAGTTATAAAGCCCGAACTTCCATCTCATTTAATTCGTAATAATATTAAATATTTTATTAATCCAACCGGTAGGTTTGTAACAGGGGGACCAGAGGGAGATTGTGGACTTACTGGGCGTAAAATTATTGTTGACACATATGGAGGTTCTGCTCCACATGGTGGTGGTGCTTTTAGTGGTAAAGACCCAACAAAAGTGGATAGATCTGGTGCTTATGCTTGCCGCTGGATAGCAAAAAATATTGTAGCAAATGGATTAGCAGACAAATGTCTCATTCAAGTATCTTATGCTATTGGTGTCGCCAAACCAACGTCTGTATTTGTAAATACATATGGAACTGGAAAATTAAATGATTCACAAATAACAGAAATAGTTTTAAACAATTTTGACTTGCGTCCTAAAGCAATTATTCAAAATTTAGAATTAAGTCTCCCAATCTATCTACCAACTGCTAGCTATGGACATTTTGGTAGAAACGATTTAGACCTTCCTTGGGAACGTGTTATTAAATTAAATTATTAATCAGGTATAACTGCCCTAACACCTGCGACTGTCACATCTACTGCTGTTCCTACAACGGTAGTTGTGACTCCAACAGCGGTGCTAGCAACGCTAACAACAGCACAACCAGACATGCTTAAAACAGCACCAATAATTAAAATATATTTTATCATTAAATTTTACTCACTTTTTGTTTAATTTTTTCTTTGTTAAGATTACTTTCTAAAGTATCATTTAAAAACTTAGATTTCAAGTCTTTAGGTATGAAATCATTAATCAACTCTTTTTTCTTTAGATTTTTAAAATCTCTAGAATTTAAAGTTAAATATTTTTGCATCAATTCTGGTTCTGTAAAAAGAACTTCTTCAATAATCTTGTCTAGAAAATTATCAATTTTATTTAAAATCTCATTTGCATAAAATAAAGTTTCATTATCTGTGATTTGACTATCCTCTATAAATACAAGATATTTTCCAAAAAATGTTTTTGATGCTTTTTTTTCATCAACAAATCTCACCATTAAAGAAACACTGTTGTTTTTATGAATATGAAAATCAGAAATTATTTTATTAATTTTTAATGTTACTGAATCACGAGAAAATTCAATAATTTGTCCATCTTGTTGAAACTCAATAGGTTTTTCAAGAGTATTTATAAAATATAGCATTAAGACCTTACGATTGATTTTATATACTTTATACAGCCATTTAAATTGATGTATCAGCTTTTTCAAATAGAACATAAATCCTCCTAAGAATGCTATATTTTATCATTTTTGCCATAAAAGTACAAGCACATTTTTATCATTCTTATTGTCAACTTTTATCTCATTGAAGCGTTATTTACCTATGACAACAACCATAAAGGAATGTTATGTATACTAGAAATAAAATTGGACGAGTTTTTATAAAAGAATTAGAAGAAAACGGTGTTCAATTAGAAGGCAGAAAAGATTTTATTGATCGTATTGAAGAAATAGATCAATGGCAACAAGGATTTTATTGCCTAGTTATGAATGGTGAGAAAATTCGTCTAAAGGTTACAGCAGAACAAAAATTTGCTGATAAAATTAAAAAAGTACTTGAAAAATATAATTTTAGCGAACAAACCAAAAATTTTTGTTTATCTAAAATTTGTGGATTAACAAAATAATTCTTGAAAAAATACATTAAACCACCTATACTTCAAAAAAGGTGGTTTATTATGAATATTTTGATTTTTGCAGGGGCAGGTATATCTGCGGAAAGTGGATTAAGCACATTTAGAGACAAGGATGGTCTTTGGACTAAATATGATCCTATGGAGGTTTGCTATTTACCACATTTCATAAAAATTAAAAATGATGAAATACAAAGAAAAAAACTGTTTGATTTTTATAATGAATTAAAAAACAGTGTTGATGTTGCCGAACCAAATCAAGCTCATAAAGAAATATATCAATGGCAACAAGATTTTGGAGTAGACCGTGTAAAAGTAGTAACTTCAAATGTTGACGACTTATTTCAAAAAGCAGGTGTTCAAGATGTACTACAAATTCACGGAAATTTAGAATCTACTCATTGTATCGCCTGCCAACACACTTGGAAAGATGATTTTTTTTATTACGACAAAAGATGTCCAAAGTGTAATTCAAGATTAACAAAACCAAATATTGTATTTTTTGGTGAAAATGCTCCTCATTATAGCAAAATGCATAAAATATTTAATTACAAAAAAAGGTATGCCAATGACTTCATTTTAGTTATTGGCACAAGCTTTAATGTTATTAGTGCTGAAAATCTTGTTCAAAGAAAAAATGCTAAAACTATTCTTTTGAATAAAGATATAACAGATGATGACCATTGGTTCTATCATCATTTCTTAGGTAATGCTACAGAAACAATATATTCAGCAGGAAATATTATAAAATATTATATTTAAATTTTCTTTGTTTTTCTTGCTGGGGCTTTTACTTCTAACTTTCCTTCCAAATCAATTTTTAATAAGGCATTTTTAAGTCTAGATTTAATTCTATCATCTTGAGCTATTTGACTCACTATCAAATCAGATTTTCCTAAATATAGATCTCTTCTAGCCTCATATGAAAGATTCTTTTCAGCATAATTATATTGTTCAACAGTATGAGATATATAGTTAATTACTTCTTTATCTTTTCTTTCCATAGCATAGTCTATTAATGAAGAGAAATAACCAATTAGTCTTTCTTTTGAATCACTATTTTCATTATGTAATTCTAAATATTCTGGTTCCAATTTTGTATTTGGAAACATAAAGTTTTCTATATTTTTTCTATCATAAAAATGGCTAATATTTTTACTAAAAAAATCTACTGGATTATTAGCACCAGCTATTACATGCCTTCCTAACATATGAAGTGGGGCTTTTTCCCATAAAAACTTCATTAAATCTACCGTTTCTTCATTGCTATAATTTGATAAATAACATTCTGTTCTTCCATATTTATCATATTTTTCATAATAAGTGTTATGAATTATTGAAACAATAGCATGATTTGCCAACTTATTATTAAAGCTTCCGTGTTGATCTTTTTCTTCAATCAGTTCAACAAGTTGCCCTAATCCATTTATGACTAAATTAAAATCAAAATTTTCTTTAAAGTAATCCATCACAACTTCTGATCTGGTCTTGTTGTTTTCTTTAGACCCCCAAGAACAAGCATTAATAAAGATGTTCTCGTTACCCAATAAAACATATAGCATTGGATCTTTCTCTTTAACAAATTTTAAAAAACTTTTATATTTTTCATCTTTTCTCTCTTTATCTTCAAATAAAGCATGAGTGAAGAAATGTTTATAATCAGCATTCACATCATTTTCAGAAAAGAATCCCTCCTTTTCTTTTAGGATAGAATAAGCTTTCCATATTTCTTCTTGTGTGTAACTCTCTTTTATAAACTTTGATGGCTTGTATGAAGAGTTGTCATTTGCTAAGAAGTCATAACTGTAGAATATATCTTTAGGATAATTTTCTATTACGAATTCTTTTATAAAATGATTTTTTTCTTTATTAAAGAAGTATAGAAACTCATAATTTCTTCTAGTACCTTCTTCTTTATTTTTCTCATACATTTCTTTAAATTGTTTCAATAACAATAAATTTTCTTCTTTAGTAAACTCTTTAAAAACAATATTTGTTTTTTTATCATAATTTAACTCACCTTTTAATAAAGAAACAAAATGAGTATTATTTAAATTGGTTCTCAATGCTTTATATTCTAAGTTATTAACATAATTTCTAAATGGTTCATGATCATACTCTAAACGATTAGTTTTTATAGCTAACACATCTTCAAAATTTCCCTCTTGTAATAAATTATTTATTTTTTCTGAAAAATACTGGAAAGGAATTTGTTTTTTTGTTTTTTCTAGTGTTTTATCAAGGATTCTTCCTTTTTCATAAAGTTCTACAAAAAGAACTTTTGCTTCACTTTTCGTTATATTTTTCTCAATTACAAAATCACTTACATTTTTAACAATGTCAGTTTTATGAACACCTAATTTTTCAAAAGAATAATCCCACTCTACCTTTGGAAATTTATTAGTCAACTCATCTCTTTTTTGTGAACATTTTTTAATTTCCTCAATTAAATCCAAACATTCTTTGTAATTCTTATCAAACACTGACAAATCATCAATTTTTATTAATTCTTTTTGTTTGCTATTTGTCATAACTTGTTCAAACAGTTTCTCATTGGATTTAATTTCTTCTAAATTTTCATTAATATATTCTTTAATGTATTTAAAGTAATCTTTATCATCTACATTGCGTAAAATGTTTAAAAACAGATCATCAGAAAGTTTAATTTTATTGGACAACATATCTGTAAATATATCTTTCCTTATTGGATATATTGATGCCAACTTCTTATGATCTAAATTTTTAAAATCTTCTATCGTATAACTAAACATATTAAACTCATCACTTAGATTAGGAATGCTGTCTAGTTCTTTCTTGTAATTCTTCCCCCACTCTTCAGTTAAGAGGTCTTCATGACCCTCAAACATTTTCAATATTTCTACTATATACTTTCTATTTTGTAACTTAAGTTCTTTGTTTTTTTCATTTTTAGAAAGTGCATCAAAAGTCTTTTTAAATACAGGCTCTAGTGTTCCAAACAATCTGTTTCTATCTGAATAATCTAAATATCCTTTTTCGTATTTTTTAGCTATTTTATTTATTATAAAAAAGGAATTTACAGATGGATTTTGCAGTAAGACATCTTCTGCTAAATTAATAAAACTATAATGAAATACAGTTGTTTCATTATCCAATAATCTACTTATTTCTTTTTTATTAAGCATATTTGGAATTGTTTGCTCGTATAATTTTCTTATATTTTTCTCTATTTTTTCAAATGTTTCATTTGCATAAACCTTATTTATTGGCTCATACTTTTCGTTTTTAACAGCCCCAATAAAGCTAAAAATAGTATCTTCATCTATAACATCTCTGATGTTTTTATTTTCAGAAATCTTTTCATTATTAATATACAACTCCAACATTTTATCTAGTAAATATATTTCCTTATCAACTATTATCTTATTGTATTCCCTATCTATTCTAGAATGTAAATTATGTATATAAGTTTCATTTTCTAATGCTTTTAAGATGAAATCTTTCGTAACAATTTCTCTGAATTGTTCAATTGTAGAATTGTTTTTTAAGACAAACTCAAAAAAATCAAAAGTTCTTCTTTCTTTTGTTTGACTCCACAATTCTTGAAAAAACTCTGGATTTTTTGCGACTTCACCATTTGTAAAATCTTTTTCTATATCTTTTATCTTAAATAATTTGGCATAATCATATTTATCAATTAAATCTGTAACACCATCAATTGATTTGATATCTGAATATAATACAGCAGAATATCTATTTTCATTAGTATTCTTTAAAAGTTTAATTAAAGATTCTTTATCTTCAGCTTTAAATGAAAAATTATTAAATAATTTAATACCTGGATTTTTAAAGTTATCAAATACCAATTCCTTAAAATATTCTCTAAATTCTGGATCGTTTATTAGCCCCTTTTTAGAAGCAATCACTTCAATTATTTCTAGCAATATTTCTTTATTTATAGACTTAATCTCTTCAACTGTAAACTTTGGAATTGTTCTTCCGAAAATTCTATACATCCCATACTCATTTATTTCAATTTGTTTTAATATTTTGTTGGGATTATTTTTTAATGTATCAAAATTGAGAACAATATGATCTGGTAATGCTATTTCATTGTTTAAAAAATATTCTATTTGAGTATCTGTTAATTGCTTATTAGCGAAAGATTTAGCATTATCTGACAAAAAATTATCAATTTTTTCTTTTTCTTCATCAGACAAATCATAATTTTCGTTTAGAAACTTTAGAGAGAAAACATTAAGGTTTTTAAAAATAATTTCTTTATTGATTTTTATTCCTAAAGATTTTATTTCTTCTAAAATATATCCATTAGTTTTCGTGATTTCGCTATTGAGTAAATCTTTATTGCTGAGCAATTCTAAATAATCTTGTTTTTCCATAATAAAATATAAATATTAACTATTTAATTTTATCAAAGATAATATAAAAGTCTATTTTTGAATTAACTTTACACTTCCGTCTGCTTGAGCAATTCCTAATATTATTTTATTTGATGGCATTTTAATCCTTACTTGTTGACCCTCATAAGCCATACTCATTGCTTTTCCTGATGCTGTCACTCTGTAATTCCCTACACCGTCTACCACCATTACATTTTGATTATATTGGATAACCGTAGGCAATGCTAAATTAGAATCTCTTATTGTATGACCCTCAGGCATTAAATTCTTTATTTTTTTCCCAACAACTTCTTTAGGATCTTGATAATACTTAAAATAGAACTTTGAAACATCTCCGAATTCTTCTTTTATGTCTTCTTGCTTAATTTCTTCGCCAACATTCATTTTTCTGCTAACTACTAAATATTTTTTTTCTTGGATAATTTCTGCTTGTAAAATAACACTATTTGGTTTTGGTGCCTCTTTGTCTAAACATTTTATTCCAACGGTTGTTTGTCCAACTTCCCTACTTCCATTTGGAATAAAAAAATCTAATTGCTGACAATTGGAGAAATTAAATTTTTCCAAATCTACTTCTTTTATGCTTACTGTAATTTTTCCATCTAATTTAGATGTTTTTTCCTTAAGGAAACTATATAAATTTTTATAAATTATTACATCACTTGAAGCATTTGCTTGAAATGAAATAAACAACAATAAGATTAATGATTTAATTTTCATAGTATTTAAAATTTAGGTTAATTTAACATAAACCCTGAAAAAAATCAAACCTAATTAGTAAACCGATAAAATTAACAAAAACTTGATTTTTGATATTTTTTAATTTACCTTTTGATTTATATCAAATAAGGAATTTTATGAGTTACGAATATGTATTAAAAGATAATGCAGCAATTATATCTACTACTGACAAAAAGGGAAAAATTACTTCTTTTAATCAAGAATTCGTAGATGCTGCTGGCTATACAGCAGAAGAATTAATGGGAAAACCACACAATATCATTAGGCATGAAGATATGCCAAGATTAGCATTTAAAGATTTGTGGGACACGATTAGACAAGGCAGATCTTGGCAAGGTTTAGTTAAAAATAAAAGAAAAGATGGGAGCTTTTATTGGGTTAAAGCTACTGTGACACCATTAAGCACAGGTGAAGGCTATATGTCTGTTAGAATTAAAGCAACACAATCAGAAATATCAAATGCTGAAGCCCTTTATAAAAAAATGAATTCTAGTAGCAATACAATTTTCCTTGAAGAAGGTGTTCCTTATCAGAAAACTTTTGTTACTGACATTTATAAAAAAATAGCCAAACCTTTTCAAAAATCATTAGAATTAAAAATATTATCTGGCTCTGTTATTTCAATTGCAACCTTAGTTGGTTTAAACTGTTATGCTTACAATTATATCAATAAAATGCATGAGCAATTAAAAGATAACACCTCCGTCATATTAGATCCATCAATAAATCAATTTATGTTTGGATTTACTGGTTTAAGCATCTTAGCAATCTTAGGTTTGAATATCTTTATTTCCAAGAAAATACGCTCATCTTTAGTAAGAGCTAAATTATTTACAAAAGATATAACAAGCGGAAATTTGGTTACAGTTATACCTCCAATAGGCAAAGATGACTTGGGAGAACTTATTGCGAACATGGTTGTTATGAGAAACTCAATCCATGAAATGGCTGTTCTTTTACAAGACTCTGCTACATATTTAAACAAGAGTTCTTCCAATATTGAAGAAACCAGTATTGTTGCCTCTAAAGCTGCTGAAGTTTCTAGTCAATCTTCAGGAACAATAGCTAAGAATGTGGAATTGCTATCTTCCTCTATTAATACTGTTGGTCAAAATGCTGAAGAAACAAAAGAATTAGCAAACAAAGCTTCAGAGTATGCTAAAAATGGTGTGGCTACAATTAATAAAACTTTATCCGCTGTTGAAGAAATTAAAGATTCTACAATTAAAACCTCTAGTATTATTGAAAATCTAGATAGCGAAGCTAGGAAAATTAGCAGTATAGCAGAAATGATTAAAAACATTTCTAATCAAACAAACTTACTTGCTTTAAATGCTGCGATTGAAGCTGCGAGGGCTGGCGAAGCAGGTAGAGGTTTCGCTGTGGTGGCGGATGAAGTTAGAAAGCTTTCTGAACAAACAACACAATTTACTGACAATATCACCAATATGATTATTGAAATTCAAAACTCTTCTAACCAAGCTGTTAAAGTTATGAAGGATAATGTTCAGAAAACTATCAATGCTTCTGTAGAAGCACAAAAATCTGAAGAATCTATTGAATTAATAAATGACAGTTCAAATAGTGTTATTCAGGCTATGAATCAAGTTGTTAAAACACTTAATGAACAAGCAGTATCTGCTAAGGATATAGCAAATCAAATTGAAGTTATAGCGGAAAATGCTGATAAGTCTTCTTCTACAATTAATGTAACATCCAAAGAAGCAATTATCTTAAAAGATACTTCAGCAAAAATAAGATCGATAGTGAATAGATTTAAAACTACCCAATTCTAAAGGATTCACATACCACTAAAAAATCAAATATTTGCTATATTTGATTTTTTTTTATACTATTCGTTAATTATAATTAAGGTTAAAACATGTTTAAATTATCTAAAATTGCTTTTATCTTAGCCACTATTATTGGAGCCTCTGCCCCACAATTAGTACAGGCAGAAAGAATCAAAGAATTGGCTAGTATACAAGGAGTGAGGAATAACCAATTAATGGGTTATGGTATTGTTGTTGGCTTAGATAGCACTGGCGATCAAACTACTCAAACTCCATTCACTACACAATCTGTTGGAAATATGTTAGCACAATTAGGTGTTAATTTACCACCAGATCAGGCAAGCAAGTTACAATTAAAGAATGTTGCGGCTGTTATGTTGACTGCCACACTACCATCTTTCGCAAAACCTGGACAATCTATTGATGTTACAGCATCTTCTCTTGGTAATGCTAAGAGTTTAAGAGGTGGAACACTTTTAATGAGTCCTTTAAAAGGTTCTGATGGTCAAGTTTATGCTATTGCTCAAGGAAACATCCTTGTAGGTGGGGTGGGAGCCTCAGGTGGCGGGTCAAAAGTGAGTGTTAATCACTTATCAGCAGGAAGGATACCTAATGGAGCAACTGTTGAAAGAGCAGTTAACTCAAATATGGTTCAAGGGGATATGGTTTTTTATGAATTACATGAAACAGATTTTGGAACAGCAAGTAAAATAGTAAAAGCTATTAATACCCAAAAAGGTGAAGGAACTGCTGAGGCTTTAGACGGAAGAAGAATTGCCGTAAAAGTACCCCTAAGTAGTAATCAAAGAGTTTCTTTCTTGGGTGAAATTGAAGAAATTAATATTGAACAAAATGCAAAGACAGCTAAAGTTATAATTAATCCAAGAACTGGTTCTGTGGTTATGAATCAAAGCATTAAGTTGGAACCTTGTGCAGTAGCTCACGGAAATCTTTCTGTAGTGATTACCGATCAACCCGCAGGTGGAACTGATATACAAGTACAGCAAAGTGGTGGAAGTATAATGAATGTAAAAGAAAGCACTAATTTAGCTGATGTAGTTAAATCTTTAAATGCTTTAGGAGCAAATCCACTAGATTTATTAGCAATACTTCAAGCTTTAAAATCTGCTGGTGCTTTAAAAGCAGAACTTGAGGTAATATAAAAAGGATAGTATATGCAAATAGTCAAAAATTCTAATGTGTTAGCGGCAGACCCAACATCTAGCGTTAAAAACTTAAAAAATCTAAAAAATATAGATAATAAAGATAATGCTAAGGAAGTTTCTGAACAATTAGAAGCACTCTTTTTGCAGATGGTTTTAAAAAGTATGCGTGATGCTACAAGTAAGGATGATCTATTGCCTAATGACCAAGGAGACACGTATGTTTCTTTATTTGATCAACAGTTAGCATATAACATGTCTAAATCTAATGGTGGTGTAGGATTGGCATCACAAATAGAAAAACAAATTATGCAGTATATTAACAATAAGAACAATATGGATAATGGTGTTCCTATTACTAGTGAAGAAACCAAGACTAACCCCATACCTTCTTTAACGGGCATTCCTACCTCTATTCCAAAAAACAATAAGACACCAATTGTTGAAGAGCAAAATTCAATTAAACCTCAAGCCATACAAGAAACTAAACCTCTTGTTGATATACCATCAGCTAACATTAATAAAACAAATTTAAATCAAGCTTTTGAAAGCCTTATAGAGCAAGCTAAAGCATCCAATATTAATAAGACCAATACAGAAGTTGCAGTTAAGCCTAATCAACAATCAAATATAACACCTAAAAACTTTATTCAAGAAATATTGAAAGATGGACTACAAGCATCTAAAGAAACTGGTGTTCCTCCACAATTTATTTTGGGACATGCAGCACTTGAAAGTGGATGGGGAAAATATATCCCTCAAAAGCAAGATGGCAAATCTAGTTTTAATATTTTCAGTGTTAAAGCAACTAAAGATTGGAAAGGTGAAACTGTTGATGTTTCTACCACAGAATACATTAATGGAAAACCAGTCAATAAAGTTGAGAAATTTAAGGCATATCAATCTTATAATGAAGCATTCTCTGATTATGTAGCAACATTAAAGAAAAGCAGTAGATATGAATCTGTGTTTAATTCACAAACAAGTTCTGATTTTGCCAATAGCCTTCAAAAAGCTGGTTATGCCACAGATCCACAATATGCCAATAAATTAGAGCAAGTCATTAATGGAAACAGATTAAAACAATCAATAATCGCATAATCTAAATAAAAAAATAAGCCCCATTGGGGCTTATTTCAATATGTTATGACTATTAAACTTGCATGTTCATTATTTCTTGATAGGCATTCACTATTTTATTCCTAACTTGAATTGTTTCTTGTAGTGATAATGTAGCAGTTTGCATCGCAATCATCACTTCGTGCATATTTACTGACTTGTCACCAGATGCCAATCTTTTCGCTAAAGCATCTGCTTGTTGTTGTGATAAATCAACTTTACCCAATGTATCTGATAAAAAATCAGAAAATTTTACTGCTGATTCTTTAGAAATTTCTGGCATTTTTCCAGATGCTTGTTGTGCTACTGCATTTAAAGAGCTAATCATATTGTTCATTGAACCGATACCATTTATTGCCATTTTGGTTTTCCTTTTTTATTTATTTTTCTTGTATAACAAAAAAAATAGATTTGTCTATCCTTTTTCTTTTTATCAATCTTTATTATTTAACCACTGATTTAACTTGTCTATTTTCTTTTGCTTGGCTGCTTTCAATGATTCATCTGTTAATTCCAAAGCAGAATCTTTTAACAACTCTACCATTGCCATTACATCACCTATTTCTTGAATCAATTCTTCTTTATTTGTTGGACTTTCTGGAATGTAAGGATTTTTACTTTCCAAACCAAACCTAAAAGTCTTTGTTATAACCTTTATAACTTCAGAACATTCTTCTGCTAAAATGAGAAGATATTCTTTTTGTTTGTCTGTTAACTCATGTGCTTGTGTCTTCATATAATCTCCAATAAAAGTTATCAAATACTAATTAATTATTGTATTTAAGTCAAACAATGTTATTGCGCGCCCACAACCCTATTTTTACCAGTTTGCTTAGCTGTATACATAGCTTGATCTGCCCTTATTAGAGCTTCTTGAGCATTCATACCTTCTTTTACTTGAGCAACACCACAACTGAAAGTAATAGTTAGCTTATGTTCTTCATGTATGAAAGTATTTTTCGCAAGTTCTCTTTGAACTCTAGCCATTACATTTACAGCATTTTCAATTTCAGTATCACTTAAAATCACAACGAATTCTTCACCACCATACCTGGCAAGTGTATCTTGTGGGCGTAAAGATGCCTTAACTGTTTCTGCTAAATGTATTAATGCCTTATCTCCCGCATGATGTCCTAAACTATCATTTAATTTCTTAAAATTATCTATATCAATTAGGGAGACACAAAAAGATTTCTGAGTTCTTCTCATTATGGCTTCTGCTTTTTCTAAAGCTTCATTCATACCTTTTCTATTAAGAACCCCAGTTAATGAATCTATTCTTATTAATTCAGTAGACTTCTCCAATTCTTTCTTAAGTCTCTTAATTTCATTTTGAGCAGCTTCTGCATCATTTTTAATTGTTTGCAACTCTTCTTTTTTAGCCTTAGACTTTATTTCTATATTTTTCGTTTCTTTTAAAACAACATCTAAAGTTTTATGTATGTCTTCTATTTTATTGGCACCAGCAATTTGTTTTGCTGAATTTTCAATGACATTATGGTAGTCATCTGTTTCTTGCGAAAATGATGCTAAGTTATCCATAAATTGTGCCAACATATTCTGTAACTTTGTTTGTGAAGTAACTAATTCTTCTCTAATAGCATTTTGTTTTTCAGAAATTAATTTCAACAAATCTTCCAAATCTTTTGACTTACTTGGATAATCTTGCTTATTGAATAATTCTTTTACTTCTTTTATTTTTGAGTTAATCCATTCATCTTCAAAAACAATTTTGTTAATCCCATCAATAAACACATTTATAACGCTACTTTGATTGTTTGTTTGATTAGCTTCAATAATTTCATTGGACAATTTCAATAAATCATTTGTGGCACTTCTTAATTCATCTTCTTCTGTAGAATTTTGGATTATTTCATTTTTTTCTTTTATTTTTTTTAATTCATCTTCATTTAGTCCATTATATTTCACAACTAAATCAACTATTGTCTTTGAAAAATTTTTAATATCAGTCGTATTTGATAAATTTAAACTTTTAAAGGGATTTTCTTCTCCAAGAATGTTATAGAACAATTCGGCATAATTTTCTGGAGTAGGTGCTTTTTGCTGAACACCTAAAAGTCTTATAGCTTCTTTTGCTGCCTCTTTTGTACTTATTTTCATAATATCTCGTATAGTATTTATAGAATAATTAAAACTCTTTTTAATAAATAGTCAATATTTTAAAACATCTATCTCATATTTTTTTCCTTATACAACTTGTTACAATTTGCTATTGCAATATTTTTAAAAAACATAATTGTCTAAATTGATAAATTTAACAAAAATGACACATATGAAAAAAACTTTTATTCTGTTACCCTTCTTTATATCTGGTTGCACTATGGCTTATTATGAGCCTATAAATGCAACTGTAGGACAAAAAAAACAAGCACAAGTTACATGGGAAATAGTTGAAGACCCCACCAAAATTTGTAAAGAAAAACATAATGTACAAACTCCAGGTATGACACCATTATTAGCTTGCACAGCTTGGCAAGGTTCAAAATGCACCATTTATACCGACACACACCCATCTTATGAACTTTTAGGGCATGAGCTAAGGCACTGTTTTGACCATAATTGGCACGATTAACAAAAGGCACATAATGTGTGCCTTTTGTTTTATAGTTTGTCTAAAAACTCACTAATTAAAGGCATCGGTCTAGATGTTGCTTCACCAGCCTTAGAAGCACTTGTTCCAGCGATATCTAAATGACACCAACCTTTTGATGGGGCAAACTTTTTAAGGAAAATAGCACCGTTTTGTGCCCCAGCTCCCTTACCAATACATAAATTAGCAATATCTGCGACCTTACTATCTAGCATTTCTTCATGCTCTTCCTCCATAGGTAATTGCCAAGCCTTATCTTTAATTATTTCACTTGCTAACTCCAAAGAATTAATTAAGTTTGTATCTTCTGAGAACATACCCGTATGAACATGTCCTAAAGCAACAACACAAGCCCCCGTCAAAGTTGCCATATCTATAGTATATTTTGATTTAAATTCTTTACTATAATGCAAAGCATCTGCTAAAACCAATCGTCCTTCAGCGTCTGTATCTATTACTTCAATAGTTGTTCCATTCATAGCAGTAATAACATCACCTGGCTTTAAAGCTTTTGAACTAGGCATATTTTCGCAACAAGCAAGAATACTTACTAAATTAATTGGCAGATTGTTTTTGGCAGCATATACAACTGCCCCTAAAGATGTAGCGGCTCCAGCCATATCACCTTTCATAGCTCCCATACCTAGAGAAGGTTTAATTGAAATACCACCAGAATCAAAAGTTAAACCTTTACCAACAAAAGTAATGTCATTATTTTCTGATTTCTTACCTTTATATTTGCAAACAATTATTTTAGGGGCTTCTGCTGACCCCTTAGCAACACCCAAAAATGCCCCCATATTTAATTTTTTAATTGCCTTTTCATCCAAGACTTCACATGAGAAATTCTCTTTTTCAGCCAAATTTTGAGCAATATCAGCAAAAACTGAAGGAGTTAAATAATTTGATGGCATATTAACTAATGACTGAACCAATGATTGAGATTCAGCAAGAGCCAAACCCTTATTAAAACCATTTTCTGTAACAATCTTATCACTTATGAAAATATTTCTTATCGTTTTTTGCTCTTCTTTTTTACTTTTCAAGTTCCAATTTTTCTTATTTTCAAATAATATTTTAGAAATTAATAACTTATCATAAATTTTAATATCATCCAAATCCAAGAATATATCTTCTATGCTAGAGGGTATATTAACTAAAGCCTTTGCTATAGAATCTTCTGCCTGTTTAGTATTTAAAGCAAGAAAAACATAATATTTATCCTCATCTTTAAAATTAACACTTGTATTGGTTTTTTGATTTGCCAAATCAAATAATTTTTTTGTTATTTTTTGGTAGTTTTCATTAATATTTACTTTTTTATCTATATTTGTGAATGGCACCAAAATACATTTAGCATTTTCCAAAGTTTTTTTAGTATTTGAAATTAATTTAATAGTTGGGAATTTAAAATCAAAATTCATATCTTACTTTCTCCTTAATAATGATTGAGAGAGTATAGCATGTATTTTTTATTTTTTAAATAGCTTTTTCCCAAGAACTCTTCCTATGTTGTATAAAATATAAGAATTAATAACAGTAACTAAAATATATGACTTAAAAAAAGAAAGGTTATTAACTAATATATCATACAAGCCTAGAGATTTTAATATATCCATTTGAAATTCTATAGGTTTCTTTATTACATCTTCATAATCAATGAAAAGGTTAAACTTATCCCCTAAAAACAAAAGATCAAAAGCAATCGCCATAATTGTTAAATACGGCAATAAAAAAATCAATCCAAATCTATCAAATCTCTTTTTTCTGTTCAATTTTTTCTTTCTTTACGATTAAATTTTCTATTAAATTTTTTGACTTTACTTTTTGTTCTTCATTTTCAAAAATTTTAATAAGTTCTTCACTATTATTCTTTTTAAATCCTAAAGCGATTTTTTTTACACTTCCAAATTCTTCTTTATTAATCTTCTGTAATAGTAACTTAACAATAGAATAGTCTTTTTCTGTTAAATTTTGTTTTCTAGATACAATAGCAAATATTTCATTTATAGATTTTTCACTATTAAACTGAATATATTCTGGAAACTTATAATAAATTAAAGCAGCATCTGGTGTAATTACCATATATTCTTTACTCAATTCTATATGCTGATTTATATCTTCTTTATACTTAATTTTATTTGCTTCTAATAGTGGAATAACCTCACTTAGTTCCAAATCTAAGAAAGATGCTTCAAAAATCTTATTTTTTTCAGATTTAAAGATTGTAAAGTTATTCTCAAACAATTCACTAAGTTGTTTTTTTAGCCACTTTTCTGCTTCTTCAAAAGATACTTCCAAATAAATAGGTGTTAAGATAAAAACCAAACCTTTATTACTAATAGCCGGGGAGAAAAAAAACTTAGGCTTGGATTGTTCTGCCTCTAAAAAGTATTTAAAATTTTCATCTTCAATAATAGAAATTGTTCCTAAATCAGTATTTTCTAATAAAATACCTTTTTTAGAAGCTTTTTCATTTAGAAAATCTCTACACAATATGCCATTAAAGTTTCTATACTTTTTAATAATCTCCCAATCTGAGACATTTGTTTTGTATCCTTTTTCTTTGTAATACCTATTTATTTCTATCTTGGACTGCTCCGAACTTAGCTTTTTCATTTACCAACCTTATTTTTAATTATTTTTAATTTAATTATAATAAAATCAAAAATCAATAGAAGAAACTATCTCATTTAATGATAATGGTTGATAATCTGTATGTTCAACAGACACATTAAAATGTCTCTTACCTAATTTGTATTGATGTATATGCCCATGAATATTTACAACATCTTCGGGTAAAAATTGTTCATCAATAGGATAGTGTGTAACTATAAAATTAACATTTTTATTGTTGAAACTATATGAAAAATCAAACCCCATACAAACAGCATCAAATAAATGATAGTTTCTAAATAAGCATTTATTTTTATCAAAATCATGGTTGCCTAGCACTAATACTTTTTTACCTGGGGCACCTTTTAGTAAATTTTTTGTTAATTCAATTTCACCAAATGCTACATCTCCACAGAAAAAAACCAAGTCATTTTCTTTAATTTTTTTATAATAATTGTTGAGCATTTTCTGGTTCATTTCTGAAACATCTTTAAAGGGACGATTTGCATATTTGATAATATTGTGATGAAAAAAATGTTGATCTGACCAAAAATAAATACACCCATTTTTAGCTAAATTTTCTTTTATTAAAAGAGTTGGGTCTACACCTATTTTTTTATGTGTAGCTATCATTGATATCAGAATATTCTTCTTTATTGGTCTTCTAATTTGCTCGTTCCAATCTTTTTTTTCAGTTTCTAAATATTTTTTATAGATTTCTAAAGTAGGATATTTCATATAAATCCTTGATTATTTAAGATAAAACTTATAATATACTATAAAGCGTAAAAATACAAGATACAATATGAATCTAAAAATGCTCTATTATAATAATACATTGCTGTATTTATCTGCAATTGAAAATAGATTTTCTCTTGTTGAAAGCTTAATTTTAAAGGGATATCCCAAAAATTTAAACGAAATACCTTATAAAATAAGAAGAACAATCAATGTTGAAGAACAAAATAAAATATTAATAAGCTACAATAATGCTTTCAATACAGTTCTTAAACAATTAATAGAAAATTCAAAACACAATCAACTGATAAAGATTTTTTTACAAAATCAACTTAATCAAAACCCAAAGTCAGCAATTAAACTAATTAAACACCACACAGGTGATTGTTTCTTTTATAATAACTTGGAAGCATTTTATATCTTTGTGGACATATTAGGAAAAGAAAATACTTTAGATAATAAATCATTACAATGGTATTGTTATCAAATTTTAAGAGGGAACTCTAGTGAAAATAGTAAGAAAAAACTATTATCTTTTCTTGAAAAAAATAAAATAGATTGGAAAAATGCTGACTTTTGTTTTGAGCGATGTATCAATTTTTCAATTCAACCTAAATATATTGACTATATTTATCAAAAAAGAAAACAAGCACTTGGTAGTGAATCCTCTTTAATTTTAAGAAAAAATATTATTTCTGCAATGAGCAGTGCTTTTATACAAGAAATCAATAGCAATAAAAATATAAATAACCCTATTTTAGAATATTTGGCAAATAAACCTGAATTTACTAAAAAACATCAATATGAAGGATTTTTATGGATATTAAGGAAAGCACTTTTAGTTTATAGTAAAACTTATCAAAATATTCAATATTTGGAAGAGTATTTAATTAACTTATACATTAAACATCCAGACAGTATAATTTATCTATACAAAAACAAAAAGAAGGTTTCACAACTTAAAGATATAATAGATAAGCTTTATTTAAAGCATAAGCTAACAGAATCTTTAAGTGCAAAACCATCTTCAATTAGAAAAGTTAAAATTTAATTATTGATATGCCACATTTGACCCTTTTGAGATTTTGAAGGAATATTCACAGTTGGGAAAAAATCAATCTCAATTAAATCTTCAATTTTATCTACTGGAACAATAAAGTTATCTAATGTGCAAACCCTTGAGCAGTTTTCAGCATTAGATGCCAATGTCTGAGGGAACATGATATTACCATTATCAAGATGTTTAGTCTTTCGTGTAATAACTTGTTTATTAGGAATAATAAAGGCAATAGTATCACCAGTATTTGGATCTAATACAATTTTATAGAGATAGGCAGGAACCCAAACTTCTGAGGCACCAATAGTTTTAGTATTTACATCAAAAATTGGACCCGTAAAAACTACGACCTTTCCTCTTGCCACAGACCACTTACGAACAACACCTTCAAGTTCTGCCCAAATTCCACGGTTCATATTATTACCAACTTGAGGAATCATATTGGTAAGATAAAAACTCTCTTCCATAGCTTTTTCATTAAGCATATCCGCTGCGGGTGCCATATGACCCCTATCAAAACCACTATTGCGATAGTCGTTTAAACTTGCTTGAGCAGGTTGTGGCACTTTAGGATTGGGCATAAAATTATCTACACGCTCAACAAAAGTTGATTTTTGTTGACTACCAATTAAAACTTCAGAAACCCAAATTGGAGTTTTACTAGATGGGTCATATTGAACAGCATAGTTTTGCTCACAAAGAAAAAAAGACCTTTTTTCTACTTTTTCATTTTGACCATTCACCACAGGGATGCCAAAAGGATAGTGTTGAGGACAAGCTCCTTTTCCATCTCCAGCTCTTTGATAATTTCCGTGGTTTACTTTTTTATTTACAGAATCATTGATCTTCTTTGAAGCCTCTTGCATTAAAAAGTTTGAAACAACTCCGCTTTGTGCAGGAGCCGCTAATACTAAACTAAACAATAAAATCGTTAATAGGTTTTTAATTGAATTTTTCATACTACCCTCGTTTTTGTTGAACATATGTTTATTATAATACAACTAACAACAAAAGTACAGTCTTTTTTTACTTTAAATACGATATTTTTACTCGGGTATTTCTTCAGATTCATAACTCTTTTTTACACTAGAGAATCTCTCATTTAGCATATTCGTCATTAATTGATTTTTAGCGGCTGTTGTAGCAGCAGGATATATCTTACCATTTAGTAATTTACCACTATTCTTTACGGAAAATGAAGCATATAAATCTATGTTTCCTATTCCTTTTTTACTAATCATTATTCTTTCTTCTTCTTGATACTGATAATGTTTTATTTCTACAATTAAGTCAGTTTCAAATTTACTATAGTTATTTGTAGGGTCGCTGATAACTTGTGATTTTATAAAATCTTGATTTACTTCAATTACTGATTTAAACTTAAACCAACCATTTTCTGAAATTGGACTAACATCCTCGCCTAAAATAATGTAATACTTATCATTTAAACCTATGATGTATCCACCTAAAAAATCAAAAAATTGTTCGTTTTGTGTTTTTTGTAAAAATCCATGTCCAACAAATTTTATTTCTGTGTATAGGTCATTTACTTCTTCACAAAAAGCAAATAAACTTCCCCATTCATTTTTAATTGCTGTTGTTACATCAAAATTGCTAAACTCTTGAGCAAAAAACATAATAAAATCTCCTTTAAAAATCATATTTAATTAAAATATATTGTCAAATATGTTGAACTTTCATTTTAAGGTGGTAAAATATAATTATATTATTTCAAAAAGAGGGAACACATGGACAAAGAATATCACATTACCTATTCTATTGACAACTTAACTAACGGAGCAAAGACTGCTGGTTTTAAGGTTCAAAGAATGATGACTGCTGGTGGAGCAGAGTTTATTTCAAAAGATGATGATTACGATGGTTTTATTGATATTGTTTTTCATTACTATGGAAATTATCCTAAATTAGCAGACTTAACAAACAATACCATTAATACTTTTAAAAACAATGAGGCTCGTTTAAGTGTTATTGTTTACCAACATACTCCTCAAGTATTGGTTGATATTCAAGATGTTAAAGACTTAGATTCTTTCAATAATTTCCTTAATGAATTGGCTAACAAAAATAAAGCTCTTTCTGTAGAGAAAGATCAAAAAGAAGATAATATGTTATGTATTACTTTCAATAAAACTGCTGATAGGATATCTTTCCAAACTGACTATTCATCAAAAGCTGAAGTTTATATGAAAAATGGTCAAGATTCTGTTGTTATTCACCCAACTTGGGAAGATGTCACATTATTACAGAAAAATAATGCTGAAGAAAACAAAAAAAACAATAAATATGGTTATTAATTAACTAAAACAAAAAAACCCCCAACGGGGGTTTTTCTTTGGGCTCATTATTATTTTATCTTTTTTTCTTGAGTATCCGCATCTAACTCTTGCATAAATAATCGTAAATTATTTACTTGTGTTACTTGATATTTATTTGGAAACTTATTTACTTCAGCAATAAATCTAGTTACATTTTCTTTATAAGAAGTCGCTATTGTTTTCTTCTTATCCTCAAATCCATCTTGAATTCCTGAATAAATTTTAGCTAATATAAGAATTTGTTGTTCTATTGGGAAATGCCACATTTTAGCGTTTAATTTATCCAAATCAATTTGTTTTTTACCGTAGAAATCTTCAATAAAACTATATTTATCTACTACACCACCATGAGAGAATATTTGTCTAATTAATAATCCTTTATTTATTCTTGATAAGAACAATAAATATGGTTGAGGATATTTTCTAGGATCTCTTACATATTCTAAGAAAATCATTTGTAATTCTTCTACAAGTTTAAGATATTTCTTATTATGAATAAGCTCTTTAATAAACATTCTTTGTGTAGCACATGTTTGAATGTCTCCATTAATAGCCACAAAATTAGGTGGTATTAACTTATTATTCAACATATCTTTGTGTAAAAAATACTGAATCGCAAGAGCAGAGAAAAAAACTCCAACTAGTTGTTCGTCTCTAGCTAAAAGTTCCTGCGCCACTTCTTCAGTTTGTGTACTTGTTGTTTTTTCTGTTTTGTTTTCTGCCATTTTTTTTATCTCTCTTTTCAAATAAATAAAAATAAAATCTATAATTGTCAAGATATAATATTTTATTAAAAAACCTTATATTTGCCTTATTTTAAAATATTTGGTATTTAAATCAAAAAATATGATATAATATTTTATTACACAAATCAAGAAGGAACTTTTATATGAAAAAACAAATAGAATGCTCATTTTGTGGTAAAAAAGAACATGAAGTTAAGCAATTGATTTCTAATAACCAAGAAGGTAGCAATCTTGTTTATATATGCGATGAGTGTATTTCTGAAGCACAACAAATGATGACCCCAGAAGATAGCCCTCCTAATATTACAATGGAAGGAGCCAATCCTACACCAAAAGAAATTGTTAACTTTTTAGATCAATATGTTGTTGGGCAAGAAAAAGTTAAAAAAATGTTAGCTATTGCTGTACACAATCACTACAAAAGATTAAATAGCAATATCTCTAAAGATGTTGAAATTTCTAAAAGTAATATTTTAATGATTGGACCGACTGGCTCTGGGAAAACACTATTAGCACAAAGTATTGCTAAAATGCTAAATGTTCCTTTTGCTATTTGTGATGCTACCAGCTTAACACAAGCTGGATATGTTGGAGACGATGTAGAAACTATTCTTCAGAAATTGATCTCTGATGCTGATGGTGATGTTGAAAAAGCACAACGTGGTATTATTTTTATTGACGAAATTGATAAGATTGCAAAACGTGATGCGGGTGCCTCTATTACAAGAGATGTTTCAGGAGAAGGTGTTCAACAATCATTACTTAAAATTTTAGAAGGTACTCAAGCACGTATTCCAACATCTGGTAGCAGGAAACATCCTCAAGCACATGTTGAGTATATTGACACCACTCAAATTCTATTTATTTGTGGTGGTGCATTCGTTGGAATTGAAAAACTAATAGAAAAACAAAATAAAGATTCAACCATTGGATTTACCAAACAAAAAATGACCGAACAAGACCAACAAGTTAAGGAATTCGCTCAAAAGATGAATCAAAAAGTTTCTCCTGAAATTCTAAGTCAATTTGGTTTGATTCCAGAATTTATTGGTAGACTTCCAGTTCTTTGTGTCTTAGAAGAACTAAATGAAAAAGCTCTTAAGAATATTCTTACAGAACCCAAAAATGCCTTAGTAAAACAATTTAAGGCTCTTTTTCAATTAGAAAATGTTGAATTGGAAATTACTGAAAATGCAGTTGCTCAAATTGCTCATTTAGCATACCTTCAAAAAACAGGAGCTAGAGGGCTAAAAGCAATTATGGAAGAAATATTTGCTGAAAAAATGTATGAGCTTCCAGAGTTAAATGGACAAAAAATTACTCTAAATGACATTTATAGCTTTAAGTAATCTTTAGTTCATAAGTTACTTTTTTAGAGTATCCCCTTAGATATATCAAAGCATTTTTGGGGATACTATTAAAATACAAAACTTCACCGTATTCATCTTCAGGCTCTAATTCACAACCATATTTATTTATAACTTCTATTATTTTTTCAATGGAAGTACCAGTAAAATCTTCCATATGTTGAATTGAAGATTTATTGGCAGAAAAAATTATTTTCTTTTGACCATCATCTGGAAAATATACTGCCCAATATTGAACATTATCTAGTTCTAAAAAGCATCCAATTAGTTCATCTGATATAAAATTATATTCAATATTTCTCATGTTATTCTCCTCGAACTAAAAAAACCATCAAAAGATGGTTTTTTAGGTAAGCCAAAAACATGATTGATGCGATCACACACGAGCTATCTTATATTGGTTTTTTAACTAATTGGGAATTTAACAAAACTAATAGTAGGATTTTAAACTACTTTTGGCTTACAAATAAATATTATATTAAATTTGAAAATTGTCAAATCAAATTAATCTTTATTACGTAATTGCTTATTTATATAGTTTTTTTCGTTTTCTATATTCTTTAATATTAAAACTTCTGGATTATCTATAGATAAAAATTCAATTGTATTTTTAAGCCAAGCTCTTTCAAAAACAGCGCCACCTTGAATAGCATAATTTATTAAAATAATAGATTTTTCTAAATTGTTTAATGCTAGATAAAAATCTACTATCTCAGATATTTTCTTTCCTAAATCATTCTCTTTAAATTCACATATTTCCTGTGTTATTTTCTTTACACACACTATAAACAATCCTTCTTCCATGCTAAAAGCTAATGTTTTTATGAAACAATACTGATAATATTGCTTGTCAAAACATCCTTCACCTTTAGCATAAGACAGCATTTCCCAAATCTGATTGATTACATTGAAGTTTTTTTTCGTCTGTATCTCCGAGAATAAAATGTCTATATCTTTTTTAATTAGTTCTTTCATTGCTTTATTTTTTTTAAATACTATGATAAAATCATCTAAATATTTAACCACTATTATAGGATTGTCAAATAATGAAAGCAAAATACATTAGAATTTTTAGTGATATACATCTTGATTTTGATATCCCTCAAAAATTAAAGAACTTTGACCCAAATTATGGAATTTGGACTCCAACTGCCATGTCTAAAGATAAAGAAACGATTCTTATCTTAGCGGGGGATATTTGGCATGCTAAAAAGCCTTTCAGCTTTATGGGATTTTCTTGGTTCAAGAAGATTTCTCAGCAATTTCATAGTGTCATTGTATTATTGGGAAATCATGATTTCTGGGGTGGAAACCTAAAAACAGAATATGATTCTTATGAAAGGTTTATTTCATTACAAGAACTTAACAATGTGTATTTACTTCAAAACAAAACAATTAAATTTGATGGAATCAAATTTGTTGGAGGTACACTTTGGACAGATTTTAATGGTAAAGACCAAGAAACTTTTTATAGTGCCGAAACTACTATGAATGATTATAAATATATCAAAAATGGTTTAACTTTTTCTAAGTTAAAGCCAGGGCATATTTATGACCATTTCCATACCACATTAAACTACATTAAGAGTAATATGACTAAAGATTCTGAAACAGAAAAACTTTGGGTTTTAACACACCATGCTCCTAGTTTTAAGTCTATTCATCCAGAATATAAGGATGATGGATTTTATTTAATGAACGGTTTGTATGCTAGTGACTTAGAATATCTTATGCATCCAGAATCTGATATTCAAGTTTGGGTTCATGGACATTGCCATCACTATCAAAACTATAATGTTAATAACACTAGAATTATTTCAAATCCTAGAGGATACATCTTTGAAAACACAGGCTATAATGAAGAACTTTTATTTAATTTTAATGGCGAAATTGTATCATAAAGTTGAAATATTCTTTAAATATGCTTAAATAACAAAAAATATAAGGGATATATATGGATCTATTGTTTACCATCTTGGCTTTTTTAGTTTTGATTGGAATTATTGTAGCAGTTCACGAAGGTGGACACTTTTTAACAGCGATTTGGTGTAACATAAAAGTAATGGAATTTTCCATTGGTTTTGGCCCTAAAATTTTTGAAAAAAACATTAAAATCAAGAAAGACTCTGTTCTATTTACTCTGAGAATGTTACCACTTGGGGGCTTTGTAAAACCTCTTGACCAACAAGGAATACCCGAAGAAGAATGGGAAAAAATTTCTCAAGAAGACAAACAAAGAACCTTCAAAAATGCTCCAAGATATAAAAAAGCCATTATGGTTTTTGGCGGACCATTTTCAAATTTTATTTTAGCATTTGTCATTTATTTATTTGCCTCCACTATTGTTGGCAACCAAGGTTTACCTCCAACTATATCCGATATATCTAAGGACAGTGCTTTTCAAACGAGTGGAGTAAAAATAGGTGATACTATAAAATCTATAGACGGTAAAAATGTCTATTTTTCTAATGAAGCGCAAACCCATATTATCAATGCTGCTTTTAGTGGCAGTAAAATCACAATAGAAACAGAACAAGGCAATACACACAATGTAGATTTTTCCAACTTTAAAATGTACGATGTTGATGAATCAATTGTTGATAAAATTGGCTTATTTTTCCAAGGTAGAAAAGGTGAAGTAAAAATTAATCAGATTATGCCAAATAGTGCCGCTGAAAAAGTTGGGCTGAAAGTTGGAGATATTATTTTATCTTTAGACTCCACAAAAGTTGATGAATTGGAACAAATATTTAAAACTGTGAAGACATCTCCAAAAGAAACCTTTGAATTGACCATAAAAAGGGGAGAAAGCATTCAAAACTTATCAATAAGTCCAACCATTCATACTGAAAATGGCAAAAATAGTAGACTTATGGGGGTTATCTTAGAAGTTCCAAACACTAATCTTAAAAAGGTTAACTTAAACTTTTTTGAAGGGATTGAACACTCTTTTTATAAACTATACACTTCTACCTGGACAACAGTTGTTTCTATTAAGAAATTAGTTTTTGGAGAGATTTCTACTAAAGCAATAGCAGGACCAATCTCTATCGCAGATTACTCTGGTAAATCTGCTAAAACTAGTTTTTATACATACCTATTAATGATAGCCAGTATATCTATAGCAGTTGGGGTATTTAATTTATTACCTATTCCTATGCTTGATGGTGGACATTTAACACAATACTTAATTGAATCAATAATGAGAAGAGACTTTAGTCCCAAGCAAATAGAAAGATTCCAATATTTTGGCATTGTTACAATGACCAGTTTCTTTTTGTTTGCTATAGTTAATGATATAAACCGATATTTTGAATTTTTCTAATGACAGAAAATATTGAATTAATAGTTGCTGATAAAATTAAACAAGTTGTGGATAAGCTAAATGCTATTTACAACTTTAACATGAGTAACCCAAAATTTTATTGGGATGTAAATGGCACTACGGCTGGCTTAGCTAAATCAAAAACGATGAGTGTTCATTTTAATTTAAAACTAGCCAAACAAAATTGGGATGATTTTATCAATAATACAGTTCCTCATGAAGTTTGTCATATCGCCGCTTGGCAATGGGCAAAATTTTTCAAAAAACCAATTCCAAAACCTCATGGAGCCTGTTGGAATTTAATGATGAGAGAAGTTGGTTGTAAACCTACTAGAACTCATGAATATGATGTTACAGAAGTAAAACGAAATTCTAAAAGATATCTTTACGATTGTGGATGTTCTGAGAAAACAGAAGTTTCTACAGTAATTCATAATCGCATTAAAAATGGTAGAATTTATCAATGCTTAAAATGTAAGCAAAGACTTACAAATGGAACATTGAAATTAACTAAATACTTTTCAAAATCAAGCCCTAATGGAACCACTCAAACAAAAGATACATTATCCTAAAATTGTGGTATAATATCATTTTTGAAAAAATAGGATTATCATGGAAGCTATTATTAATAAAAAAGCAAAATTTAATTACTTTTTGGAAGACTGTTTTGAGTGTGGTTTTGTTCTACAAGGCTGGGAACTCAAGCCTATGCTTAAAAGAAAAGTGAATCTAGACATGAGCCATGTTATTGTTAAAGATGGTGAAGTTTTCCTTTTGAATTGTAATATTACACCAGAAAGCACAGCAGACTTATTTAATAAGCCTGATTCAACTCGCACCAGAAAGCTACTTTTACATAAAAAGGAAATTATGCACCTTATTGGTAAAGTTGAACAAAAGGGATACACTATTGTTCCTCATAAAATTTATAAAAAAGGTTCTAAATTTAAAATTGAAATATGCCTAGCAAAAGGTAAAAAAACTCATGATAAGCGAGAAACTGTTAAACAAAGAGATTGGGAAAGAGAGCAATCATCAATTTTAAAAAGGAAAAATAAATAATGAAAGAATACAACATCACCTACACTGATACCTTTATTAGCATTAACAAAGAGCTAGTTCTAAAGTGGGTAGCACAACATATAGGATTTGGAGAATTGTGCTTACGCTTTGATAAAAACTCTGGTAAGGTTTGTATTGATTCTGAGAGAATGGGTCGTGATTTTGTAAAAGCAGTTTTAAACAAAATGGTTGATAACTCAGTATTTGTTGACTTTGAAAAGCTGACTAAAACTACTAAGTCACTTAATTTAGAAGAAGCAAATTCATTATTTTCTTTTGAAGATCATATAATTCTTTTACCATTCTATATTGAGCAAGATGCTGAATTAACACAGTATCGTTGGCACTTAAGTAAAAATAATGTTATTAATGTTTGGTTGGAAGGTAAAGAAGAAAATATATTTTCCTTATCTCAGAACATACAAAAAAACAAAACTTTTCCTAAAAATTTCAAAAAAGCTGAACTATGGACTTGGAATATTGAAGATAAGTAATTAAATTGTTGGTTTAAACTTCTCTTCTGCAATACTTTGCAAGTATTCCCCTTCTTTCATTTCTTCTTTATTTTCAATTAAAAAAGTCATAAACTTTTTAATTGTTGATTCCACCTTTAGTTCCTTAGAAGCATCAGATATAAAAACATTACTCTGCATATCTTCTAGCATTTCTAAAATAAGCATCCATTTTTTCTCATCATCTGCTGAACGAACTGCTTCTTTTATAATTAGAGATGTCTTCTCAAATGCATAATGTGGAGAACAATTGAATAGGAAATCAGCCTCATTTAAAATCTTCTTTAATCTGTTTACTTTTATACCAAAAGCTTCAGCATCTTTTTTCTCTAAATAGTCTTTTGTAACTTTTAATTGTCCTTCTATAAATTCTGTAAAAAGAATCATCTCACAAACTAAATGTTCAAACTGTATAGGGCTTAAAGTAACTATATTTTCAACGAATAGTGAATTATTCTTCCACCAATTTTTAAAATACTCAACAGATAAAGTTTCTAATTCAAAAGGAGTTTTGTTAGATCTTCCTAAATGTCCTGCATCATGAAACGTAGCAGCAAACAATAGTATCACCATTGACTCAAAGTATTTTTCCTCAGTTTTTGAAATCTCTTTATCTGCAAAGAAGGCAGCAGTCCAAATAACCTCAGCCAGATGATAGTGATTGTGATATGGATTTTTATTTATAAATAAATTTTCATGATCCCCCAATATTTCCATTACCTTTAAAAGTTTCTCATCTAATTTTAAAAGTTCAAAAGAAAGTTGCCACGCTTTTGATATTGGTTTTTTTGATTCTCTAATGGCGGCAACACCATTGTGAAATTTTGCTATACCCATTTAATTTTCCCATTTTTATTATTATTATTTTTGATATCTATAACAAAAAAAATAATTTTTTGTCAACAATGAATATTTTACAAACCTTCAAAACCCCTTTCTTATTTGGCTTTTGACAGAAAAATATTTTTTACATATACTTTTATACAATTGAGGATATGTATATGAAAAACAAAATATTGCTGTTTTTATTTTTAGGAATTATTTCACAATCAGTGTTCGCACAAGAAAATTACTTATGGAACTTTTCCTACGATATGAAAATTAAATCAATCAAATTTAAAACGGAAAGTAATGAGCGTAATGATTTCTTAAAAGAAAAGATTAATAATATATTAAAAGAAAATCACCAAGTTTGTGCCAGCAACAATAAAGATGTCAAAAAAGAAATTAAAAAACTTTTCCCAGGGTGTAACTTTTATTACGAAAACAATGACAATCAATTTACTAGTAATATTTCCTGTGAAAACTTAGATTACTCAATGATGTTAAAACCGAGAACACAAAATGACTTTCGTGGAACCATGTCACTTGAAACCTCAACAGAAGAATTTGATTTGAATGCTTCAGGATCTTTATTTCTAAAAAGAGGAAAACCTTGCAATTAACCACAAATATTTTATATTAGAAAATAGTAGTTTTATAATAAAAGGGAACAAATGTTAGGTATTAAAATTTTTGACAACGACTCAGAAGATAATTTAAATAATATTTTCAATTTAGCAATAAACGAACATCTGGCAATAGAAATAGCACTATATAACCATCATCAAGAATCGTTTTTAAACTTAGTTTCAAACAATCCTCTTTATAAACAAATTAAAGATAAAAGTATACACTTAGATTATAGAAAATATCTTGTAAACAACATTAGAGAAGATAAATACTATAAAGCTTTTGAGGAAGAGTTAACAATTGCTAAAAAACTAAATATTTCAAAAGGTGTTATACACTATCAAACACCAAAGAACTATCAAATACATATAGAACAATTTAGTAAAGAAAATTTAATTCATAATTTAACTATTCTTCACAGAAAAGGGAAGGAAGAGAAGTTTACTTTTTATATAGAAAACACTTTTATATATCAGCAAAGACACCCAATAAATAATTTAACATCTCACAGACTTTTATGGGATACTATTTTGGAATTAAATTATCAAGATTATTTAGGCATTTGTTTAGATTGGGGTCATGTAAAAGCTTTTACAGATGACTCTCTAACCGATTGGTTGGATTTTGTTAGGTATCTAAAAAAGAACAATCTTCCTGTTTACATGCATGTCCATGATAATAATTCTAAAAAAGACCAACACTTAAGCCTAAAAGAAAGTGTTGAAATGAACTTAGTTCAGCACAATCATAATAAAGATAGTCAATTTATAGATATTTTAGCTAATGTATCTAAGGAATTTAAAAATGACACATTAATTTTAGAATATGGTAGTGAAATTGCTATTGAACATTATTTGTGGACTAAACAATATTTGGAAAAACAATGATGTCTAAAATCTTAATAGAATTAGTTCCAAAAACTTGTTGGTTTACTAATGTTAGATCACAAGTTTCTTCCAATGATTGGGATTTACTGAGAAAAGAAGCCTATAAAAAATATGGGCATAAATGCTCTATCTGTAATGGTAAAGGCAGAATGGAAGCCCATGAAATTTGGCATTATGACGATAAGCATAAAATTCAAAAACTTTTTGAAATAGTAGCTGTGTGTAATCAATGCCACCAATTGTACCATCTAGGATTTTCCAGTATTAATGGGACATTCTCAAAAACTAAATCTTGGCTCAAAAAAATCAACAACTGGACTGAAGGAGAAACTAATGAATATATTAGTATAGTTTTTGATATTTGGAATCAGAGATCTCAACATCAATGGGACATAGATCTCTCATTTTTAGATGCCAAAAATATTGCTTATCAAAAAATTCCTAAAGAAGAAAGATTTGCTTTTTTGAAAAAAAGTTTTAAAGAAATGAAATAATTTATAAAAAAACAATGATTCTAATAGAAAAAAAGGTTAAAGTTGCTCAATTTGAATACTTAATTAAAAAGAAGTATAGAATCTATGGGTTTAAAAAAAGTCAATTTTTATCCAATAAGAGTAGCTATCAATCTAATGTAGATTTACTTCTAGCATCAAAGAACAGTCAGCCCACTATTAGAAATTTTGACTTAATATGTGAAATCAAAACAAGAGAAGAGTTAATAAAGCATATTACTCATCAAGCAATTATAGTTGAAAATGAAAATGAAAACAAAAAGTTTTTTTTAGATTTTTTATTTAAAAACCTGCCGTTACAAAAAACAATAATAAAAAATCATCATTTTTTTATTCATAACTTTAAATTAACCAATTACTTTAAAGACTTCTTGAATCATAAACATTTTAACGATATAAAAGACTTTAATAACTACTTTAGGAAAACATTCACTAATTCATTTTGGACAATACACTCTATTGAATTAAAAGAAATGAATAATATTTTACTTGCTAAATGGGGTTATGAAAATACATTTAAGTTTTGGTTGAACTTTTTAAAAACTAGAAAAAACCAAATTAACGACCCTAAAAACTCAATAAAAATATACAATTTCTTAATTGAAACCTACAAAGAAGATGAATATAAACTTTTAAAGTTTGCTAATTTCTTTAAATATTTACATGCCAAATTTGACGAACCAATTATTAATATTTTTGAAGAAGAAACCAAATATTCTATTCATATTTCTGTTAACTTAAAGAAAATGGTAGACAGCTTTTTTATTGATAATTATCTGACATCAAATTATTATGACAAATTAGTATCTTTAACAGAGGCATTGGTAGCACACCACTCATTAGATAGGTGTGATATATTCAAAAGAAGAAATATTATAAATCTTGGATTTTATCAGAATGAGAATACATTAAACGAACAAGATGTTAAAGATCTTATTATTGATTTCTTTAAACATTTAAAAGAAAATCACGTTAATATTAATAATGAATATCAAATTAATAAATGGATAACCTATTATTATTTTAATAAACAAATACCTAAGAATGATTTAAAAAATAAAGTTATCAAAATATAGTGATTTGATTTATATTAAAAGTTTGTTATTCTTATAATATGTTGGAGAATATTTATGCAAGGTCAGCTTTTTACCAGAATATATAATCACAAGAAAGATGATTTTGTTGATTTATTCTATAAAAACTTTGATGGTGATATTATCAAATTCAAAAAGGATTTAAAATCTCAATGTAGTAACTGGGAATACTTTGCTGAACAATTACAGGCAGATGTAGTTAACTCTGAATTTGATTTTCAAAGGCTCATGTATTGGTTTGAGGACTTAGAACATCATTTAGCAGTTAATAAGTTTTTCCCTAGTTTAGAAAACTTTAGTTCATTATTTGTAATGAAGTCTTTTACCAACACTCATATAACACCCACCTTTACAAAACAATCTAAAAGAGAACTTGAAGAAATGGGATACAATAAACCTAACTTAATTGGTGTTCTTAACGGAAATAACATTTCCTTCTCAAACAAATTTATTGATATACTAGTTACACCAAAAGAAGTGAACCCAAAAGAATTTAAGATTGTTAGAATACAAACTCAAGATGATTATGGAAACTCAGTATTCACAGATGTAAAAGTAAGGAAGTTTGATAGAAAAAAATTTTTATTCAACGTCCTTACTCTTCCTGAATTTTGGAGAAACTTTCACTTTGTTTCTAGAAAAAAGAAAAATGATGGTGCGATAAAACATCCAGCATATGAGCTAAATAAATTACTTAATTCTTTCTATACACCTAATAAAAATTTTACTATTGGCAATATAATTGGAAAGAACAAAAAAGAAATATTTGAAAATATAAAATCTAATGCACCTTTAGATTTATCTGTTTCTAGTTTTGCCATGCATTTATTCTTCAGTCAGCCTGGCTTAGTTTTACCGTTAACAGCAAGAGAAAAAGAGTGGAGCAAGAATAAAGAACCAGAAATGACCATCAGTATTAGTCATAATGAGGTTAGCTTAATAACTGTTAACTATAGCTCTCACAGCCAAACCAATAAAGAGACATTAGAAGAGTTTTCAGAAAGTTTTTCCGAAAGAGAACAATCTTTTGCTAGGCATTTTGATTTAGGACAATACTCTGGTGGACAATATTTACTTACTACATCAGAAGAGTTTGCTTTTGTTTACGAGACAAATATGATTGAGCTTTTTGACTCTTTATCTAAATTAGATAAACAAGCAAATACTTAATTCATCTTTTTATTTAAATAGTGTTCAATGTGAATTTCTCCGACCAATATTTTAATTAATAAATCTCCAGAAATAAAAACCATATTCTTTTCAAGTTTAACAGTATTTTTTGCCTTATCTCCAGTTCTTCCAGTGTGGGCAAAAACACCAAAAACATAACCCTCTTGCTTTACAATAGAAGATAACTCTTCAACATGTTTATTATTTATATAACCTTTATATCTTTTTGACTGAACTACTACTTTACCTTGTTTAATACTAAATACACCATCTATACCACCATCATTACTATAACTTTTGTTTCTTATTACTCTTATGTTTGAATTTTCAATAGCAGTAAGAACCAACTCTTCAAAAACATATGGGTTTATTTTTCTTAAATAAAGAAGAGCCTTCCCACCACTTTTTTTATCCGCATAAATTTCTTTTATTTTGATTAATACTTTTTTAGCTTTTTTAATTCTATACAAGTGAACCCATTTCCCTATTAAGGAAATTCTATTAATTATTCTAGAAAACCACTTTATTATTTGCATACTAAATCTTTATTTTTTTCTGGTTTGTGGTTGGATTCTTTTGGGAAAGAGCTACTTTCATGTCTTCTGCTGCAATATAGTAACTAATTTCTTCAGACATTTGTGGTATATTTTTATTAAAGAAATCGTAGAAAAAAGATGATGAATTACCTTTTGTTTCACCTATATTTCCCCTATTCCAAACTGAATTTGATTTTGAAAATAATTCTTTAACATATTTATTATGTTTTGCCATACTTTTAATCATTTTATAGACAGCAGCATAATTATCATGATCTTTTCTAAATTTAGAGTTATTTTCATTCAAAAAATCTAAAAAAACTTTAATGTTTTTATAATTTTTAAATGATTCTTTAGGGAGTGATTCCATTCTATATAATGTTGCTTTATCTTGAGATTTGTTAGAATAGTTAGCATTTAGAACATTAACTAAAACATCTTTATGCATGTATGCCTCTGGTATTTGTTCTACAAAACCCATTTTTGATAATAACAAGCAAACATTTTCATCTTTTTTTAATTCCATTGGAATATAGCTATAAAAAGTACTAATAACACCAGAGTAAGAATCTTTTTTGATTCCTTCTGATAATGAATATAAAGCTGTTAATGTAATTTCTTTATCACATCTTTGATCATCACTCAGTTTTCTATAAGAATTATAATCTTTCTGTAATATAGAAATAATTAATTCTTTATCCTTTGGAGCATCTAATTTAAACCAAGTTAACGAAAAATTATCTAATTCATATAAAAACTCTCTTAAACTTTCGTCTTTTGGAGCCTTTTCAGATACTCCCCTAGTGAAAAATCTTCCTTCAGTGTTTTGAATAATTTTCTTTATGAGAGGGTAGTCTTTTATAAAATTATCTTCACCCAATAAATTAAAAATCTTTTCAACATCATTTTCTGATGAAACTCTTTCTAAAATCTTCTTTGCTAGTGGAATATTATTTTTTTCCTCTGGATTTATTTTATAGAAATTCAACAACACATCAGCACTATCATTGTATCTATTATTTTCTTTTATTACATCAAGGACATTTAGTAATAATTCATTATTTTCTTTAAATGAATGATAATCTAAGTCCCCTAGTAATTTTTTGAAACTATAAAAATTATCCTTAGCTAAACTAGCCAATAAGTTTTTATAAGCATAATAAGAAGTATCTTTATTCATATAAATTAATTTTATTAACTTATATTATACCATATTAATAATATTATTAAAGATTTTGTTTATTTTTTTTGTGTTTTGCCCACAAAACATCATCTGCTTCTGGATTGGTCAGTAATATACAATCAACAGGACAAATATAGGCACATTTTGATTCTCTATTAAACTCAATACATTCTGTACATTTGTTAGCATCTATATTATATGTTGAATCATTCCCAAATTCTCCTTTTGGACCATATTCAATAGAAATTCCACGGTCAGGACACTCTGTTATGCATAAACGACAATCTATACATTCTTCATTATTAATTGTGAACATATCGCACTCCCTTTAGTATACAAATAGTCCTTATAATTACTAAGTCAATTATTATTTTTTGATGTTTATCAATTAATTTTTAATTTTTTATCTAAAGACTTTCTGATTAGAGAATAAGAAGCATCAAGATCTTCTTTTTTAATTAAACTTTCAATATCCTTCCAATTATTCACCAAATTATTCCACTCTTTAGAAAGAGATTTTAAATCTTCCAATCTATCTTTAGCCTCTGGTACAGCTTCAAAAAACTTCATACAACGATGAAAATCACCATTATCATGAGGCCAATTAATCTCTATATTTCCATCATAATCTTTCATATCCTTAAATCTATGATGATTTATTAAATTAGGGAATAATGTAGCACAAACAGTAGCTGAAGATAATCCAACTCTACCATTTTCCAACCAATCTAACGCCTTTTTCTCTACTTCATCATTAGACATTAAACTTTTAATTTTAATCTCATTTTCAGCAGTGGATTTATCTGCAAATGTTTTTAGGACACCTTCATGAATTACTCCATAGTATTCATATGTTATTTTTTCATTAGATGTATCTTTTAATTTAAATATTTGTTTCTCTAAAACTAAAGCAAAATTTATATTTTTATTTTTTACAAAATCAACTTTCTCTTCTTCAGAAAAATCAATTTTATTATTTAGAAAAACAAAACAATAATTCATAATATCATCTAAGTATTTTTTATTGAATTTTTTCTCTACTAGCTGAAAAGCTTTTCCCATTTTTTCAACATCAATTCCATTTGATTCAATTTCTAATTTATTTGCTAATTTTTCAATATTATAAAATTTCATTTTATTTCCTTAGTTTTTAAAATTATAGCACAATTAAAAAGGGACTCAATGAGTCCCTTTTATTTTTCTTAGCCAATTTTAAACATTGTGTTTATGTTTTTTATTAGCCACAACAACTTCGTCAATCAAACCATATTTTTTAGCCTCTTCTGAACTCATGAAATTATCACGTTCACAATCACGTTCAATTTCTTTAATAGTCTTGCCAGTATTAGAAGCAAGAATACGGTTTAACATTTCTTTGATGCGAAGCATTTCATTCATATGAATTTGCATATCTGTTGCTTGTCCTTGCATTCCACCAAGAGGTTGGTGAATCATAATGCGAGAATTAGGTAAGGCACGACGCTCATCACCAGAAGATAGCAAGAAAGCACCCATAGAAGCTGCTTGCCCCAAACACAAGGTATGAACAGGAGCCTTAACAAACTTCATGGCATCATAAATTGACATACCAGCAGTTACTGAACCACCAGGTGAATTAATATAGAAATTAATTGGCTTTTCAGCATCCTCAGACTCTAAAAACAACATTTGGGCAACAACCAAATTAGCAATTTGATCATTGACAGGACCAACTAAAAAGACAATACGCTCACGAAGCAAACGACTAAAAATATCATATGCACGTTCACCACGATTGGTTGATTCAATAACGATAGGTACCATAAAAACTCCTTTAAATTTCAAGATTCAGATTGTAACACATAATTTGTTTTTCTGTCAAAAAAAAGAACCAAATTGGTTCTTTTTTTAATGTTTTGCTTTTGCATCTGGTGGTTTTACTTCTGATACATTAGCTTTATTTTCTGATGGCACTGTCTCACTTGTTTTACTAGCCGTATCTACAGAATTTTTTGTGGGTTCTACAATTTCTTCTTCTTTTACAGATTGGACTTGCATGTTATTCTCTCTCATATACTCATCCATTGTTTTCCAACCATCAAAAACAGCTGACTTAATAGCCTTGGGATTAGATTGATAACATTCTTCAATACTTTTCCCAGCCTGCTTGCAACCAGCACCTACTGCATTAGCATTTTTAATTTGTTTTTGTGCTTCAACTTCACCATTTAAATCTAAATAGTCACAACCAGTTAAAGCAAAAACAATTGGAGCCAAAACCAATAACTTTTTCATATTTTATCCTTATTAATTACCTAAACAGCCACCAGCCATATCACCACCAGCTTGAGCACCAATACTTGCTCCAATTGCTGTAGCAGCCACTTGACCATCACCCTTGCCAATTTTAGAACCTAAAATACCACCCGCTAAAGCACCAATAATTTGACCTCCATTAGTAGTTCTACACCCAGAACCCACCACACCGCCTACTGCACCACCTACAGCAGCCGCAGCAAGTCTTCCATTCCCTTTTCCAACTTGAGCACCAATCAAACCACCAGCAACTGTACCAATAATAGCACCCCCAGTGTCTCCTCCAGACCTTTGATATTGAGGTTGTTGCTGAGGAACTTGTCTATAATAATATCCATTATGATAGACTAATTGTTCTTGTTGTGGGGCATATGTTGTGTTTGAATTTGGATATGTAGTGCAACCTGACAATACCAATAAACCCAACATTGATAATCCAATAATTGATTTTTTCATTTCATTCTCCTTGTGCTTAAGTTAGCCAAAAACTTACTAAACACAGCAATTTTAACATGATTTTGGTAAAAATCAAAGTATTTGTCAATTATCAATAATTTACTAATTTTGTTTCATATTGTGAAATTCTTTGATTTTAAAATTATTTGATTATAATAAAAGTATCACAATAAAAACAATTATGAATAAAGCAACTCATTTAGAACTTTTAAACTTTGATAAATCTTTTATTAACTCAGTATTGTCATACAGTGTTTATTCCGATAGACAATGGGCTGTTGATTTTAATGAAGAATTTTCTTCTAAAGAAAAACAACAAGAATTTTTAGAACAAGCAGGTTTAAATAATTATAATAATATTGATTTAAAAAAAACCTATGAAGTATTTTTGTCATTATTTTCAAGAGAAACTTTTGAAAAAGTTAATTTAGCAATCCCAAAACAAGGAACTGCTTATGGTTATAAAGATTCTGATTTTAATTTTACATATGAAAATGGAAATTATGTAGCACACAACAATATTGCGAAAGCAAGTGTTTTTAGAAGTAAAAATTCAGATGGAACATATTCTTTACATTTAACATTTAGAGGAACAGATCAAAATGTTAAGAAATTATCTGATTACATATCTCAAGCATATTTAGATATGGAAGACTATTATAATTTATTTAAACCATTAGAAAAGGTCGTATTGGAATATGCTAAAGATCCAAAAAATAAAATCTCAGAGATACAAGTTAGTGGACATAGCTTAGGTGGAGCGATGGTTCAAGCCTTTTTTAACTCAGAAGAAGTAAAAAAAGAAAATTTAAATTTAACTGGCTACACATATGGCGCTCCTGGAGCCGTAAAAAACCTCCTAAAAAAACAATTAAACAATTTAGTAGATGCTGTTAATGGATTAACAAATTTAACTTTTGGTGTTTCTTTATTAAACAATTTTCATAAACCAAAAATTGACAATAGAATAACACAGTTTACACACAGTGGAGACATTATCCCTAAAATTGGCGGGATAGCCTATTACAACATAGGCGAACACATAAGACTTGAAGACCTTTCATCTAAAAATTTACAAGAACAACTTATTTTGAATAAAAAACCCATCACATCTAATATAAATTTTATTAAACAACCAGGTAGAGACAGAACTATAGTTATGAAGTCTATGATTAATTCTCACCAAGAAACACTAGTAGATAAATGTATTGATTATTTAAAAAATAGATTTGCCTTAAGACATCATGATATGTTGAGATACATTTTTAATTTGGAAAGCCACACAAGAACACATCTTTATAAAAACGATTTAGCCTCTAATGAAGATTATCAGAAAGAATACATGCCAAATCTTGTTCAATTTAGTGAGTTTAGAAGGGCTTTCACTTGGGAAGTTTCTAGACATCAACAAAGTGACCCAATTAGTAAGCATTTTAATAATAATCGCTATAAGAAAATAGCACAAAATGGAGACACTATTTACCAACTACCAGCCAAGCTTAATGACACCATTTTAGAAATGAGGAAAAAAAGCTTTGCTGAAAAAGTTACAAAAATAGCTATAAATGGAATTAAGCCAACTTAAAACAACTTATAGTCTGTAGATAAATCTTTATTTTCTTTATCTATATACCCAAAATATCTAGATTCTGGAGTTTCAGCTTTTACTGTAACCCCAATTTTTAATACAACATCATTACTTTTTGTTGCTACACTTAATAGATCTTCCCAAAAATCTTTTTCTCTTTCGCTCTTAGCAATCAAAGAATCAAAAGCACCAGGAGCGATTCTAACTTCCATTTTTTTATCTTCTGATGATTCAACAGAACTTTCTTCTTCAGTCAAATTATCATTAACTTCTCTTGTCTCTTTAATTTCATTAACTGCATCTTTAAGATCTTCAGAAAAGTCATCTCTTGTGCTTGGTTCAGCATACATCCACCAAAAGAATCCCTCAATAACATCACGCATCTTATGGTATTTCTGACCTTCCAAAAACTTAATTTCTGAACCATTTCTTTCTAATGTAACCACACCAAAAGGATTTTCTGCAAATAAAGGATCTTTATTATCAAAGAACTTTTTCATTCTCCAATCACTGACATAAACCAATTGTTTATTACTTAGGAAAATAGGCAAATTTGCCAATTCATTCATTGGAGTAAAATCAATAGAATACTGCTCTTCTTCACCTTCCACAAAGCCACTTACCCTATAAGAAGAATGAATATTCCAATCTCCAGTTAGCTTGGATTCTTTAGGAGAATTTAACCAAGCACCAAAATCTCTTTCCAACAAATCATCATCATCTTTTTTAAATTCTACCTCAGGATCTATTTCAGTATAATATGAGATACCAATCCAACTAAGTGGTTTTTCTTTATTTTTAGAAATATCGTAAGGCTTTCTGACTTCAGCTATATAAGCACTTATGTTTTTAAGAGTAATTTCACTCCAAAATTTAGCCCAAGGCTCTAAACAAATTAAGAATTTCCCTACGGTTAACCCTTTTTCAAAGTAAACATTATTTTCCCACCATCTTGCCCAAAAAGCCAAATCTGATTGGTTTAGTTCTTTTTGAATAAATTTAAGAGGAATCATAGGAGACTTGTCCGTGTATTTAGCACGAAGAGTTCCATCATTGCAAAAATAAATATCGTATTCCATTTTAAAATCCTTAAAAGTAAATACGATTATATATTAAATATGTAAATTAGACAATAAAAAAATAGGGGATTTATCCCCTATTTTTAAGGCTTCATTTTAGATTTTTTATTTAATGATAAAGCATAATTTTCATACTCTTCAACTATACCATTAATCAACCTATATTCTTGGTGCTGTCCAATTAATCTTTCTAAAGGAGTTTTTCTTGTGATATCAACTTCTTTTAGGAAGTTTTCTTCAGCAACCTCTTCAAAATTCTTAATTGAGGTGTTATTATCAACTGCTCTTTCAAGACTGGTTTGAGTTTTTTGTAGCAATCTAAAATCTAACATTTCTTTAACTAGATTATAACTTTCATCCCTAATCTCAACCAATGAAGAAGCACCTTTTACCATTTGCTCTACAAGATTTTGTACATTTTTTACTTCTTCTTCATCTACATTCTCTAAATAGATCTTCTTAGCTTTAGTTTGGCGCTTTGGCAATTTATTTTCAATTGCTATTTCAACAGCTTTATCCAAGAACTCTTTCACATGATAATCTTTTTTATTGTATTCAATGTGAGAGTAAACATCAGCCAATTCTTGTTTGTATTGTAAAATTTTATCAATATTAGCTTCATAAACTTCTTTAAGTGTTTCAATGGCAAAACCTTGAGCATTATGGTAAGAAGATTTTAATTGTTCATTTAACATAATGAAACTTAATTTTTTCTTATGTTCTTCTATCTGCTCTCTACTTACTGTGGCATTTTCTTTTACAACAGCATACACATTAGTCTTTGGAGGTAATATGTCGTTATCAAGCTTATACTTAATGACTCTCTTACCATCTTTAGATAACATTTCTTCTCTTTGTTGTATTTTTTCAATCATTTCTGTTTGAACATCACGATCATATAAAATACCTTGACGGAAACTATAAGAATCTTGCGCTATTGAATCGCTTAAGCCATCAGACACATCAAATATTAATCTAGCTTTAATTTGGAACTTATTGAATAAGTGAATAGCATCATCAACAGTGTGAGAATATGGATTGTATTCTTTATTTGCCAATAAGCATAAAGTTAATTTATCTTCAAAAGCTATATCACCTTTAGCATCTGTTCTCCAAGGACCATTAGCATGCATTTCATGTTGAATTACATGGTCTATGTCATGTTTATTTTTAAAGGCTATTGCATCATCAAAAATCTTGCGAATTTTATCTTTAGGAATACTTGTTTGGTAATTAACCAAATCAACTAAGTCATTAGTCACTTCCAATCTTGTTGGGTCTTTAATTTCTAACACTCTCTTATACATCCAAGCATCAGTAAACTTTTGAACAATTTCTTTATTTAATTCAAGGAACTCTTCAGTTAATTCAGTTAAGCTAGTTGCCTCTTCTGTTAAAACACCCATATCAGAGTCAATATCGCCACCACCACGCAATACATCTTCCATATATCTTGCTTTAAAGTTACTGATATTTTTAGATATACTGATATCAAAGTGATAGTTTTCTTGGAAATATTTAATCTCATCAGCAAATGGTTTCAATGATTCATATTTTTCATTATTTAAATCTACTAACTTAACATCAAAAGTTTCATCATTTAATAATAGAGCATGAATCATCCATTGTTCAGACATTTTTTCTACAGAGTATTTTGTTGAATTTGCTGGAATAGATTTCTCTTCTAAATCTTTTAGCAATTCCTCTTTAGTAGCATTAATTTTGATTTTCTCATGTTCAATTTTATCCACTAAATAATACTCGCCATTATCTATTTCTAATAGATAGTTGTTATTTCTTTCTGGGTAGTAACCGTTTTCGTTCTTTTCAATAAATGCCCTTAAGTTAAAATCTGAAAGTCTATTGTTGTGGAACAAAACGTTAGGCACAATAGCATTGATTTGAGGTATTTGAGTTACAGTATCAGAATCATAAGCCAACTTTTCTTCTTTAGCGAATAAAGCAGAATCATAAATTCTATTGCTCTTTAATACATTATAGAAATTAGGCAAGTTTGCTCTTACCACTCTGGCATCATATGGTGTGTTATGAGCACCAAACAATACTTTTTTACCTTCGTAGAACTTAGCCATTTCAGAATCAACTTCTGTAGTTTCTTTTCCGTATTTATTTAAAAGTTCTTGTGTAATTCCAGTTAGATTTGTCATCTCTTGTGGGATTCTAAAGTCCTTATCTTTAACTAAAAAGGCAAGCATAGTTGCTTTAATTTCTCTATTAAAAGTAACTTGACCATTTTCTGCTTTATAATTTCTTATTTGCTCAAATGGTAATGTTTTTTTCTTAGCCATTTTTTCGGAATCTTTAGGCATGAAATATCTAATACCCAACTCTGTATCGTATTGCTGTAAAACAACTTTTCTTAAGTTGATTGGTGTCTTTTCAAAATCTTCCAAAGAAATTTCAACAAGCTCAGATATTTGCTCTTCGTTTAGCAAATAATCTTCTTTTCTAGAAGTTCTAAATAACTGATTGAAGAATTGCTTTACTGGCATTTTTGAACCGCTGTTTGGATTAATTCCATAATTAGTGGAACCAATGTTAATTAACTTACTGTTACCAAAACCATTAGCTTCTACGTCAAAAACAGCTAAAGTATCTATGTGGTTAGTATCAATAATACCAATCACCATTTTTTCAAAAAGTTCAAAATTTAACTTGCCGTAATCATGATATTTGAAGAATGGATTGTCCATAATTTCTTCTCTAGACAAATTAACTGAATTCTTTGTTTTAAAATCTCTTTCCCAAGCATCTACGAGAGATTTGGTTTTGTCATTTCCTGTTGTAATATCTACAATATTTTTAACCTGTGTCGCAGGAGTGACTCTATCTACCATAAATACACCACTGTCCATGTATCCTAGTGATAAATAATCTTTAAAATCATTTCTTACTATTCTTCTAATTAACTCAACTGGAATAATAATAGTTCCACCGTGGAAATCAGTGTGAAGAGTTACATAACCATACTTTTTATTGGCAACTAATTCTTCCATAGTCATTTGCTGTGTTGTATAGGAATCAGTCCAAACCATATCTTTATGTAACTTCAAAATTGGAGTTACCTTTTCAAAGTTTGAAACGTTGCCTCTTACAACTCTATTAATTTTATCTATGATTTTAATAGCATCTAAATCAGTTAATATATAATCTTTTGCTTTTTCAATTTCATTCTTTTTAATTTTCTCAATTGAGTTATTGATGAAAACGTTGATTGCTTCAATAGTAGCATCAGTAATTGGAGATTTGGCTTCATCTACTGTTTTTACGATAAATCCAGCAGCTCTTTCATGTCCAGGAGTTTCTATCTTAACTTTTAATTGTTTCTCTAATTTAGTTTTATCTTTTAAGATATCACTAATATCATAAAGGGAACGGAAACTGCCTGATACTTTAGCCTTTCCTACATTATCTAATGTTAAGCTAAAACCTGGGTTTTCATCGTTATAAACTTTATTCAAAAACTTACGATTGAACACTTTTAGAATATTAGGGTCAGCATAAATAATAGAACTATTTTCTAATCTCTTTTGAGTAACAACTTCACCTCTTCTAACTTCAGCAATCATTTTGCTTTCACTTAACTTAATTGCCTTGAACACATCCACCATTTTTTCTTCTAATGAATCCATAAAAGCAGTTTTTTCATAGTCAGCACCTAGACCAAAAATAAGTGGGCGCAATTGCTCAATATAATTAGGATTGATGTTTGAATGATCAGTGTAGTTATCTACATTTTTTAATTCTTGTAAAAATACGTTATAGAAATCATCTCTTGTTAATTGAGAAAAGTTTTCTAATGAAGGGCCTTTCTTTTCTTCTAATGGTACATAATTTTTTCTATTTTTATAAATTTTTAACAAAACTTTTGCTATTGTATTTTGAGTATGAATATTTTTTGCCTCATCATACAAAATGTCTGTATTTAATTGAGGTATTTTATCTTTTAAAGAAGAAATCACATCAGTAGGCAACTCACCAGTAATAATTTTACTAATAGAATTGTTGATGTTCATTAATGGCTGAAGCTGAATAAACTTTGTAATGATATAGTCTTTTTCTGGCTTATCAGCTGGATGTGTATTTACATAGTCTAATAGGTTAGCAACTTTAAATAAAGTCCCTAATTTTTCAAAATTCCTTGGATGAGATTTTTGCAACTCTTCGTAATCAAATCTGTTCTTTAATACATTTTTAAGTAGCACACCAACAGTTGTAGCACCTGAAATATTAAACCTAGAGAAGAAATCTGTTGGCTTATAATGAGGATTAAAAATAACAGTTCTTTCGTTTTCTTCTACAACCATTTCTTCATCTGGATTATGGTGGTCAGTGACGATAATTTTAGCTTTGGGATATTTTTCTAATATCTTTTTCTGTTCTTCTCTTGAGTTGATACCATTGTCAGCAGTAACAATCAAAAACTCTTCATCTTCATAAATACCCTTGCTTGAAGTAATTAAATCAACATGATCTACAGTAAATCCTCTATTAGCATTACCATTTACAGTTTGAGCATATTCAACAATTACATTTTTGTTAGCATCTTTATCAATCTCTAAATATTCGTTAATAACTGCTTGTGCTAAAGAACCATCATTATCAAAGTCAGTAATAAATAAAACCTTAACATCTTTTTTTAAGGCATCCATAAACATCTCTGTTGCTTCTTTTAGATTTGCTATCTTTGCTTTCTCTCTATCAACATAAGCAGTATCAATCTTTTCAACTTCTTTATATTTATACAAAAGCATTCTTTTGGCATATTCAAAATTACCATCAAAGTTTGTAGCAAATATTGCTCTCCAGTTATCATTTGTTATCGCATTAAATACAGGTTCTTCTTTCTTATCTAAGAAAATTGCCCTTCTTACTAACTTTTTAAACTCTTCTAAATTTGTATCTGTGATGGCTATTTCTGGTTTTTTTTCTGACATTTGGGCACCCTTTAAACTAATATAATTTAATTATACCATAGCAAAAATCATAATCAACAAAATGAGGTTTTTTGACAAACAAAAAACTATTTATATATTAAAAGTAATGGAAAACACTAGTAAGAAAAACAACAAACTTTTCATTCAGGGAATAACACATAATGGTCAAAAATTTAGACCCAGTGATTGGGCTGAAAGATTATGTTGTTCCGTTGCAATTTATAAACCTTCAAACTATCAACAAAACACTAAAAATTATTGCTTAATTTATTCTCCATATGCTACTCCAATCATGTTGGAAGGTGTTCAATATGCTATGATAGATGAAAAAATTAAAGAGCTAGAACCATTAGCTTTTGAGTTTCTTATAAACTTTGCAAAAGACAATAATTTGCCAGTTTTAGAGGGTTGCGACATTCAAGAGCAAAAAAAAATTTAATATAAGCCTTGAAAAATCGTATAATTTTCAAAATTTATATTCAAAGTCTCTTGACTTTTCAGCATTTTACAAGTTATAAATTAACATCTTAATATAATAATTGGGCAATATAACATGAATGATAACTTTTCAATATTTGAAACAAAATTTGGCGAAAATGCCATTATATCTTTTGATCTCTTTGATACTTTAATAGAAGAACCTTTTGCTGAACACTCTGATTTGTTTGAATTAATGCGTTCTGATGTTGATAAAATTATTGGCAAAAAAAATTTTGACTTTAAAAAAGTTCGCCAACTAGCAGAAAAAAATGCTTTAAAGCAATCAAAAAATAAAATTATTGATATCAATGATATTTATTCAGAGTTCCAAAGAATTACTCAATTAGGAAATGCATATGTAATGGAGATAGAAAAGCTTGAATTAGTTTTTATTCAAAAATACTATCAAACAAAACCTATTGGAAAACAAATTTACGATATAGCACAATCATTGAATAAAAAAATTGTCATTTTATGTGACACTTACTACCCTAGATTTGTTATTGAGTCAATTTTACACAAACATGAATATAAAGACTATCAAGAAATTTTTGTATCATCTGAAGTAAACCAATCCGCACAAGAAGGTGGTCTTTTTACTTATATGTCTGAAAAATTACAATGCTCACCAAAATATATTATTCATATTGGTGATGATGAAATTGCTGACTCTGTTAACCCAACTAAACTTGGATTTAATACATTGCCATTGTTTTCTAGTCTTGAATCTTACAAGCAGACTCTTTATTATAAAAAAATATGGCAACCAAACTCAGAAAATCACTTATTATCCACTAGGCTTATTAATGGTTTAATGGCAATTAAATTTTTTGAAATGAGAGATGATAAACCTCTTGATACTGATAAGTCTATTTTTAATAATCAATATTATAGGATTGGTTACTTTGGATTGGGTCCAATACTTTTAGGCTACACTCAATGGATTTTACAAAAATCTCAGGAAGATTATGTCAAACATTTATATTTCTTAAGCTCTAACGGAAAGTTTTTGAAAACTGCTTATGAAACACTTTCTAAGCATTACTCACAAGCACCCACCGCTTATGAACTATTAGCATCTTCTAATATTGAAACATTTACTACATTAAGTAAAAATCATGAATTATATGAAATACTTGATGAAGACTATATTAATATTCCTATTAAAGCATACTTTTCTGAAAAATTCAGATTTGATATTGAGCCATTCAATAGTCTTTTGGAAAGATATGGTTTAAATACAGATAGCTTGATTAGTAAAAGTTCAAATGAAAAACAAATTGAAGCCATCTTTGATTATTTAAAGCCTGCAATTATTGAAAAAAATAAAAATGATTATGAGTATTATGCTGCTTATTTAAAGTATCAGCACCTACCTAATCCTGACAAGTCTGCTATTGTTGATATTTCTAATAGAGACAATACTCAAGTTTCTGTTTCAGACATGGTGAAACAAAAAGTTGGTGGATACTATTTATTTACATTTGTAGACATGATTGAAAATGTTAAGAAACAAGATATGCCAATTTCTGGTTATGTATCTAATTTTGAAGAAAAAGCTACATTTAATTGCTTGTTGAATTTCCTATTTGAATCTTCAGATAATTACTTTTCACATTTCAATTTAGCAGATAAAATGCTTAACCCCGTTTTTGATGAAAAAGAATATACAAAGAACACACAAGAAGCCATTGAAGAAATTCAAAAAGCAGCTCTTCAGTTTGTTGTTGACTTTGAACAATTGTATTCAAAAAATATTAACCAACTTTATTTTAGCTCAAAGCAAATCTATGCTCCAATATTCTATTTCTTAAATAAAGATGATGAAGGTATTCATTTCTTAAAAGGAATTAACTTTACAAAAGTAAATCCAAAATCTGAAACTATTGCAGAAATAGACATTAAGATTGATAGTAGTGACGCACCAAGTAACATTCAACAAGAAAAGAGTATCAATATTTTCAATAAGATTGGTAAGTTATTTCAAGATATTAAAAAGACATTATGATTACCCTTAAAAGTTCAAAATTAAGCCAAATAGTTAATTTGGATAAATTCCTTACTGACTCCATTAATAAACAAGAGGATGAAAAAACCACTTGTTTAGCTATTTGGGGAAAAGAGCAAATAGACAATAGTAAACAATTATCAACATTAAGATTAATTGATAATCTTTATTTTGGTTTTGGGGACGAGAATAAGCCTTATGCTTTACATTTTTCTAAAGATAATAACATACATTATGATGTTTTATCTCATAACAATTTATATTCATTACTTTTAAGTGATTGGCAACCATCTTCAGATGAAATTTCAGAAGCAACTCAAGCTATTGAAATGATTAATAAATACTGCATTAGTAAATACAATCAATATCCTATTTACAATCCAGCAGAAGAAATAGACTTTGCTAATGATATTTTACTAATAGATCAATCTGTTAATTCTGAAAGCATATTAGCATCTAATGCTAATACATATAATTTTTCAAAAATGATTGCCCATGCTTTTGAAGCATTTCCTCAATCTAAAATATATATCAAATATCATCCCAATACAATTAATGGTTTAAGCGATGGATATTTAAAGACATTTGTTGAAAAAAATAGATTACAGGATCATCCATCTATTAAAATTATTGATGAACATGTAAATGGAGCATCTCTATTTTATTATTTTGATAAAGTTTTTACTGTAACATCCTCCTTAGGGTTTGAAGCTGTATTAAGAGGTAAAAAAGTTTATACTTTCGCTGATAGCTTTTATAGTGGATGGGGATTCACAAATACAATCATTGGAAATAGCAAGGGTATTGAAAAAACTTCCCTAGAATTATTTATTGCTTTATTTATTAAAAACAGTATCTATATTAATCCATTTAATGAAGAAACAGGTTCAATACTTGATATTTTAGAGTACATTTCTTTACAACAAAGACACAAAAATACAAAAGATATTTTGTTCTTCAAAAACAATAGAATTAAAACCCAAGAGATTCCTTTTTTACTTAATACTGAAAAAGATAAATGTTTTAATGTCAGTCAAAAATTAGATATGTTAATGAATAATGATAAATTAGTTATCGCTGACTCTCAAGAAAAATTTAATCAAATTCCTTCACAATACAGAAAAGCTTTTGTGACCGATGGCTTTCTTTTTCCAGCTAAACAAAAGAATAAGCATATGCCTTTTTCTATGATTTTTGACACACAATCTTCTTATCTTGAAACAAGTCACAATAATGACTTGAATGACATGATTGAAAGAGAGGAACTCACTTCTTTTGAACTGAATAGAAGTAAAGAATTTATTGTTAAATTTAAACACCTTTTCCAAGAAGAAATTAAATCTAGCAAACATAATTTAACTGAATACCTAAAAGAAAACAAAGAAATCATACTTATACCAAGTAATACTGAAGAAAATTATTATTGCGCTCATATTGATATTTCTTCTGATATTGATTTAATCAAGAAGATTGCTTCTGAAAATAAAAATAAAGCCATTATTTATCAAATAAAAACAATTAAAAAAGATTATAAGAACTTCTTACAGAATAAAGATTTAAAATCTATTTTAAAAGAAAACAACAATACATTATTTATTGATACAGAAAACCATATTAATCAACTTATTAATATTTCAAAAGAAATACATGTAGTAAATGATTATATAGGCATTTTTGGCTTAATATTAGGTAAAAAAGTTGTTACATATAGCAATTCATTCTATTCAAACAGAGGATTGACAATAGATAAGCAACAAAAGAACTCCAAACTTGTTTCAATAGAGGAACTTGTTGGATTTACAATGTTACTTTACCCAAGATATAAAGCTAACTCTTTTTCTAAATTTATCAGTGCTACATTTGCCCTTGATTTATACTTAGAAAAGAGAGTTGAAGAATTAAGACCTGAAAATCAAACCTTCATAAATAGACTTTATAAATTGGTTTCAAACTCTTAAAATTCATATGCTGAAGAAAATTGTCTTTTCAACTTTGATAATTATAAATGCTTCAGCATATGGACAAACTTGCAACTATTCCTGGGATTTATTTAGCCTAGGAATTAAAATTGGAAATAGTGAAGATACCGTTAAAATAAACGATAAAAATATCTCCATACTATCTAATTTTACACCAACAGATTTTCTTAAGAATTTTAATGTTCATAAAATTGATCGTTCAATCAATTATGATGGGCAACTTAATTTTGTAAACAAAAAAGAATTTTATTTTAAAAATAAAAAAGAATTTAAAATAGAAGACAATAAAGACAATATAAAAGTAGACAATCAAACTTTTGAGAGAAAAAACTCTTTATCCATAGACGGAACATCCTTCCCTTACATCTACAATATAATCAACCATATTGGGAAAGAATTACCTAAAAATGTTAATATTTTAACCAAAAATAAGGTTATTTATGGGACAATTGATGTAAAAACTGAACATTTTGCCACATATAGCGATAATTGGAGTATTTTAGTATACTTTGACCAACCACATAAAACACCAAATAAAATTATTATTAATAGTGGCTCTCAGATTGTAACAGCCAATTTAAAAGAAAAAACGTGCCAAAATAAATAATGTATGATATAATACTCCCATAAAAAGTGAGGTGATCATATGGATATTTTTGAAGAATATAAAATTCAATCTTTTCTACAAAGAAATAGTCTATTTAAAGACAGTAAGAGCAACCCTTTTACATCTCTTTCTGAGAAGGAGGTTTCTTTTGTAAAAAAAATCAAATATCTCAATGGTGACATGCCAGAAGCATATTTCAATAAAGTTTTATCTATTAAAAATCAACTAAACTCTTTTATTGGTAAAATGCAACCAATTTTTGAGCTAGGTATTAAATTTAATATTTATTTGGCTGGTGGTTCCTTAAGGGACTTACTTCTTAATAACAATGATAATATCCGTGATTTGGATGTTATTTTTGACTTCTCTGAGTACACTGATTCAAATGCTAAAAAATTATCAGAAATGTCTGTTTACATGTTAAATAAAATCTTTGGAGAGCTTAATCTCACTCAAACCCAATGGGATGAACTAGACCCAAAACAAAAATCATTTCTCTTAATTTTCAAAACTATTCAAAAAGAATACAATATTGAAAAAAAATACACATTAGAAGAATTAAAAACTAAATCTTCATTAGACAATGAAACCTACAGCCATCTATTAAATAAAGAATTAGAGGCAGTAATCTCAATATCTAGTTCTTCATATGAATATCCAATGGATATTTTAGTAATCAATACAAATGTTGATGCCTACCTAGATACTTTTAGTTTTGATATCTGTAAGGTTAAATTATCACTTGTTAATATGGACAAGCCACAAATCATTACCAATGTTTATGATTTCATGAAATTTATTCATACTCCAAAACATTTTCTTAAAGATGCTATGGGAAAAACACTAACCTTAAAAATGTACAAATATGGCAATGTTGGATTAATTGAAAAGATCTTAACAAAACATTATAACAAAATTAAGCACAAGTATTCTGACTTTAAAATCAATTTAGAGGCTGGCACATCTGAAGATATGAAAAAGTTCAAAGAAACTTATGAGTCTGCTCAATCTCTTAATAATATTTTACCAATAAAACAAGTAAATATTTCTATTGAAAAAGATATTAAGATTTAATTCTTTTTTCTATTCTTTACAAAAAGAGTTTTTATTTTTATAATCCTTAAATGGATACTATCACTCATGGACTATCTGGCACCTTAGTAGGTTATGCTGCCAGAGATAAATTTAAAAAAATACCACCTAAACTCTTGGTATATTTTTTTACTTTCTCAACTATTTTTCCAGATTTTGATATTTTATTTCGCTTGGTGTCAGAACAGTCTTATTTAAATAACCATAGGGGAATAACTCATTCTATTATTTTGTTACCCTTATGGGGGATTCTGTTAAGTTTATTTTTTGTCTCAATTCTTAAATATAAGATATTTCTCAAAAAACACACTGAAGAAATACCTGCTATTAATATAAAGACATTTATTGAACTTTACATAATTTCTATTTTTGGAACAATATTTCACATCGCAGCGGATTTAATAACCACATATGGCACAATGATTCTATTGCCAATAGACAATCAAAAATTTGCTTACGGCAGTGTCTTTATTATTGATCTAATATTTACTGGTATAATTGTTGTTGGAATTTTATTTTCACATTTTTGTAGAAAATACTCAAAATCTCCTCAAATTGCTCAAATTTTTACAATTTTGCTTATTGCTTATGTTGGCACAACACAAGTTTTAAAAATTAATGCTCTAGAAAAAGCAAAATTAAACTTTGATCTAGAATCTAATGAGCAACATTACTCTTTTACAATATTACCACAACCTCTTTCCCCTTTTAAGTGGAAAGTTTATGCTTATCACTCTAGCACTGAAGTATTTTACTCTACAACTTTAAACTTACTAGATAAAACTGAAACTCCAACTTGGGACTATGCACCAAAATGGGGAACAAACCCAGATTGGCAACCTTTAGCGAAAATGGCTTGGAAAGATAATAATTTTGCTCAAATTAGGCATTTTTTTGCACTCCCAGCTTTTCATTCTATACAAGAAAATGAAGGTAGTGTTTGCTTATTTTTTCAGGATTTAAGATTTTCTAACAAGTATGTAAGTAATCCCTTCGTTTATGGGCTTTGCTCTCACGAATCTGGATTAAAAACCATACAAAAATTAAGTAAATTATAAAAAGTCTTGATATATGTGATTTTTCTTCTTTTTTTGTGTTATAATAGTCCTAATTAAACACAGAAAAATTAATAAAATGAACAAAATCAATCAGTTAGACATTATTTCTACATATTCAGATAACTCTATCTGGGACAAGCTTTTTTTAGTTGAATTTTCCAACAACAAATATTGGAATGATCAACTATCACAAATCAGCAACCTTATTGATTCTGAAATTGAATCTATTCTTTCCTCTGAGACTTCTTGGAAAAATACCTTTTTGAAGTTTAAGAAAGTATGCTCTTTTGCCGATTATTTTGTTAACTTAATTTATATTTATAAATCAATGAACAAAACATCAAAATCTGTCAATGAATTTTTGGAAAAAGCCTCCACAATTAGTGATGAAATTTGGGTGAAGGTTACTAGCAATGAAGATGTTATTAGAAAATTTAAGCAATTAAAAAACATAACAAAATCTTCTAACAAAAAACTAATCTTAGGTGATTGGCTTAAAAATCTTTTTGATGCTCACCAAAATGGGAAGAAAAAAAACCAATACAACAAACACTATTCTAACCTTCAGTCAAGTATTGAAGCTTTTAATAAGCATAATGACGATATTTTGAAGGGCAATAGAAACTCTATTTTTGTTCCCTCAAAAGATAAGCATTTAATTGTTGGACTTTCTAAAGCCACATTAAAAATCGCAAAGAAAAATGCTATAGCAAATAATGTGGATGGTTGGATTTTTTATGTATCTGATCACAACATTTTAAGTATTTGTGCAAATGCTAAAAATCGTGATTTTAGAAAGCTAGCATATAAAAAATATCAAAGCACACATGCTAATGGACAACACATCACAAAGAACAATGCTATTATTAAACAGATTATGGTTAATAAGCATAAAATTGCTAATGTTTTGAATAAGACAAACTATGCTGATCTTGTCATTTCAAATCATTTACTCAACACTAAACATAAAGTTAACAAGTATCTAGATAAAATGGAACTTGGTGTTGAAGAAAAGGCTCTTGAAATTATTAATGAAATGAAAGCTATAGCTTTACAAGACAATGTTCGCAAACTAAAACCTTGGGATCACTATTATTATTTTACAAAGCTTGAAAAAAAGCATAAAAATAAGTCTGTAAAATTTAAAGAATTTTATTCTTTTGATACTGCTTTTCCAAAAATTATTGATTTTTTTGAGAAGAATTTAAACTTAAAATTTGAACTCTTAGGACACAGTAAAAAAGACTTTGATTCTTTTTATTATAAAATTACAGATAAAAAGACTGGTCATATTATGCACCTTATCTTTAGCCCTTTTGAAAAAACAAATAAAACAGGATGTTATCAATATGATATTTCCACTAAGTCTAAAATTGGCAAAGAAACAACCTCATCAGTTCAATACATAGAATGTGATATTGATGTTAATAATTTCTCATTTTTTGAGCTATCTTGTTTAATACATGAGTTTGGTCATGCTTTCCATACATTTCTTTCTCAAGATGAAGACGCTTATGCTAAGAATGTTTCATATTCTTGGGATCTAATTGAAATGCCAAGTCAATTTTTAGAGTTTTTGGTTTTTGATTATAACTTCATGAAAAAGATCAGCAAAAAACCAATTTCAAAGCAAGACTTTCTATCTTTAGTATCTGCTGAGCAATACTTTGAAGCATATTATGTCTACAGAAATATTAAGAAAAATAGAATTATTTTTAATACTTACCTAAACTTCCGCCCTTATTCTCAAGCGAACATCCATGCTGATGTTACTAAAATGATGGAGCAAGAAGGTATAATTTACAATATTTCACAAGATAGCTATATGTCTTATGAAAACTATTTATCAGACTATGCTCCTGTTGGATATATCTATTTGCTATCAGCTCAAATAGCTCAAAAAATTGACAGGACAGACCTTAGATATGTTTTTGACAATCTATTTAATTCCAATCAACGAATTGGATTTAAGGATAAGCTCAATCAATTTGTTGATATCTCAGATTTAGATATCAACTCTCATATTAATAAAGAACTTCCTATCTTTACATATTGACTTATTTTCTTTAAAGTTTATAGGTATTGAAAAACAAAAAATATTTTTTAATCTATAAACAACTAAAGAAAAATAATGAACGACAATGTTAAAAAAGATTTAAATAATGAAGACCCAAAATTAACTGAAGAATTAATTTGGGTTCGTTCTATGATTAGAGTTTTTGCTAAGTTAGAAGGTAAACTACGAAGCGAGTTGGGGTATAATGGCGTCTCTAAAATCGCATTAAAAGAAAACTATTATCTTTTACTACTTGGATTCTCTTTTGCTATAACAGTTTTAGGAGTTTTACTTTTTCTTAAGTCTGGCAACTTATTATACTTAGGAACAGCAATATTCCCTATAGGGTCATGGCTTTATTTAAGCAAACAGATCAAAGAATACAAAGAACGAAATATCTTTAGATTATTGGGTAAAATTAAATCCCCCCCTGAAAAGCTAATTCTTTTAACTGAAGAGTTTGTATTTAAGGAAAGAGATTATTTTGAAGATATCATAAAGTGGCAGTCTAAAAAATCAAGAAATTTTCCAGAAGAAAAATTTTTACATTTATTTCAAGGAACATATTGGACAGAAATGGATAAAGCACAAAATCAGTGTCTCCATTTGGCGATATTAATGGTTTCATTACAAAAGTATTTACACAAAAATAAGAAATACTATTTAGAATATGTGAAAAAATTACCTGTAATGAACGAAATTGAACAAGAAGGTTATAGAAAAGTAAAACACAAACAAGCTCAAAACAATGATTCAGATGGTGGCGAACTTCAAACATTTACTTTTGGTGGTGGTTTTGGTTTTACAAAAGAATCTTAATTTTGATTTTTAATAATAATTTGTTAGTATTGTATAATTCTGGAGAATAAGATGAAACTTTCTAAATTAACACTACTAACTTTTTTAACACTTAATGTTTCTGCGGCATTTGCCTTTACAGTAGGAACAAACTTAAAATATGACTATAAACCCACTTATGGACAACAATTAAAATCTATAAATATTGGGAATCAGAACATCCAATTTTTTAACTCAAATACAAATCAACCTATGGATTTGTACAGCCATAACAATGAAATTTATTTGGCAGGCAATAATGGAGATCCTTATTATATAAAAGTATGCTCTTCACCATACTATAATCAAAGACATCCAACACCTAGAAATCTAAATATTATAAGTGTTGATGGTTTAAATGTTATAACAGGTAAACCTGCTGGATATAATCAGCCAGGTTATGTTCTTAATAATGATGGTAGTTGTAACACCATTAAAGGTTGGAGAAAAAATCTCAAAGAAGAAGCACAATTCGTGCTAACAGATTCTTCTCAAAGCTATGCTAACAGAATAAGTCAAAATGTTAATAATGTTGGGGTTATTGGCATAGCTTCATTTAAAGAGAAGGTTTATTCTCCTCCACCAATTCCAGAAATACCTACACCATTAGCAGGAATGCCTAGATATTCTAATATGGAAGATGGTGCGCTACCACAAAAATCTGCCGAAGTTCAAGATTCAGCAAGAACAATGTCTTCTTCTGAACCAATGATGAAAAAAGAATCTAAATTAGGCACAGGACATGGTGATCGTGTTGATTCACAAGCAGTAAGAACTGAATTTGAAAAAGCTTCTGACAACCCTTATCGTGTTACTAAAATATATTACGACTCATATAGAAACTTAGAAGATAAAGGCATTATTAGAAAAGGAAGTAAAATGCCTAATCCATTCCCAGAGAGTGGTTTTGCTCCAGATCCTAAATATTAAAAAAAGCCCTTCGGGGCTTTTTTAATTTAAAAACTCTCTCAATCTTTTTAAATCTTCATAAGTATCTACAGCAATAGACTTAGTTTCTTTAGCTACATAAGCAGACATTGACCAACCATTTTCTAAAGCTCTCCATTGCTCCAACTTTTCAATTTCTTCAATTTTTGAATTAGATAATTTAGCCCACTTTTTTAATGCTTCAGATTTGTAAGCATAAATTCCCAAATGTCTATAAACTAAATCTTTTGGAATTACATTAGGGTTGTCTCTGTTAAATGGCACAGCAGCTCTTGAAAAATATAATGCCCTATTATTAGATGTAACTAATTTTACACAGTTAGGATTATTCCATTCTTCTAATGAATATAGAGGAACTCCTGCTGTACTCATATCAGTATCTTCTTTAATTAAAGTTTCAACTACTTTTTTCATTATTTCTTGCTCTAAAATTGGCTCATCACCTTGAACATTTAAAATGACTTTATTTTTCCAATCAAATTTCAATGCTAAAAATGCCAATCTGTCTGTTCCGCTTTGACAATCTACAGGCGTCATCTCACAAGGAATATTATGAAGTTTACAAGCATCCATAATTTTTTTGTCATCTGTTGCCACCAATACTGGATATCCAGTTAATTGGGCATTTTTAGCAGTTGCTATAATTAAAGGAAGCCCTTTAACATCTTCTAGCATTTTACCTGGTAAACGAGAAGATTTTAGCCTAGCAGGGATAACAATAATAACATCTTTCATTCATTAGTCCTTTTTATTTAAAACTTCAGTTAGGCACATATTTTGTTGAGGGTGAATTTCTTTTTTAATAATCTCAAGTAATTCTCTTTGGTTTTTAATAACTTTATCCTCAAGATCAACTTCTTCTTGAGAAACATCAGGTATGAAACCCAACTTTCTATACTCTATTTCTCTACCAACTGATTTGGCATGCTCAATACCCATAATCATACCTTCCGAAACTCCTAAATCCTCATAGACAACAGTTAATGTTCCAAAATTTCCCCATAGAAATCCAGCATGCATACCTAAAGCTCGTTCACTGGCGATAAAATCATCCAATATATGGGTATGTGCATAAATTACATGACTAGCATATGGTGCCTCACCTCTCATAAAGCAATCTCTCATACAAGCTAGAGTAAATTTGCGATTTTTCACTAAGTCGTAGGTGTTATTTGCACTAAATCTACTTTCGATAATTACCATTTTCATGGGAATATGCTTAAAATTTTGTAGAATATCGTGGCTTTCTTTAATATGAACCATGTTTTTTCCTTAAATAATTGAAATTATACCATAATTAACAAAGAAAAAGCCATTATTTAATAAAATTAACACAAAAAATAATTTATATGTTATAATTTTCAAAAATAAGGAGATGAAATTGGAAAATATGAATCCATTTCAAAATTTGTTTGTATTTAACGCATCAAATGATATTAATAATAATTTCTTAAAAACATTAGAAACTCTCATTTCTTTCGACCAAAGTAATATTAATACATTAATTAACGCTACGATAGAAAGAAAGATTTATACAAAAATATCTAATCTAGACACATCAAGCGATACCTTCAAAAACATGAAACTTGAAGGCAGTATTAATTTAATAGAAAAAGAAAATCAAAGCGAAGCAAATATTGAGATAACTCAAAAATCTCATATTGGTGATTTTTTAATTTTTAAGCTTATAGAAAACTTAAGAAGATTGTATTCTGCTAATAGACATGGAGGAAAAAATTTTTCTAAAAACAATCAAGGCAATAATATTGATGAACTTAAAGAACAACAAAACTTAATTTATGATGCTTTTTATTTAATAAAAACACATATTAGATTTGACAACTCAATTAACTTCTTTAAGGGAAGCTTTTTAGGAGAAGACAAGGCTTGCAATAAAGCGGATTTATTTTTCTTTTTAAGCTTTCATGAAAATATAACAAAAGAAAATCACCCAAGACATATTCAATTATTTAAGGATTTCTTTTCTTCTTACTCTTTAAATTCTAAACTTTTAGCTGACAATTTAATTAATCTTAGCTATCCGAATCATTTGCAAAAAGAAATGAAAGTTAATATTTCTCTTTTGGATGATGACTTTTACAAAGAACTTCTTCAGAAATTTTCCAAAAAAGATTTTATGAAAATAGGCTCTCTCGCCTTAGATTTATTTGTTAATTTGTCAACTAAGAATATAGCCACTGAAAAAGAAGTTAAAATATTTTATTTTGCTAGACTTTTAAATAATAAGACATATTTTTCAGAAAAAACTTTTTCACAGTCTGAAATAGAAGCTTTAAAAAATTATTTATCAGACTGTGATGAATGCACCAATTTAATCATTAGGAACTTAAATACTGCTGACAATAGAAATAACCATTTTGTAAATTTTTGCCTTGAAGTTATACCATCAATTAAAGATGAAAGTTTCTTAATTAGTGTATTAAAAGATAATTTTTCTGAAACATTAACAAAAAAAATCATTTCAAAATATGACTTAAATGATGATTTTATTTTAAAATTCTGTTCCAATACATTAAAGATTAATGGAACTCATCAAATATTAAAAAATTTAGTTCTAAAAGCAGAGGAACAATTAAGTTCAAATGCTCTTTTAAATATTATTTCATTAGATGTTAATTTAATTGAACATTTAAACTCAATTATTTTAAAAAGAAAATTAGGTAGCCAACTTTCAGTTAATGAAAAAATTAAAAACTCTATTAAAAATATGAAAATTTAATATTGACTAAAATAAACAAGTACGATATTATATTAATGTATTTTCATATATTAGATATATTTAAATACTTATAAATTAGCTTTACCTTTTAATTTATGTTTACCTTGAATATTTAATATTCTATTTAATTATTATATACTAGAGTGATAAAACCAGCTTCGGCTGGTTTTATTTTTGGTTAATACTCTTAAATATTTCTAAAGTTTTTGCTCTACTTACTTTATGATCAACTATGGGCCTAGGATAATCAACTCCCAAAATAATCCCTTTTGACTTAAGTTCGTTTTCATAGCTCCAAGGTTCATGCAAATAATTTGATTCTACATCTTTAAATATAGGTAAAAACTTTTTTATAAATGACCCACTAGGATCAAACTTTTCACTCTGAAGACTTGGATTGAATATCCTAAAATAAGGTTGTGCATCGCACCCAGTTGAAGCTGACCATTGCCAACCACCGTTGTTAGCACTTAAGTCAAAATCTAATAATTTTGAAGCAAAATATTGCTCACCCAATCTATAATCAACAAGCAAATGTTTTGTTAAGAAACTAGCAGTAACCATTCTTAACCTATTGTGCATATATCCCGTAGTGTTTAACTGTTTCATCGCAGCATCAACTATTGGATAACCAGTTTCTCCTAGACACCACTTTTGGAAAAACTCCATATTATTTTCCCAAGGGAAAGTTTCATATTCTTTGTTGAATGGTTCATACACAACATGTGGAAAGTTATAAAGAATTTGAAAATAAAAATCTCTCCAAATTATTTCAGAAACCCAACTGTCTACACCTTCATAGCTGGCAGGATTAGTCTTCTTTACATGCAATGCTTGCCTAAGAAGTTCTCTAACACTAACTGTTCCAAATCTATTGTGGACTCCCATAAAAGAAACTCCAGCAACACTTGGATAATTTCTCATCTCATGGTATTTAGTTATTTTATTTTTACAAAAATTACTCAGTAACACTTTTGCTTCATTATGAGAAAATCCAATTCTGATATTTGTAATATTTGTTTTTTCAAATCCTAAATCTTCTAATGATGGGAATTTTTCTATTTTAAATTTCGCTAATTTTTCATAAAAATCTTGTGTAGGATACTCTGTAAGGTCTGATGACTTCAGCTTCTTTTTCCATTGATTAGAATATGGAGTAAAAACTGTAAATGGCTTACCACTTCCATTCATAATCTCATTTTTTGCAAAGATTGCTTGATCCTTATGTGTTAAAAACTGAACATTTATTTTTGATAAATAATCAGAAATATCTTGATCTCTCTTTCTAGCAGATGGCTCATAATCCTCATTGGTATAAACACTATCTACTTTATATTTTTTTGCCAATTTTGGAATAGCTATTTCTGGTTTATCGTAAACCACAATTAAATCACTGCCCAATTCTTGCAACTCTGCTTTTAAATTACCAACAACATTCCATATGAAATCAACACGCTGATCTTGTTTTCCCAATGAAGAAAGAATGTTTTTATCAAATACAAAAACACAAGCAACCCTGTCTGAATTCTTTAAAGCATTAAATAAACCAACATTGTCTTGAAGTCTTAAGTCTCTACGAAACCAAAAAATTGAATTTTTCATTATTATCATCTGTTTAAAAGAAACTTATTTTATACTAAATAACTTTATTTGAAAAGCCCTTTTTTTATGTTAAAATAAATAAATACAAGGAGAATAAAATGCCTAATTGGTGTAACAATAGTATTAACATAAGTGGTGATGATGAATCAATTAAAAAACTTTTAATCGCTGCCAAAAGTGAAGAGTCAGATTTCACCCTAAATAATTTAATCCCTATTCCTAAAGAGCAAGAAGAAGATTGGTATAATTGGAGAGTTTCAAATTGGGGAACCAAATGGGATATTGGTAAAGTTGAAATTGAAATCAATGAAGGCAGTGCTTCTTTTAATTGTGAAACTGCTTGGGCACCACCAAATGAAGCATTACAAAAAATAAGTGAAAAATATCCAACACTTACATTTGAGATGTTTTATGAAGAACCAGGGATGGATTTTTGCGGTAAAGTTGTCTATCAAAATGGAGAAGCATTAGAAGATGTTTCCACATCTTACTCTGAAAATTTTAATACCCTTATTAATTTTGAAAAAGAAAAGGCTACAATAGAAAATGGAATGGTAAAAGTTCCTTGCACTTTATCTAAAAAAGAAGACCCCTATGATTTTGATGCTCCACACAAAACAGTTCATGGCACTTTAGAATTTTCTTTTGACTTAGAACCTGATGATTTTGAAAGCTCTATTTGTGGTGACGAAAAAGAAATTAGTTTTGTAATGAGCAATGAAGAAGATAATGATTTTGTAGAGCAATGTATAAATGAGAATGCTTACGATGTAGCTCAAACAATTGAAGACGAATTTGATGAACTTAAAACCACAGCAAATTACAATTATTTAAACCAAAGTGTTCCTGAAAATGGAAGCAACAAGAAAAGAAAGAAACTTTAAAATGTGGAAAATGTTTATTGATGATGAGAGATTTCCTGTTGACGACTCCTTTATGATCGTTAGAACAGTTGAACAAGCAATTGAAATGATTGCCGTTAAAGGCGCACCTCATTTTGTTTCCTTTGACCACGATTTAGGTGATAATATACCTACTGGAGCAGACATGGCCAAATGGTTAGTAGAAAAAGACTTAGATTCTAACTACACTTTTTTACCAAAAGATTTTTCTTTTTATGTTCACTCAGCTAATCCTGTTGGGAAGAAAAACATTGAAGGATTACTGAACCAATACTTGGAACACAGAAAAGAATTTCTTCCTACAGAAAAAAAGTTAAAATTTTAATTTTTTCTGTTATAATATAATTTTAAATATCGATAGGACTAAAAATGAACTTCGCACAAGAAACATATAAAAATTTAATGGAACTTATTTCCAAAAATGAAGCCTTTTTCTTTAAAGACTTCACACTTCAAGATAAAACTTATCGCATCATGAACTATCGCCTTGCTTCTTGGTCTTTATTTCAAGAGCCATCAGCACTTAATTGCCGTGGTATTATGTATGATGTTACTGATGAAACAAATGTTAAGTTAGTTAGTCTTCCTCCTGAAAAATTCTTCAATTATGAAGAAGGTGGTGTTGAACACACCAAAGGTAAATTAGGTGACAAAATGGTTAAGATGGATGGTTCACTAATTTCCACTTACACTCATAATGGAGAGATGTTTTTCAAATCTAAGGGATCACTATTTTCTTCTCAAGCTCTTGATGCTATGAAACTCATCAATAAAGATGAATTTTCACAATTTAAGAATGAGTTGGTTAAGCTAGTTGAATTGGGTTATACTGTTAACTTGGAATATACATCTCCAGAGAACCGTATTGTTATTCCATATCAAACTGAAGAACTCACTGTTTTGTCTGTTCGTAGTCATGAAAATGGTCAAAACTATTTCGCTACAAAACTTAAGTCTTTACTTGATGACTTGGGAATGACAGCAATTAAAGACAACATGGTTTATCATGAAAGCCTACATAATCATCAAATTGAACAATTAAAGTTCGTAGATGATGTTCGTGCTGAACAAGAAGGCGAAGGTTATGTTGTTGAAATTGTTTTAGATGAAAACACTTCTTATCTTACTAAAATTAAGAATACTAAGTATTTGACTCTTCACCAAACAAAGGACAGTGTAAATTCTGCCAAACGTCTTTTTGAAGCAGTTATTGAAGAAGCTAGTGACGATTTGCGTTCTATGTTTGCCGATGACCCATATGTATTGAACAAAGTTGCTGAGATGGAAAATCATGTTCAGCCAATCTTTAATCATATTGTTAAAACTGTAGAAGATTTCCATAAAGAAAACAAAGATCTTGTTAGGAAAGATTATGCTATTAAAGCCCAAAAGGAACAACCAGACTTTATGGGACTATTGATGAATGCTTATCTTAACAAACCAATTGATTTCAAAGAATTTGCTAAAAAACATCGCAAGGATATTTTCCATATTGAAGACACCCCAGAAGTTGATATGGAAGAGATTCCGATGAATAAAACAGCAAAACAAACTCCATAATCAACCAACCAGAGGCACTATAATAGTGCCTCTATTATTATCTGCTTGAGTTTTTCTCTTTCTTTTTCACACTTTTCTTCAATCCATTTGTGATATGTTGGTGTTGCTATTTTCCATCCAACCTTATTAAGGATTTCTATTTTCTTTATTATTTTTGAACCATAAAGTGCTTCAATATCATTTTTTTCTAATATACCAATAGGCTCTACAGCAATAAATTTTTCATTATCTTCATTAAAAATACCAAATTTTATTTTCTGTCCACAACTTGTTATATTGTTAAACAATCTAATATTCTTATCAATAGCTATTTCTTCCAAAATATCTTTTAATGCCTGATCTACTTTTTCTACAAAGCTATGCTCATTATTAGACTTTTCATATTCCCAATTAAGAATATTGAAGGGATCTCTTTGTCTTTGTCCGAAAACCCCAAAATGTTGTAAATACTTTTCATACATTGGTATTCTAGAAACATCACTGTAAACAAAAACAGTATAGTATCTTGCTCTGCTAGATGCCACATTAAATCTATTCATATTGGCATAATGCCCATTATTTCTAGAATCTTCATCTGTAGTTGTTGAGATAATTACTATATCAAATTCATCACCTTGAAACTCTTCAGGAGTTCCGCACACAATTCTATGCTTATTAAAATCTTCTTCTGTGAAACAATCTAATAAATCTTTAATATATTCAACTTGATCTCTTATTGCTGAAATAATACCAATAGTAGGTTCTTTTGGAACAAACTTATTTAATATAATTTCTTCTCTGTATTTTTCTTCTAAATCTTTGGGTAATTTTTTACCAATTAAAAACTTTACAGTATTAATCACTTCTTGTGCTTCGGCAGTATTTGTTTTTCCTTGTTTCTCTCCTAAAACCTTTATAGCAGAGAAACACTTTACTAATGTTTTGCTAGGAATTTCTGTCATAACTTTTAATTCGCCATCGTAAAACTCTTTATTATTAAAAGCTGTCAATCCAGGCAAAGATCTGTAATGCTCATCTAACATTACATATTTAAATGTTTCTTTGTTTTCTTCAGAGCGAATTAAGTCTAATATAGATGCTTTTGATATTGTTAAGTTCATAAAATTAGCCATATCAAAATCTATCCCATTTGGTTTATATTTATTCCAAATAATCTTATCAAATTTCTTGCTTAAGCTAAAAGTTAACCCAGAAGCATTTAAACCTAGTTGCTTATGATCTCCAACAACACATATCTTTTTGGCACGATAAAATATTGGCAGTACTTCTGCTAAGTTTACTTGCGATGCTTCATCAACTATTACCAAATCAAATATTTCGGCTTTATTAGGTAAAATCTCACCAATATTTCTAATTTCAGACAACCACACTGGAAACACTTCTAATAACTTATTAAAGTTGATTTTTTCCATTTTCTCTATGACTAAATCACCTTTATTCCAATGAAGCATTTTTCCGAATTTTTGAACCTCAGAATTAATTACAGGATCTTTTAAAGAATCTAGTAACTTTTTCTTGTGGAATAATGATAGAATAGTTTTTCTAGCAAGCAATGACTCTTCTTTTAATGTATTAATCTCATAATTAATTGTAGATATTATTTCTTCGTTTATTAATTTTGATTTTATTTTTTCATTATTTCCATACTCAAATAACACAGAAAATAAATTTTCAACAAAAGAACTCAAAATTCTATTTTTAAATAAATTAATAAAGTTAATTTCTGTTTTAAAAAATACATTGAATTGCTTTTCTAATCTCTTTAAAAATATTTCGTCATATTTTGTTAAACATTCCAACTCTAAATATTTTTTTTCAATAACTTTTATTTTTTCAATAAATAAATTGTTATTTGTTTTTAGCGGTTCTATATTTTTCTTTAAATTTTTATCATATATAGGGTTTTTAAAAAAAACATCCAATTTTCTATTAAAAGTTTCATTTTGCTCAAAAAATGTAGCATAACTATTATAGATATTTTCCAATAAAAGTGTTTTAGACTTAATTATTTCATTTATTTTTTTTAAATTATTCCTATATACTGAAAGTTGGCTGTTATAGTGAGCCAAATCAATATCTTTAATTGTTTGCTCATTAGCCATATTTAGTATACTATTTTTAAGTTCCATCTTTGCTTCTTTATCAAAGGCGATAAATGGGACAACAACCTCAGGATCAAAAAAGTCTTTAATTTTGGCGCTTACAACATCTAATGCTTGTTGTTTTTGTGAAACAACAAGTGTTTTTTTACCACTTAGAATAGAAGACAAAATAATTGATGATATTGTATGTGATTTTCCGGTCCCTGGAGGACCTTGTATATAAGAAATATTAGAGTTAAAACAATTATTTATAGCAATAATTTGTTTTTCAGAAATATCTAATGGTATATATTCCTTAATAAAATCTGCATAATTTATTTCTTCAGTATTTTCTGCTTGATTTTTCTCAAAGCTAAAAACATTACTAAAAAACTCATTTAGTACACCGCTATTAAATGAATTTGATTGTATTTCATCACAGAAATATTTTAAATTTTCCCAAGTGGAAATAGCATCTGGCATATCTGCTATAAAAATATGATATTTATCTGCTCTATAAAATAAATCTTTTTTGTTTATTAATCCATTTTTATTTTTAAGGTCAACAATTTCTTTATGTTCTATTTCTTCCTTTAAAAATTCAATGTTAATATTTTTATTTGCTTTTCTAAGCTGTGTGAACAATTCATGAATTTGCTCTTGTAAATATTCTAAATTAGATGTTTTTTTTATATTCTCTTCTTTTTCAGTAAGTATATTTAAAATATCATTTGCTGTATCGTCCGTTTCACTAGAAAAGTAATCAGGTAAAATAGAAGCAATTAAATCATAATTTAAAGTAGCATTATTATAATCTAATTTATAACTTAAAGTTCCTTGTCTAAATTCTTCTTGTTCAAAAACAATAGGAATATTTACTATTGAACCAAATATTCTTTTGTTTTGATAACCCAAAATATAACCAATCCCAAAGTATACTTGCTTATTTGTTTCCTTTTTCATTTGTGACAAAAATAAGGCTATATTTTTAGCTCCGATATCATCTTTGTTGACTATGTTTTTTTGAAAAAAACTTCCACCAACTTCAACCACATCATTTTTAAGTTTTTTAGTAAACTTAGGAATTAGACAACGATACCCATCACCAGGTAAAATTAAATTTTTACTTGTATCTCTCAAGTAATTAAAATAATCCAACAATACTTTATTCATACTTTATTAATTAATTAATATTTACTTCTGTGGACAAGTATTCCACTCTATCTTTAATGTTATTTAGCAAAACATTATTTTTTCTTCCATTTTCATCAATAACTAATGTTTGTTGATCAACTTTTTCGTTTATCTCTTGAGCTAAAAAAGATATTGCTTGCTCTAGTTTTTGAGAATTCATTGCTTGATTTTCTACATACACATTTAAAGATTCACCAATTTGTGCCATATGCTTATGTATTTGTAACTGTTCTTCACCTCGCTTTAAGTTTGAACGTAACAATAAAAATACTATAAACACATTAAATATCATACTTACTAAAGCAAAAACCAAAATGAATATATTAATTGATTCCATATAATTCCCTTATAATCCAGAAAAGAAAATAGACTAAAACAAAAATATTGTCAATAAAAAAAAGCCCTTTCGGGCTTTTTTTATTTTTTAATTTGCTCTCTTCGCTCTCTAAAGTCTTCCATCATTTTTTTTCTATACTCTTGAGCATCTTGTAAGCACTTCTTTAAATCAGGTCTTTCTTGTGCTTCTTGAATACATATTCTTTCTTTTTTTAATAGTTCTATTCTTCTATCAATTGAAGCAACAGCAACAGACTTTAGCTCATTAAACTTTTCTTTGGATACCTCATACTTAGGCTCTTTAATATCAGTTCCTCTTTGTTGCTTATTCATACCAGGCTCTGCGAAAGCAAAAACTGGACTCAACACTAAAGATAATAGCAATAATTTCTTAATCATATTTCTTCTCCTAATGCTTCTAGCATGTTAATCATATCTTTTTCTTGCTGCACACCATCTTGTAAATGAACTAACACCTGCCCAAGATTGTGATTAAAAACACTTTCTGTCTCTGCTTTTAACAAAACACTTCCTACACCGAAGAATAAAAAGCTCATTGCTAATACTCCTACAGCAACTGTTCTAAAAGACAATAATCCGAATATCTTGTCCAAAACAGAACGTTCTTCTTTCTTAATCATGCTTAAAGCCAACAGACGAGCAGCCCTTAACCTAGCCTCAACATGTGGGCTAACATTTTCATCTTCTTTTAAAATTTTTCCTATCCTTTTAGCAAAAATTTCATTGTTCTTAAAAAAATCATTTTCTGACATTATTTTTTCCTATATTAATAATCAACGAAACAAAAGTTGTAAAAGTTTACTTAATGTGTTATTTTTTCGTTTATTTGATGTTCTACTATACAAAAAGAAAAAAATTGTGTATAGTTAACATATTTTAATAAAAAGGATTTGATTTGGCAACTCCAAAAGAAATAGAAACTTTTCTTAAAAATAACGAGAAAAAAGCTTTTCGTAAAATCAATTATCAATTAAAAAATGATGACGACAGCTTAGATATCGTTCAAGATGCCATGATTAAGCTAGTTCAAACATATCAATCAAAACCAATCTCTGAATTTAATAGTCTTTTTAATACCATTCTTCACAATTCCTTAATAGATTTTTTAAGGAAGCAAAATTTAAATAAAAAATATTTTAAAGATTATGGACATGAAACAGAAGAAGAAGGACAATACATCTTATTTGATAAAGAAATGTTTGATAATAATTTTTATGAAGATAGCATTGAAAACAAAATTATCAATAATGATAAATTTCAACAAATAATGGATATTATTAGCCAACTACCCAAAAGACAAAGCGAAGCTTTTTTATTGAGATATTTTGATGAACTTAGTATTGAAGAAACAGCAAAAATTATGAAATGTTCTACTGGAAGTGTAAAAACACACTGTTCAAGAGCAATCATAGCTCTAAAATCAATTTTAAATTAATCTTTTATTGCCTTCAAAATATTTTCAGCAATTCTTTTGACTACTGTAACAACAACACTATTGCCAGCTTGTTTATACAAAGCAGCATTTGATAATTTCTCTGGCAACTTAAAATCTTTAGGATAACCCTGTAAACTAAAACACTCTCTTGGGGTTAGCTTTCTGACACCATGTTTTGTTAAAATGATTGGCACATTATGTCCACCAGTTCCCATATTGGCAGTTAATGTTGGGCAAACTCCATTTTTCATTTCTCTCAAATAATATCTTCTGAATTGATAAATTGTCTCTTCTTTATTTACTCCTTCAGCAATTCTTTTAGATATCTCACTCTTTTCTGCTTTGTAATAATATTTGTCATCTACTTTTTTATTAAAATCTATAACGTCTTTTAATTGGGTTATTCGCTTCTCTTCTTTTGGAAACTCAAATCTTTCAAAATCTTTTTTGTTTTTAAAAGCAACAATAAATATTCTTTCTCTATTTTGAGGAACATTACCATGAGTTGATCCATTTAATACTTTATGGTGAACATGGTATCCCAACTCTTCTAATGAAGCTAAAATAACTTTAAATGTATTTCCTTTGTCGTGAGATGTTAGATTTTTAACATTTTCTAGAAATACTACTCTTGGTTTTTTTGCTTTAACTATTTCTAAAATATTAAAAAAAAGTGTTCCACGTGTATCATTAAACCCTAACTTTTTACCAGCGATACTGAATGCTTGGCAAGGAAAACCTCCACAAAGAATATCAAAATTAGGCAATTTATTGTAGTTTACTTTTGTTATATCGCCAGCAAAATCAGCATTTTCTTTTTGTAAATCTTCACCCCAATTTGCCAAATAAGTTTCTCTTGCATTTTTGTCCCACTCAGAAGAAAACACACATTTTGCCTTATTATTAAAAGCATAATGAAAACCACCAACACCAGCAAATAAATCTATAAATTTAATATCCATTTAATATCCTTTTTGGTGTATAATACTCAATCTTATTTTTTTTGCAATAAAGGATTAATATGGATTTAATTTCAATCTATGAACACATTTTGAATTCTTACAACATTCAAACACCTGCTCTTATGTTTCCAACTATTAGCCTTCTTTTGTTAGCATACACTAACAGATTTTTAGCTATTACTAGTGTTATTAGGAAACTTCATGAAGATATGGATGAAAACCCCCAAAGAAAAGACTTTTATTACCCTCAAATTAAATCTTTACACTCTAGAATTGAATTAATTGTTACCTCTCAGAAAATAGGGACAATTTCTATACTTTTATGTATTCTTTCTATGTTCTTGATTTTTATCAATTTATTTGCAAGCCTATCAGTATTTATTTCAGCAATTGTGCTTATGGGCATTTCTTTACTTTATACACTTAAGGAATTATCCATTTCTAAGGAAGCACTAACTTTTATTTTAAAAGATTGTGAAAAAAATATTTAACTTTTTGTCAACTTTGTTAAACCCACTTTCGTTTATATCATTGTAACACTATTTAAAAGGAGAAATGTTATGAAAAAAATTGCTATGATTATCGCTACTATGATGGTTTCCGCCGGTGCTATGGCTGCTGAACCTGCTAAAAAGGAAGAAGTTAAGCCTGCTGTCACCGCCGCTCCCGCTGCTAAAGTAGAAGCTAAAAAAGAAGCTGTAGCCGCCAAGGTTGAAGCCAAGAAAGAAGAAAAGAAAGAAGCCGTTGCTGCTAAAGTAGAAGCCAAAAAAGAAGCTGTAGCCGCCAAGGTTGAAGCTAAGAAAGAGGCTAAGAAAGAAGAATCTAAGCCTGCCACTAAGTAATTATGGCAAATCAAAAGGGTGTTTTAAACACCCTTTTTTCATTTTATAAATAAGGAGAAATTAACATGAAAAAAATCTTATCCGCTGTAGTAGCACTTTGTTTTTCTTTTGGCGCATTCGCCGCAGAACCTGCCAAAGTTGAATCCAAGCCAGAATCTTCTGTAGCACAAGCTGCTACCAATGAAGTAAAGCCTGAAGCTCCAAAGGCAGACGCTAAAAAAGCTGTGACTCAAAAGGCTAAAAAAGTTAAAAAAGCCAAAAAACATAAGGCTAAACAAGTTAAGTCTGAAGAAGTAAAAAGCTAATAGGCTAAACTAATGTTTATCAAAGGGAGCAATGCTCCCTTTTTTCTTGCTTTTAAATTAAAAAATATTATTGTATAAAAAAAATAAAGGGCAAGATATGAATAAACATGAAGTCTTAGAAGCAAGAACAACTTTTTTTAATGAGGTAATTGAAGCATTATTAATTCCTCCAACAGAAACAGACCTTTTTTTAAATCAAGATAAATACTATATTAAACCAATACAAAATAAAATTATAAAACATGCAGAGTTTGGTGATTTAATTATTCCTATTGAAGGAAAATTTTTCTCTACGAAATTTACTGTAAATTATTCTTTATGGCAACTTGGTAAAAATTTAAAAATTAGCATATCTATAACAAACATAGATTTACAAGGTGCCTTTGTAGCAGATAAAAATGACGAAATAAGTGAACTTTGGGGAGAACAAAACATCCCTCAAATAGATATATCAAGAGGATTTATCTTTTATACTTGGACATTTGATACAGAAAACTTATTTTCTGACTACTTGGAAAAAGAAAAATTCATTTTTGGCATTAGACACATGCATTTTAGAGCCATGAAAATTATACATGATGAATGCTCTAGACTTAAAAATAAATGAGATTTAAAAATAACAAAAGCACCCGAAGGTGCTTTTGATCCATCTTGGGTTACAAGGCTTTGGATGGCCCCGGCTTAGCTAGTTTCTTAGGCCGCTAAAGCGTAAACGTCTGAATTTGCGTTTATATTTTTTGCTTGATTTACGGTCATCGCCTACCGAGTAGCTTTCAGATTTACTCTTTCCCCAATCGATCCTATTTCTGGCCCATCAAAAGAAAACTAAGGCTTACTCTATTAGATAAGTCCATTCCTTACGGATTGTTGGCACGTTGTACACCGTGTCAATTTTCTTTTGGTGGACCAGGGCGGTACTGCCCCGCCTTCTTGAAGACCTTTCTAAAAGAAAGTTAACTACCATTGATATGAATTATATAACAACTATTTTAAAAAATCAACTAGTTTTTTTAACTTTTTTCACTACACCCTTGTATAAAATTGGCACATACCACCAAGGTTGTTTTTTTTGATTTTCTATTGTGTATTCCCAAACAATTCCATCTGGATTAACCTATCTGTTATGAAAACCAATCCAAGTTTTGCTTTTAATCCAAAAGATTTTTCCACCCCAACGAAGCTTCATTTTTAAAGCCCACAATAAACAATTACTATACATTAGATATTTTTAATATCTTTCTCTATTTTAGTCAATTAGTTAATTTTTTTAAGTTTAAAATAAGCATATTCCCAATCATTTTTATGCTCAATTTTTAGCATCTTAATTAATTCAGCATCTTCACCGTATTCATCAATTCTTAATTTACGAAACTCTGCTATTTTTCTTATTAAATTTATTACTATATTAAACATTTTTTACTCCTACATTTTTAATGTAAGGGTAAACCCCATAAAAGTCAACAATTTTTTAAATTATGGTTTCGGTTTATTTGTGTTATCAGCAGTATCTGTACTTCTAAACTTATCTAGTAAGCTTTTTATTGATTGCTTATTTTTCTCTCCCGCTTCAGCCTGTATATCTTCTTGGGATTTATTTTCAAATTGCTTTGAATTTTCTTCGTGATATTGTTTCATTTTCTCTGTGCCAGACTTAAATAAATCTAACATTTTTTGGGCACCCGCTTTAGCACTTTCTGAAGGATTTTCAGTAACTTCTTCTGAAGTTTTCTTTGTTTTCTCCCAAATATTTCCACTTGCTCTTTTTGTTTTGCTCCATAACTCAGCTAATGATTCTTTAGTTTGTTCAACAGTAATTTCTTTGTTTTGAACTTCCTGAGCTTGAACATTTTGAACACCTATAGCAGCATATGCAACTAATGCTACCGCCAATGTGCTTCTTGCTATTTTAGTAAAATTAGAAATATTCATATATTATTGTTTTCTTGATTAATAATTATATTTTACTATTATTTAATAATAAGTCAAAAATATATAATATGAAATACCTTTTTTCTATAATGTTAGGATTAATTAGCATTCCCTCTTTTGCTCAAAAAACTAGCAAATGCCCAATACCATTAAGAACACCAGTTATTTTTATTGATTTATCTAAAAATTCCATTAAATATGATAAATCAAAAACAAGTCGAGAATTGCTTTCTATAGCCAGCAGCAATATATCCTCTGGACACAACAGTAACAACCTATTAGGGCTTTTTACAAATAGAAAAAAATACTTTATAAGCCCAGAATATTCTATTTATGGAAATGATTCAATGGGCTATTGCGTTTCTTTTAAGCAAATTAAAGTTAATATTGAAACAGAACCTACAATTTTCATATCAAGAGAAGCCCAAACTTTTTCTTGTTCAAAACACAGAACGGAACAGCACGAACTACTTCATTATAAATTTGATCAAGAAGCACTTAATAAATATGTAGAATACTTACATAAAGATTTAGCTAGACTATTCGCACAACATTTTTACTTTAAAAGCAAACAAGATATTAATAATTTTATGTCAGATGTATCACAGCAATATCTTAGTATAGGTGAACAGTTTGTTAATAATTATGCTAGACCGCTACATGATAAAATTGATTCTACAGAGAACTATCAACAAGAGAGCACATATTGCTCTTATCAAGAAAACTACAATTTACAAAAATTATTAGAAAAACGATATTAAATTAGATTAAAATTTTAAAAAACCTAATTGATCTAAAGCAATGAATAGACCTAAAACTACAAAACCGATCAATATTCCTTTGGTTGCATCATTCATACCACTACTAGCTTTAGTCTTTTTCACTGCTTTTGCTTTAGGGGCAGGGGGTGCTGGTGGAACTTTCTTATTTCCTTTTGTTGGAGCTGCTTGCCCCTTTTTAACTTCTTTTTTACCAAAAGAAAATGAAAACAAGCCCTTTTTCTCTTGTGCTTTACCTTTTCCACTCTTCTTATTTGCGGCTTCTTCAGCCTCCGCCGCCGCTTTTTCTTGAGCAGCCTTAACTTCCTCTTCATCTTCATGATAAATTTGGAATGTTTGCAAATCTAAATCGTCATTTTGTGTAGCCATTTTATACCTTTTGCTTGTTTTCTTATCTTTAAATAATCATAAAAAAATAAAAAATCAAGAATTAAGATACAAAAAAAAGTTAAAAGGTCAATATCTATCTTGACACAATGTTAAAAACCTATTTATAGTTATGTGTGAGATAAAAAATGAAAAAATACATATATAAAATAAAAAACAAAATAGACAATTATGACGATGAAACCAGAAAAAGATATATCATTGGTTATTTTGTTCTTATGATTGTTATTATCTTCTATAGCCTTTATGGGATTTATTCAGCTCAAAGAGAAACTGAAGAAAATTTAGTTGCTGTTGAAAGATCTAGTCTTATAACTTTTAGATTTTTAGAATATAGAGAAAATAGTGATGGTGGTTTTGTTGATATTGTAAATACTGAAAACGGTAAAAAATATAAAGATATCTTCGTATCTTCCAGTTGTCCTAAAGGTTTAACAAAAAAACCTGGCATATTAATGAAGCTATATGCAGTAAAATATGTTAATTTCACTACAAACGAAACTGTATATAGATTTAATAGATTATATGACTATATCTGCACTAAGAAAGATATGGAGAAAGAAGATGAAATTTTATTAAAGAAAATCAAAGAAGCTAGTGAAGCATATTTACAACAATTAATGCAAGAGGCTGAAACAGAAGAAGATAAAAATAGAACAAAGAAATAATTAATTTTTAAAACTTTTAATTATTTCTTCTATTAATTCTATTTCTTTATTACTTTTTTCTTTAACAACATTTATTTTTTCATTTTTCTCTAGAAATAAATATTCTCTACCATATCTGTTAGCCAATAGCTTTACTAAAAATCCCAACTTATTATTAACGATAATATTGCCGACAAGTACAACATATTTTTGGCTTTTAGATTTTGTCCAAATTAAATCCCCAACTTGAATCTTTTCTTCTTTTTTTCTGATTGCATCTAATAATTTTTGTTCTATTTCTTTTATTTTTTCGGGCGAGGCATATGAACTTCTTGCTAGTTCGTCTACATAATTATTAACCTCATCTTTTTGATGGGCACGAACCCATTCCCAAATTACATGCCTATCCTTGAGTAAATTTCTCAATCTACTCCACAATTGTATATCTTTCAAATTTTTAGGAGAAGAAGATTTCTTGAGTAGCCTACTTTCAACACCATGAATAACATATTGAGAGTCACTAATTATTTTTAATTTTTTCTTATTGTTGTTATTTTCTAATGCTTTTATTACAGCTAGTAATTCCATTGTGTTTGAGTCAGCACCAACTTCAGTTCCAATCTCAACATTTATTGAATCATTCTCTATCTCACAAAATGCCCAACCACCAAAATTTAAATTTTTTGCGTTTGCAGAACCATCAGTGTATATAATTTTATGTTTCATATAGAAATAATAACAAAAACTTATTTTTGTGCAATATTGACTAAAAAGCACTTGGTGATTACAATTTATTTTTTTTATATTATATGTTTGAGAAGAATCCGTTATTATATATTTCATTGAAATATCTTTTCTTCACTAAAGATAAAATTGTTTTTTTTATGCAACAATTTTCAATTTTAGTGATTTCTCTTTCTATTGCAGTTATATTTGCGGCATTTTCCGTCATGAATGGATTTGAAGATAAAATTAAAACTAAAATTTTAAAGCAAACAGCCCCAATAGTTGTCACAGGGGATTTGAAAGATAAAGATGACTACTTATTAACATTAGTGGAATACAACAAGGGATTTATATTTGATATTGCAAAAATTAATCATCCAGAGGTCAATCTTATTCAACCCATAAAAAATAATTTAAGTTTTTTAATTATAGACAATAAAAACAAAGAGGAAACTTTTAAAGTAAGCATCAGCGAAGACCCTTATCAAAAAGAAACTATTTCCATTAACAAATTATTACAAAATAAACTTAACAATTTGAAAATTAATGAAATAACACTAGTTCAGCCACACTCCTTTAATAAAAATACAAAACAATTTTCAAAATTTAAAAGCTATTTTATTGACGAAAAGATATTCACCCATAAAGGTGACTCACAATTATATGAGGTTTACCTATCAACTAAAGAGTGGGATAAATTCATAGGAAGTAATCAAATAAATAAAATTAATATCTTTATAAATGCCCCCAATAATGCAACCAGTATAAAAGAAGAACTTATTACAAAGTATTTTAATAAAGGCTACGATGTTAAAACTTGGATGGATATACAACCACAACTAATTAATGCTCTACAATTACAAAGAAAAATTTTTTTGCTACTTTATTTGGTAATGTTTATTTTGTTATCTGCCGTTATTGTATCTACCAATATAGCATTTTTTAAAGAAAAAAGAAAAGATTGGGCATTATTAAGTATATTAAACATAATACCCAATAGTGTTATTAAGATTTTTGCCTACAAAAATATTTTCACATTTCTTTTAACTTCTTTTATTGGCATAATTTTAGGTGGACTAATTAGTATTTATAGTAACGAAATCCTATCTTTCATGTTTAATATTTCAAAAACTAAAATGAACAGGGATTATTTTTTTGGGATAGATAATATAACTTATTTATTTTCCATTAAAGATATCATTCTGATTTTATCATTTTCTTTTATTACATTTTTACTTAACTTTATTGTTTTAAGCTTAGTGTTCAAAAAAGAAAATATGTCTAATATTATTAAAGGTAATTAATTAATGAATTTAATTGAATTGAAACACATCAATAAATCATTTGTTGATGATAATGAAAAAATAGAAATATTTAAAAACTTATCTTTAGAAATATCAGAAGATAACGTTTACATATTAGTTGGATATAGTGGAAGTGGGAAGACAACACTTTTAAATATTATTAACAAACTTGAACCTATTGATGATGGTGAAATTATTACATCACCAAATTTGAAAATAAGCTATGTAACTCAATATGCTAATTTTATTGAAGAAATGAGTATTGATAAAAATCTTAGATTTGTTGCTTTAAAAAATAATAATAGAGAAATGATTTATAAATTGGCAGAAATTTTAAATTGCAACACAATTTTAAAAAAGAAACCAAGACATCTTTCTGGTGGCGAGAAGCAAAGAATTAATATTTTAAGAGGTTTACTTTTAAACCCAAACTTACTTATACTAGACGAACCTACAGCCTCTTTAGACCAGGATAATAAAAAAATCCTTGTTTCATTTATTAATAAAATTCAACAAGAAACAAAAATAAGTATTTTATTAGTTACACACGATCTAGATATAATAAACTTGTTTTCGAAAAAAAATGTGTTTAAAATTGAAAATAAATCATTAAAAATGGTAAAATAACTAATAAATACAAAAAGGAAGAAATGAAAAACACAAAATTATTTTTAGCAATAATCTGTATTTTAACATTAAATGCTTGTTCTACAGTAAACTTGCCTTCTATTTCCCAAAGCTCTTCAAATATTGAAGGAATAGAATCTTACGTTAAAGACTGGCCAAATTTAGTAGAAAACATACAATATTTAAGTTATTCAGAACTTAATAAAAAATGTGGTCCACATAATCCTAAAGGAAAAGAACAAGCCAAAATTTTTGGTTGTTCAGAAATTAATTTAGCTAAAAAAACTTGCACAATATTTTTACCAAACAATTATGAATCTTGGGCATTGGCTCATGAAAAAGAACATTGTAAAGGTGGCGACCACGACAATATTCTTCAAGATTATTATCATAAATGGTTGATTTATGTAAGCCAAACACAACAAAAATGATTTATCATTAAGTATATGATTATATAACCAACCTTTAATGTAAATAAAAATGCAATATAATAAAAATAATTATCATAAGAATCAAATTGTTGAGAATAACCAAGAGTATTTAAATAAGACTTTAAATATTCCAACACAACATGTAAAAAAGACAAACCAATTTTTTGGTGATCTTTATTTTGAAACACCTAAAATTTCTTTTTTTACTGATGCTTCCGTAAAAAAGAATACTGTTATTGCTGGATATGGAATCACAGATAATAACATATTAGTTTCATTTAAAAAACAAATTGCAACCAACAATAATAATTTAGCTGAACTTATTGCTGTTAAAGAGGCAATATATATAGCAAAAATGATGGAATTAGATTCTTTAGAGATTTTTACAGACTGCCTACCTGTTATTGAACACATAAAGAGATTTTATAATCTTCAAAAAACATCTGAAATTTTCTTACCAACACTAAAAGAGATCTCAGATGAGCTTACTTTATTTAAAACAAAAAGAATATCTTGGGTGGCAAGACATAGAAATGTTTTTGCCGATCAATTAGCTCAAGAATAATTAAAGTAAATTTTTATTATTTTCAGTTGATGCTTTAGCAGACATACTTCTAATTTTTTCTTTATTTGATTTTACTTGCTTCATTTCCTTCTTGTTCTTTAACTCTTTGTTGAAATCAATCTTATGTGCAACTAAATCATTCATTGAATTCTTCATTTTATCATGCTCACCTAATTGGGCATTTAAATAATCTTGATGCATAAAAGCATGGGCGATTAAAGATGCCTTATGGTCTATAACTTTTTCCTTACCATCTTTAGAATAAAAGAAAGTTAATTCTTTTGCGATAAGCTTTAATGAATTGGTTGTTGGCTGTTTATTCGCAGCATAAACTTTTGAAGCATTAATAATTGCTTTTTCATATTTAGCTAAAGTGGTCATTCCAACTTTGTAAGCAGCATATGTTAATACTTCTTGTTGGTTTTTCTTCATTTTATGAAATGAATCTTGAAAAACTAAAGAAGCAAACTTTTTATACTCTCCTTGTGTTTTATTTAGTAATGCTACACCTTGCTCTATATCTATTAGTTTTTTAGTGCTATATTTCTTATTAAATCTATGAATACCATAATCTAATTCGTTTTGTGGCAATTTTGCTAATTTTATAATATCTGTAACTTTTTCTTTTGAAATACCAACTGCTAAAAGATCAGACTCTACTTCTTTAGATGAATTACCTACTCTTTTCGTAATATTGTATCCAAAACCAATATTTAAACCCATTCCTGGATCTTTGTGTAAATCACCCCTAAAACCTTCCATTTCAGCTGCTAAGGCGATAAAATTGTTTTTCCCTACAAATTCTTTTGCGATATCTCTTTTATTTTCCATTTTAGAAAAATTAACATCAGGATATTCACTTCTTAAATCTGCAACATATTGGGGTGTTGATGATACAAGTGTTTGATAATTTGGATTAAATATTTTTTCATTATTTTCTGGTGTATTCATTAAAGATGATACTCCAACACCAGCAACAACACCAACTAATAATCCAGAAACAACTGCATATTTGAATTTGCAGAAACTTCTTTCATACCAGGGCTTGCTTCCTACAAAAGTAACATTTTGGGGTTCTGACTCTGATAGTATTTTTCTTGTTTCACTTAGTAAATTACCTATTTCTATTGACATTTTAGCCTCCTATTTAAGTTTTGGTTTTTTAACAATATTAATTTCTGACACTAAATTAGCCTTCTCCAATTCATTACTTGAAGAAAAACCAGCTATTATTAATTTTTTTTCTGATAAACTTTTAATTTTATTTTTGGGGAAATCTTTAAATTGACACTGACCGCCGTTCGCTGATGATGCTGCTAATGAAGTTTGCCCATTGTTTTCTGATATGGAAATTTTTATCTCTTCACCATTTTTAAAATCATCAAAATTAAGCAATGAGTATGTAACAACAATGTTTTTGGTGTTTTCTATTATTTCGTAATTTTTAATTATTTTTATCATTGGATTTCTAACTAACTTCTTTTAATTTTAACAAATATAAAACAATAATCAACAAAACAAAAAATGCCAAAAAATTATCATAAGATAACTTGTTGGCATCGCTAAATAATTAAATCAATCAATTACTTGGTTAATTCATCAATAACCATTAAAAGTACTATAAGTGTCATAAAATTCCCAATTTTTCTTATTTAAACAGAAAAAAAATGGAAATCAACATTCTAAAATAAAAGCAGGATTAAAGGATTCGTTTTCATTTTCCCCTTTTAAACTATAACCTCTTGGGTTAGCCACAACTCTTGTCTCACCAATACTGTAGTCAAAAGAACTATGAACATGTCCATGAATCCAAATATCAGATTGGGAAACCAAACTATCCAAATTATTTGCGAAACAAGGATTTAAAATATTTCCTAAATATTTTTCATGAATGCTTTTCATACTCGGAGCATGATGAGTAATCACTATTTTTTTCTTATTTTTGTGTTCTTGTAAAGTTTCTTGAATGTATTTTTGAGCTATCAAACTTAGTGTAGCACAATGACTTGGATTGAAATACATACTAGCATATCTAATCAAGTTAAAATCACTTAAAGCATTTCTTGCTCTATTCATTGAATAACCAATTTTTTCCAACTCTTCACCATATAGACGAAAATCTGTCCATAAGGTTGAACCAATAAAACAAATATCATCTAATAATAAAGAATTGTTATCTAAAAATTTTATATCATACTCTTGGCAAATTTCTGACATTTCTTTAGCAACTATAGATATGTTTCCACCATAATATTCATGGTTGCCGGGCACATAGATTACTTCTTTGTAATTTTTTCTGAACTTTTCTATATATTTAACTGAACTTACCCCAAGCCCAATATCCCCGGCCAATATTAGTATATCAGCCCCAACATTAGGTATTTCCAAATAGTCATATTCTATATGGAGATCAGATAATATTTGTATTTTCATTGTGTGTTTAATCTAAACTTAACAAACATCATTTGAGATTTTAATACAAACTTAATGTTCTCATAAATAAATTCTTGCTGAACATGTAAGTGTCTTGCTTTTTTAAGCATTGGAATAATATATGTCTCAGTCTCTTCAATATAAGACTGCTGTTTTTTATCTGTAAAAACAGGATGCATTGACTGATGGTTGTTTATTCTATCAGCACCTTTGATGATACTGGCAATTGGGCAATGTGCCATTTCATCAAAATACTGTTCAATTTCCTTGCTTTCACCACGATACTTTTTAGTAAGCAATTGAACTGCATTTGTTACTCTTTCACCAAACAGCTTTTCTAACTCCTCAAAAGAAATGTCATAATCTTCTGGGACATCATGAAGGAAAGCAGCTGCCATTGTCTCAGGGGCATACATTAGTCCTTTATATAAAGTTCTCAAATAGTGAACAATTTCAAGTTGGTGTTGAAACTCTGGAGTTTTTCCATCTTTCCTATAACCTATATGAATGTTTTTAGCATACTCTAAGGCATTTAGAGGCAATACATACCTACTATCATTTTCTGCCATACCAAGTAGCCAATATCTCATGGCAATAAATAATTTTTGATAGTCGTTGTCTTGCATAGTCTACTCCTTAAAATTTTTTCTGCTTACCCTTCATATTTTCCAACCATTTTTCAGTAAGGGTGTCACTATTTATTTTGTCTTGCATTTGGCTTATATTATAACTCGGAAAAACTTTTTTGTCTTCTTTTCCTTCAACAATTAAATACCCTTCCTTATTTTTTAAGAAATCTACTTCTTTCTTCTTCAATTTATTCTGAAGAAGCTCTATTTTTCTTATTTCAGAACTTTTTCTAATTAATGCTTTCATTTCTCCTATTAATATATTGGTTGTTAAATTTGAAGCAAGTTCATCTCCCACATCTACAAAAAAATGCTCTCTCATATTATTAATAATTCTAGCAACATTATGAGCATTAATTGCTCCAACATTGTTAGCTTTTTCAATCTGAGTAAGTAAATTACGATTAGTAGTTAATGCTTTCCCAACCCTTTTTTCAATAATCGGATTATTTTTGCTTTTTAAGTACTCATACAAGTAAACAGCAGCTGGTGTTTTACCAAAAGTAAATTTATTCATTTTTATTCCTTTATATTGACACAATTATAATTTATTTATAATATAAAATCAATTAAAAGAGGAACTAATATGGACATTCAAACTATTACAAATGAAATTAAACAAAAATTAACACATGCTGTTAATACTAAATCACCAGCATATGCCAAGACAATATCAAGTTTACCTGAAAATGAACAAGAATCAAAAATGTCCACTTTTATAACTGACCTTACATTTGAAGTTAGTGAAAAGGTTGTGAAAGATAAAATTAGGAAAATGAATCCTAAACCAATTAATTTCACATTTTATATTAATCGTGCAAAATATTTTGAACAAACTTTAAATGAATTAGTTTCACAACTTAAAGATGATGTTTGCTGTGATGAAGAAACACTACAAAAAGAAATTGAACATCAAAAAACTCTTAATCCTTTTGTTATAGAGTTTTCTGGATACTTCCTAAAAGATTATGGTTATATTGGTAAGAAACAAAGTGAAGAAAATTCTGTTATTCGTAAAGAATGGTTTCCTTCAATTTTAAAATGCATCAAAATGAAGGATTACGATACCATTGAAAATCCAGAAGAAACACTTAATACACTCAAACAGTTTATTACTATTGGTTTTGAAAAAGCAATAAACCAAGAATATGTTTTTGTTGACAACATTAAAATTGAAGAAAGCATTAGAACTCTTGATTATGTTATGCTTGGTGATAATAAATTATCCGTAGATGAATTTAATTCATTTAGAAAATCAATTTCTATTGGAAACAAAAATTAACTTTCTAATTTTTTAAGAAATTCAGTTACTTGTGAACCACAAGCAACTTCTACTTTAATCCACTTTCCCTCAACTATTAATTCTCTAATGGTTGAGGAATGAATTCCAATATCAGAAAAAATCGCAACACCAAAATCTTTAGAAACTTTATGATGTTTATAGAATTTCTGCCAATCTGCTGAATAAAAATTGTCTACTCCCAAAATTAAAGAAGGGGTAATTAGATATTGTTCTTTAATATAATTTAAAGTCTCGTAGCTATATGGTGGCTTTCCATATTTTTCATAAAACTCTTTATCTATTTCTTTTATTTTTACCTTATCTTCAGGAATAGCACCAAATAATATTTTAGTCATCTCTAAACGATTTTCATACGATAGTTTACCTTCACCCATAGGATGAATATAAACTGGCGAAACCCATATTTCGTCAAATTTATCTAAAGCTTGCTGAACCACTTTTAAGTGCCCCAAGTGTGGAGGATTTGCTGTTATTGCGAAAAAACCTATTTTAGTCATTTGTTCCTTTTTTTTATCATATTATTATTAAAAATTAAAATCAACTTGATTTTTTTTACTTTTCATTATAGCATAAAAATTATGAACATAAAACAATTTCACATAACCTACTTTATTGTTGTTGCCACATTAAAATTAAGCATGATTTGTTTATTTTTACTATGGGCAATTGATAGCTACTATTTATTTAAAGCATCAGGTCTTATAGAAGCAGTTAAAAATTTTTCAGACTTCAATAAATTCTCAGTTAAATTAGAGGCATCTGGTTTTAAATGGCTTTGGAGTATTTTTTACTTAGTGCTGAAAATTGGAGTATTGAAATTGATATCTTATGTATTTAGACATTTTCCAACCCCAATGAAATGGCTTAAAAAATGGGATGATAATGGTGAAATTTCAAATATATTAGGTAAAAAGATTACATATCATTTAAGATTTAATAATAATGTTTCATTTGAAGATCTTGTCCTATTAAAGTCATATGCTACATCAGAAAAAACAATGCTAACTTATCAGTCAGAAGATGAAATTAAAAAAGCCTTCTTTCTCAAATATGACAGCTCTTTTACTGAAGATTTAAATTAATTAATCATAATATGAGTTGTATGGTGTTAACTTTGGTGTTCTCAACCAAGGTGGTAAATAATATAAAGACTTAACTTTTTGCTTCATTACTTCTTTCTTATTGTTTTCCAAATCTAGGTGTTGTTCCATTGCTTGATCCTTTTGGAATTTCTTAACTAACTCTGTAATTTGTAATTTTAATGCTATTCTTTGCTCTTTGTTTTCTGGAACAGCGACAGCTAATGTATTTTTTAATGTTAGCAAATTTCCCATTTCCAAATCAGATATCTCACCATTTTCTAAAGCTAGACCATAAACATAATTGTAGGTTAATGATAAAAAATAACCTATATCTTCATAATTTAAATGATATTTAATTTTATTTTCCTCTAAGTGGTTTACTTCTTCCAAACCCCAATCTCCATTTTTTAATTTTTTAGAAATTTCTTCTATAAATTTTTGTTTAGGAGTTAATTCTTTCATTTTATTTTTCCTTTGTTTTTATTATTTTATACAATCAAAATACAATTTCAACTTTATTTTGACAATCCTATTTTTTTTATAATGATATTTATATGAAAAACATAAACATTAACTTATCTTTTGAAGAAATATTGGAAATTTGTCACACAAAGGGACCAATTAATGCTTTTAACTGTATTGCCAATCAGAAGAAAACATTAGATGAAATGCACCACCTTATTAAAGTTATAGAGTTCTGCTCTGTTTTGAAATTGATATTAAAAGGTCTTCTTTATGACGATAAAATTATTTACCTTGAGTTTTATACTGAAAAAACAATAGATTCTACTGAAACTCATATAAGTATCAAACATAAAATTTTAACATCCAACAGACAAGAAATGCAAAAAATTCCTGGGTGGACTCAAACCCCAGCTGAGTATTCTATATTTCAACTTTTTATTAAATTTTTAGACAGCGTAAATAAAGACTTTATTAATGAAAGTCTATTAACCACTCCTTTTGTTGTTGAACTTAAAACCTCTAATATAGAAAAAATTAAAGAAATACTTTTAAATAAAGACCTATATAAAATTTATCAGATGGATTATTTGAATAGACTTTTGAAACAACAAGACAGTAAAGAAGTTAGCACAAAAATATAATTTTATGCTATAATTCTTCTATGTATATTAAGAAATATCTTCTATCTTCATTAACCTCTTCTAAAGATGAAATCTTTGGAAGAATTGAACTTATTCAAAAAGCAACAGACAATCAAATAATTTTTGAAATAAATGACGATTATATTTTAAGGAAAAGCAAACCAATAAAAGGTGAAAAACCTAAATTTTTAAATGAAGAACATTTATCCAAACTAGCAAAAAAAATGGATTATTTTTCAAGTTTAGGGCTAACTCATGGTGACTTGCACTTTAAAAATCTACTGGTTCATAAAGAAGAAGTCTACATTATTGATTGGGAACCATCATTAGAACAAATGATTGGAAATTTAAATACACTCATGTATACAGGCCCTTGGATTGATCAAGAGGATAAAAAAACAAGAGAATTAACTATAAACACTGATCTCATGTGCTTTTACAGACTTAAAACACATAGTAAATTAAGCTATTTTAAAGAAAATGATTGGTTTTTGTTGAAAAATACTGCAAAAACTGATAAAATCCCATTTACATTCTTAAATAAGGAGCAACCACATGAATACACCCGCCACCAAACTAAGTAAAAAAGAAGTATCTGAAGTTATTACTACTCTTTTTGATAGCGACATTGAAAGCCTAGAAGTTGAAAAACTTGCACAAATCGAACCAAAAGAATTTTATAAAGAGGTAATTAAACAGAAGAAAACACTTGGTTGGAAAGCTCGTATTAAGATTCCTTGCAATTGGCACGAAGATAAAGCAATTAAAATTTTAGACAAACTTAATGATTGTCGTTTAGTTTTGAATGGAGAACAATTTGAAGAACTTTGGGATATTATTACAGCTTCTGCTGATATTAGTGTTTGGGGTAGTGACACTTGGGCTCCTCGTGTTTTACCTAATGGTGCTGTTCTTGTTAGGAATCATCATCGTGTTATTGGAATTGATGACCAAGCTAGTGGCTCCATTCAAATCTTTAATGAAGAACTTCAAAAACAATTAAAAAAAGTAGCAGAAATTGCTGCTGAACATTTTAATGGTGAAGAAGACCATTATAAATTTCACTTTGTTCATCGCAGTGAAGAAGGCTTTGATTGGACTACTGAAGTTCCAGAAAAGCTATCTGATTATGGTCAAACTTTAGTATTCATCTCTTCAGACCTTATTGAAAAAGCAAAGGAAATTGGTGAAGATGAGCTAGGTGAAGATCACTTTATCTTTGATTATCAAGTAGCAAGTGCAGCATCTAATTCTCGCTCTGGACATTGTGTTCTACGTGTATTTAAATATTACACTTTCCTTTACTCAACATATAGAGCTAGCGATGAATTTGATTCAATTGTAGAAAATTATGCTTATTACTTAGGTAGCGAACCTAATGAAGGTCCAACTTCTCAACGTGTTAGTGCTGAAAACAAATTTGTTATCTCTAGTGTTCGTGGAACTTTAGAAGACAATGACCCTCCTGAAATTTTCTCAAAACCACTTTTAAAGCATCGCTCAGGTATCATTAAAACATTATTCTCTGAAAAATTTTATACCGGGTATGCCGCTGAAAAATCAAATCAAATGATGCAATTTCCTCCTGTTTTTGGTGTGGACACAGAAACTCCAAGCACATACTATGGGGATGAAATTCCTTTCTTAGATTATGCTAAGAAGTTTGACGGAAGACTTATCGTTGCGAAAAGCTACTATGCTGTTTTTGATGATGTTTCTAACCTTAAATCACAATTTAATGACCGCCTTTCTGAAATTAGCACATTAATTGATGATTGCACACTTAAACTTTATATGCCAGTCCCTGGTGATGTAAAATATGACCAAGAAGAAGATATTTTTGAATATGAAAGCAAAGAGTATAAGAAACGTCTTGATACTATTGTTAAAACATTAAAGAAAATGTATGAAGATGATGCAAAAGAAAATCCACCAGAGGAAGGAACAGACCCTTCTCAAGCAGAAAAAGATTGGCTTGATGGATATGGCTATGATTATGAATTCGCTATCCTAGCAATAACTAGCGATAATGTTAATTTATTTGATACTCATCAATACGGATTAAAACTTTCTGGTATTTTAGAAAACTCAGCAACCATTATTGTTCCAACTTTTGGATTTTATCAAGGTTATTCAGCTGGTGAGTTAGACACTGGTAATGTCAATGTTTTCTTAACTTCTGAACAACAAGAAGATAGTGGCGACAGTGATGAAGAAGAAGAGTATTATGACGAAGATGAAGATGAATAAATCATATTTTTTAGTTTAAAAGGGGGAAAAATCCCCCTTTTTTTATTTTTTTTCAAAAAAACAAAATGTTAAGCCCAATTTCATTGACTTTTTTTAAATTCTGTTTTATAAAAATCCAGAGAAATTTTGTTATTGGTAACATTTTTTCTTTTACAAGGTTTTAAACATTAATAAGGAGATTTATATGAACAAAACCCAATTAGTAGACGCAGTTGCAGAAGCATCCTCAGTTAGCAAGGTAAAAGCAGCAGAAGCTGTTGAAGCTGTTTTAGCTTCAATTTCTGGTGCATTAGCAACAGGTGACTCAGTTACTCTTGTTGGCTTCGGAACTTTTTCTGTAGTTCAGAGAAAGGCTCGTGAAGGTCGCAATCCAAACACTGGCAAAGCAATTAAGATTGCTGCCAAGAAAGCACCTAAATTCGCTGCTGGCAAAGCCTTGAAAGAAGCTGTTAACAAGCGTAAGTAATTAATAAACATTACTAATCAAGCCCACATTTTTTGTGGGCTTTTTTGTTTTCTATCTTCAATTTTATTTCCAAAACTTGATTTTTGTTTTTTTTATTTTAATGTTTTTTTACATAATACAAAACTAAAAAAGGGGACATTATGAAACTTAAAAAACTACTAACTGGCTTACTTGCCGCTTCTTTAGTAACAATAAGTGTTACTGGCACGGCGGCTACAGATACAGCTACTCTTAACATTAGTGCCACTGCTGTTACTGGTTGTACTTTTGACACAAATTCTTATAATATTAACTTCGGTAACTATGACGGTTCAAGTATAGCTAGCACTTCAGTTAATATTGGATTTACTTGTGCTACCGCAGGCGTTGGTTACACAATTGAGGCTAACAATGGTAACAACTTTGATGCAGGGAACGGTGATCGTAGAGTTACAGATGGTGCCGGACACTATTTAGCATATGATTTAGCTAAAGATTCAGGCTTTACTCAGCCATTAGGAACAATAGCAGATGGCACAGAAATTTCAGGAACATCTGGTAGCGCTGGAGTCTCCAATAGTATTACAATTTATGCTGGCATGCCAGATTCTCAACCTATTGCCGCCGCAGGTTCTTACACTGATACAGTCACACTAACATTAACATTCTAATCTTGTTAGTATTTAAGAAAAAGAACTCTTCGGAGTTCTTTTTCTATTGACTTTATCTGCATTTTTATTTAACACTAACTTAAACATTTATATAAAGAACATGAACAAATATTTATTAACAACTTTTTTAAGTTTATTTTTTATAACTGCTGAAGCACAAACAAATGGAATAGCATTCTCCCCTTTAAAAGTAGAATTTAAATCTCCACAAAATGTAGAATCCATTACCATTAACAATAACTCAAATGAACAAAAAGTTTATCAAATTGATTTATTACAATGGAATCAAGAAAATGGTAAAGAAATCTTAACTAAGACAAAAAATCTTATAGCTAGTCCGTTAGTTGTCAAAATAAATCCAAGAAGTAAACAAATTATAAGATTAGGCACGAAAGGTTTAGAACAAACTTCTCAAGAACAAGCTTATAGAATTATTTTCAATCAAATACCATTGAATGGACCTAAAGGTGTTCAAGTTTTAACCAATATTAGTATACCTATATTTGTTCAAGCAAAAAATGATTTGGATTTAAAAAATGTTTCCCAATATGTAATGATGAAGCCCAGGTCTCAAAATGGAAAACTTACAAATTTATATATACAGAATAACTTTAATGAACACATAAAAGTTATTGGAACAAAAATCACTCAAAATGGAAAACTGATTAATACAGAGAAAAAGTTAAACTATGTTTTACCAAGTAAAACTTCAGACTATCTCTTAAAAAATGTTTCTATTGTAAAAAATATTCCCATAGAAATAGAACTTGAATTACAAGGATATGAAAATGTTAAGAAACAATTTATCATTAAATAAAAAAATTACTGTTTGCCTAATTTGTAGTTCATTAATGTTTTCTAATGTTGTTTTTGCTCAAACAAAAAATGACGATAGACTGCTATTAAAAACCTATGTAAATGATATTAAAGTAGATAAAAAAGTAAAATACTTATATGTCAAAAAAGGAAATAAATTATATATCAATGGTAAACAATTAAAACAGTTAAAACTTCCATTAACTAATGATTTTATAAAACACAAAAAAGAAAAATACTATCTAGTAAATAAAATTAAGGGTATTTCTTTTTATATTGATGATAATACTAAAACAGTTTATTTGAATACATCAACAGTAAAGAAAAATACTAAAAAATTAGTTAACCCTGTGCCCGCTAAAATTATTCTTCCAAATATTAAAAAAGAAGAAATGACACTTTCTGACATTACTGTAAAAGCTAAAGTTGAGACAAGCATTGCACAAAATAATTCAATCATTAATGGGTATCCAACAAAACCCTCTAATAATGACAATATTTTCAGTAATACACCTAAAAAACCTACTCCTGTAGATAAAGATATTATTTTAGATAATAGCAATCTAATTAATGATGAACCAAATGATGAGCCAAAACCAAATAGCTCTGAAAAAAATGTTAAAAATAATAATATAAAAATTAATTATCTACCTGAAAAAGAAGTTCTTCTTTTGGATACTTTTATTAATGAAGCTAAGCTTAAAAAATCATTTACTTATTTGTATGAAAGAAAACTCAAAAAACTATATATTTCTGAAAGAGATATTGATAAATTAAATATTACTAAAAGTAGCAATGCCACAAAGTTTGAAAATGAAGTTTTTTATTTATTAGATACAAAAAATGGTGCCTCATATAAAATTGATGAAGCTAACCAAATTGTTTACTTAACAATAGAAAACAACTTATTTTCTAGAACAATATTAGATGCTGGAGAAAGCTCACACACAAAAACAGCTGAAATAGCAAAAAACTTAACAAATGAAAAAGTTTACAAAAACCAAGGGGCTTTTTTAAATTATGAAATTTATGGTCAAAAAGAATCCACCTCATCAAATTTAAACACTTTATTAAGTGCTAACTATTTTAATAAATATGGAGAAGGTGAGTTTAGTTTAGTCAATAGGAACATTAAATATGAAAACCAAACATCTCTAGTCCCCGAGCAAGAAACTGTTCGCCTAAATACAACTTGGACTAAGCATGATTTAGATACTAAGCACACATATACATTTGGTGATTTCTCTACAACAAACAACGGTTATGGACGTAATGTGTTTTTTTTGGGGGTTAGTTTTTCTAAAAATTATTCTCTAAATCCAAACTTCAATAAAACCTCAACACCAGCATTAAAAGGGTATTCTAGCTTACCTTCAGTTGTAGATGTGTATTTAAATAATTCTAGCAAATATTCTTTTAGTGTTCCTCCAGGTGAATTTAATATTAATAACATCCCCTCCATAACAGGTAATGGGCAAGCTAGGGTTGTTGTTCGTGACCTTTTAGGAAGAGAAACTACATATCAACAAGATATCTTTTCTAACTCTAAAGTTCTTAAAAAGGGCATAGAAGATTACTCCATCAATCTTGGAGCAGAAAGATTTAATTATGGCACTGAAAGCAATGATTATAGAGGTGTTGCCGCTGTTGGAACTTATGCTAAAGGATATACAGACAACCTTACAAATGAATATAGAGCAGAAGTTAAAAAAGATTATATAGGATTAGGTGTTGGCACTAACTATAAAATTGATGAAGCTAAAACTACCTTTGGTGTTCACGGTTGGCTTAATAAAAATAAAGATAACATAGGAAATAATATTGGTGTATATTCAACTACTATAGCAGACCCTATAAATTTTAGAGTTAGTTATGACAAATATGACAAAAACTTTTATCAGTTAGGAATGGTTGAATATACTGATGACTACACCAACAATAGAAAATCATTATTTACGGCAACTGTTGGTATCAATGGAAACAAATTATTTCAAAAAGATGTTGGAAACTTTAATGTCTCTTACATTGAAAATAAATCTTATAACAATGACAACTCTAAAATACTTGGATTTAATTACAATAAAAATCTAACTAAACATGTTAATTTAAATGTTAATTATCTTAAAAATTTAGATGATTCCAAAAAAGACATGATGTTTGTTGGGTTAGTATATAATTTTGACGGACATAATGTTACATATAATGCCTCTACCAATAACAATACTACCGATCATTATGCTTCTTATCAAAAAACTGCAAATGATACAGACCCAATAAGCTTTGGCTATGGTGTGTCTGGACAAAGTGAAGGACAATACAAAGTTGGTGGTGACTTAAGAACATCAAAAGGTAATATAGCAGCTAATTTATACTCTCAGAATAACAATCAAGGAATGACATTTAATGCTAGAGGTGCTGTTGTTGCTATGGACGGTGATGTTTGGGCTACAAAAAAAATCAACAATTCTTTTGCTCTTGTTAAAGCTGAAGGAGCAGAAAATATGACAGTTTATTATCAAAATAAACCAGTTGGTAAAACTGATAAAGAAGGAAAAGTTATTATTCCTAATTTAAGTGCTAACACTGAAAATAAAGTTGAAATTGGTCAATCTTTACCAATTAATATTGAAGTTGTAGAGCAACCAAATATTTATCCAAGTCTTGGCAAAAGAGGTTACATATCTGAAATACAATTAAGAGAAAAAAAATCATTTACTGTTAATGTAAAATTAGCTGATAATTCATTCTTACCACCTGGGGCAACTGCTAAAACATTTGATGTTAAAGGCAATTTAATTGAAGAAGATCTACCTGTTGGACATCAAGGATTGATTTATGGAAATTATTCCTATATGGTTAAAAAGATAACAGTTAATTACTTTAAAAATGGCATAAACTCAAATTGTTTTTTTGAAGTAAATATACCAAAAAATAATTCTGAAATTGTAGAATTAGAAGGAAGGATTTGTAAGTGATTAAAAAAAATATAGCACTTATTTTAGGGTTAGGCATTCTAATAAATGCCAACGCTGCTACTTGCTCAGTTAGTAATGACGGTTTAAATTTTGGAACTTACAATCCTTTTAATCTAGCGGACACATCATCTACATTTAATATTCAAGTTACCTGCTCAGGATTGGCTAGCAATTTAAGCTATGATATAAAATTAAACGCTGGAAATAGTGGTAATATTAATACAAGAAAACTATTAAACGGAACAGAACAATTAGTATATAATATTTATACTGAAGCCAGCTATACATCTATTTGGGGGGATGGCATTACAGGAAATACTGTTGTTGGCACTGCTGTTGCCCCTACAGATACAAAAAATCACAGTGGTTATGCTATCATTCCTCACTCTCAAGCTATTACGCCTGGAGCATATACTGATAACATAACCATCACTCTTACATATTAATTAGATTGACCTAATAGATATTTATTACTAATTGCCTTAAAGCTCATTTCACCGTTAACTTCTTTAAAAACCAATCCTTCACGAAGAGGCTTTACTTTGTTACCAATCAAAGAAGTTCCATCAGCCTTATTGATTAAAGATTCCACATCACAATTAAGCTTAAAATTTGCTTCTACAATAGGAACATGTTTTAATCCCATTTGACTGACCAAACCTTGCCTTTCAATTGGAGTTAAATATCTACCATTATCTGCATCATAGATATCAAAAATAAAGAATTCTAGGCGAGAAAGTTTATAGATATTACCTTGAACACCCGGACCTACTAGTTCACCTTGAATAGCTAAATTGTTTTTACCTGTTGACTTAATTTTTTCTTCAACATTTTCACGAATAGCAGTACCCCAAAGACTATTTTTTTCGTCTCTTTTCATATCTAAATTTCTAGAACACACACCAAATTCACCATCAAGCAAATAACAAGTCATTGAAGAACCTTCTAACTTCTCTGTAACTTCAAAAATCTTACCATTTGCTTGCTTAATTTCATTTACAATGTTTTGGACACGCTCTTGATCTGTTTTAGGAATAATTGTAGGAAAGTTACCCTTAACCAATCCTGCTAATTGGGTAGGAATTTCCATTTCCCATTTTTGAACACCCAAAATAGTGGAAACATCATCTCCTTCAATTGCCTCAGTATAACCTCCATCAATAGACTTAACCATACAATATTGATCACCAGTTGGAACAACAGGCAATAGCAAACCTTGGCTCAACTGCCCACGAAGTTTCATTGTACGAAGACGCTCACCAATAACTTCATTGTATTCACGCGGCTCTCTTCCTTTGCTCAGAAATGGAGCAATAGAATTTGGAATCCAACTGTCAATTTCGCAATAAACTGCCAAATCTCCAACTTTAAAATCACCTTTTTTAACCACCACTTTCCAACCGTCCACAGTTGCACATTCAATGGCATCAGCATTTTCAATAGGACTAATAGCAGAGATTTTACGGATAGTAGCCATTTTTCTCATGATTTACACTTTCATACTTGTTAATATGAAGTGATTATATCACTTAAAATCAGCCATGTACAGACTTTTCTTTTTGTTTTTTATTTAGTTGGTTTAAAAATATGACATGTTTATTAAATTGATTTCTTATTGATGTCCAAGCTACTGATTCATCTATAGCATAATTATCTTTCATAAACACACCCTTGTGATTCATAATAAGCTTGATATTTTTAATATCTTTCCTATTTTTTATATCTAATACTTTTGGATTAATCACATCTAAAACATAATTGTTATTTCTATCAAAACAAACTAAAAACATATGTTTTTTCTTTTTCCCATTAATAACAATATCAGAAACTGCTATTTTTAAATTTTCTTTTGGAATACCCTTAGCAATTAAATCAAAATATTTAATAATCACTAAATCTTCCACATGTCCATTTTTATTTGAATATGTTTCTTCAGGTGTTTGCCAACTTTTATCTATACCATCATTTAATTTAATATTTTTATTCCAACTATCATTAGTTGACTGCAACACTTTGACTAAAGAAATCTTATTTTCTTCAGTTTTTGCATATGAAATACCAAAAGAAAAGCTTATCGCTAAAGTTATTAACAATTTTTTATAATTCATAACTAAATAATGGTTTAAAATGGTTTTTTTTCAATTATTTTTTGATAAAAGGCTTTTTTTTGATAGAATAAAAGTTATATATATTCAATAAATAAAGTGATTTATAAAATTTTTAGGAACTATGGATAAAAGGCAACATGATTTCATTTGATAAAATTTCTCCAGCTTCAGCTTGTTTTCCCGGGTATCCTCTAGAAACAGCCATCAATTTTCTTTTTCAAAAAAAACCAGCAGAACCATTTATTAAAAAATGGAACTATTCTAACATTCAATTATGCCCACAACATATTGGTTTCATATCTGAAAAAAGTGCCACAGAATTTTTATCAAAATATCAAAATACAAATTTCAGACTCCATGCTAATGCTAGGTTGTTTACTAAACTAAAACCATTTGATGCAGGTTCTGACATAAAAGAAAACGAAGAATACATTATAAATCTTAAAAAAATATCTACCATATTGTGTTCTAATGCCTATTCCTACCATGCTCCTACATCAGTTTTTTTTAATTGGGGACAAATAAGAGATAATGTTTTACGACTTCAAGATTTCTTAGAAATACCAGTTGCGATTGAAGGTTTATACCCAATGAAGAAAAAAACATATTGGGACAATAGCTTTAAAATTTATGAGACATTTTTTAATAGTGATTTAAATTATGCTTTAGATTTAAGTCATTTAAATATTGCTTATCAGCAAATGGAAATGGCAGAGCAAAAAGAGTTTACTGAACTTGCTATCAAGATGATTAATGATAAAAAATGCTTAGAAATACACATTTCAGGAAATGATGGAATTCACGATGAGCATAAACCAATAAAAGGTGATGAATGGTGGTTTAATGTGCTACAAAATCTAAAAAATCAAAATGCCATTATTTTCTGCGAAAGCAAACAAACTTAAATTTTATTTTTTCTCTTTACTTCGGAACTTTTCTTTTCTAAATCAGTAGCTAGCTTATTAGCAAACATTTTTTTCTTAATATATTCTATAGACGCATTATTGCTACCAACAATTAACACTTCATATTCTGGATATTTTGCTTTTAATCTTGGTAAATGATTATCAAAAGATCTGTCTATTTCTTTCAGACCTCTTCCTTTTACATTGTAGGATATTTTTTTATTTTTTACATCTGCCCAAAAATCTATATTAGCAACAAACCTACCAACCAAATGAGCAGATGATTTTGGGAATTCTTTTTTGATTGTATTATTAACGAAACAAATTGAAGCTTTACAGATATCAAAATCAAAATCTTCTAAAAAAGTTGGTTTAATAAAATCAGTTAATAAAATATCTATAGGATAATTTGTATTAAAATTATTCTTGTCCAACTTAGCAACTGCCATCAATCTATCATTTCTAGTCAATGACTCATCATATGCATTATCAGAGTTTACCTTAATAGATCTATTTTTTTTACCAAAAAATTCATACTTTTGATTAACTCTATTAATACATAGAGTTAATATCTTTCTTTTTAACTCCTCTTGATCAATTGGATAAATAGTTTCAAAAAAATCTTCATTTTTTTCTTTTTTCTCTACTCCACTTAAAAATTCTGACCAATTTACATCTTTTAATTCTTGTTGTGAAAAATGCGCTGGAATTTTTTTAACTACCTCGTTTGAGTTAAATCCCTGCCAAGAAATACTAAGCATAAAATCCAAGTCTTTAATATCGTTTTCTTTATCTAAAACAAAATCTCTTACACTTCCACCAGTTAAGTCTAAAGTATAACCAATTCCCATAGGTTTTAATGGGGCTAACATATTATTTATTTTTTTAGCATCAGACCAAATCTGAAACAAAACAAATGATTTACTATCCTTATTGAATGATTCACGAGTTATTTTTTCTTTAATCAAATCAACATAATCTTGCTCAAGTAATTCCCTACCTTGATCTTTATATGTTTTTGTTAGAAACAAACTCCCACTGCCACCAGAAGAAAATGTTGGCACATAAGGAACTGTGTCGTCTTTATGTTTAATTTCATAGTCCAATATTAAAGAATCAGACTTCTTATCAGAATAATCTTCTTGTATAGGTAATAAAAAATCTTGCTTAATGACATTATCATCTTTTAATAATAAAGTCTTAAAATATTCCTTGATAAGATTAAAAAAACTATTGTGCTTCATATATTCTCCGTATGTTAAATTATAACATATTAGATAATATCAATCAAATCTTTGTTTTTCTTCCTGAACCATTTCCGCTATTGGTTTTCAAATCATCATTCAACATTAAGAATAAAATATCTTTTTCAAATTTTCCTCTAACCAACACTTCACTTTCTTTACACATATTAAATATATCATTCACCAAACCATCTAATTTTTCTATAGTTTTTTGGCTATCTGACATTGCCACTACAGCTAAAGATGTCTTATTAGGTTTTTTGATATATATATCTAAAATTTCCACATCTCTTTGAAAATTTTCAACTATCAAATTAAAACCTATAGTAATATTATTAATTACTATTTGTTCAACCAATTTTTCTTCTTGCCAATACTTATGAATATCAACCTCACAATAAAATGGAAACAGATTAGTATTTTTTATTATCACCATATCTCCCCTTAGTATCTTTTTAAAATCTTTACTTATTTTTATATTTCTAAAATCTAATTCTTTGAGCATATAGCTCATTTTTTCTAATATAAAAGAAAATTGTTTAGACATATTTTTTTGAGATTTTATAATTAATTTATCAATGGATTTTATTAGCCACTCATTTCCAAACAAATCTTTTTTATTTGAAAGTAAAAGTAAAACTTGCAGTATCTCAGAATAATAACTTATCTTATCTTCTTCTATTTTCTTAATTAATTGCTCTAACAAATTTTTTATATTTTGACTTTGTTGTTCAATAAAAGATATATTATTGTAAGCATATATGAGTACATTTGAATACCCCAACTTTTCCAAATCTTTCTTATTAATTAAAAAATATAATTTCTCATCCCAATACTTAAAACCAAATTTATCTAATATAAGAATTAAAGCATCTAAAAATTTACTATTAGAAACATAAAATATAGGTATCAAATCTTGTTTTTTTTCTATAATAATGCCTTCAAACTTAGAAATTTTTCCCGACTTAAAAGAAATAGAATCTATGTTGTTGTTAGATAAAGATTTGACTATACTTTTTGCCCAAAATATAAAATCTCTTTCTTCGTTTTTTTTAATTTTTGTGTTTTCTAACACATCATTCAGTATTTTTTCATTAAATATAAATTTATTCATATTTTAGGAACGTTAGTATTATTTGAAGAAATATTTAATTTTGATGCCCAATATTCAATTTGTTGCTCAATTTGCTCTTTAGTGTGTTCTCTATCCACCTTATCTTCAAATCTTTGTATGTAACCTTTAGGTAAAGTTATTAAAGCATCTATATTAAGATATGAGGCTACTACAGCACCAGCCAAGTCAACCCCCGTTTGCCCCCCAGTAAATATTTTTTCTATTTTCCAATATTGATGAACTTTTTCAATTACATCACATACGAAATTATTAATATGCTCTTGAGAGCAATTATGCCTTGATAATGTGTATATTCCGTTTCCAGCTATATTAAGAGTCTTAGCATTTTTCAACTTCATAAACTTATACAGTTGGCGAGCCAAATCAATTGCTTGGGTATCTTCAGTTAATAAAAAACCTATATACTTATCTCCAGCTGCTTTATGAGTTAATAATTCTCCAGCAGTTTTTAAATCAACTGCAAAAGCTACTGTAATATCTCCAGCTTTAGCATTGAAATATGTTCTTGGTGTATATTTAGCACTAGTATGTTCTTGTACGATTACCATAATTTTAAAATGTTATTTAAAATTATATTAATTTATTTTATTATCGTCAATTAAGGGATAATACTTTCAACTTTTAATTTTGCCGTACCCTTGTTTACATAATCCAATCTACAGGCAGCCAAAAAAGATAAATCTATAATTCTATTCCCCAAAAATGGACCCCTATCATTTACTCTAACTACCACACTCCTGTTATTTTCTATATTTGTTACTCTCGCATAACTTAATATTGGCAAAATTGGACTTGCAGCTGTCATCTTAAACATATCATAAGTTTCCCCCGATGATGTTTTTTTACCATTATATTTAGTTCCATACCAACTACCATATCCAATTTGAACAGAACCATCTAATTTTGTTTTTGGGTTATATTCATTTCTAAAAATTTTATATGGTCTATTGGCAGCGGAAATTAATTTCTCTTTTTTTGGTACAGGTTCACCATTTTTATTTATATCAAAAGTTGGATTTTCTGGACCATCGTCCAAATAGTAGCCCTTTCCCTTTTTAAAGGAGTATTCACAATCATATTCTGAATCAACTTCATTATTTCCGTTAGTTAATTTTATAGTAGAACAACCACTTAACAATCCAACAATAGCAAGGATGTTTATTAAATTTATTTTTCTCATTTTATATTTTAATAATAATATTATCTTTCAAATCTTTGTCATTTAATTTTAAATATAACAACTCGCAATCAATCAATTTTTCAATTAAGTTTTTGTTTTCAAATAACTCATCAAATCTTGAAAACTCATCCATCAACCTATAAAAAACACTAATTATCAATGCTTTATTCATTTTTTGATTATTTTTAGAAACCAAATACATTATAAATTCTTCATCATCATTTTTTAGAATATGTAGTTCTTCTAAATTAAACTTAGTATGAAAGTGTAATAAATATTTTGATATCTTTTCTAATGCTATATTTACATCATTTTCTAAAGATAAAAATTTGTACTTTTCTTTAATGAAATCAATATTAAAAATCAAGTGTATTTTTAAATTTTCATTCTCTTCAACTTCATATTTTTTCTTATATGTTTTATCTTTATCGTACAAATGCTTAAAATAATCCCAATCATCAGGTTTAATTTTCTTTTTTAAAAAATCTACAAATATAGCTCTTTCAATAGAGTTTTTGTTTCCTTTAATTTCTTTTTTATAGATAGAAAACAAATTTTCTAATATGTAAAAATCTTCTTTGTAATAATCGTATACACTTAATTCATCTATAATACTTTTAAGTGTTCCACCAGAATAACATTCTTTTGGTTTGGCAATAGATAATAAATGAAAAGTAATTAATTTTCTTTCTAATAATTGCTCATTGTTTTTTCCTTTTTTTAGAAGCTTTAAAAAAGTAGGTAAACGAAATAATTGTTCTTGTTGGAAAAATACATTTATTAGTTTCTTCTTTTCTTCTAATAAAATATCAGCATTAGCTATAATCCACAAAATAGATTTTCTTTTTTTGTCGCCCACATCCACATTAAATACAATCTTAAATGGTTCATTTTCATCAGAAAAAACTTGAAAAAATATATCGCATAAAGATATTTTAGCTAAACTTGAAACATCTCTTCTTAACTCTATTGTTTTTATTGGTTGGTCTTCTGATATATAAAAAGATGGTAAATGATTTTCTAAGCGCCAATTGCTTGCCATATCTTCTTGATATGCAAGTAAAATTTTCTCTATTTTATTCCAAGCTCTTTTCATTTTTTAATTTAATATTTTTATTTATAACCGAAAGTAAGAAAACTTGCAAGAATATAAAATATCAGTATCCTTTGTAAAACTAAATAAATCACATGAAAAAAACATATCTAATTCTTTCACTTTTAATTACACAACAATCTTTTGCACAAAACAATGAAATATCTAATTCTTCTGATGTATGTTGGTATAGTAATGTCACAATTAGCGGAAAAGTTTCTATGTCAAAAGAATGTACAGCTAAAGGTGGTGTAACCATCAACAAATCAAACACACACTTAAACTGTAATAATGCAACAATTGATTTAGGTCGAGAAACTTTTACTGGAATTCAGATAGATTCTAATGGACAACCCTTAAATAATGTTACAATTGAAAACTGCAACATCGTTAACACTAAATTTCAAGGTGTTTATATTGGATGGAAAGTTGCTGATAGTGAAAAAATAAACCTCATAGGGAAAGAAAACATTTCTTTTTACACTCCAAAAAACATTTCAATTATCAATACTAAAATATTGAATCCTGGAAGTAGTGGTATTTTTATAGATGATTATGTTAATAATGTTATCTTCGATAATATTTCTATTATTAATGCTCCTGCTATGGCTATTTACTTTGAGTTCCATTCACACAACAATAAACTTATAAATTCAAAAATTATTGGCAATGGTAAGGGACATAAAAGAGAAGCTATCTCTATAGATGCTTCTCAAAATAACATCATTGACAATAATTATTTTGATGACAATCCTTATGGCACTATTTATTTGTATAAAAACTGTTCTGAACACCTAGGGATTGATCCTAAACAAGTTAAAAGAGAGCTTCCCTCAAATTACAATACTATTTCAAATAATAAAATTTCCAATACAAAAGTTGGAGTTTGGGTTTCATCTAGACAAAGTTTAAACCTTGTTAATGCTAGGTGTGGAAATGGTTACTATGCTGAAGATAAATACACTGAAGATGATGCGGAAAAAAATACAGTTCTAAATAACCACATAGAGAATGCAGAATATGGTATTTTAGTTGAAGACGACAACAATAAAATTATAAATAACAATTTAAAGAATATTTCCAAAGAACCTATCAGAATAGGAACTCCCATTAGAAACAAATACTTAAATCGCCCCGTTATTAATACAGAAGTCAGGGGCAATCAGTCTAATAGCACTCAAACTGTTATTTACAAATGGGGAAGTAATTAATTACCGTCAACCAAAGTTCCAATTTTTTGACCTAAAGCGATATTTTTAAGATTATCTTTACCTAAAATATCACATACAATAATTGGAATGTTTGAATCTTTACACATTGTGAATGCTGTCATATCCATAACTTCTAAGTTATTTTTAATCGCAGTCATATAGTTAATGTGATCATATTTAACGGCATCATTATGTTTATTAGGATCTTTATCGTAAATACCATCTACTTTAGTTGCTTTAATAATAACTTCACAGTCTAATTCTCTTGCTTTAAGAGCAGCCGCCGTATCTGTTGTTGAAAATGGATTTCCTGTTCCAGCTGCTAAAATTACAACACGACCTCTAGACAAATGCTTTACCGCCTTAAGCCTAATAAATGGTTCCGCAACTTCGTTTGTGGCAATAGCTGTCATAACCCTATTTTCAATTCCATTGTCTTTTAATACATCTTGTAAATAAAGCGCATTCATAATTGTTGCTAACATACCCATATAATCAGCAGTAGCAGGAGTCACTCCATGTCCAGCAATACTCTTACCTCTCATAATATTGCCACCACCAACCACAATCGCAACTTCGGTTCCAACCTCATGTAATTTTTTAATTTCTTTTACAATTTCTTCAACAGCATCACCATTGTATCCGAAAGATGAATTTCCTTGCAGAGATTCACCACTTAATTTCAACAATACTCTTTTGAATTTATTTGACATTTTAGCTCCTTTATTTAACGAATGGACGAACTGTTGTAAAACCACCATCTAAAGTCCAAGTTTGTCCAGTAACTCTAGATGCCTTTTCTGATAATAACCAATACATTAATTCTGCCAACTCTTCTGAATTCCCAATACCACCGATTGGATATTGTTTTCCTGCCGCTTCACGAGCTATGGGAGATGAAATTATTTTACTTGCTGCAGGTGTATCCATTAAGCCTGGAGCAACAGAATTGAATCTAATTCCATAATTTGAATAACTAGCAGCCGCAGCTTTGCATAATGCCTCTATACCACCTTTAGCAGCCGCTATAGCCTCATGGTTTGGTGTCCCTATTTGAGCGGCAATAGAAGAAACAAAAACACAAGAACCTTTTTCTTGATTTTTAATTAGATTATCTACAAATGGTTTAAGAATATATAAAGCACTCATTAAATTTACATTTAAACAATCTTGTAAATCTAATATACTCATTTTATGAATGCTTCCTAACTTAATATTTCCTACACAATGTGCTAATCCAGTAGGCGTCCCTAATTCTGCTTGAACTTTTTGAACAATCATCTCACAATCTTCTACTCTTGTTGAATCACCCTCAACAATTAAATGTTTATTTCCCAAATTATAATTTAGGACACTTAATTTATCTGTCGATCTTCCAACCAGCGCTAATAAATAACCTTCAGAATCTAATTTTTTAGCTAATGAGCCGCCCACACCACCAGAAGCCCCAGTAATTAAAACAATTTTTTTCATGATTACACCTTTTTTTAGGATTATACATTCAAAAGACTCTTTTGACAACCAAAATTAAGCCTGAAATAGGTTGATTTTCGTTTTTTTTTCTAGATAATATTTTAATGAAAAAAATTACTTCTATATCATTACTTTTGATTTTATCTATGCCCTCTTTTGGGGCAGACATATTTCCTCAAAACAATAAGACTTGTGTAAATATTAAAGGTTCTTGCTCTACTGACCCAAATTCAACTTGTATCAAAACTGTTTGTAATTATGATAATCTTCAAAAAACTTTAGATATTTTTTTATCTCAAAATCAAATTATTGGAAAAAAAATAAATAATATTTTTGAATTTGAAATTTTTCTTTCTAAAAATTTACCCAAAGAATTAAAAAAATACAGTAAACACTTCGTTACAGAAGACACTTCTTTATTGGATTATGAATTTTCAATAGTATTTATTTTAGATAAAAACAACAAAGTTAAATCCGTTAGAATGTTTTAATCTTGATTATTTAAAAATAATTCCCTATAAGATATTTATGAAAAGAATTATTGTTTTAAATTGTATAGGTTTTTTGTTTTGTGGTAATATTTATGCACAAGATAGGATCTTATTAGACAGAACCAATGTTAAGCAAAGAAAAACAATAATTTTTATGAAGCAAGATAAACAAGGAACCGTTTATTATCAAGACATTAATGGACGTGTTGCTATCCCTCAAGGAGATAGCTTTGTTATCAATATTGCTCCTGGAATCACATATACACCTTCATCTAAAAAAATAACTTTAATCAGTGAAGTGGCAGAGCCAATTCAACACCATAATCTTCCAAGCAATAATCAATATACATATGATAGTAAAACTGATCCTCAAATTGGTTTAGGTTACTTTTTAGGTAATGTTGTTGGCAGAAACAAATAAATTTATCCTATGGATATATAACTATGAGCGAAACACATCAAGTTATCAGTAAAATCATAAAAGAAAACGACATTACCCTATTTATGAAGGGTACAGCACAATTTCCACAATGTGGTTTTTCTGGACGTGCAATTCAGATTCTGAAAGCTGTTGGAGTAGAAACAAAAAACATTAAGACCATTAATGTATTAGAAGATGAAAAAATCCGTCAAGGTATTAAGGAATACAGCAATTGGCCTACCATTCCTCAACTCTACATTAAAGGAGAGTTTATTGGAGGTTCAGATATCATGATGGAAATGTACGAATCTGGCGAGTTACAACAATTGATTAACAGCAAATCCTAAGCGAAGATAATCTATAATTTAATCTTTTTTGACATTCTATCGTTAATACTCTTGATAAATTTTATTTTTTTATTTATTCATTAGATATTAAAACTCAAAAAAGGGAAAAAATATGATACCATCACTATATATCGGCAGGACAGGACTTGATGCCTCACAAACAAAGCTAAATGTAATTTCTAACAACTTAGCCAACGTAAGCACCAACGGATTTAAAAGGTCATCTGCTGTATTTGAAGATTTAATTTATCAAAATGTTAGACAAGTTGGAGCACAATCATCTGGGCAGAGCCAAATTCCAACAGGATTACAAGTAGGAACAGGTACAAGAGTTGTATCTACAGCAAGAATCCATTCTCAAGGAAACTTACAAAAAACAGACGGACCTTTAGATTTGGCAATTAACGGTGAAGGTTTCTTTCAAGTTTTGATGCCCGATGGAACTGTTGGTTACACTAGAGATGGTTCTTTTCAAAAAGACAGTAATGGACAAATTGTTACAGCTAATGGCTACCCTCTACAACCAAATATTAATGTACCTGGAGACACAATTTCTCTTACTGTTGGTAATGATGGAACTGTTTCTATTACACAAAAGGGAACTGCTGGAGCAACACAACTTGGAAATATTCAGTTAACTACTTTCGTTAATCCAGCAGGTTTAGAGAGTATTGGTGGAAATATTTATATTGAAACAGCATCTTCTGGTAATGCTACACCAACAACACCAGGAACTAATGGCTCAGGAATTATCAGTCAAGGTTATGTAGAAACATCTAACGTAAACATTGTAGAAGAATTGGTTTCTATGATTCAAGCTCAAAGAACTTATGAGGTAAACTCAAAAGTAATTAGCACAAGTGACCAAATGTTGAGAAAACTAAGTGAGCTATAAGCTCTAACAAATATAAAGCCCCAATTTGGGGCTTTTTTATTTTATTTCATTTCCGTATATATCACACTTTCCTGTTTCATACATTTCTTTTCTGTAATCGTATTCTTCAAAACTTAAAGCATGCCAACCAACACATTTCCCATTAGGGCTTCTTCCACAACCACATCTTGGACCTTTTGATTGATTATTTTCATTATTTTTAGGGAGTGTGTTTTGATTCATTATTAAATCCTTTTATGGCTCCCCGACGTGGGTTCGAACCACGGACCAACAGATTAACAGTCTGCTGCTCTACCGACTGAGCTATCGGGGAATAAGCCTAGGAATATTAATATAAAATAATATTCTGTCAATATCTTTTTAAATCTTTTTTAATTTTTTCTGAAATTTCTTTATATCCATTCCAAGAAGGATGAATATTATCTTTTTGAACCTTATTGGTTCCAATTATAATATCACCATTTTGAGAAGCAATTTCTTGAACAATTTGATTTATATCCTCTTTACAAAATCCATCATTACAAGGTGGCATTATCCAAAAAACATTTTCAGATTTAATCTTACTTCTGATTTTTTCTAACTCATAACGAGTCTTAATACCTTTATGATCATTTGTTCCTAAAGAAATAATTACATTATTAGAGTCTAATTTTTTATCAAAGAACTTTTTATTCCATTGCCATGTGTTATATCCACCTACTGAATATGAAGTACACTCCTTCATAAACATATGTGTCCCTACAGCAATACTATCTCCAATAATTAAGCATTCTAACATATGTATTATATATCTTTGGCTCCCCGACGTGGGTTCGAACCACGGACCAACAGATTAACAGTCTGCTACTCTACCTACTGAGCTATCGGGGAACATTAATTAAGATTTCTTGGCACCACGCTGCTCTTCAAGAATTCGCACATAACTGCGAATAAATTCTCCACGCTTGTGAGGATCACGAATAGTAGCAGCCATAGCCTTTACTGGCTTTGAAACTTTCACAGTTTTTGGGTCATATCCTTTACAAGTCATTTTTATTTCCTTTCTATTGACAAATAATTTTGGTCGGAGTACAAGGATTCGAACCTTGGACCTCCTGCTCCCAAAGCAGGCGCACTACCAGGCTGTGCTACACTCCGTAAAGAACTGGAATTATATACCTATGGTATTTTTCTGTCAACATTTTTTATTGACTAAAAAATATTTTTTTATATAAATATTAAAAATAAGTGAGTATTTATGGAAGAAAAATTCAAAACATATATGTGCCTAGTTTGTGGACTCATGTATTATGAAGAGTTTGGGTGGCCAGATGATGGAATCCCTCCAGGAACAAAATGGGAAGATGTTCCACCAGGTTGGTTATGCCCCGAATGTGGAGTAAGTAAATTTGATTTTGAGATGGTGGAAGTTTAAACCATTATGATTGTAGAAGAAGAAAAAAACATAGATGATTTTCAAGAAGAACAATCATTAAGCTTAACACAGCACCTTTTGATTTTAATTTGTATTTTATTTTGTTTAGGTGGGGCTGTAAATGTTGGTTGGACTAGATTTTTCTTAGCCATTCCTTTTGCTTTACTGCTAATTTTTATAGTTAAAAAAAATCTAACATTATTAGTGGGCTCAATACTTTTTATATTTTTTTGCATAATGGTCAATTACACATCTACATCAAACCCATTATTCTTTCCTAAATTATCAAAATCTATTTTTATTGAAGAAGGATGTGCTCTAGTTTATCCTAACAGCCAAGTATTGTATAAATACGAACCAAAAGCATATGGGTTTCATCAGGGCTATATATCCAAAACACCTTTAATAGATAAAAAGAAAACATTAAAACAAGAATGTGAATCTAAGAAATTACAAGATTTGGAATCAATATTTATTGATAAAGGAACATACTCTGTTGTTGGGGTTTGGCTTTCAGCACCAGACATGAGTTCAAAAAGTCACTATATTATTCAAGTTAAAGATGGTAAAAAAGTTGTAGAGCAACGAATTCAAGCACAATCAAATTGGACCAATAACCTTTCATCTTTAATGTATTATCCCGCTATACCAATTTTAATCATGAGTTTATTAAATGGCTCAAAATAAAAAAACCCCAAATTGGGGTTTTTGTGTACCGAGAGATTTTACTCTGCTTGAAATTTGCTAGACACATACACTCTAGCCTCTTCAAAGGCTTGTCTCTTATCTTTATATTCAAAATACATAAGATTTTGTGCCTCAATTTCAACGCGCTTTTCAAATTCAGCACTAGAAATAACTTTTTTAGTTACAGTGTTTTTCTCTGCGATAGTTTCCATTTATTTTCTCCTAAGAGTTGTTAATAAAAATTTGCTTTTAAAAGCTTTTTGTTAACCCAATTGCTAACAAGAGCGATTATATAACAAGACTTTTGTCCTAGTCAACTATTAAATGAACTTCTTTCTAGAAACCTCTCTCATACGAACCTCTAGTTCAAAAATATCTGCTGACTGTGCCAAATATGCTTCTATTTGTTTCTGTTCAGAATTAGTATTTAATAAGTCTTTGAAAAAAATAACAATTTTATTCCACATTTTAAACTCCTTTTTGTTTTTTTGTGCTTTGCAACATTATATTAGGGAAAACCCTACAAAAGTCAAGAGAACCATAAGCCAATTGCTTTTTCATTAAATGTATACTTAAATAGTATTATGGAAAAATTTAAATTTATTGACCTTTTCTGTGGGCTTGGTGGCTTTAGAGTTGCACTAGAAAACTTAGGTGGAGAATGTGTTTTTAGTTCAGAAATCAATGAACATGCTTTCCTGATTTATCAACATAATTTTGGTGAATTCCCTAGTGGGGATATAACCAAAATAGATGCTAAAAACATACCTAATTTTGATATATTATGTGGAGGCTTTCCTTGTCAAGCATTCAGTATAGCAGGTAAAAAATTAGGATTTGAAGATACTAGAGGAACATTATTTTTTGAAATATGTAGAATAATTAAAGAAAAACAGCCGAAAGTTGTTTTGTTGGAAAATGTTAAGAACTTAACTTTGCATGACAAAGGTAGAACATTTAAAACTATTGTATCCTCTCTTGAAGAATTAGGCTATCTTGTTTCTTATAAGGTTTTAAATGCTAAAGATTTTGGAGTTCCTCAAAATAGAGAACGAATTATTATAGTTGCGACAAAGACAAAAAAACTAAACTTTGATCAATTAATTACTATTAACAACACATCAAAAATTGAAGATATTTTAGATAATAACAATAAAGACTATTTAGATAAATCTTATTATACACTTTTAGAACAAAAATATATCAAAAAGAACCAACAGTCTGGACTTATTTTTGCTGGCTTTTTAAATAAAACAATGAGAAATCATGTTGACCCTTCTAAATTCTATTTTTCACGAAACCATAGACAACCAAACAGAATATACAGATTTGACGGAACACATCCTACATTATCATCACAAGAATCAGCAGGTAGATATTATGTACTATTAAAAAATGGCAAAGTAAGAAAACTAACTATTAATGAATGCTACAAATTAATGGGATTTCCTCAAAGATTCAAACTAATTGGTTCTAAAAATAACCTTTTTCAGCGAATAGGAAACAGTGTTTGTATTCCAATGATATCAGCGGTAGGTGAACTTATAAAAAATAACATTTTGATTGATTATTAAAATAAACAAATTATAATTATAGAAAGAGGAAAAATATATGGACAATAAATTGGAAAAATTAGCTGAAAAAACAAAACTCAACATTAGTAGATTTGCTGCTTTAGGTGGAAGTGCCGCATTAGTTGGATTAATTGCAACTAGCGAACATTTAGCGACAAACCCAACAGCTCAAAATATTGGATTGTATAGTGCTGTCATAGGTGGGGTATCTTTAGGTGGTGCTCTTTGGCAGTGGGCAACTTATGAAGATAAAAAAAGAGAACTTGAAACCAAGCCCCCTTCTTTTTCTGAATCTTTAGATTCTATTAGAAATAAATTTTTAAATAGAACCGAAAATACCAATAAACCAAATATCCTTTAATAGGATTGAGTTTCCATTACCTTTCTTTGCTTCTCATAATAATCTGAAGTGTCAGAGCTTATTATTTTTCTCTTAGGTTTTTTCTCTTCAGATTTAGAAGCAGTTGATGATGCTGATGAAGTTGCTGCCGCTTCTTTTTTCTTCTGAGCTTCTATTTGCAACATCTTAATCTTGTTTTCTTCAGCAATTCTTATTGCCTCTAATCTTAATTTAGATTCTAATTCAACTTGTTGTTTAATTTTAGCTTCTCTTTCTAATTTCAACTCTTCAATTCTTCTTTGAAGCTCATCTTTTCTTCCACGATAATCATCTAACCCAGTATTAATTTTCTTATCATAATCTGATCCTGGTGTATTGTAGTATTTAGATAAATCTTCAGTTGCATGTTCTTTTTCAGTTTTTGCCTTTTTTTGTTGTTCTTCGTTAATTTGCCCACTTAACTTTTCGTTAACTATTTCAACAATACTCTTATTTGCATTCTGCTGTTGATTATTTGATGGAGAGGTTTGTTGTGGTGCTTGAGCGAAAACAGAAACACTAAAAGTTGATAATAATATAAACGTTTTTATTTTATTCATGAGAAGTCCTAGATATCTTATTTTATGATAATAAAGAAAAAAAATGATAAAATCAAGAAAATCAAAACTTTATATATTGACTAAAAAGAAAAGACCAGTTAAAAATATTAATCTTTAAAAAGAAAGTGCTATATGCAATTTAAAAAAATTTTATCTTTTGGACACGAAGTTGTTAATGATTCAAAAAATACAAGTATTGAACAATCCATAAAAGACTCTTTTGATAATCATTTGATATTCTCAGTTATTTCTCTTCTGTTTATTAGTTTAGTTATGGTTTATTCAGCATCTTTAGATATAGCATCAGGATCTAAAATGACGAATTATAATGGTTATTATTTTTTCATCAGACACCTTTCTTCTATATGTATTGGTATTGTGGCAGCAATTATTATATATAAGATACCATTAGTATTTTGGGAAAAAAATGCTTTAAAACTTTTTTTAGGTGGTTCTTTAATTTTAATTTTGGTTTTAATTCCCGGTATAGGTAAGGAAGTTAATGGCGCACAACGATGGATTAATCTTGGAGTTGTTAATTTTCAACCTTCTGAACTTATGAAACTACTTACTGTATTTTATGCAGCAGACTACATTAACAGAAAAAGAAATATTTTAGATGATATTAAACTTTCATTTCTTCCCATTTTAATAGTTACTCTATTTGTTGGATTCTTATTATTACAACAACCAGACTTTGGAGCTTTTATAGTTATTTCTTTTATTGCGTTCAGTGTCTTGTTTCTTGGAGGTGTTAAATTAATTGGATTTTTCTCACTAATGGCATTAGCAGTAGCTGGCTTTATTGTAATTATTATTACTTCACCATATCGCCTAGCTAGAGTTGTTGGATTTTTAGATCCTTGGGCAGATCCTTATGGTAAAGGCTATCAGCTATCCCATTCACTTATTGCTTTTGGAAGAGGTGAACTTTCTGGGGTGGGTTTAGGCAAAAGCATTGAAAAACTATTTTATTTACCAGAAGCACATACAGATTTTATTATGGCTGTTATTGGTGAAGAATTAGGCTTTTTAGGTGTTTGTATTATCATCTCCATGTTTGCCATTTTTATTTATAGGGCTTTTCAAATAGGCAACCATGCACATTTATTACAACGAGATTTTGGTAGCTTAGTTGCAAAAGGAATTGGATTATGGTTTGGATTTCAAGCTTTTATTAATATTGGCGTGAATTTAGGTTTATTGCCAACAAAAGGATTAACCCTTCCTTTAATGAGTTTTGGTGGAACAGGTATTATTGTTAACCTTCTGGCTGTTGGCATACTTTTGAGAATAGATATGGACAATAGAAAACTTCTTAAGCACTACAAACCAAACTAAATATTGTATTTTTTTTCTTTTATTGTATTTTAAATAAATGAAAAATAAAATTTGTATTTTAGTAATTTCTTTATTTGCTTCAGTTTCTCAAGCTGAAAATAATATTAATCATAGCATCGGTGATTTTGAATCATATTACTTAAACAATGGGATGAAAGTTCTTTTGTTTCCATTTAAAGATGAGAGCAATGTAGGTGTTTCTGTCAATATAAAAGGTGGGGCAAAAAATGAATTATCTCACGAAAAAGGATATTCGCACATCATAGAGCATCTATCATTTAAAAATGCTAAGAACTTTAAAAATATAAAAGAATTTGTCACAACAAAAAGCAATCAATGGAATGGTGTTACAAGTAAAGATTTTACTTATTATTATCAGTCCTTTACAAATGAAGGCTCCAATTTAGAAGATTTTATTAGAATGGAGTCTGAACGTTTGTTTAATTTAGAGTTTGATGAAAAAGAATTAGCAAGTGAAAAGCAAATAATTCTAAATGAATTACAAATAAATGATTCCTCCTCAAAAAATCAGCTTTTTGATTTAACTAATAAACAACTTTTTAGTATTCATCCTTATGCTCACCCCAGTGCAGGTTATGAAAGCACTATTATAAAAGCAGACACAATAAAATTAAAAGAATATTATTTAAGAACCTATCAACCTAAAAATATCTTTATTGTAATATATGGCAATTTCGATAAAAAACTAGCAAAAAAAATAATAGAAAAATATTTTTCTAATAAAACAAATAGTTTAAAAAACAATAATTCAGAAATAGAAGAGATATTTTTTGATAAAAAAACACAATCTGTTATTTTCTCAAATGAAAAAATAAACTTATCTCATGTTGCTTGGAATAGCCCTAATTTTTTACAAGACCCAAAACTTATTTCAGGTAGAATTTTATGGTTTTCTAGCACCATTGAACCTTTTGGACATATATATAGAAAATATATTCTAAATGAATCAAAAAAATACATACCAAATATTATATCTATTAATACTAATATATTTAATTTTATAGACTACAATCCATTTGTGCTAGATGTAAATCAAGCAGATAATGATAACTATGAATATGTCATTGACAGTATTGTTGATGATTTGGAGTATATTGATAATTTTTCTGAAAATGCTTTCAATAAAATGAAGCAAAGTATTAATAATGAGTGGAAAAATATTGAAAACTCACCAGAAGCTTTAGTTAATAATTTTATTGGATTTGAACGATTAGGCGACTGGAGACTTTATTTTTATTTTAAAGAATCTTCACAAAAAGCATCTTTTGGAGATGGTGTATCTTTTCTAAAGCAATATATTAAACCCAACAATAGAAACACTGTTACTGTCAGATATGGAGATCAATCACTTAAAAATAATATTTCAAAAAACTATTATGACAAAAGCATAGATAACCTTCAAAAAATTGATCTTAGCAAATATCAATTTAATTTATCATCTTATCAAAAAAACATAAATAGTTTAGAAGAATTATTGAACAATACTCAAGAAAAACAATATCACAGTAACAATAACAACATTAATTTGAAACACATAAAACACAAAACTAATGGTGACTTTGTTTATATTAAAATTGACAATAAATCAAAAAATATTGAGCTTGACGAAAAATATAAAACAAGCTGTATGTTAACAAGTAATTTTCTTAGTTATGATAATGAAATTATTAGTCCAGAAGAATTCAAAGCAAAAATTATTGAACTCAATATCAAATTGAATAATGACTATTTTAGTTTTTATATAAAAACACCAAAAGAAAATGTCGATAAAACCTTTGACTTGATTTACACACTGTTAGACAAACCAGCATTCAATGAGGTTAAATTTGAACAAATTAAAGCATCTTCTATTCAAAAATTATTATCTAATAAAGAAACCCCTAGCATAGCGGTAAAAGAATATATAAATAAAGAGTTTAATTTATATCCACAAAACCATATACTTTACCCACATTCAAATAGTGAGTTACTTGAATCTATTTCTAAAGTTACAATTCAAAATGTTAAAGAATGTTATGAATCATACAAAGGATATCCGAATGCTTTAATTACAATTATTGGAGATCTCTCAGAACAAGAGATAGACAAACAAGTAAATAAATTGTTAAAATTTAAAACCAACTATAAATATTCATACCTTAAAGATACTCAAATAAAAAATAGTGACGAAATACTATTAAAACATCAATCTTTACATAAAAAAATTGGACCATTCAATAAAAGTAGTTCTTTTTTTTATGGACAAAGTATTGTTAATGTAGACTTAAAATCTCAAGATTATGCAAAAATCTTATTTGCTATTAATGTGTTTGGTGATGGACCAAACAGCATACTTTTTAATCAAGTTAGAGAAAAAGATGGCTCTTCATATAATATTAAAGCATATTTAACTACGCAAAAAAATAGTGACTTTTCAAAGGTTATAATTAATGGATCATTACCAAAAGATAATTCTTATTTAACTATACAAACTATTGATGAAAGTTGGGATCATTTCACTAGCAATGGTATTGATGAAAATCAATTAAGAATCTTTAAAGAACAATTCAATAATCAAACAACCTCCATTATAGCTAACGAAAATAATATTTTAAGTTTTTACTCTAATATTTTCCAAAAAGAGGTTGATAATAAATGGATGATAAACTTATCAAGAGACATCAACAAATTAACAGTTGAAGATGTAAACAAAGCAATCCATAAATATCTTTATGGAAAAAAGATATTTATGGCTTATTCTTACTGATTTTTAATTCAGCATTAATAATTTTTTTTGTTTCTATTTTTTCTTTTCTACGATTTGCTTTTTCGGATTTGATATGAGCACCACTTTTTTTAGATGCTTTTATCATTGCCAAAACAACATGATTTCTTGGTTTCATAATATTCTCCTTATATTTGGAGAATACTCTCCAAATTAATTAATTCAATTCCCAATAACTAAATATTTCTGTTTCTACCATTTTAGCACAAAACAATGCTTCTTCAAGTTCAAACTCTTCATTATAGCAATAACCTTTTACTTCTTTATCACTAACAATTTCAGACACTTCAAAATCAACATAAGAACCATCCTTTAACACTCCAATAGTATCTCCAACTTCCAAACTTATTGGTTCATAACTTTCACCTCTATGCTTTTCACATTTAGTTGAAATATAACCATTCCCACCCAATTTACCAGGAGCACCACAAACATCGCAAATTTTTCCAGACATTGATTCAGCAAACCTAACGATTCCATCAATATAATCATCTCCACCACTATAATAAAACCTAAGAGTTCCAAACTTCTCTTTTACTTGAGAAGCCACAAAAGTTGGAACTTCAACTTGTTTAATCTTTCCTTCAGCATATGCTTTCTTTACCCAATCATATACTTCTTCGTTGTTTTCTATTTTTCTAACATATTCAGCATTTTCTTTATTCTTTTTTATAACATGCTTAATATGAGCATCAATTAATCCACAAGCAGTGTTTAAAATATTAAACCAACCATCTCCACAACTAAATCCCCAAGCCATACAAGACTCTTGGATTGATGCATAACGATTTTTAAAAATAGATGGATATCTTTTAGTCAAAAAATGATCTAATTCTTGTTTCATTTTATATCTTCCTTTTAATGTTGGCAAAATTGTACCACATATTTATTTTTAAAACAATCTAGACTTTTAAATAAAAAGCATTACTTTCAAATTAAGAGGTCAAAATGAAAAAAATCACTATTTTATTATTAATCAGCTTTAGTTTGACAGGATGTGGAGTTGCTCAAATAGCAATGAGTCCATATGGAAGTATGGGTAAGGTCGTAGCTGCTGGAGTTGTGGCAGCAAGCCCCAACCAAGGGGGAACTTATGAATACCCCTATCAAAATCAATAATTACTCTAGATTTTTAATTGTTGATAAGAAGTTGCTAAAATTCTCCTTATCTTTAAAAGTAGGCTTTGATTTACTTGGCTGCTGTTCTTGCTGAACAATAGGTTTTTCCAACTTCTTTTCTTGAGGTGTTTCTTTTTCTACTGAAATCTCTTTTTTGTTATCCAAATTTTCATCTTCTAATTTTTTCTTGGCTAACTCTTTTTTTCTCATTTCAGCTTCTTTTTTCTTCGCCTTTAACTGCTCTTCTTTTTCTAGCTTTTTCTTTGCCAATTCTTTTCTTCTATTTTCGTCTTCTATTTTTTTAGCTTTGGCTTCTTCTTCTAGCCTTCTTTTTGCTAATTCTTTTTCTTGTTTTTTAAGTTGAGCTTCTTCTGCTTCTTTTTGTAAAGCCAATTCTCTTTGTCTTATTTCCTCTTGTCTTTTATTCTCTTCTTTTTTATTAGCCCTTAAAGACTTAACTTCTCTATTAGTTGGAGCTTCATCTACAACTTCTATTAGATCAGCTTCATTTTTTTGAGGTTTATTTTCTGCTCTAGATTTTTTTTCTTCTTTTTTATTAAAGACTAACTCAGATTGTTTAGCCAAATCTTGGTTTATTTCATCTGCTGTCTTTCTAGGCTTGTTATCAACTGGAACCTTAAAGATAGTGCAAAATTCAGCACCATTCTCTAGTGTATTGCATACCTTTTTTTCTTTCATTTGCTGTGCCAATACACTTGTAGAAAAAAATAGAACCCCTAATGTTGTTAAAAATAATTTATTCATATTTCTCAAATAAAAAACAAGTTATATAAAAATTATAATTCTGTCAATTTAACTAACTATTGATTTATTGTTGATTTTTCATTAAAAACAAATTATCTTAATAAAAAGTAAATTATGTCTTCAAATGATCTCTCAATATTAGATAAGTTTTTTTCTTTAGCAACAAAGTCTCAATCAGAAAAAAACCTATACAACTTAAAGAAAAACAAGTATTCTTATAAAGAAGATAAAGTTTTAGGTATATCTATGCTTCAAATAAAAGATACTGTTAAAGAAATTGAAGAACTAGAAATATCTACAGTATTTAAATTAATACAATCAGAATATAATGAAGCAAGAATTTTAGGATGGGCTTTACTGGTTAGAGATTTTTCAGAAAGCTCTATTCTGAAATATTTTATTTTACATGAAGCCAAAAATTGCAATAATTGGAATGTTGTTGATTTTGCAGCACCCATTTGTGCTAAAATGTTGATTAAGAGAGATGGATATGAAGCCTGTGAAAATGTTGGATACTCTTTACTATTTAAAGAAGAATCTGACTTATCTGTTAGATTTTCTCTTATGATGGCGGTTCCTTTTATTAAAAAAGAAAAATTAAGATATGCTATAGATATTATAGAAAGATGTTTGGATTATTCTGATCCTACTGTACAGCAAGGTTGTGGGCAAATGTTAAAAGAAATAGGTTTAGTAAATCAAAATATTTTAAAATATTTCCTTAAAGACCACGAAGCAAGATTGTCTTTAATTATTAAAAATGAATTAAATATATAAAAAAAGCCCTTTCGGGCTTTTCTTATTTCTTAACCATTCTCAATATTAATCCAGCCAATAACATACCTATAAGCAACCCAACAAAAGCTGCTATAACTCCAACTTTAATTCCAAAACTTTCATATCCAGACAATATTTGATTATTTAAATGATCAGCACCAAAATGAAGTGACTTAATTTTCCAAACACCATCTACCTTTTCTAAATAAGCAGTCCAACGTAAAGGGATAGAATACTCAGAATCCGCAATTAAATACTTTTCACTTGCTTTACCTACAAGTTGGGCGGTTAAACCATCAAAAGAAATTGAAGCTGAAATCTTATCTTGAAGAGAAATTTCTGCAAAATCTATAAATCCTTCAAATTTAGTCTTCTCAAAAAAATACTTAGTTAAAGAATCAAAATCTTTATATACAGCTTGGTCACTTTGAATGAAAAGAAATTTATCAGTAAAAAAGGAAGACAATCTATCACTTTGCTTTTTAACAAATACCTCATTCAAACTTACAAACAATTTCTTAATTGATTCAATATCTTCTTTAACAATAGGATCTTCTGAATTATTTAGATCTTCTACTGTTAACTCTACAATAGATGCTGGAGTAAACACCTCTTTAGTTTCAATCGCAACTTGAGGTGAAGTTACTTCCACTGATTTTACTCCAGTAGAATTATCTGCTTCTTTAGTTACAGGACTAGGAATTTGATTATTTGTTGAAACTTCAACAACTTGTTCTGTTTTTGTATCCAAGCCAGGCAATTGAGAACCCAAAGTTTTTACTTTGTTTTCATCAAATACAGAAACATCTGGCTTTACAACAGCTTGCTTCTTTTCTTCTACTGCATTAATTTGTGCTATAGCAAACAAACTAACAGTTAATAGATACAAACCGATAACTACTTTTTTCATCTTCATGATAGAACTCCAATTATTTTTTTCATTCTATAATAAAAAATATAAAAAATCAAACATATAACAAACAAAAATCAATAAAAATAGGGTTCTTATTAATTTTTATCTATATAATTTAAAAATTTTTCTGATGCAATATTTTTATTTTTTGCTTCGCACATGACATCAAAATCATGTAAAAAATCAATAACATAGTCATTTACTGAATCATTCCAGTAATCATTACTATGCTCTCTTAAAATAGTTTTCTTAAAGCCATTTTTTAATAAAAAATTAATTTCAGGTAACATATTTTTTCGTACCACCTCACCAATATGTTCCTCTTTTGAAACTGAGTAATGAATTTTAGGTCTAACACCTCTCCAAGAGTCCTTTATGGTTGTTACATAAAGTGATTTAGGGTCAAAATGTCTCTCTTTATTAATCCATTCATGATGAACATCTAGAACCAAAGCGACTGTGCTAACTATTGGCTCTAATTCTTCTATAGAATAACTAAATTCATCATTTTCTATGGTTAAATAATTTTGAACACTTGTAGAACATCTTTTTATATTTTTAATTAATACATCTAGGCCAACATTTTTAGAACCAGCATGAATATTTATTGCCAACCCATTTGGATGCCATCCACTATAACCCATCCAATCAAATATTTTTGCATGATACTCTAATTCTTTAATACTATTTAATACTGTATTTTCATTAGCTGACCCTAACACCGTAAATTGTCCAGGATGAAAGCTTAATCTTAACTTATGCTTAATAGCAAAATCACCAATTTGGTTTAACTCATGTGATATTTCATTTATAAATCCATTATCTGAATAAAAATCTGAAGTAACTTCATGACTAAATATTGGCAATAGCTCACTACCTATTCTAAACATATGTAATCTTGGATCTTGTTGTGATACAAATAATAATTGTTTTTGTAGCTTTTTAATATTTGAAAAGCATAGATTTTCCAAAAATACTTTTTTATCTTTTGTATTTTTATTTGATACTGCTTTTACTGTTGTTGTTTTAAAGTTAAACTCTGAGTCTTCTTTTTCAGAACCTAACAACACTTTACAAGGGAAGCCTAATTTATAATTTTTCATATAAAGAATATATAAAAAAAGCCTTGAATATTCAAGGCTTTTAAAAAATTAACTATTTTTATTCAGTTCTAACATCTTTTTTCTTCTCAAACTCAAACTCAGGTTTGTTAGCAGTAAGTTTTTGTAGAACGGCAGTTTTAGTTTTTGCCAATTCAATATCTCCGAGAATTACATTTCCATATGTGTCCCTAAAAGCGGCACAATAAAAATTAATTTTAGGATCATACCAAAGATCAATTTTAACGCTACCTTTAACTTTCATTTTAAATTCTCCTATAAAAGATGATGGATGCTTCCCACAAGTAACACAAGGATTAGTGTATCTAGTGAAAACTGCTTAGAGAGATAGATTCTATAACAAAAAAACAAAGAAATCAACCACTTTAAATTTTAATTTTTTGATTTTTTTCAGAACTTTTTTTAAAGCACAATATTTCTGTTAATTTATTTTTATATTCAATTTTGTTAAAATAATCCAATTCTTTTTTTAATGAATTAATGCTTGAAACCATATTCTTTTGAATGTTTTTTTGACTTTTCATATTATTCTTTTAATTTTTAAAAATGGTTATACTAAAGTTTTTTTTATATTTTTCAATTGTTATCATAGCAATTAGTTTTGTTATGCTTTTTCTTTTTGAACATAAACTAATATATCCAGGAACAATAAAAATACAACGAACAGAATTCATTGAAACCATAAAAAAACATGGATTTACAGTTAAATTTTTTAAAATAAGTGATTATCAAATAGAATACTTTGAACGAAATATAAACTCTGACAATAATATATTAATATTAACCGGAAATGCTGAAGAACCTATTTATTATTTACCTTATTTTTCAAAACTATTTAAATCTTATAATATTTACTCTTTAAACTATCCTAGTTATGGAGATAGCACCGGTATTATCAGTGAACACAAAATTACAGAATCCATTGAATCCCTGATTGAGTTAAAAGATTTAGATAAAAAGAATTTAATTATATTAGGTAGAAGCTTAGGAACTGGTTTTGCTACAAAAATTAACTCTTTATATCCACATACATCCAAACTGATATTGGTTTCCCCGTATTACAGTATGGAATCTTTAGCAAGAGACTATTTTCCAATTATTCCTAAGTTTATAACCTCTACTTTTATGGAAAATAAAATAGAAACATATAAGTATGCAGAAAAAATTAATAATCCAGTTTTAATTTTATATACTAGAAAAGATACTGTTGTTTTTAGAGAAGGTACCGAAAAATTGGCACATAAATTTAAAAACAAAAAAATCTTTAATATTGAAAATGTAAATCATTCATCAATATTAAGTAGTAAAGAATCTGGAAAGAAGATAGTTGAATTTATTGAGGAAAAAAAGCAAGCACCAAATGGTGCCTACTTAAGTCCTTTTCATCACACAAAGAAATTAAATGCTAGGGACAAACAAAACTTGTGATGCAGGTAATTAAATAATATAAAATAATATAATTATTTCAATTAAATTACCGCTTATCTAAATTGACATTTATATTGGCAAAATATATACTCAGATTATAATTAGGAGAGATAAATGTTAGAAATTTCAGTTTATTGGATTTGGGCGATTCTAGGTATAGCATTACTTATTGGAGAACTCACAACTGGAACTTTTTACTTGCTAGGTATTTCCCTTGGAGCCTTTGCTGTTTCAATAGTTGATTACTTCTATCCTCTTAGCTTTAAAAGTCAATTGTTAATTTTTACAATTATTGCTCCAATTGGTATACTTTTATCAATAAAAATTTTAAAGAAAAATAAAACCATAACTTCTGCTGGACAATCCAATGATTTTTCAAAGGAATCTATTGGTAATATTACTAAAAATAACAAAGATAGTTTAGGCGAAATTGAATTTTCTATGCCTATTATGGGTTCTAAAAGATGGCAATTTATCAGTGAACAACAATTGGTTGAAGGTGATAAAGCAAAAATCGTTAGTGTTGAAGGAAACTATTTAAAAGTTTCTAAAGTTTAACTTATATTTATGAAAAGGAGAATTATATGAGTTTTTTCTTGATGTTTCTAATTGGACTATTAATTGTAGTCGCAAGCTTAGGATTAAAGATTGTCCCTCAAGGACAAGAGTGGGTGGTGGAAAGACTAGGTAAATTTGAAGATGTATTAACACCAGGTTTAAATTTTATTGTTCCTTTTATTGATCAAGTACGTTACAAAGTTACAACTAAAGATATTATCTTAGATGTTCCAGAACAAGAAGTTATTACAAAAGATAACGCTGTTATTTTGGCTAATGCTATTGCTTTTATTAAAGTAACCAAAATAGATAGAGCAGTGTATGGTGTTGAAAACTTTAAAGAAGCCATGAGAAATATGGTTCAAACATCATTACGTTCAATTATTGGTGGAATGGAGCTTAATGAAGCATTATCTTCTCGTGATATGATTAAAGCAGCACTTAAAGCAGCAATTGCTGATGAAGCAGTAGATTGGGGCTTAACTGTAAAGTCTGTAGAGATCCAAGACATTAAACCTTCTCCAAATATGCAAAAATCAATGGAGCAACAAGCAAGTGCTGAAAGAGAAAGAATTGCTTCTGTAACTAAAGCAGAAGGTGCTAAACAAGCAGCAATTTTAGAGGCAGAAGCTAGATTAGCCGCCGCCAAACTAGATGCCGAAGGACAAAGAGTAGCGGCCATAGCCAGTGCTGAATCTATGAAAACATTAGCTGAGACATTACAAAAGAATCCAGAAGCAGGTAAATTTTTATTAGGTGACAGATATATCCAAACTCTTGCCAAATTGTCAGTTTCAGATAACTCAAAGGTCGTTTTAATGCCTGGAGACTTAGGAACCGCTATAAAAAGTATGATACAACAAAATGCCTAAAATGTAAGTTGTTGATTTTAAAGGTAAAAATAGGAGCTTTGTCTCCTATTTTTTTATTGCCAAAAATGATAAAACTGTGCTATAATTACCATATCGCAACTACTTTAAAGGAATCAAAATGACTCTTGAAACTATCGGCTGGCTTGGCTCCATTCTTTTTGCTATTTGTGGTCTTCCACAAGCTATTTCTTGTATTAAAACGGGTCATGCAAAAGGGCTTGATTGGGGATTTTTAATGGCTTGGTTTTGGGGTGAAGTTTTAACTCTTATCTATATTTGGCCAAAATCTGATTATCCACTTATCTTTAACTACTCTCTAAATATGTTCTTCTTGGTTATTATTTTCAAGTATAAAATTTGGGAACGTTCTGAACCTTTAAATTTTAGTTTTAAATCATTTAAACCGCTTACTTGATGTCTTCAGGTATTTCCACATAGCCATCTGTGTGGTAGTGTAAAAAGCACTTAATTAAAGCCATTGACTCCGTAGGAGCAGTGGCTTTTGTGTTTTCATAGAAGGCTAAAAACATATTGTTTTCTTTTGCTGTATCTATTATTAAGTTTTTTAAACTTAACATATGTTTTACCATTTTTATATTATTTAGAATGTTTAGTGTGGCTAAGTTATATACTGAATAAACATTTGTCGGCATCTTTATAAATGCTGTATGCTTATCTAAAAGCATACCAGAAACTTTTACAAAAGCATATTCTATTTGCCTATATGTCATTTTATCCACATGAACTTTTATTGTCTTCATAGCTATATTAATATCATTAAAAGATTCAAAGTCAAAGATAATAATAAAAAAAATTTATTTATTTTTATTGATTATAGGTTTTTTAAATAACCATTATTGAAAAATATCATTAAAAATCACTTTTCAATAGGAAAAATTTATCGTATACTTGTTTTGTGTGATTCATAAAGTCACCATTAATTAATTTTTATTTATTTATAAGGAGAACATAATGTCATTAATTAACAAAGCAATTCCTGAATTTAAAACTCAAGCCTACCATAATGGTAAATTTGTAGAAGTTTCTAGCGAAAGTGTCAAAGGTAAATGGAATGTATTTATTTTCATGCCCGCCGCTTTCACTTTTAACTGCCCAACTGAAATTGAAGATGCCGCAGATAATTATGCTGAATTCCAAAAAATGGGGGCAGAAGTTTATATCGTTACCACTGACACTCACTTCTCTCATAAAGTTTGGCACGAAACTAGCCCAGCAGTTGGAAAGGCAAAATTCCCATTAGTTGGTGATCCAACACATACACTTACACGTGGATTTGATGTTCATATTGACGAAGAAGGTTTGGCATTAAGAGGTACATTTATTGTAAATCCTGATGGAATTATTAAAACTGCCGAAGTTCACAGTAATGAAATTGCCCGTGATGTATCCGAGACATTACGTAAGCTCAAAGCAGCACAATACACCGCTGCCAACCCAGGTCAAGTTTGTCCCGCTAAGTGGAAAGAAGGTGCAGCAACACTTACACCCAGCTTAGACCTAGTTGGTAAAATTTAATTAAATATAAAACATACATTAAGGAGAAAAAAATGGTATTAGATCAAGCAACAATTAATTCAGTTCAACAATATGTTAGCCTTTTGGAAGGCCCTATTGTGTTTCATGTTAGTGCGGGAGATGATACCATTTCCTCCGAGATGTTGGGAATGTTAAATCAAGTTAAACAACTTTCTAATTTAATTAGTATTGAAAAAACACAACTAGAAAGAACACCTTCTTTTGGTATCAGTATACCAGACAGTAAACCAAGAGTATTTTTTGCTGGAATTCCTGGCGGACACGAATTTACATCTTTTATTATGGCAATGTTACAAGTAAGTGGCAGAAAGCCTAAAATATCAGATTCAGTTATTGACCAAATTAAAGCATTAAGAGGTTCATATAAATTTGAAACCTACATTTCATTAACTTGTCATAACTGCCCAGAGGTAGTTCAATCTCTTAATATTATGAGTGCCTTAAATCCTAATATCACACATACAATGATTGACGGTGGAGTGTTCCAAGACGAAGTTAAATCTAAAGATATTATGGCAGTTCCAGCTATGTATTTAAATGGTGAATTTAGTGGTAGCGGTAGAATGACTGTTGAAGAAATTTTAGCCAAACTTGGAAGCAAAGCTGACGTTAGCTCTATTGATGGAAAAGAATATGATGTTTTAATCGTTGGTGGGGGACCCGCAGGTGCTAGTGCTGCTGTGTATGCTGCGAGAAAGGGCATAAAGGTTGGATTGGTGGCTGAACGATTTGGTGGGCAAGTTATGGATACAATGGGAATTGAAAACCTAATTGGCACTAAATATACAGAAGGTCCAAAACTTGTTGCAAGCCTAGAAGAACATGTTAAAGAATACAATGTAGATATTATTAATTTAGAAAGAGCTAAATCTGTTTCTAAAAAAGATAAAGTTGAAGTTGTTTTGGAATCTGGAGCAAAATTAAATTCAAAAACTTTAATTATTAGCACTGGTGCTAGATGGAGAAATCTTGGAGTCCCAGGAGAAGCAGAATTTAAGAATAAAGGTGTGGCTTACTGCCCTCACTGTGATGGCCCATTATTTAAAGGTAAACATGTTGCCGTTATTGGAGGTGGAAACAGTGGTGTAGAAGCTGCTATAGATTTAGCTGGTATAGTATCACATGTTACATTGATAGAATTTGGAGCAGAACTAAAAGCAGATAAAGTTTTACAAGACAGACTTTATAGCTTAAAAAACACAACTGTTATTAAAAATGCTCAAACAAAAGAGATTACTGGGAAAAATGTTGTTAATGGAATTACTTATATTGAAAGAGATACAAATATTGAACAACACATAGAACTTCAGGGAGTTTTCATTCAAATAGGTTTAGTTCCAAATACTGACTGGATTGGAGACACTTTAGAAAGAACTCGCTTTGGGGAAATAATCGTAGATTCTCATGGAGCAACAGATGTTCCAGGTATTTTTGCGGCTGGAGACTGTACAAACACTCCATACAAACAGATTATTATAAGTATGGGTGCGGGTGCAAATGCTGCTTTAGGAGCATTTGATTATTTAATTAGAAACTGAGAAAGGTGGTGAATATGTTAGATAAACTTTGGGAAGTCAGCATTAGTGCTACAACGATTAGGGCGGGAATATTCACCTCTGGACATTTTTTGATAGATATTTTTGTGATATCTTGGATTACAGGTGCCACAATAGGAGCTGCCACAACTGCTAGTTTAGTAGGTCCTATTTTGAATGGTTGTTGGTTTTGGATTATTGATAGATGGTGGAGCCAAAAACATGCCGATACTGAGCACAAAGAATTTATTACAAATTAAATATTTTGTGTTAACTATTGACAAAATGCCCTATAAACACCTAATAATATAAGACAACTATAAAGAACATATGGATTTTAAAGAAGTATTTAATCATTATTGGAATTTTGACATTATGGAAGCAAATGTCATTATGGGTCTAAACTTTCTTGGGGCACTCCTATTAGGAATGCTGCTTGGCGTTGAAAGAACGATGCGCGGACGTGCTGCCGGACTAAGAACATATGGACTTGTTGCAGGAGCTTCTTGTGCCATGACAATTATAAGTGGTTATCCAGAGTTTTGGTTTGGCTCTACAACACCAGATTATTTTTATCCAGACCCAGGTAGAGTTATTCAAGGTATTGTAACTGGTGTTGGTTTCCTAGGTGCGGGAGTAATCATGAAAGACGGATTCTCAATTACAGGTCTTTCTACAGCGGCATCTATTTGGATGTGTTCTGCTATTGGCATATTAGTTGGGGTAGGTTTCTATGCCGCCGCAATTTCGTTAACCTTTTTATCAATTATGCTCTTATCTGGAATATCTAGAATGGAGAAAAAACTCCCACATCAAACTAGCTACTCTGTTCAAATCGTTTTCAAAAAGGGGCAACAACCTAATGAAGAAGAATTTATAGAGAAAAACAAAAGTTGGGGGTTTCAAATACCCAATTATAGCATTAATGTTTCTTATAGAAATGAACAAATTATTTGGAAATATACTGCCCTTTCTGACTCAAATAAAAAAGCTGTCAACTTAACTCTTGTTTCTAATCAACTAGTTGAAGATGAAACAGTTTTCTCTTTTGATATTTCTAAAACAAGAATGTGATTTAAATTTTTTGAGTTTTAATAACGGTTTTTGCAGAAGTTTCTTTTAGTTTTTTTCTAACGGATTTAGCTAATTTTAGAACTTCTGCTTTTTTCTTTTCAAAATCAATTCTGTCTTTAGTTTCTTTGGCAATTTCCATAGGCTGCCATGCTCTGCCATCAGAATAAAAATTTCCTGCAATAGCGTGAAAAGAACCATACTTATTAATTAGCTTCTCAACCTCTTTTTTCCTTAAATCATGCCTTATAAATCTATCTATTTCTTCAAAAGATAATGCCATTTGAACATCATCCACTCTAATTAAATAAGCAGGCTTCCCAGACAACTCACTTTTAAGATTATTAATAGGCTCCATTATTGGATAATCTCCAAATGCAGCCATCATAGCAATTTCGTTTAAGTCTTTAGAAATAATTCCTTTATTATACTCTATTTCTAAAGCAACAATTCCTAAACTTTTACTTTGTCTATTTTTGGGGGCCTTATATGTAAGATCTATTTCAATCATTTCTTCATCATCATTTTTCATATTGTTCTCTTAATTTTTATATAATTTATTTTTCAAAGTTTCATTTTGGTTACTTTTTGTTTTATTTTATCTATTAATGTATTTTCTAAATTATTTTTATTGTATATCTTTAAAATTTTCTTTTTCATTTCATTAATCATCTCAGCATCTTCTTTTCTTATGAGCTTTTGATTATTTATGAATTCATCTTTTTCTCTTATCTTCATTATTTTATCAAATAGAACTAAGTCTTTTTGTTCAAACTTGATATCATCATAATTTTCATTGTTTATGTTTTTTAATTTTAACCACAAATCTATTCTTTCCTTATCTTTATTTACTGATTTCATATTTTGAATTGAGTTAACAAGATTATTCCAAAGGACTAAAGTGTTTTTAATGGCATAGAAAACTGATTTTTCATTTTGAAATTTATTTAAATAAGAATCTTCTTCTTTTATATATGACATTTTTTTCATTCTAGTAGATAACCTTGAATGATGAAATGACCAATCAGAAGGAGTCTCGATATTTGATAACTCTTCCAACCATTTATTCATATACTCAAAATTTTCGTTATGTTGCTCTAAATGCTCTAAATAATTAATATTTCCTATGGCATCTTCATGAGCGAAAAACATATATTCCAACACTTCTTTGCCTATTAAACCATACTTTGTAAACATTAAAGCATTCTTATACACCTGATCTTCAGGATTAACGAAAAACACCTTATTAAAATCAATATTTTTATTCATAGATTTATTTTATCAAAAATTAGATTAATAAACAATTAATTATACTTTGAAAATTTTCTTAAATTTGTCTTTTAATGATAAAGAGTTTTCTAACTCATATTTAGATAGAACTGTTTGAAGATTTTTCCTCATAGAAGAAACATATTCTTCTTCTCCATTATAGGCCAATTTATGCTTAATATAAAAACCATCCATTTTTCTGTGATGCATTATTTTATCAAACTCATCTATTATAAATCTATCTTGTTTTTGAAAATCATCTCTACCGTTTCTTATTTTCAATAAAGTATCCCAAAGTAACCACGATTTATCAGAACCTTTAAGGTATTCAGCATTATTCATCCCATATACCATATTGTTCCAAAGAACACAGCCATTATTAATAGCAGCAGAAACTCTTTTTTCTTCTTTGAATTTTTTAATAGCCTCAATATATGCTTCTTGCTTCATTGGAGCACAATTGAGCATTTTAGTTTTCAAATGATGATGATGGAAAAACCAATCATCTTCAGTTAATACATTGTCCAAATCTTGAATCCATTTATTAACAAAAGCATATTTATCGTTGAAATCTTCTAAAAAAGTTAACCAATTAACATTATCAACAATTGCATCTTTCCTAGCGAAAAACAAAAATTCCATCACATCCATTTGTGTGGAACCATACTTGGTAAACATCAGAGCAAGCTTATAAATATAAGCATTACTTTTGGCAAAAAACTTTTTATTGAAATCTAAATTTTCCACTAATTTACTCTCTTCTGATTTTAGCCCCCAATGACTTTAATTTTACATCAATACTATCATAACCTCTGTCTAAATATTGTAAGTTTCGCACAACTGTTTCACCATCTGCGATCAGACCTGCAACAACCATAGCAGCTGATGCTCTTAAATCTCTGGGGAAAACCGTGTTGCCAATTAATCTGCTAACACCATTAATGTACACAATTCTATCTTCCACTTTTAAATCACCACCCATAGTAATTAAATCATTAGCATGACTTAATCTATTTTCATAAATGGTTTCTTTTACAAAAGACTCACCTAAAGATACTGAATTTAAAACAACGAACAAAGGTTGTAAATCAGTTGGAAAACCAGGGAATGGCTGAGTTTCAATATTGATAGACTTTAATTTTTTATCTGACTTAATTTTAATAGTTTTTTCATCATTATAAATATCTAATACACAACCCATATTGATCAACATTTCAGAAATAAGAGAGACATGTTGAGCATTAATATTATCAATAATAATTTCACCACTAGTTCCTGCGACTGCTGACATAAAAGTTCCTGCTTCAATTCTATCTGGAATAATAGAATATGTTACCCCATTTAATTTTTTAACACCTTGAATTAATAATTCATCTCCACTAATCCAACTAATTTTTGCTCCCATTTGATTAAGCATATTAATCAGATCAACCACTTCCGGTTCTTTAGCTACATTGTTTAATACAGTTTCACCTTTAGCTAACACAGCAGCCATTATCACATTTTCTGTTCCTGTAACTGTCACTACATCAAAGGTAATATTTGCCCCAATCTTCCCAATGGTAGTGCATTCAATTCCCATATCTGATTCTTGAGTATGAATGCTTAATGCATTAAAACCTTTTATGTGTTGCTCATGAGGTCTACTTCCAATTTTACAACCACCAGGAATTCTAACCTTTACCTCATTGAACCTGCCAATAACAGCCCCTAAAAGCAAAATAGAAGCTCTCATTTCTGAAAGAATTTCGTCACCAAAATTACGGTTAATATCATGACTTGCCTGTATAGAAACTGTATTACCATACCTTTCCACTTCTACTCCAGCATTAACCAAAACATCCAATAAATTATTAATATCAGCTAAATTAGGGATATTATTTAAAATCACCCTTTCTTCCGTCATTAAAGAAGCACAGATTAATGGTAAAGCGGCATTTTTAGAACCAGAAATTTTTACTTCACCAAAAAGTGGCACACCACCATTAATAATTAATTTACTCATATATTAAATAGACCTTAAAACAGTTAAGGCATTATATCACTATAATGCCTTAAACTTCAAGGGTTTAAAATCAATAACTTAAGAATCTAATAAAATATTGCTAGAACAACCAACTCTTATATTACCCCATTTTCTTCCACCCACAAATATTGGCATATTTATTTCAGAAAGAATTTCTCCTGTATCTCTAGCGTAAGTTTGCACTAACAATGGCTGATCGTTTTTAGCTGCCCTACTTCCTGTTTTATCTTTCCACAGTCTTCCTACTCTATTATTTAATAGGTCTTTCTGATAGTCTCCCGTTAATGGCAAAGAGTATTTTGCATTGTGTATTGGACCGTAACAATTATTATCTATCAGTAAAGCATATACACCACCTTTTAAATTATTTAATGTCTCATCTAATAAAGACTGAACATTAGACTCAAATGAAGAGCAGTAACTTGTTCTATATTTTTGAGGATTTGTTCCTTTTATTTCTTGATAATTAATATCCCATATGTTTAGCCCATTATTGTTTAAATCTTCTAGTTTTTTCTCTACTTTATCTTTAAATTGCCTTGCGACATCTACATTAAAATCAAAAGAACCTCTACCTATTTTAAATCTTGAAACAAGCTCCTGAACATCTTCAGTTGAATCACTTAAGTTAACAGTAGATTGTTCTGATTTTTTCATATTTTCAGATACTTCTAAAGATAGGTTGTGAACTTGTGTGATAGAAGAATGAACCTCCTTATTGTTTTCTGTTAAGTTTGTAATAGCACTAGATATTTCAATAAGTTTTACACCTGTCATTTCAAAGTCTTGAACCATCCTCTTAAATTCATCTGAAGAACTTTCTACAATTGTTCTAGTTTTTTTAATATCTTCATTTATAATTTCATTTTCTTGCTTTGTGTTAGAAACCAGTTCAATCATATTATTGATATTTTCACCAATTTCTTGGGTTGCTTTATTAACTTTTTCAGATAGTTTTCTAACCTCATCTGCAACCACAGCGAAACCTCTCCCAGCCGCACCAGCTCTTGCTGCCTCAATTGCAGCATTAAGTGCTAAAAGATTGGTCTGGGCTGCTATATCATTAATTAATCCCGCTATTTTTTTAATACTTTCTGATTTTTCTGCAAGACTTTCTACTGTTTCATTAAAAGAATATAACTTCTCACTTACATATTGAACCTTCTCTACAATTTCTTTCATATCATCTAGAGATTGTCTAGCACTATTTAAATTTCCTTCAGTTGAATCTGATATAGATTTTGTTGAAGCCGAAACATTAGCAATTGATTCTATAGCCACATTACTTGCCAAATAAACCTTATCAGCTAATTCACCTTGCCTTGTTGCTCTATCATTTGTTGAAGAAATTTGCTTATTCACAACAACTGCCTCTGTAGCAATTTTTACACTCATTTTTCTAATTTCATTTACTATTTCTCGCATTTTTTCAGCAAAATGATTATATGATACAGATAAATCTCTAAATTCATCATATGAAACTGCTGTTAAATTTTTAGAAAAATCACCCTCACCTCTACCTATTTCATTAAAAATATCCATTGTATTTCTTAACGGCTTTAAAATTAGATGTCTTAGGTAAAAAATTTGTCCTAATATAAAAAAACAAGAAATTACAAAAATTATCCCTACTGACCACATACTATTAGATAATATATTTAAGATATCTGCCTTATCTTGTGTGGAAAGAGATGAACTTTCAATTATTTTTGATATATTGCTTTTATTTTTCCAAACAATAAGAAAAATTACTAAATTAAATACAGAAATGAGCATAAAACTCATTAATTTTCTTGTAATTGTAAAAAATATGGTTTTTTCCAACCAAGAATAAAATTTCCAAAATAAACTCATAAAAAACCCCTTCTTAAACAAAAATAAATTAATCATTCATAAAGTCAATAAAATACCAAAAAAATCTACAAAATCCTATTTTTATGATATAATCAATCTATTGTTTAACCTTAGGAGAATCTTATGACTATGCCCGCTGGTAAGTATTATGTTGGCGACCTTTGTTATGTTATGCACCATCAATGGGATGAGTTTTGTTCTATTACCATTAAAGATCACGAGTGCTATGATGGTGAGTTTACTCTTAAGAATGGTGTGAAATTTGCAACATATGGAACTGCCTGGGGTGATGGTGTTTATTTCGACCAAGATGGCAGGGAGTATGGTGTTGATGCAGGTTTGATTGGTTGCATTCTTCTTTCAGATATTGATGACCCAGAAGCAACCCCAGAGGAATCTGGGCAAGTTATTGAATTTCAAGAACCCTTTGAAACATCTTATTCTGAAGGAACTATTTTCATTGGACATGTGAGAATTGACACAGATGATTCTAAAGACTTTAATGATGATGATGATGAAGATGAAAACTATTAATTTAATTTAAGAATAAAAATGAGAGCAATTTGCTCTCATTTTATTTATATCTACTTTTAAGCATACTGACTAATAAGACTACCCTTCGTATATTCTTTATTGTTGTCTATATACTTTTGATGTGCCTTAGACTCTTGAGCAACTTCTGCTTGGCTTTTTACTTGCTCATACATATTCATAGCTTTTTTAACTGAAAATTCTTTTTGATTTTTTTCGTTTTGTTGAGCTATTTTCTGACTAATACTTTCTTGACTAACTCTTTCTTCTCTAACTAAATTTTGAGCCTCTTCTCTTTTATAAGAACGAACTTTTGATTCTTGTTCAGCAGCTTCATTTATTGCCATAAAGCGGGTTTTTCTAGCCTCAAGTGTTGATGAGTCATTTGGATTTATCATCATACTTGGAGGATAATTATTGCTTATATTATTATTTAAATTTATAGCCATAAATTTTTCCTTTATTGCCTTATAAAATAATCATAGCATATAAAAATCAAAAATCAATAAACACAGGATTAATTCATTGTTGTAAGGATCTTTTCTAATGTATAGGCAAATGGTCTTCCTAAACTTGGAATTAAAAACCACAACCCAATTAAACCAACAATTAAAGTAAATGGTAAACCTACTGAAAATATTTGAACTGCTGGAGCAACTTTTGAAACAATACCCATTAATATATTTAGAAATAATAATGCTGTAATTAATGGTAGAGATATCCAAAAACCTAATCTAAAAATCTCTAACCCCCATTCCCAAGGTTTAACTGCTGATAAAAAATCAAATGGACTAGCAGTTATTGGAAAAGCATTAAAACTATGAGCCAATGCTTGAAACATAATTAAATGTCCATTAATAACTACAAATGTCCAAGCCATCATAAATGAGAATAAGTTTGTAGCTACAGTTCCTTGAGATGCCGTTATTGGGTCAAAAAAACCTGCAAAGTTTAAACCCATTTTCATACCTATTAATTCACCAGCATATTCTATACAAGAGAACACTAACCTTACAGCAAACCCAAGTGTGAACCCTATTATTATCTGCTGTATCACCAATATAAAAGCTGTAGAAGAACCCAAATTTACATTAGGGATTGGAGGTATGCTAGGCTGAATAGCTACAGCTATAAAAAAGGCTAAACCTATCTTTATTGAATTTGGAACATTTCTTCTATTAAATACTGGCAATACTGATAACAATGCCAAAGCCCTTAAGAAAGGCCATATAATTGGATTTATCCAAGACATTATTTGATATTCATTAAATGTTATCATGCTTTTATTTCAAATGATAACAGTATATAAAACAAAAAAAGATTTGGCAAATATTACAACCAACCAACTTTCTTAAACTTATATCTTAATCCAAGTACAGCCATAACCATTATTGATAAAGCAAAAGGATAACCATACTTCCAATTAATTTCAGGCATATTAGAAAAATTCATCCCCCAAATACCCGCTAAGAATGTTACAGCTGCGAAAATAGCTGCCCAAGCCGCTAATTTTTTAGTGATTTTGTTTTCTTCAATAGTAATTAAAGCAACATTTGTTTGAATTGTAGCATTAGCACTTTCAGCTAAGTTATCTAAAGAGTTATCTATTCTTGTTAAATGATCGTAAGTATCTCTAAAGTAATTGTCCAATCCTTCGCAAATATCAGGAACTCTTCCACCAAACAATTTGTGAACTGAATCCAATAAAGGATTAATAGCATTTTGAACTTCTCTTAAGTTTCTTTTGAAATTGTGCAATTTTTCAATTAATTGCTCTTTAGATTTATCATCGGATTTTTGAAAAATTTGATCCTCCAATACATCTATTTCTTTTTGTAATAAAGCAATAATGGGAAAATATCTATCAACAACTGTATCTATAATTGCATATAACACATAACCAGAACCTTTTTTCAATAAATTGGTATTTTTCTCTACTAAAGCTCTAGTTGAGGTTAAAGGCTCTCCAATTCCTTTTCTGATAGAAATCACATAATTTTCTCCTGCAAAAACATATACATCCCCAAAAGATAATTCACCATCTGTTAACTTTATCTGTTTTAGAACAACAAATAAATCTTCGTCATATTCTTCCACTTTAGAAATTTGATTGCCATGAACTAAGTCTTCATATGCTAATTCATGAACTTTCACCTTAGAAAACAATAGTTTAAGCTCTTCTTCTGATGGATCAGCAACGGCTGCCCAAAAAAATTGATTATCTGAAGGGGTAAAAGAAATCAGTTGTTCTTTTAATAACTCAAAGGATTTTTTCCCATTTTCATAGCAAGTAGCATTTATTAACATTTAAACCCCTTTAATAACTAATTATTAAAATAATATTGAAATATAATTCAAAATACAATACAATGCTAACATGAATACAAAATATATATTTCTAGATTTTGATGGTGTTATGCATCCAGAAGGGAAGCAAGCATTTTCTCGTGCAGATTATTTTGCTGACATCATTAAAGATAAAAATGATATTTTTATTGTTTTTTCAACATCTTGGAGAGAGTATACAACAGTTGATAAACTCTCATCTTATTTGCCGGAAAGTATAAGACATAAGTGTGTTGGTAAAACACCCCTATTAAAAAATCATTATAAACATGTTAGATATCATGAAATAATGCAATATAACAACGAAAAACTTATTAACGACAATCAGTGGATTGCTTTAGATGACATGTCTATCATTTTTCCACCAAGTTGTAAAAATTTAATTTTAACAAATCCAAAAATTGGATTTAGTGAAAAGGAAGCACATTTAGTGAATCAATTTTATGAAAACAATTTTTTTTGATACTGAATTTGATAATTTTGCCGACTTAGGATTGATTTCCATTGGATTTTATTCTGAGTGTGGCAATTATCAATTGTATCTTGAGAACTTAAATTTCAGACTAAGAAATTGTTCAGAATTTGTTAAACAAAACATATTGACTAAATTAGACCATAAAAAATATGGAGTTCCACAATCAGAAATAAAAAATAAATTTTTTGATTGGATAGCAACTATACCTGATGATAAATTATTATTTTTAAGTGATTATAGTGGGGATTTGAAAATTTTTTGGAAGCATTTCTATGCTCATAATTTACCTAAGAAAATTACCACTCAACTGATGTATGATAGATTTATATTTCTATTAAAAGAGAATAATATAAATAATAGAAATATAAATTTTATGGAAATGTTTAATAAATATCTAGATCAAGCAACTGACCAAAATTTAATACACCATGCATTAGCAGATGCTCAAGCCAATATGAAAGCTTGGAATGATACTCTTCTTTATTTAGGAGTTAAAAATGCAACACATATATGAAACAGAGAAAGAAGCAATTAGCTCAATAATAATTGGTGTTGAATTTAAAAACATTAGATTTGATTATTTTAGAGACAATAAAAATGTTGTTTTAAATGCCTTTATTTACCAGGGGGCGGACACATTAAGAAATGTTAGTAAAAAATTACGTGACGATAAAGACTTTATGACAACTCTAGTTTCTCTTAATCCAGAAGCTCTTTATTATTGTTCACATAAATTAAAAGATGATTGGGAATTGGTTTTGTTAGCCTGTCAAAAAGATCCTAAATCTATTGTAAATGCTGGTGAAGAAATAATTAAAAAATGTGAGAATAAAGATCCAGTTAAAGTTATTCAATCTTTAATTTTACAAAGAAATTTAAATATTAATCTACCAAAACATAAAGATTTAAACCATACAGTTTCTAAAGTTTAAACTTTAGTTTCTTTGTTATCAATAATATTTTTATTTTCTAATAGCTCATTCAATTCAGACATTGCTTGTCTTTTTTTGAACATTTCTTTGGCAATATTATCATTAGATTTCAAATAGTTTGAAATTGATTCTGTCATCTCTATATTTTTTTGAAAAATAAAATAATCTAACACATCTATCATATTATTTTCACATAAAAATATAAATGGTGTACTACCATTAATATATAAAGAAGAATGTTTTTTAATTGTTGAAGACATTAACAGATACTTCACCAATTTTGTACGCTTACCCATACAAGCATAAATAATTCCTGAATCATTGTTTGTGTTTATATCTATTTTTTCTCTAAGTAATTCAGATTCTAATAAAAATTTCACCACATCTATATTTCCATAAAAACAAGCTTTCAAAAACGATATATCATTTTCAAAGTGAATATCTGGAATTGGATTTTCTTTGGTAAATAAATACTCTAATGCTTTTAAATTTCCGCAAATACAAGCCGCTTTATATAATTGATTAAAATCTACTGAGTAAAACATATTGTTTTTTTTAATATATTGAGATAAATATTCAAACACATCATTACTTTGATTTGAAATGGCTATTCGTAAAGCTTCTTCCCAATTATTGTAATTGATATACCTAGAACTTCTTTCTGATGTAAGTAAAAATTTTAATGCCTCAACTTTATTATGTTCGCAACAAAACAGAATACCTTCAGACAGAACATCTTCATTACACAGATATTCTTTTGTTAGAGGATTCTCAAATAAATTTAAGAGAAGATATTTTTCTTCTGCCAAGCAAGCAGCATTAAATATTTCTCTTAAATCTTCAATAGACTGTATCTCGTATATTTCTTTCACAGAAGTAGGCTTTAAAAGACCTACTTTCTATTAAAAAACGAAAATTGTCAATTAGGAAAGTCTTACAATAACTTCGCCAAAGCCATATGGAGGATTAGCATGATTTGTCATAATCCAACCTGTTGGGATACCTGGATCTGAAACTTGTCCAGCTACATCTCCATCTGTCATAAAAAGAATAGCATCTGGTTTTAATTTTTTGAATTTATCAAAAGCAGGTCCAAAAAATGTTCCACCACCACCACCAAGACGAGCAATAGTATTTTGGCTTGCTTTGAAATAATCATACATAGCAACAATTTGGGTATCAATTTCAATAACTTTTACACGACTCAATCCTTTGATAGCATCAAGTTGAGCCATAAACTTATTAAAATCAGCACGACTAATACTTCCAGAAACGTCTAGTCCTACACCAATATTTAAATCTAAAACATTCTTTCTTTCTTCAATTGAAGAATCCAAAAGACCTTTAGATACATTTGAAATATCTTTGGTTTTTTGAATGTTAACAAGAAAATCTTTGGCATTTTTTTGAATTTTCATATAAATTCTTTCATAAAGTTCCGAAAATATGGCTAAATTATACCATGAAATATTGACATTTTAAAATTATTTAAACAATCTATATGAAAATTATATTTTATTAGTATAGAAGGTTATGACAAAACAACAAAAAATTTATTTTGCTCTTATTTCAGCCCTAGCATTTCTTGGGGCATTGAAAATCATTAATAATGAATTTGAAATTAGAAAATTAAATAAAGTTATTGAGCAATCAAAAGTCAAAAACCAAGATCTTACTAATCAAATGGAAGAACTTAAATTGAGTTGTAGCACACTAGAAAATTACAATAAGATGGAAGAAATCACCAAAAAGAAAATACATAAGCAATAAAAAAACCCCTCATTTGAGGGGTTTAATTTTATCTTAAACTGGCTTTTCTTGAGAGCCTACACCAGCTAGCCTACTAACTACTGAATCAAGCAATTGCTTACCATTTTCAGTTTGAGTTAGACCTTCTAGCATTGAGGCAATATTGGTACCACCCGCAGAACTCACAATATTAGCAAGTTTGTTAGTCGCACTTCCAACATCACCACCATTGGCAATCACCTTAAGGTCAGCATTAGCGAAAGCACGAGCCATTTCCAAACCAACATCACGGTTAGACTCAACTTGCTTAATAGTGACAAGATATTGTTGATAACCTTGATTTTCACCAATTTCTTTAGCCAAAGTAATTTGAGTATTCACAGGAGCCATAAGAATAGCTTGTTCAGCAGCACCCTTTGCTTCACCTTCAGCACGAACACCTTCAGCATTAAGTTTAGCAGCTTCCAAATCACCTTGAGCCTTAGTAACAGTTGAAGTTTTCTCACCTTCAGCTTTTGTAACAATAGACAACTTTTCACCTTCAGCATTAGTAATTTGAACAGACTTATCTGCTTCAGCTTTGATTTCACGTTGACGCTTATCTTGCTCAGCAGCAACCACAGCAACATCTTTCTTGATTTCAGCAGCTTTAACTTCTTGAACACGCTGAACTTCCATATTCTTTTCAGCAGTAATTTTGCTGGCAGTTAACACTTCTTGCTTTGATTGTTCATTAGCAATACCTACAGCCTTATCTTTCTCAGCAGTTCGTTGACCCACTTGCTGTTCAGCATCTTGACGCTGAACTTCAATAGTTCGTTGAGCATCAATTTCTTTTGTTTCTGCAAGTTGCATGTTCTGAGCAACCTTAACACGAGACTCCATCTCAATACGAGACTTTTCTTTTGCCATAATGTTAGCAATTACATTACCTTTTGAGCTATCACGAATATCCATAAACTCAATAGTCTTAACTGGCAAAACACCCCACTCAGAAATTTGTGCCTTTACCTCTTCTGTAAATTGTTGACCCAAAGAAGCACGTTCTTGCATAATTTCTTCAAGAGCATTAGTAGCAAGAATACGACGCACTGAACCTTGAAGAACAGATACGAGCTGAGTATTAAGTTCATTAAAGTGTGAAACACGTTGAGCAACAACTTCAGCATTATCAACACGGAAGAAAGCAGTTACATCAACCATAAATGGGAGGCGAGCATTGTCATATGCCTCATAGTCATTTAGTGAAACTTGGAAAATTGACTCAGGGAATTGAGTAACAGTAACACCAATAACAGGAATCCAACTTGGCCACTCATAATAAGTATTTCCTGCTGGCTTGCCACGACCATAAGGTGTGCTTGAGTTTTTAGATTGGACAATATGAACCATATTGGTTGGCACAACACGACGCAGACTTAGGATTACTTTAATAAAATATAGCAGAGAAATCACTACGACAACACTAAATACCATACTTACAAGACCTAGAATATTTTCAAACATATGATTTTTTCCTTTAAATAAAAGTTACAGAATTAACGAACCCAAATTATAACATGGGTTCGTGCTTTTATGCATTAATTTTTGTTAAAAATTTCACAAAATCTTCATTCTTTGAAGCATTGCAAAATCTTTCCCCAAAGAACAAACCAAGTTGTTCAAAAAATCCAACACCATAGATTTGAACTTTTTCTCTTACAGCCATTCTTAATGCTGAACGGAAATCTTCATCCAAAACACTGATATCAGTATCAGACAAAAATGGTTTACCATCACCAATAAAGAAAAGCAAATGAGATTTAGCTTTTACAGCCTTTAATCTCTTAATAGCAATCCTTAAAGACTCACCATCTGAATTGTCAGACATTTGAAGTTCCATATTGGCAACACCAAAAGAATCTTTTTGGTTGAAATCTTTATAAACAACACTTTCTAACCTATTAGCACGGCGAGTATAAATGCCAGAAGCATTCATTTGGCGAAGTTCATCACTCACAGGAGCATGGAAACCTAACACCTCATGTTTCACATGAACATCAGTCAAAGCATTAGAAAGAGCAATTACTAAAGACTGAATCTTCTTACCATACTCAGTAGCATCTTTATTTTGTGAACCAGAAATATCAACCAAAATAGAAACGGCAACCTTATTTTCATACCTAGGGTTAGATACTTCATAAAAATCATCGCCTTGACGAGTAGGAAGCTTCCAAAGATTTCTTACATCCAAAGAACCTTCTTCTTGAGCACCACGCCAAAAATCCTTTTTAGAAAACTTAAAATTTTTCGCAATAACTCGCTTAACATCATTATGAAAACCAATGTTATCCTTCACAATTGAAGAATAAAGATTAAAGTTCTTTTTCATATTGTCTTTCTTTACTGAATCAAACTCAGTAGTGAAAGGAATATGCTCTCGCTTGGTTCCATAAACACCAACAATAGAACGATCTTCCATGTAGTTAGCAACTTTTAAATCGTTATTAAGGTCATCTAATTTAGATGCATGAATTTTGTCTTTAAAAATTGCCAACACATCAATCTCTTCAACTTTTTCTTTCTTTTTATCAATAAAAACAAGAATATCTCGCACATTAGTTCCAAAAAGACCAGCACCCTTTTGACCATTACGAACCATACGACCCATTTCTTTTGATGCTTTAGAGTCAAAGATTTCTTGTTCTTGAGCAGCTTCTGGCCAAACATCTTCATAGTTCATTTCAGGCAAAATACCCATATCAACATCAAGATTTTTAGCCATTTTATCAACTTCAAACATTTTGTCCGCAACTTGCTCTGCAAAATTATTTTGCATATTTTTAATCTGACTTAGAACTTCTTCTTTTTTACTTTCAAGTTCTTTTTTCTTTCCTTGCATTTCTTTAAGGTTATTAACTGCATCATTAAGTTCAGATGTAATTTTCTCACGATTCGCAACAGCTTGCTCAACATCAAAATTTTTGTTGCACATAGAAGGATTTTCAGCCATTTCCTTTTCAGCACGACTCATATGGCTATTGCCCGCCTTTTGTTCTTCAATTTTTTGATTGATTTTGTTTTGAATACGCTCTTCCTGACGTTTTTTAGTCTCAATCTTTTCTTGTAGAGCCTTCTTTTGTTCTTCAGTAAACTCTTTTCCACGACCAGTCAAACCACCATCTAGCTTTTCTTGTAAAGCTTTCTTTTCGGCAGTTTGATTGTTTCTATCTTGCTCTAGCTTAGAGATTTCTTCTGGCAAACTAGAAAGATTCTTTTTTGTATTATCGTATTCTGACTTCCACTTAATTTGATAATCAATTTTCTCCTTCTCAGAAGACAAATGTCCAATCTTATCATTCAACTCTTGAAGCTTTTCAGCATTTAAACCTTCAAAGTTATTAATTTCATGAGAAATTTCATCAGCCTTAGAACGAAGTTCTTTCACTTTTTCTTCAATCTTAAGTGCTTCTTCTTTGATTTTGTTGAAAATATCTTCTAATTCTTTTTTCTCAGCAACTTCTTTCTTGAAGTTAACAACTTGTGAGGTATCTTTTTTCTTGAAATAAGAAAAAAAGCGATCATAGACTTCGTTAGTGAAGTCAATAACATCATTAGGCTTCTTAGGGTAATTTGAAACAATCAACTCATTGATTTTTGCTTCATCAAAAAACTTCACAATTCTGTTGGCAATTCGGACACCAGAGATTTCTTTAAGCTCAGAAGTCTCAAAGTTAACCATTTGATTATGAAGATTGAAAGACATACTTGTAAACAAATCTGGCTTTTCACCATCATGTTTAAATACTTTTTTCATCAACTTCTTGTCTTGAGTGTAAACAGTATAAAGGTTAGTGAAAATTTCTTTAGCACCACCAAAATCGTTCAAAAGAAGGTTTTCAATACGAGCATCTTCAATAGCATTTGCCAGAAAAGCATGCCATTGAGTTTTCAATTTTGAGAAATATGACTCATCAAAAGTAGAGTAGCGAATATGACCCGCCTCATGTAGCAAGATCGCATACATCATATCCAACTCTTTAGCAGTCATACTAAGAATGTTTGGCAAGTAGATGGTTTTACCATCAGTTTCAGCACGAGTGGATTCTAATTGAACATTTACATCAAATTTTTCGCAAATAAACTTTGCATATTTTTCAAAATCTTTAAAATGTTTATATTCGAGTGAATTTTGGTTAATAAACATAATTTCTCCGATGTTTCTAATAGGAGAATTATAACACAAAACCCCCAATTTTGGGGTTTTTTCATCTTTTTTTAGTTAAATTTTCATCTATTTCATGAAACTTTCAGCAAGGGTTCCTACTACTAAATTCCAACCGTCAACCAAGACGAAAATCATGATTTTAAATGGTAATGATACAATAACTGGGCTTAACATCATCATACCCATACTCATTAAAACACTGGCCACAATCATATCAATAACTAAAAATGGTATCATAATTAAGAAACCAATTTGGAAAGCAGTCTTTAACTCACTTGTAACAAAAGCTGGAATTAATACTGACATAGGTATTTCTTCAGGTTTTGCATCTGGTTTCAATTTAGCCAATTTTGAAAACATTTGAGCATCACTTTTATGAGTTTGTTTTAACATAAACTCTCTTAAAGGAACTGAACCATTTTGAATTGCCTTATCAAAAGTAATTTTTTGTTCTTGGTATGGTTTGTATGCTGTTGTGTAAATTTTATCAATTGTTGGAGACATCACAAAAAATGTTAAAAATAAACTTAAACCAATAATTACTTGATTTGGGGGAGCGGCTGGCACTCCAATTGCTTGCCTTAATAATGACAGCACTATGACAATTCTAGTGAAGGCAGTCATCATTAATACAATAGCAGGTATAAAACTTAAAGCAGTTAGAAATAATAAAGTTTGAATTGGTAGAGAATAACTTGTTCCACCACTGTTTCCAACAATTATAGGTAAACTATCATTTGGAGCGGCAAAAGAAGCATTAGAAAATAAAATACCAACTAGGGCAATTAATGCTAAAGTTATACTCCATTTTATCTTTTGTGGAGTATAACTGCCAACATGACTTTTTTCTTGTTGTTGGGGTTCTTTTATATAGTGTTTTAAACTGATTTGTTTATTCATGAATATTTCCAATATAGTCTACCATAGATGCTATGTTATATAAGAAATATGAAATATTGTCAATTTAAAGAATAGTGTATTGAGTGGCAGACCATGAAGAATCATGTCCACCCCAAAAATCTCTCTTGCTATCGTGTGGTGGGACATTTACACCTTGAGATAATTTACCGATTAAATTAAGTTTATGAAAAGCAATTCTTACTTGATGCTCAGGAACATTCATAATTTTGGCAACCGATTCTTTTGTAATTGTATTATGAATATTTTCTGAAAGATCAGTGTCTTTCTTAATTAAATCAACTAAAAACTCAACTACATTACTTACCTTCTCTTGATTAGCATTTGCTCTTCTAAGTGTTGGCTTTCTTTTAGCTTTTACTATTTGCTTAATTTTAACCCCAGTTTTAGTCACTATTGTTTTTTTGTAAGCAATAGGCATACGGTCATTACAACAACGACAAAGAATCTTACCGTTATTTAAATTAGATTTTTCTAATTGACTAATCACATAAGTTAATGAATTCATGATATTTCCTAAAAATATTTTTTAGAATTATAGCACGAATCTTATTTTAATTATATTTTTTTGTGAACTCTGAAATTATTGGAACTATTTGTGATCTGAATTTTGACCCAGAGAATACACCATAATGACCAACACCAGGAATTGTCTTTTTCACTTTATGTGTTTTCTTAATTCCTGAACACAATGTTTGTGCTGCATGAGTTTGTCCAGCACCAGAGATATCATCCAACTCTCCTTCAAGGCTCAGTAAAGCACAATTTGTAATTTTTTCTGGCTGCACTAGAAAATCTCCATACTTGAAATTACCTAGTGGTAAATCAAAATCTTGGAACACTTTCTTAATTGTTTGAAGATAATAAGCACTAGGCAAGTCCATCACAGCATTATATTCATCATAAAATTCTCTATGCTTAGCAGCAGAAGAATCATCACCTTGGGTTAAATCTTCAAAATATTGCTGATATGCGTCAACATGCCTATTAGGATTCATAGCAACGAAACCAAAATACTGCAAAAATCCTGGATAAACTAATCTTCCAGTTCCCATATATGGATAAGGAACAAAAGAAATTAGATTTTTTTCAAACCAATGAATATCATGTTCTAAAGCAAAGTTAGTTACAGCAGTTGGACTTTTTCTAGCATCTATTGGCCCACCAATCATTATTATAGATTGAGCTTGTGCAGGATTTTTCTGTTGACACATAACAGATTGAGCAACCAAAGATGGAACTGTAGGTTGGCAAACAGACATTAAATGAACCTTACGACCCATTTTATGAAGTTTTTCTAAGAATTCTATTAAGTATGTCACATAATCATCTAAAGAAAAATCACCATAAAATAATGGCACATCTCTAGCATTAATCCATTCTGTAATAAATACGTCATGTGTATGTAATAAACCTTTTACTGTATCTCTAAGTAATGTAGGGTAGTGACCAGACATAGGAGCAACGATTAATAAAGTTGGTAAATCTTCCCCACGATAACCTTCTTTTTTAAAGTGTAACAAGTTTCCGAATGGTTTTGATTCTATGAGTTCATACTTTATTTTATATATTTCTTCACCAACTTTAGTTTCTTCTATTCTCCAGTCAGGCTTGTCATATCTCATATTTAATCTTGATATCAAATTAAATATTGCTTTTGTTTCTTTTGCCCCCGGTAATACACCAAGAGGAAATGGTGGGGTGAAAATTGTTTCTAACACTTTGGAAGATTTTCCAATAGGATGTGAAACTAAATGTCTAACTGTCTCAAATGCTGAATATAATAACATAAAAACCCTTTTTGCTTTGCAATAATTAAAGCAAAAATTGTTCTCATGTCAAACAAAAAATGAGAAACTATAAGGTTTTTACCTTATTATTTCTCATTATGAAATTTAGTTATTAGGCTACTAAATTTTTACGAGGGCGACCCCTTTTAGAACTAACTTTGATATTTGCACTAGAGGAGAATGTCACTTTTTTAACTTTCACTCTCTTGCTCTTTGAACCAAAATGTGTCACTAAAATTCGCATCATGGAATCTTGTTCAGATTGTGGCATTTTATCAAGCCAAGCCTTTTTAGCACCAATGATTGGGTCACGATGTAAAGCAGCCTTCTTAGCCCAAGCGACCATTTTACGAGTAGAGAAGTTATCACCCCCATACATTACACCACTATCACCAAAGTCTTGATTACGTGCCATTGTCGCAAACTTAACCATTTTCTTAGCAGTGCTAGCATTAATACCAGGAGCCTCAAATTTGATAACTTTAATCTCTTCTTTCTCAGGCAGATTATCCACCATCAAAACTTGCCAACGATCCAAAAATGCTTCGTTCATAGTATTAGTGCCACCATAAGCACCAGAACGGTCACTCATAGCACCAATAGAGTTTGCTGTAGCAAAAACTCGGAACAAAGAATGAGGCTTAATGATTTCACCACCATTTTCTTTAAGAGTCAACATTGGATTTTGTTCCAATACAGGGTGCAACAAAGAAAGCACAGCAGGATCAGCAAAATCAATTTCATCAAAGAGAATCCAATAACCCTTACGCATAGCTGTAGGAAGAACACCATCAACCCAAATAGTTTCTCCGTTGATAACAGTCATTTTACCAATAAGGTCACTCATACGAGTTTCACCGTTAAAGTTAATGCGAAGCAAAGGTTGCTTAATTCTAGCAGCCAATTGAACAATATGCGTTGTTTTACCCACACCAGTGCCGCCAGTCAAAAGTACATTTTCTTTTGCATGGATACTATCAATCACGTCACGAATGAAAGGTTGAAACATATATTCTGATGCTTCAGGGACAGCAGGGACATCTTTTTCTGTAAGATGATAGCTAGAAACCAAAGCACGACCCTTAAATACGAAAACATCATGGGGTTTGTGATTTGCTTCAAAAATTCTGGGATACATTGAACCCCAAGCAACACCTTTAGGGTGAACATTCAAAACTTTGCCAGTATTTTCGCCTTCAAGCATTTTAATTTGACGCTTGAAGTTGTTTTCAGAGAGCATTTCAACTTCTGAAAGTGCTTGATTGCGAGACAAGAAAAAGTACTTTTTGGTGTTATTCATTTAAACCTCTTTTGGAATATTAACAGAATTTGTAAGACTGAATTATAGCATGAAAAAATCTATTTTTACCCTTTTTTTTATAAAAGTATTGTCTTTTTTAGAAAAAATAATATATCAATAGGATGTCCTAGGATATCCTATGTTAAGAATAATAAAAATAATAAAAAAAATTACATTTGTAATGGGAATCATTCTTATTTGTAATACAAACGCTAATGCATCACTTTCTATCTTATTGTATCATCAAGTTAGTGACACAAAAAAATATGGTATTTCTGAAGAAAACTTTACAAAACAGATGGATTATTTAAAAGCAAATGGATTTACTTTTTTAAGCCATGAGCAATTATTGGTGGCTTTTAGTAAAAGTGTTGATTTTTCTAATAAAAAATATGTGGCTATTACATTTGATGATGGTTGGAGAAGTCAAATGAAAGCTATTCCAATTTTATCTGAAAGGAAAATACCAGCTATATTTTTCATCAATGGCGAACCTATTATTAATAAATGGGGCGGGTATTTTACAAAAGAACACTTGAAAAAGATTGAAAGCAATCCTCTTTTTGTCTTAGCAGACCACTCATATTCTCATAAAGTTAAAATTCTACATGACCCTGAAACACTAAAAGATGACTATAAGAAAAATATAGAATTTTTAAAAAACAATCTTAAAACATATAGTTTGGTTTATGCATATCCTTATGGAGCTAAGAAAAAAGAATATATAGATTATCTAGTTTCTCAAAATGTGCAGTTGATTTATGGAACTGGTGGATCTAAAATAGAAAACACAACTAAAACTTCAAAATATAATATACCTCGCTTTACAATAACCAATAGTGTAACTTTTGACGAATTTAAGTATTATGTTAACTAATTATAAAATTACTCAATTATTAAAATATTTTGTTGATGGAACAGAACTCAGCAAAGAAGATATAAGCACCCTTTTAAAATACTTTTTAATAGAACGTATCCAAGATGGGACACACTTTTCTTATATTTTAACAATTACAGGTAAAACAATGTTAAGACAAATAAACAAAGGAGCCTAAGGCTCCTTTTATTTATCTCAATACTTTATTTTAAAGCATTTTTTGACTTCAACTCCTCAATTAATGCTTGGAAACCTTTTTCATTAATAATTTTAGAGAACACGTCTTTATATGATAAACTTAAAGTAATTCCCTCAATGACAACATCTGATATTCTCCAACCTTTAGGAGTTTTATTCAACACATACTCTATCATTGCATTTCTATTTTCGCCATCTTCTTTGAAATACACCTCTGTTTTGATTTTTCCTGACATACCAGTTGTTATTTCTCTTCTATACTCTATTTGAGAGTTCTTAAACTTAAACATTGATTTCACATAAAATCTATATAGAAAATCCTTATACTCTTTTGTAAATTCAGCTTTTTGTTGATCCGTAATTTTTCGCCAATGGAAACCAAGAGTTGCTTGGGACAATTTTTCAAAATCAATAATCTCATCTGGGACAATAGTTGTATTCATATAATCATTAAACTCTTTTAAATTTTTTGACTTATCAATTCCAACTTGCACTTTTTCTGCTGTTCCTTTAACAAAATCACTAACTTCGCCAGCAGATGCTACGGTAGCAAATAAGCTAATTAATAATGCTGATAAAATTTTCTTCATACGGTTTTTCCTTTTCACCAATGTGCCTTTACTATAAATATACCTTTAGGGATACATTCTCTATTAGATATATCATTAAAAATTAATTTGTAAATATCCTTCTCTGCTGATTCATTCAATATGGCATCTTGAATAGATAATTTATCTTCTTCTGTAAGCTCTCCATCAACAACAAAAGTAGTTTCAGTATTATTTTCTATTAAAGCAAGGTCAATAGATACACCATATATGATTTTTGTTACTTTATTTAAATCAAAAATATCAATTGAATAAGTTTTTTCATCAATTTTATGAAAATAATCAGCAATTTTTGAATTAAACATAATACCCCCAAAAAAATATTTCTTGTATTATAACCGAAATAATCCAATAAAATCAATTATTTTGAGTATTTTCAGCTTTCCAAGAAGCCAACCAATCTACCAATTTTTCTTCTGGCATAGGGCGTGATATTCCAAATCCTTGTAAAATATCAACACCTAAATCTTTAAGAACTTTCATATGTTGTGTAGTTTCTACACCTTCAGCGACAACAACTCTATTGAGGGCATGAGATAATCCAACAATTGCGGCTATAATTAATCTATCTTCATTATTATTCATCATAGATATTACAAAGCTTCTATCTATTTTAACTTCTTTAGTTGGTATTGCCCTTAGATAACCTAATGAAGAGTAACCAGTTCCGAAATCATCTAATGAAAAGTTAACACCAACATCAATACATCTCTTCATCACTTCAATCACTTCTCCCATATCAGCAATTTTAGTTGTCTCCAATATTTCTAAAGTTATTGTTGAAAGATCTGTGTTATATTTTTCTGACAACTCCTTTAGATCATTTTCAAATGAATGGTGTAGTAAATGATCTGGAGATATATTAATACTTAAATGAAATGATTTACTGTAGTCTTCTTTCCATTTCTTCTGTGATTTAAAAGCATTTTCCAATACGAAATATCCTACCTTATAATCTAACTCATTTCCATAAATAATATCAACAAATTCTCCCGCTGGAATTACTTTTCCATCTGGTTTAATCCATCTTATTAAACACTCAAAGCCAATTACTTCATTATCTTTAGATAATACTTTGGGCTGATACCACAACCTTAACTCACCATTTGTTAAAGCATTTGTTAATTCTTGAATTTTAGCATAATGAATAATTGATTCCTCATCTTGCTTTTTATCAAAATAAATAAACCTTCTTTTACCCTGCTGCTTTGCTTTATACATCGCTTGATCAGCATTTCTCATCAATTCATCTGGGGTAGCCTTCATATCTGGATATACTGCAACTCCCATACTTACATACACTTCAACTGTATTATTTGCTACTAAATATTTTTTATTTGAAAATTCTTTTAAAACTTTATCTACAGAAATATTTAATAATTGGTTATCATTAAATCCAGTTAAAACTACAACAAACTCATCCCCACCAATTCTTGAAACCAATCCTTTAGTATCAATAAAATCAGACAAATCTTTTGCTATTTCAAGCAACAATAAATCTCCAAAATTGTGACCATATCTATCGTTAATATCTTTGAAATTGTCTAAATCTAAAAACAAAACAGCAACTTTTGTTTTTGTTTTGTTCGCCTCTTCAATTGTTTTTTCTAATTTTTTAAGAAGCAATTTTCTATTTGGCAAATTGGTTAGATAATCGTAATTATCCAATCTATCCAACTCTTTTTTATGTTCTTTAATCTCACTAATATCTCTTAAAATAGCTAAGAAATTTTTAACTTTATTATTTTCGTAGTTAGCTTCAACAGATAATAGACAAGAATAAACCTCTCCATTTTTCTTCTTGTTAAATATTTCACCCTTCCAAAATCCAACCCTCAGAACAGTCTGCCACATGTCTTTAAAAAATGCTTCTGTATGCATATCTGAACGAAGCAGATTGACTTTTTTTCCCACTGCTTCTTCTATTGTGTATCCTGTTGTTTCAGTAAAAGCGGGATTTACTTCTTCTATTTTCCCATCTCTACTTATTATCATAATGCTATCTTGTGAGTTCTTAAAAAGCTTATCTAATATTGATAAGCTTTGCTTAATACCTTTCAAAACATCATCATCTTTTTTATAGCTTTCTATATGCCCCATTTTATTTTTATAGTTATTAATAAATAAATAATTAAATAAAATGCAAAGTCAATTTAAGAATATGTTTTATTTTTCCAGCAAAAAGGCATGTTTATAAATAGAACTCAATACAGGGATATCAAAAGGAGCAATTTTTACTGTTACTTTTTTCCAAGTGGTATAGTTTTTTTCTTTTGGCATTTCTTTTAAAAGTTCCGCACTTAATTTACACTCAGCAGAAGACACATAATTGGAATCATCTGAACCACAAACCAACATTATTTGTTCAGACTTCTCACCCTCAGAAAACCACAATGTTTGGGCAGAATATTTACCCGTAGTTTTTACATAACGAACCCAACCTTCTTTTTCAGTAAAAACTAAATTATCTTTGTTTATTAAAATAAAAGGATAATTCATCAATATTTTTCCAAAGATTGAAAGAACCATTAAAGATATTACAAATAGAACAATATATTCACCAACTGTTAACTTATTTTTCATTTTTTATCAAAAATTTTAGTTTTAATAATTTCTCTGGTAATAGCCATTAATACGTCTACTACAATTGAATTACCAGCCTGCTTGTATAATTGTAAGTCTGAAACAGCAAAGTTAAATGTATCAGGAAAACCCATTAATCTAAAGCATTCTCTTGGGGTTAATCTTCTTAATTTACCCTTAGTTGTCACATAATTATCCATACTTGCTCTGTGCATTTTATGCATAGTTGCGGTTAATGTTTTCGCAATATCTGTATTGATGGTTGGATTAAACTTCATGGAACCCGTTTTTGATTCTGTCTGCATAACACATTTAATCAATTTTTCACTCAAGAAATACTTATCGTCTACGAAGTCACCATTACAGTTCACTTGTTGTCTTGCCATTTGGCATAACGCAATCTCCCCATTAATTTGGGTTCTAGCTTTGGCTATTCTATCTTCATCTAAAACAAATTTCTTTGCTTTTTCTGATAGTGTGTATTTAGCATCTACATCACCAATTAAAAAATCTGCCATTGTAAACAATAATTCTTCTGGTTCAGGAAATTTAAAATCCACTTTTTTATCTTTAAAACCAATAACAAAAATTCTATTCCTACTTTGAGGAATACCGTAATCTTTAGAATTTAATATTTTATAAAAATATTTATAACCCAATTCATCAAAAGTATTTAATACAGTAGCAAAAGTCCTACCACCATCGTGGTGAGTCAACCCTTTTACATTTTCATAAATAAAAACCTTAGGTTGAAACTCTTTGACACAACGAGCAAATTCGAAAAACAAAGTTCCTCTTGTATCTTCAAAACCACCTCTTGCCCCAGCTACTGAGAAAGATTGGCAAGGGCTACCTCCAACAAAAACATCAATTTCTTGATCAATATGTTTACCTAAAAATCTTATATCATGATAGAACCTATCTTCAGGTAAATCATAATTGGCTAAATAACTTTGTTTCACGAAATTATTTCTTTTATTTTCACGGTATATTTTTTCAACAAATTTTAATTTTTCTTGCTTATCTTTTATTTTCTTAAATACCTTTAAATCTTCACCTTTGATAATATCTTCAAACATTATACCACCATTATCACAAGCAAAAACAATTTCATGGGGCAACCCTAAAACTTGAAGTGCTTGTTCAAAAGCACCAACACCAGAGAAAGCAGTCCCAACCCTAATTGGTTTTATATTTTTTGTATCTTTTATTTTCTGTGAAAAAAACTCATTTTTTTCTGGATTATATTTTAATTTATTTGAAAAAATAATATTTTTCACTTCATCTAAATTTTTAACATCTTTTTTATTCATACTAAATCCTTATTTATGGCTTTCACATTTATTATCTTTATGATTCTTGTGATATTTATGGTGATGCTTCATATTACAATTTTTGTGGTGCTTATGTTTTTTTTCATAAGGACAAATATGATTTTCATCAGATTTAGAGTCATTGTAAATCAATGGCTCATTAAAATCATAAAACTTGTTATCTTCTAAAATCACAACAGGAACGACACTTACTAAATATTTTTTTAACTCTTCTATATCTAAATTTCCATCTTGGTTTTCATCTATCAAATCAAATTCTTTGGAAATTCTATATAAAACCTCTGATTTTTTAATTCCAAAACTTTTATCTTCATCTAATAAAGCAAATAAAGAACTTATAGCTTCTTCTGGAAAACCTATTTTTCTTAATTCTTCTTTTGTTATTAATCCATCATTATCTAAATCTAATAGATTAAACTCTTTCATTTGTATATTAAATATATCTATTCTAGAAATGACATCTTGCTTAGTATTTTCTTGAGCCTTCAAATCTTGTTCTTTAACAATTAAAGCGGCACTTGCTACACTCAGATTTAAACAAACTACAGTTGCTATAAAAAATCTTAAAAAATTTTTCATAATTTTCCTTTTTATTGATTAACTATATACAATAATAAATATTTATGGTTTTGACAATAGAGAATAACACGATATTGATTTGTTTAAATAAATGCCTATTTATATATTATGAACTTATAGAGAAGTATTATGTTTTTTTATGAAAGTAGCAAACCAGGATTTTGGGATTTTGTTTATGACCAAACTAACTTATCACCAGAAGTATTAATTTTATCGTTTTTACATGTTTTCCAAATGGATGACGATACTGCATATCAAAAAACAAAAGAACTTTTAAATAATAAAAAAGTCATTGTTGGAACATACACTAGAGATGTTGCTGAAACTTTTGAATCAAAACTTTTACACTTTGCTAGGCAAGAAAACATTTTCATTAACTTTAAAATTGTTAGACATTTAGAAGATTCAATGAATTTAGTATTTACAAAAAAATAAATTTCAAATACTATTCTTCTTTTAAATCGTCCAAAAAATGAAGTTTTTTCTTAAAATAACCTTTGCTTTTCTTATTGCTTTATTGTTTAGCATTTATTTCATTTCTTCTAAAATATTAACTGAGCACACCGAAGAGATAGAAAAACTCATTTATAATCAAACATCCATCAATACAAAAATTGATACACTTTCACTTTCATTTTTATCTTTTAAAGCAAAAAAACTTGAGTTTTTCAATGAAAATATCAATGTTAAAATTGATGAACTTAATGTCACTCCAAACTCATATATCTCTATATTAAAAGGGGTTATTTTTGGAGATTTAAACTTTAATAATAAATTCATAAAAAAAATAAAAGCTAAAAATGTTGTTATAACTACAAAAAACATAAATATTGAATCTTCTCAATTAACTGACAGCTTAGATGAAACGCTGTACAGTGACATACTTAACATGCTTAAACCAATTGAACTTATAGATATTCAAACAATACAAATTAATAATTTTAAATTAAAAGATACCAAGTTTATGTATGCTGACAATGAGAAAAAATTTCATATTGAAACTGAAGCAGTTTATTTAAATAACATTGTAAAAATTTCTGGCAATATTGATTTAGCACATTTCTTACAAACAGGTAAAATCAACACACAACTTAAAGGAAGTTTACAAAATATTAATTTAGCCTATCTTTCTCAATTCATTTCAGATGATAATTTAAAAATATTAAGCGGAAATATTAATGGAGAATTTAATTTGGACGCAGTAGATAGCAAAATAACAATCAATTCTAATTTATCTTTAAATAAGATTCACACAATTATTTGGGGAAAAGATTTTTCTCTAAAAGATTTAAATTTAACAGCCACATTAAAAGAAAATACTTTATCTTTTAATTTAATAAATCAACCCATATTAAATTCAACTGAATTAGATATTAATGAAATTTCTCTATCTTTAAATGATCAATATGAACCAGAAAAAATTTATTTTAAATCAAATCATTTGATTTATTCTGGTTATTTTTCAAAAAACTTTATAAAAAATACTAATAAACAAATAAAGTTTGATTTTAATCTAATTGACCTTAGTTATTTTAACAAACTAAAAGTTTTAGACATACCTAAACCACTATCGGACTCTTTAGCAGAAAACGGACAAGGAATTGTTGATTTTAAAAAAAATAAAAACAAATATGAAATCACCTACTTTATTAAAGCTAAAACATCCTTAAATATAGAAGGTGTAAAACTTGAATCTGAAGCTGTTATTCAAAATAATAAATTAACTTTTGAACATTTTATTGTTAATGGAATAAATAAAAAATCAAAGCTTAGTTATAATCTTATTTCAGATGATTTTAACTTTACTCTTAACGACACAATTAATAGTCAAATATATTTTATTGCCGATAATATTTTTAAACTTGATTTAGGTATAAAATCTTTCAATAAAGAGCCAACACTTAACTTAATAATTAATAGAAGAAAAAACAATTATTATTATAATGGTCATGTTGTTTTTTATTCAAACAATCTTGATTATGATTATGAAGGTAGCTATTTTCAGTTACAAGAGTTAAAAGGTAATTTATATTTTAATAAATCAGGAATTTCTAATAGTGATTTATATGCTAGCTCAATAAAACATAATGATATTCTTTTATTAAATACAAACTTCAAATTGAAACAAGAAAAAGAGCATTTTAATTTAAAACTAAATAACAGTGAAATTAATGGAGAAATAGACTACCAAGAAAGAACTGATGATTTAAGAATTTATTTAAATAATTTAAATTACAAACTTACCAAAGAAGAAACTAAAAAAATATTAAAAGAAAATGAATCTTCGATTAATAAAATTAAAAGTATTGTTCTTCCTAAGAAACTATTCGTTAAATTAAATAATTTAAAACTTTCAGGAAAAAACCTAGGCGATTTTGAAATTTTTTCTAGTAAAAATGCTGGAATATATGGAATCCTTACTAAAATTAATTCCCCTTATTGGGAAGGTAATATATCTAGCAACCTTAATGAAAGTAATAATTTAAACTCTAATTTTGAGATTACAGTTAAAGATCCTAAGCTTCTATCTGAAAGTCTTGAAATTAAAAAGATATTGAAAGATACTCCTGTTTTACTAAAAGGTAGAATATCTACAAACCTTAATAATATAGAATATAACCATATCATATCCAACCTCAATGGAGACATATCTTTAGAAGCTAGGAATGGAGAATTTATTGATTTAAATTCTGGGGTAGGAACTATCTTAAGTATATTAAATTTTAGAACCATACCAGATATTGTTACTTTAGATTTTAAAAATGTATTCAATAATAATTTACAATTTGACAAAATAAATTCAAAAATCTCCATAACTCAAGGCTTGTTAAAAATAGAAGAAGGTAATATTAAGTCAAAAATTTCCGATATTTCTTTTAATGGAAACATTAATATTGCTCAAGAAATTCTCAACCTAAAACTAGAAGTAACCCCAAAAATCTCTAATAGTATTTTATTTACGACTGTAACTTTAGCAACAGGATTTAATCCAGTTACAATGATAGGCAGCTCACTGCTAGAGAAAATAATACCGATGCCCAACATCATTAAATACAGATATAACATCAATGGTAATTTTGAAGAACCAACAATCAAAAAACTTTAACGTTTGACATTAAAAAGATTCAATAATAGTATTGAAAAAAGGGGTGAAAGTTGGATAAAATCGTTTATAGGCATAACAGAAAAATAATACATATATCTATAGTAGCCTCTATTCTACTTTTTTTTATTTCTCTTTATCAAACATATGAAATATTTAATAAGTACGGCACAAACAATTCTTCATTTTTAATTGGCTCACTTGTTACTATGTTTTTTATATTAGATATAATTCTAATGTATTACTTTTTTTCACATCAAACTATAATTGTTGACCCAGAATCAAAAACAATCACAATTTCACAAAATAATAAATTGTTCGGCAGTTCAGTATCTATCAATTTTGAGCAAATAAAAACTTTAAATTTAACAGAAATCAACAAAAAACATTACGATATTGAAATAACCCTAAAAAACAATCAGGTTTTTTTACTCTTTGCTTTTGGAGATTATTGCAAAAAAGACAAGAAAACCATTAATCAACAGTTAGAACTTATAAAACAAGCAACATCTTATAATAATAATTTTTTCTTCACTGACGGTAAAAAACAATAATTTATGCTAAAATGTTAACATTAATGGAGGCTATATGGGAAATATTGTAGATTTAGACTATATTCAAGAAATAACAGGAATGAACGAACATGATGCTTCAAATTTAATGTTTTTACTTAGTTCAGAAGATTCTGTTCTAAGAGATTGGTATTCAAAAATGGACGAAGATGACCATAAATATGCAGCAGAACTTCTATACCTATTCAAAGAAGCCCTGAATAACGAAGAGATAGAAATTAAACTCAAAAAAGAAAAGAAATTTAAACTAGCTAATGATATTCTTAAGAAAATAATTTCTAATTAGAAATTTTCGTTATGCTCTACTGATGTATTGATTTTTTGGACAATATAGTGATACTGATCTTCTGGAAGTATTGTCCAAAGTCTTAATACATCAAGAATTTCATTGTTGTCCTTAGTTTCCATTGTTTCCTTTAGCTTTTCAATGTCACCTGGTATTTCTTTATATCCCTCAATACCATAAACATGTCTCGCCACATCAACACACACATGGCTTAATCTTTCTCTGATATGCTCTCGCTCTTTATGCTCTAAAAAGTTAATTATTGGCTCTGGCAATCTCCAAGCTTTTGCAAGATTGTATGAAAGTTCGCTATATCTGAAACCGAATACAGCCATTTGTGCTTGGAAATTTCTTAGACACTCTCTTGTCATCATCTTTTGCGTAACTGCCAATGCTAACTGAGGCTTAAAAGTCCATATCATCAACTCTCCAAGATCTGCCAACAATGTTGATAACGCAACCTCACTAGGACGAATATCATAGCGTATTTCAGAAAATCTTCTAGATATTGTCGCAGCAAAAACAGCCCTCTTAACCGCTAAGTTTATCCAATCGTTTTGTATCATGACAGTTGAAGATAAAACTATAGATAAAATATTTTTTGTCCCCAACAACAATATTGCCTTTTTAATTGAATCAACATCAGCATGTAAATTGGTCTTTTTAAGGTGAGAAACTTTTAATATAACTTTTAATGCTAAATATGGATCATTCATTATTAATTTATCCAAATCATCCACCTCAACGTCGAAACCGTCTTCTTCAAACATTTGCTTGAACTTATCATAAGTTTCTTGCAATACAGGTATGTTGTACTCATAATGAGTCATATAAGCAACTACCTTTTCTAATGTTCCAGACATATTTTCCACCTTAATTTCAATATAACAACCAACCTACGAAAGTAAACATTATGACCTCTTAACTTTATTTAACGAAGGTTTTTAGAAAAACAAAACAATCAACCATAAAGTCTTTCATTAATTTGTCAACATATACATCTACTGTTATTGAAGCATCTTTACTTTTTTGAAACACTTCTTTATGTGCTAAAGGCTCTTCAAATAAGTACAATTTAATTATATTTTTAATAGAAACACTTCTTTGAAAGAGAACAGCACTATCTTTTTCCTCAACCATTTTTTGATCTATCTCAAATAATTTCTTCATATTCTTTGTGTAAACATTATTTACAAAGAAGTCTTGCATGTAAGCTTTTACTTTTTTAAAGTTAAATTTAATATTGTTTTCTTCAAATAAACTTTCTATTTCAATAAATGTAATTACCTCACCAACTTCTGAGGATTGTAAAAAGTTTTCTATTTCTTCTAAAGTTTTTAATTTTTCAAATAAAAGCCAATTCTTACTTAAAAGTTCTATATCTTCTTTTAGGTGTTCTAATTCTTTTTTCATTTTTGCTACCTATTGTAAACTTATTTTTGATTATTATACAACAATTATTTCTTTTTAGAGCATATTTCTAATGCTTTAATAATGCTTTCATCCATATGTTCTTGGAACTTTGGATCTTTCTCAAAATCAGTCATTTCATAATTTGGAAACTTCTCGTTAACTAATCTTTCTGTTTCTTCTAATACACAATATCTCATCTGTTGAGGTAATTTTATCTTATTTGCCACACTTGAAGCATGTTTTGATTTTTTTTCCTCAACAACCTTTTCCTTTGGAAGCTCTTTTTCTTTTTTAACTATTTCTGTCTCTTTTTTCTCTGCTCCAACAATTTTAACAATTGGCGTAACTTCTTTTTTTACTTCTTTAGTTTGCACATCTTGTTTCATGTCCTTATTTTTCAATATTTTTAAAGCATCATTAGTAATAGAAGGACTACTTTGTGGTTCTTTATTAATTGTAGAATTAGTTATAGTTGGAAGAGTTTTTACCTCTGTTGGCTTTGAAGCTACTACTTTTTGTTCTTCTTTAGGAGATTTTTTAGATTCAATAGGTTTATTAGAATTTATTTCAACAGGCTTAACAATTTCAGGTTTTTGAACTCCATCAGGCTTAAGAACTGATTCTTTCTTAACGGGTAACTGCTCAGGCTGAACAACTTCTTTTAATTTTTCTGGTTTCTTAGGCTCTTCTTTTTTTACCTCATTTTTTTTCAAGCATTCTTTTATATTCTTACTTTCAAATGAATATGACCATAAGTTCCATTTTTGATTTAATTTTTCACCCCTATATATACCATGACTGATTAATATTTCTTTATTTTTAAAATCTGGATTTTTAATATAAGCAATTCCATTATTTATATAGAAAATAGAATTTTTATCTGTCAGCAATCTTTTTATTTTACTAGATTGATTGTCAACCATTAATTCTTTTACAGTTATTCCATCTTTGTTTTTTAGCTTAATTGGAAATTCTTGGAAATTGCTTTTAACACAATCAGCATCAATTGATAACTTTTCGTTTGAATAAATAATATACTCATTAGGCTTAATATCAATCCTAATTTCATCAGCTATCGCACAATTGGATAGCACCAACATAGAGCATAACAATACTTTCTTCATTTTATCATAATATATATTATCAATAACAATGTCAACTTTAATACATTTGATTATTCCATAACTCTTGGTATTTACCACCAGTATTCAAAAGTTCTTCATGTTCACCATCTTCTATTACACTACCTTTTTCCATTACAATCAATCTATCCATGTTCTTAATTGTGGCAAGCCTATGGGCAATAATAATAACTGTTTTATCTTTAATTAGTTCTTTAATACTTTGCTGAATAATGGATTCTGATGTCGCATCCAAGGCAGAAGTAGGCTCATCTAAAATAAGGATTGGCTTATTGAGAAGGAAAGCTCTAGCCAAAGCAATTCTTTGCTTTTCACCACCAGACAATTGAACACCTCTTTCTCCAACTAATGTTTCAAAGCCCTTTTCTTTTAGTAATATAAAATCTAAACAACCAGCTTTTTTACAAGCTTCCATTAATTCTTCTTCTGTAGCTTCAGGTTTTATATATGTTATGTTTTCTCTTATAGTTCTATTAAATAAATAAACATCTTGATTAACATAAGTTATATTTTTACTTATAGACTCAGAATTGAATTTATCTATATTTTGATTGTCTATAGATATAATACCACTCTCTAACTTATATTGTTTCATTAGAAGTTTAATAAGTGTTGATTTTCCACTACCAGAATGCCCAACAATAGCTACTTTTTCTTTTGCCTTAATATGTAAATTAAAATTATTGAAAATGTATTTATTTGTGTATTTGAAAGTTAAGTTTTCTAATTTTATTTCACCACCACTGACTTGAATATTTGGCAAATCTGAATCGTCATCTTGTTTTTTATAAATAAAAGCCAAAGCACTACTAAATGTTCCATATTTCTCTAACATATCACTCATTAATTCACCGAGTAAGTAAAAATTATCAGTTATTCTAGTGATGATTGTAAAATTGAATACGAAGTCCCCTAAACTAATTATTTTGTTTAAATATAAATATAAACTATAAAATAAAACAAAAATAATAACAGATGAAGAAACTATTGTATGAATTATTTTAATTTTTGCGATTCCTAATTTTAATTTCAATAAAATTTTCTTTTCTTCTTCAGCTTGTTCATTTATTTGTTCTATTTCAAAATCTTTTTTGGCTGATGATTTAACAAAAATCATATTTTCTACACTATCTACCAGATGACCATTAAATCTTGAATTTTTTGAAGCCCACTCAGCAGCTAATTGTTTATTTTTATTGGCAATTACATAGCTCATGAAAGCATAAAAAGCTCCAAAACATAATATTGAAACTCCCAAAAGTAAACTCTTGGGCATTATGATTATAGATGTAAAAAGCAACATTATAAAAACACCTATAATTTGTGACGGGTAAAATATTAAAAAGTTTTTACTTATATCATTAATCTGCTTTATCTTTTGGACTATTTCTCCAGAAAAGTTATTATCAAAAAATGAATTAGAGTGATTTGTTAGATATTTAAAAATAGCAAGCGGTATTTCGGCATTTAATATTGGCAGAAGTTTAGCTTCTAAGTAATCAAATACTCTATAAGCACCCCTAGACAATAAAGCTGCCATTACTATTAAAAAACTAGCAATCATTAAGCTAGAAAAAACCTCTTCACTTTTAGTTTCCAAATACAGCGAAGCATAGTCAATTATAAATTTGAAACTTAAAGGTAGGAACAAATCTATCGTTCTTCCTAGTAGAAAAAATATAATTACAGAGAAATAAAGTTTCTTCTTTTCTTTTACGGATTCTTTTAAAAATTTAATTGTTTTCATTTTTTTATCTTTCAAAAGTTATTTTTGACAATTTTTAAAAATTTGTCTAGTGTATTTCTTTAAATTAAGGAAAATATATGAGCATTTCCATTCAATCTAACTCCAGCTATAATTATTTAAACAATATAAGTTCAAATAAAGCTAATAATAAAGATGCTGAAGTTACATCTCAGATATTTAGCTCTATCAATAAAACATTTTCAGATATTGGTGTAGATATCAATCCTGCTGAGTTAGCCAAAAATACATCAATGAATAATTTCATGAATGATTTGTTTAATGTGATAGAAAAAAATGACACTTACTCAGCTGCAGAAAGCATAGAAGGGAAAAAAGCACAGTCTTATAGTGATTCAAGCAGTAAAATACAAGATTTGATTTCACAACTCAATCAAGACAACTCAGCTTCAATCGCCCTTAACCAACTTAAACAAGATTTTTCTAAAATAAGTGGAAACAAAAATGTTGATCTACAAACATTCTTAAGTGGACTTGTATCCAATTTAAATGGAAGCAATATTCAATCAACAGGAAACAACCTAGATATTTTCGCAAGCTAAAAACAAAAACCGCCAATGGCGGTTTTGTTCTGTGCCGAAGCACAACACTCTCCCTGAGCGTCTTACGATTGATGTGCTTGTAGGTTCTTAATTAACTCACCTAAAGCTTCTTGAGACATCTTTAAAGTTGAGCTAATATCACCATTAGAATTATGCATGTTTAAAACAACAGAACCTTCAGCCGTTTTACCAATGGTATAACAAGGATGATTTTCACCCTTATGCTCATCAGTATATTTCCAACCAAAAGAACCAGGCTTGATACGGTCAGAATAGCTACTATAATTTCCAAAATTAAACATTTATTTTTCCTTAAGTTGTCTAACAATGAGTAGATTATATCTTTAAATACTTAAAAAATCAATTATATTTTTAGTTTTTGCTGACCAATAGTATTTTTTGGCATTTCTCTATCTAATTTACTAGCGAATGCTTTATTTAATAGCCTTCTAACTTCATTTTTCTGAGATTCAGTTGTATCGTTTTTTACAATATCAGCTCTACCAACAATTTTCTCAATAAAAAATTCAACTAATTCGTAATCACTAATTAAAAACTTATCTACAAAAATTTCAATATTTTCTATTTTAAACTCATCTATTCTTCTTTTAGTTTTATTTCTTAAAGCATTAAAAGAACCACTAGTCTTAAAAAACAAATTTTCTGTTCTATCTTCAATTAAATAATCTAAAAAATCATTCAATCTGCCATTTTCTTTTAATTTTTTTATGGAACTTTCAATATTTTCTAAGTGACTATCATCATTTATTTTTTGTTTTATGTAAAAATATAACCATTTTTGTGGTGGATTTTCTTTTTTATGGTTAGCATCTAAACCTTTTAAAGAATTAAAAAAATCTACAACATTGGAATTAGATAATATACTATATAAATCTAACTTCTTATCTTTTTCTAAATGATGAAAAAACTCTCCAACTGTTTTTTGTGAGAAATTTGCTGTATTAATATGCTTTTCTGTGTGTGTCAGTAATTCAAATAAATTCATTTTAAATAAATCAGAATTTACATCTTGTTCTTTTAGAAATGTTAAAAAATCTTGTTTTATTAAAGAAATATGATGTTGTGCATTAATTTCTGATATTGCTGAATACCAATCTGAAAATGGGAAAGCATCCTCTTCTCTATCTGAGTTATTGATATACACTTCCATAGAATATTCAAAATCTTCTTCTATGTCAGAATATAGCTCATCTTCTAATTGGGTTGAATAGTTACTTAAATCTTTATGGGTTGATGCTATATGTTTATCTAGCTTTGACAAATCCACATCTTCATCTGAAGAAAAATAAATAAAATCAGATGCAGTAATATTTAAATCCTCAGTTGATCGTGACAGATCATCCAAAAGGTTGTATTTATTAAAATATGATTTTCTTGGTGAGTAATTCATACTTTAATTTTAACATATTACTTTTCTAAATCAAACTTGCCCGTAAAAAATGTTTCTGGTGGCATAGGGTATTGTCCACCACTCTTTTCCCATTTTTTTAATTGATACATATATCCTATCACTTCAGCAACAGATTGATAAAATTGTTGTGGAATTTCTTGATCTACATCAGTGTACTTATATAATGCTCTTGCTAATGGTGGAGCCTCAACAATTGCTATTTTATTTTCTTTAGCAACTTCCCTTATTTTTAATGCCATATTATCAACCCCCATTGCTACAACTTTTGGAGCACTCATTCCTTCTTTATATGAAAGAGCAATAGCGTAATGAGTTGGGTTTGTTACAATAACATCAGAACCTGGAACAGCACTTATCATTTGTCCTCTAGATAACTGACTTGCTATAGCCCTTCTTCTAGCCTTCACATGCGGGTTTCCATCCATTTCTTTCATTTCTTTCTTTATTTCCTCTATGGTCATTTTTAATTTATCGTAATAATTCCATATTTGAAATGGAACATCTATTACCACCACTACTATTAGAGAACCAACAACAATCATTATTGACCATATCACTAAATCACCAGAATGTCCTATGGCACGATATACATCTTCTGAATTTAAACCTAACATCTCATTTTTATATTTCCACAACAGGAATAACCCAATGCCCCCCAACAACATTGTCTTAAGTATTGCTTTTGCTAATTCCATTAAACTCATTAAAGAAAATAATCTCTTAATTCCTTCAATTGGATCTAATCTAGAAAATTTTGGCACTAAAGCTTTAGTTGAAAAAATAATTGATTTCAGTGCTAAAGGTGAAATGAATGATGCTATGATTAATATTACAAAAATAGGAGATATCAAAATTAAACCATCTACAAACATCTCGCCTAAATGATCCAATAATAAACTAGAATCATTTGTGATATATTTATTTAATTTTAAACCTTTAATAACGAGGGCATCAGCTTTAGATAAAAACCAATTAGATAACATCCAAAAACCAGAAAATCCGAAAACTAAAATCGCAAAAATAGACAACTCTCTAGATCTGGGAACATTCCCTTCTTCTCTAGCTTGCTGTATTCTCTTCGGCGTCGCCTGTTCCGTTTTTTCTAAATCTGAATCTGACATAAATTAATTTAATTTTGAAGCAATATAATCAAAAAACCTTAAAAAAACAAGAATTTTAATATTTATCTTCTTTTGGCATATCTTTTGTTAATTCTTTTATTGATTTGTAAGCCAAAAACAAAATCAACGACAATCCGGTTAACACTAAAGATGCAACGATAGTTATTTTTTCCAAATGACACATCCTTTCCATAAAATGAAAAAAAATTATACCATGAAATAAAAAAAGAATGTTATAATTCAATCCTAGCTTAAAGAGTAACAAACATGCAGTTTTTAATTGGTTTTGAATTTGAATTTGGTTGGGAAATTGACCCAAAAAAATACTATCAATACGATACCTTTTCACAAATTAAGAAAGAGCTAAAAAAGACTTTCGGAAAAGAGTGGATTTCCAATATTCTACACTTTACCCATGATGGCAGTCTAAGCTTTCCAAGAAATAAGGGGGGGCATTATGGTGTGGAATTAGTTACAAAACCTATGAAAGAAGAGGTATCAATATCTTTTTGTAAAGATATGTTAAATTGGATGAAAACCCATCCTAGAGTTATTACAAACAAAACTTGTAGCTTACATGTAAATATTAGCTTCTTAGACAAAAAACTAAATCGTAAAATTGATTACTATCAAGTTTTATGTAACACACCTCAAAGAGATATACTGCGATTTTTTGGCAGGGAAAAAAACACATACTGTACAAACAGTGAGGATAAAAAGTTTTCTTTAATTATTAACAATAAAGAAACCCCAAGGCATAAAATTGATTATTGGATGAAATCTTTATCTAAACTTACATATAAGACAACATTAAAGAAGCAATACCCAAATCTTTATAAAAAGAACCCATATAAAGCAATTAGTCACACAATCAAATTTTCAGATGAAAACGAATTCTTTGAACTTATAAAAAAATCCTACATTAATAGAGTATCACAGTCTCCTAAAGGATTGGCTATTGTAGAAAAAGAACAAAAAAATAATAAATATTACGAATTCAGAATGATTGGGAATTCAGATTATGAAGCTCAATATAGATATATTAAAAAATGCATAACTATATTTAAAAAATCTTTAAAATCAGCATTAACATAACAAAAAACCGCCCAAAGGCGGTTTTTTAAGCAACTTGATACCAATTTAGTGAATCAAATGATCTTTTAGCAAACTCTAAAGCACTATTAACATTTAATGTCTCAAATTTAGTTTGATATTTATGTTTACCTATTAGGCACTCCACACAGCAAACGTTAACTTCTTTATTTCTTTCTTTTTTCGTGATTACCATCATAGTAAAATTTTCTGGTTCTGGTTTTTTCATATAAGTCCTTTTAAACTAATTGAATTAAATTAATTTTCATCTTCACTTAAAAAATCTTTTAATATATCTTTTTCTGTTTCCTCCTCCAATAATACTTTGATAATTTTATTAACCTTTAAATTTTTATAAAGTCTGCTTCTTTTTTCCATAACTATAGCTTGAAATTTTTCTCCAGATTCTAAAAACTCTAAAAACTCCAAGTCTTTATCAATCCAATCTTCTTCTAAGCCACTTGATTGGTATTGGTAAATTATACCATTTTTTGATTTTATTAAGTAAACTATTTTTGGTAATTGACCCTTATTAACAAAAGAAACCTTATTTATTTTTTGCACTTCTATTGTTTCAGTAGTATAGGCCATTTATTCACCACCATATCTATAGTTTGTATTAGGATTAAACCTAGACAAAAATGCTTCTTCTAAACAAGAATATTCCTTTTGATTTTTTTTGTTTTTGTAAAACACCCATTTTTCATTTTGCTTTTTCTCTATTTTTACAACTTTGAACTCTTCAGAATTTGCAGTTGTCCAATTAGAACCCACTTCTACCTTAAAATCACTTTTTTTCATTCTTAACCTCAACTTTAACTTTATTTATGCAAGAAATCTTTAACTTATTTTTTACCTTAATCCAATCATCTTCAAAATTTAAACTTAAGAACTCACACTCTTGTGTTGAAAGCTTACTTCTTAAAAATGCTTCTGGATTTAAATAAATCTTAGGAAAAAACTTATTATGCATTAGCACATAATTATTATGATCTTTTAAAATAAAATCAATATAGTTTAATGTTTTTTCAATATTTTTATCTAATTCATCTTCTGATGTAACAATAATATTAATTAATTCTTTTGCACGAGCAGTGTTTTGAGTTTTGGAGTTTGCTAATTGATTAATTTCTTTATCTAAACCTAACCTCATACTTTTATAATGGTCTTTAAACTGTGTTATTGTTTTTTGAGCTATTTCTAATGTAGCAGGGTTTGTTTTGCTATCAGCCAATAACATCTTAATTGAATTAGCTAATGTGAAAAAAGTTAATCTTGTTTTAATTCCAGCAACATTAGTAGACAACTCTTCTATATTTGTGCCTTTGCTTCCCAACTCATTAAATTTATTATAATTTTCATCATCTGAAGTTTGGTCTAAACATTTCTTATATAGCAAAGAACGAGTGCTACCCTCCCTCCAAACAAATTTAGTAATTAAATTGGGTCTAAATTCATTACAATCTAGCTTAGCTTGTTCTAGCTCTATTTGTAAATCTTTTGGTATTTCTATTTTTTCTTGAGCAAATGATGTATTAGCCCACATAAAAATAGCAGATAACAATAATATTTTTTTTATTCTCATTTTTGCTCACTTTGGATTTTGATTTTCACAGAATAGTCGTTTTTTGTCAATATTGTTTTATTGACTAATTTTTAAAAAAAAGTTAATTTAAATAGAAGTAGACAAATAAAAAAAGATGAAAAACAAATTTTTAACAAACAAACAATTTATAATTAATGCCCTATTTGGGTTTTTATATTATTTTTTTGCTATAAATCTGGTTCTAAATGACCAAAGTAAACTATATTGGATGTTTGCTTATTTTGTATTTTTTCTTCCTGTTATTTATTTGCTTATAAAATATTTATTTCCAGCAGAAAACTCCTCTGCCAATTTAGAAGCATCACAAGATGTTAAAACTGAAGATAATCAACCTGTAGAGAAAAAAGAACCTACAGCTACAGAAGCACTTATTGATAAAGAGTTTAGTCTTGATCCAAATGTTAATGAAGACATATTGGAATTAAAACATGATTTCGCAACGATAATGAGTCATGAAATAAAAACGATCATGACTGGTATTGTTGGTATACCTTCAATGCTTCAAGAGAAAAAACTTTCTAAAAAAGAAAAAACAGAATTGATTGATTTGTTATCTCACTCAAGTGATAATTTGATGCACTTATTAAACGAAATGTTAGATTTTTCAAAAATTGAATCTGGTAAAATTGACTTAAATGAAGTTGATTTTGATTTAAATGAAGCTATTAAGAAAATTGTCACACATAAAGTAAATTTATATGCAAATCGTTTGGAAAGTAAAAATATAAAAGTTAACTATGGTTCAAATATTGAGAACTTACAATACAATGGAGACAAACATAAAATTGAACAAATGGTTTCAACACTTATTAATAATTCTATTCAATTCACCAAAACTGGCAACATCAATATCATTATTGAAGAGACAGAAGTAGATGCCAACGATATTGCTAATTTAAAGATTACAGTTAAAGATACAGGAAGCGGTATAACACCAGAAGAGCTTTCAGTTATTTTTGATCCTTACGAACAACTTAGAAAAAATAATAAGTTAAATAACAGTGTTGTTGGATTGGCAGTTTTAAGGCACTATGTAAATCTAATGGGTGGAGATATTAATATTTCGTCAACTAAGAATGTTGGGTCAGAAATTTCATTTAATATTAAACTTATTAAAGCAACACAAACTGCAAATAATTTAATTACCCAAAATCCAAACAATCCTGATGAAGTAATTAGCCAAGAAGATGCTGAAATGATGGCGGCTATGATGGGAGAATCTACCCCAAAATCTGAAGAAAAAGAAGAAGAACCTATTCAATTAAAATCTGAAGGTTACGTCTTAATTGCTGAAGACAATAAAGGCAACCAAAAATTCTTAGAGATATTACTAAATAAAATTGGAATTCAATATAAATTTGTTACTGATGGACAAGATGCTTTTGATATTTTCACAAAAGAATATTGTTATGATCTTATTTTAATGGATACAGACTTGCCATATATTGATGGTATAGAGGCAACTAAAATGATAAGAGAATGGGAAAAACAATACCAAAAGAAACCAATTCCTATTATAGCCATTACTGCTAATACAAGCATATTACATGCGGAAGATTGTAAAGAAGCTGGAATGAATGGATTTATTCATAAACCCATCCATATTAAAGAAGTTAGAGAGAACTTATCTAATTATTTAATCGTGAATTAAGCACGAGGTTTTTTAGCTGGTTTTCCTTCAATATGTTTTGAAAGATGGTTCATTAAGATGTTAGCATCAAAATAAACAAAACCATTATCATGTTGCTTAAGATAATCAAACGGAAAATTACCTTGCCTATCTTTCAAACCATACTTAACCAAAATTGATTTTCCAACCTGGAAGTTTTCAGCATAACCAACATCTTTTAATTCTTGTTGAACAATTGTCATACGCCCTTTTTTAACTTCCTCTAAAGATAAATTAGGTTCATTATTTTTCTTGCTCATAGCAATCTTAGAATGTGAAAGCATTTTAATTTGAACTGGAGTGGCAGATTGAGCTACGATAATAAAATCTACACCAGAACTATCTAACTTAGGTGAAGATACAATTTCCCAATTTTTATTATTTGCTTGAATATATTCAAGCATTCCATAAACACATTGTGTTTCTGTCATAATAGAACACCATTTTTTGTAAACTCTAGCACGAAGATGTTCCCATAATTCATCTTTATGATCTGACATCATATTGGAAACAATAATTTCATAGCAAGTTGACTTACTTGGATACATATGTTCAGCAAGCAACTCAACAGTTTCCTTACCTAGATTTTTCTTATACCATTTCCAAAAATCATCAAAACTTAAAATTTCACCTTTATTTGATGGATTTAATTTTTCTAACAAAACTAGAGTCATATCTTTAGTTAAATTTGGAATTTCAAACAATTTATATTGACCAGTTAACCCCAAAAAACTAGTAAAATCATGTTGCTTAATAATTTCATGGAAATTATTAATCTTAGCTTTGTCATATTGAATTTTCATAAATAACCTTAATCGAAGTTTTCAATGTTTTTATTTTATCATAATTTTTTTACCAGTACAAGAAAAAAGCACCCATTAGGTGCTTTATTTTATCATTTTTGTTAATTTAAATGATTTATTCTCCAGGCAAGCTCTCAAAAAGACCTACATATTCTTGGGTTACTTTATGTTTAGGCTCTAAGTAAATCATTGGCAACCCTGTTTGGTGAGATTCCTTAATCTTAACAGAGGAAGAAAGATATGGTGACAACACAGGAAGGTTTTCTGCCTTCAATTGAGAAACTAGCTCATTAGGCAATTTTGCTCTTGGTTGAAACTGATTTACTACAATACCTTGGACTTCTAATTCTTGGTTATGATCTTCTCTAATATCTTCAACTTCGTTCATTAAACCATACAATGCTTGTCTAGAAAAATCATCACAATCAAAAGGAATTAAACAACCAGTTGCAGCAATTAAAGCACTTCTTGTGTAAAAATTTAATGCTGGTGGAGTATCAATCCAAACTCTGTCATAAATTTCCCCTAAAGCTTCCAATGATTTTTTTAGTTTGTAAATTTTATATCTAGACTCTAACTTACCATGCAACTCATCTAAACGCATACTTGCTGGAACAACATCTAAATTATCAAAGCTAGACTCAACAGCGAACTTTTCTACACCCTCTTCATTAAATGTAAACAATAGAGATTGCTCAAAGAATTCAGCAGCCCCTTTCACATCTTTTGCTTTTGTAATTTCATGACCTAAAAGGTATGAACTTGTATTTGCTTGACTGTCTAAATCAATCACTAAAGTTTTAAGTCCTTTTGAAGCACCAATTGCTGCTAAATTGCAAGTGATGGTTGATTTTCCAACACCACCTTTTTGATTGAAAATTACCCTGGTCATTGGCTTAGATTGAGACATGATGTTCCTTTAAAAATAAATATTTGCGATTATACTACACAAAAAGTTATTTTAGCAAGCGAATATCTAATAAAAAAAGCCCTTTCGGGCTTTTTTACTTGGTTTCTAATGGGGCATTTTCTTTTTTAACTAGCGATCCAATAATCATTCCAATTGTAGAAGCTATCAATCCACAGAAATGTGGCTGTAATGTTTCAAAACCAATTAAGTTCAATCCTATCCAAGTAATAACCCCCAATGTAATTGCTGAATATGCTCCATACTTGTTTGCTCTCTTCCAATACAATCCAAAAACCAATGGAACAAAAGCAATCACTAATGTAGATTGATAAGCATTTTCAACCATTGAAAAAATACTTAATTCAGAATACATAGCATACAATGTTACCGCTATTGAAAATAGAACTGTTACTATTCTCATTGTTAATAACATTTTTTTATCTATGAATGTTTGATTTTTAAATAATATAGGCTTTAAGATATTCTCAGTAAGAGACACAGATGGTGCCAATAATGTAGCAGAAGCACAACTCTTAATAGCACTTAATAATGCCCCAAAGAATAGAACCTGAACTATAAAAGGAGCATGGGTTAAAATCAATTGTGGCAATATCATTTGGGAATCACTCTCTAAATATTTATCTACAATTGATTTATCTATCCAATTAGCACTGTAAGCAATAAACAATGGTATAAAAGCAAAACCAAAATATAACATACCACCCAATACACTTGCCCACTTAGCAGTAAACTCATTTTTAGCACTTTGAACTCTCTGAAACACATCCTGTTGTGGAATGCTTCCTAACATCATAGTTGAAATTGTTCCAATAAATAATAAATAATCTAATAAAGATAAGGTTGAATTAGCAGGGAAAAAATTAAATTTACCTTCTGCTGATGCTTGAGCCAAAATAGGTCCCACCCCTCCTACCGTAGTAGAGAAATCATACCCTATGTAGAGCAACCCAAAACAAACAACAATCATTTGAATGAAATCAGTAACAGCGACAGCCCACATGCCACCAAAAACTGTATATAACAATACTGTAGACATTCCAAACCACATACCCCACTCTTTACTGATCTCTCCACCACTTATTACATTAAATACCAACCCTAGTGCTGTTATTTGTGCAGCCACCCAACCTAAATAAGACACAATAATTGCTAAGCTCGTAATGACTTCAACTTTACGACCATACCTTACTTTGTAATAGTCGCCAATTGTTAGTAACTTCATTTTATATAAGGGACCAGCAAAAAATAATCCAACTAATATTAAACATAAAGCACTCCCAAAAGGATCAGCGATTATGTTAGCGAAACCACCCTTTAAAAATTCAGAAGATATTCCTAATACTGTTTCTGAACCAAACCAAGTTGCAAAAACAGTTGCTGTAACCATATAAAAAGGAAGATGTCTTCCAGCTATAGCGTAATCCCTTGAATTATGAACTTTTTTTACTGTCATAATTCCTATTGCAACACTTAATAGCCAATATCCCATTACTAAATAAAACAGCATAAAACCCCCGTTTAGATATCTAAAAGTAACTATATTTTACAAAAATATCAAGTTTTCAATGATTTTTGCTTGATATTTTTTAGTTTTTCAGTGATAAATATTTTTTGATTTAACTAGGAGTATTTATGTGTGGAATTGTTGGTGGTGTCAGTTTTAAAGATGTATCTGTTAATTTAATTAATGGACTCAAAAAATTAGAATATAGAGGTTATGATAGTTCAGGTATAGCCTTACTAGACGAAACAAGGAAAATACAATCTTCTAGAAAGGTTGGGAAAGTTCAAGAAATTGTAAATGATATACACAGTAATCCTATTTTTGGTAAACTAGGAATTTCTCATACTAGATGGGCAACACACGGAAAACCTCTTGTTAAAAATACTCATCCAATATTTTCAAATGATGATTTAGCAATTGTGCATAATGGAATTATTGAAAATTATGCTGAGATCAAATCAAACTTAGAAAGAGAAGGGTATATTTTTACTTCTGACACAGATACTGAAGTTATTGTTGCTTCTATTCGCAAAGAAATAAATAAAGATTTTGATTTGAAAACTTCAGTTAAAAATGTCTGCAAAAATTTAATTGGAGCATATGCCATTGCTGTTTTATATGCTAAAGAACCAAATTATATAATGGTTGCTAGAAAAGGAAGCCCTCTTGTAATTGGATTAGGAGAAAATGAAAACTATATTGCTTCTGATCCAATGGCTTTAACACAAATAACCAAAGAGTTTATTTATCTATCTGATGGAGACATAGCTCAGATTTCAGCAACAGATATTTATATTTGGAACAATAAAGAAGAAAAAGTTAATCACGAAATAGTTTATTATGAAAAACCAGATGAAATTGAAGGTAAAGGTAATTATCCTCACTATATGTTAAAAGAAATTTTTGAACAGCCTATAGCAATAAGAAACACTATTTTAAGCAGCACAAAAGACAATCAAATTGACCTTTCCACATTTGGTGAAGAAGCGGAAAGTATATTTAAAAAAATAGAAAATATTCAAATTGTTGCATGTGGAACAAGCTATCATGCTGGGCTTATCGGTAAAAATTTAATAGAAGAATATTTAGATATTCCTTGTCATACAGAAATTGCCAGTGAATTTAGATACAGAAAAGTTTCCACTGCTAAGAACACACTTTTTGTTTCTATATCTCAGTCAGGTGAAACTGCGGACACTTTGGCAGCACTTGAGAAGACAAAAGGTAATAACAATTATCTAGCAAGATTAAGTTTATGTAATGTTCCAACAAGCAGTATTGTTAGATACTCAGATCTTAAGTTAATCACAAAAGCTGGAACAGAAATTGGGGTGGCATCCACTAAAGCATTTACAACACAGCTAACATCTTTGATTTTGCTAGTATTAGGCATTGGTAAAGCAAAAAGCAAAATTAATTCTCAAGATGAGAACAAAATTATCAAAGAATTATTAAGCCTACCTAGCATCATTAACGACAGCATTATTAAGATATCAAAAGATGTATTGTCTATATCTAAATCAATAGCAAAAAGAGAACATGCATTATTTTTAGGCAGAGGTTCTCAATGCTTTGTTGCAATGGAAGGTGCTTTGAAACTAAAGGAAATATCCTACATTCATGCAGAAGCATATCCTGCTGGTGAATTGAAACATGGCCCATTAGCATTAGTAGATGAAACTATGCCTATTATAGCTATGTGTCCAGAAAATGAGCTTCTTCATAAAATGGAATCAAATCTTCAAGAAGTTAAATCAAGAGGTGGAGAAATATTTAAGATAAGTGAACATAAAGATGAACATTATGAACATTCAATTGTTTTGCCTAATGTTTCTAATCTTTTAAAACCAATTTTATATACAATACCATTACAATTATTGGCTTATCATGTTTCAGTTATTAAAGGAAATGATGTTGACCAACCAAGAAACTTGGCGAAAAGTGTAACTGTAGAATAATTTAAAATTTCTTTTTAGGATTAGTAGCGATGGTAGATTGGTTAAACACCACTTTACCATTCCTATCCACCACTTGAACACCCACAATATTGGCTTGCCATTTTTTTCTATCTATTATTGCTCTTTTTGCTTCCTCTTCAGACATATATGTTCCTATGGAAAGCCAACTATTATGTTGACTATCTACTTTGTATTGAGCACGATATTTATAGTTCACTTTTCTTGACCACCTGTTTTAATTGTGAGATAATTCCCTAATATCAACAATTTATTAAAAAATCAATATGGACACAATTAAATTTATTATTACAGAATCTTCAGATGTTAAGAATACACCATATCAATCTTGTGATGTGGTAGTTCAGTTTAATGAAGAAGAGTTACCTCATGCTTTTTTTAATGCCAATCAAGTGATGGCAGTATCACATATTGATTTTGTTGAGTTTGACCTCTTTACTTGTTCTTGTGGTGAACCTGGATGTGCTGGTTTCCAAGCTCCTGTTTTTCAAAAGAAGTCTGAAAAGCAAGTTACTTGGCAATTCCCACTGGCGGAAATGTATACAACACAGAAAAAACTCTATTCTTTTGATAGAGAACAATTTGAACAAGCATTTACAAATCTTTTCAATGAACTTCAAAAACTTGAAGCTGAAAATATTTTCTTAGCAAGCAATTTTGACCACATGGGTTATGAAGAGCAAGACTTGGGATTTGAACCTCATCCTCCTATTACAATTTCTGAAGGAACAGATTGGTGGAAAAATAGACTGTTTGCCGAATCAAAAGCACATTCTATTATTACAGAAACTGTTGGAGACTCTTTTAGTGATTCTTTCACCGTTCAATACGAAGATAAAAGCTATCCACATAAAGTCTCTGCTTACGATTTAATTGGCTCTATTATTAATGATTTTCCTAGAGGCGAAGATGATGATGTATATTTTGATAAACTAAAGAAAGCAACGGATGCTTTTGCTTTGGCTTTAAAAGGTGACTACAATAAAATTGTAGACATTATCCAATCTTCTTATGCTGAAAACGACTTGGAGGCAAAAGATTTCATTTGTCGCTGGTTTTGGGAATTTGAAAACAATGAAGCAGACTTAGATGTGAAAAAAATCCGCTTCATTAACAAGCCACTCTGAAATCGTGTTGATAATTTGACAAAATCAGCTTGGTTTTACAACCCCTACCAAGCGACGTGTTTTATCAACACGATTTCAGGGGGGCTTGCTTCATTCATTCTTAATTAAACCTTAATCCAACCAAATTTATCACACAGATAATCAGTGCCATCAACATTAACGATGTCACCCACACTGATACTCCTTAGGCGACCATAGCACTTTTCACGTTCAGCCTGGCGACCTGGATTATTAGTAAGATCAAACATTTCATCAGCAGCATTTTTGCCACTTACATTTTCAATCGCAATTACTGCCACTTCTTTGTATGAGAGTAAATTCTTTTTGGCAATTGAAATAGGGTTTTTAGTGAAGTAAAAATCAGACATAATTTCATCTGGAGCAAGTTTTACCACAATATCCGCCATATTTTTCCCTTTCAGTTAATATAGCGGTATTATATCACACTTTTCCGATTTTTATTGATTTTTTAACAGTAGGCTTAACATTCATATCAGCATAGCCCTCTATCCAATTTTCATCAAATGGTTTTGAGTTTTCTAAGCCAACATAGGAACTAGGGTAAAACTTCATTTTTACAGCATCAATATACACACTAAAAGCACCCTCATTTGTATGGAAAGTTCTCTTATCAATATCTTTTTTAAGTAGTTCACTTTCAAACTCTGAAGCTAATGCTGTATCAATAGAAACAATCATTCCACTATGCTCTTTTTTGTCTAGAACAATATCAAGCCAATTGTTGTATTCATGAGGAGCAAAAGAAGAACCACGACCATTTTCTTTGTAACCCAAAAGTGTTACACGAGTGCCAAAATCAGAAATCTCATCAAGCATATCTTTAAACTCTTTTTCTGGCATAACACCCATCACAACTTGGAATGTTATTTTTGGCTTCCAAGGGCTAGACTGTTTATCATTATTACCGTAATAATCATAAGCACTTGTTGAAATCTTATCTTGCTCTTCAAAATCTATAAAAGCAGATTTAACCTTTAAAATCTCTTCTTTTGACTGAACAGAAAATGCCATAGCACCACAATTTTCAATTATTTCTTTAGCATTAGATTGGCGAAGCAAGTTAAGGTTCTTGGTTGTAAAATTAGGAACAATATTCTTTTCTTTTGTTAACTTTAAAATTTCTACAAAATTTGGATGAAGAGTTGTCTCGCCCCCACCAAATGCCACCTCATAAACATTATTTTTTTCTAGTTCATTAAGAATCTTTTCAATATCAGACATTTTTGAATGTTTCCCCTTTAATGTTGAATCTTGATAACAAAACTCACAATCATAAGGACAAAAATCTGTAATTTTAATGTCAGCCAGCTCTGGGGATGTAGCCTTAGTTGGTTGCTCTGAAGATGTAAAGCTAAAGCGAACTTTCTCTCCATTTTTTCTATTAAAAACAGTCCAATAATCTTTGTCTTTTCTAGCAACATAATGTTGATTAGAAGACTCTCTTTCTAAGGCAACCTTAGAAACATTAGAATGATCTTTTTCCATTAGGGAATGCTCTTCATCAGTATTGTCATTGCCACCTACAATAACAACCTTATCTTGCATGGCATAATCCATGAAATCTCTTACAAAATCTACATTAATATTTTTATTGTCCCAAGTTCTAGGAAAAGTTAATACACTTTGGTGATCAATACTTACATTGACACCTCTTTGAGCAACTTCTTTACCAAAGATATTTTCCAATTCTTTTTTTGCCTTAGTTTCATTCTTAAGAATTTCTCTTAAGTTTTGATATACCAAACCTGCTATATAATTTTCTTTTGACTCTTTGTTTGCTGCAGTAAAAAACTCCCAACCAAAATCAGAATACTCATCTGTATAAACATCAAACTTGCCACCTTCTTCTTTTAACTCAATAACAGAGTGAGAAGAACTTGAGTTAGTAGCGAAACCTTTTCTTACATTAAAAATATACATATTCACCTCTTATAATTTAATATTTTTTCTTACAAAAACTGCTTGAGTTTTCACAGGCAATTCTTGATTTAGTAATTCGTAATTATTTTTTGTAAAAACCTTCATTCCAACAGAAGGAGCTTGAACTTTATTGAAAGATTTTACATCAAAATTTTCCTTTAATTCATTCAACAGAATATCATTAGGTATTACAGATAAATAATATCTCCAATAATTAGCATCTTCATCTCTAAAAGAAAGAGTTTTTTCTTTCATCATTAAAACTTTTTCTGTTTGATCTTCTCCCTTTTTATTATTTATATAGGTCTGAAATAATAATTCAACTTCTTTATCTTTTTTTGTATTCTGCTTGCCATAGTGAAATTCTACCATAAATTCAGCAAACTCTTTTATTTTTTTAGTGTCTTTCATTAACACTTTATTAAAATACTCTAATGTAGCTCCCGCATAAACCATATATGCTAAGGCATCCCTATTAGACTTAGAATTAGCATCGTAAAGATAAGCAGACACCATATTGCTTTTAATATTTACACAATTTTTGAAATCTTTTTCTGTCACTTTAAAAACTTTAGAGAAAATGACCTTTAATTTATCAACATTTAATTGGTATGTTTCAAAGCTAAATTGCCTCAAATCAAATACATCTTTTATATTTTTGGAAAACTCTTCCTTTAAAAAATTTTCTTTCCACTCAGAAATCCATTGACTCGCAAAATATGGGATTTTCTTACCTGTATCCAACAATACATTTTCTTTAATGAAGTAAGAAGACTGTAATTTATTCCATTCAACTGCAAAATCATTCCAAAATATTTCAGCAAGTTGTTTATTATTTATATTGCTTTCTATTTCTTTTTTATTTTCAAAAATAGCTTTTAACTTCGCACTATTTCCATCGCAAAGATCTTTAAATGCTTGATTGGTAAATTGAGGAATTTCTCTGAAGTTTTTCATAATACATTTATTTTTTAGACTATATAGATTATACAGCAAAAAATATGTATTACAAAATTAATGAATCAAATTTGGGATGGAACCCCATAAAGTAGTAATATAATCTGTCATAACAGATAACATCCAAGACCCCAAGACAAAGAATGTTGCAAACATCGCAACCATTTTAGGTAAAAATGAAAGTGTTGGTTCATTTACTTGAGTGGCAGCTTGGAAAATACTAACAATAACACCAACCACAAGTCCTACAATTAAAACTGGACCACCAATAATTAATATCATTTCTAGAGCATGTCTAGATACTTCTAAAACTTTACCTTCATCCATGAGTATTCCTTTTTATAGTATCTTTTACTAGCAAAGGTTAATTTTGTCAATAAAAAAACCAGCCGAAGCTGGTTTTGTTGATTACTTTAGCTTTTAAGCTACTTCATACTTTTCAGATACAGTTTGAGCAGCTTGCTTTTCAGCTTCATGTCGCTTTAGACGGTCAAAGTAAATTAGATGCTCCATCTCAATTTGAACTTTTTTCTCAAATTCCACCATTGAAATCTTTTGTTTTTGAACTTCTGCCATAGTTTTCTCCTAGAGTTTTAAAAAAAATTAACTAACTGAATTGACTATTTAAGCCACTTCATACTTTTGTGAAACAGTTTGTTTTGCTTGTTTCTCAGCTTCATGGCGCTTTAGGCGATCAAAGTAAACCAGATGCTCCATTTCAATTTGAATCTTTTTCTCAAATTCCATCATTGAAATTTTTTGCTTTTGAACTGTCATATTTTCTCCTTAGAGGGTTGTTGATAAACTTGTTTTGAAGACTTAATTATAACTCAATTTTTCCAAAAAGTACACACTTTTTTTAATTTTTTCAATTTTGTTGATTTTTTTACCAATCAGAGGAAGAACCACCACCACCATAGTCTCCTCCACCACCAGAAAAAGAATCAGAACTAGAACTAGACTTTCTTGAATCATCATCAGAAGATGAAGAGTTCATCATTGAAGAAGCAATCACAGCAGCAGTAACCACATCTGAACTGTCATCACTTCTAGATTTTACACTACTTTTAGGCTTTGTTGAGGCACTAGCAAGCCCACTAGAAGCAGATGGACGATACTTTCGCTGATTATTAATATATTCATCTCTCCATTGTTTGCGAGTCTTTTCCATTTCTTCAGCATATTTACGGTCTTGTTCTTTATTATAACGAGAAATTAAAAACATTCCGAATGCGACAACAGCAGCAAACAATCCTAGAATCCAAACAAGCCATTCATTAGATTCTTTATTTTGAGTTTTATCAATTTCAGTCTGAATTAGAGGGGTTTCATTTACTGTTTTAATTTTAATTTCGTTAACAACAGCAACAATACCGCCATAATAATCACCCTTTTTAAAGAAAGGGGTCATTTTGTCTTTTTGAATTCTACGAGTTAAGGCATCTGTTAAAACACCTTCTAAACCACGACCAACTTCAATACGAGCTTTCCTATCTTTTGTAGCGACAACAAAGATAACTCCATTGTTTACACCTTTTTTACCAACCTTCCATTTTTCAGCTACTTTAAGGCTAAATTGTTCAATAGTTGATGGTTTTACTGAATCCACAACAAGAACAGCCATTTCAACCTTACCTTCATTATCTAAGGTTTTTAGCAAATTAGTTAATTGTGTTTTTTGTTCTTGGGTAGGTTGATATGTTCCATTGAAATTAACCCTACCTTTTAGCTCAGGAATTTCTTGTGAAAAAACAACACTTGAAAAGATGGCAAGGATAAAAGAAATAATATATTTTTTCATGAAATCTCGTTGTTAGTTGCGATTTTGAGATTATAGCATGAAAAATAAATTATTGGTTGCTTTTATATTGATTTTTTAACCACCACTTGTATTGATTGAAATAATACTTCATATCATACTGTGGTTGTTTCTCACCAAGTGACATCAATTCGTCACGGTGCTGAAACCACATTTCAGTACACCAATGACGGAATGCCTGTTTTGATTTAATACTTTCAGAATTACTCATATCTAGCCCCTCCAACTATCACTATACTAAATATATTCCTTATTGTATAGTTTTAAAAGAAGTATTTCCCCTTACTCATGGGGTTTTTGATTATAAGTAAGGATTGAGGTGCTGACAAAGCTTGTCCCTTGCTCCCCCAATATCCTTTTATAGAATCTTGTAAGTTATTCTCAAAATATTGTTTGAATGGCTTCTTTTTAACCCCAACTTTCTTCAAAAAGTCATTCACTTGTTTTTTTGACTTGAACTTTCTTTTAAAAACTTTCTTATAGCAATCTGCTCTAACACTCCAATGTGTGTCAGGAACCTTTATGAAATGTTGTAAGTTATAGTCAAAAACGATTCTATAACCATTGGTGTTAAACCACCAGTGGGTTAATTCATAATATTCAACAATATATTGATTGACTGTTTTTGTTTGATGTAGCATTTTTATTCTCCTTAAAGTTGCTACATCGGAAACTAGTCACTTGAAACATTAATACAAACATAATTTATCCTTTAAACTAAAAGCTCATTACCCCAACTCATCAACGACTTTGATTCGTAAGAGTATGTTTTTCCTATTGTTAAACCAAAAATGGTTATAGATTTGGCTGTATGACCATCATAATACAAATCTTCGTATTCCCATAATTTCTTATGAAACCCAATATAAATTGACCAATATTCTTTAATGTGCCAAGGCTCATTATTGAAGTGAGTATTATTAAAATCTTCTCTTTTTATTTTATATTCAATAAACAATCTTGAGCCATGTATAAAAATTCTTTTCATTTCTTATTCCTTTTGCTGTATTTTAAATCAACAATTGTTTTTTGGCAACTGATTGACTTTTAAAATAAAAATTATTACTTTAGGAACAATAATGGTGCAACATGGTAATAGAACTTCATTTGAAAATTGACTCTCATAGAACGCTAATTGGAGCGTGGGAATTCCCTAAGAAAGTTTGGGAAGAACGATACAGCTATGTATTAAATTTTGTCCCTGATATTATTAAATCCCAAGAAAGCCAATTTTTAGTTAGTAAAGATGCTAACAGAATTGTTTATCAACTGAAAGATATGCCATATAAATTTTACCTAATTCAGCAAGGTATTAATGAATACTTCAGAACAATAAACGGAATTGTTTTAGTTTCATAATTTTATTGACTTAAAATAAATTAAGACTTATAATTTAAACACCATTCAACAAAAGGAGTAAAAAATGGAAAAAATCCCACGTATCTAGATTGAAAAAAAATACATTTATGTCTTTGTTAGACAAGACATGTCAATCGCACAACAACTTGTTCAAGCAAGTCATGCAGCACACGAATCAGGGTTACATCACAGCCCAACAAAAGTAATAAGTTCAGTCATTATCTTTGGCACACCCAATAAAGAACACTTAGAACATTTATTACAAAAATATCAAAAACACATTAACTGCTTTCCATTTTTTGAACCATATAAAGATATTGGTCTAACTGCCTTTGCAACTATGCCTATTGGCGAAGAACTAAGACCATTATTTAAAGAGTTTAAACTTTGGAAACCTATTGACTTATCTTGTCAAAAATCTTGTCAGATTATGACAGGAAATAGCAATAAACCCTTTAAATCAATCACTTAAACTTATCAGGAGAAAATTATGATGTAGATTCAACCACTATTAAAAGCTATGAAAGAAGAGTATCAAGACATTCATACTCAACTTACGATTTATCAACATGGGAAAGATGTGTCTGAACATTTTGAATGTCTCTCACAATTTCTTACCTCTAAAGAACAAACATATCATTTGCCAATCCCAAATTGGTTAATTCAACATAGAGAAAATATTCTTAAAAAATGTCTTCCAAATATAGAAGATATTAAAAACTATCTCATCTATCATGATTGTGGCAAACCATATTGTTTATCTATAGACATTGATGGTAAAAGGCATTTTCCAAATCATGCTCAAATCTCTCAAAAACATTTTTTGAAATATTCAAACAATCTTTTCATTGCTGAACTTATTGGCAAGGACATGCTGTGCCACACAACAAAACCAAAAGATTTTGAAATGTTAATTCACGAAGAACATATAGAGATTTTATTACTTTCAGCTTTAGCAGCTATCCATTCAAACTCAACAATGTTTGGAGGAACAGATAGTGATAGCTTCAAAATTAAATTCAAAAACCTAGAAAAATTAGGTTGCAGAATTCTTAATCATAAATATCAATCTAATTAATAAGGAGAAAAAAATGACAAATATTTATACTTTAATTGCCTATACACCAGGAGAATCTGGTTGGGTAGATAGATGTGGAGATTTTAACCACGGAACAGATTCTGAACTAACCATCCACTATTTTAATGAAATTAAAGATATTGGCAAATGGTGGGCAAGAAGTGAATTTGAAGATTCTAATAGAGAACACACCGTGTTGATTAATGGTGTAAACATTTATGACACTTGTGCCATTCCAGATGAACAGTTATCAGCTTATAAATCTATTCATGATGAAATTGAAAACATCAGATTTGATGAATATCAAGGACTTAAAAAAATTAGAGAAGAAGCTATATTGGCTGAACAAACCAAAAAGAAACAAGAGGAAGAGTTGAAACTTAAAAAGGCTCAAGAAAAATTGGAAGCGGCAGAAAAACAACAACTAGCCACATTAATTGCTAAATATGGAAAATGAAAGGAAATAAAATGAAAATTACATATAACAAAAACCCACTTTGGACAACTATTGAACTTGATGAAGCAGAAAAGAAAGAGCTTTGGTTAAAAATTAAAATCAAAGAAATGGAAGAGCTTCTGTTTGATGCTTACTTTCATCTTAGAGAAAAAGATAAAGACTTCAATTTAGAATCAGCAAGAAAAGCAGTAGAACCAGATTATTATCTTGGAGTTACAGATAATGAAAAATCAGATATTGATAAACGATGTGACGAAATGCTAGAGTATTATTTAGCAGAACTTCAAGCAAACCATGTTGGTGATTGCACGTGTGTTCCTTGCTCTTGTATAAAGTGTTATGCAGAAGATTTACTTGGCATTAATACAACAAAAGGTTTAGGTAAACACTCAGCATATAAAATCAATGCTGCTTTTGGCAATAAAAACGAAAAAACCATTGAAGAAGCATTAGAATCTTTAAAAAACTACAATCCCACTAAAGGAGATGCTTGGTCAAAATTTTCACAAGAGGAGTTTGATAAACATGTTCCTAGATGGAAAGCAGAAGCAAAATTAGCTTATGATTGGTTATTAAAATATAAAAATGAAAAATTAAATAATTAATTACATTTTTAACTTATTATTTTTAAGCCCAAAGAAATCGTTATCTATTTTGAAATACTTTCCACCTTTGGGTGTTAAATGCTTACAGTAATCATTATTGATGAGTAAAATCCAATTGTCAGGTTTTTGCACCTCATCTTTACACATAAAACTTACACCACCGTCAGAAAGAACAACTACATTATCAGGATACTTTATCTTTTCTTTTCTAGTGATATCTACAATCTTTTCTTCAATACAATCAAAACCACCATCATTACCAGAGTAAAATGATATCTTGTGATTTTTTACATCCACTTCTTCACAATCATCACCGAAAGCAAATGCCCTACAATTAACACCTTTTTCTTTTAAAAGTGCCATCACTATATTTGAAAAAATATGGAACATTCCATGACAAGAACCAGAAGAATCCATAAATATCCAAACTTCTTTTTTATCTTTACCAGAAAATCTCTCTTCTTCTTTTGTATTTGGTAATAGTAAATGTTTATTTTGTTTTAAAAATGCAGAATATCTTCTATGAGCACCAACCCACATTTCTACTTCATCATCGTTAATGTCTTTCTTTTTAGGAACAAGAAGTTTCATTAACTTTTTAAATGTTGGCTTTTGATCTAGTTTTTTTAAATCTTCCTTTTTACCCTCGTGACCCTTACCTAATTCTGGATGGATTGGCATAAATTCTTTTAGCTCATCTCCTAAATTAGCAAAGTCTGGACTTTTTGATATTTCTTCAGCAATTTCTGGATTTTGTTCCAATATATCTTTGAATACATCCGAAAAGTTTTCAGGAGAAAAATCATCTTCACTTTCTACAATAGATCCAACTTCTTCTTTCTTATCTGATTCATCTTTACTTTCAGCAGAAGGTGTATTTCCTTCTTGTTTGTTTTCTTCATTATTTTCTTCACCATTTCCATGAGAACCAAGTAAATCTTGTTCTTGGGCATTTTTATCTGTGTATATTTTATTGTAATAATACTCAAAGTTCATATCTGTTGGAACATCTTTTTCTTTAGGAAAACAAGTTTCTACCCAACAGTATGGTTTCCAATCAAATAATTCACGATTTAAACCAACCTTTTCATGTATATGATGATTTATAACAATATCACTTGCTTGATTACCAATCCTGAAATCTCCACCTAAATTAATAATTCTTTTTCCATGATCAAAAACAACGTGATAAAGTTCATGTAGAACCACAAAAGCTTTTGCATCATCATTTAATTCATTCCAAAACTTAGGATTAATTTCCATATTTAAGGTGTTACCTTCTTTATCAAAATTAATACAAGCAGTTTGGATTTTTTCACTAAATTTAACATCAGCTAAATTAAATAATGTAGCATAGAAAACATCACAAGATTCTATTCTTTGTTTAATCTTAAAAAATTCCAATACATTTAAAGATTTGTTCATACTGATTATCTTGTTTTTCTTGGTCTAACTGAATTTGTTTCTCTTGGTTTTTTTACAATATTAAGATACTCATCTTTTATTTCATTTTCTGTAAAACCAGCATATTTTTCCATAGTATTTAAAATCATATCTGGAACATCACTGAATACTGTATCAATATTATTTTTATTCCATATGAAAGACTTTGCTTTTGAACTTGTTAATGATTCAATAATTTTTTTCATAGAATCATTTAATTGACCTTGAGCAGTGACCAAAGCAAACAACATACCCAATCTTTCACCAATATGTCTCTTACATCTATCTATATCCATATGACCAGCATTAACTGCTTTTAAACCTTCAGTAGTCATGTTTTTAACATTAGACCAAGAGAGAGCTGAAAGATCTGAACCAGTAACCTTACTGGATTTCGTAATCAATCTATATTCACCAATTCTTCTTACAAAGTTTGCTTCTTGTTGATTTGAAGTAAATAATGAAGATAACTGTAAATTAGCCAAATTGTCATATTCTGTTTTAGAAGCATCAGTTAGAAACTCTTTTAATTCATCAAAATTTCTTCTCACAAAAGGATTCTTACCTGGATTTGTATTTACAATTTCTGAAATAATTGTTTTGGCAATTTCTTGTCTTGCCTGATCTTTTGAAGCAGTTGCTTTCATTAGATAATTATAGACCTTATCTTTACCTAAAAACTCTTTAGCAATCCACTCTTTGTCTAATGCTGGCAAGAAAAATTGGAAAGTAGTTACAGAGCCTTTAATATATTTATCTACAACTGGAGTGTAATTTTTGTTTAAAATAGCTCTAGAAGCAGGCGATAAATTGTTCTCTTTTAAATCTTTTTCTAAAGCAACAAGTTGATTCGCACCCTTAAGTTCTTCTTTTAATTTAGCAATATTTCCAACATTAATCATGTCTTCAATGTCACCACCATCTATATAGAAACCAGTTGTGTCATACAATCTTCTTGGACTTACTTCTTTTTGAACAGCAACAGGCTGATTTGCCCACCAATTACAAAAAATCTCACCAACAGAACCATAATTCTTTTTAAAGAACTCTACATCTGCTTTATATGGAAATTTAATTTGAATTTGGAATCTATCTCTTACAGCAGGGTCTAAAGGCTCAACATGATAGTCTTCATCTTCAGTATGTGGGTTAATTGCCGCCCAAATCATTTTAATATTATATGGCTTACCATTAATGGTTTTAAATTGAATTAACTCCATTAATGCATTCATTACTTTTTTAGGTGCCCTATTTAATTCATCAATAAAAATAACATCATATTTATCATCAGCAAAATCTTCAGGAGGAACTAATCTTAAAACCTCTTTACCATCATTTCTTGTGACAGTGGTTGGAACACCAACTAAATCAGTCCAAGGGTCCATTGTTGGAGCAGAAAAGTATTTCACTCTCATACCAGCTTTTTCAAAAGTGCTGAAAATTATAGATGTTTTACCAACACCTCTTTCGCCCTCAAAAAGCACATTAAAGTTTTTGTTTACATATAAATCTAATTTTCTTTGATCGACTAGCATATTTAGGTACCTCTTGTTTAAATTATAGCATAATGGCCCGTACAGTCAAAAAAAATTGACTTTTTTTTCATTCCAACTTAAATTGTCTATTTTTAAAACGGTACACTATGAAAATCACATTAAATTACAAAATTTTACCCTTACTCATAATGACATTATTTGCAACTACATCTCAAGCTGCTATTTTTGCAGATGATGATGCGAGAAGGTTTATTCTAGAACATAAAAAACAAACAGAAACCAATTTCTCTAAAATAGAAAGTTCAATAGAAGAACAAAAGAAAGAATTGGAGCGCATCGTTCGCAATCAACTTGAGTTTCAAAGTGAAAATCAAAACTTAAATCAAAAAATAAACAAAATACATGGGGATATTGAACAGCAAACTTTTCAATTGGAACAAGTTAAAAAAAGACAAACTGAATTGTATCAAGATTTAGATACAAGACTAGCAAAAATTGAAAAATCAATTAAAGAAGAACAGCAAATTGCTGCTGATAAAGAAGAAAAAGAAAATGAAGCATATCAAGATGGCTTGAATAAATTCAAAGAAAGTAAAATAAAAGAAGCATCTTGGGCATTCTCTTCTTTCATACAAAAATATCCTACTAGCCCAAAAATTCCAAATGCTTTATTTTGGTTAGGAAATAGCTTTTATGCTTTAGGAAGTTGCGACAAGGCAATATCTCCACACGAAAAACTTACAAAGCAATATCCAGACTTTGAAAAAACAAGCGAAGCACTTCTAGTAATGGCTTCTTGCTATCAAGAAATTAACAAATCTAAGCAGAGTAAAGATACATTAGAATTAATTGTTAGGGATTATCCGAATACAGAGGCGGCCAAAGAAGCAAAATCAAGACTTTCCAAGCAACCGCCGAAGGGAAAATCTACAGATAACAAGAAAAAATAATTAAATTTGATTTGATTTTAATTTAAATGAGCATATACTTCAGTTAAAAGTGTATGGAGTTTTTTATGAGCAGTAAAGAAGATATTATCAAAGACATGTATTATTTTTATCTAAGCAATTTTCAACACACACAACACGATAAAGAATTTGTACAAGATTTAATGAAAAGAATGTTTGAAGATTGTGTAGAACCATATATGTATATCAAAGATCCTGAAAAATATACAGTCCTACAAAATGGATTTTCTCCAAACATTGGTGACTTAGATTTAGGTGTTCAACCAAAAATCACTGATGATTTTTTGAGTCTTTAAATTGTTGGTGTTTTTGTTGAAGCTCTTGTTTTAAATCTTGATGTTTAGATTTCATTTTTTCTTTTAGATTTTCACGACCTTGCTGTTCTTGCTGTTCACAATTTTTATACTCTTCTTTGGATTTGGCACTTTTAATGCAGCTATCTGCTTGCTGTAATATTCTGATTCTTTCTTGATGGCTTTCGGACTCTAAAGCAACTCTTTTCTGCATCATTTCTTTTTTAACTTGTTCAACCTTTTCTCTTTTTGCTTCTCTATTTTGTTCATGTTGTTTTTCCATCGCAAAAGATGTGCTTGAAATGATTCCCAAACTTAATATTAATAATAATTTTTTCATAATATTCTCCTTATAGTTATTATTATAATATTGCAAACGAATCATCATCTAAAAAAGATGACACGACTTAGTTTGACAATTTTTAGGTTTTTTTTGACAATAGCGAAATGAAATACAACCTTTTACAGAAAATTGAAGATAACCACATTTCTTGTATGCAAGAAATTAAAAAATATTTATCATCCAACAAAAAAGATTTAGTTGCCATTACAACTTATTTACTTAACACCAATTCTAACCCATACCATTTCTTAGATAAAAAATGGGCAGATCAGATTCACTCTTCTGCTGGATTTCTCAATTTCATTCAAACCTTAGAGAAAGCAATTTATTATTCAAAAGAAATATGCTTTCCCATTATTGATGGTGTTCCTAAGATTGTATTTCAAAATAAATCTAACTTTAACTTAAAAGAATATGTAGACCCCAATAAGGACAATGAAGAAGATAAACAAATATATTTCTTATCTAATCTTCAAGAATTTATTTATGAACACTCTTGCCATCAGTTCCAAATAACAAAAGAGTACTTCTTTCACCATGCCCAAATGTATGGATTAGATAAAGCGATAGAAGAGTTTAAAGATAATGAAAATTACGACACTTCTTGGATACAAGAATATAAACACGAAAACTAAATTTAATCTTCTTGGTCTAGCTCATATTTAGACATCAATAATGCTATCTCTAAATTAGATAACTCTTTGTTACCTATTAAATTATTTTCACCAAATGTTTTCGCAATTAGATTTTTCTTATTTGGGAATATAATATCTTCTGGAACTCTTTGCCCATTACATACATAATGAATTATTAGATTATTTCTGATGGTTGCATCAATAACTGTTCCTAAACCAACAGCCTCATCTTCTTTTGTAACAATACATCCTGATAATCCATAAATTGAATATGCTTTAATAATATCATCTAAAGCATCAGAATTGGCATTGGCTGGCAATAGCAATATTTTCTCTATTTCAACCTCATGAAATACTTGTAACATTTTTTGTACATTTTTATCTTTTTGGCTCATACCAACACTGTCCAAAATAATAATTTTTTTATTTTCTTTTAACTTTTCAATTGTCTTTTTTAAAGCACTAGGGTCTTTAACTAAAGTTACAGGTATATTCAATAGTTTTCCATATATTTTTAATTGCTCATGAGCAGCAATTCTATATGTATCAGTGCTAATTAAAGCAACTTGTTCAGAACCATATTTTGATACAGCTTTAGCAGCTATTTTAGCAGCAGTAGTTGTTTTACCAACACCAGTTGGGCCAACTAAAGCATATACACCAGGTTGGCTAACAATATCTTGATTTAACTTTACTATATTTATTAAATTACTCACTGTTTTTCTAGTGATTGTTTCTGCCTCAACGAAATCTAATTTTGAACCAACACTAACAATTAAATCTTTAGAAATTTTTGGAGAAAAACCTACTGATAACAATTTCTTTAATAAATTTATTTTTACTTCAGTATTCTCATTTAAATTTAATCTCTTAAGCTTTCTTTCCATTATTTTTCTTAAAGATCTTAATTCCAACATAATTTCAGTTGGAATCTTATACTCTACATTTGAAGCATTATTTTTTTGCTCTTGTCTTTTATTGTCTTCTTGTATTTGAACTAAAGTCTTAGCTTGTGAATTTTCTAATAAATCTTCTTGCTTATCAACAATGATTTCTTTTGATTTTTTAGCAGTCTTTTCTACAGTTTGAAAAATACTTTCATGATTTGCCAGCACTTTTTTATTTTCCTCAACAGATGGAGGAATAAACTTTCCAGTGGTTTCTTCAACCTCATCTTTCACTTCATCTCTTACTATTGGAATACTATGCTCTAAATCTTCAGCACCACTTGTTATAGATTCACAAAATTCATCAATAGAAAAAAATTCTGAAGCCTTTTTATTAGAAGATTTTTTATCAATAATTTTATCTACTTTATTAACAGAAATACTTTCTAAATCTTCATGAGTTGATGCTAAAATTTCAACACCACCATCAATTTTTTTGTTAGATAAAATAATAGCATCAGCCCCAAGTTCTTTCTTTACTAATCGTAATGCTTCTACTGTGCTTTTAGCGATAAACTTCTTTACACTCATTATCCTCTACCCTTACCAATTACTGTTGTTATTTTGATTGTTCTATTGCTTGGTATCTCATTATTAGACAAAACCTTCAATTCAGGAATTTGTCTTCTTAAGAACTTAGAGAAAACCATTCTTAATGTTTGTGGAACCATTAACACTTGAGGTATTCCCATAGTTTCATGCTTATAAGCAGCAGAAGCAGTTTCCTTAACTAATGTTTCTGCCATACCGCTTTCAAAACTTGAGTTTCCATCACCAGTTACAGCAGCCACCAACATCTTTTCAAATGCCGGGTCTAAAGCTATAACTTGAACTTCTTTACTATTTGGGAACAATGTTTGAACAATAGACTTACTTAAAGCAATTCTCACCAATACTGTTAAGTCATCAGGATTTTGAGTTCTCATAGCATTATCATGTAATACTTCAACAATAGTTCTCATATCTCTAATAGAGATTCCTTCTTCTAAAAGGTTTTGTAATACCTTTTGGAAAGTTCCTACAGACATTACCTTTGGCACTAAATCATCTAATAATTTTGGCATTACTTTTGATAAATGTTCAATTAAGTGCTGAACTTCTTCTCTACCAAACAAATCGGCAGCATTTAACATACTTAAATGATTTAATTGAGTTGCCAATACTGTTGAAGGATCTACTACCATGAATCCCATACTTTGGGCTTTATCTTTAACACTTTCATCAATCCACACGGCTGTCAAACCAAATGTTGGGTCTTTAGTTTCTACACCAGGTATTTTTTCTTGAATAGTTCCTGGATTAATAGCCAAAAACTTATCAACATAAGAATCGCCTTGCCCAATTTCAACACCTTTTAATAATATTCTATATGAGTTGGGTTTTAATTCTAAGTTGTCTTTGATATGAATTGGAGCAGGTAGGAATCCTATTTCTTGAGCAAACTTTTTTCTAATTCCACTAATTCTAGCCAACAAATTACCTGGTTGATTTTTATCTACCAAAGTAATTAATCTATAACCCAATTCTAAAGACAACATATCAATTGGTATAACATCTTGCCAACTAGCATCCGGGGCTTTGCTATCTTTTTCAATGAATTTAGATGTGTCGTCTTTAGATTTATCACCACCATTTTTAGCTTGCTCTAGAATTTTAGAGGTTTTCCAATAAGCAAATCCAAACATTCCTGATAATATTAAGAATATCATATTAGGCATTCCTGGAATTATACCTAACAATCCTATAATCACCGCAGTAATCAACATAGCTTGTGGCTTCAAGAAAACTTGTTGTTTGAATTGTTCTGTAATATTTACATCATCAGAAACTCTTGTGATAATAATACCAGTTGCGATAGATGTTATGATACCTGGAATCTGTCCAACAAGACCGTCACCAATTGTTAAAATGGTATAAGTAGCTGCCGCTTGACTAATTGGTAAATTGTGCTGAACCAAACCAACGAAAAGACCACCAAGTAAGTTAATAAAAGTAATAATAATACCCGCCATTGCATCACCAGAAACGAACTTTGAAGAACCATCCATCGCTCCGAAAAACTCAGCTTCTCTTGTCACTTCAGCACGTCTCATTCTTGCTTGCTCTTCATTGATCATTCCAGCATTTAAATCGGCATCAATTGCCATTTGCTTACCAGGCATACCGTCTAATGTGAACCTTGCCGAAACTTCAGCAACTCTACCAGCACCCTTCGTAATAACCATAAAGTTAATAATGGTCATAATTATGAAAATGATAATACCGACAGCATAGTTACCCCCAATCAAGAATTGACCGAATGCTTCAATAACCTTACCAGCAGCATCGCCACCTTGATGACCTTCTAATAGAACAATTCTAGTAGAAGCAATGTTTAGAGATAATCTCATTAGTGTAGCAATCAACAACACAGTTGGGAAAACAGCAAACTCAAGTGTTTTCTTTGTATTAATAGCCACCATTAATATCAATAAGGAAATCGCTATATTAAATGTGAAAAAGAAATCAATTAAAAAAGCGGGTAAAGGCAATACCATCATAGATAGTATTAACACAATAACTAAAGGTGCCCCAACATGATTGGGGTTTATTTTAGCTAGCATATTCATTATATTGGTTGGCATTAATTTAGCCTCCAATTTTTGTTTATCTTATTTTTAAATTTCATAGTTGAACAGTGTATAAATAAAAATCAAAATTGACAATATCAAATATTAGAAATCTGTCAAACACAACTTAGATAAGTTGCTATTATTAAAGGGTTTAGTAGATAAATGTTTTTAATATTGACATTAGCCAACAATTGTTTTATTTCAATTAAAAAGAGGAAATTATGGATAAAATACAAAACGGAGTATCTTTTTATCAGCAAGCATTAAATCTTAGAGCATTAAAACAACAAAATATTGCTTCTAATATTGCCAATGCTGACACACCAAAATATTTAGCAAAAGAATTTGATTTTAATGCCGCCCTTAAAGCAACTCAAAATCAAAACAACACTCAAAATGTTGTCACAACAAATCAAAATCACTTAAGTCTAGAAAATACTTCAGCACCACAAGTTGATTTACAATATAGATTGCCAGCTCAAGTAAAGGGTGATGGAAATACAGTTGAAGTTGAACACGAGAAAAAAGAAATGATTGAAAACTCACTACAATTCCAATTCTTAACTCAATTAACAACTGACTATTTCAATAAATTAAGAATGGCAATGTCATCCGAAAGACAATAATTAAATTTCATTAAAAAAATAAGCCCCAATTTGAGGCTTATTCTATTTCTACTTAATTTTAGGTTTTAAACTTAGCGATATCTGACACAACGGCATCAGCAGTTTTTTGCAACTCAACAGCAACATCATTTGTTTGTTTAGCTAATTCGCTATTTTCTTGGGAAAGTTTAGCCACATTATTAATAACCTTAGCAACCTCTTTTGCTGTTCCATATTGCTCTTTAATTGATGAAGCAATTTCTGAAATTTGATTGTCAGCATTATTAACCAACTGACCAATCTCGTTAATTTTCTTATTAGTTTCATCAACCTTAGAAACACCAACTCTAACTTTTTCATTAGTCTTGTTCATAACTTCAGAAACATCTTTTGATTGACTCTGAACTGAACCAATCATTTCTGAAATTTTGGTTGTTGCTTTTGCTGTATTTTCAGAAAGCTTTCTAACTTCATCAGCCACCACAGCGAAACCTCTACCTGCTTCACCAGCCCTAGCAGCTTCAATCGCAGCATTTAAAGCGAGCAAGTTTGTTTGATCAGCAATCTCTTTAATTGTTAACACAATGCTAGAGATATTACCAGAAGTCACTTCTAAATTACTTAAAAGAGTAGATAACTGATTAAAATCAAGTTCAATTTGCTGAATGATTTCTTTAGTATCATTAGATAAAACAACACCATTCTTTGATAAATCAGTGATGTTTTTCATATTGTTTTTAATAGAATCAGATAAATCAGTAACTTCATCTAACTTATTAGTTAATACATCAACTGAACCAGCAGTCTTAATCGTTGTTGTAGCTTGCTCAGTCATATTTTTTGCCATATTATCAGCATTTTTAACAACCAAAGAAGCCTTAGATAATGTCTCTTTAGAACTGTTCGCAGCTAAAGATATGGAATTTCTTAAAGAAGCAATAATTTCGTTAATATCTTTTGCTATGGAACCAAATTCATTTGTAGGTTCTTCAAATTTAATATTAATATTATTAGTTCTGATAACATCTCTAGACTTATTTTTGAAATCATCTAAAGGACGCTTAATAGTTCTTACTAAGTTAAATACAACTATTAAGAAAAGAACACCAGAAACCAAGCTAGTATATAAAGCAACATTTTCTACAAACTGTGCTTCTTTATCTATTTCTTCTTCTCCATGTTTAATATGGGAACTTTCTTCTTCATATATTGTTTTAATTGTATTTACTACTTGTTCAGTAGATTCTTTACTTGAAGATTTTCCTTCTAGATTTTTTGAATTAATAGCATAGCTATTTAAAGTTTGTTTTTCATAAACTAACAACTCTTGTTGAAAATTCTCTAACTTTTTCAATACTTCTGGTTCATTTGTTTTTTTAATTAAAGCTATCATATCTTCAGTTTGTAACTTTAATTCTTCTATATCCTTTAACCAATCTTTCTTTGCTTGTTCTAAAGCTTCTTTAGGATTTGTGGATGAGCTTGAATACATACTCATGTTGCGTTCAATCATCTTAAGCTCTAACATTTTTGCATATGCTTGGCCACTTCTTGAAGATAACCCAACATCAAATTCTATTAATTGACGGGTGTGCGAACGAATAGCTTCTTGCCCCCAAAAAACAAGAACCCCCATACTAACGAGCAATACAAACAAAAATATTGCTCCCACATAAAGTTTTTTAATAATTGATGACATACATAATCCCTTTTTTAATGTTATCTTTTAGATATAGAAAAAAATAACAAGAAAACAAGAGGCTTATTAAATAATATCACTAATTTGTTTGGCTGTTTCTGGGCTTAATGTCCAACCTAAATGTCCATGTCCAGTATTGTAGAAAACTTTTGAGTTTTTTTCACTCTTCTTTACGATAGGCAACATATTTGGTGTCATTGGACGCAAACAAGCCCAACTGGTGTAATCATGTGTATTGATTTTAGGAAAATTTGTATGAACCCATTTTAATAATGGCTCAACTCTATCTCTTGTGATGTCATAATTTTCGCCAGTTAGTTCTGCCGTTCCAGCAACCCTTAATCTATTACCTAAAGTAGCAGTTACAATTTTAGCTTGGTCATCTAACAAACTTACTTTTGGTAACAATTCTGAAGGCACATTATTAATTGTGATACTGTATCCTTTAACAGGATAAATATCTAAAGAATCACCAATTGAAGAAGCCAATTTAACACTACCAACACCAGCACAAACCACAACAGCATCATACTCTTTTGTAATAAATTCTAAACTAGCAGTTTTTGCTCCAAAATAGAACATTACACCATATTTTTCTTTTAAAACATTGCTTAGTTCATAGCAAAACTTATGTATATCCCCAGTCCAATCTGATTTAGTCCAAGCACCACCCAATAAACCATTAAAGTTTAAATTATCGTCAATTGTAAGGATTTCATCTTTATTTACAATATCCCATTCAACCCCACTGTTATTGTAGATGCTTTTAGCTTTTTTGGCAGAATCAAAATATTTTTCATCTTTATAGAAATGTAAAATTCCACTATCCAACATATCAAAAGACAACTTTTCTTCTGCTATAATTTTTTTGTATAAATCTCTAGAAGCCAAACCTAACTTGATCGTTTCTACTGTATTTTTTTCATATTCATTTTTAATTGTGTGAATTAAAAATTTAAAAATCCATTTCCATTGAGCAAAATCTAATCTTGGACGAATCAATAATGGAGCATCTTTAGTAAAAATCCATTTGATACCCTTTTTGATATTACTCCAAGTAGTCCATACTTCACTGTTGCTCACTGATACTTGACCACCATTAGCAAAACTGGTTTTCATAGCAGGATGCTTTTCTTCTTCATAAACAAAAACTTGATACCCCTTTTTTGCTAAGAAATAAGCTGTTGTAACACCCGTAATTCCCGCACCAATAACAGCGACTTTTTTTCTCATGATTTTTCCTTATTACTATGATTTCTTTATTTTATCTTAAAAAACATTTACAATCAACATGTTATCTAACTTGTATTTATAAAAATTTTATTATATCTTTATATTATGGAAGCAAATTCAAAAGAGCTAGATAGTATTAAATACGGAATGATTTTTACTAAATATTCTGTGTTTGTTCTTTCTATATGTTTTATTGTTTTAGAACTTTTTTATGGACAAAGTTCTGATTGCAATAAAAAAACATGTATTTTTCAAACTTTTCTTTGGGGTGCTTGGATTTTAACATCTTGTTCTTTTCTTTCTTTTGGAATACTTCCAGTTATTATTTTAAGAAATAAAATTATAGCTCTATGGTATTTCTTTTATCTCATATTTTTTGGAATAGCATTTTTTGTATTTGTTCAATAAAAAAGCCCCATTGGGGCTTCTTTATTTTAATTACCAACTTGCATGATAATGTAACTCTAAACTTTCAGGAAGCTCAGACACCTTTTTAAGGGTATCTAGCGAGTATTTAAGATCTTCAAAATAGTATTCATCAATATCTGTACTACCAAAGAAGAAGCCTGACGCCGTAGGTAGATTCTTATTGGCAGATTGTTTATTATCAAGAACTTCTTGAATTAGAGCAATCAGCTCTTTTAATTTATCTCGTGATACATAATAGTTACCACAATCATCTACCCCATCTTGAACATTTTTCACAAACCAATTATGGATAGCATTGGACTTGCGCCAATAAGCAACCTCAACACGAATGTTTTTAATCTCACCAATTTGCAACTCAGGAAATAGTTTCTTAATCATTTCAGCTTTCTCATCGTCACCTTCATTGAAATAAGAACTAACATAACGATCAGCATAAAGATACATATCAAGACCCATATCATTCTCCTTTAGGATGTTTACAAAAAATCTTTGGTGCGACCAGAGGGGTTCGAACCCTCGACCCAAGGATTATGAGTCCTTTGCTCTAACCAACTGAGCTACAGTCGCATTATTTAATAGAGTTATTATACCTCAAGCAACTTGAAAAGTACAGCAAAATTTAATCGTTTTCTAATGTTTTTTCAAACTCTTTTAATCTCTTTCTTACTGAAATCAACTCAATAATGGTTGGCCAACTTTTAACAATATACTGCATACTTTCATGAACCTTACCAAAAGCTCTTATGGTTTGTTGCAACACACCAAGTGTTAATGCACCATAAATAATAGTTGGACCCATAGCAACATAAGGAATTAACACCATAGCTTGGGCATAACCATAACGGGTCATATTGAAATAAGAATAATGAAGGTAAGATTTAAAATGAATTTTTCTAACTGAATCAAAGAACCCATTTAATTTAGGTTTATCAATCTCACCTGTTGTATCTTCAATATTTACTAAAAACTTTCTATAAGCAGCTTCATTCTTTTGAATATCATATTCAATACCAGGTAACTTAATACCAACCAAAGCCAAAATAATTGTTCCACCAATACTTGTGAGAAGAGCAACCCAAATTAGACTATAAGCAACTTCTCCTAAGATAGGAATAGTTTTAATCGTTGCTGACAATGTGGTTAAAATTGGCAAAAAGGCAATAAGCATCATAATTGATTCAACCAAACCCATTCCTAATGTTTCCATTATTCTTGCAAACTTAATTGTATCTTCTTGAATACGCTGACTGCTACCCTCAATACTTTCAAGCCCCTCTGAAATCGTGTTGATAAAACACGTCGCTTGGTAGGGGTTGTAAAACCAAGCTGATAAAACCACAAATCCAAAAAAACCACTTTTTATCTGTAAAAAATTTCCACATACCAATCTCCTTAGTTGGCAATGGTATGTGTTATGCTAAAAATTGTCAAACCATATTATGCTTATCTAGCAATTTAAATTGAGCATCTAAAATCTTTTGTGAATAATCCATCAAATCCCATAAAGTTTCTTTATCTTCAACATCCAATGGACGACGCCCAACAAACTCAACATAATAACCTTCACGGTCTTTTTTAAACCACATTAATGTATAGCAATATTCCTTAGCATTAGGAGCATTTACTAGTTTAGTTGAATTTTCATCGTACTGATTCCATTGAACAATTTCTGGATTACGATCACCTTTATTTTGACGAAATTCAAAATTTTTAATTCGCATAAATCACCTATACTTATTTGAAGATGAAGTATTGTAACACAATTCTTATTGATTATTCTTTAATTTTGCGAGAAAGCTCAGATAATTCTTTTGCTTCTGCTTTTGTTTTTTCAATTAATTTTTTTTGCTCTTCTGTAAGCTCACCCTTTGTTTTTTCAATATTTTGCATAGCAATTTTCATCTTCTCTAATCTTTCTGTTGGTGTATACATTTGATTTAAATTAACTTGAACTTGTTCATATTGTTTTGCTATAGCATTTGCTTGTTCCATAACAGGGACTGCTGCTTTTGCCATTGCATACATAAGCATTCCCATAATCGTTAAAAATATTGCCAATTCAGTAAGAATGTAACCTTTCATTTTAGAATTTTTAACATTATTGCCATTTTTAATCATCAATTTCTCCTATAAAGCAGAAATTGTATCATATTTTTTAAAAACTCAACTGATATTTAATCATAAACTGATGATCATTAGGGTATTCATTAAATAAATACTTTAATGTTTCTTTTGGTTCTAATTCTGTAGCAGCCAAGCGACAGTTAACTCTTTGCACTCCACCAATTTCACCATAATCAGCTATACAACTTTTTTCTTTTAATCTTCCTCCAAATTGGAAGGCAAACTGAAAACTAATACTAGAGTTTTTATTTATCTCATATCTTTGCAATAAACCTAAATATAAAGACGGTTTTATGTAATATTTCTCTCCTTTTTCACCAGTAGTAAATCCCCACAAGATACCGCTATCTTTATCTAATTGAGTTAGCCACAAAAACTGTGAGTCAATCCAACCGTATTTATTTTTATACCATTTTTCAAAACTAATTTTTTTACCGTAAGCATTTTCTATACTTTGGTATCTTATGTCACTTATTTTTTTTGACATATATGTACCCTGTTGGGCTGTGATTAAATAAGTATCATCAACAAAACCACGCCCATAATTAGCTGTTTCCCATAAATTTTCATTTATTGGTTCTTCATGATACTGTTGTGCAAATGCTTGAAAATTAGACATTGCAAAAAGAAAAACACTCACTTTAATAATTTTGTTTAACATTTTTTTACCTATTAAACAAACACTATTAAAAAATAAATGTTTTTCAATATTTTAAATCATTATCTTAATGTCACTGGAGCTAAAGCCCTAGTTAAGCTCACTTCACCTCTACCATGAACATCTGCACGATAATCTACTACTGTGTCAGTTCTAGCAGTATTCAATAACTGATTAGCCACCTTTGTTGGATTAGCAGTTTTAAATTTTGAACCAACTATCGCAGCATAACTACTTACTATTGGGGCAGCCAAACTAGTTCCACCTACACCAATTTTATTAGCCCTAACACCAGTAACTAAAAATCTTTTTTGATATTCAATATCTGAACCAGCTGTATTAGAATATGTTGCCATATTTGCTTTATTGTTAACTGTTCCAAAATTAGATAATGCTCCAACATAGATTACTGAATCAGAAGTTAACAATGAAGTATTTAAACCATCTTCTTTGTCTTTATTGGTTCCAGATGTAACTATATCTCCCATATCAACAGCATTATTTCCAGCAGCTTTTACTATTAATGCCGTTCCATTTTTTGCATGAGTTATCAAACTCTTGGTTAAAGAATTTCCAAACAATTGCCCTGGCTGGACAGCATTTTCTGTTGTAAATAAAGCAAGACTAGCGTTTACAATATTTAAACTTTTAGCAGAATCTACAGGTAATGCTTTCATTGTTGTGCTAGTATAATCAGCATATTTAAATGTCGCATTTGGAGATAATAATCTAGAAGCCTTTCCTACATGAGAACCATGTCTAGCTGTTACTGTTGTTTCATCTAATTTTGCTGTTATAGGATCGGTTGTTGTAAAAAAATCAAATATTACAACTTGAGTTCCCTGTCCTGTGTAACCCTTATCCCAACCAGAATACTTAACTTCACTACTCATCCAATCGTAGTATTTAGGAACAATTTGGGCAAAACTTGCTGTTGATAATGATAGTAAAATGCTACTTATTATTAGTTTTCTTTTCATTTCTTTTTCCTTTAATTATTTTAATGAAACAGGAGCTAAGGCTCTAGATAAACTTGCCTCACCTTTCCCGTGAATAGCAACACTATAGTCTTTAATGGTATCTGTCCTAGCAGTGTTTAGTAACTGAGTAGTTATTTGTTTTGGTGTTGCCTTATAAAATTTACTTTTCACAATTGCAGCATAACCACTTACTATTGGAGCCGCAAAACTGGTTCCAGCTAATCCTATTTTTTGTGTATCTACTCCCACAACTACATATCTTTTTTGATATTCAACATCTAATCCCGCCTTGTTTGAATATGATGCTAAACTAGCTTGATCAGTATCAGCGGTACCGCCGTTCTTTTCCAATGCACCTACAAATATAGTACTATTGCTCTTTCTGAGATGATCGTTTAATACATCTTTTCTAGGACCAGCTAAAGTTGTTATGGTTCCTCCCATATCTATAGCATCATTGCCAGCAGCTTTTACAACAATAGCTTTCCCTGTCATTCCAGCAAGAACAACACTATTATGTAATTTAGGAAGCTTTCCAAAATAATCACCATTTGGAGAAGCATAAATTGCATAACTAGCATTAATAATGTTTAAATTTTTTCCATTAAGTGTTATGTTACTATTTGCTTTAGTATTCCAATCTAATCCTATTACATTAGCATGTGTTGCTATCATTTTTGATTGTAAACTTGTCCAAGCTCCGTGAGCTAAGTACATATCTTCACCAGTTAAATTTCCAGACAATAGTCCACTGTTATATGAATCTATTGTTATGATTTGACTACCAGTGCCTCTATATCCTTTTTTCCAAGCATCTTTAACATCTGTATGCATCCAATTTTTATATGTTCCATCTACACCAACCCACTTTACTCCACTTTCAATAATTTCTAAGTTTTCTGCTTGTGCAAAACTAGAACTTAATAATATTAATGTCGCAATTATTTTTTTATTCATTTTCACTCCCTAGGTTATAATTATTGTAATGAAATTGGTGCTAAAGCCCTTGTTAGACTAGCCTCTCCACGACCATGAACATTCACATTATAATTTTTAATGGTATCTGTTCTAGCTGTATTCAATAATTGATTTGCTACCTGTGTTGGATTTGCTGTTTTAAATTTACTATTAATAATAGCAGCATAACCACTTACTATTGGGGCAGCAAAACTTGTTCCTGTAAGACCAGTCTTATTATTTTCAACACCAACCATTAAATATTTACTATTAAATGTAAGATCTGAACTTGCCCTATTTGAATAACCTGTTATAGATGCCTGATTTTCAACTGTTCCGTTTTTATCTAAAGCACCAACGAAAAGAACAGAATTGGAGTTTTTAACCGCTATAGCAAAACCATCAACATTACCACCTCTTGCTGAAACAGCAGATCCCATGTCAACACCATCATTACCAGCAGCTTTTGATAATAAAACTGAATTTGAATTTGAAACTTTTTTTACTTCATTCAATACATAACCAAAATTCACACTGTCTGCATTTGCTGAAGGAGATATGTAAGAACCAAAACTCGCATTTATCACATTTAATTGTTTCAAATTCAATTTAAATGGGTTATTAGACCATACTCCATATTTGTTAAATTTTATGGACATATTCCAATCAACTTTTGTTATGCTAGCACTTGGAGCAATCATTTTTGTTTCTAAACTTGTCCAATATCCATGTGAACCTAAAGTTGATGTTAATCCTTCATTTAAATTACCGTAAAATTTACCATGCGCACCAGCAATATCATCAACAACAAATACTTTAGAACCAGCACCCTTATATTTATCAACCCAAGCAGCATTAACTTCTGGACTCATCCAAGATTTATAATTTTTAAGATATGTAGATGTAGTAGCAAATGTTTCCATCATTAAATCACTTGCTTGCGCACTACCTAATAATGAAAAACCAAGTAAAGATAATATTATTGTTTTTTTCATTTTTTTTCCCTCATTATATTTTTATTTATATTAGGGAAGGAAAATATTAAATCAATCTTTTGACCCTATTATCTTCAAAACAATCATTTTATCTCAAAATAAATACAATTTTTATTCAAGTTTAAATAATTGACATCAAATAAAAAAGTCTTATACATATATAAAGTAAAAGTTAAAAAATAGCTTAAGAACAAAAAAGGTGTTTTAATGAATAAAAAAGCAATAGTAATCGCTAGCACATTATTATTTTCTAGTTTTATGACACAAACTCAAGCACAGCAGGTGTATGGAGGTGGTAGGACTTTAGCAGCACAAACATGGGAAATTGAAAATCAATGTAATTTAGTAACGGAAAAAGATCAATATAAGTTACTAATAGCCGCAACAATGATTGATGATGTTGCAACTGTTGAAGTTTTATTAAAAAATTATTGCTATGATTTAAGCTATTTCAAAAAACACAATATGGCAACACTTCCAATATTTGGAGTAAAGAGTCTTGAAATGCTAAATTTATTAACTACTTATTTCGATTTTAGTGAGGCTACATATTCAGGTTTAAAAATGGACCCACTAATGGCTCACTACATCCAACCAACATTTCTAACCCCTGTTGAAGAACAAATATCCAGTGTAAAAGATATTAAAGAAGCATACAAAAAAATGAATATTCCATTTTTGTACAATCAATCTGATGAGCAAATTGCTTCAAATTTAAGATTTAAAATGATTGTTAATAAAGATAAAATATTTAATGCTCTATTAGAAAAATCAATTGAATCACAAAAAGAAAAAGAACAGAAGAAAAAGATTTATGCACACTATGATAGAAACGGTAATGAAATTTTACACTATATAATCTACATGGGTGATGTTGTTACACTAGAAAAACTATTAAATGAACCAGCTTATAACTTAGCTAAGAAAACACGATTGATTAGCCCAAACTCTAAACTATCTCCATTGAGTTTAGTTTTTAATATTAAGCAAGTTTATAAAAATCCAGAAACTCAACAAAAGTTAGTTTCTAGAATAAATGATTTAGTATTAAGTGAAGTTCTTCATTCTAAAATGTTTTTAAAACAACCTAATCTATATGGAAATACAATATTTCAACTTTCCTATATTATGAGAGATAGAAATCCAGACTTTTATTTGAAACTTCGAGCCATGTTCCCTAAAGAGGAATATATTCCTAAAGATCCAAAAGTTGCAAGAGAAGCTTATTTGAAGGATTCAGATCTTTTTGGAATAGTTAAAAAATGGATTCTAGAAGACTAATTATTTAATTAGTGTAGCCTTTTGCGCTTGATTTGCTTTCATGCGATAATTTTGATAGCCATCATCCACCATAAAACCACGGCGACCAAGAACCTGACGAACTGTATAGTCCTTCCCACCATAACTCAGAACATTACCCACCTGAATTTTTGTTTTATTCTTACGCGCATAAATCTTTTCCCAACACTTAGCACGCCAATCATTTGCATATTGAGACTCTGTAGGAGTCAAAAGCTTAAGAATACGCTCAGGGCATTCTGCTTGAACAGGCCCTTCATCTTCTGACATATCCTTATAGCCAAAGTTATAATAGCCATCTTTAAAATAACTCAGAAGAATAATAACAGCAAAAACACGGCGATTGCCCGTTGAATTTTCAACACATTCAACAGCACCATAATAAGTGCGAAACTTAACAACACCACCATCAAGAACCTTATAGGTATTTTTGTCAGATGTCCACTTAAGTAGGTGTGTTTCAATATACTCTTTCGCAGATTCGTTTTTTGCTTTGTAAGTAGTAGTCCAACCCATGATGTGCTCCTGTTGCTGTTTACGATAAGGTAATTATACCTCTATTAGAAGCAAATGTACAGTGTTTTTTACTTTATTTTTCAAAACAAAATATCCAAAATCAATGTCCGTAGTTACAACCGATCCAATATATATTTCCGCTAAGGCATTTCATTTGTGAATTCACATTGCCACAACATCCTTTTTCAGCTACAGCATAAAACTCTTTTTCCATATGTAATGGGAAAATTCTGTAATTATCAGCATAATCTAATTCAGATACCAAAAGGGCAAACTGAACAACAACTTCATCTAAATCTTCTTGTTTAACATAACGAAAAACCCCTTCAGGTTTATCAATATTGCCAAACATATCACAAGCCATTTTTTGATATGAATCCATTTTTATCCTTTATTTTGGAATGCCTAAAAATGCCAATTTTACATTCGTGTAATTTGGATTTTCTGTTACTTCTTTACCAAACCAACTGGGAATATTAATTTGTTGATTTTCATCGGTCATTTCAATTTCAGCAAGAAGCAAACCACTTAATTTTCCATTAAAAATATCCAACTCAATGGTTGTTTCTCCGTTAGGAATATAGTATCTCTGCTTATCAATTAAATTTTCACAGTTAAACAAGAAACTTTCTGCCACATCATAAGGAATCTCCATTTCATATTCATTCCTTACAAGCAAACCACTTTCTTTAACGGTAATAAAACCAATTTTTTTATCACCATTCATAAGAGTTCTCACCCTAAGTAAACCCTTATCGTTTTTGATGATAAAACCTTGTTTAATCACAGCAGAAGAAAAACCCTCTAGCGAGGGCATTTCTTTAATTAAAAATTTGCGTTCAATTTCTTTCACTTCATTATGCTTTCATCTTTGGTTTCTTGTTATTTACCTTAGGAAGATCCAACTCAAGTTGTTGAGCGAACTTTTCCCTACGATAAGAGATTTCATTAATAAAAAGTTTTTCAACTTCTGTCCCAGCGATTTGCCTTTGAGTTGTCAAAATAGCCTTAATATGATCATCTTCCATTTCAGACAAAGACATCATTCGCTTAGGACTCTTGCCATCTTTACCATAAGACCCCCAAAATGGAGCCTTACGAACCTTCTCATGAGGATCATTTGACCAAACTGACATATCATCAAATGGTACTGTATTCACTGACCTACGGATGCTATAGCCAACACCATCGTTCATATAGCTTTCACCAGAAACCTTATCTTCATGGGTTTGATAGTCATGACTACTTTGGCACCAAAGAACAGTTCCATCTGGTGTTTTAATAGCATTATACAAGCAGTAATTCATGTTTACTCTCCAATTGTTTTTCACAGATTTTAGTATAACAGAAAAAAATGAAGAAGTACAGTTTTTTCTTCCTTTACAGAAATAAATTTTTGACTTATACTTTCTTTGAAATATTCAATAAATCATGCAAATAAAAACTTCCGTTTTACAAGATGAAACATTAAGGCAACAAACTGAGTTTGCGATAGAAAGCAATCAAATCCACTTTTTTGGAGAACTAGATTTTTATGCATTATATTTAAACGAACAACAAGAGAAATATGCCCTTATTTATGGTTTTTATCATGAGTCAAAATATAGCATATGTGAAATTTCTTCTTTTATAGAGAAAGATTTGGTTTACTTGCTTTCTTTGTTAAAACAGAAACGAATCAACTTGGATTACTTCTTTTTAATGCCATATTATGAAATGGATGTATCCAGAAAAACGAGCTTACTTTTACCACCATCAACCACAAAAGATATAGAGATTAAATTATGAAATTAGTAGACGGAAAATTAGACCCATTTTTTGAAACTGGCACAGAAGGTGTCATTTGGTCAGTTTATGAAGATAATAAACTAGGCTATGAAGGGCTTCATCCACTAGAGTATGGAGACTACCTTAGAATCTATTCAGACTATAAAAAAGACAAGATTTTATGGCAAGGAAATATTTATTTTGATTGGGAAATCAATTGGAGACAATATCCAATGAATCCAAAATATGGACAACAAGAAGTTTTAGGATATTGGGTTCATGGCATTCAAAAAGACATTGAACCAAAAGTTTGGGGTAAGTGGTTCTTTGATCAATTACCAGCACAGCTAGTTAAATCTGAATTAGGAAGATTCCACCCCGTTAAAGATCAATACATTAGAGCAACTTCATATTCTGGACAAATAGCCTATTTTGATTCAGGTAAAATTGGTGACTTAACTATTGTTTTTGATGATGGACTATATGCAAAATTCTTTGCTGTTGACCCTCAAGTTTATACTGACTTTGAATTGGCAGAAAATAAGTATGAATTTTTCTTAGCCAGAATTAAAGGTAAATATAAAACAGAAAGAGTTTTACCCTTTCAACCTTTTTAATTTGGTCTGCCCAGTAGGATTCGAACCTACGACCTCATGCTCCCAAAGCACGTGCGCTACCAGCTGCGCTACACACCGAAAAAACTTTCAAAATATTATTGTTTGGTCTGAGAGACACGATTTGAACGTGCAAGAGGTTTTACCCCACCCGGTTCCAAGCCGGGACCGCTACCAGATTACGGACCTACTCTCAGATTAATTGGTCTGTGTGGTAGGATTTGAACCTACGACCCCTTGTTTCCAAAACAAGAACGCTGACCGGGCTGCGCTACACACAGTTAATCTTTTCTATTGGTTATTTTTATGATGGTGCGAAGGATGGGACTCGAACCCACACGCCTTTCGGCACAAGCTTCTTAGACTTGCATGGCTACCAATTACATCACCTTCGCTTCTATTATCAATTTCTCCTATAAAACAAATACATTCAACATGCAGTGGATTTGACCGTATATAAGAACTCGCAATCCTTTCGGCATTGGCTTCTTAGACCAACGTGTATACCAATTCCACCACTGACGCATAACAAAAAAGCACCTTGTTAGGTGCTTTTGTATTTGTTCTTACTACTGATTTACTGAGATGTAGAAAAAGCAAACAAAGAAGCACCCACCAAGGTGAACTTGGGAAGCGGAAGGCTAAATTGTTGAATTGCTTTTTGCATTTGAATTATTCCTTAATTTCAATATTTGTATTATCTCAGTATTTTTAAATAATGTCAATAGTTAAATTTTAATTTTTGTAACTTTTTTATCTTCTTTATTAGAAAGTTCTTCATCTAATAGTATTTTAGATAAAATTATATTTGCCTGTTCTTTTGATATATCTTGATTAAAGTAAGCATAAGGATTTTGTATGGCAACAGCTACGGCATCTTGTTTCTGTTCCAAAGTAAGATTTGGAGTAGGCACGAAATCTTTTGCTTTATGAATTAAATAAATCTCAAAACTTGGAAACATATCCACAAACATTTCTTTTTCATTCTTAAAAATCTTTACTTCTACTTCTTTCTCACCACCGTCTTTTTTATTGAATCCTTCAATTTTTGATGTGATATCTTTTAAATAACTTAATTGACTTATAGATAAACCATCTTTGATTTGTTCTTTTTTAATGTTTGGTATTTCGTTTAATAAAGTAAAAGCATCTTTTCCCTCAGCAGATAACAATGCTAAAGCTGCAACATCATCATACTGAACTTTAATTCCATTTTTTACTAAGCAGTCATTTACTGATTTTATAATTTTAAAACTTGGAAAAGACACATATGTACTCCAATTACTATTTGTGAAGATATCTGTAAATTTATTTAACTGATCTTCTAAGAATGAATCATAAGTAAAGGAATACAACTGTTGATTGTTATTGTTTTTTATCGCTAAATTTAAATAGTTAACATTTCCGTGCTTCATACCCAATTTAATTAATGTATGATTGCCAAATGGATTTAAAGGTTTTCCTAATGGATCTTTGTCGTTTTCTGAATATTGATAAAAAGCATCTTTTAAAATTGAGAAATATTTTTTGTTTTCAACAAGTATTTCATTTAAAGATGATTGTCCGTGAAAACTACCACCTAAAAATACTCTCATTTTATCCATGTTTTTGTGCCACTCTTCAAAATCAACTTCTTTTTCTGATCCCCAAAGTTTTCCTCTGATAGTATAATATTTATTAAATAATTTTAATGATTTTTTAAAAAAATCATATTTAAATTTTAAATCTTCCTCATTACCCTTATAGTCTTTATGCATGTTTAATATTGAAGCTAAATTTAAAGCTTCACTAAAGAAACCTCTTTCTAAATCTCTATTTCCTAAATCAGAAGTTACCTCTTGTTTTTCTAATTCTTTTTCAACCAATTCTAGACTTTTATTTAGTGCTTCTTTTTTGTTATAAAAAAGTGCTGTTCTTATAAAATGGCTATCACCTTTATATCCTTGATCATAAACCCAATTTATATCCATATATTTTTCATAAACTGGAAAATCTAAGTGTTTAAGGCAATTAATAATATTTGTTTCTTTAACATGTATTAATTCTTCTCTCTTTGATTTTGAAAATTTAAAATCAAATTTTCTCTCAAACTCTTCTTTGAAATCTATCACATTAAGTAGTTCTTGTGGAATATCCATATTACTTTTGTAATAAAAATTAAGGATGTTTGCCACATTACCTCTAGACTGTTCTTCAAATGTTTTATCCATAAAAAATCTCCTATATTTTATTATAGAAGATTTTGAGAAAACTAAAAGTATTTATATCAAATATTTACTTCTTACAGTCATTTACGTCATCAACTTTTTCAGAATAGAAAACAGTACCTTTGTAATCTGAATAAAGAACTTCATATTTCACACCTATTTCTAGCATAGAGCTTAGTAATTTGTCTGAACAAACAAACTTTTTAGCTTCGTTTGTTGTTTTCCATTTTCCAACATTATCTTTCGCAATAGATGAATAATTTCTACTAAACTTAACATTAAAAATAACATTTTCATTTGTATTACTTACCGTTGTTGTGGAATTATTATTCTTTGGTTTTTTCTTTAAAACATCTTCATAGTATTTATTCATTAAGGAAGCGACATGCTCTTTAAATAAAGGTTTATCTTCTTCTACTAAATCTTTATAAATTTTATTTATATTATTAACGACATCATTAATTTTTTCGTTCTTTTGTTTAGTTTTTAAATTTTTCTGATTTAAATCTAATATTTTTTGTTGATCTGATTCAGACAGTGTAACTATTTGGGGAATTCTTTTTACTTCTACTTTTGGCTCTTCAATTTTCACAATCATGAAATCACTTTCTTTTTCTTCAATTACTTTGCCATTTTCATATTTGAAATCACTGTGAATAAGTGTTGATGGAATGACTACTTTTTTTTCTTTATTTTCACCCTTTTTTTCTTCTTTTGATAATTCAACCTTAGCTAAACTTTGATCATTAATTCTCTTTGCAAAGTCTCTACTGCAATAATCTTTCATTTCAGCACTAATAATTTTTTGCTCTACCAACATATCATTCACATAATAATTAGCTTTAAAATTAATACCATTAGCTAACAACAAATTATTTACATCAGAAGAGCAAATGGTTTTTTTAAACCCTAAATCGTCTTCTATATTATCAAAGTATTTATCTTCTTTAAAATAAAGATTAAAATTTATAACATTACTATTTCCATTTACTACAAACTTTATATTTTCTCTATTTTCAAAATTAAAATTATATTCTTTCAGTAAAAAATCTAAATAAGCTTTTTTTCTTTTTTCATCAGAAAACATAGCCAGGTTAGACTTCATTTCTTCAGCAGATATATTATATAAAACATCTGGATTGTATTTTGTCTTCTCAAAAACATTAACACTTTCTTTAGCTTTAATCGTATCTTTAATTCCACTGAATATATCACCTTCTGTTCCAAAATAGAAAGAACCCCATCTTGCAGCAGCAAATGTTTGTCCAGATAAAACTGAAATTAATGCTAACACTAAAATTTTCTTTTTCATTATTTTTCTCAAGTTTGTTAAAAACAATATATAACCAAAACATTAAAAAAATCAAATATAGGATAATCACCATACACAAAACCAAGCCACAACTATTGACTTTTAAGGAAATTGCTGGTAGAAATTGTCGGCAGGACTTTATCCTACATTATTTAAAAAAAAGGAATTTAAAAAAATGAGCAAAGTAATTGTTGTCACATCTGGTAAGGGAGGGGTTGGAAAAACCACTACTAGTGCCAGCATCGCATCTGGTTTAGCATTAAGGGGTTTTAAAACAGCAGTGATTGATTTTGATGTTGGCTTGAGAAACTTGGATTTAATTATGGGTTGTGAAAGAAGAGTTGTTTATGATTTCATTAATGTTATCCACGGCGAAGCAACACTCAACCAAGCATTAATTAAAGATAAACTTTGTGAAAACTTATACATCTTGGCAGCTAGCCAAACAAGAGATAAAGAAGCTCTTCATGAAGAAGGTGTTGAAAAGGTAATCAATGACCTCAAAGGAATGGGTTTTGACTATATTATTTGTGATAGCCCAGCTGGTATTGAAACTGGTGCTTTAATGGCAATGCGATTTGCTGATGAAGCAGTTATTGTGACTAACCCAGAAGTATCTTCTGTTCGTGACTCCGATAGAATCATTGGAATGCTTGGAAGTAAAACTAAACGTGCTGAAACTGATCAAGAAGAAATAAAACAATATCTTTTCATTACAAGATATAACCCCAACAGAGTTAATGATGGTCAAATGCTATCTATTGATGACATTAATGATATTCTCCGAATTGAAGTTACAGCAGTTATTCCTGAGAGCGAAAGTGTTCTTCAGGCATCTAACCAAGGAACTCCAGTTATCAATTTGAAAGATTCTGATGTTTCTGTAGCCTATCATGATGGTATTGATAGATTGCTAGGCAAAGAAGTTGAAATGAAGTTTACAGTTGCTAAGAAAAAAGGTTTCCTTAGCAGAATTTTCAACAAATAATCGGAGGCAAGAATGGCAGGATTATTAGATTTTATTAAAAACTCCTTTGGCGCTCCTAAGCAAACTACTGCGTCTGTAGCAAAAGAAAGACTTCAAATTATTATTGCTAGAGAAAATGCAGATAGCAAAAAAGACTTCTTACCAGAATTGGAAAAGGAACTTGTAGCAGTCATTAGGAAATATGTGAAAATTAGCGATGAAGACATTAAGGTTTCTTTGAACAAACAAGGCGACTTAGAAATATTGGATGTTAATATTGTCATTGATGACAAAGAACCTAGTAACAATAAAGAGGTTAAACTAGCAGTTTAATATGGCAAAACTACCAAGCATTTTTGAATATGTGATAGATCTTTTTCAATTATCTTATCCAATTTCATACAAAAAAATGTTTGGTTCTTACGGCATATTTTATCAATCAGAAATGATAGCAATATATCATAAAGAAGCAGTTTATATTAAAGCCAAAGAAAAAAACCTTCCTATTTTTTTACAGCATAAACTAGGAAGGTTTTCTTATATTTCTCAAGGCAAAGAAAAGTTTTTAAACTATTACCAAATACCTGACGAGATTTTTGACAATGTAGACACAGCTAAATTTTGGATAAACTTAGCTATATAAATATTAATTTGTATCCAATAGTTCTACTTGGAATGTTAATGTGGCATTAGGTGGAACAACATCACCAGCACCTTTTTTACCATAAGCAGTTTCAGAAGGACACTTTAAAAATGCCTTACCACCAACTTGCATCTTTTGAACACCTTCTGTCCAGCATTCAATTACTTGATCCAACCTAAATGAAATTGGCTTACCTCTTGTATATGAGCTATCAAAAACAGTACCGTTTTGTAATTTACCCTCATAATTTACAGTTACTTTACTAGTTGGAGATGGTGTCTTACCACTACCTTGAAAAACATGAGTAACTTCTACTCCATTTGTTAGTTTTTCTACTTTATATTGAGGTTGTGCTACTGCTACTGCTACTGATGAAATGGCAAACAATGCCAAGATGATTGATGATTTTTTCATTTTATATTCCTTTCGTTTGTTTATAATTAATAAAATACAACATAAAGAAAAATAATGCAAATATCACTTAACCTCCAGTTTCCAACTGTCATCTAATGTATTAAAGTTAGCAACCTTTTCACCCTCAACCCACCATTCTAATATTTTTTTAGTAGGAGTCTCAATAATAACTGCGGGACCATCTTCTTTATGAAGTTTTCTGTTTCCATCTGTATATGGTGTAAAATATTCTTCTTTTGAATATAGAGTTTTACCATTTGGTGCATAGTGAAATTCTCCTTGGTAAACAAAAACATTATGTTGCTCTTTAGCTACATATTTCTTTACAATATTTCCAACGGAATCTTTTTTATTTGCCAAATAAGTTTTTTGGTGTTTTGTATTATTTGTCCCATCTTCTTCTACACTAATCAATGAACCATCTGAAGTAACTAACATTTTTATTCTTGAATTGTTATTCATTTTCTGTTTCCATTTTTAAAAAAATATAAAGAAACAATAAACAAAAATCAAAAACAAAGTCAATCTAAAGTATTAAAATAGTCCAATTATCCAACCAAAGAACCCAAAAATCATTTGGAGGAAATAATAAAATATAATACCACCAAACAAGCAATAAGCAATAATCGCACCTACATCTTTAATTTTTGGGATAATAGCTTTTTGCTCTGATCTAAAAGCAAGTGCTAGGAAACTAACAGATAAAGTCATTGACCCTAATAATGTAAAGTAAATCATATCAAAATACGACATATTATATTTTAAACCTTTTTTCTAAAATATCTTTTGTTGAAATATAGTTTTCTAATTTTTGATTTAAATCTCTAGACTCAATCATTTTTTGAACTTCTTTAAAAGACTTTATTTCACTTAAAGAACGAAGACTATTTTCATTTAATTTTATTTTCTTGTCAAAAATAATGTATTGTAATATTTCCTTATTATTCCAGATAACAGCATTGGACACAATCACAACATCATTATTCTCATCTATGGTAGCACCATTATCCATTAAAAACTTAAACATCTCTAAGTTCTTAACCTTAGATGCTTCTTGTAGCATAATTCCATTATTAGCATTAATGTTGATGTGATCTTTAAAGTTAGGATGATTGAAAATTTTCTTAACAGTTTCAAATTCATTATTTGGAATGAATTTATTAATTATTTTTGAACTGATATACTTAGGATTAATTAATGAAAAATCTTCTGACTCCCATTTCATTTGATTCATATAATCTTCATATATCTTCTTAAATAATGTTTTTCTTGCTATCATAGATACTGCTTTAAATCTTCTTTGAAAATGAACTTATCTAAATTACCTTCTGCCATCTGTTCTTGTATTTGCTTCCAAGCACAATCAGCTAAAAAAGCAGCATCAGTAATTGGTTGGTGATTATACGGTTGCCCTTTATGACCATTTTGACAGTCAAAGTCATAATTAGAAGCCATATAAGATGAAAGAAAATTAGTAATATAAGCAGCTTTAAATTGTTTTTCGTTCATATTTACCTCGTTCTAAAAAACTAAATAAATTATAACAGAAACTTAATCACTTACAATTAAAAGTGCTTAAGTTATTTTTTTAAAAAACTAATATTATCTAGAAGTCCCACCAAAAATTCTTAACAAACTTGTGAACAAGTTAAATATTCCCAAAAATAAAGAAATAGCTCCATCCACTGGAGACTGAATCTCACCTCTTATTAATCTGCTTGTATCATACAAAATAAAACCAGAGAAAATTAAGGCTCCCATACTAGCTAATACTAAATCAAATATTGGTGATTTGGTAAACATATTAACAATTCCACCACCTAAAATTAATAACACTCCTACAAATAAAAAACCACCAATTTGATTAAAACTTCTTTTAGATTGTATAGCATAAAATGTTAATACAGCCGTGGCTAAAAATGTTGTCATAAATGCTTTTAAAACAATAGAGCTATCATAATAACCAATTAAAGGACCTGCCATAAATCCTGTAATAAATGTAAATCCAAAAAATAAAGGCAATCCCCATTCATTGTATTTATTTTTAACTGCACCATACATAAAACCGATGGATAGCGCCAACAAAAATAAACTTCCTAAAAATCCAAACCTAAAATCCAAAGAAAAATATGACCCACAAGTAGCAAACAGTAAACCTATAGCAACCAAAGTATATGTTTTACTAATTAAAGTTGAAGCACTCTGGCTAATAGTAGTTCTCTTGATTGAATATTCTAACATTTGAATCCCCTTAAAATGAAAGAACGATAATAAATAAAATAGAATTTTGCAATAACACTTTTTTATTACAAATCGCTGGTGTTTTCACCTATAACTTGTAATTTCAATGGTTTTTTGTAAACTTTTATAACTTGCACTTCGTTTGCACGTATATAACAACACATATTTTAAGGAGAATTGTTATGAAAAAATTATTATTAGCACTTACAGCAACACTTTCAATGGCAGCTTTTGCTCAACCAGCACCACAACATCACAGAGAAGGCGGCGGTGGTCAGGGTATGGGACAAGGAATGGAAGAACGTAGAGATAATAGAGATCATCAAGGAATGAGAGAAGAAAGAAGAGACGAACGCAGAGGGCACATGGATGAACGTAGACAACAAAGACCCGAAGGAGGTCCAAGAGAAGGCAGGGGTGAAGAGCGTAGAGGTCAAATGGAGCAACGCCGTGAAGACAGACAAGCTAAACATGAAGAGCATAAGCAAAGAATGGAACAGCGTCACGAACAAAGACAAGAAATGAATCAAGAGAAAAGAGAACATAAAAAAGAAAGACACGAAGATCGTAGAGAGCGTAGACAACAAAGACCTGAAGGCGGAGCACCACAGCAATAATTAATAATTGCTAAATAAGAAAACGGCAGAAATGCCGTTTTTTTATTGGTGACTAAACTGTTTTTTGGGAATACTTGACGGAACTTGAAACTGACTTAATAACTTTTTAAATTCTTTCTGACAACCAATTTTTAATTTTGCTTCTTTTTTATTTACTATCATTTTAACATCAGCTACTACATGGGAAACATCAAACAATACTGCTGGATTTTTTTCTTTTATAAAACTATAAACATCATTTGATAATTCTTGGCTTTCAAACACATTATGTTCATTTAAAAACTTTTCTATTTCTGCTAAATCTTCTGATATAAAGATGAGTTCTGATTGTTTAAAATTTTTTGATAATTCTTTTTTTATCTCAACGAAATATTCTTCTTTAGAATTAAAGCTTTGCATATACCACCCTTGTTTTTTGTTATTTTTATAACTTTTATTGTAGTGCAAAAAAATAGAGAATCAAGAGTTTTTATAGTAAAAACCCTGATATTTTTACATTTTTAACTTCCTTTTTGTGTTGAGATTTAATTCTTTATTTAATTTTTCTAAAGTTTCATCAATGAAAGATTTAATTCTTGCTTCTTCTTTTGACCATCTTTTATTAATAAAATCTATAGTATCTCCGTTATATTCTTCGCCATATTCTTTGGTGATAACCTTATACCAATCTTCATTTGTCATATCATCTTTTTTGTATCTTTTAAAATTTAACTCATAAGATTCCACAGCTTCTTCCATTTTCCAATCTGCTTTTGGAGCAGCATTATGATATAGATGTGAAAATTCTCCATTAAAGAACTCTTTTGCTCTTTCATAAAATTCAATAGCAGCATATTTCCAACTATCATCAAGTTTAGATAAATCCATTTTCCAAACCATAGAATATGTTTTGCTAAAGTTTGGGTATGGAATTAATCTTTCATCATATGGATAGTCTTCATCTTCAATAATAGGGGCATTTGCTTGCACAAAAACTTTAGCAACACCACTCATTTCTTCTATTTCTTTTTCTGTATAAATACCAGGTAAAGTAGAGGAAGCATCACCCATTTCAAAGTCAGCAAACTTTTTTGTTTTTGTATAAGCATAATATAAGGGTTTATCACTGATATATTTTTCTGGAAAAGAATCTAATAAGGATTCGTTTTCTTTTGTAATTGTATGTTCTTCCAAAAACTCTTTTGTGCTTCTGTAACCATTTCCAATGGTATTAAATATATGATCGTAATACATATATTTTGAGTCTTCAATATTGTTTGAAGCATATAAAGACGGATGCAGATTCATAGCACGATTGAACGCTTGTTCTGCTGTCATGATTTTATTTTCTGAGTCCATACAATAATCCTTTTTAAAATTATAACAAAACCCATAATTAATTCAACAAAAAAGAGTTCGCAAGAACCCTTTATTTAATAAATTAAAGAACTAAACCAAAACTTTTCTTTCCTTTTTTAATTAAAAGAGGTTTTTTTAGATCTAACTCTACAGAGCTTATATTAACTTTTCTTCCTTCTTGATTCATTTCAAATAATGTTACAGCATTATCTTTAATAGCTTGAGTTGCTTGAGTCATTGAAGATACTAATTCTGTCTCAATCATTGACTGCTTCAAATCATGGATTGAAGAAATTTCTTTACTGGAAGTTTTAATCACTTCCTTTAAAACTTTCAAACCATTTTCAGATATATCAAACTTCTTTGAACCAAAGAGTAAATCAGCAACTTCTTGAACTGCCAAACAATTACTTTCTCCATGAATCATTTTGGTCATTTCAATAGCCAAAGCTTTTTGTGCCACTCTTTTTTCTGGTTGTGTTAATGTCTCTTGCTCTAACAATAAGATATCTTTTTTTGTTAAGAATGTAAACATTTTCAACAATTTGATCACATCAGAGTCGGGGACATTTAACCAAAACTGAAAAAACTCCCAAGGTGATGTTTTATTCTCATCAAGCCAAACAGTTCCACCTTCTGATTTACCAAATTTTGTTCCATCAGCTTTTACAAGCAAAGGGAAAGTCATAGCAAAACCTTCTTTTTGGTTTTTGCGAAGTAAATCTAAACCAGAACACATATTCCCAAACTGATCTGAACCACCAATTTGTAATTGGCATTTTTCTTGTAAGGCAAGCTCTAAGAAGTCATTGCCCTGAAAAAGCATGTAACTAAATTCAGTAAAAGAAAGCCCATCACCGTTTAAACGATTAGTAACTGAATCACGAGCCAGCATAGAATTTACAGAAAAGTTTTTACCAACTTTTCTCATAAAATCAATTACAGAAAGATTTTTTGTCCAATCAATATTATTTCTAGTTCGCACACCAGTAACTTTTATCAATTGCTTTTCCACTGCTTTGCTATTTTTAAAAACCAAATCTTCAAGCAACATGTCTCTTTCTTGATTCTTACCACTTGGATCACCAATTAAACCAGTAGCACCACCAACCAAAGCAATCGGATCATGCCCAGCTTCTTTGAAGCGCATAAGAGAAATCATAGGAATTAAATGTCCAACATGAAGTGAATCAGCAGTTGGATCAAAACCACAGTATAGAGTGATTTTTTTATTATTTAAAAGTTGTGCCAATCCATCAATGTCCGTACATTGATTAATTAAACCTCTCCACTGCAAATCTTCAATTAGTTTCATTTTAATCCCTAAACAACTATTTTAAAACTCAATTTTACCACAAATTCGGCAAATAAAGCAACGATTTGACTTAAAAATCTTATAACCTATTCTTATTAAAAAAGAATCATTATGAAAATTTTAAAAATAACACTTTTTTCAACACTTTGGATTTTCTCCAACTTAAGTTTTGCTTGTAAGTTTATTCCAAACCATGACAGTTTAGAAACTAAAATATCTAATTCTCATGTGGCATTTATTGGGAAAATTAACAAAAAAGTCAATAATGAAGTTACTTTCACTATTGAACGAAACTTTAAAAATAAAGATGACAAAAAAGATGTTGTTATAACACAAGGGCAAACAAGTTGCCATGACAGATACGAAGAAGGTGATAAATGGCTATTTTTAGGAAGTAGTATGCCAAGTGGTTCAATACTACTAGAGAGAAAGGGAAAAATAATAAACACAATAGACATAAAATAAAAAAGCAACCCAAAGGTTGCGATTTTATCTTCTAATTTAAGCCTATAGGTTATAATTAGAACTCTCCCTTACCAGATGGTGCCTTATAAAGAATTTCAACTCTTCTATTCTTAGCCCAAGCTTCTTCATTGCTTCTATCATCTTCAGGTTTTTCCTCACCATAACTTACTGCTTCAATTTGATTGTTTGATACTCCCATATTGTTTAAAGCTTTCAATACAGCTTCTGAACGCTTTTGTCCAAGTGCCAAGTTGTATTCAGAACTACCTCTTTCATCTGAGTGACCTTGTAACATAACTGAAAAGTTTTTGTTATTTACCATAAACTTACCATGAGCAATCACTAAATCTCTATACTCAGGCTTAATTACAAACTCATCAAAATCAAAGTAGATAACTCTTGTAGACAAAATGCTACCCGGATCAGTTAGTTCTTTTGGAAGACCATTGCTATCATATTGAGTTCTAGCATTGACAGGAGCCACAACTGAACTTGCAGGTGTTTTATCCACTAAAGTTAAATCCTTAGTGGCATCAACAACAGGAACTTCTTTCTTTTCTTCAAGGGGAACTGAGGAACAAGCTGATAAGATTGATGTTAATACTGCGATAAATAGAATTTTTTTCATTTTTTAACCTTTCTCTTCTAAATAAAAGAACAATCTAAATGAAAAATTCAATTTTGTAAATATCTATAAAACAAACTTGTTACTTGATGTATTTATGATTTACTTTTTTTTCAGAAATTGACTCCACAATCACATCCATATCTTCTCCGAAATGCTCTTCTAGCCAAAGAGCAATCATTTTAACTTCCAAAACTTCATTATAAGGAAGTTTATCACAGGACTCACGAACACGAGATAGAGTTTCTTTTAAATAATCAATCTTTTCTTGATTGTATTGTTTCCAAGATTCTTCACTCCTAGCAATTCCATTGCCTGGATGCTTAACATTCCAATCAATTCTTGCCTCTTCAGTAGACTCTTTTTTAATTTTATTTAATTCATCTTCTTCCCAATAATTCAATATTGAATCCAAAATTGATTCTTCAGTTTGTTCACCATACATATGTCCATCTGAATACTTTTTCCAAATCAGATTATCGTCAGCAAAAACAAAAAATCCTTCAGCAGAATATGTGCCACAGCACTCACATTCTTGAAGAGAACCATACATTTTTTGAACCTTAATCTTCATTACCATCTTTCTTTTTAAATTGGGTATTTAAAATATCTGTAAACATTTTATCACGACTTTTATTGAATTCTGAAATTATAACATCCAAATCTTCAAATGATTGCTTGGAAGAATTTTTTTGTAATGTCCAACCATAACGAGCCAAAGTCCAAAGGAAGATATCCACAGTGTAAACATGTCCTTTCACCCAATCAATATCTTTGATTTCATCAATATTTTGAGGGTTATTAAATTCATGTAAAAACTTGAAGAAATCTTTTTGATCATGAAAGTCTCGCAAGAACTTCGGCAGATGTTTGCCTTCTTTCCTCCAAGTTTCTAACTTTTTATCCATATTAAACCCCTAAAACTTCACGCTCTTGAGGAGTAAGTTTCTCCAAAGCTTTCTTTTTAATTTCTTCTTTGCTGAAAGTTTCAGCATCTTCCAATGATTCAAAAATAGTGAAATTTTTCTTTACTTTGTTGTATGAAAGATAATTGCCTTTTTTTGTAGCAATATATTCTTTTGCTAGTGCTTCAGTTGAGAAAAAAGCAACATGCCGAACATCACGATCATATGATGAGTAAACTTCAAAACATTCAATTTCAATGTATTTCATGGTTGTTTCCATATTGCTGTTAAGATGGCTCTATTATACATCTAAAAACCGAAGTGTACAAGCATTTTATGTTATAATTTAACCATTCTAAGGAGAGTTTTATTATGGTTATTGAATATTGGATTGAGCAAGAAACTAGGCTATTTGAAACAGACTGTTCTTTAGCTATTAGAAAAATTCAATCTGCAAAAGATATGAAACAAATTAAAATTGCATCACAAGTTTATGCTCCTCATGCGGTTAGATATCTTCAACATACACTCCCCGAATACAGAAGAATGTGCTTAACGGCTGAACACAAAATGGAAGAGTTAGGTAGAATTCAAGTTAAACATCTTGAATCTATCAGCACCAAAGAAGAAGCTATTCGAGAGCTAGGCAAGCTAAAAGCGAATGATTGGCAAAACCTACGTGGGGAATATGCCCATATTTATAGGCTTCTTGAAAAATTAGCATCACAAGTCCTACATAAAAAAATATTTGACAATATTCCTACATAGTTATATTATATAACCAGATTAGTTAGTTACCACTAACTTTTCTCATGGAGATGCAAAAAAACAACATAATGGATTATATCCAGGAGGTGTATTATGCTTACGATCAAAGACTGTATGGACTATCTTGATGTTTCAGAAGAAGTTGTAGCAGAAGTAGCACACCATGACCACATCCCAATGATTTGCGCTTTAGAAGAATGTAGTCAATTATTGCAAAAAACAAATGGATTTAGATTGATTCAGAGTATTATTTTAGACAATATTGTTGAAGCTCATGAACAGAACGACACGGAGAGAGAACACTCTTGTATGTTAACTTATGCTCAATTTATAATTAAACATATTCATGATTAATTATCATAATTTGCAATAAAAAAAGACACTTTATAAAGTGTCTTTTAATTTTTCTATTTAGGCTTGAGCTTTAAGCCTCTCAATTTCTTCAATCAAAATCTTTTCTACAAATTGATTCAAGGACATATCTGCTTCATGTGCCATTTTTGCCAAAACAGCAAACTCTTCATCCTCCAATGTAAGTGGAATCATAATTCGCTTATCATATTCAAACCCATCACGAATCGCAGTTGCCTTTTGAACCCAATCTTCAAAAAGTTCTAAATCAATCCATTTTACTTCTTCCCAAGCCTCATCAGTTGCCCCACGAGTCTTACATTCTTGCTTATAAGCTTCTTGGTAATCTGGGTTGATGTAGCGATAAGCGACAGGTGATTCTTCAGCATAATCACAAACTTGAACTTCATAAACTTCTTGAGTTTTTCGGTCAAAAACAATACTCATACCATAACCATTTTGGTCGCCACTCCAATAGTCTAAAGAATAGGCGTTGTAACCAAAACAAGTCCAACCATATTCACTTCCTTCAGTGACTTTATATTGAACAACTTCCATCCAATCTTTAAGTGTTGCTTGCATAATTTTCTCCTTAACGGTAATGAGTAATTAACATAATTTTAGGCTTATATTCAGTAAATTTATTACCAAACATTTCTTCAAATTCTTTTATCACATTATCTTTAATTTTCTTTCCAACTTTTGGCATTTCAGAAGTTTCCAAATGGCAACCATCTGATGCCTTTTTAAAAATCTTTCCAAAGAAAGTGTATTCACCATTCATGCCATCTTCAATCAGTGAACAACCATTTATTGCTACAATGTCTTTCTTAAAAGCACTGTCATGATAGTTATCGGCAATTTCAGTATATCCATCTTCCGTATGCTTATCAATTAAAAATTGACGAGCCTCTTTGAAAGGCAGATAGAAACCATAAACTAGATATTGATTAATTTGAACACTCATGATTTACTCCTTTGTTTCTGAAGATACTTCTTTTTCACTTTGAGTTGCCTCTTCTTTTTTGGAAGTAATTTTTACACATTCGTAAACCTTATCTCCCACAAAAAACTTGCCAAGCTTTTCACATTCTTGTGAAACAACATAATGAGCACGAACATAACCAGCTTTATGTCCAATATAAAAAACGACAATTGTCCATAAAATCCAAGTGATAAACATCTTATTCTCCTTTTTGGGTTACTTTTTTGCTTTGAACGATAGACTCAGAACTCTTTTTTTCTTGCTTGGCATGAGATTGTGTTTGTTCGGTTTTTGGTTTTTCTGGAGGTTTCTTAGGTTGTCCACCACCACCTAAAGCACCAACCAACAATAAACCAATTAAAGTGTTATCCAAGTTCAGCATTACCAATCCCTCATTTTTTACAAGATGGAGATATTATACTCTTAAATCTAAAAAAGTACAATCAAAATTTCTTCTTTTTTAATGTCAAAACTTCTTTAATTTCAGGGTAAGATTTTAAGTATTTAATGAATTCTTTAGGAATTTCTTTTCCAAATAATTCTTTTGCCATTTCACCCCCAATGGCAGCATAGGTATCTGTATCCATTTCTGTCTGACAGCAAAAGTCAATAAATTCTTCGTATGTTTTTGAGAAAAATAATCCAGAAATTGCTATATCCAATGATTCTTTTGCACTCCAAATAAACTTCTTTGTTTTTTTCTCGTTTAACCAATAAGTTAATGTTTGTATGTTTAATTCTTTGAAATATTGATAATAATTCTCATTTCCAAAATCAAATCTTTTATCAGTTAAAGCTTTTCTAAAATTCATTAGATTAATCTTTTTTTCTTTCACTAAATATCCAATTGTTGTATGTGTTTGAACTGCCAACCTTGATGATGCTGAATCGTGAGTTGTTTTAGCAAAGATTTCGGCAAGATACAAACACTCTTCTAAAGACAATCCCTTCTTGAATCCAATATCAAAGATAGGGGAGTTTCTCATGATACAACCATTTGTATCTGTTTTTCTTTTAGAGGTAATGTTAGCCCCTTTTCCTTTTTCTTTTTCAACCCAAATTAACATACCAGGGCTGAAACCAGGGATAATGTCTCCATCAGCATATTTCATTCCAATATCAACCCATTTAACCAAACTTTTTTTCGCTGCTTTAGAAAGCTCTTCTGAAAATATAGCAAACTCTCTGCTGGAAAACTGCTTATGTTGTTTAAATAAATATGAAAACTTTGTCAGATCTGATGTTAGCAACCAATCTAGTTGAGCGAAACTTAACCAAGAGTCATCTGTAATTGAATGCTCTTTTCTCATTTCCTTATTGGGAATTTTTTCAAATTTACTACCCAAATAATCACCAAATACTGCACCTAACATTTTAAATCCTTTTGTGTAACCTTGATTATAAAAACATTTTAAAAATTTTGCAAAGTGTTTTGCTTATGGTATAATTAACACATAGCAATAAATGATTGGAGTTTAATATGGGTTACTATGTAGAAATTGTTAAAAGTGATGCTAAGATTGCTAAAGAACATCTCGACACTTGTTATGAAAAAATGTGTTCTTTAAATCTCACTCACGATAATGAAAAGCGTGGCGGTAGTTGGAGTGGTGGAGAGCAAACCAATAAATGGTTTAGCTGGATGGATGCAAATTATCCCGAAACCTGTAAAGATGCTAAAGCTATTTTTGAACAAATGGGATTTGAAACATCCTACAATGATAAAGGCGACCTTCTGCTTGAAGGTTATAATAATAAAATGGGACAAGAAGATTTGTTCTTGAAATCTATTGAAAATATTGCCTCTGGAAGCATTTATTGGCGTGGTGAAGATGGCTCAACTTGGTCTACCAAATTTTATGGGGACAATGTTATTGATGCTGAGCCAACAACTAAAAAAATTGGCACTAACAAGCTTCGTTTAAAGTAAGGAGTAAAATATGAAACCAGTGATTATTAATACTAGTGGTAAAGGTTGGTGGACAAATCAATCAAAGGCAGTAACCCTTACAAATATGTCTCTTGGATATATTGATGATGAGTTTGGCGAAGGCTTTAAAGATAAAACCCCTAATTATGGTGAACTTCGTGTGTATTTTGATACAAAAACTTGGAGTACTGATGAAGATGGGCTTATCTATACAGACAATAAATTTATGAAAGAACTTCGTGAATTCTTTGATAAGCACAACCTTCCAGGTAAAGATGTTAGCTATACAGAACAAGGCATGCAAGGTGACGACTATGTTTCTTGTAGTGTTGGCAAGGATTTTTTAAAGGCTTGGGGTGAAAAATTCAATATTGATTGGCACAGTACACTTAAAACTCAACAAGACGAAATTGCTAAACAGCAAGAGAAATTTCTTAAGAAAATTGGCAAAACAAAAAGAATTAAACCTTAAATTTTTTTATTGAAACTTGAATAAGAGACTTTCTTTTCTAAAGACAAGTCTCTTATTTTTTTCATAGACAATAACGCACTTGCTTGATCTTTTATAGCAAAATTATTTAAAGATTTTTGCGATACTTCTTCTAAAATAAAATTCTTCTCAATTAACTGTTTGTAAATATTAGAAAATTTTTCAACGTTGGAAGCACTAGCTATTTTTACAGTAAACTCTTGGGCAACATTTGGACTCATTGCCCTAATATCTTCAAATGATGTGTCTAATACTTTTTTGATTGCCAAATCAGTCCTATGTTCTAAATCTCCGAATGCCCCAAAAAGAAATTCGTTTTGATTTTTAACTTGATTATGCCTATATGTTATAATTTTTTTAATCTCATCATCTGAATATTTATCAGATAGTGTTCTTATCATTAAAACAGAAGCATAAGCATCAGCAAAATTTTCATGTAAATTCGCAGTTAATGGTGACTTGTGTTTTTCTTTAAAATATTGCTTAAATTGTTCATCTATTTTTTCTGTGTCTTTATTTGAAAAACCATCAATTTTTAAATTGAAAAAATCTTTTTCATTTTGCATTAGATAATTAAACTGACCATGAGAGTATTCGTGTAATGCTATAAAATCATAAACACCAGATGTTTTGGCATTTAAAGCAGCAATAGGAGCCATTATTTTTAATACATTTGTAGAAATAATACCTAATTTCAAATCTACACTTTTTGAACCTTCTTTTGATAATTTAAAATTAGCAAAACTTTCATACCCATAACCTTTAGATATTTTAGGTAACACATTAAGTTCTTCTTGCTTAATAACACTAGTTAACATATTCCCATATTCTGCAACACTAGGTTGGTTAATAATTTTATCTGCAACAAAAGCAGTTGAACAAGCAACTAATCCTACTATCAAAAATTTATTAAACTTTTTATTCATTCTTTAAATTATATGGGCTATTATCTTTAAGTCAAAAAAATGCACCAAAATGGAGCCAAATAATTCAAAAGTTTTACTTAATCAATAATATTAACACTTAAATAATTCTTATTTGATTTTTGTTAAAAATTTAATTAGACTGGCTCTATTGTGCTGAAAAGGGGACTATATGTTAAGAATAAGAAATATATTTTTAGTTGCTGTTAGCTTATTTTTTTTATTAATTGCTAATGCAGTTGTAAAAGCAGATATGAGGTTTCAACCAACAGAAGAAGTCTTAGGTTATATGAAAGAAGCAAATCAAGCACTGGAATACCAAGATTATCACAAAGCTTCTTATTTTCTACAAAGAGCGGCTGAACATGGATATCCAGAAGCACAGATGAAAATTGGATTACTCTATAAAAATGGTTGGGGAGTTCCTCAGAACTATGATGAAGCTATTTATTGGGTAAGAATGTCTGCTGATCAAAGATTTCCTAAAGGCTTATACGAACTAGCCCTTTTATACAAAGCAAAAGATGAACTTATGGAATCTAATTATTGGTTCAATTTGGCTTATCTTTATGGAGATAGTGAACTAAAAGGTCTTGTTGATGCTCAATTTTAAATTTTAACAAAATTTTTATTTACAACATTTTTGCTTTTTAAATCTTTCCCAAGAGATTTCTTTAAACCTCTTAAATTAAAAAGTCTTTCTGCTTCTGAACAAGGATAAACTGCTAAATATTCAAGCATTTCTTCTGTTTTTTCTATATCACATTCAAAAATTAAAAACTGTAACATTTCTTTGTTACCAACAGAACAGGCTTGCCTAAAGAGAAAATCATTACCGAAATGAACACTAGGCTTCTTTTTTAAATCTGGGCTAGTAATTAAATATCTAATTAATTCCATATTTCCGAAAGACCATCTTAAGGAATTTTCACTTTGTGCTTTTTCACTTGGATGAATATCTAATTCTTCACTTGAAATCAAATACTTTACTACTTCTATATTGTTTTTTTGACATGATTTGATTAAAAAAGAATCTATGATATTTTGCTTTTTAATAAACTTTAAATATCTAAGTTTACAATTATTGACTATTCTTTTGATTAAATTTGTTTCTTTTTTATAACCTAAGATCTCAATTACATTTTTAACTGTTTGAACATCACTACACGAACAAGCCTCAATAAAAGACTTCTCTAAATTTTTAATATCAAAAAAAGATAATTTTTGGCTTTCTTCAGCCATGTTATGGTTCCCTAATTTTATACTTATAGAACAATAACTAATTAACTGAATTTAAAAGTCAATACTGTGGTGACTTTATCCCATTAGAATTAAATTTTCTATTAATAAACCAATATGTTGGAGTTTCTCCACCTTGAGCAACATTAAATAACAATCGCTTTTGACTCTTTATAAGAGTGAACAATCTTTGCTGATCTTTAATAAATAATGATGGCATACCTGTTACATCAAATTTAATAGCATCCAACACAAACCAATCACCATCACCAGCTTTTACACCAACAGTACAACCATTATCTGAACAATCAAAACCATTCATGGCTGATAAGAACGTATAATAACCTTGTCCTTCGGGATTTGGAATAACTCTTAATAACATTCTTGCTTGATCAGCAGCGGGTAGCTTTTCATCTCCCAATCTTACCCCAGCAGTCATAGCATAAGTACCCTTTTCTGGTTCTTCAGCGGAAAAAGGAAGATACTGCCAAGTAGGACGTGCTTTTAATATTCTTTTTTTTCTATCTGTTTCAAAAGTAAGAGCTACTGTCCCAGGAGAATCTAAGGCACTTGATATCGCTTCAGTAATAGCATTAATTGCCATACTTCCTAATATTGCAGTTGTTGGTTCTATTGCTTTAGCATTAATACTTGTAAACAAAATTACAGCACTTAAAGCAATTTTATAGCTTATTTTTTTCATAGAAGAACACCTCATATTCCCTTAAAGAATACGATAAATATATTTATAGTCAAGTTATATTATTTTATAAATTCTGCTTTTACTAAGTGAATTGTCTGCTTGGGATTTTTAATGATTTTTTTACCCATATTTCTTTTTTCAAATATTAATATAGCTTCATCAAGACTTTGCCCACTTATTGTTTCTGGATAAATTCTTGTTCCATCATGTTCAGTATAAAACACATCAAAATATTTGCTATTATGATTTTCTGCCATGTATAAGTCCTTTTTTAATTAGATTTTTATTTCTTTTAACTACATTTTTAGGTAGTTCATCTTTATTTGCTTCATTTTTATCTATTTTGCTATAGATTTCTTTTTTATTAAGATCAGCACATATGTATTGATTTTTATTTTTAAACCCTTCTTTATCTATTGTTAGACAAAAATTAGCATTTTGATTTAGTGCCATATTTTGAACAATATCTGGATTTGATGTTAATAAAGTTAACATATTAGCATACTCTTTTTCTTTATTTTTAAGTTCACCATTTTGAATCTTGTCCTCTTTATTAACAGAAAGGATATAATGATAAAAATCATCACTCATTTTTGGTAAACCTAAATTTTTAGCATCGTCAGATTTTTTCTTTTGGATTTTTGACTGATCTACAAATAACTCAGGAAATGCCTTTACTAAATTGCTAGGGTATTGATATCTAGGGAAAAAAGCACCATCAAATCCAGTTTTTGGATCAGAACTTAATTCATGACAACTTTGACAATGTTTATATCCTAAACTTTTAAACATATATGTTGGAACATTATCTTTTATTATTGGCTGTGAATTTTCATCCATTTGCCCATAAGAGTGTGCTCTCATTCTAGAGGTAAACAACATATTATCAATTTCAAAATATGTATATGGTTTACTCTCGTTTTCTCTATACATTACTTTAATATTATCAATCTTGTTTTTATCCGCGTAATAACCTCGCCCCAATGAGAAATCTTGCTTTGATTTCCAATCTGTAAATGGTAATTCATTTTTCAAGGTTAATGTGTCTTGTTCTGTATCAACCTCAGTAGCATATAGTACTTTAACTATAATATCATTATTTTTATCTGCCCAAGTAATTCTGAACTCTGCCTCTCCAAAATCTATTTTTTTATCTTTTTTATAAACACTCCAATCAGGTTGATAAATGATATTCTTCAATACTAGTTTATTATTTTCTGTTGCTTTTTTTATTTTTTTAACAATTTCCAAATCATTTGCATGAATTTTAATAATTTCTTCTTTTTGTTTTGCTGTAGTAGATTCATCTTTAATTTCAAAACCTATCACCTTGTTTTTTTGGTTAATGAGAGCATCATATACACTTACCAAATGTTCTTCATAATCTAAATTTATTTTTGTTGGCTTACTTACTTTTCCTGTAGCATTAGCCAAACCTATTGTTCCTAGACAAAAAGCCACAGTCAATGCTTTTGCTATTTCATGTTTTTTCATTATTTTTCCCAATTTTGATATATATATTAATCTATATAAACATAAAAATAAGTCAATATTTTTAAATAAAACAGTATTATTTTTATATTAATTTTGAAAAGCTAATGAACAAAAATAAAATTAAATGTTTGCTTTTTCTTCTTTTTTAATTTGTCGTTTCACATATAGCAAAATTCCTACTCCATATAGCAACACAAATAATATTTCACAAATAAAACCATTCATAACTTTCACCCCTATGACAATCAAACCTTAAACATTATTTTGAAGTCAATTAAGATGCTTAGTTGCTTCTTTATATGTTAAATTTGAAAATTTACCTTTATTATCATTCATAAAATTATTTACGAAATTGGGGTTACACCTAGCATAATCTCTGAAAGCCCATCCTATTGCTTTTCTTATGAAAAATTCTTTTTCACTTGATTGTTTTAAAGCATATTGAGACAATAATTCTTTATTAGTTTTTAACTTCCAACCTAACTGATGAATTATAGCAATTCTTCTAATCCAAAAACTTTCATCATTGATCCAATCATTCATAGGTCTTTGATTATTTTTTACTATTTCACCCACAACTGGAGCAAAAGAATCTACAGTTTCCCACCAAGGCTCAATTAGGATTAATGACTTCAGCCAAACTAAATCATTTACATCAAATAACTTAATATTTTTCTTGATAAAACTAATAGCAATATATTTAAAATCACGGTATTCTTTATGGTATAGAATATTTACCAATTCAACCAATTCTTCTTTAGAAAATTGAATCTTTAATATATCTTTAATTACTAGTTGTCTTTGTGGTGTATATACACCCAACAATTTAAACTGATTTAATAAATAGCTATTGGCTTTTTTGGCATAATCTAAATCTGCCTTTTGATATAAATTTTTTTCTATTAAATTTATACAATCATTTATCTTCTTGTTCATGCTTCTTTTGTTCTTTTTCTTTCTTGTGATCTAAATACATCACAAAGGAAAGAACAATTATTCCATATAACAAAATTGCTTGAAATTCATATACTAAAATATCCATTTTGAACTCCCATATATTACATGAATACTCTTCTAAATTTCAAAGTCAATAAAAAAGGAGCCGATTGGCTCCTTCAGGGTTTAAGTTTTTACTTATTATTTTTCGGATTTTGTAACTTCGTTAGTAACAGTCACCTTAGTTGCTCCAGCACGGGCTACAGCAATTTGCTTACCAGCATCTTTGATACCAGCATTTTCATAGACTCGCATCGCAGTTGCCACATCAATTGCAAGACGGGTTTGATCATCAGGTTCAAGCACAAGCGCAAGGTCTGAGATCACAACACCCTTTTGAGCAAGAAGATCAGCAATCTTTTTAAAGATCATATCTTCAATCTCAGCAGGGTTCGCATCAACGATTTCTTCATCACGGGTGATTTCAGTGGTAATCTCTCGAAGAGCCTTATCAATGATGATGTTTTCTGCCATTTCATAACGGCTACCAACATTCTCTGCTGAAATCTCAAGAGAACCCCCCATCTTACCAAGATAAGCCGCATTACCGATAAATTTCAGAGGGTCAGTAATAGCATAAGTGTAGCTAAGACGAGCACGAGTCAGAACACCACCCTTAAATTGAGTCTTGAAATCCGCATCGCCTGCCATAGGCCAATTAGGAATTGCCAGATTATAGCCACAAGGATTGCCAGTGTGCTTAGGAACTGAACCACCAGTGCTGATCTTTTCCCATTTAGCACCGCAGTCATCAGTTGTAATAACATGAACGTTTGAAGGGGCACGAGAACAAGCGACCATTGACATAGCAACAGCAATAATAGCACCGAACTTAATAATTGATTTCATTTTGTTTCCTTTAATTTAAGGTTGTTGAGAATTTTACGATGAGTGAATTATACACTGAATTACTTAGATTGTACAGACTTTTTCTTGAAAAAATCTTTAATTACAACACTAAAAACAAGAGGGATCATAAACATAAAGAAACCATAGAAAATGAGTGTTGGGACACCAACATTTTCAAACCAATTCAGAACATACAGCTTATAGATTACAAATGCATAGATTGCCATAGCAGCAATAAACAGATAAATCTTAGCAGGCTTAATGAGTTTTTCCACTTAAATCTCCAGTAGTTTTAGAAGACTGAATTATAACATGAAAAACTTAAATTTTTATGATTTCTTCTTTAATATCGGAACTTTTTTTCGTTAATTTTGTTTCCAAAGCTCTCTGTAAATCTCTTGCATTGAAAAGACTTGTAGCCACTTTATCCCTATCTAACTCTAAGAGAATGTCTACATATTTTGTTCTTTCCATGTTTAAATCCATGATGAGGTGTTTCAGCATGTCATACTTATGGGTGAAAACTGCCAAATTCAAACTTTGCTTTAAAATAAAATCTTTTAAATCTTTTAATTTTTCTTCAGCTAAAAAGTAATCTAACATTTCTGTATCTTGTGAAAAACTTGTAAACATTCTCATTAAAGACTTATCCATTAACGAGAATAAGTTTGGATATTTTTCAAAATCATCAGATTGAATCAGAACTTTTAATTCTTCAATTTGGTTTCTATCTACCGCCTTAAAAAACTTCTCTTTAAAGGTTAAATTGTTTAATAATACAGCAATTTCTAATGGCGGTGCTTTATTTAAAAATAATGTGCTAATAATTTGCTTATCTAAATCTGTATCAAGAAACATTACCTCAAAAACTTTATATGCTTTTTCTGATAAGCACTTTTTTAATATTTCAACCTTAGATTCTACGATTGTTTTAAACTTTAATGTTCCTAAAATGTTAATAGTGTTCTTCATATACGAAGCACTATCTAACTCGCAAACCTCATAAATAAAAGACTCTATCTGTTCGGGAGTAGCTGTTGCTAATCTTTTCGTAACATAACTTGTTGATGAATCATTATATCTATTTATCATAAATATATTTTTAGCAGCATATACATTTTTTGTCAAACAAACCAAAAAAATGAATGGCATCAACAAGTTATTTGACAAATTTATTATTTTAATTTACAAAACCAACTGAGGATAACATATTGTGGAGAAAATCAAGACAAAGCCTTTAATAAAGTTCAGCTTTAAGTTCTTTGGAAATATACCAAATGTATATGAGATAAATGAGCTAGGCAGAGGTGTCTCCAACCCTCACAAAGAAACATCTAAAATCAAGCAAGACGGTAGCAGATGGTTTGAAACATCCATTAAAAAACCCGGCAAATATAAATTTCTAAATTTCAACTTACCAAAAGAAGATCCAACCTATAGCAAATTAAATGGTAAAACTAATGGCATCTTCTTGCTTGATTCAGAAGCTAATATTCAAATAATTGAATGAACTAATATTGTGATTGTTCAAATTTTTGCAACAGTGTGTTGAAAATTATCTACTTGTAAAACAACAAATCAGGGTATATACTAGTTTGTAAATTAACTTTTTTAGGAGAACTTATGAAAATTTTACAAATCAAATCATCTATTTTGGGCGACAATTCCGTTTCTTCCAAGTATACAACCAAACTTGTTGAACAACTTAAAGGTGCTAATGACCAAGTTGTTGTGAGAGATGTTGCTAAAAACCCAGTAACACAACTTAGTGGTGCAGTTTTAGGTGCCCTTCAAGACCCAACTGATCCAGTAGCAAGAGAACACAATTCATTAATCGCAGAGATTCAATCTTCTGATGTTATTGTTATTGCTGCCCCAATGTATAACTTCTCTATTCCTGCAACCTTAAAGAACTATTTTGATGCGATCACTAAAGCTGGTGTGACATTCAAATATTCTGAACAAGGTCAACCTATTGGACTTATTCAAAACAAGAAAGCTTATGTTGTTGTAACACGTGGTGGTAAATATAAAGAAAATGGAATGACTTTCCAAGAAGATTACCTTAAGGTTCAACTTGGCTTCTTAGGTATTACTGATGTTAAGTTTGTTTTTGTTGAAGGTATCGCTATGGGTGCCAAACCAGAAGAACTTGATGCTAGTTTTGCTCAACAAGTTAAATAAGAAATAAACTCCCCCCGTTTAGGCCCCATTTAGGGGCTTTTTTATTTTTCACATTAAAATTCTTCAAATTGACTTAATCAGCATCTTCAGGTATTCTAATGGTACTTTTGGAGGAAAATATGTCTGATTTAGATGGACTTTTAGGTAAAGTTGTAGTTGATAGTATTGATGGTGCAAATAAGCTAAGCCAACAAATGGATGGTTGGAAACTTATTGGGCAAAGACAAATTAATGCTCTACAGCAAGAACAAATCAATACCAATAGAGGTCACATACGTGATTTAGAGACTACCATCTCCTCTTTACGAAAAGAAATCAGCAATCTTAAAGGACAAGTTTCAAATCAAGATGGTGGACCAACTAACGGTTGGGCTAATGTATCAATCATTATGGGGTACATGTCAAGAAGCCAATCTTATGCTGGATACAAAAAAGAAGTTGAAAGACTACAAAGCAATATAACACATCTTTCTAAAAGTTTATTAGACAATAAAATTAATTCCAAAGAACAATCTTTAATGATTGAAACACTATCTAAAAACCCTAACAATACACTACCATTTGATATATTAAATGCGGTCATTAAACTTTCTAGAAAAAAATACTTTCCACAAGATGATGGACAGCCAAGTGAGCTTCTTAAAGAATTAACCAATAACGAAGATAATCATGTTAGTTGGTTCTTAAGTAAAGATATTAAAAGATTTGATTTAATTAAACTGGATACCCAAACAAGTAATTTCTTAATAAATTGGATTTATCAAGAATATGTTACTGGTGAGTTCACACTAAAGAATTATTTAAGAGAAAACCCAAGTAAAATAGAAGAAGTAAATAACTTATTTACACAGCTAAATCTAGACCATAAATTTACCAATGTATTTACAACTAGTCTTAGAGAACAATATTTATTTATCCATCACTTAATTGCCAAACAAGTTAGTTTCGCTAAAACACAAGAATTTCAAAAGCTATTAGGCATTTCAAACGAAGAGTTATCCTTAAATTTCCAAGAATCTAGAAAGCAAATTCTATCCGACAATCTTACCGAAAGAGATAGAAAAATTTATAACCTTTCTTTAGATGAAAAAACTAGAAATTTATTAAAAGATGTTGATCTTGATAATATCATCATTCCAGAAAATGTAACCAACAAAGAAGAATTAGACCAATTCCAAATTGCATTATTAGCATTTCAGCTAGAAACTAAATCTTGGAATAAACTTCTAACATCACTAGCGATCCAAGAAAGCGAAGTAAACAAAAAAGAAGTACGAGCAGAAGATAAGTGGGTTTTAGAATATCGTGATAACGACCCAGGAAGAGATATTCTTGAACAAATAACAGATATATCTGTTTATTTTGATGAATTGAAAGATAATGGTTACTTTAATTTTAAATTCCTATCTAGCTTAGGTTTTTTTAAATCATATATAGCTGAAAAAAGTAGAATAAATAAAAATAATATTGTGCGACAACGAGAAACAGAAAAAGAACAAAAAATTGATAATATTCTAACAGAAAGATTAAACAAGTCTGTTAATCTAATTAAAGGTTACAAACAATATGAAGACGATATTACCGAATTAGCTAATAATTTTAATTTTTCTACTTCATCAACTTTAGTTATCCCAACACATATAGAAGAACTACTAAAAGCCAATGAAACAAAAGGGTCTTTTTACTTTGGCGCTGATGAACATAAAGAGATCCAAAAACAAGGATTAAATATTCCTTGGGAAGAATTGGAGCATATTTCTAATAAATTTAAATTAATTTGTGAAGTGCGAGACTCACTAAGATTTAGCTTAGTTGCTGACAAACCAGAAAATATTGGCAGTATGTTTTCTAAAAAAATGGCACGAAGGGTTTATTTAAAAATAGAAACGCCACTAAAAGAGAAGACACCTTTTTATAGCGCAAAATTTTTAATAGACAATAAAGCATATAGTATTTTTGTTAATTCATCATACAGAACCTCTCAACCATTAGTTCGCTATGTTCTTTTAGGGGAATTTGAACTAAATCAAGTTATTAAAAGCATAGGCTTCACAATGAACAAAGATGATACAACAAAAATGCATCCTAAAACACCTAACGGAAATGGTAAATTAATTTTCAATAAAGATGTTGATTCTCTACCAGAATCCCCAGAACATGCCTATATTGTTTATACTTTATTACAAGACTGGAAAATAGCAAAAACTAGAACAAAACCACCAATACCAAACGATTATGGCTTTACTAGAGAGGAAATGGTAAAGTTTTCAGAAGGTTTGTGGGTTGATAAAGGACAAGAATAACTATAATTTTATTTAAAATTTTTTCTTGTTATAATATTCATATAGAGGTTATATGAATAAAATTATTGCTAAAAATAAAAAAGATTTAATAGAACTCATTAAGTTTGAGATGAATAGGTATGGACACGATTGTGATTTAAACCACATAGATGTTAGCACTATAACTGACTTGAGTAACCTTTTTAGAAATTCTGACTTTAATGGAAGAATTGATAAATGGAATGTTTCTAATGTTGAAGATATGAGTTTTATGTTTTTTAATTCTCAATTTTGTGGAAACATATACTATTGGAACGTAGAAAAAGTTAAAAACATGAATTCAATGGCATGGAGTAAACATTTCTATAGTGACTTAACTCAATGGAAACCATATTCATTAGAAAAATATATGAAATTCTGTCCAAACATGTCTGTTATTCCTTACTGGTTAATTCACGACAAAGAACAAAGGCGTATAGCAATCAATAGCTTCCATTTGAAAAATGAACTTCAAGATACCCTATCAAACACAACTATGAACACAGTTAAAAAAAACAAAATTTAAAATTGTAAATGCAATTTAAAAGAGTATAATATATCTATTAACTAACAGAGATTTTATATGAACCCAAGCATTGTTTTTGACCTAAGACAGAGATACAACACAACTTCTCCAGACTATGAGAAGAAACCTTATTCTCAGCAAAAAAGTCCTATTACAGACATTGAAGTTGATGAGGTAGATTACGATAGACCTTATTGGGTTGCTCCAGATCTATCTGGTGAACATGGTAATCACTTTGTTCTAATTTCATTAGTCAGTGACCATTTGTATAATCTTGGATACAAAGAAGAATCTCAAGAGTTTAAGGAAGTTGTTTTTGATAATATGAAAACCAACAAACTTAATCTTTATCAAATCATTAATAAGTATGTTAATTACTTTGATTCAATCAGTGAAAAAATTATTGATGGTGATTCTTACATTAAGATTGAGAAACAACCAAAAGAACTTCAACAACTTCCAGAATTTAGCAATGTAACACTATCCTCTGTTAAAAAGCTACACTCTGAAGGCTTTGATTTTGATAGCACAAATGCTTATGGCAGAAATATTCTCTTTTATGTTAAAGATAGAGACACAATGGAGTGGATATTCAATAATGTTTATGATGTAAAAAAAGAATCAGACTACATTAAGCTCTTTGAACTAGATGTTTTTAATACATCTTTATTAATTAAACATCACAATCCCCATATTCTTGATTTTCTTTTTGAAAAAATGTTCACAAAAGAAAAAGAATTTTCTAATTTAATTCAAAAATGGTGTGTTGGTGTAGATACATTTTCAAGATGCATGGAAGATTCTATTGTTAAAAACCTAAATGGCATTTTTGCTAAAGATGAGAATAATGGAGTTTTTCATAAAGATCCAAACTTAATACAATACAAACAAAATGTGATCACCATTGCTAAACTTTTCTCTAAACTAAATAAAGTTTATCCAGAGTTTACTAACTCTATTATTGCCACAGGAAGTAAGGCATTTAAAGACCAACCTTTGAAACTTAACTTTTGGAAAGAAAATATGGAGAAAGAATATTTGGATCAAAGTTTACAACTTAGAAAACCAGATACTGATGCTCCAAAAGCAAAAAAACTTAAAGTTTAATTACAAGATTCTTTTCCATTAAATTGTTCTTTGTTTTACCCCTACCGTGCGTAAAGCACCGTCCTTCAGGTCGGTGATATAAGCACGCCAAACCGCAACCGTAGTGTAGGTTTGCTGTTGACATAAATTGATAATTTTTATATTATATTTTGATGAAAAACAATATTTCTAAACCTTCTGATTTATCTATACGAACACTGCGTATTCGTATTAAAGATAAACATGCAAAAGCCTTAAAAGCTATGGCGTTTGATGTCAATCAGGTTTGGAATTATTGTAATGAACTTTCTCTCAAAGTCTATCAAAGAGAGAGAAAACTGATGTCGGTTTATGATTTGCAAAAGTATACCAATGGGGTTACGAAAGAAGGCTTGAACCTTCATTCGGCTACAGTCCAAGCTATTTGCTCTGAATTTGCTACTCGTCGCTCTAAAGCCAAAAAGATAAAGCTCAGATGGCGCAAATCCCAAGGTTCCGCAAGGTCTCTAGGCTGGATTCCTTTTAAGGCTTCTGGCATTAAATATCTGAATGGTCAAATACACTATGGTAAACATAAATTCTCTCTTTGGGATAGTTATGGACTGAAAGACTATGACTTATCTGTAGGTTCTTTCTCTGAAGATTCACAAGGTAAGTGGTATTTTAATGTTGTGGCTAAACCTAAAATTGATAAACCCAAGCAACTGAATCTTTCTATGAACGAAGAAATTGGTATAGATTTGGGATTAAAAGATTTCTTGGCAACAAGTAATGGTATTATCATAGAATCCAATAAATTCTATCGTGAATCTGAAAAGAAATTAGCTATTGCTCAAAGAGCCAATAAAAAAGATAAAATTAAAAAGATTCATGCCAAAATCAAGAATCAAAGAAAAGATTTTAACCACAAATTATCAACTGAATTCAGCAAGAAATTTAGTGCTATATTTGTGGGTAATGTGAATTCATCTGGCTTAGCCAAGACTAAAATGGCTAAATCGGTTTACGATGCTGGATGGTCACAATTTAAAACCATGTTGATGTATAAATGTGATAGCACAGGCGCATGGTATGAAGAAGTTAATGAGGCTTTCTCAACCCAAGTCTGTTCAACGTGTGGAACACGTTGCGGTCCGAAAGGACTGAAAGATCTTGGAATAAGAGAATGGACATGCTCCAGTTGCAATACGGTTCATCATCGTGATATCAACT